>Ga0210384_10000005_pt1 | contig 416112 bp, 370 predicted proteins | sample IncBWH2MmetaG_FD_160574 | JGI IMG/M metagenome (GOLD analysis project Ga0210384, IMG submission 160574) | Forest soil microbial communities from Barre Woods Harvard Forest LTER site, Petersham, Massachusetts, United States - Inc-BW-H-2-M | ecosystem: Environmental > Terrestrial > Soil >... | reverse complement strand
ATCGCGTGTGTTCAATGTGAGCATCAATGGCACACCGGTGCTGACGAACTTCGACATCTTCGCGACGGCTGGAGGGCAGAACATCGCCAACATCCAGCAGTTCACGGAGGCGGCGAATGCCAGCGGCCAGTACGTGCTCGTGTTTACCACGGACACGGATAAGGCCCTGATCAGCGGCATCGAAATAGACTAGAAGTTTGAGAGCAAACTGCGAATAGGGAGGCCGCTCGTGCGATGATCCGAGCGGCCTCCATTTCCAGAATCGCCTCGCAACAACTTCACGGGTGCGTCGGCGCTGCACTGGGCGGATTCAGATCGAAGAAACCGCTCAGGTCCGCATGGCCCGCGAGCGTATCCACTTCCTGCCCGTGAATCAGGATTTTCAGCCGATGAAGGCCGCTCACGTTGCTCTCGAGCGTCCGCGCGATTGAATTCACGGCCATCGTTTCGCTCAAGATTCCCGAAGGCGTTTCGGAAGCGAGCGCATCGGAAAAATCCGCAATCGCCGTGCCGTCCGGAAGGATATAGAAACTCAGCAGCAGGGCGTCCGCGGGGAGCGTGCGCTGATCGGGCGTCGGAGGATTGGTCATCAGCTCCTGCAGCACCTGTTTCGATCGCTGCACCGGGTCCGCCGAAAGCGGTAATTCCACTACCACTGGCGCAACCTTGTCCGCTCCCGCCGCCCAGAAGATTTTCGCCTGCACCCTCACGTCCGTCGGAGTGGAAATCGGCGGCGCGAGCACCGCGCGGCGCGCCTGTTCTTCGGTGGTCTGCAATTGGGCCAGCCGCTGTACGCGCCCGTGCAGGCCGCGCAGGCTCAACAGCCCGATCACCACCGCCACGGCCAATGCCGCCAGCGCGATTTTCAGATTGCGCCCCACGATCACTATTTCGTCTCCCCTGCGTTTGCCGGGCGAAACGCTTCCAGCGTCCGCGTGATGCAGTTGCTGAGCGACGAATCGAAGGCCTTCAACACGTTTTCGTCCGGCACGGCCACGCTCGAAATTTCAATCGCGATGGCAGGCGCTGCGACGGATCGCAGTTCACGCACTTCCACTCCCGCGGACGCAGCCGGCGACCCCGAAAAAGATTGCGCCAGTTGCGCCTGCATCAGATCGGCCAGCAGGCGGCTCCTATCGGTGTACGGCCGCTGCGCTTCGTCCCATTCCTCAAGCCCCGCGCTCGGCGGCGCGACTCCAGCGGGTGTCTGCGGGACGGATGCAGCAGCGGGAAAAGGAGTCCAGAATTGATAGTAGTAGGTGCGCACCGTGCCGATCGTCCCCGTCGAGGCCACATGCAGGCTGATAAAAATCGCGTCGTGATGCTCGTTGGCCATGGCGTCGCGGTCGTCGTAGGAAGGGTTGGAATCGTCGCTGCGCGTCATCACCACGCGATAGCCGGCGGCTTCGAGCGTCGCGCGCACCACCTGGGCGTATTCGAGGACAACGTCCTTTTCCGCCAGCCCGTTTTCCCCGCGTGCGCCTGGGTCCGTACCGCCGTGCGCGGGATTGAGCACAATCACAGGCCCGCTATAGGCCGGCTGCGAAGGTGGGGCTTGCGCTGGCGGAGGCGCGGATTGGTCGGGAGCAGCCTGCTGCGAGGAAGCGTCCTGCAAGGGTGTCCGCGCGGACGCCCAGGCCACAAGGATCCCCGTCACCGCGATAGGAAGAATTGCGCGCCAGAATGTTTTCCGCACGGCGCAAAGAATAGCAGAAATGCCGGTTCGCGGCTCGGAAGAGACGTGAATGTTCCGCGCCCTCGTAGCTCAGTTGCCGTATTTGACGCCGCAGCCGTACGGCCGGCTCGTGGACACGCTGACCGCTTTTCCGGCCATGGCTTCTTCGAGCGCGAGCGAAACGTAATTTTTGGCGCCGGCCACATCCGCCGTGTCCGTCGTCGGCCGGTCGTCAATGGCGCCGTCGTAAATCAGAATGCCCTGCGGGTTGATGACGAACATGTGCGGCGTGGTCTTCGCGTCGTAGAGATGCCCGAGCGTTCCCGCCGCATCGAGCAACACCGCCGTAGGAGCCGCGCCACTCTTTGCGAGATACGCGTTTTCATCCGTGGCCGTGACGTATCCCTGCGCGCCCGGCGCGGACGACGCCACGGTCAGCCAGATCACGCCGCGGCTCGTCCACTTGCGTTGCAACGCCTGCATGTTGCCGCTCTCATAATGCTTCCGCGTAAAGGGGCAGTCACGATTCGTCCATTCGAGAACCACGTACTTCCCGGCGTACTCCGAAAGCGTGTGCACCTTCCCATTGCTGTCCGTTGCTGTGAAACCCGGCGCGCGCTCACCCACGCGCGCCGCCCACGCCCATCCAGCAGCAAGCATTGCGGCCAACGCCAGCACAGCGCATACGGCCAATTTTCTTCTCATCGTAACCTCCGGCACCCTCTCCCCGCATTCTCCACCCGCGCGAATTCTGTTGCAACCCTCTCCTCGGGCCGGGGTATTAGCGCGGCGCAATCGGAACGGAAATCTGGTAGGCCTTCGTCCCGTCGAGGACAAGCACGCCTCTGAGCGTAGCAACCGGCTTGCTAAGCTGATCCGACTTTCGCAGCGTCAATTGAATTCCCGCGCCGGAGGAAGCCAGAATCTGCCGCGCCGAATTCTCGATCACATTCGCGTCCAGAGGAAAGAACGCCACATCTCGCGGCGGGGCTTCTCCACGCATCGTCAGAATAAAATTGCCTCCCTGCGACCGCGCCGAAATCTTCCAGCCACGCGGCGCTGCTTGGGGCCATTGCGCCCTCGTGCGCTCGAAAAGTTCGCGCCACTGGGAAAAGTGTCTGGAGGAATCCTTCGCCGCGGGAATCGCAAGCGTCAATTGCGCCTCTCCGGGAATGCAAATTTCGCGGCAGACGATATATTTCACCTCCGCGCCAATCGTGGCTGGTGCGCTGTCATCCAGGGCCGCGGGAATCCGCAGCGGAGCCATGAGGAGCACCTGCCCTTCGTAGCCGTAGTCTATTACGGAGCCGCTGCCCAGGCGTATCGGACGTGGCCACTCGACCGCGCCCGCCTGAAATCCCTGCGGCAGCACCCAGCGTATTTTCGGAGGCTCGCCGGAATCGCCGGGATTTTGCCAATAGATGTGCCATCCGCTATCGAGGCGAAAGAGCACGCCGGCCCAAAGCATCCGTCCCGGCCGGAGCGAATTTTCCGCCGCGATCAATTCGACCTTCGCGTGATTCTCCGGCGCTGATGTGGCGGGTGCAGCCTGCGGGGAAGGCCGGTACGCAGCGGGCCTCGCGCCGGGAACCGCAAGAAGAAAGAAAGCCAGAATCGAGCAGGCCGTTGATTGGCTCGTCATGCGAGCGCGCTGCGAAGCCGTTCGTATGTGACGTCGAGTGTTTCAGGCTCGAGGCGCGTCTCGCCCACCACGGTCATGAAGTTGGCGTCGCCGGCCCAGCGAGGCAGCACGTGCATGTGCAGATGCCCCGTGACGCCCGCGCCGGCCGCGCGGCCCAGGTTGATGCCCAGGTTGTAGCCTTCCGGATGGTACGTGCTCTCGAGCGCCTTCTGCACGCGCTGCGCGATGCGCATCATTTCGCCGAGCGTGTCCGGCTCCACGGCGGACAAATCCGCCACGTGGGCGTAGGGCACCACCATCACATGTCCACTCGTGTACGGGTATTGATTCAGAATGACGAAATTTTTCGCGCCGCGCAGAACAATCCCGGTTTTTGCGTCATCACCGGCCGCGCTGGCATCGCAGAAGATACAGCGGTCGTTTTTTTTCTTATCGGCAATATAGCGGTATCGCCAGGGGGTCCACAGATAATCCATCCCGCTCAGTCCTGCGCGCCGGGGCCGGAGCCAACGGCGCCGCTCGGCCGCGGGTTGTTGACGTAGTCCTTCAGTTCCTTGCTGGGCTTGAAATAGGGGATCTTCTTTGGCGGCACTTCCACCTTCACACCCGTCTTGGGATTCCGTCCTGTGCGTCCCCGGCGCTCCCGCGTGCGGAAGCTGCCGAAGCCGCGTATTTCGATCTTATCGTCGGATTGCAGCGCGGCGATGATGCTCTCGAAGATGATCTCGACAACCGCCTCCGACTCCTTCCGGGAAAGTTCAGTCGTCTGCTCGACCTCTCCGACGAGGTCCGCCTTGGTCACCGTATGATTTTTAGCGTCGTGCTCTCCCGTAGACTCTGCCATCGCTTGAGAGCCTCCTCTCACTGCATAATGTTCTATTGGGCCCTGTGTGGCTGGGGAGGGGACCGCCGCACTCTCTTTGCATACCATCAAATGGCCCACAAGGTAAATGCTTTTCCTGCCCGGAGATGGTTTTCCAGGTGTTTTGTCCCGGCCGGGGGAAATCCGCTAGGATGCTTGCCGCTTGGCCAATATGGCATCGCCAATCGTGGCGGTCGGCGACGACTTCGACGAGCGAAACGTCTCCAGTTCCTGCTTCTCGACCTGCTTTTGAGCCGCGCGATAACTCAGGCTGATCTTGTGCTGTTCGGGTTCAAGCCGCAGAACCTTGAATTCGCACTCCCGGCCGGTCGCGAGTACGGATGCCACGCGCTCCCCGCGCGGAGCCTTCTCTTTTTCGCGGTCGCCCTTGGGCCGGCGCTCTTCGATCTCGGAAATATGGCACAGCCCCTCGATGCTTTCGGCCAGCTCCACGAACGCGCCGAAATCCGTCGTCCGCGTCACCTTCCCCTTCACGATGTCGCCGATCTTGTGTTCGGCGAACCATTTGGCCCAGATATCGTTCAACTGCTTCACGCCCAGCGAGAGCCGCCGGTTCTCCGAGTCTATCCTCAGCACGCGGGCTTCGACCGTATCGCCCTTCTTGAATTTTTCGCTGGGATGCTTGATGCGCCCGGCCCAGCTCACGTCGCTGATGTGGATGAGCCCTTCGATGCCCTCTTCGATTTCCACGAACGCGCCAAAATCCGCCAGGTTGCGTATGCGGCCCGTCACAATAGCGCCCACCGGGTATTTCTCCGCGGCCGCTTGCCAGGGATCGGGCAGCGTCTGCTTCAGGCCCAGCGAGATGCGCCGCTGGCCCGTGTCAACGCCCAATACCGCTACTTCGATTTCCTCGCCCTCTTTCACGATTTTCGAGGGGTGCTTCGCGCGCTTCGACCAGCTCATTTCGCTCACATGCACCAGGCCTTCCACGCCCGGCTCGATCTGGACGAACGCGCCGTAGTCCGCCACGCCCACCACTTTCCCGCGCACGCGCGTTCCCACCGGGAAGCGCTCCGGAACCGTGGCCCAGGGATCAGCCATCAGTTGCTTCCGCCCCAGGGAAATGCGCTGCTTTTCCTTGTCCAATTTCAAAATTTGCACTTGCAGTTCATCGCCGGCCTTTACCACCGACGAAGGATGCGGCACGCGTCCCCATACCAGGTCGCTCACGTGCAGCAGGCCGTCCATTCCGCCCAGGTCCACGAAGACGCCGTAATCGGTGATGTTCTTTACGCGTCCCGTAACCACCGCTCCCTCGCTAAGCGTCGCGGCCAGCGCCTCGCGCTTGGCCTTCTGCTCCTCTTCCAGGATGGCGCGGCGGCTCACCACCACGTTGCCACGCTTGCGGTTCAGCTTCAGAACGCGCACCTCGATCTCGCGGTCCTTCCACGGCTCCAAATCGTGCACCGGCCGCAGCTCGATTTGCGACGCGGGCAAAAACGCGCGCACGCCGATATCCACCACCAGGCCGCCCCGGATTCGTTCGGTAACCTTGCAGCTGATGTTCGCGCGCTCGCGGTGTGACTTCTCGACGCGCTCCCACACGCGCCGCCGATGCGCCCGCGCGTGCGAGAGCAGGACGTATCCATCCTTCCGCTCGCGCAGCCGTTCGACCTCGATCGTTTGTCCCGGGCCAAATGGCATGGCGCCGCCCGAATCGAGAAATTCTTCCTTCGGCACTAGCCCTTCGAATTTTCCCCCTACGTCCACGATCACGCCCGCTTCGGTCACCGCCAGCACGTGGCCATCGAAAATCTGGCCCTCGCCAACTCCCGTATCGGGCGTGGCAAACTGTTCGAGAAGCTGGTCCATCGTCTCGGTCGTTTCGGGCGTCTCAGCCGTTTCGGTCGTCGCGGCAGCTTCCGCGGATTCAAGCCTCTCCGCCTGTTGGGTACTCACGGTCGCGTCTTCATTCTCAGTGGGATTCAAGGCAGGAGAAGGCGGCTCAATCGGATGCGTTTCCGGCTCCCGCGCGGGAGCAGCTCCAGAGGCGCCGCCAGCAGCCCCGAGCGAATAGACAATGTACGCTTGGGAGCCCTCGCCTGATGTTGCTGGCGTGGTTTCCTCTGCTGCAGGTTCCATGACGAAGGGTCGTGTGTCCTGTTCAGGTGGCATTGGGAGAGACCTCCGTACGGGATTCGTGCCCTGCTCGCCGAGATCTCTTTCTCGGTGACTCCAACCAGCTGGTAGGTCAGAGCATTGCGGGGTGGAGCGCCCACGGGCGGCGCCTTCTAAATCAAGGGAAATGATACGCGCCCGCTTCGCGCCTTGTCAATCAAACCAAAGGACAGGCCACAGGCCAGCTTCCTTGTGCAGGCCCGAGTATATGGTAGAGTTGCGAACCGATGCGGATATTCGTTCTGGGAGCCGGCGGGACCGGGTCCTTGCTGGCTCAATTGCTGGTGCGCCAGGGGCACACGGTCGTGTGCGGGGACCGCGACCCCGTGCGCGCCCGGCGATTCTTCGCCAAGCAAAGTAAAATCGAGATTCGCGAGGCCAACGCCCGCAACCTCTGGTCCATCGTGCGCGCCGCGCGCGGGGCCAACCTGATCGTCAACGCCTCTCCGGCCGTCTACAACGAAATCATTCTGCGCGCGGCCCTGCGCCTGCGCGCGCACTATCTCGATCTGAACGCGCACCTCACGCGCCAGCCATTCAAGCCCGAACAGTTCCGCTTCCACAAGCGCTTCCTGGCCAAAAATCGCGCGGCGTTAATCTGCGCGGGCGTCGCGCCCGGGCTGACCAATCTGCTCGCCAAGCGCGGCGCTGAATTGCTCGATTTTCCCCACTCCATTCACATCCGGCTCTTCGAGAGCACGGAAAGCCAGGACCCCATTTCCACATGGTCCGCCGATGTGGCTTATGACGCCGCCATTTCCCCCCCGCGCATCTACCGACACGGCCACTTCGCCCTCGGCCGCCGTTTCGCGGAGCGCGAAAAATTCCGCTTCCCCCCTCCCATTGGCGAGACGCCTGTTTATCTTGCGGCGCAGGACGAAGTCTGCATGCTTCCCTACGTTGTTCCCCTTCGCGATATGGACGCCAAAATCGGCGGCAACGATTTCGAACGTTTGCGGCGCTGGTACCGCCAGGGACGCCTGCGCCGTTCACAGGGAATTGTCCGCAAGCGCTTCCCGAGCACTCCCACGCCGCGGCAAGTCGCCCGGCTCATCCGCCAGGGCGTGCTTGAAAATGCGCGCTTCGCCGCGGCCGTTCTGGTGCGCGGCACGAAGGACGACCACCCGGTACTGGTGCGCTGGGATGCGAAATTCCCCACGCTCTATCAAATTCGCCAGCGCGGACTCGTCTCCACTCCCATCGCCTACGCCACGGCGCACCTCGCCGCCATTTTCATTAAGCATTTCCCGCGCGACTCCGCCGGAGTCCTCGGCCCGTCCTCACTTCCGCCTGAGACGCGCCGCGCCATCCTCGCCGAAGCTCGCTCGCGCGATTTTCGCATCACCCTGAAGGTGACGCGCCTGAAGAAAAAAGAGGACGAAGACGAACTCGACGAACAGGGCGTGGTGGGTCAGTTTGAATTTTCTTGATCGTGACACAAAAAGCCAAAATTCAAACTGACCCATTACCAAAACTCGACGAGACTTTCCCCTCTGCGCCGGATATGCTATAAACGTGGCTCTGAAGGAGTCGTAAGATAACGCAGACGCAAACAGCCGCATCCACAGCAAAGCTGGCCATTTCCAAGGAAGCTCCCCTCCCGCAAGAGCAGGATCGTGAGTTCGCTTCCAGTTATTGCCCGCGGTGCTCGGCACGGCTCGAGGGGCGGAGTTGCAAGCTGGTCTGCCCGGGCTGCGGCTATTACATGTCCTGTTCGGATTTTTACTGAGCAGGATTCTCTCGGAAGAAGTATTTTCCGGCAAAATTCTGAATTTCTTTGAGGAGGCGCGAACGTGGCTCTAAGGATGACCGACCGGGATGTGCATGGAGTGAGTGTGCTCGATATCGAAGGGCGAATCGTGCTGGGCGAGGAGAGCAACTCGTTCCGCGAACGTGTGAAGGGCCTGCTGGCGGCGGGCAAGAAGAAGATCGTCCTGAATCTCGCCAACGTCACTTATATTGACAGCGCCGGCCTCGGCACTCTCGTTGCCGCGTTCCATAGCGCCCGCTCGCAGGGCGCGCAGCTCAAAATGACCAACCTGGGATCGAAGTTCAAGGAAATACTCCAGGTCACCAAGCTGATGACCGTCTTCGACACCTACGACAGCGAAAGCGCCGCGGTCCAGAGCTTCGGGAATTAACGTTCGCCCGCTTGCGGCGGCTCACTCTCGCTTCCTGCAAGCACCGCGATTTTAGGAAGGGCTGCCCGGCTGGTCTTCGGGGCGGCCCTTTACGTCTTATTCTTCGGCGCGCCCTTCTACTCTGTAAATGGCCACTCCGCTCAGCAGCTTGGGGTAGAAATCCGTCGATTTCTGCGGCAGCACGCCGCCCGCGAGCGCAATCCCGGTCACCTGCTGCACGCGAGCCGGGTTCAGCAGAAACGCGAGCTGCGCCTCGCCACGGTCCACGGCCGCGACAGCCGCGTCCATTTCCCGCTCGTACCCCACGTTTTTCTCCGCCGCCACGGCTTCGCCCGTGATTCCCAATCCCTTCTCCAGGATCAAGCGGTGCAGCAGCACCACATCCAGCCCGCGCTGCGTCTCGGAAATATCCGGCAGCAATCCCTCCAGATCGGTTTCGCGCCGCAGCACGAACAAATAAAAGGCCCCGCCGCCGGGATAGACGCCGATGGCCCGCCGGCCATGATTTGGGCTTTGCAGGTCTTTGCGGAACTCGGCATAGCTTGCGGCGCGTTCTTCAGCCGTGGAAAATGGATACGCGTACCAGTCGAAATATTGCGCCAGGCGCTCTCGAATTTGCTCAAAATTGAAATCCCGTAGGTTGCTCACCAGGCGGTGCGTGGGCAGAATCATCAGCCCCTTCGAGTGCGCGTTGATAAACGTCATCATCGCGAATTCGTGAGCGGCCAGCGGATCGGCGTTGCCGCATTGCGCGCGCCGCTCATTCCGGTAGGCGAGTGCCGTCTCATAGCGGTGATGCCCATCGGCGATCACCAGTTTCTTTTCCGCCATGGCATCCTGGATCCGCCGGACGAACGCCGGATCGGAAACCGGCCAGAGCCGGTGTGTGACCCCCAGTTCATCGCGTAGCTCAAGGGCCGTATTCTTGCTCGCGAAATCCTCGATCAATGTGTCAATGGCGCGCGCGGGATCGTCGTACAGCATGAAAAGCTGTCCCGTCTGCGTGCGCGTGCGCCGCAGCAGCTCGATGCGGTCCGCCTTCGGAGCCGAAAGGGTGCGTTCGTGGCGGAACACGACCTGCGCGTCATAATCCTCCACGCGGCCGAGCGCGATGAAGCCGATTCGCGTGCGGCTCGTCTGCGTCCCCGGGACATGAAAATTCTGCGCGTAGATGTAAATATTCGGCGCCGCATCCTTCGCCAGAATTTTCTCCGCGATCCATTCCTCGACTTTCCGCGCCGCCCGCGTATAGACGTTATCCTCCGGCGAATCGCCCGCAAGCGTTCGCCCCTTTTCCACCGCGATCAGGTTGTAGGGGCTTCGGGCGTAGTACCCCTCCTGCATCGCTGGAGTGATTTTGTCGTAGGGCTGCGTGAGCACATCTTCCAGCGCGACACGGTTCGCATCGTACCGGTATGCCCGAAACGCGTGGACTTCCGCCATGTGAGCCTCGGTGTTAAATGTTGACGTCGTGAAAACCAGTTATTGTAGCAGCCGTCGGCCATAACGCCAAAAGCGTGATTTTCAATCTTCCCGTGCTAGAATCGCGCCAGAATACCATCGTCGCGATACCCCTCCGCCGCGGTGCACGTATACTGGTGACTGATGCCGGATCCATTCGAGTTTTTCGAGCGCCCGCCCGATCTGCCGGAGCGGCGCGCCCACGCCCGCAGGCCCGTCAGGGCCATTGCGTATGCCCAACTGGACGAGAGCAATGGCGGAATCATCCTCAATATCAGCGAAGGAGGATTTGCCGTCTACGCCGTCGCCAGTTTGATGGACGATCACTTGCCCCATATCCGCTTTCAGTTCCCCGAATCGAACGTCTGGATCGAAGCCAGCGGTGACATTTTGTGGAGAAGCGAGTCGAACCGGATGGCGGGCATCCGGTTTTCCGGTCTCTCTGACGATGCCCGCGCCCAAATCAGGGAGTGGTGTAATGCGCAAGCCGCGCCGGCCATTTCCCTCGAAGCCTCCGACACTGGCGAGGAAGCAATCGCTCCTTCCGAAGCCCATCACGAAGTCCGCCTTGCAGAAGCAAACTTGGCGTCGGTCGCGCCCCCGGCGATCGATCCCGCGGCCTCGCTTTCCGCCAGCCTACACGCCACGGCAGGCCTGCCCGAAAGCCGACTCTCGAATGAGCCGCTGCAGAACTCCACGCTGCCGGCAGATCCGCCCTCTGCTGGTCTGGCGGGAGCGGCGCTGCGAAGCGCCGCCATCCCAAAGCCCGTACGCGATCCAGCCGTTTCGCGCTTTGCGCGACTGCAATCGCTCGAATCCGGTGGTTCCGGCGCCAGACCCGATGCTTTATTTCCGAAAACTCTTCCGTCCGAGAGAAAGCTGCTGCAGCAGTCCATTGCCCCAACCTGGGACTCCAGCACGTGGACTCGTATCATTGCTATTTGTGTGGTTTTGTCCCTGGCTGCGGCGTGGGAAGTGCGGCGCGGAGCCTTGCATCTATTCTCCGCGCGAAATTCCACGACGATTTCAGATGGCGTGGCGCAGCCGGCGCCGCAGCCGGATCCTTCACTCCCACTGGCCACAAGTTCGGCTGCGGAACCGCAGGGCAGCACGATCGCAAGCCCCGCTGCCGCCATCGGCTCCGGGCAGCCGCAGACCCCCCTCGGCATTTCCACCAATTTGCACACGGCGCGTAACGGAGCCCATGGCGCGTTTGATTCCGTGGTGCTGTCTCCTCCTGTTCGCTCCCAGAACGCGCGCTCCGCTGTCCCGATTCCCGAAGCGCCAGACCTTCTGCCTCTGAGGGACCACCCAGGCGCTCCCACTTCCGACACTCCGAATGACGCCATTCCCCTTCCCGCATTACCCGCGTCTCCGATGTCGGATCCGCAGCCGCCACCCGCGCCCTCCGCGCAGCCGCGCCCTGGCGCGCTGATTTATCATGTCGCTCCAAGCTATCCGTCCGCCGCGCGCTCGGACCATGTCGAAGGCGATGTAACCTTGCGCGCCACCATCGGAGCAAATGGCAAGGTCATCCATGTAGAAGCCCTCGCCGGTCCCCCAGCTCTCGTCGCGGCCGCGGTCGACGCCGTCAGCCGTTGGCGATATAAACCCGCTCGGCTCGGCGGCCAGCCCGTCGAAACCCAGGAGGACGTCACCATCGAATTTCGCCTCCCGCCCACGCAATAGCCTCCCCGCGACGCACCCCCGCCGTGCTGCTCCGCGATCCGGCCGCTCCCCGGAAAATATCCGCCAAATACATTATTTCCCGTATATCTCCCCTCCATCGCTCGATGTAACCATAGCGCCTTGAATTGGGGGTGTTTTGGTTTGAATCTGAAATTGAGCGAAGGAGCCGAAAAATGAAATCTCTGCGAATGATGGCAGCGCTGTTTTCCCTCATGTTCTTGGTTGGAATCACCGTGCCCAGTTCCCGGGCGGATGCACACGACAAGCTGACGAAGCTCACCTTCAGCGGCCCTGTCGAGATTCCCGGATTTCCTCGAACCATGGTGCTTCCCGCGGGCACGTACGTCTTCAAGCTCGCGAGTTCCACATCCAATCGCAACATCGTTCAGGTTTTCAACGAAGACCAAACTCATATCTTCGCCACGGTCTTGGCCATCTCTGATTACCGTACGACCCCATCCGACAAAACCATAATCACGTTTGGGGAACGGCCGGCCGGCACTCCCGAGACCATCAAGGAGTGGTTCTATCCCGGCGATACCTTCGGCGAGGAATTCGTTTACCCTAGGTACCGGGCCGTCGAACTCGCCCAGCAAACGGGCCAGCCCGTCCCTTCCACGTCGGAAGGAACGGCGCAGAATACCGAGGCCTTAGAGCAAGCGCCTGTTAATAATAGCGAAGGACAAACTGAGGTTGCTGAGAACACGCCCGCGAGCGCCGCGCCCGCGAGCACGCTGCCCAAGACCGCCAGTGACATGCCGCTCGCGGCGCTTGGCGGAATGTTTTTGCTCGGCTTGGGAATCTGCCTCCGTTTGCTGTCTCGGAAGTCCGCTTAGCTTCGGGCGCCCGATTCAGCGCGAAGTGGAGCATATGATACTGGGGCGCGAACGAACACGCACGAGAGTCGGCCGCGCCCCTACGGTATCCGCATTTTCCAGGTCTAGGTCCAGTACCTCGCTCCTGCTCATCTCCACGCTCGCAGGCGCGTACGGTTTCGCGGGCTTTCGAGCGCCCAGTCCGAATAATTCAGCGCTGCAAGTCCTCTGGTCGGAGGCCGACCTTGTCGTCCTGCCTATCACGGTCACCGATCATAAAAGCAACTTCATCGCCGGGTTGACGCAAGACGATTTCCAAGTCTTCGAAAATGGTCAGCCTCAAACGATCGCTCACTTTGATCACAGTGATCTCCCCGTGACCGTAGGCCTCGTCATTGACAGCAGCGGCAGCATGGGTCCCAATCGCGCCGAGGTCGTCGAGGCTGCCAAGGATTTCTTGACCTCCAGCAATCCGCGCGACGAAGTCTTCGTGGTCAACTTCAACGAGCGCGTCTCCTTCGGCCTCCCGCCGCTGGTTCCATTCACGAGTGATGTCGCGCAACTGCAGCAAGGCGTGGTCTCGGGACCGTCCGCGGGCATGACGGCGCTTTACGACGCCACGGACCTGGCCCTGAATCATTTGGCCCTGGGAACCAACGACAAAAAAGCGCTCATCATCATCAGCGATGGCGGCGACGATGCGAGCCACGAAAAATTTCAGCAACTCCTGGCCTCGGCTCAACACAACAGCGCGATGATCTACACCATCGGCATCGTCAGCGAGCTCGAAACGGACGTGAATCCCGCTGTGCTGAAAAGCCTTGCCGGCGCCACCGGCGGAAAAGCCTTTTTCCCGAAATCCGCCTCCGATCTGTCCGCCATCTGCCGGCAGATCGCGGCCGATCTTCGCGAGCAGTACACGATTGCCTATGTTCCGGCCGATATAAACCGCGACGGAACCTACCGGAAGATTCGCGTCGCCGTCCATGCGCCGGGGCATGGCGGGCTTGTCGTTCGCACGCGCGAAGGATACTTTGCCCCTTCCGGCGCCACGCCGGTTTCCAGCGCCCAGCAGGGAGGATAAGCAGGCCCAAGAGACACCGCGATGCGCGCCAAATCAATTCTTCGGAACTTTTCCACCGCTCTTCTCCTTGCGGGCGGCCTCCTGCTCGGCGGATATGTGTTTGTAGTCGTGCAGGCTCACGCTTTCCAGTTGCGCGAGCTTCGGCATCTCCACGGGCTGCTCGCGAGCGCCTCGCCGGATGCTTCATCCGGCCGCTCGTACGAATTCGCGGCCCCGCAATCGAATTTGGAAGCGGGCGCCCTCTTCGGCGAATTGGAAATCCCCCGGATCGGAATTGACACCATCATCCTCGAGGGGGATGACACCTCGACTCTTCGCTCCGCCGCCGGGCATATTCCCTCCACGGCCATGCCTGACGATCCCGGCGGCAACGTAGCCATCGCCGCGCATCGGGACATGTACTTCCGTCCCCTGCGATTCATTCAACCGAACGACTTGATTCTCATAAAGACTCCGGCGGGCATCCACCAATACCGCGTTCAATCCACTCGCATCGTCCAGCCCAGCGACGTCTCCGTTCTGAACGGCGACGGCACGGGCGAGCGCACCCTCACGCTCGTAACTTGCTACCCCTTCTATTTCGTCGGCTCAGCTCCCCAGAGATTCATCGTCCGCGCCACCGCCGCCGACTGACCAAAGCAGAAAATTCCATTCGTGCGCAGGTTCTAGTAGCACAGGCACTCTTGCCTGTGTGCCTTTGACCTTTGTAGTCGCAGCACAGGCACCCCTGCCCGTGTGCCTTTGCTAGCTGCCAAGGTTTGGTAACGGGTCAGTTTGAATTTTCTTGATCGTGACACAAGAAGCCAACGCGTATACTTACCGCGTCACCGCCGCACATTCGGAGTAGACGAACTGAGCACGCCCGCCACCGCCGCGTCCACAAATCAACTCACCCCGCTCGATCTCTCCGCCCGCATCCCCGAGCTGGATGGAATTCGTGGTGTCGCTATCGCCATGATTCTGGTCGCCCACTGTTTCGAGATCGTCACCCGGCCCGGTTCTCCCCTTGCCTATGCGCTGGTGCCTCTGCGCTTGAACTGGAGCGGCGTGGACCTTTTCTTTGTTCTCTCCGGGTTCCTGATTGGAGGGATTCTGCTGGACGCTCGCGAATCCTCGAACTACTTCCGTGTCTTCTACGCGCGGCGCTTTTTCCGCATCGTTCCAATCTACGCCGTTCTTCTGCTCTCCGTCGCCTTCGCGATGCATCTTTCGGATGCCGGGATCATCGGAAAAAAGGAAATATTTTCCGGGCGCCTGTCCTGGTTGTATTTCGCCTTCTTTCTGCAAAATATCGGCATGGCCCTGCACAATGTTTGGGGCACGTTTCCATTGGGCGTCACGTGGTCACTGGCTGTGGAAGAGCAGTTTTACCTTACGCTGCCGCTGGCGATTCGTTTCCTTGGCCGGCGCGCGCTTGTCCGTTTTATTCTGTTCGCCATCGTCTGCGCGCCTCTCTTGCGTACCTTCTTCTTTCATCGCTCTCCTAGTGATCTCTTTACCTGGTATACGCTCATGCCTTCCCGCGCGGACTCACTCCTCCTGGGTGTTCTCGGCGCCGTCGCGCTGCGCGAGCCGCGCTGGCGTGCGTGGCTGCTCGGCAAGCGCCGACTAACGGGCGCCATTGCCATTTTGCTGCTGGGCGCGGCGTATCTGGGTTGGCGTGCTCCTTCACAATATAGCCCCTTGATGGTCACCGTTGGCTTTTCCTGGTTGGCGCTCACCTATCTTGCAATCTTGCTATATGCCTTGCTCTACAGGGATAGCTTGCTCTCCCATTGCCTGCGTCGGAGCTGGTTGCGGGGGCTCGGCGCAATCGCTTATGGCGCCTACTTGTTCCACGAGTTCTTCCTGGCCATGATCTTTGGACGGACCCCCTGGGTGCGTTCCTGGCATGATGTCGGGCTCTCCGTCATCGCCCTCGTTCTTACCATCTCGTTCTGCCGGCTATCCTGGGTCTATTTTGAGAAGCCACTGGTCAGGATCGGGCATCGCACGAGTTACGAATTTATCAGTACGGAACCCGCTGAAACGGCACCGCCCGTTCCAGCCTCAGAAGGATAGAATCGCTCGAAGAGTTCGCGATAATAAGCTGGGGATTTAGTTTGTCCACACCTCCGGGTACGCTCCGGCAGGGACACCTGCTGCCTAGGTGCGCCCTTCCGCACCTCTCTCCCGCACATGGAATCCCAAACTAAGGCCGGTTCTCAAGCCCGACGCGCGATGGCTGCGTCCCGGACGGTTCTGCATTTTTAGGGCAAATAAGGGGTCAAAAACGTGCAAAAAACAACATTTTAGGGGCGTTAATGAGCGTCAATTCACACACAAAATGAGTATCAATTCACGCTCGAAATGAGCGTCAATTCACACACAAAATGAGTATCAATTCACGCTCGAAATGAGCGTCAATTCGTGCACAAAATGAGATTCAAATCACCCTCAAAATGAGCGTCAATTCACGGTCAACCCGAGGGCTTAAATTACTCGAACTTTCAAGCCGCTCTTCGAGGAACTCGAGCAGCCAAATTGCTTGAATTTCGGAGCAAGTCGAGCACGAATGATGGGCTAAGATGCTTGATAGATTCGAGCGAATCGGGGGATTGGGAGCGGGACGAGGAAACTGGGCGAAATGTGGGTGGCGGAATGGCTTGACTGGTGGGTGTGCAGCGACTAGAATCATAGTGGACTGAATCAGTCCTATATAGAAGGCTGGGGGCAATCGGATGGTAAGGCTTGGCAAATTAACGGACTACGGGCTGGTGCTGATGACCTTTATTGCGCGCAGCGAGGGGCATACCCTGCGCACGGCGCGTGATCTGGCTCGCGAGTCGCGCCTGCCGCTTTCGACCGTCAGCAAGGTTCTCAAGGAGCTTTTGCAGAGCGGCCTGCTCGTTTCCCATCGCGGCACCAAGGGCGGTTACATCCTGGCCCGGGAATCGCGCGACATCTCCGTAATAGACATCATCGCGGCCATCGAAGGACCCGTGGCCTTCACGGAGTGCAGCACCGACGTGACCGGATTGTGCGGCCTCGAGCCGAGCTGCCCTATCAAGAAAAATCAGCAGGTAATCAATCAAGCCGTGCGGGGAGTGCTGGAAAAAATAACCCTCGCGGACCTGATCGAGCCTCTGCAATTGACGGCTATCAAGGATGCGCGCGGCAGAATCGTCCCGGCCGTAGCCTCGGGGAGAATCCAATGAGTTCGAGCACGGATGCAATTCGTGAACTGGCGGAGCAGGAGTATAAGTGGGGATTCGTCACCGATATCGGCGAAGACCGCGCCCCCAAGGGCTTGAACGAAGATATTATCCGCTTCATCTCCGCGAAGAAGGGCGAGCCGGAGTTCATGCTCGAATGGAGGCTCAGGGCCTATCGCCACTGGGCGTCGCTCGAAAAGGCCCAGGGAGAGCCCAAGTGGGCCAACATTCATTACGAACCCATTGATTATCAGAATATTTCCTACTATTCGGCGCCCAAGCAGAAACCCAATCTGAAGAGCCTCGACGAGCTGGATCCGGAAATCCTGCGTACGTATGAAAAGCTCGGCATCCCCATCACGGAGCAGAAGCTTCTCGCGGGCGTGGCCGTGGACGCGGTGTTCGATAGCGTCTCCGTGGCCACCACCTTCAAGGCAAAATTGAGCGAAGTGGGCGTTATTTTCTGTTCCTTCTCCGAGGCGGTGCAGAAGCATCCCGACCTGGTGAAGAAATACCTGGGTTCGGTGGTGCCCCACACGGACAATTTCTTCGCTGCCCTGAACGCGGCCGTATTCACCGATGGATCGTTCGTTTACGTTCCCAAGGGCGTTCGCTGTCCCATGGAGCTTTCCACCTACTTCCGCATCAATGCGGCGGAAACGGGGCAGTTCGAGCGCACCCTGATTATCGCGGACGAAGGCGCATCCGTGAGCTACCTCGAAGGCTGCACCGCGCCGATTCGCGATGAAAATCAACTGCACGCCGCGGTGGTGGAATTAATCGCCCTCGACGACGCGCAGATCAAGTATTCCACGGTGCAGAACTGGTATCCCGGCGACAAAAACGGCAAGGGCGGAATCTACAATTTCGTCACCAAGCGGGGAAAATGCCTGGGCAGGAACTCGAAAATTTCGTGGACGCAGGTCGAAACCGGGTCCGCCATCACCTGGAAATATCCCAGCTGCATCCTGCAGGGCGATAACTCCGTGGGCGAATTCTATTCCGTGGCGCTCACGAACAACTATCAGCAGGCCGACACCGGCACGAAAATGATCCACATCGGGAAAAACACCACCAGCACCATCGTTTCCAAGGGTATCTCCGCCGGCCACGGACAGAACACCTATCGCGGCCAGGTGAAAATCCTGAAGGATGCCACCGGGGCGCGCAACTACACCCAGTGCGACTCGCTCCTGATCGGCGACCAGTGCGGCGCGCACACGTTTCCCTACATCGAGGTGAAAAACTCCACCGCGCGCATGGAGCACGAGGCTTCCACCTCCAAGATCGGCGAGGACCAGCTCTTCTATCTTCGCCAGCGCGGACTGAAGGCTGAAGACGCCGTCTCGATGATCGTGAACGGCTTTTGCAAGCGCGTATTCCGCGAGCTGCCCATGGAATTCGCAGTCGAAGCACAGAAACTGCTCAGCGTCAGCCTCGAAGGCAGCGTCGGCTAATGCTCAATACCATCGAGCATTTCAACCCCATGAATTGCTCGAATAATTGCTTGAATGTCATGCGTTGAGTTACTCGAATACTGGCTTGAAAGCTCAAGCAAATTAAGGCCCTTAAATGCACGAAAATGACACGAAAAGCACCCTAAAAGGACGCTAAATGAGTCTTCTTGAAATCAAAGACCTGCACGTGAAGGTAGGCGACCGCGAAATCCTCAAGGGCATCAATCTTGCGATTGGCGCCGGCGAAGTGCACTCGATTATGGGTCCGAACGGCTCGGGGAAGAGCACGCTGGCGCAGGTACTAGCCCGGCGGGAGACCTATGACGTCACGGGAGGCGAAATAATCTTTAACGGCAAGGACCTGCTAGCCATGAAGGCCGAGGATGCGGCGTGCGAGGGCCTGTTCCTTGCTTTCCAGTATCCGGTGGAGATTCCGGGGATCAGCAACGCCTACTTCATGCGGTCGGCGCTGAACGCCATTCGCAAATATCGCGGACAGGATGAGATGGACGCGATGGATTTTCTGCCGCGCATGCGGGAGAAACTGAAGCTGCTGGACATGGATGAAAAGCTGATGAACCGCTCCGTGAACGAGGCCTTTTCGGGGGGCGAAAAGAAGCGCAATGAAATTCTGCAGATGGCCGTGCTGGAGCCCAAGCTGGCGGTCCTGGATGAAACGGATTCAGGGCTGGATATAGACGCGCTGAGAATCGTGGCGGACGGAGTGAACGCGATGCGCAGTCCGGAGCGCGCCATGCTGGTGGTGACGCACTATCAGCGGCTGCTGAACTACATCGTTCCAGACCGCGTTCACGTGCTGGTGGACGGGCGCATTGTGCGCTCGGGAGGGCCCGAACTGGCGCTGGAACTGGAAGAACAGGGATATGCGTCGAGGGAAGCGGGACCGAACGGGATTGTGTCGACGTAGCAGGCTGCGGGCGATGGTTATCGTGGAACTTCAGGGGCGCATAGGGAGTAAACGAGTGGCAACAGCGAGCGAGGCTTTGGAAAATTACACGGAGAGTTTCAGCGGCTTGGAAAAGTCCGCATCGAGCCGCGAACCATCGTGGCTGCGGAAACTGCGGCAGGAGGGCTTTGCGCGTTTCGGCGAGACGGGCTTTCCGACAATTCGCGACGAGGACTGGCGATTCACGAATATCTCCGCGCTTGCGAAGACGCCTTTTCGTCTGTCGCGCAACGGCCACGGGCTGCCGACGCAGAAGGATATCGAGCGCTATCGTGTGGCGGGGGCCTGCTGCCGGCTTGTTTTCGTGGATGGGATCTTCGCGCCGGGGCTTTCGTCCCTTGGAAAACTGCCGCGCGGAGTGAAGGCCGGAAGCCTGGCGGATGCGATTGCGCGCGAGCCGGGGGCGGTCGAACAGCACCTGGGAAAATATCTGAACATCCAGCGCGACGCTTTTTGCGCGCTAAACACGGCGTTCATCGAGGACGGCGGATACGTTCACATCGCCAAGGGCGTTGTGGCCGAGGAGCCGATTCATCTGCTGTTTGTCTCGGTGGCGCGTGATGTTTCCACGATGAATCATCCGCGCAATCTGATCGTGGCCGAGGAAAACAGCCAGGCAACGATACTCGAGGACTATGTGTCGCTGGGCGATCCGCGGGAAGGCTCGCGGGCGCTTTCGAACACGGCGACGGAAATTGTGGCCGGGGATCACGCCGTGGTGTCGCATTACATGATCGAACGCGAGGACGTGCGCGCGTTCAATATTTCCACTCTGCGCATCCAACAGGGGAGAGGCGCGGACACGGCATCGCACTCGCTGCTGCTGGGCGGGGCGCTGGTTCGCAACAACGTGCATCCGGTGCTGGCGGGCGAAGGCGGGGAATGCCTGATCAACGGGCTATTCATCGGCGGCGGGCGGCAGCACCTCGATAATTACATGCTGGTGGAGCATGCCAGCCCGCACTGCGGGAGCCGCCAATTTTACAACGGCATACTGGATGGGCAGGCACACGGCGTGTTCCATGGACGGATCATCGTGCACAAAGACGCGCAGAAAACGGATGCGAAGCAGACGAACCGCAATCTGCTGCTTTCCGACAACGCGCAGATTGATACCAAGCCGCAACTGGAGATTTACGCGGACGACGTGAAGTGCACGCACGGGGCGACCATCGGCCAGATGGACGAGAATTCGCTCTTTTATTTGCGCTCGCGCGGAATTGACGAATCGTCGGCACGCCGGCTTCTGCTTGAGGCATTTGCCGGGGAGTGTCTCGACCGGATGAAGCAAGGCCCGGCGCGCACGCACGTGGAAGGGCTGATCCACGGGTATCTATTGGAGTTGGCGAAATCGCTTCAGGGCTCTGTCGCAAGAGGGCCGCAAGGGCAAGGGCGCAGGAATTTGGAGGAAGCGGGATGACGGCCACGGCGGGAAAATTGCGGAGCGAGTTTCGCGCGCCGCAGACGGCCGATGCCGCCCACCGGGAGTCCGGCGGGTACGATGTGGAAAAGGTGCGCGGCGATTTTCCCATCCTGCGGGAGAAGATTCACGGCAAGCCGCTCGTATATCTGGATAACGCAGCGACCACGCAGAAGCCGCAAGTCGTGATTGACCGCGTAGCGCGCTACTACGAGCGGGAGAATGCCAACATTCACCGCGGCGTGCACCTACTCGCGGAGCGGGCCACGGAAGAGTACGAAGCGGCGCGGAAGACGGTGCAACATTTCCTGAACGCGGCGCGGGTGGAAGAGGTGATTTTCGTTCGCGGAGCCACCGAAGCAATCAACCTGGTGGCGCAGAGCTATGGGCGCACGCACGTGGGGGCCGGCGATGAAGTGCTGATCACCGGCATGGAGCATCACTCGAACATCGTGCCGTGGCAGATACTGTGCGAGGAGAAGGAGGCCCGCCTGCGCGTGGCTCCCATCAACGATCGCGGCGAACTGCTGCTCGATGAATTCGAGAAACTGCTGGGACCTCGGACGAAAGTCGTGGCCGTGACGCACGTTTCCAATGCGCTGGGAACGATCAATCCCATCCGGCAAATGATCGAAATGGCGCACGCGCGGAAAATTCCCGTGCTGGTGGATGGCGCGCAGGCCGCGCCACATTTGAAAGTGGACGTGCAGGCGCTCGATTGCGACTTCTACGCTTTTTCGGGGCACAAGGTGTATGGCCCGACGGGAATCGGCGTTCTCTACGGGAAGAGCGCGCTGCTCGAAGCCATGCCACCCTACCAGGGCGGCGGAGACATGATCATCTCAGTGACCTACGAGAAAACGATTTATAACAAGCTGCCGTACAAGTTCGAGGCGGGCACACCGGACATTGCGGGCGTGATCGGGATGGGCGCGGCCCTCGAATATGTGAGGAATTTTGGGATTGAAAAAATCGCGGCGCATGAAGACGAATTGCTGGAGTACGCGACGCGAGCGATTTCGGCCATTGCGGATATTCGGCTGATCGGAACGGCGAAGGAAAAGACGGGCGTGCTGTCGTTCGTGCTGGGCGACATCCATGCGCACGATGTGGGGACGATACTCGATCAAGAGGGGATTGCCATCCGCACCGGGCATCACTGTTCGCAGCCGGTGATGGAGCGGTTTGGGGTGCCAGCGACGGCGCGCGCGTCCTTCGGCCTTTACAACACGCGGGAAGAAGTGGATGCGCTGGCCCGTGGAATCCGGAAAGTGCAAGAGGTGTTCGCATAATGTCCGATTTGCGCGAACTCTATCAGGACGTGATCCTGGAGCACAGCAAGGCGCCGCGCAACTATGGCGAGCTTGCCACGGCGAACCATAAAGCGGAGGGCTTCAACCCGCTGTGCGGCGATCACTTTACGGTGTATCTGGATATCGAGGGCGACACGATTCGCGACATCCGCTTCGAAGGCTCGGGCTGCGCGATTTCCAAGGCGTCCGCTTCGATGATGACACAAGTGGTGAAGGGAAAGACGCGGGCGGAGGCGGAAGATCTTTTCGGGCGCTTTCACGAACTGGTGACCGGGCACGCGCCGGCGAACGGGCAGGCGGATTCACGGCGTCCAACGGAGCTGGGCAAGCTCGCGGTGTTTTCCGGCGTCTCCGAATTTCCGGTGCGGGTGAAGTGCGCGACGCTGGCCTGGCACACTTTGAACGCGGCGCTCGAAGGGAAGCAGGAATCCGTTTCGACGGAGTGACGCGCAAGACATCCGTCTGGATGTCCACGAGGCAAACACCCATGACCACGAACGAACCCATTACGCTCAGCAGGGAATGTGAAACGGTGGAGATTCCGAGCGGAATCCGCAGAGTGCTCCCGGCGGGCTCGGCGGTAAGAATCATGCAATTTCTGGGCAGCGGCTACACGGTTACGAGCGAGAGCGGCTGCATGCACCGCATTGACGTCAAAGACGCGGAGGCGCTGGGAATTACGACTGTGGCGGCCGTGGAGCCGGTGGCGGGGGATGGAAAATTCAGCGAACAGCTGGTGTGGAACCAATTGAGGACCGTGTACGATCCCGAGATTCCGGTGAACATCGCGGACCTGGGCCTGATCTATTCCTGCGTGAGCACGCCGCTTGAGCCTGGGGGATACAAAGTGGAGATCAAGATGAGCATGACGGCTCCGGGCTGCGGGATGGGCAACGTGCTGAAGGCGGATGTGGAAGGCAAGGTTGCCAGAGTGCCGGAAGTGAAGGAAGTTCACGTCGAGGTGGTGTTCGATCCCCCGTGGGGTCCGGCGCGGATGTCGGAAGCCGCCCGGCTGCAACTGGGGTTTGACGTATAGAGTCCGCGTGGCTTCCGCGAAGAAGATAGCCATTCGAGAAGTAGAGGTCAAAAAGGCGTACTTCGGAAATAAATTGGCCGGGGGCTAGGCTGAGGGACCCGAGCCTCCCGGCCCTTTCTCACCCATCTCCGCAGGGTTTGGGTAAGAAACTGTTATGCGGCGCTTTCGCCGTTCCGCATGAATTCATAGCGTTCGATGGCGGCGGCGACACCCACTTCGCCGGCATCATCGGAATTGCTGCGCAAGACGCGCCCGAGACAACGGACACGAACCGGGCCGGCTTGTGTTAATTCGTGCGGCAAGGTCATGACAATTTCGACCGGTGCGCCGCATTTCAACCCCATTGGCAAACGGAAAAAAAGGCCGCGGGAGCTTACTTCGCGCGATTCCGTAGCGGCTTCACCCACCACACTTTCGTCCGTCCAGCGGACAGTGAGAGGCAAGCGCATAAGAAAGCGGCGCGAGGAACGTCGTTCCTTTAGAGTCACCCGAATCTCCTCTGAATTGCACGTGTAGAATAGGGCGCAGCCTCCGTGAAACCAATAGACCAAGAGGGCCAATTCCAGGGGTCGAATTTGGTACTGGGGTACTAGAGCAGATGAGGCACAACTGGCTGGTACTTCATTCGGGCGCGCGACCGGATGCGGGATTCACGCGGCCAGGAAAGGGGGCGGAGGGGAAGGATCAGGCTTGATCGATCAGGCGGTGGTGAATGGCGTAGAGGGCGAGCTCGAGGCGATCGGAGACGCCGAGCTTATCGAAGATATTGTGCAGGTGATTTTTCACGGTCTGTTCGCTGATGAAGAGCTTTTCGCCGATTTCGCGGTTGCGAAAGCCCTGCGCCACGAGTTGGACGATTTCTTTTTCGCGGTCGCTGAGCAGGGGCTTTTCGCGGCGCTGGCCGGATTCCGCGGACTTCTTGAAGGCGTCTATGACTTCGGCGGTCATGCGGTTGTCGAGCCAGATCTCGCCTTCATGGACTTTACGGATGCTTTTCACGAGCAGGTCGCTCGCGGACTGCTTCAGGACCACGCCGCGGGCGCCCAGGCGCATGGCGCGGACGACGTCGCGGTCGTCTTCCGCAGCGGTGAGGACGATGACGCGGGTGGGCAGAGAATCGAAATTGAGCTCTTCGAGGACGCCCAGGCCGTCTTTTTCGGGCATGCGGAGATCGAGCAAAAGGATATCGGGCTTCAATTTGGCGAGCATTTTGGTGCACTCGACGCCGTTGGAGGCTTCGCCTATGATCTGGATGTCATCGGCGACTTCGAGCAGCTTGCGCAGGCCATCGCGGAAGATAGCGTGATCGTCCGCGACGAGGATACGAATCGTCTGTTTTGTTTTGCTCATCTTAACTCAATGGAATTGCAATGATAAGACGGGCCCCATGGCCTGGATTCGACTCCACCGTCAGCGTGCCCCCCACGCTTCGCGTCCGTTCCTTGATGGAAATCGGGCCGAGGCGGAGCCGGTCCAGTTCTTCGCTAGTGTAGCGTCCCGAGAAGCTAAAACCGCGGCCATTATCATCCACGACGAGAAATACGTTCGACTCGTCCTGCCTTAGTTTTACCACGACGTGGCTTGCATTCGCATGCTTTTTTATGTTGTGAAGTGACTCACGGTATATCTGGAAGAGTTCACGGCAGATACGGTCGGGAACGCGCAGGTTGCGGTCTTCGATGAACAGGTCCACGGCCAGGCCATGCTCGTTGCGGAAGCGCTCGGCGAATCCGAACATCAGCTCCTTCATGTCCGCGCTTTCCACGCGCAACGGGCGGAGATCGGTGACCATGCGGCGCAGCTCTTCGCTCTCCTGGCGCACCACCTTCTGCAGGTTGGCCAATTCCTCGCTGGCCGGATGGCGGGTTTGCGCGACCTTGGTGTGCAGGACGCCGAGCTGGATATTCAGGCTGAGGAGCGTCTGCAGGACGCCGTCGTGGAGATCGCGCGAAATCCGGCTGCGCTCCGATTCCACGGCGCGGGCGCGCAGATTGCGCAGCAGAAAGAGGTTTTCGAGCGGGGCGCCGATGTGGCGCACAACCTGTTCGAGCCAGCGCAAATCGCTGGGCGAAAACCGGTGGCGCCGCGAGCGCGGCCCCTGGCCGTCTATCAGCAGAACCCTTCCCGCCGGGCGCCCGCTGGTTTCGATCGTGACGGCAAGAAAGGACGTCGCCCCGAGTTCCTTCCAGGTTGATTCGGGGGGTGAAGGCGGGAGGCGAAAGGGACGATGGGTGCGGCGATCCCAGCCAAAGCATTTGCGGCGGCCATTCCGGTGCTCCCAGCAGAGGGAGACTTCCATCGAGTCGAGCAAGAACCTATCGGACTCGGCCAGCGGAATGGTTTCCGGGCCGCGCAGCTCCGGCTCGCCGGGCGAGACCGTCCAGACGAACAGCCGTTCGAGGTCATCGTCGCGCACGGCGAGGCAAGCCTTCTCGCACTCGAAGCCCAGCGCCAACTCGCCGAGGGCCTGGCGAACGGATTCGGTGAGGCCGCGATCGAATTGCAGGTGTCCGGTGATTCTTTCGAGAAATTGGTGGCGCATGAAGTGCTCGCGCTCTCTTGCGCCCAAAAGTCCCACGCCGAGGCCGGACACAAGCGTGCCCATCCCGATGGCGAACCATCGCCAAACGCTTTGCCAGTGGAGCGGATCGGCCAGGGCCACATGGAGAGTGGTGGCCGCGGAGACCGCGGCGACGAACGCAACGACGGTGCGCGGATGCCCTCCCGTTGCCAGCGCAAAAACGGTGAGGAGAAACAGAAACCAGACCGCCGAAATCGAGGACGTCAGACACGAGAATGCAGCCAGCGCCACGAAATCCAGCCACACGGGCATGCGAAGCCGCGCGTTGCCGGGGAGGCGTTCAGAGAGGACCACAACAAGCGCGACGAACAAATATACACACAGAAAAATGACGGGGGCCTGCCGCATAGGCGCGGGCGACGTTTCCAGAAGGGCCAGAAGCGAAAGGGCGACAAGAGTCGCGCGAGCCAGCGTGACCCGGCGTTCTAAATAGAGGCGCTCCGTGCTGTCGAGAAGCATTGTGGGGGACAAAGGCCTATCGAATAAAGTCTAGCAAGCCCCCGGCGGGGCGCAACTGCGTGTCCTCTTTTGGTAATTGGCGGACAGGATCAGAGAGTTGCGCGGCGTGGGGAACATGGGCGCACAGGGGAAATAGATGGGCCGCGATGGGGAAGAAAAAAAGGGCTTGACATATTCCCATATGGGAATGTATTATAGGGGTGGATGGCACGAGCGGCGACAAATTCGGATGCGTTCAATGCAGTGGCGGAGCCCCGCCGGCGAGAGATTCTGAACTATCTCGCGCTGCGGGAGCGGCCCGTAGGGGACATTGCGGCCGGGCTGGGGCTTGAGCAGCCGTCGGTGTCGAAGCACCTGCGGGTGCTGCGCAATGTGGGGCTGGTCCACGTACGGCGCGAGGGGCGCCAGAAGCTCTATCGAACCAACGCGTTGGCGATTCGGCCGCTGCACGAATGGGCGGGCACATTCGAGCGCTTCTGGCGGCATCAGTTGTTTCGTGTGAAGGAACGGGCCGAGGAGAAAGTGAACAGGGCCACACCGGGCCCAAATTCAAGGAGGAAAAATGATCGCGACGAACCAGAGCATTGAGGATTTGACGCTGAATCTCACGCTGGAAATTCATGTGCGCGCACCACTGGATGTGACCTTTGCGACGCTGCTCGAGGAGCTTGGCCCGCGCAACGTCACCCCCGATGGAGTACCTCAGTCGTTGAAGCTCGAGGCGTGGCCCGGTGGGCGCTGGTACCGCGATCTGGGCGACGGCAATGGCCATTTTTGGGGGCACGTGCAGGCCATCAAGCGGCCGACGCTGCTGGAGTTTGCCGGGCCGCTGTTCATGTCCTATCCGGTCTCGAACAATGTGCAGTACCGGCTGAGCGAGGAGGATGGCGGGACGCTGATCAAGTTCCATCACACGGCCCTGGGATTGATCGAAGAAAATCACAGGAAGGGAGTGAGCACCGGGTGGGGCTCCATTCACGAGCGGGTGCGCAAGGCCGCGGAGGCCTCCCGGTCACGGCAAGCAACGGGGAAGTAGGCGGGGGAACGCAGCAACCGCGACTCAGAGAGCGCCAGTTTGCGGCGATCGTTCAAGCAGAGCCCGTTATGTCATAAGCATCCGCAAACCGCGAAATTGGAGAGAATCATGAAAGATCAAAATTCCACCGCTACCTTTTCGGTGGACCAGACTCCGAAAAAAGGAGAGAAACGATGACCGACCACAAGACAGGAACACGCGAAGAGTGGCTTGCGGCTCGGCTGGAGCTGCTCAATGCGGAGAAGGAGCTAACGCGGCGCGGCGATGAGCTGGCGCGGCAGCGGCTGGAGCTGCCGTGGGTTCGGATCAACAAGGAGTATCGATTCGAGAACGACGAGGGAAGCGCCTCGTTGAAAGACCTTTTCCGAGGGCGCTCGCAGCTCCTCATCTACCACTACATGTTCGGGCCCGACTACACGGCGGGATGTGCGACTTGCTCGACAATCGCGGACAGCTTCAACGGCTTCGCCGTCCATCTGGCGAACCACGATGTGACGCTTTCGGCGGTGTCGCGGGCGCCTCTCGCGAAGATCCAGGCGTACAAACGGCGGATGGGATGGACGTTTCCTTGGGCATCCTCGTTCGGCGGCGACTTCAACTCCGACTTCAACATCTCCTTCACAGAAGAGCAACAGCGCGAAGGAGGCATCGACTACAACTACCGGCGCGAGCCGGCGTGGCAGTTACGCACCGATGAAGGGATGGCGAGTCGCATGCCAGGGACGCCTGTGGGCGATAACGCGGCTATGACCGGAACCGACCCGGCGACGTACACGCGAGAGAGACCGGGCATGAGCGCGTTCGCGCTCGAGGACGGCGTCATATACCACACCTACTCCGCCTATGCGCGCGGACTTGATAGCATGTGGGGCATGTACCAGTGGCTCGACCGCGCCCCCAAGGGGCGCAACGAGACAGGGATATGGTGGCGCCGCCACGACGAGTACGGCAAGCGGTGAGCCAAGTCATGGGTGTCATTAGCGCAACCGCGGGACGGGAGATCTCACGACGCATGGCTTCCGAGCGAGCCTTCTTCGGCGTCTCGACGCTGCTCTTCGCCGCCAGCGCGGCGGTGACGATCGTCTGGTGCGCGTCCATGTCGGCGATGGGCGGGATGCGAATGCCCGGCGGCTGGACGATGTCGATGGCGTGGATGCGGATGCCCGGACAGACGTGGGCCGGTACTGCGGCGTCGTTCCTTGGAATGTGGGTCGTGATGATGGTAGCGATGATGATGCCGTCCGTCGTCCCAATGCTGTGGCGCTACCGCCAAGCCGTCGGCAGGGCAGGCGAGACGCGTCTGGGTCTGCTGACGGCGTTCGTGGGCGTGGGATACTTCCTTGTGTGGACCATGTTCGGAATGGCCGCCTTTCCGCTGGGCGTCGCGCTAACGGCGGTCGAGATGCGGCTGCCGGTACTGGCGCGCGCCGCACCAATGGCGGGTGGTGTGGTCGTCCTGATCGCGGGCTCCCTCCAGTTCACCGCGTGGAAGGCGCGTCACCTTTCCTGCTGCCGGGAGGCGCCCGGGTGCGACTTGACGCTGCCGGCCGACGCTGGCACGGCCCTGCGACACGGCCTGCGCCTCGGACTCCACTGCAGCCACTGCTGCGCCGGTCTGATGGCGATCCTCCTGGTCATTGGGGTCATGGACCTTCGCGCGATGGCTGTCATGGCGGCAGCCATCACCATCGAACGTCTTGCACCGGCCGGTGAGCGCGTCGCGCGAGCCATCGGAGCCGTCATAGTCGGGGCAGGGTTGTTTCTGGCCGCGCGAGCAGCCGGGCTCGGATGACGCATCCGCAAGGCCGCCGAGGCTTTGCGTTCGCGCCAAGCTAAATCCCGGTAGAGCGATTTGAATCCGGCAATCAATCAGTTCAGAAATAAAAACCAAAAGGAGAAACAAACCATGGAAACAAAACCGACGTACGAACAGGCGCAACTTCACTTGCAAATCTACGAGATGCGGCGCGAGGCGCGTCTGAGGCAGGGACGCGATTGGTACTTCAAAAACTACTTCGTGGATAGCCTCGACGACTCCATGCGCATCGCCGGCCCGGGAACGGAAAACGGCGCCCTGTGCATGATGGTGCTCAGTTATTGGGAGCAGGCGTGCGCGTTGCTCAATTACGGCTTGCTTCACGAAGGGCTGTTCTTCGAGACAAGCGGCGAGTTTTTCATGGTCTGGGAGCGCATCAAGCCGGCCATCGCGCAGGGCCGGGAGCGGTTCTCGAACAAGTTGTTCCTCGCGAACATGGAAAAGGCGGCCCAGCGTTACGAATCCTGGATGGAAAGCCGCTCGCCTGGACAAATCACCGCCATGCGCCAGTTCATGAAACAGATGCACGAAAAGCAAGTGGCAACAGCGAAAGCCTGAGCCGGATTCGAGAGAAAAGGACGACCGAGCCTGCGACCGTCGAGCGCGAAAAAGCGCCTCGGCGGCGCAGGCTCATTTCATTGGTAATGGGTCAGTTTGAATTTTGGCTCTTTGTGTCACGATCAAGAAAATTCAAACTGACCCACCACCATTTCGTTCACAGGTTCGTCAGAAGGTTGACAGCGGGTGCATAATCATTGGAAGAAATAAACGTGACACGGGGGTTGGGCCGCTTGCCGCAGCAATACACACGGAAGGAAGTCGGACGCATCCTGGGGCTGGATGCGCGATGCCTGCGCTATTGGGAGAGGCTGCGGCTGGTACGTCCGCGGGCGCGCTGGGGCGAGCGCTTCTATAATTTCGGCGACCTGGCCGCAGTGCGCGCCATCCAACAGCTGACGAAAAATCGCATTCCGGCGGGGCGCGTGCGCCGGGCTATCCGCATCGTGGAAGAGCAATTTGGCGCCGCGCCTATCGAGTCACTGCGCTTTTTTCAGTGGGGGCGCGAGCTGCTGGTGATTCCACCGGGGGCCCAGCGGCCCTTCAATCCCATCCGGCAGCAGTGGGCGCTGCCCTTTGACGCGGGGCGTCCAGCCAGCCTGCACGCCATGACGGGGCGCACACCGGAAGAGCTGTTCGAGATGGCCCTCGATTGCGAATCAAGCCCGGAGCTTTTCTCCCAAGCCGCGGAGAACTACCGCCGGGCCATTGAACTGGCGCCGCATTGGACCGAGGCGCACATCAACCTAGGCGTGGTGCTGTACCAGATGGGACGCATTGAGGAAGCGCGCGCCGAGTTTCATTCGGCCGTCCAACTCGATCCGCTGAATGGAATTTCGCAGTATAACCTCGGGTGTGTGCTCGAGGAGCAGGGCGAGATCGCGGAAGCGATCGTATATTTGCAGCGCGCCGCCCGCGCCATGCCTGCCCATGCCGACGCGCATTTCAATCTGGCGCTGGCGTACGAGAGGAGCGGGGAACGGCGGCTGGCTCGTGAACAGTGGATGCTCTATCTGCGTTTTGCGCCGAACGGTCCGTGGGCCGAACAGGCGCGCGCGCGCATGAAACAGTGTACGTCGCGCCGCAAGCGCTCCGCTCCCATCCCATTCCCGCGCAAGGCCTAGCGGGGCCGAATCGCGGTTCTAACATGGAAGGGACTTCATAATAATGCTTGTTTGCGGCACACTTGATCCCGGCAAGTAAGAAGGAGAGAGGATGAAAATCGCAAAGAATGTAACCGAGCTGATTGGGAACACGCCGCTGGTCCAGCTGAATAAGGTGACCGCGGGAAGCCAGGCGACGGTGCTGGCAAAATTGGAAAGTTTCAATCCGTATGCGAGCGTGAAGGATCGCATCGGCGTCAGCATGATCACCGAAGCCGAAAAAGCGGGGAAAATCCATCCCGGCAAAACCGTGCTGATCGAGCCCACGAGCGGCAACACAGGAATCGCTCTGGCGTTCGTGGCTACCGTCAGGGGCTACAAGCTGATTTTGACCATGCCGGAGACGATGAGCCTGGAACGGCGCGTGCTGCTGAAGGCCTTGGGCGCGGACATCGTGCTGACTCCCGGGCCTAAGGGCATGAAAGGGGCCATCGCAAAGGCCGAAGAACTGGTGGCGAACACGCCGAACGGCTTCATGCTTCAGCAGTTCGACAATCCGGCCAACCCGAAAATACATTTCGAGACGACGGGCCCGGAAATCTGGAACGATACCGACGGCAAGGTGGACATTTTGATCTCGGGCATCGGGACTGGCGGGACCTTGACCGGCGTTAGCTCGTACATCAAGCCGAAGAAGCCCTCGTTCAAAGCCATTGCCGTAGAGCCGAAAGAGAGTCCAGTGCTTTCGGGCGGGCAGCCCTCGCCACACAAAATTCAAGGCATCGGGGCCGGATTCGTTCCCAGCATCCTGCGCACGGATTACATTGACGAAGTCGTGCAGGTGTCGAGCCAGGATTCGATCGAGATGGCGCGGCGCATGGCGCTTGAAGAGGGTTTGCTGATGGGCATCTCCTCGGGCGCGGCCGTGGTTGCAGCGGTGGAAGTGGCGCGGCGCAAGGAGAATGCCGGAAAGATGATCGTGGTTGTGCTGCCGGACTTTGGCGAGCGGTATTTGAGCAGCATCCTGTTTGAGAGCTTGAAGAATGAAGCCCAGCAGATGACCGCCGTGGCCATTTAGGCGATGGGAACGCTGCTCAAATCGCTGCGGGAGGAAGTGGCGTCCATCAAGGAACGCGATCCTGCGGCGCGGTCAACGGCCGAGGTCGTGCTGTGCTATTCGGGGCTGCACGCGCTGTGGTTCCACCGGGTCAATCACTGGCTGTGGGGCCACGGCTGCTATCTCGCGGCGCGCTGGATTTCGGAAGTGGCCCGGGTGATGACGGGAATCGAGATTCACCCGGGGGCGCAAATCGGGAGACGGCTATTCATTGATCACGGAATGGGCGTGGTGATCGGCGAAACCGCCGTGGTCGGCAACGATGTCACTTTCTATCAGGGCGTCACGCTGGGCGGCACGGGCAAGGAAAAGGGCAAGAGGCATCCCACGGTCGGCGACCGCGTGGTGGTCGGCGCGGGCGCGAAGATTTTGGGCAACATCCGCGTGGGTGACAATTGCCGCGTGGGCGCAGGCTCCGTGGTGCTGCGCGACGTCCCCAACGATTCCACGGTCGTTGGCGTGCCCGGACATGTGATTTTGAGGCAGGGCAAGCGCGTGGTGATCACCGACCCGAAGCAAATTAACGATCCGCTCTCAGAAGCACTCTCCGCCGTGGCCACGCAGGTGAAGGACCTCAAGGAACGTCTTCAGAAGCTGGAGGGAACTGAGCCAGCCGATTCACGCGACGCCGACGAACTTCAGGCCATCATCGAGATTGATTACCAGATTTAGGGCGCTAAAGAGAGGCGTGGGTGATGGAGCGGCTGCGCATCAGCAGGCCGCGGAGGCCGAGGAGCGCGAGGCGCGGCTGGCGCAGGCAGATGCGCCAGAGAATTTTCCAAGCCTCATCGCGCGAGTAGTCCGCGAGAGATTGCTTGGTCGGATTATTGAGCAGGTCGACCAGGCGGCTGTAATCGGATTGCTGAAAATCGTGGAGGGAGCGGCGGAGCAGAAGGTGGAGATCGAGTTCGCGGCGCAAGGCGCGCAATTCGCGGCTCTTGCCGCCGTGGAGAATGGACTCGGCGACGCCGAGGGCGCCGCGAAAGCCGGTGACGATGCCGCCGACGGTCGAGACTTTCACTTGCGCGGCTGCGTCGCCCACAAGGTACACGGATCCGCCGCCCATTTGGCGGTGCACAGGAACCCAGCGGGTGTAGACGGGAATGCGCGCTCCCTGAAATTCGAGCGGGTCGAGCTTGCGCTTTTCGAGGAACTGATCGAGGCAGCGGCGTGTCTCGGAGGTTGATTCGCCGATGATTCCGAGCGCGCCGCGCGTGGGCGATTCGGGAATCAGCCAGTAGAAATAAGGCGTGTCCTGCGGAACGAACCAGACGCGCACGGTATCCGGGGCCATGTCTTTCGGCAAGGGCACGATGGCCTGGAGAAGCGGAACTGTTTCGAGCGGCGCCCATCCAGCGGCGCGCGCCACGCTGCTTGATGCGCCGTCGCCGCCGACAATCGTACGGGCGGGAATTTCCTCGCGGGCGCCGTCGGCGCACCGTTCCACTTCGAGCGTGAGTCCTGAGTCATTCGAGCGCAAGGCGTGGAAGCGGTGGCCGAGTTCGAGCTTTGCGCCCGCTCGCTGCGCTTCATGGGCAAGACCTTGAATCAAGGCGCGGCGCTCGATGATGAGGTCCGGTTGCTTTAGCGCGACGGTCGCAGCGCGGCCGTCGGTGAAAAGCTCGAAGCGGCGAATCTCGTTGACGATACTGCCTTCCGCGGCGGCGCCAAGCAGGCCGCGCATCTTCTCGGTTACGATCAGGGTGCGCGCCGCCGGTTCGAGCGTTTCGATGCGCTCGAAGACGCGTACGGAAACGCCCCGCCGCGCCAGCAGCCAAGCCGTAAACAGCCCGGCCGCCGAGCCGCCAATCACCTCCGCGCGCTGGCTCGCTGCAGGAGGTGTGGAACCGCGATCGCTTTCATCGTTGCGTTGTTGGAGCACCGTCGTCCTCTACAGGGGCAGAGATGCTGCGCAGGAACATGATTTCAGTGCGCGCGCCTAAAACAGCCGTGGCAACCGGCTCAAGAATCCTTCCGGGCATTGATTCTGGGAAACCGCCGAAGCGTCAGTATATCTTACGAGCGCGCTTCCGCCAACGAAGATGCGGGCGCGGGACAGCCGCGGGCTTCAGGATGTGGAAGAGGATTTTTGCAGCTTGACTTGGCGCTCATAGGGCGCGCCTTCGAGCAGAAACACGGCGGCGAGCGCGCAAATGGCGAGCAGGGCGGCGAGCGCATACGCCGTTGTGGGTGACACACGAGGGACGAGGAGCGCCGTGCCTCCCGCGAGAGCCGCAACGCAATAAAGCAAGAGTACGGCGCCGCGATGACCCAAGCCGAGATTCGACAGGCGATGAGCCGTGTGGTCCTTTCCGGGTGATGTAAAGGGGAGCAGACCGCGGCGCGCTCGGGAGATGGAAACGAGCGACGTGTCAAAGATCGGGATGGCCAGGATCAACGCGGGAACGAGCCATGAGGCGGGGAAAGGCGTCCCCTCATGCCGGATCTTCAGACCCAGCGCGGCCATCAGGAAGCCGAGAAACATGGCGCCGCCATCGCCCATGAAGATTCTGGCGGGATTGAAATTCCAGCGCAGGAAGCCGAGCGCAGCGCCCAAAACGGCGGCAGCGAGTGTGCGCACCATGGTTTGCCCGTTGAGGCTGGCCGCGATCGTGAAGAAAAGAGCCGCCACGGCCGATATGCCTGCGCACAGGCCATCCATGTGGTCGAGGATGCTGAAAGAGGCGGTAATGCCCACGACCCAGAAAATCGTGAAGCAGATGTCGAGAATGAAGCCTGGGGTGCCGGGGATGAACTCAGAGAAGAATTGGGCGCGGATTCCGGAGACAAGAAGAAACACCGCCGCCGCCGGCATGCCTACGAAGAGCTTCAGCTGATGGTGGAGCAAACCGGCATCGTCAAGAAGACCCACGATCGCGAGCAATGTGGCGCCGGCAAGTATGCCGACAATTTGCTGCTGCATCGCGCCGTGGAGCGTAAAGAGAATGGCAAGCGCGAATCCGAGATAGATGGCGATGCCGCCGAGCAGCGGGACAGGATTGATGTGGACTTTGCGCGGGCCGGGATGGTCCACCATGCCGAAGCGCAAGGCAAGATGGCGAACTGGTACCGTGAGGGCGAGCGAGGCAAGAAGAGCGACGGCAAAAGCGAGGAAGGCGGAGGAGATGCCCATCGCTCCATGCACTCCCGTCATCGCGCGGTCAGCATTGTATCGAGAGCGCTGTGCACATCTTCTTTGCGCTTGGTCGCGAAATACCAGTCCATGGTTTTGCGCAGGCCTTCGCGAAAAGGCGTTTTAGGTTCCCAGCCCAGGAGCTTGGCGGCCAGCTTATTATCGGCGACGCGATTGGCGGGGCCGGTCGGCATGTCGGGGCGCAGGCGGATCTTCGGAGCGTAGCCGGCATATTCGGTCACCATTCGCACGGCGTCCGACACGCGCACGCGCTCCATGGTGCCCAGGTTAACCGGCGTGCCGTCGCTGATTTTTTCCGCGGCGAGGATGGTGCCGCTGACGATGTCGTCCACGTAGGTCCAATTGCGGATTTGCGTGCCATCACCCCACACTTCGAAGGGATCCTGACGCACAAAGGCGCGGGCAATCATGGCGATGACGGCGTGGTTTTCGACACCGCGCGGGCCATACACGGTGAAATATCTGCAGGACGCCGTGCGCATCTTATGCTCGCGGTGATAGGCCTGGAGCGTCATTTCAGCCATCAATTTTGCCCAGCCGTACATGTTGTCGGCGTCGTGCGGAGGTTTTACGTCCTCTTCGCGGAGATAGATTTCCTTGCTGGTATCCGTCTGCATGTAATTGGGATAGACGCAGCCCGAGGATGCGTAGACGACGCGTTCGACACCGGCGCGCGCAGCCTCCCAAAAAATGAGGCCATCGAGAAAAAGATTCGATGCCGGGCCGGCCTGGTGCAGATCCACGTAGCCGCGGCCGCCATGATCGGCGGCAAGATGGAAGACGACGTCGACGCCTTTCATGGCCGAGCGGGTCACGCCCGGCTCGCGCAAGTCCCCTTCCAGGAACGTGACGCGGCCGGACTTGAGGTGGGGCTCGATATTGGCGAGCCTTCCGCTCGTCAGATCATCCACAACATGCACACAGGCGCCGCGCTCGACCAGGGCATCGGCCAAATGCGATCCGATAAAAGACGCGCCTCCCGTTATGAGGACTTTCTTACGATTCCAGATAATCTCCTCCATTCCCGCGGCTGGCGGCATCTTCCACAATAGTGGTGAAACGTTTCAACTCATTTACTCTAGCATATTTTTCCGCAGTGTCCCGCGCACGCTGGCTCATATCGGCAAGCCTTGTAGGATTGTCGCGCAGCCCGCGGATGGCCGCGGCGATGGCGGCGGGATCGTCAGGATCGGCCGCAACACCGCATCCGAATTCGGCGGCGATGCGCGCGGCATCGCTTTCCGCGGCCGCGACCACGAGGACCGGGCGGCCGGCAGCCAGAATCGAATAAAGCTTGCTCGGGACGACCACACCTTCCAAGCCGCGCCGAACCGTGACCACGTGAAGGTCGCCCGCCGCCATCACGTGCGGCACCTGCTCGGCGGGGCGGAAAGGCAAAAAACGAACATTGGGCGATTGTGCGGCGGAGGCTTCGAGCGACGCGCGATTGGCCCCGTCACCTACAAACACGAATCCGATATTTTCGTTGCGCAGAATTTCCGCAGTTTTGAGCAACGCGCTCCAAGCTCCATAGAATCCCAGATTGCCGGCGTGTAGGACGACGAAAGAGAACCCGCAGCGAATTTCCTCGATGATTTTCCGCATGGCGGGATCGCTCGTATCGGGCATCGAGACCGGGGGAGAGGCGCCATCGCGCACGACCACCACTCTTTCGGGCGCGACTCCCTTCGAAAGGATGCGATCGCGCATGTCGTCGCCGAGAACGATCACTCGGGCTGCTTGCTTGAGCGCCCTGCGGTGCATCTTTTCCCAGCGCTCGATCCACCTGCTCGGGCGGACAATTTCGCCACTGATGGCCATTTCGGGATACAGGTCACGGATGTTGTAAACGAACGGGCGACCCAACATACGCGCGACGAAAGCGCCGGCGATTCCGGCGACGGGAGGGTCGGTCATGGCCAGGATCACATCCGGACGAATCGCCAGGGCGCGGGGAACGGCCAGCGCCAGATACGACAGGTAATTCGAGACGCGGCGGCGCATGCGGTGGCGCGGGTAGGCCGTGGAACCGACGCGCTCGACGATGACACCGTTGAGCGTGTCGCGGCGGAGAAACGCATAGGGATAAAACTCGGTGGGATCATAGGACGGGCGGCCGGCAAGCACCGTGACTTGATGGCGTTCCGCCAAGGCTTCGACTACATGCGCGGCCATTTTTGCCGTGGCGGAAGTGTCGGGTGGGTAGTATTCGTTGAAAAGCAGAATGTGCATACGCTTCTATTTCGCGCGGTTTGCAAATTGCCGGCCGGATTCCTCGCGTGCGACAGCGTCGGATTTCCTCTCGAGAATGAGATTGCCCATCACCAGGACATCCATGCGCGTGCGGCGAAAACAATCGAGCGCTTCTTCGGGGCGGCAAACGATCGGCTCATTGTCGTTGAAGGAAGTGTTCAAGACGATAGGAACGCCCGTGAGATCGCCGAAGGCGCGCAGGAGCTTCCAGTAAAGCGGATTCGCCGCGCGGCTCACGGTTTGCAGGCGCGCGGTGCCGTCCACATGCGTGGGGGCGGGAATCACGGCGCGCTTTTCCGGGCGCACAGAGTAGGCGAACGTCATGAAGGGGGATGGATGCGTCTTCTCGAAGAACTCGCCGGTGGCTTCCTCGGCGATCGAAGGCGCGAATGGACGAAAGGATTCGCGGTGCTTGATGCGCTGGTTCAAGATGTCCTTCATTTCGGGGCGGCGCGGATCGGCAAGAATGCTGCGGTTGCCGAGCGCGCGCGGACCCCATTCGGCCGCTCCCTGAAACCAGCCGACGATTTTTCCGGCGGCAATGTGGCGAGCCGTGATCTCGAGTAGCGCGGGCTCTTCGAGTTCCTCCATCCGCACTCCCTCACTGGCAGGATCGAACTGGCCGACCGCGCGGCGAATCTCGGAAGGCGAAAATTCCGGTCCCCACCCGGCATGAGCCATGGTGAACTCGCGGGGGCGGCCCAGGATTTCGTGATGCACGGCGAAGGCGGCGCCCACGGAAAGTCCGGCATCGCCCGCTGCGGGCTGGACGAAGACGCGCTCGAACGGAGTGCGATCGAAAATTTTGCCGTTCGCGACGCAGTTGAAGGCCACGCCACCGGCAAGGCAGAGGGACTTTTGCCCGGTTTTTTTGGCCAGGGCGTTCCAGTGGGCCACGAGGACCTCTTCGAGCGCGGCCTGCATGCTGGCGGCGAGATTCATGTGGCGCTGCTCAAGCGGCTCCTCGGCCTTGCGCGCAGGACCCAGACGGGTTTCGAGAAGCGGTGAAAAAAGACGGCCGAGGACTGGCGTGCTGCCGGCATCGCGCCAGGTCATATCGGGGCCTTGGGTCTGATGAGTGAAATATTCCAGGCCCAGGCGAAACGAGAGAGGCCCATCGGCCCTTACGATGCGGCGAAATTCGTCGAGATATTCGGGCTGGCCATAGGCCGCCAGCCCCATGACCTTATATTCGTCACCGAACTTCCAGAAGCCGAGGTATTGCGTGAGGGCCGTGTAGAACATCCCGAGCGAGTGCGGGAAGGCGATTTCGCCGAGGATTTTCATGCGCGGGCCTTCGCCCGCGGCCCACATCGAGCTGGCGAAGTCCCCCAGGCCGTCCGCGGAGAGAACCGCCGCGCTTTCAAACGGCGATACGAAATAGGCGCTGGCAAGATGCGCGGTATGGTGCTCGATGCGATGGAATCTGCCGCGAATGTTTTCAGGAGCGATATCGAAGGCCGCGGCCAGATCTTCGCGGATGCCCGCGAAATTCTTCATCACGCGGGCGCGCTCCAAGGCGAAGCGCGGCATGCGCAGGGCGTAGCGGAGCTTCGTCCCCAGCCGCGCCCAGGGATCGCGCGGAATGGCAATGTGGCTGACTTCTTCGAGCTTCACGCCGGCGCGGTCCAGGCAGAAACGAATGGCGCGCGTGGGCAGTCCGGCGGCATATTTGACGCGGTTGAGACGCTCTTCTTCAACCGCCGCGATGAGCCGGCCGTCCACGACAATGGCAGCCGAAGCGTTGGCGTGATACGCGTTAATCCCGAGGACGACCATCGGTTCGTTTTGCACGATTTTCATCGCTCACTAGAAACTGTCTCACGAATTGTCCCGCATGGGAAAGTGCTGTCGGCATTGGTGTTGCGTTTGTTGCCGGATTCGAATCGAGCGGACCCGCACGATGTGACTCGTTCAGCGAACTTCAGCATGCCGCCCCAGTGCCGTAGAGTAGTAGCCCTCCATCTGTCCCGCCAGGATATCCCAATCCAGTTGAGCGACCACGCCGCGGCACCCTTCCTTGAGCTGCGCATACAGGGATTTGTCATGAATCAGCCTGCGAAGAGCTTCGGCTAGGGCCGGCTTTTCGCGGGTTATCACCAGTCCTGCCCGGCCATCCACCAGCGAACGAATGCCGCAAGAGTCCGTGATGATAACCGGAATGCCGCAAGCCATCGCTTCGGCAGCGACAATCGCGAAATTTTCGTAGCGTGAGGGAAGCACGAAGAGGTCGGTGTCGGCCAGCAAAGCCCTTTTGGCATCGTCGTACACGGGCCCGATAAAGTGGACTCGCGAGGATATACGACAATCCTGGGCGCGTTTTTCGAGCGAGGCGCGGTACCCGGATTCTTCCTCCGGTCCCGCGATCACGAGCCGGCCCGACTCCGGGCAGGCCTCCGCAAACGCTTCGATCAGGATATCCGCGCCCTTTCGCGGGATGAGCCGACTGAGGAACAGCACCACTGGTTCCCCGGGCGAAATACCCCAGTGGGCGCGAAAGGCGCCGGGGGACGGCAGCGCGGCGTACGAGCCGGCATCCACTCCGTTATACCGGAGTACCAATTTTTCAGGGGGAACACCGTCATCCAGAAGTTCCTGATGCTCCAATTCGGAAGTGGCGACAATCAGAGCCGCGTTTCGCCAGTGCGCCCGCCCGACGGTGCGATGCCACAGACGTTTCAGCCAGAGGTTACGGTCAATCGGGCGAAACATGCCCATGGTCTCAATCACGTAGGGAATTCCGCGCCGCCTAGCAAAGTAACTGACAAGTGGACCGAGCAAGTCATAGAGACCATAAAAATGGGCCACATCAAACCGGTCGAGCGAACTCATGCAGAATTTCACGACGCGCGGATTAACGGTGAGAGCGCGATAGTGCGCTAAAGAGGGGAGATAGATGGCCTCCACACCATCCTGCTCCGACCGCCAGCCCCACGGGCCGCGAGCGACCCCTAGAGTGGACGCGTCGTAGTCGCTGATTCCCAGGTCCGCCGTAAGCACCGTCACCTGATTCCCGCGCTTGGCCAGGCTACGTGCCAGCGGGCGCACGGTGACAACAGTTCCGCCACGGTCTTGAAAAGGGAAATAGGACTGAACTATTTTCAGGACACGCATGATCGCAAAGAGTGGCAAAAGTGCCAAAGAGGATATCTTCGGACAATTCCGGCCATAGCGAGCGATTCGGCTACAGAAAACCGAAGGGCGAGGACGGCATGGCCGGCGTTGGTCATAAGAGATGACACTCCTCGAGCATAGTCTCCAGCCTTTGCTCGAAATCTCCAAACTGATAGCGGCTTTTCACGCGGGACTGTGCCGCCCGCCCGATCGACTTCCGCAAGGACTCGTCGCGGAAGAGCATCTCGACAATTTGTCCCAGGCGCACTTCATCTCCATGCTCGATAAGAAAGCCTGTCACGCCATCCTCTATGATATCCGGCGTCCCGCCATGGTTGCCGCCAATCACAGGTTTGCCGAAGGCCATCGCTTCCAGGAACACGATGCCAAACCCCTCTCCCTTGCTCGGGAGCACGAATAGATCGCAATGGGCGTAGCAGAGTGAGAGTTCGGGCGCGTCCAGCTTGCCGGCAAAATGGACCCGCGCGGCAACGCCCAAGTCTCGCGCGAGCGCTTCGAGCCGCGGACGGTCATCGCCGTCTCCGACGACCAGATACTGCAAATCGGGGATAGCGGTTTGAATGCGCGCGAGGGTGCGAATCATGGTATCCACGCCCTTGTATGCTTCGGTGGCAGAGAGACGCGTCACGCTCAGCACGACATGCCCTTTGGGAAACCATGCAGGGGGTGGCGAAGGCACTTCATTTTCCTCCGCGGCGCGGAACGATGGATCGAGCGCGAGCGGCAGAACGCGCACTGCTTCTGGGGCGATTCCTTGCATGTCTGAAAAACGCGCGCCCGTAAATTGTGAGACTGCCACGAGCACGTTCGCGGACTTCACGGCCTTTCGGCGAATCCATGGCAAGGGCTCCCACACTTCGATTCCGTGGCCCACCACAGCCATTTTGCCGCCGCCGAATAGCCTTGCCAGCCATGCTACAGGCGCGAGGTTTACGTGTGCGACAAAAATCAGCCGAGGATTTCTCGCGCCGGCCGCGAGAGCGGAAAGCGCAAAGCGGGACTTGGCGCGGTGAAATCCGTCATATTGAAAGGGCCATCCGCCCACTTCATCATTGTGGAGCCCCACGGGATCGTTCAGGCTGAGGAATTTATAATCGAGGTTCCGGCGGCGCGCCAAATGAGCGATGACAGCCGAGATATGACGGCTCACGCGCTGAATTCCTCCGGGAGCTTGCATCTCCGGAAAAAGACCCAGGCACATCAAATCTCTTTTCACAACGGATCCTCGGTTTGCAGCACTGCGTCCCGGCTTCTTACGTATCGCCCTGGGCGCGGGTACTTTCTGTCGCATGCTTTTGCGAAAGAACCAGATCGAAGCGCGCCTTCATTTCCTCCGCGTGGCGCGCCCAACCGTATTGCCTGGCGGTCTGCGCCGCGCTCTCTCCGACTCGTTTGCGCAGATCGGGTTCATTGAAAAGCCGCTCCAGCAGAGCGGCAAGCGCGGCTGAATCCTCGGGATTCTCGAGGATGAATCCATCAGTCCCCTCGGTGAAAATTTCACTGACTCCCGCCTGACGGCTCACGATCACAGGAAGCCCGCAGGCCATGGCTTCGAGGGGAGGAAGCGCGAATGCATCTTTCAGCGATGGGCCGGCATAAGCGTCCGCCGCCGCATAATAGATTTCCACATCGGGACGCACCGGCAAGAAAGTGATCTTGGAAGAGAGTCCGCTTCGGCGGAGCATTTCGCGATAAGGCGCAGCGTCATCTTCGCCGGCCACCAATACGCATATATGCGGGTTCGCAAGCCTCTCGACGCTGGAGATGAGACACGCAAGTCCCTTGTTCATCCAGTCGTTGCCGATGAGCAGGATCGCGAAGGTGTCGTCATCGAGTTCTAAACTCTGCCGGGCGCGGGGACGCAGCTGGGCGCGCGCCGCAGGGCTAAATCGCTCCAATTCCGTACCGTTGTATACTACGGGAAGAACTTCGGTTCGGCCATACCAAGCCTTAAGATCCTCGGCTACTTTCCGGGATACGGGCACGAGCGCGGTCTTTTTATTTTTGTATACGATACGCTCCAATCCCATCAGGAGATGATAATAAAGCCGGCGGTGAATCAGACGAGGCCAAGAGCCCGGCGGATTGCGCCGCAGCGACATAGGATGCTTCATGCGCCGATAGAACTCCGCGAAGACGATATGAACCGCGACGATGTCCGCGTCCAGGCAGTTGATTCCCGGTGAGTAAAGAAGATCGTAACGGCCATCGCGGAAACGCGAATTCCACCAGCGCGCGAGATGATTGGCGACGAGCCACCAGGAGTACCGAAAAAGCGGAGGCCCTGGCGCGCCGGGAATGCGATGCCAGTGAATCCGGGAAAGGTCCACGCCTTCGACTCGCGTGCTATAGATTTGGAATTGGTAATCGCCGGAGAGGCGTTCCAATTGCTCGGCGACGCATCGCTCCGTTCCGTGCTGCTTATCGAGGAAGGGCGACACTATGGCAATGCGCTTTTCTCTCTGCATTAGCGTGGACATGCGGGCGACAAATCTAACACGCCTCAGCCGGAACAGTTTCCGGACGCGCAGTATGTCGAGGTTCCCTTCGATCGTGTCGCTCTCCTCGCGCGCCACTCACGGCACAGACGAACTCACAGCAGCTGAATGACCGGCAGGAGATACCGCTGGGGCGGACTCGAATATGCGCCAAGCGCCAGCATAAGCGAAGATCGCAAGCGCCAGGCTCACAACCAGTCCCCAGGAAGCCACATTCGATACGCTTTCCGGCCCCTCGACGGGCGGTCCCGTAACCAGCCGGATAGTGGCGGGAATCCACGCCACAAGGAGAGAGAGCGCTAAAATTTCAATCCGTTTCCGTGGGTTCCGGAAAACATCATCGAGCGCTCCGACTCCAAACAGCCAAAGGACAGGCCAAGCGTAGAGAATGTAGCGCTCTGGCTGTGTTCCAACGAGCGGGGCCAGCACAAACGTCAGTCCTCCATAGACAAGCGCCGTTACAATATCAAGCCGCTCGCGCAGGAGGCTCCTTCCATTATGGTAAATAGATCGAATGGCTGCGAGCGGAAGAATCCCAAATGCCGTCAGGGACATTAGCAGGGTACGCGCCGGGCTTTCCCAAAAGAAGCCGGAATAGCCCACTTCCCGTATGTGGCCGATATGCAGCCATGAGGGCACGGGCATGGTCCAAATCGGCGGAGTGGCAGTCGCTGCAATCGTGTTCGTCCAAAGCTCCACGCCGCAGATATTGTGCATAAAGTTGTAGGGGACCTTCAAGAGATCGAGCAGGGGCATCGAAACGTACTCGTTGTTCGGCAGTGAACGAGCCACGAGCGCCGCATCCAGCCGCATCGCTATCACCCCAACCACGGCGGCCGCGAAACACAGCCTCCACTGCCCGCGGAGCACCGCGATGATAACCAGGGCCGCTACGAGCACGACCGTGGACTCCCGCGTCAGATAGAGGAGGAACATCACAGGAAGCGCCAGCCAGGGATTCGCCCGAAGCGCCAGGAAAAAGAGCGCGCACAAAGCCGCGTAAAAAAGGTCGTGCCAGTAATAGTTGCGATAGGAATCTACGAGGGTTGGCGTCACCAGGATGAAAAGCCAAAGGCCGCCCGCGTAGGAGTAATCAAGCCCATAGGAAATGGCGAGCAGCACAAATAGTGCGATCAAAGAAAAGGCGGAGATCTTAATGAAAAGAGCGGCATCGACAGGCCTATGAAATAGATGAGCCAAAAAGCCGGCCGTGAGCGGGTGGAGCACTCGGCCTCCGTAATAGCTGTAGATATGGCTGTAATTGCCACCGGCCATATCGACGTACATTCGGCCCTCGGCATAAGGGGGATAGAAGCTCGGCCGAAACGCGAGCGCGAGCGCGCTGCTCAAGATCAGCGCCACACCCACGGTAAAGATGATGGAGCGATTCGCCATCTGCGTGGCACCTCAGTCGAATGGTCCCGGCTGGCGGGCTATGACGCCCTCTCTATTTTACGAACAGAATCACTTTCGCGTTTGAATAGGACTTTTTTCCTATTTGCCTTCCCATGCGTTTCATCATTCGCCTACTCGTTTCGGAACGCAATCTCGGCACCAACAGGCGGACACTTCGGCGAAGTTGCCTGCGGAGCCGCCGCGCCCGCCATTAAATCGGGCAGACGGAACAGGATTCCCACCAAGAGCCACAGGTAAGCATTGCACACGTAATTTTGGTAGGGCGAGAGACCGCCATACGTGAAGGGATAGAGCAACAGAAAACCGTACCAGAAGATGGCGAAGGCGATTGGGAAAAAGCGGGTTCCGCGCAAGGGGCGAACTACTTTCCACGAATAATAGAGCAACGCGGCTGTCCATAGAATCCAGAGGAATGGCGCTAGTATCCCCATCTCTATAATGAGTGTGCCATAACCTTCTTCCACCCCAATGACAGGTGCCCGTTTTCCGACCAGTTTATCGACGTACTGCATCCCGAGAGAGGCTGTCCCGATACCGTTGCCCATTACCCAGTGGGGATTGTAGAAGGCCCACGTGAGATTCTGGATGGGATAATCCCACGCGCGGTCCGAAACCTGGTACGCGGAACTGCTTGGCAGGAGGGTTTCCGTATAGTATGCGATGCGCGAACCTGCCTGCTCCGGAAAGAGCAGAAGAAGGGCCGCCAGCCCCAGAGCCGCAGCGATGAATCCCTGGCGAATCCCTTTCGTGAGTCTGCGCCCCTCCTGCCGGCGTCGTGGCGCGCCCCACATAAATCCGACCGCCAGGACAAGCAAAGAAGCCAAGGAGTAAACGAACGCCCCGCGATTGCCGGACAACAACGCTGCCACGCCAAGGATTCCCATGGCTACAAAAACAAGCTTGCGCCTGCGGGCCCCCTGAAGCGCCAGGTATCCAGCGGCGCCAGCAACAAGAATGACGGCAAGAATCAGGTAGAGCGCGTAGCGGCCGGAACTGACGAAAACAGAGTCGGGGAGTGAAAATATTTGATTCGTGAGCGGTGTAACTTTGTAGAGATCTCCCAGGTCCTGCAGTTCCGGAGCCAGTTGCGCGGGATTCATGAAACCATTGCCCAAGATGGCCTGAGCGATCCCAAGCGAGGCGATGATGCACGCCAGCACCGCATTGAGGGTCAGGAATTTTCGCAAATCCACTTCGCTCCGGATCAATGCATATCCCGCGTACATCAGCGGAATGTAATAGAAATAGACCTTGAATCCGAGCAGGCCATATAAAATATGCGGCGAATTCGCATTGAATATTTGCACCACTCCCAGCCAGATGAAAATACTGAGAAAAGTGAGGAACGGCGGCCGGAATATTTTTTCGTGGCGCCGCTTGATGGCGGCGAAAAAGACAAGGTAAACAAGGGCCAAGAGGACATCCTTGCCGAAGAACAGGATCGGGCTATTGCCCATGTATTTCCGGACGAGGTCTTCAAACATCAGCCAGACGAGGAAACAATAGAACCCGGTGCGCCAGTTCCGCAGCGTCGCAATGGCCACCACGCAGGCGGCGAATCCAATCGCCGCGAACTCGAGTATGCGCGTTTGGCCCGCTACAATTTCCACTCCCAGCTCACGGGCCGCCAGGATGGCCGCGGCGAACACTGCCAAGCCAATCCAGGCCTGAGTCTTCATGATAGAGACGCGGGTATTCAGCACGCCGTTCCCTCCCGCGCCCGGAGCACAAGGATGTGGTTATCACCGAATTTGCACTGGCCGCGCACGAACCAGGAGAAGCCTCGCATCATCCACGAGTAGCGGCGGCGCGTGCCGATGAAACCGTTCGCCGGATGGAAGTGATGTTCCTCAAGATCAAGCTGGGCCAGGGGAAGAAATTGCCGCTGGAAGAGGTCCCAGAATATCGGAGAAATATGGGTCGGCTCGCTCGACTCGTCCATCATGCGGATTTTTTCCGTCAGGAAAAATTTCACGCGCGCAGGAACGCTGTCTACGTTGGGAGTCGTGATTACGATTCGTCCTCCGGGCTTCAGTAAACGGCGGGCGTTGCGAAGCAGGTTGATGGGAGCTTCCACGTGTTCGATCACTTCGACGGCAGTCACCATGGCAAAGCGGCCTTCTCCGAGCCGTTCGCTGAACTCGCGGTCGTCCAAGTCTACTTGTTGGAACGGGAGATCGGCCTTGAATCCAGCGGCATTGCGATCGGCTCCCATTGCATCCCACCCTAGTTCGCGCATCCGCGTGGCGAGCAACCCGCTTCCTGCTCCGAGGTCAATGGCAGGCTCACCCGGTTTGACGAAGCGGGCAAGCACGCTCGCCACGACAAAATCGTGCAGCCCAACCATCGTTCCGGTGACAAGAGGGGTATCTGTCAAGGAAGCAATGCCTCCTGAAAAATAGACGCGTGGCTCTCAATCATACCATCGAGGCTGAAAAGTCGGATTACGCGGTCGCGGGCAGTCGAGCCGAGCGAAGGTGCAAGCGAAGGATCCTCCAGGACGCGGCGCATGCAAGATGCGAGAGCTGCTGCGTCCCCTGCCGGGAAGACCAGTCCTGTGTCGCTGACGACCTCGCGCAGCGCACCGATATCCGAAACGATTAGAAGCTTCCCGCGCAGCATACTTTCCGCCGCAACAAGCCCGAAAACCTCTCCTGCGAGGGAGGGCATCACAACGGTGCCGACGCCGGAGAGAGCCTCATCTCGCCGATCGTTGGGGACATGGCCCAGGAGTTCGACACAACCTTCTAAAGCCAGAGCGGCTACCTGTGACTTCAACGCTTCGCGTTCCGGACCATCTCCAATAATCTTCAAGCAGAATTCGAATCCCTCCTTGCGGAGCAGTTCGGCTGCTCGCAGAAGCAGCGAGACTCCCTTAGTGGTGACCAGGCGGCCCACGTATGCAAAAGTGGGTGCCGGTGCAGCGCTTGAAATTGCGGCTGGGCCGGGCGGAATGCCGTGGAGGACCGTCCTCATTCGCCTGAGCTTCAAAATTCCCGCGAGCCAGTCCGTGGGCGTGATATTGACTCTAGCGCGATTTGCCAGCCAGCGTCTTATAGGCGTTAGAAGCAGAAGCTTCAGGCTCTTTCTTAGACCGGAAACTTTTGCATTGCACTGCACACACTTCGCATAACGCCACGCCATAAAATGGCCCGGACAGAGAGTCTGGTCGGGCTCATAGAACATTTGACCATTCGGGCAGGCCACGTGAAACCCGTGATGCTCGACGACCACCAGCTTGCGCAAGAGAAAGCCGAGCGCAAGGGGCGCCAGCGCAGGTCCAGCAACATGCATTAGGTCGGCGCCACACATTAAGCGGACGAGTTTCCAAAACCCCGGGACGCGGACGACTCGGAATGGCAGTTGAGCGTCTTCCCGGGAGTCGCCTGGCGTCTGCGTCACGACAGTGACATCAAAAAATTCGGCGTCTGGCCCGTCGCGTGACCAGTCCGCAAGGCCACGCGCGAGCTCCAGTACGACCGTCTCGACGCCTCCCGAGCTGGGAAGGAAGTACTCTGAATAGACTAGCACTTTCATCCGTTCGGCCGACCTTTGCCTAACGCTCAGACCACCTTCCCCGCTGGGACATCCCGGCAGGAAGATCTATGAAAGGTATTTTCACTCGTCTGGGACAGTCTTGGCCCGTGCGTTTCGATGTCAGATCTAGGCGGATTCGAACTTCACATGATCTTCCGATAGCCTTGGCGAATCCGAGCCGCCTTCTGAACCGCACTTACAACACTTTCGACCGCCGACTGCGGGGACCATCCAGCCATACGTTCGCGCGCTGCCGTGCCCATTTGCTTCAGTTTTTTGCGCGCTGGGATGATTTCGTCCAGCAACGAAGCAAGGGCTTCCACATTGCCAAGTGGAACTACAAAGCCCGTTTCACCATTGCGTATCAAGTCAAAACGCGCACCGACGCGGTCACTAACGATTACAGGACATCGGCACAGCATGGCTTCATTTACGACAGCGCCGAATGGCTCGTATTCTGACGGTAGCACGAGAATGTCAGATGCGGCGTATGTTTCCGGCAAACCCGATTGATTTACAAACCCAAGAAAACGGACTCTGCTGGCGATTTCCAGGGAATTCGCCTCGAATTCAAGGGTTTGCCGCAAAGCCCCTTCACCGGCGAATACCAAGTATGCATCGGGGGTGGCGACGCGCGCGAACGCGCGCAGAAGATCCTGCGGGCGTTTCCAATCCTGGAGCTTTGCGCAGAAGAGGACGACCGACGCATTTTCGGGGACATCCCATCGGGCGCGAACAGCCGCAAGGTTGACCCGGTCCGACTGTTGAATCCACCATTCGTTGTTCACGCAGAAGGGATTGAGCACTACGCGATCTTCCTGGATTCCCAAAGAACGCATCAACGCTACACCCCCGCTCGAAGAAACCATGACGACATCCACCAGACGAAATAGGTGAGGCCAAAACCACTTTTTTACCCAAAGCCTCCATCCTTTTCGGTCGCGCGGTGTAAGGGAGTGCGCGTCCGTGCTGAAAATAACGGCCACACGATTCCATTTAGAGGCCGCGATCGCGATCCAAAAGGTCGCATAAACGTAGCTCGTTAGCAACACGACGGTGTCAAATCTGCCGGAGCAAATCAGGCGCCAGATTCCCGGATTGAAGAGACCGAAGAAGGAGTTTACGTGGGCCATCCACGAGCGGTTCGGAACGGACAACCATGGGTAGTCCTCGAGAAGCGGTACATCCCATTTCACATGGACTCCGAAATCAGGATCGAGATGCAGTTCCGAGGCCTGGAGGCTGCAATACGCCACTTGGATCTCAAGCCTTGCATCCTTTGCGAGCAAACGAAAGAGTGGCGATGCGTATTGCACCGGGTGAGAGGCGATGATCAGGACGCGGCACCGCCCGTCAGTCATTTTCGAGGATTTTCATAAGAGATTCCACAATCTTATCCTATGAAAAGAAGCTCTCACAAGCACGGATGCTGCATTCGCTCAATGCCCTCTGAAGCTGCTCGTCGGCTGACCACGCGGCAAGGCCGCGCGCGAGTTCCACCACGATCGTCTCGACGCCCCGGCATTGGGAGAGAAGTATTCGGAGTATAAGAGCACTCTCATGGGCCCGATGGCCCTTCCTCCAATATCCGGAGAAGTTCGCCCGCAATCACATCCCAGGAAAAATACTGTTCGTATGCCCGCAGGCTCCTGGCGCGCAATCGTTCGTGCAGTCCGGAGTCGAGCAACACTTGCGCGAGAGCCTCCGCCAGGGCGTGGCGATTTCCATAGGGAACGAGATGCACTCCGGCTTCGCCAAGCGGAAAAATATCCTTCGCGCCTTCATAGGCGATAATCGGGAGACCACAAGCAATCCCCGCAAGCGCGCTTCCCCGGCGCGGAAAAAGTTTCCCGCGGACGCATAGCATCGCATCCGATTCACTGAGTGTCCGGCTTACTTCCTCTGCGGTGCGAAGTCCCAGGTTCAGCACCTCCACTGGGACGTCCTCGAAGGCCCGCGCAATTTCTTCCTTTGCCTCCGCGGTCCCCCGCCCGAGGAGCACGAGCCGCAATTTGACATCCTTTGCCGCTAAGGACCGCATGGCGTAAGAAATGTCGCCCAGTTCGCGAGAGGCATTTGAATCACAAGTTAGGCAAAAAACCACGACAGTCTTTGGTGCGCCGTTGTTCTCCGCAACGTATTCGGCGCGTGGCCGAAGTGCTGGAATATTGGCACCGATGGGAATGAATGCCGCTTTCGCGCCGCCTCGCGGGAGCCAGGGAATTGACTCAAGCCAGTCTGCGAAGATGCTTTTCGCGGCTCCACGATAGAGCCCGCGGGCCACCCAATCCTGGCAGGCGCCGCGAACCCGTTGGACCCAGCGCACATCCTCTGTCTGGCAGCCAGGCTCATGGAATATCACAGCACATCGCACGCCGCGGCGGCGGAGGACTTCCAGCGCGGCCCATGCGCCGATGGGAAATCCCCGGTGCGACCACCCAAGGGCGGTATATTGCAGGAGTACCCAGCCCTCACGCCACTCCGTGGCATCGCGCGAAAGCTGCCGGAGCGCGCTGAGCCAGCCCCTCCCATTCCAGTTCACGCGCACAAGTTTCAACTCGACGCCGTGAGGCGCCAATGCCCGGCCCAAAAACGTGCAGTAGTCCTCAACTCCGTCGGTCGGAATGTCGCGCCGCCCGAGCAAAGCTATCCATTGCCGCGCACCCGCCATTTTATTTCTCCACCAGGAAGCTGCCGATCACCAGTGCATCCATTCCGGAGCTGAAGAATGTGCGCACGGCGTCGGTGGGCGTGCAGACAATCGGTTCGCCGCGCAGGTTGAACGAAGTATTCATCACCACGGGCACGCCGGTGCGGTCGCCAAATTCTCGGATGAGCCGCCAGTAGAGAGGGTTGATGGTGCGCTCGACCGTCTGCGGCCGCGCGCTGCCATCCACGTGCGTGACCGATGGAATCACGCTGCGCTTTTCGGGCTTCACCTGTGCGGTCAGAATCATGAACGGTGAATCGGTGGCTGACTCGAGGTACTCCTCTGCTGCTTCAGCGAGGAGCGACGGAGCGAATGGCCGCCACCATTCGCGGAACTTCACTGCATTGTTCACTTTCGCGTTCATTTCTGGGTCGCGAGGATCGGCGAGAATCGAACGGCTACCGAGCGCGCGGGGCCCGAATTCCATCCGCCCCTGAAACCAGCCAAGGATTTTTCCGCCAGCGAGGAGCTCGGCTGCGGCCTTCGCGGGTTCCGCAAGGCGCGTCCGCCGCAGCTTGTAGGTTTCAAGAATCTTCTCGATTTCCGCGTCGGAGCTTTCCGGTCCCAGATACGCATGGCGCATTTTGCGCATTGGCAATTTGCCGCCGGAATCGAGATAAGGAGCGAGCGCAGCGCCCAGTGCGGCTCCATCATCGCCCGCAGCCGGCTGTACGAACAACTGGTCAACGAGTCCCGAGGCGAGAATTTTTCCATTGGCCTTTGAGTTCAGCGCCACACCGCCGGCGAAGCACAAATTCCGGCAGCCTGTCTTTTCGACGGCAGCGCGGGCAAGATTCAGCATCGCCTGCTCGCACGCATCCTGCACCGCAAACGCCAAATTCTTATGGCGCGCGGAAATCTCGGATTCAGGGGCGCGTTTAGGTCCCAGGCGCGCCTCGATGCCCGCGGTCGGCGCGGAATCGTGTCCCAGCACCAGGCGCGTGGCAACGCGATACTGGTTGCCTTCGGGGGCGATAAAATCGTGCAGGCTTATGCCCGGCTCCCCATAGGGCGCCAGGCCCATCACCTTCCATTCATCGCTGTACGGCACGAAGCCAAGATATTGCGTGAACTGCGCGTAAAACAGACCGAGCGAGTTCGGCCACGGAATCGTCAAGACGTGCTCGAGCCGGCCGTCTCGGCCTCGCCACAGCGACGTAGCCTCCCACGAGCCGCGCCCGTCGAGAACAAGAACCGCGGCGTCTTCAAAGCCTGAAAAGGCGTAGGCGCTGATGGCGTGGGCGAGATGATGGTCCACGAAGCGAAACGGCGCCTTCGTCGCGCCGAAAGATTGACGGAAGCGGTTCTCACCGCCTCGCTGGTGCCACATGCTGACAAAATGGCGCGTCGAATTGAGCAGCGCGCGGGAGTTAACGGACTGCTTGCCAGTTGCGTAACAGCTCAGATCGTGGAGGTAGGCGGCGTACGGCCGCGACCAGCCTTGGCAAATGAAATCGAGTTCCTCCGAACGGACGCGGGCGAAATCAAGGCAGGCGCGAATCGCGAGGACCGGAAAACGCGCGTCGTGCTTCGCGCGGCTCAGGCGCTCCTCGGCAACGGCGAAGAGCAATTCGCCATCGCGCGCGATGCACGCCGAAGAATCGTGCATCTGCGAGTAGTTGATTCCGAGAGTGATCATTGTCGCAATCCGTTGCCTACAGCCCCATCACCCAAATCGTGCACAAAGTAGTCCGTCTGGCCAATTCGCTGCCAGCCATTCTCAGAGCCGCGCGGCGGTTCCGAAGCCGCCACGACGAGCTTCGCGTCGGATTTCGCGAAATCGGCAAGGACTTCCGACTGGATCGAAGGTGGGGAAGCCCAAAACTGCGAAGCAGCTCCCAGCGGCGCCTCCGCAACGATTCGAACTCCTCCCAAGTGCGCCCAATATGCATTTAGACCGTCACCGATGTATGCCACATGATCTCCGGGTCGCATGCCCATTTCATGGAGATTCTCGGCGACTTCCCAATCTACGAACGGTTCTGGCGCGAGTGCGCGAAACAGAGTCCTTCCGGCGATCCACGCGATTCCCGCGCTTAGCATCAGAACCGTGGCAAGCGTAAGGCACCGTTGAATAACTCGCGAGGTATCGGAAGGGGTAAATCGCAATCCCGCAAACAAGCTCATCCATATCAGGACAAAGAAGGGAGCAACGTACCGACTTTCGACGAACAACAGACCATAGAGCCCCAACGCGGCTGCAGCAGGCAGCAAGAGAGGCCAATGTTGAAGCAAGCCTCTCCACGCGAAACCTTGAGAACGTGCAAGTAAGGCAAGTCCGAGGAATCCGACAAGCAATCCCCCCATGTAAGAGAGGATGCCAACATATTCCTGGATTGCATAACGGATTGCGCGGAGCTGATTCCTGAGCCTGAATATGGGCACAACTCCTTCATACCAGTAGGAAGGGTCGCACCACGGCGGATATGTGCCTTCCACGGGTGTCGCGAATTCAAATATAGCCGGCGAGGTCATCAGCATCCTGGTTGGGTGAATTGGATATCCCGTTCCCGGCGGCCCTCCCTGCCAATGAATGGTACGAACGACGCCGTCAACGAACTCGGCATAGTTAATTTTCCCCGAGTCGCCATACGTGATTCGTCCCTTTGATTGTGAGAGCGCCCAAATGAATGGACCGCTTACCAGGAGAAATGCGGTCAGAGCGAGCGCCGCTTTGGGAATTGCTCGCCCCAATGGTTTCGAGGCAAACAGTGCGCAACCAAGGAAAACGAACGCCAATGGAAACATCACGGCCTTAGCGAGATAACCTACCGCTAGGACCATTCCGAAAATTGCGTACGTGAGCCAGCCGCCATCGCCCGATCGAATTCGGAGAAGAACTGCCGCTGCTAAAAAAACAAGCGCCACCACGCAAATATCCGGCTGCGTTCCTCCCAGGTTGACGAACAGAAGCGTGAAACATACGAAAACGGAATCTCCCAGCGCCCACATGGCCCACTCAGGAATAGGGGAAGATTCAGGCGCCATGTGCCCACCGCGACGCTGAACTCGGATGAGCATCTTCAGAAACGTCTCGAAACATACAAACGAGAGGATAAAAATACCGAAATTTACGAGGTGGACCACCGTTGATTCCCAATAAGGAGACGGTCTCAATAGGCGGAAAGCCAGCCCGAGCAGAAAGGGATAAAGAGGGCTCCAATAGCCGTTGACGAGGCTGTGCCATTCATTGCGAGCGCATGCTTGCGCTATATCCAGGTAGGAGATCCCGTCGGGGGACACCAGATGCCGGTAGGCCCAGGCTTGCAGCAGGCCTGTTACGGAAGCGGCGCACCAGAGGCGTCTCCGCCATTTCGCCACGTTCGACGCTGAAGACTCTGCCGAAATATCATCCATGTGCGAATAGTCAGTTCCCGAAGCCAGCATCAGCATTCTCCCGGCGAACTGCCATTCCGCAAAGCGGATGCGAACACGCGCTCTAGTTTGTCCGCCGATTTCTTCCACGGATAGCGGCGCATCGATTCCCGGGCTGCCTGGCCCAGTTGCCTCCTGAGATCTACACTGCGGCATAAACGAAGAATAGCTTGTTCCAGGGCCGCGGCGTCCGCGGGAGGAACCAACAGGCCGTTCCAGCCATCCTCCACCACATCCACCATGCCGCACGTTTCCGCCGTGATAGCCGGCATCCCGCTTGCCATGGCTTCCAGGAGCACCGATGGTAAGCCCTCCATCAATGAAGGAAACACAAAAATGTCATGCTCGGAGTAGAGCGCAGGCATGCGGTCGGCCGGGACAAGAGGAACGACGGATATTTGCGGGCGCAGTTCCTCGCCGAAGAATGCCATCACTTCCTCTGGATCTACGCCAGGCCCCGCGACCGTAAACGTCCAGTCTCGAAATGTCGTATTCAGGCGGCGCAGCGCTTCCCTGATGTAAAAAATCCCGCGCTGATCGAGCCATGTGCCCGGATACAGCATCCGAACCGGGCTCCGCTCCGTGTATTCGCGCGCGAGGAAAAATCGCTCGTCGACGCCGTTGGGGATATACGCCACCCGGTCGGAGTCCAAATCATAATTCAACTGCAAGATTGTCGAGACATCTCGGCTGTAGCAGTGTGCAAAATCCGCGGTCTTAATCGCGAGCGTGTATAACGGCTTATGATACACGCGATGCCAAAGCCGGTTCTTCCATGAAAAATGCCACGCTCGCCCCTTCTTTGCTTCCCGGCCCATGACGTGCGTGCGCCGCTCCTCCAGCCCATGGAGTGTCATGACGTACGGCGGATAATCGTCCGACGAGGACAGGCGACGGAGAATTCCATAAATGAAGCCCATGGGCGCATGCACATTGACGATGGAATATTTCTTTTTATTCTTACGAATGTGGCGCGCCAGCCGGACCGCCAAGCGGACATCCCGAAAACGTCCCCTACTCTCCGATTCCGTGAGTAGATCATCGCCGAAAATGTATGTGACGTAGTGTCCGCGGCTTTCCAGCTCCCGGCCCAAATTGTGAGCAATGGCGGCCGTACCGCCCTCGCGGCGTTTGGAAACTCCCGCCGCGATCAGAATTTGCACGGGGGCAATCCTCGCTCTGTTTTCTGCGACTCGCCGGCCGATATTGGGCGCGAAATCTGAGATGCACTCCGCCATTCATTGTGAACATGTTGCCGGGACGGGTCCGGCAGCAAACGATCCCGTACTTCCCGGTATTTGCGGCCTTCGGCAAAACGGCTTCTCCAACGGTAATAGGTTCGAGGAGGTAGAAACGCTGCGGGAAGCAGCCGGAAACATTTCAACGTACGGTGTAGGAAGGAGGCCTGGGGAGAATGAACGTCGTAAATCTTCCATTCCGTCAGCAGGGTCTCGAAAGGCTTCCCACCTTGGAACGCCAGCCGCGACTGCGCTGCTTCGGCGCGGACGATCTCGGTGATGCAGCGACGCGCTTTCGGCGGGATGTCGTGGCGTTCCAGCTGTTCCGATAAACTCTGCGCCAGAGCGGCGAGCGATTCTTGTTTGCGGCGAAGCTTTGTGGAATCGCCGTTCGAAATTTGAAAGGCGTTTGCGTCGTGATACCGATAGTAGGTCAGCGCGTCAGCCAGAACTTGTCCGCCCGCAAGCGACGCGGCGAGAGTGAACAGATACTCATCTGCTTCCACCACCAAGGCCTCCGGAACCGGGCCGATCCGCCGGAGCAAGCCGGCGCGGATCGTCATGCGGCTCGTCCCAAGAAAACTGCGGCGCAGCCGAAACAGCCGCGCGCCTTCGGCCGTATCAGCCTGGAAGCGGAAGCCTTCGCGCAAAATCTCGGACTGCTCGCGCCCGTCGCGATGCACCATGATAATTCCATGCCCCACGATTCCCACGGAAGGATCGGCGGCCATGGCTTCGGCGACGCGCGTTAATTTATTGCCTGCCCACCAGTCGTCGCCATCCAGGAACGCGACGATTTCGCCTTGCGCTTCCAGAATCCCGGCGTTGAAGGCGGACGCCTGCCCGCCATTCGCCTTGCGAATCAGCCGCAGGCGAGGCTCGAATTTGCGGACGATATCCGGCGTGCGGTCGGTCGAGCCGTCGTCCACAACGATTACTTCCATCTCGGATCGCGGAAAATCCTGCTGAAGCGCGCTTACGATGGCTTCTTCGATGAACCGCTCATGGTTGCACGTGTCGATTAGAACCGTGACGGCAGGCTTCGTCATAATTACGCCGCACCGCGCGAGAGTGGGTTCCTCTGTCGCGCCAGGCAGTAGAGGTACAAACCCGTGTAGCCGCGCAAACACAGGTAGGGCAGCAGCAAGGCCGCCAGCGGCGTCATCGCGAGATTCTTCCAATGCGCAAGCCACCCAGCCAGGCGATGCCCTCGATGTTCCGAGAGGCGCTTCATGGCGCGCTGCATTTCGTCCGGACCCATTTCCGCGAGATCGGCGAACGTCGGCGGGCGTTCGCCTGCCACGCGAGTGGCCAGCCCCGTGCGCAAGCCCATGCTCAGGACCCCCGCCGCGCGGCGAATTCCGAGCGGCTCCTGGCGCATGGAAAGAATCTCGAATCCGTTTCGCTCCAGAAAAGTTCTGAGCGATCGCGGGCTCCAACGAGTCAGATGATTCGGCGGGTAGTCGAGCGTCTCGACTCCTTTCTGCCAGCGTTCGCGGTTCGGAACGCTCAGCGCCAGAAAACCTTCCGCGGCAAGGCAATCCTTCGCGACGCTCAGAAATTGCCGCGGATGCTCCTGGTGCTCGAGAACCTCGAAGAATGTGACCACGTCGAACTGTTCTTTTGGATGCGCCGCGCGAAAATCCTCCGGCCGCTCGGCGAATACGCTCCGCAGGCCATAGTGCTCCCTTGCGAAACGCGCAGCGGAGGGATCGAACTCGACTCCGGTCACGTCGAAGCCGGCGTCGCGCGCCGCGGCCAGGAAATTGCCCGTTCCGCAGCCGAGGTCGAGCAACCGGCCGTACCGGGGTGCCTTCGGATCGGCCAGAAAAAAGAGGTGGCCGGGCTCGAGCGGCATCGCCGTGCGATCGCGTCCCTGGTACGCCGTTTCATACCAGGCGGCGTCCGGCATCGCCACGGGATGCCAGAAATGCAGATCGCACCCCACGCAACCGTACCGCGAAACTCCGTGAAAGACCTCGAGAGCGCCTGCGTTTACCAGCTCGCCACACGCGGGGCACACGGCCTGCGTTGGCCGGTCGGCGTGACCCGCGGCCTCCATCCTATCCAGCATCCCTTGTGGCGAGCCCATTGGTAGTCTTTCCGAAAGCACGCGGCGTTCGAGAGGTTACGCGCTCTCGTTCGGTCCTGTCTGTGAAACTCTTCTCCGAAATCCCAAGGCCTTGCGCACGCCGGCTGTGCGCTGCACGAGTATGTCCCAAAAAAACCTTTTCGTTTCGAATAGCGGCCTGCGGAACCACACTCTGCGAATCGCTCCGCCGGGCGTGAGTTCGTGCGTTACGTCCAGAAATGTGTAGGAGTGCGGAGGAACGCCATAGAGGCGCAGGTTGTATTCCGCTTCCTTCCCTTTCCAGACCCACTCAGCTCCTCCGGCCACGTGATTATAATCATGGTTTTGATGGAGCACGGGAGCAACGCGCGTCAGGTCCACAACGGGTATTCCGCTCTCTCTGGCCGCTTTAATCAGCCATTGATCGAACCACAGGCGCCCGATGCCGAAATCCGGCACGTTCGGATAGGTGCCCTTCGGGAATACGAATATGTCGATCCCCGTATAGCCCACGGGAACCCCGGCCTTCCTGCTGCGTTCCTTGATGTCCGTTTCCCAGCCTGCACCAAACTTTATGGCTTGCGTCACGTCCAGGTTGATCCGCTCCGAGATGGCCAGGAATGATTTCAGCCTCTCCGCGACACGCGCAAGCGCGCGAGGAAAGTCGCTCAAGACCAGAATATCGGCGTTGACGTAGCACATGGTGTCTCCGCCGGCCATCGCCTCCGCCTGCCGGAACATGTCATTGAGCAGAGGAGTGCCGTATTCGTTCGCGGCAATCTCGGGAGCGTGCCGCACGCCCAATTCGTGCGCGAATTGTGCGGTGCCATCTTCGCTCCCGAAGAGGATAATTTCCGGCGGCGGATCGAGCAGCGCCCAACTTCGAATCGCATTGCGCTGGATCGTCCCGATGTGGCCCTTGAACGGCTTCGGAATCGAAAAAATCGTCAGCATCCGCGCTCCTTCGAGGAGCGCGACAGCATTTCCACCGGCTGCTTTTGGACGTCCCCTCCGAATCCCAAGCGAACGTAACGAACACCATCGAGGCCTTTCAAATGCTCAAGCGCACGCCAGCAATCAATCACGGTGCGTGGCGAACTTTGCCGCGCCCATTCACCGGAGGAGATTTCGAGGAACTCCTGCCACGGCGTGGCCAGTACCACGACATCAGCCGATTCGATGCACTCCCGCGCGGAGCCAGCGAAGCGAATTGCACGCGCGCGGCTCAACACCAGCTCGCGATTGGCGGAAGGATCGTATACGACCACTGGCACGTTCGCGGAGGAAAGCTCCATGGCCAGCAGCAGCCCGAACGATTCCTCCACCACATCGGTGTTCGGCTTGTATGTGAGGCCCAAAATGCCGATGGCGCCGTCTCCCCCACGATGGGATTTCACTAGTTCGGCCAGCCACGAGATTTGAGCACGATTGAAGCGGTCGGTTGCTTCCGCGAGATCAGAGGTGGCGCCCACGCGGGCCGACAGTGCCGCCATGGCGCGGTTGTCGCGGGGAAAGCAGGGACCGCCATAACTCACCGCGCCCTTCAGATACTTCGGGCCGATGCGCGTATCCAGGCCCAAGGCGCCGGTGACCATGCTCGCATCCGCTCCCGGCAGCTTTTCACAGATCCGCGCCAGCATGTTGGCGAAGCTGATCTTGGTCGTGACGTATGTGTTCACGGCGAGCTTCGTGATTTCGGCGTTGACGAAATTCATGCGCGCGATGGCCGGCGAATTCTTGCACACTTGGCCGTAGATCTCCGCGAGCAATTGGCCCGAGCGCGGGTCCGATTCGCCGATCAGCAGGAAATCGGGGTAATAGAAATCGCGGATCACCGTGCCGAGCGCGATAAACTCCGGGCTATAGCAGAGGCCAAAATCCCTGCCACAAACCTTCCCGCTGGTTTTTTCGAGCAAGTCCTTCACTTCTTCGCCCGTTGATCCCGGCATGACCGTGCTGGTGAGTACCACCAGATGAAAGCCCTGCTTCGCGCGCAGCGCGCGGCCGATCGCTTCGCATACCGGCAGGACATACCGCAGCGAAAATCCACCGCTTGGCTCGCTCGGCGTGCCTACCACGATGAACGTCGCCTCCGAATCCCTCACGGCCTCTTCAGCATCCTGGGTGGCTCGCAGGCGTCCTTTCGACTCTTGCATCAGTTCGGCGAGTTCCGGTTCGTGCACGGGCGGGATTCCACGGTTCATGGCGTCCACTTTCGTCGCGTCCACGTCCATGGCGCACACGCGGAAGCCGCGCGCCGCGAAACACGCCGCCAGCGGCGCTCCCAATTTCCCAAGACCCATGATGGAAATGGACTTCACCTCACCCCTCCAAACCCTTTGTTGCACCCATCCCAATCTGGCCGATGAGCGGCCATAGACATGATAAGCGCCGCTCGAAGAATTTGGCTAGTCCCGCCTAGCCATTTACTTTTCCGCGATGCACAGATGCTGGCTGCAAATGTCATCGCCATTCGCAAGGCCTAAATCCGCCACTGGAACGATTCTCAAGTTTGCGAACCCCGCGGCCTCGAACTGGCGCGCGATGGATGACGCGTTGCGCCCGAAGCAGTGAAGCCCGATGTGCCATTTAAGCCGGCCTTTGAGGCTCGTGTCGTTCCGCCATGCCGTTTCACTCTGCCATGCCTGGTCATCGAGAACCACGTGGCAAAGAAATTTCGCTCCTGGCTTGAGAACTCGAGATATCTCGCGCAGGATGCCGGTAAGGACCTGATCAGTGACGTGCTGCACGACGGCGAAGGAATAGGCCAGGTCAACCGCGCCGGTGGACACCGGAAGTGCTCCGGACTTGGGTATCACAGCGTACTCGACGTTTGGCAGCGCGTTCAGGACTTCCGCGCAGGCAATAACGCCATCCGCGATATCACAGGCATAGACCTTGGCGGCTATCGTCGCGGTAGCCGCCGCTAGATAGCCAGGACCGCATCCGTAATCGAGCACCGTGGCTCCCGGCGTCAGATATTTTGCAATGATCGCATCGAAGATGGCGCGCCGTGACGAAGCGTTCCGCCCGGCTTCGGATTCCAGGAAATCAGCCTCGCTAAGCTGGGCGTTGTGGGAACTGCGATAGAAGTAATGCGGACTCAACGAAATAAACCGCAGCGCCACCGGTCGCTTCCAGCGCTTTGGGGTCAATCGCAACGTCGGTTGAATCCAGCGCGCCCCGAGGAATGCTTGCTCCTGATTTCCGAGCGTCACCAAACGAAAAAAATAAGTGAGCGCCGCCACTTCGTTAGGACTCCGCCGTAAGGCAGAGGTGCCAGCCGAACCGCCTCTCCAACCAGTGAAAAAGAGCGGACGGCATCCAGCGAAAATAAGGTTCTCTGACATACCGATATTGCACGTAGTCCGGTATGCGATACGGGAAAATATGCTCCACGCGAACCTCTCGCACATGGAATCCATGGCGGGCGAGCAATTCACGCCCTTCCCGGCGCGTGTATGAGTAGGTGACCGGGCAGCCGGTTTGCGCCTCGGAATTTTTGGCGATCAATTCCGGCAAATTCCAGAACTTGCCTTTGCCATCCTCCAACAGAATCTCCATCACTTTCCACGAACGGCGATGATAGACCATGACCTTCACCGTTGTGCCGGGCCCTGCGTATTTCCGAACGCGTTCGAGCGCGCGCTCCGGATGCGGCGTGTGGTGAATCACGCCGAACGAGTAAATCAAGTCGTAAAGCTCGACAGGCACAAACCCGTCGAGTTCTTCCGCGTTGCCGGAATAAAATTGCACGCGGTCCTGCACGCCATAGACTTTGGCTCGCTCCCGAGCGATCGCAAGCGATTTTTCGGAAAGGTCCACGGCCGTTACGTGCGCTCCGTGTCGTGCAAAGTTAATCGTGTCCGTACCGATCCCGCAGCCGATTTCCAGCACCCGCTTGCCTCGCCACCTCTCGAATTGCGCAAAGCCGGGAATATGGGGCTCGACAAAATATTTGCGCGCCTCGACCTCGTCAAAATACTCCTTCGTCCCGATGGGTTGTGGAGAGTGCCGAATATTGCAGGGACGCTTATCCCAGTATTCCTTGACTCGTTCGACCTGGACTTGCTCGAAATTCATGGCCGTTCCGACGAATGCGTGCCGCGCCCGGCGTTGGCCGCCTGCTCGATGGGAATCGCCACGAAATTGCCGTCGTATTCCTCCAGCGTGGCGTCAATCTCTTCGAGGCGGCCGTCCGGCAGAGGACGGAACCAGGTGTAGCCGGCGCCGGAAAGGAAAAGGATAATCTCGCGTGCCGGGTAACCCCAGGGCCGCGTGCGAATGTCCTGCACTTCGACCAGGATAACCGGGCGCGGACGGCGGCGAAGCAATTCGGGCGCGCCTTTCAGGACCGAGAGTTCCGCTCCCTCGACGTCCAATTTGATGAAATCCACATGTTCGATACCGCGTTCTCCCAGTACGCGATCCAGGGACCTTGTACGGACAGAAACGAGTTTCGTGCGCGCCGAGACATCGGGTCTTCGCAGGCTATTGCAGCCGGACTCGCTTGGATCAGCCAGATACAGTTGCTCTGTTCCCTCGGCCTCGCCGAGTGCGCAATCCTCGGTGGCGACGTTCTTGCACCGGTTGATTTGAAGGTGCAGCGCCAGCCGCCGTCGTTCCCGTCGTGACGGCTCAAACGCAACCACTTTCCCTTCCGGGCCCGCTTTTCTGGAAAAAAGAAGCGTGTAGTAGCCGTGATGCGCGCCGATATCGAGCACCGTCGCGCCGGGGCGGACAAAATTCTCCGCGAATGCGCGCTCCGCACTCTCGAAACCATCGTAGAACAGTGTCGCTCCCACATAATCGTTCCGGGCCAGCCACCAGCCCCCGAATGGCAATCGGACGGGTATCGGCACATTCGGGAAACCCGAATCCACCAAAAATAGAACGACCGGCTCTTTTCGCGCCACGGCTTTTTCAGGAATCGCCGCATGCGAGGCAGCAACCCCTCCGTCGCGAAATCCTGCGTAGCCGCCATTCGCACCACCCCTATTTCCTGACCACCGACAATCGATTGGGAATGTTGAGGAATTCGTCCCGGCATCCCTTCGAACGATCGGTGTGTATTCGCGAACAATTCAAAATTACCCCCCGAACAGGCGTTGTTCACTTTCTGCGATCAACGCGTGCCGCGTCCAGCCTCAGGACCGGGTTTGAGTTCGAACGCTTTTTTCGTTCGCCTTGCCTCGATCCAGTGCCTCAGACGACTCCCAAGCCCTAACAATTTTCCAGCCGGAGTTTGCCAAGGGTCGGAAAAATCCTGCGGCTCAGGAACAAGTGTCAAATAGGGGAGGTCCAAAGGAGACCTCGAGGCGAGAAGCATCGTGCGCTGCCGCTTGCGGCCCACGAAGTCCTTGAAGTCCTCATGATTCGGCAATGGGACGAAGCGGTATACGCACGGGAAACCGATCTTGTAGCAAATCTTAATCAAGGCCGATTCGGATGCATAGAGTGCCAGTGACGTAAGACTTTGATCGTTGAACGCCGGTTCCTCACGAAGGTAGAGCGCTGTTTCCTTCTGCGGTGTGGCGTAGCTTTCGATCAAGAGAAGCCGGCCGGCCATCGCCGATAGATTGCGGAGCGCACGCAGCGGATTTTCCAAATGGTAGAGGAGCCCGACGCAAAGCACCATGTCGTAAGGCCCCGACCGGATAATGGATGGATCTTCCACATCCGCATGCCTGAATTCGATACCGGAATTGCGGCGCTTGGCCTCCTCTATATTTTGCGGCCGACCGTCGAAGCCGGCGACCTCGAATCCGAGGTCCCGCAGAAATCCCGAGAAATATCCCACGCCGCATCCCATGTCCGCCACCGACCGAATCCGCAGCCTTTCGCGCAGGTCCGAGAGAATCGGGTGCAACATCGCCTGCCGCGCCTCGACAAAACGGCGCGCGTGCGGCTCGTCGAAGATGAATTCAGCGGCCAATTTCGTTTCGCTCCAGAATCTCGAAATCGCAAGGCATATTGAGGACGCCGTTCCACTCGTCGCGGGTGTGCTGGTGAATCTCGGTGGCGACGATCATTTCAGGCAGACAATCCCAGTAGTCCACTAGATTGCCTTCGTCATACAGGCTCACATGCCAGGTATATGTTCCCGGGCGCACAGGAAGCATCGGAAAGGTGTAGCAGAGATCGTGCTCCCCCACCCCCAACTTCACGCCATCCGCCGCCCAAGCCCAGATCAATTGATTATCGACGCTGCGGAGGGCAATCCCGTGATGGCCCTTACGCACGGGCTGGTGAATTTCCAATGCGAACTTCAGTGTCACAGGGCCAAGCGCTGTTAGAAGATGCGGCGCTTCCGCGCGAGGTTCGGCGATTTCCCATTGGACAAACCTTCCTTTCAAACCCCGTTCTCTGGCCCCCTCGCGGCCGGCTTGGTCTCCGGAAGCCATTGCATATTCGTACGCGCTGACAACCTCATGTACGTTGCCCTCCTTGCGGAGCTGGCCGCCATCAATCCAATAGGCGCGCTGGCACAGGCGGCGAATCTGGTTCATCTGGTGGCTGACGAAAACGATCGTGCGCCCAGTTTGAGAAATGTCCTGCATTTTGCCCAGGCACTTCTTTTGAAACTCGAGATCGCCGACAGCGAGCACTTCGTCCACCAGCAGAATTTCCGGCTCGAGATGGGCGGCCACGGCAAACGCCAGCCGCATCTGCATGCCCGTGCTGAAATGCTTCAGCGGCGTGTCAATAAAGCGCTCGACCCCGGAAAAATCCACGATCGCTTCGAATTTTCGGTTGATCTCGCGTTTGCTCATCCCCAGAATTGCGCCGCTCAAGTAGATGTTTTCGCGCCCGGTCAGCTCGGGGTGGAAGCCAGTGCCCACTTCGAGCAGGCTTCCGATCCGGCCCCGAATCTCGGCATAACCTGCCGTGGGGCGCGTGATGCGGGAAAGAATTTTCAGCAGTGTCGTTTTCCCCGCGCCGTTCCGTCCGATGAGCCCAACGACTTCGCCCTGCCCGATATCGAGACTCACGTCGCGCAGCGCCCAGAGGTAATCGCGCGCAGCCTTGCGCCCCATGCGGAACGGCGCCTTGATCGCGCGAGCGAGGACGTCGCGCAGCGCGAGATAAGGTTCGCGCTGGCCGACGCGATAGCGTTTGCCAAGTCCGCGAACTTCGATGACGGTTTCAGTCATTTTCGAGCGCACACGCGTTCAAACCACATCGGCTATCGTGGTCTCCATTTTTTGAAAATACGCCGCGCCGGTAAAAAGAACCAAAATCACCACCGCCGCCGAAACGAACACCATGCGCCCCGGCGGATCGCCCTGGCCCGTGAGAGACCAGCGAAATCCTTCAATCACGCCTGCCATGGGATTCAAGGCGTACAGCCACTGCCACTTGGGCCACTTCGCCGCCACGAGAGAGCTCGGATACATCACCGGCGAAGCAAACAGCCAAAATTGCACCAGGAACGGCACGGCATAGCGCACGTCGCGATAGATTGCGTTCAGCGCCGAAAGCCACAGCCCCACGCCGAGCGCGGTCAGCAAGGCGAGCAGCAGAAACGCCGGCAGCCACAACAGCGTCCACGAGGGACGCATGTGGTAGTAGATCATCATGGCCACAAACATCAGGAACGAAATGCCGAAATCCACCAGGCCCGAAAGCACCGCGGAAAGCGGCAGGGCCAGCCGAGGGAAATAGACCTTCGTAATCAGGCGCTGGTTTTCGATGATCGTGTTTGTCGCGTTTTGCAACGCGCCCGCGAAATATGTCCAGGGCAGCAGCGCTCCATAATAGAAAATCGGGTACGGCAGTCCGTGCGACGGGATATGCGCGAGCGCTCCCAAAAAAAGCGTGAAGATCAGCATGGTCAGAAACGGCTGCAGAATCGCCCAGGCCGCGCCAATCACCGTCTGCTTATAGCGAATTTTGATGTCGCGCCATACGAAGAAGTAAAGCAGCTCGCGGTACTCCCAGAGTTCCCCGAACGGCAGCGCCCACCAGCGCGTGGGCGGCGCGATGCGAAGCACGGGAGGCTTCGGCAACACGGCTGTTCCTGCAGAGGCGCTCATGCGGTTCACTCCGTTCCTTCTGTTTGCCGCGACCGCATTTGATCCACGTCCTGTTGTTCGATACGGTCCAGAAATTGTTTGCGGCCCGTTAGATAATGCCGGACGCTTTGCGCCGCCTGCCGGGGAACGGTCGAAACCTGGTTATGCGCCGCATCGCGCCAGGAAATGGGCCCGCGAGCGGGGATCAGGTGCATGCCCCATTGGAGGATCAGCCCCAGGTTCCATAGGATGAAGGCCGCCGTTACGCTCGAAGCGAAGATGGCCGCAGGGCGCTCCTGCCATATTCGCGCCAAGGAATCAAAGAACGCCGCCAAGCCCAGGATGAAAATGGGCGTCAGCGAAACGAAGAACCGGTTGCCGAACGATGACAGTCCGTCCCAATCGGGGTAGAAGGAGATCACCGAGTAAAATGCCAGGAAGACGATAATCAGATACACCGCGAAAAGATGATCGGTCCGCAAGAAAAGCGCCAGGCCGATGAGAGACAGGATCAAAATCGGAGTCCAGCTCAACAGGCCGTGATCCGAGGAAAACAGGACACTCCAAAATGCCGGCGAACTCCAATGCCATCCGCGCGGATATCCCGTCCGGAAGAACCCCCCCAAAATGATTCGTCGCGAGAGCAGCGTCGGGAGAAGCGCGGCGGCGAAAACCGCGGCGTAGAGGGCGTGCATTGCAAAGAGCTTAGCCATGGCCGCCCCGTCGTGCGTGCCTAGTTTCCATCCATTCCAGTAGCGGACGCACGCTTCAAGCAGCGGGATCAGGAGTAGAACGCCATTGGGGTAATACACGTCAACCATGAGCCCCGAAATGGCTCCCAGCAGAATCCACTGCGGAATCGTCCGCTCGCCCCGCGTTTGGTGCCAATACCACAGGAACAGTGCGACAACGAAAGCGGAGTGCGCATGGGACCACGAAGGATTGAAATACATATATACAGGGAGTGAGCTGCCCCACCAGATGCCCAGGGTCGCGAGAAAGGCCCATCTCTCTTGGAAGTATTCTCGCGCCAGCCGGAATGAAATCCACAGGCCCGCGAATCCGTATAGGGCGGTCGCGGCCGCCATCGTTACCAGATAGGGAGCCGAGAAGCCGTCGGCCTGGACATTCCCGCCGAGCTTGTCGAACACAAGCACTCCCAAATGGGTCACCACCAGAAATGGCGCCCACAGGAGCGAAGGTCCTACGGCCCATATATTGGCAATATGGCCCGTCGGCGTATATTGATTGGCAAGAAGATGGCCATTTGAATCCACTCGTCCCATGACGAAGCTCTCGTTGCCATGCTGCCAGTCCTTTTCAAAATCGAGGTGTCTTTCAATGAGCAGGGAGCGTGCGTAGGCGTAATAGCCCACTCCGTCCCCTCTCACCCACGGGTTGATCAGCGGCAAGCTAAGCGCAAAAAGAAGAATCAGGAGCTTTTCATACTTTGAAAGCCCCCATGCATGTTCTTCTTTGCCTTGCGTCGCGCCGGCGCTCGTCGGACCATCGGACGATTTTTGCACTTTTCCCACTATGTGCATGGCATGGCCGCGTCCGCGCCGGATCCGGCTGTTGCCGCGGAATCCGCCGGGCTCGCTTGGCCTTCCTTCTTCTCCTTCCGAAGTATCGCGATGATGGAAAGCGGCGGAAGGGGAAGCCAAGGATCCAGCAGCCGGAATAGCGGCGTCAGCGCATTCAGCATGCGAATCTGTCCCAGGCCGAAAGTCTTTCTGCGCAGCACGCATGCGTTCAACCACCAAGCCGGCACACCGGCCCGGTTGAATTTCACGATCTCCTCCACCCGGAATCCCGCCTGTTCAGCCACATCGGCGAGTTGAGCCCGGGTATAGCGGCGGTGATGCCCCAGCACTTCGTCGAGACTGCCATAAAGCCGCGGCCCGCAAGGAACAAGAATGATGGCACGGCCGCCGTCCTCCAGGGCATCGCGGATATTTCGCAGGGCGGCCACATCGTCCTGCACGTGCTCCACCACATTCAGGCAGACGACCGTATCGAAACGCTGTGCCTCTGGAAATGTCGCCGCCTCCATTGCATTGGTGTAACCCACGCGCATGTAAGGCCGGGTTGGGCGAAGTGTGCAAAGATAATCCAAGTATTGGTGGTTGATATCCGTCGCCCAGTAAAGGGACCGGGGCATCAGGTGAAGCGACATATTCCCGGTTCCCGCCCCGATTTCGAGCACGCGATGTCCGATATGCGGCCGGACGACATCCGCCATCCAACCCGTAAATCGCGGCGCGCGGTTTAGCCGGTCGAGCATGGCGCTGCCGTGTTCATCGCCCGTGTAGATTCGGCCGGAAGTCGCATAGCGGAAAATCGCCCAGAGGGCGCGCACTCCGTCCTTCCAATTGATCTTTTTCCCTTCCTTGTAGGTTCGGCCCGAATAGCTGATGGACACTTCGAAAATTCGGCTGCCGCGCTTGGCCAATTTGATGGCCAGCTCCGGTTCGACGTCAAACGTCGAGCTTTCCAGCGGAATGCTCTTCAGCAGGTCCGCCCGCACCATTTTGTAACAGGTTTCCATGTCCGTGAGATTCAGATCGCAGACGAGGTCGCACAAAAACGTGAGCAATTTGTTTCCCATCGCGTGCCGGAAAAAAAGTGCGCGCTTGTACCCGCCCGGCATGAAGCGCGAGCCGAACACCGCATCCGCATCCTCCGACAGGAAAACCTCCACCATTTTCAAGAGGTCGCTCGGATGATACTCGAGGTCCGCGTCGTGGATGACCACCAGCTCCGTGTCCACGTGCAAGAGCCCCGTCCGAATGGCCGCGCCCTTGCCGCTGTTTTTCTCGTGGCGAACCCAGACCCAGGAGATCTTCGCGTCAGTCCCCTTGGATTCAAGCGACCTGCGAAACTCGGCGATGGTATCTGCCGTGTGGTCCGATGACCCATCGTCAACAACAATCACCTTGATTCGGTCCAGCAGAGGCGATTCTCCAAGTATGCGAAGCCGCCCCAGGCTTGTTTCGATGAGGTATTGCTCGTTGTACGCGGGGACAATCACGGAAAGCGTCGTGCTCGTTCGGGCTTGCTCGCCACTCTCATTCGAGGCGAGCGAAGCCCCCGCCGCGCGCCGCACCGGACGGATCTCTTGCCCGCGGGTTGTCGTCCAGGATGCGCTCATGGCTTCATTCCATCACACGGTCCCAAGCATGTCATTATTTGCCACTCCTGCGCACGGTTCAATGACAGTCCATCATTTTATGCTGACTTTCCGGATACATCCACGAGCCGTTTGGCGCCTGCCGGAATCGAAGCCGGCGGTTCGCCAAAGGGCATGCGGAAGCGCGTATTCATTTTGAACGGCAAGTGCGTGGGTGTGACAAGCGCGCCAAGCCAGCTACGGGTGGGAGAGAGGATGACGGCATGTGCGTTCGGCCGGTTACCGCCTCACGGTGAAACTGTCGTCGCGGGGATCCGTCCGGGGGCCGGTGCCGGCTCCGCTGCCGGTTCCTTCTTCTGAAAGTGCGCAATAACGCGATCCACGATTTCCGAAAGAGGTGTCTTCGGCCGAAAGCCCGTGAGGAGCATCAGCTTTTCGAGCGAAGGCACCCGGCGCGGCATGTCTTCGAAGCCCGGCTCGTAAGCTTGGTCGTATGGGATAAAGGTGATTGGCGATTGGCTTTTCGCGCGCTGCTTCACGAAGTGCGCCAGTTTCTCGATGGAGATCTCCTCGTCGTTCCCGATATTGACCACCTCTCCCACGGCGCTGTCCTTGGCGATCAGGCGGAGAATGGCTTCGACCGTGTCACGCACATCGCAGAAGCATCTCGATTGCTGGCCTGAGCCGAACACCGTAATAGGCGTTCCTTCAAGCGCCTGCCGCACGAAATTCGGAAGAACCATCCCATAACGGCCCATCTGGCGCGGCCCCACGGTGTTGAACAGCCGCACGACGACCACCGGCTGCTTTTTCTCCTTCCAATAGGAGAGCGCGAGAAACTCGTCGAGCGCTTTGGATGCCGCGTAGCTCCATCGTCCCTTGGTGGTCGGACCGAGAACCAGGTCGGCGTCCTCGTGGAACGGCACCTTATCGCTCTTCCCGTATACCTCCGACGTCGAAGCGACCAGCACCAGTTTTTTCTTCTTGGACGCTGTATCCAGCACAAGTTGCGTGCCATAGACATTCGTTTCGAGCGTGCGCACCGGGCTTTCGACAATCAAACGCACGCCCACGGCCGCGGCAAGGTGGAAGACGACATCCGCTTCATCCACTAGCTCGGCGAGAAGGTTCTTGTTTGTGATCGAATCGAAGGAATAGTGAAAGCGGTCGTGCGCTTTGAGATGGCGGATGTTTTCCACGCTGCCCGTCGAGAGATCGTCGAGGATGAACACTTCCTCACCGCGTCCAAGCAGTGCCTCCGCCAGGTGTGATCCAATAAAGCCTGCTCCCCCCGTTATCAGACAGCGCAAGAATCCCTCCCGATGCCGCTCCAATCTCCTGTAGCAATCATCTCGTACGCTCCATCATGAGCCGCGGCCATGCCATTCTGTCCCGCGAATGGGAACTGCGTTAGCTCGAAGGGTTGTTCATTTCGTCCGATCCGCCCGGGAATCGCGACGTCTTTTCAACGTCTTCGCCGTATCCGTAGCCGTACGCGTACGGATAGTAGCGATACGAATAGTAATAATCGGGCGCGCTGGAATCCACGGCGTTGAGGATCACGCCAAGGATGCGGCACTTCACTGCAAGCAGAACATCTCGTGTGCGCGTGAAGGCCTCCTTCGGCGTTTCCCCGCTCCGCACCACCAGCAGCACTCCATCCGTCAACGCGGAGAGAATCACGGCATCCGTTGCGGCCATCACCGGCGGTGAATCAATCACGATAAATTTGAACCGCCGGCGCACCTCCGCGATCGCCTCGCGCATGCGATGCGACGACAGCAGATCGGCAGGGCTCGGCGGCACGGGCCCTGTCGTCAAAACCGTCAGGTTGTTGATCGTGGGGTGCGGGATGGTGATTTCCTCGAGGCTGCAAACGCCCGCGAGATAGGAGCTCAGCCCCACATCCTTTCCGGGGGGAAGATTGAGCGCGCGGCGAATGCCCGGCTTGCGCATGTCTGAATCAATTAAGAGCGTCCGATCACCCAGTTGCGCAAGCGTGACTGCAAGATTGATTGCCGCGGTCGTTTTCCCTTCGCGCGGCAGTGCGCTCGTCATCAGGATCACTTGTGGCGGATGTTCCGCTTGCGAGAGCAGTAGCGAAGTGCGCAGCGCCCGGAAGGCTTCCGAGATTTGCGACTTGGGTTGGGCAAAGGAAAGCATCTCCACACGGGATGCGGTGGGGGGTGGCGTCACCGGATCGCGCCCGAACCGCGAGAGCGCGCCTTGCTGGCCGTTCAAGCCGGGCAGGGTGGGCACCACGGCGAGTGAAGGAAGGCCGGTCAGCGTTTCAATATCATCGGGTGACTTCACCGTATTGTCCAGATACTCGCGGAAAAATGCCAGGGCGATTCCTCCCACGAGGCCGACGAGAAATCCCATCAGGATATTGTGGGCCTTCTGCGGACGCGAGGGGGTTGTGGGCGTAAGAGCCGGATCGACAACACGGATGTTGCTCGAACGCAGGCCGGCGGTAATTCCCGCCTCCTTCAATTTTTGCAGCAGCCCGTCGTAGAGCTGTCTATTGGAATCCGCGTCATGCTGCAGGATGCTGTATTGCACCAATTTCCCCGCCTCATCGTTCGCTTCCGCTTTCTGTTTGTCGAGCGACTCCTGCAGAATCTCCACGTGGCTGCGCGCTGTGTTGTATTCCCCCTCGACGCGTTGGACCGCCGTCTTCCGCGCATTGGCCAGTTCGTCGTCCACCTCTTTTTGCTGCGCAACAATTTGCTGTACCTTCGGGAAGTTCGGCCCATACTGATTCGCGGCCTCGGCATATTGCTCATCGAGGTCGCTCTTCTGCTTCATCAAGCTCTGGATGAGCCCACTATCGGCCACCACGGGCAGGGCATCCGAGTCTCCGGATGTTGCCATGCGGTAGGACGCTTCCTTTTCCGCGAGGGCGGTCTGGGCGTCCATCACGGCCTTGCTCAAATCCGAGAGCTTCTGCGTCGTGATATCCTGCTTCTCGTCCAGCTGCCAGATTTGATTTTCCTTCTGGTAAGCGATGCGCGCGCTCTCCGACTTCTCCACCTGGACTCGAAGCTCCTCCAGCTCCGCTGAAAGCCAGGTAGATGCCTCCGTCGTCGCGTCGTATTTGCTCCGGAAATTTTCTTCCGTGTAGTTCTGCAAATGCGCGTTGACCACCGCGGCGGCAAGCTGCGGGTCCTGCGCTTCGAACGTCACTTCCACCAAGCGCGTGTTCGGCACGCGCCGGACCGTCAGACGGCCCAAAAATGCGCTGAGGATTGCGGGGCGCTTTGAACCACCCCCCCCCTGTGCGAAGGCCACTGTGCTCGTGTCGCCGCCAAACTCCGGATACCTGCCGAGATCAAGAGATCGAATTGTCTGCATGGCGAGCGTCTCGCTTTGCAGAATGTTGCACTGCGTCTCGATGTAACCTTCCAGGTCCATCTGGTAGTCGTAGGAGTTCACTTCCTGGAACGGAAGCATGTTCTGCGATTCCTGGTCCACTTCCACGCGCGCTGCCGCCTGATAGACCGGCTTCATCTTGAACGTAGCGATGGTCACCACGGTCACAACGGTTAGCAGAAACGTAAGAATCAGCCACTGATGTTTTCGAAGAATGATGACGTAATCGAGCAAATGCCTTTCCCGGGGCATGGCTTCCCAGGAAATTGCCGCGGGCGGCGGAATCACGGCCAGCGAGTCCGCGGCTCTGCGGTCACGAATCGAAAGTCTTGCTGCTTCGTCCATTCGCTCCGTTCCTTAAATACTCCTGCTGCGCAAACTTCCTCCGGGCCTGCTCATTAGGGCGCCGTCGCGCGATAAAGGGCCACAGATGTGCCGATTCCCAGAATCGCCTCCGTGCCTCTGGCAAGCGCCTTCTTGGCCTTGCTGTCGGGAATGTACAGAATGTCGTTCGCTCCCAGCAGCACATCGTCCGCCTTGTTTTTTTGAATCTGCTTGATGTGCACGGGGATTTCATTCCTTTTCCCCGTCGCGGGATCTGTGCGCATGATTACGGCGTCGTCCGGCTTTGCGAACGATGATAAGCCGTGCGCCTGTGCCACCATTTCCAGCACGGTCATTCGTTCTCCCCAAGTCTGCATGACGTATCCACCCGGCTGGGTCGCGCCAAGACCTAGCACATACACGATGCCCGCCCGTGGGACGCTCACCACATCGCCCCCATGCACCGGAATGTTGTAAACGGGGTCGCCCGATTTGAGCAAATCGTGCAAGCTGATCTGTATGGTCTGATAACCTCGCGAGGCATCGCTCCGGTCGCTGGCCGGTTCCACATGCGCTGCGTCGGGGCTCGCGGGGCGTGTGATGACGATGACGCTCCCCGCGTCAATTGAGATTCCGCCTGCGGCCGTCAATGCTTCGAGCAAGGTCGTCGGCCGGACCGGCTGGAAAACCATGGGATGGCCTACCGCGCCCGTGATGGTAATGGCCTGGCTATTTTGCTCTTTCACGAAGACAAACACCTGCGGATGTTTGAGGAGCCCATCCGTGATCAGCAGTTGCTCCATCTTTTCCTGCAAGTCGAAGGGAGTAAGGCCGCCTACATGGACTTGTCCGGGGATCAAAGGGTAGGTAATGTCTCCGGTGCCGCTCACCCGCACGTCGCGCGATAACTCCGCCACACCGTACACATCAATGTGCAAAAGGTCGCCGCTCCCGATGGGAATGTCCGACGACTGGGTGCGCGCCAGCTCCGAGAGCTGCTCGATTGTTTCGTTTGTTTCCTGCTGGGTTGCGAGGTTTCCCTGGGCATAGGCCGCCTGCGCCCCGCAAAGGACGAGCACAGGCAACAGGCGGACGGGCTTCGCCAAAAGCCAGTCCAAAAAACTATGGACCGCACCACACATCGAGAAATGACCCCACCTGACAATATCACGTACCGGCGCGGCGGTGTCAACCGCAAGGCTGAAGGATGGTCGTATAAAGTAGGTGGATTCTCGCGAATACCTGGCCCACTATGAAACAGTCTCTTGCATGCCGCGCCCCGGCTGCATTAATTTGACCTATTGCACGGCCCGGTCGAGGATAAAGACGATTGCAACCTGTGAGGTGCGCAACTTGATTAAGGAACGATTGCCGGCCCACGCGCCCGAATCTCAGGGCGGTCAATCAGGTGAGGTGGAACTATCGGTTGTAATGCCTTGCTTGAACGAAAGCCGGACGCTTGGCGTATGCATCCAGAAGGCGCTCGCAGCCATCGAGGCGCTTGGCATACGCGGTGAAGTGATCGTCGCTGACAATGGCAGCACGGACGGCTCGCAGGAGATTGCAACGGGGCTTGGCGCCCGCGTCGTCCCCGTGAAGGCGCGCGGGTACGGCAGCGCGCTGCGCGGAGGCATCGCCGCCGCGCACGGCAAGTACATCATCATGGGCGACGCCGACGACAGCTACGATTTTACTCAACTAGGCGATTTTCTCACCAAGCTGAACGAAGGCTACGACCTCGCGATGGGCAACCGATTTCAGGGTGGAATCCTTCCGGGCGCGATGCCCGTGTTACACCGGTTCCTGGGAAATCCGGTTCTGAGCTGGCTCGGACGGCTGTTTTTCAAATGTCCCGTGGGTGATTTTCAATGCGGCCTGCGCGGCTTCCGTAAGGAAGCCATTGACCGGCTCGATCTTAAAACGACAGGGATGGAGTTTTCGACGGAAATGGTGGTGAAAGCCACGCTCTTCAACCTGCGAATTGTGGAGGTTCCCACAGTACTATCGCCGGATGGTCGCGGGCGTCCGCCGCATCTGCGAACGTGGCGCGACGGCTGGCGTTATCTTCGCTTTCTTCTTCTATATAGCCCCCGCTGGCTGTTTTTGTATCCGGGCGTCGTGCTGCTTTTCCTCGGGGCTGCGGTAAGCCTGTGGCTACTCCCCGGCCCGCGCACAATCGGCGGCGTGACCTTCGACTATCACACGCTGCTCTTTGGCGCGATGGCAATCTTGATCGGGTTTCAGTCCGTTAATTTCGCGGCGTTCAGTAAAATCTTTGCGATCACGGAAGGATTGCTGCCCGAGGATTCCCGCCTGAACCGCCTTTTCCGCTACATCACTCTCGAAGTCGGATTGATCGTGGGAGCGCTGTTGATCCTGCTCGGCGCGGGGCTATGGGCATTCGGTCTCGGCTTTTGGCAGAGCCGCCATTTCGGGCCGCTCGACCCGGAAAAGACCCTCCGCATCGTCATCCCCGGATTCGTCTCGCTTACTTTGGGAACCGAGATCGTACTTTCGAGTTTCTTTCTCAGTCTTCTGGGCATGGGGCGGCGATAAACTCGGCTGAGGCGTTCCAACGATTCGTTCGCCGCCGAGTGGGACCGGATTGACTGTGTTTCTCGCAGGTCGCTACCTGCTTGCCGCATCAAGAGACAAATTCGGAGCGCGGTCAGCCTCGCCTGGAACACAGACTCCCAGAATCGGGCGGAGCGTCTCGGGTGTCGCTGTAATCTCTCGCGATCGCGGCTTCAACACGACCGTATCGCCCGCCACGCACAGCACCTCGTAATTCGCATTCAACGAATTCACGATCGGTCTGCCAAAAAAAGAAATGCCGCGATACGAATAGATGGTGCGGCCGCTATACAGGATCACCAGATCATAGTCGCCACGCTGGATGCTTTGAATCACGGAAGATGGATCCCAGTGTCCGGCCAGTTCGAACACATGTGTGCTGAAGGAATCGAGCATTTCAGGATCACGTCCATGCAGTGTGATATAGGGGTCCTCCGAAAGTATCCTAAAGGAACGAAGAACCTCGAAGGAGATGTCCGTCCGCGGCGCATGAGAACGAAGCTTGGAATATTTCACCCCTACCACAACGATTCCCGCAAGCAGCACGACACTCACTAAGACGCTTGTCGCCGGCCGCCTTCCCATCTGCTGGGTGACGACGCGGATCGCAACAGGCAGCAGAAGAGAGCAGCCAGCCACAGCTGGCAGGAAATAGTTAACGTCACCCCCCACCTGCGGGATGGTCGCAAACCCCGCGCACAAGTTCATCAGGGCAAACGAGGTAATCATCTTCGTCTTCTCATTCCCTCTCATGGCGGAGATAAGACCTGTTCCGCCAATGGCCAGGGGAACCCCGAGCACAGGCCACAGTCCTGACTTCCAGCTCAACGTCCAGCTTGCAGCAGCAGCAATTGACCACACGCTCTTGCCGATCGACGTAAACTGCTCGATGAATGGCTCCCGGCGCCACAAGAGAATGCCGAAAGCGGCCACCATGGGCGCTGCAGCGCTCAGTGTGAGGATCAAGGTCTGCTTGTATTTTTTCTTAAGAATGAACACCGCCGCGATCGCTGCCGGTGCGGCCATCGCCGATTGCTTCAGTAGGAAAGCGGTTCCCGCAAAGAAGCCCGAAAAAATGCATGCCTGCGAGCCCCACTCCTCCTCACGGAGGGCAAATAGAAGGCACAACAACATCCCCAATAGCGATGGCACATCCGGCCGCACCGTCACATTCCAGTTGATGAAGGCCGGTTGTGCCAGGAGCATCATGCCCGCTAAAGCCGACTGGGAATTCGAAAACTCCAATTCTCTGCAGATTTGGAAGACCACAAATCCGCACAGCAGAAAGCATGCGAAGGTCAGCAGGCGCGCCCGGCGAATTGTAATGTCCGCATCACAATTCGACGCCCGCGCGATCGCGGCATTCACGGCATAAAAAAGAGGTCCGTATGGCTGGGCCACGTAGGGAGGCGAAGAGTAGGAGTGATAAAGCTGCCCGGTACGCCCCGCCAGAACAACCACATAAGCATTTGCCCCTTCCGGATACGTGGTGTCCCGCTGGGCGCGTATCAGCTTCGCGCTTTGAACCGTGACGAGTAGACCGCCGCCGACGCAATACGCCAACAGCAAGACCGAGGCAAGCCGCGGAAGGAATCCGTGCCGGGTTGATTGCTGCTTGCCAGGGATAGGCTGGGTCACGGCGAGGTCCTGTTGCGAGTGACGAGATAGATTTCGAGGCCGCCGTCGCGCAGCGCGCGCGGCCACCAGTCGAAGTAGGCCCCGTCCGAGCACAAGAGAAAGCTGGGATGGCCCTCCGCGAACTCCCTTGACTTCACCTTTTCCCCACGCTAAAAGACTTTCGTGACCTCGACGGCCACGATCACACCTTCGGCGGTAGCTCCGAGAAAAGAATATTACCCGATTCTGGATGCACTTCGTTTCGTACTTGCCGTGTGGGTGGTGATTTCGCACATCGGCGCGCCTCCGCTTTTCGCCGGGGCCGACTCGTCTAACCGGCTCGTTTGGGCGCTCATGCATGGCTGGAGCACGATAGTGTTTGGCGTTCCGGCCGTTATCGGCTTCTTCGTGATATCCGGCTTTTGTATCCACCTGCCATTCCGCCACGACGAAAAGCTGCCCGTCGGCCGTTACTACGCGCGGCGCTATATAAGGATTCTTATTCCCGTTATCGCCGCCCTGGTGATCGACAAACTCGCCGGAAGCCACGATCCAATTTTCGGGCGCAACACGGTCCTGTGGACTTCCGTGCTATGGAGCCTTCTTTGCGAAGAAATTTATTATGCGGTCTATCCGGGGATGCGCGTGCTCCGGAAACGCTTCGGATGGCCGCTGCTCCTTTCTGCGAGCTTTGTGTCAGCAACGGTCGCCGCAGTCGTCCATTGGAAAGCTCCGAACTGGACGGCTGTTGGCCCGTTGCAGACTGCCTTGATTCTTTATCCCGTTTGGCTGCTTGGCTGCGTCTTGGCGGAACAGTCCGACAAGCTTCCTGCCATCGATTCCGCGACAACCATATGGAAATGGAGGTTTCTGACCTGGGCTGGAAGCTGGGTCTGCGAAATGCTGCATTTCCACTTCGGCATCCCTTACACTCAAACCCAGCTCTGGTATGGGGTTCTCGCCTTTTTTTGGATTCGAATGGAAATCGCCTACGGAAAGCACAATAAGCCCTCCATGCTGCTGATTTCCGGCGGCGCCTGGAGCTATTCGTTGTACCTCTTTCACGAGCCTGCCATGCACATACTCTGGAAACTGCCGCTTCCGAATCTCGGCTACATGCCCAACTGGCTCGTCTTGTTCGCCTTCATGCTGTGCTTGTCGTACGCATTTTATCTGGCGATCGAGAGACCCTCGCACCAGTTGGCTCGGATGTTTCGGACGACTAGCCGGGCCGAAACGCAGCCGTCCAAGTCCGCGGCCGCGAAGAGATCTTGGATCAGCGTATAGCCGATAAGGACCCACAGGCCGCAGAGGGCGAGATTTTTGCCGGATGAAAGGCTGTTCATCTGGTTGACTGACACGAGAAATCCGTGTGCGGGCATGGTGCGAGCGATACCAAGGTAGCCCGCGTTGCGGGTCAACGTGCAAGCTAGGGACGCCGCGCAAATCCCGCCCTTGCGAATGGATCGCCGTTGAGAAGATGATACGATGGCGTTCGATGACGCCGCGATAAATGAGCAGCGACAAAGGCGTATTTTCGGTGCTCTGGTTTGAGGTGGTGGCGCGGATGGCGGACGGCTTTGCTTCGCCCGCTCGTGTGGGCGGGGACATGCGAAGAATATCATGACACCCACGTTCCGTTTGTCGGTCGCGATTCCGGTGTACAACGAAGCATCCGTATTGCCGGAACTCCTGCGCCGTACGCGCGATGTGCTTGACCAGATAAACGGTGGCCCTCATGAGGTCGTTTTTGTAAACGACAGCAGCACGGATGGTTCTCTCACAATTCTTGAAGAAGCGGCTCGCCAGGATGCGCGCCTGGTAGTAATTTCGCTCTCGCGCAATTTCGGCCACCAGGCCGCGCTGACGGCGGCGCTCGATCACGCAAGCGGTGACGCCATCGTGGTAATGGACGGAGACTTGCAGGATGTCCCCGAGGCGATTCCGCAATTTGTCGCGCGGTTTCTGGAAGGCTACGATGTGGTCTACGCGCAGCGCGTGCGCCGCAAGGAGCCCCGGCTGCTGCGCGTCTGTTATTTCATCTTTTACCGCATGATGGCGAAGCTTTCAGACGTCCGCTTGCCCCTCGACGCGGGAGATTTCGGCCTCATGTCTCGCCGGGTCATTGACCGCTTGCACGCCATGCCCGAGCATCACCGCTACCTCCGCGGGATGCGCAGCTGGGTCGGCTTCCGGCAAGTAGGCATACCCGTCGAGCGCGCCGGGCGCCATTCCGGCAAGAGCAAATACGGCTTCCTGCGGCTGCTGAAATTGGCCTCGGACGGCATTTTTGCGTTTTCCATTGTTCCCATTCGCGCCGCCGCGCTGCTGGGAACTGTGGTAATTTCCTTCTCGACTGTTTTTGCCCTCTTCGCAATCTTTGCGAAATTCGTTCTGCACCGCTCGCCCCAAGGTTTCACCGCGCTGATCATCATCATCACGTTTCTATCCGGGGCCAATCTGCTTTTTCTCGGCGTGATTGGGGAATATGTCGGCCGCATTTATGAGGAAGCCAAATCGCGCCCGCTCTATGTGATCGACCGAATAACTGGCGCACTGCGTTCCGGAAGCGAAACGGCGCGCCCGCGCCGCGTCCCGGCCGGAAACTCCGGCTAAGGATGGCCGTCGTGCCCAAAATATTGTATCTGTCTCCTCCCGCCCAGGTCAGCATGGCGGAACACTGGTTTGAGATTGCTCCGCTTGATCATTTCTGGGTTCGGCGCCGATTCGAGGTTTTTCAGCGGCTTGCGGGCGGCCTCGTCGCGGGCGCTCGAGAAATCGCGGAGATCGGCTGCGGCCACGGCCTCGTCCAGCGCCAAGTCGAAGACGCTTATAACCGGGAAGTCAGCGGTTTTGACCTCAATGAGTTCGCCCTTAAAAGGAACTTGAGCCGGCGCAGCGCGGTCTGCTGTTACGACATTTGCCAGAGGAACCCGCAATTTCACGAACGATTCGACCTAATCTTCTTATTCGATGTCCTGGAACACATCGACGACGAAGACCAGTTCCTTCAGGCCATCATGTTTCACATGGCTCCGGGCGGAAGTTTGGTCGTAAATGTTCCGGCGGGCCAGTGGATGTATTCCGCATACGACCGCGCCGATGGGCACAAGCGGCGCTATTCGATCCGTTCCCTGCGCCATGTGGCCGCGCGCAACAACCTCGACGTCGCGGAATGGTGTTATTGGGGATTTCCTCTATTGCCTGCCGTGATGCTCCGGAGATTCTGGCTTGCGGGGAAACGCGGCGAAGCCGAAATCATCTCTGCGGGATTCCCGTCGCCCGGCCGTTCGATGAACCGGCTGATAGCATGGCTGTACCGTTGTGAGCCGACGCCTCAAAAACTGCTTGGCACTTCGATCATGGCTGTCCTTAAATCGACAAAATAACCCTTACGATGCCATGAGGCTTCCTCTTCATGCCTCCCGCTGAAACACAACAAACATCTGTGCCGTAGGCATAAATGGCATACGGACAAAATCAAAGCCCGCGGCAACAGCGCAGGCGATCGGGTAAAGCGGATGCATGTATAAAGGCCGTTGCGCCGAAATTCTCAGCCATCCTTTCAGGCCCATCCAGCCCAGAATGCTGCAAGCCCACTGCGGCGCTCCTTGGGTGTAAGTGGCCTTCACCGTCTGGAGCCCGCATCGCTCCCCTAGCCCCATAATTGATTGCCGGTTGAACAACACGAAGTGACGCGGACAGTGAAAGCCGCCCCAGTTGTGGTGGCGAAAGATGCGGCAATCGAGGGTATCCACGTTAGGCGTCTTAATGAGAATCAGGCCTTTTGGCGAAAGCAGCTTCCCCATCGCCCGCAGCACCGCCCCCGGGTCGGCTACGTGCTCGATCAAATTGAGCATCAGAATTAGATCAAAGGACTCGGCGCACGAAAATTCCTCTACCTTGCAATGATGGAAAATGTGGCCTGCTGCCTCGGCGCTCGCTCGGGCCCCGTCGTCAATATCAACTTCATGGGTCTGCTTGACGCGGTCCGAAGCCTTACGGACGGCGTTCAGAAGCCATCCGGACCCTCCTCCAACGTCAAGCACCTTGAGATTATTTCCTTCCGTTCGCGATAGCAGGTCACGGAAAGTTCGCACGTCAAGATATTCTTTGATCCACTCAATGGCTCCCTGCGGCTGTTCCTGCGCTCGGTATGAATAGTAGTTGGTTGGATAAATCTCATTTAGTCGGTCGACCGGCGGGTAATCCAGATACACGGAATCACAACGGTTGCAGGACAAATACCGAAACGTTTGCTCGCTGGAATAGTACTCAACGTCCCGCGCGCGCGCGAACACGCGCCATTGATCGCAGCCGCACACGGGGCAACTGTGCGACTCTGGATCACGCCCCTTCATTGCGTGCTTTTCGCAAAAGCGCGGCGAACGTCGCTGCGTACGATGATTGTGCTCTCTCAAGCCACCCATGAAGATGAGTGCCGTTGAAGAAAATCTGCATCTCGTTGAAGCGCGTGTATGAGACGGTCGGGTCCCAGTGGTGCAGCAGGTGACGGTTAAACCCAGCTGCGCCGAAGTAACGTGAGAAAAGGTCTGTCCCGAAAGTCCGGTTCACCGGCCCCTGCGGCACCACCTTAAAATCCGTGCTGCATGCTGCTTCTGCCGCCCGGTGTTCGAGAATTTGCCGTATGCTGGCGAAAAAAGGAAAGACAAATACGATCGCAATCATCCAAATTAACGCGCTTGCATAGGCATGGAAGGCAACCGCTACGCCTATGAATATCGAATGAACGGCCATCGTACGCAAGACAGGCGCAACCCGATTCGCCGCTGGCCCGCGCGGTGTAAACCGAGGCGCACGTTGGAGGGATGAGTGCGGTCCCCGGCGAAAAATATACCGGGATACCAGTTCCAAAAGATAAATTCCCGTAAGGGCGCGGGCGAGGAACCATGGAGACAGGCAATTGTGGTAAGAGATTTCGGTGTCTTGCGGATCACCCAAATGCAAATGATGCTGCCAGTGGCTTCGGCGGTAGTTCTTCGTGGATTCCGGAAAGAACAGCCAAATCGTCCAGTCAGCCAAAATGTCATTCCGCGCCCGGCTCGGCGCCAAATTGTAATGCGCGGCCTCGTGACCGAACGTTAGGATTGCATTGAGCCAAAATCCGATCCATAACGCGAATAAAGCGCCCACTTCGAAGCCGAAGATGTTTCCCCGAGTCGAAGTTATGACGATGTGAGCTGCGAATCCACCTGTCATCATCACAAAGCACAAGCCGATGTCGAACCACACAGTTGTGTAGCGCGGACGCAAGGCTTTCCGATAGGTTACCCACATTCCCAGGGTTGGATGCTCAAGTTGGCGGACGTCTGGCGAACCTGGCAACACCTCGTACGTCGCCTCTGCCTCCAGCGGAATGTACAAATCCTCGCCCATACAAACGCATGATACATCTCAGAGATTGCTCCGGCTTACCAAAAATACTCTGCGATCTCCGTCCGTGGCTACGAGTTCCAGCGAGTACCCATTGTTGCGAAGGCGGCCCGGCCACCAGTCAAAGGGGGCGCCGCTCGAATATAGGAGAAACCTGGGGTGATACGGTGCGAAATCTTGGAATTCATGCACTTGGAGCGGGTAGAAGGTACGCACCGCGAGCTGGTTCTTATCCACGCTGTCGCTGCCCGTGTAGGCGACTGCCTGCGCCGGATCCACGATTGCGACGAAGCGGCTGGCCCACTCCGGCGAAGCGTAGTACGCCATCTGCAGATAGTCATGCCCATCAGACACCACCACCGGGAGATCAGGGTACCCCGCCGCGCTCACTACACGTTCCACTGAATCCGCCGGAGACACGACCTTCCCAAAATGGCCGCGCTGCGCGTTCCAGAACCGCGTCTCGTGCACAGTGAAAAGGCACAAAATTGGAATCACCAGGAATATAGCGATGTAGCGATTTAGCTGCGGGAGGATATAGCCCGCGCCCAACGGAAAGGCCAGCACAGCAGGGAGAACGTATCTTTGATCGAATCCGCCATGGGATAGCTTTACTGCGATGAAAGTCACGAAAGGCAGGCCAAGCAACGCCCAGACAAGAACGTACTCATGGAAGTAGGGCTCCGCCGTAAGAGCCGCGCGCGTATTCCGAAACGCCAGCGCCACGAGCGCGCCGAGGATAACGAGCACTACAACTGCGGCAACCGCCAGATTCCAATCGTGCGAAGTTCTGTTAAAAAACCAGGCGTATGACCTCCCTGCATGACCCAGAATTGCGGGGTTCCAAATGTGCGGGCTGTAATATCTCTTGAGGGCGAGCAACAGCGGCCAGAACAATGCCAGAGGCAAAAGTCCGCAGGCCAGCGCGAACCACACGCCGATCCGGAGCCGATGCGTTTTAAGCGATAGGGCGATCTCGGCAATGCCGAAGGGAACGAGTGCGAAAACGGCGTAATAGTGGAAGGCCTCCGCGGCGGCCAGGCTCGCGCCCATCAGGATCACCCAGTGGGTTTCTGGCGCGCGCTGGTAACAAACCAGCGCGATCCCGATGCACGCAATGAACAGTTCGTAAGGTCTGGCCTCCATGAAATCGGTATTGTAGAGGACGGAGATAAGCAGCATCGCGACGCAAATCAGCGCGTAGACGCGCCCACTGCGCCGCTCTACAAAAAGAAACACGCACAGCAGGATGCACGCGAATCCCAAAATCGAGGGGAGACGAAAAGCAATATGTGGGTTGGGGAGAAGCGCGCCCGCGGCGCGCTCCAGCAGGTAAAAGGGCGGCGGTTGTGAATCCACCGCATGTGCAAGAGCATTCCAGATCCCGGACAAACCATGCTGGCGCGTCACAATCAGCGCCAATATTTCGTCGTACCAGAAGGGCCTGGATGCGGCGGCGAATGCATTTCGAACTGCCGTATAAGCGATCAAAATCCAAATGCCGAGCACGGCAAGCCTTCCACCGTTACTCAGCTTTCCGTTCGTGGTATGTGCGGGAGATGCACGATTCATTGAGGAATCCGCATGCAAGAGTGGCGCGAGCAATGCTAAGTTAGGTCGCGGTTCGCGTCAATGCGAATTCGAAGGTTGCGCAACCGGCAAGTCGAGGCGCGCCCACGGTGGAATGTCGCTGAATGCAAGTGCGGAACAAAAGGCTTGATGTCCTGCGGTGTATAGCCGTACTTCTCGTGGTCCTGTACCATGGGCCCGTTCGTTCATGCCTTGCCAGCGCTGGTTGGGTGGGGGTTGACCTATTCTTCGTTTTGAGCGGATTCCTGATCTCCGGCCTGCTTTTCAGCGAATACAAACAGCGCGGCGAGATCATTTTTAAGCGATTCATCATTCGGAGAGGATTCAAGATCTATCCGGCTTTTTACATTCTCGTGCTTGGGAATTTGATGATTGAAATCCACAGACACCGATTTAGTTCCGTCGGCCAGTATCTTTCGGAGATTTTCTACGTCCAAAATTACGGAGAATTTATATTTCCACATACCTGGACTCTCGCCGTCGAAGAACAATTCTATATATTGCTCCCCATCTTTCTGTTACTCCTCATCCGCTTTTCGTCCAATCGCGCCGATCCGTTTCGGAGTTTGCCTTTGGCCTTTGTGGTAGTGGCGCTCACCTGCCTGATTCTGAGGATTGTGGCGGCTTTCCGCATTCCGCTCGCGGATTTGCAGTTCTGGCTAGCCCTTCGAAAGGTTAGCGCGCCGACCCACGAGCGAATCGATTCCCTGTTCTTCGGGGTCCTGCTTGGTTACCTGGCTCATTTTCGGCCCGGATTCCTTGATGCGTTGTTCGGGCGGGGCAGGAACCGATGGATCTTCGCGATACTGGCCGCGGCCATGCTTCTATGGGTTTTTCTCATTCCGCCTCAGAACCGGTTTACATTTACGATCGGGTACACGATGCTCTACGTGGGTTTTGGCGTCGTCCTCATGCTCTGTCTCTATTCGCGTGGAATCGTTCCCGCTCGGTTGGCGGGCACTCTCGCGGTGGTCGGCAACGGATTTGCATTCGTAGGGATGTATTCGTATTCGATCTATCTCTGGCATTTAACCGCCCCATATCTAGCCTGGCACTTCGTTCGCAGGTCATTGCCGGCAACCCAGCTATCATTTGACGCGGTTTATTTCGTGGTGAGCATCGGCTTCGGCATTTTGATGGCCCGCCTGATCGAGTCCCCCTTCCTTAGTCTCCGTGATCGAATCTTCCCCTCAATTCAATCGAAACCGCCGGTGACCGGCCCCCGATGATACGATTACGGCGTCACCTCATCAATTTTCCGGCAATTCTGGAAGGCCCTCGGAATCGAAGCCCCCTCCCAAATTTCCCGGGGAGCGCAGCCGGAGCGTGTTGTCGAAGTAAGGTGCGCAGGGCAACGGCGCGTCCCAGCATTGATTGCCCTCGGCAGGAACGTAAACGATCAGCCCCGACGCGGTACGGCGCACCACCACGCGAACCTCGGGCAATGGCGCCAGCGCGTGCACGGACTCGAGTGGCCGGTAGGATTGCCGCCAGCCGAAGGAGAAAAGGCACCACAGCATCGCGAGCAGCAGCCCCGCGGCGGCCAACCGGGGACTCACCCATTTCAGACGCGCGGCCGCTGCCGCAATCCCCAGTGATCCGAGAGTCGCAGCCAACGTCCAGATGGCAGCCTGGCCGAATCTCGGGTCTGGCGCTTCCGCGAGCCAGAAAGCGATGCCGCCAAGCGAAGGTAGCAACAACCACAGCGAGCGGTTTCGGCGCGGCCGCGCCCCCTGCGACCGGCAGGCGAGAAGAGCCGCAGCTCCTGCGATGAACATTAGGAACGGCACCTGAAACCCTTCTCTATTTCTCGCTAAGCCGAGAAACCACCTGGCCGCCTCGTCGAACCTGCCCAATGCCGCGATTTTCCCCGCGGGCGCGAGTTCATAGGCTTGACCCACCGCGAAAGAATGAACCCATTCGGTAAAAAGTTTTGCCAGGGCAGCGGGAACGCGCCAGTCCACGGGGATACCCAGCATGGCGTTCGGAAAAAATGGGTATCCGCTGAGCATCAATCCTCGAATAAGCCAGGGAACGAGAATCGCAGCCGGTAGAGCGACGGAAGCGGTGATCCACATTCCGCGTCGCGGGGATCGCCGGCTGGAGGAAAACAGCCAGACAAACGCGACGGCCCACGCAAGAGCCGCGAAAACGATGGTGGATAATTTGAAGGTGACGCCCAGGGCGACGAGCGACGCCGCAACGATCAATCTCGCATGGTCGCCTTGCTCGTCGCGATTTTCCCCTTCTTCGCGGCTCAATTCGCTGAAGAGGATGCCCGCCGCGCACAGGCACACAACGCTTGCCGGCTCGTCGGTCAGCGTGCCCACGATCTTCGACCGCACCGCCCACGAGGATGCGGGAATGATCAGAAGCGATTGAAAATAATCAGCCGCGGAAAACGGCGCGCCTCGAACCAGTCGAATCACGGACGGAAAAATAGCCGCCCACAGGGCGGCCAGCATCAGCCCGGTGAAAAAGTGAAAATAGAGGCTGGGCCACGCACTCCGATGCATGGCCGCGTCGCAAAGAAAAACGGATGAATTGATGCCCAGGCGCCAGTGCAGATTGGCAAGTCCCAGGACCGCCGGGTAGGTGACGATCCAGTGGACCGATTGCGCACCGTAGAGCCCGGTGTCGTAATAGTCGCAAGGGCCGCATGACCGCAGAGCGATGTACCCGGCAATGACAATATAAACGACCACCGGCCAGCCGACGCCGCGAAGCACATTTTTCAACTGCCCGAAAATCTTTCCCCGGTTCCACGCGAGCCCCAGCAGGCCTGCGGCGGCAAGAATCATCGCGGCGGCCGGCGTGACCGGTCGCAGCAAACTCCATACTTCGAGGAAAGCGACAGCGAGCGCCAGGCCCATCCAAAATTCATCCAGCAGGCGGCAGCCATCCCAAAATTTGCCGAGAATCAGCGAGCCAAGGCCAATGAGGACAGCCGTGCAAAGCACCCATGTGAGGAGAATCCCGGCGGCGGCAAGAGCAAGCACCTTCTTATCGAGGAAGCGTTTTATCACCGATGCTCCCGCGCCCGCAAGCCCGTTTCGCCCGCCGGTGTCAGCCTCTCCAGCATCCAGCCACTGGCGTCCAGAACCCAATCGCAACAACAGGAAGGGCTCCCATGGCCACGGCGAGGGGCGTACGGGAGAAATAATGGGGGGCTCGGCCCGCCTCACAAAACCAAATGCCTTAGGAGTTCAAATCAAACGATTGATGGTAGGCGGGGATTGTCACCGGCCACTTGTACTGGCTGGTGATGGCGCCGCGGAAGGATTCAAGCGCCGCCGGCTCGCCGTGGACCAGGAAAGTCTGTCGCGGCGGAGTCTTGAAGCCGGAAAGCCATCGCAGGAGTTCGCTCCTTCCCGCGTGCGCGGAAAGCTGCCCGAGCGAAATCACCTGGGCTCGCACGGGCACCTGCTGGCCATAGATGCGAAGATATTTCGCTCCGTCCTGAAGCGCGCGCCCGCCCGTGCCTTCCGCCTGATAACCCACCAGCAGGACGGCGCTTCGCGAATCGGGAAGGCGGCGCGCCAGGTGGTGCAGGATGCGCCCGCCCGTAGCCATGCCGCTGGCCGAGACGATAATGCAAGGCGAGACGACATCGTTGATTTTCTTCGAATCGTCCACGGAGCGCGCCAAGTGAACATTCTGCAAGCCCAGGGGATCGGGACTGGCATCGTGGGAAAGTTTCAGATCGTGGTCCGCGCCGTGGCGCACATACATTTCCGTCACGTTGATGGCCATGGGGCTATCCACGTAAAAGGGCAGCTTGGGAATCCGCTGCGCTTCCTCGAGCTGGCGAAGGTAGTACATCAGCAATTGTGTGCGGTCCACGGCAAACGCCGGAATCACGATAGCGCCGCCGCGCTTCGCGGTGCGGTTCACGATGTCGGCGAGTTCATCGGCGATGGAGCCCGCCTCATGGTCGCGATCTCCATAGGTGGACTCGCACAGCAGGAAATCGGCGCGCGTGGGCGGCTCCGGATCGTTCAGGATGGGTTGGGAGTAACGGCCCAGATCGCCGGAAAAGACCACCAGCGTCTGCTTTCCATTTTCGGTGATGGTCAGTTCCAGCCACGTCGCGCCCAGAATGTGGCCCGCGTCATGCGGACGCACGGAAAATTCCGGGCTGATGGTGAACGGGTCGTTGCTTGGAATATCTTTCAGTTGCAGCAGCGCCGCCTGAGCTTCCGCAACCGTATAGAGAGGGAGCGCTGGCTTGTGGCTGCTGAAGCCTTTTTTTTCGGCGTAGCCCGCATCTTCTTCCTGCAAGTGTGCGGAATCGGGAAGCAGCAAGCCGCACAGCTCGCGCGTGGCGGCGTTGGCGTAAATGGGCCCGCGGAAACCGGAGTGCACCAGCCGCGGAAGATAACCCGTATGGTCAATGTGAGCGTGCGTCAGCAGCACCCAGTCGATTGTCGCGGGATCAATAGGCAGGGTTTCCCAGTTGCGTTGTTTCAAATCCTTCGAGCCTTCGAAAAGGCCGCAGTCCACCAGCAGGCGCTTGCCTCCGGCCTCCACAAGGTATTTCGATCCGGTCACCGTCCCGGCCGCGCCAAGAAACGTAATTTTTGCCATGGGCACGGTATTCTATGACGAATCAAGCGCCGTTCCAAATGATTGCAGCAGGCTCCATCAAATTCGCCTCATTCTGTGGGAAGGGGGCTAGGGGGATTGCCCCGCACCGCTACAGCTTTGGCCGTATGGCCTTCCCGGCGCTGCCATGGGAGCATTCGCGTATTGGAGAACTTCTGCATGGATGTTTGAATCTCCGAATACGAAGGAGCGACGAAATCATGTCAAAAAAACTCTTGATTGTTTGCATGTTGGGTTTGCTAGCGGGCTTGCCTGGTCTGGCTTCCGCCGGCGAACGCAATGATGATGTGCAACGCCTCGAAAGGTCCGCGCGTGTTTTCCATGAAATCATGACCACCCCGGACAAGGGGATCCCGCAGGACTTGCTGAATTCCGCGAAGTGCATCGCCGTAATTCCAGGCGACACGAAATTCGCGTTCGTTTTGGGAGGCGACTACGGCCGGGGCGTGGCCATGTGCCATACGGCTAGGGGATGGAGTGCGCCGCTATTCCTGACCGTCGAGGGCGGAAGTATCGGCTACCAAATTGGCGGTTCTTCCACCGACCTCGTGCTTCTCTTCATGAATGACCATGCCTTGCACAGCTTGCTGAGCGACCGCTTCAAGCTCGGCGCTGACGCCTCTGTCGCGGCGGGTCCCGTGGGCCGCACGGCTGCCGCGGGAACGGACGTCAAATTGGACGCGGAGATTTTGTCTTATTCCCGCAGCAAGGGCATCTTCGCGGGAGTAAGCCTCGACGGTACCGTCGTGCACGCGGATAAGGATGCAGACCGGGCTATGTACGGTGCGGAGGTAGACCGTCACGCCATTCTGGGCGGCAACCTTCCGGCCCCGGCGTCCGCTGCACCATTGCGGCATGAACTCGCGGAATACACGAAGTAATGAAGGTGAAGCGCCGGCAAGGGCAACGCCGGCGCAAGGGCAATGGACAAAGGCGGCTTGCCATGGCGGGCTGCCTTTGTCCTTCCCGAATAGTACGAGAACCACGCGGGATGAAATGGAATGCGATCTGAAATCTTTCTCGTGACATCGTTATTTTTGATTCTTACTTGGCTAGGCGGCTTTTGCTTTCTCCACGTCGCCGGAGCGCCTATCCGCTGTCTTCCTCTTTTTGCCTTGGCCTCCCTCGTGATTCACTTCTTAACCAGATCGAAGGCCGCTTAGCTGCCGCGACGCCCCCCTGCCCTGACTTGATATTTTGGCTCGTAATCGCTCCCAACTTATTCAGCGCAATTACGCCACGATTTAGTTTGTGTGATGAGAAATAGAAAGAAAGGTAGGGACCGTTCTCAGAAAAGGGGGGGAGAGAGCGGTCCCTTGGGGGAAAAAGCTGCGGATATCCCTCAGTGGATCGGGTCTGTAGGCGTCCGCATCATTGGTCAGATATAGAGCGCGAAGGCGGGGATTACTATCGGGTCTGGCCTGTATTTGGGGTGGCAGGTTCACTGTAGAACAACAGTAGAGAACTCAGGCGGGGGATGTTCAAGCCCAAGTGAGACGCCCCAATTCGAGGCGTCCCACTTGGTGCGCGCTCATTATTGCTGATTATTGGCGTCCGGCGCTGTGGGCCTTCTGTGCCTTTGCGCGAGATTCGTCGAGGGCTCCGATAAAGTCGTTAATCTGGTCTTCGGCCGCCTCTCTGGCTATCCCGTAACGTTCCTGGAGCCTGCCCACGAGTTGCTGGCGCTGGCCATCTATTACACTCAGGTCGTCGTCCGTCAGCTTCCCCCACTTTTCTTTTACTTGCCCTTTATACTGTTTCCATTGCCCTTCGACTTGATCCCAATTCATGATTGGCCTCCGTTGAGAATGGAATGCTGTTTCAGTCCTCAGGTAACCGCGCGGCGGCGCGATTTGGAATACGGCATGCTCCTGAAGCGTGGGGAGAAAATCCGGTATCGCTGCATGCCGGAGGCGTACCACTTAACCACGATTTCGCGTGCCCTATCATCTTCCGCGGATCTATAAACCGCCAACTGACTGCAGCTTTCACGTATTTACAGCGAAGCGAAAGCATCATTACATGGATGCGTGTATTGGTTTTTGGGCGCGATCCGAGTTAGATGGAGGTGCTGATAGCGTTGCTAGCGAAAAGTAGTTGGATCGCAAGCAATGCTTCGCAACTGGATGTATAGGGAGGCTTCATGCTGGGCTGGGCAGTGACATTTTTCATTATCGCGTTGATCGCAGGAGTATTCGGGTTCTTCGGCATTGCAGCGGCGGCAGCAGGTATCGCGAAGATTCTATTCTTCATCTTCCTGGTGCTCTTTGTACTTTCGCTGATCGGCGGCTTGGTTAGGCGCGCGTGAGAAGTGAGAAAAGGATTCGAGAACGCCGGCGAGGCGGAGATATTGGCGGCCAGCATCCCATGCCGCTCTAAAATAGGGAGGCTTCAATGAGAGCCGTGCCGTTTCTCGGCATCGTTCTGATCATCCTGGGGATCGCCTCGCTGGCATATCACGGGATCGACTACACCACGCACAAGAAAATCGTGGATATAGGCTCCTTTCAAGCAACCACGACAGAACGCAAGACGATCCCCTTGCCTCCCGTCATTGGTGCGGCGGCGCTCATAGGCGGCATCGTCTTGATTCTGGCCGGACGAAAAACGAGTTGAACTTTAGACCGGGGCTACATCTACAGCGAAGCTGCAACCCAAAATACAAATCAGACCCGATAGAAATGACCGCAGTTGTGCTCTAGATTTGGGACATGAAGCGGACACTTATAGATTCAATCCACTGACCGCTTTCCACAGTTCTTCCCCCAGGGGGCCACTTTCTTCCCCCCGAAATTGAGAGTGGCCCCCACCCCTTGCTTTTCTTTCCGGGACGTTCATTAGTAGCGCGTCGAAAAGCCATTTGATTACATTCTCCTACGATGAGGTTAACGGAAAGCTCGCTCCCATTTCGCGCGGCATGCGGAATCGTGAATGAACTCTCCACCCGCTGGCATGGCTTGACCCTGGTTTGCTATTACCTTACCCTCGCTGTTCCTTCGCCGCCGGAATCCTGTCGGCGCGATGCGGCATCTCTAACTCGCCAGGCGTTCGATCGGAGAAGCATTGAAGTTTGCAGTCGGGATATTTTTCCTGTTGGCGCTCAGCGGCGCGGCTGCGGCGCAGGACACTGCATTGCAGGATGTGACTCGAAATCCGCTAACAAAGGGGACCTGGGAGCTCGGGCTGTTCGGAAGCGGTGGCCAGGGCGTGCTCAACGCAAGCAACACGCAGTTCGCTGCCGCAGGCGGGCGCATGGGCATCATCTTGACGAAAGACCACCTTTCCGGATGGCTGCGAGGAAATTTTGAATGGGCAGTTGACGTGATGCCCGTGTACACCATTATCACGCCACATGGCGCGGTCTATGGCGGGAGTTTGAAACCCGTTATCTGGCGATGGAATTTTACGCGGGGAAAAACCATTGTCCCCTATGTCGCGGCGGCCGGCGGCATCGTTTTCAGCACCGCCAACATTCCCCCGGGAGACACTTCTTCGGTGAACTTCACACCCCAGGCCGAGTTCGGAGCGGACATTTTCGTCAAGCGGAGCAGCGCACTCTTTCTTGAATGCGCTGTGGTCCACCATTCGAACGACAATCTCGGTACGCTAAATCCAGGCTACGATGCGGCTCTGTTTTTTACGGTTGGTTATAGCTGGTTCAAAAATCCGAGATAACCCCTGCGGTGAACCATGTGACAGTGGTGGAGCCGATGGGATTCGAACCCACGGCCTCCTCGATGCCATCGAGGCGCGCTCCCAACTGCGCCACGGCCCCACCGGCCAACGGAGTGATGTTATTTCTTATAGCATCCCACGTCGTGCAACGTCAAACAGGGGCTTATGCGCCCCGATTTTTCTGCTATGCTGGCAACATAATAGGGTGGTCCGGTGTCCAATACATTAGAAGCATGTCGTTCGGGGAATGCGGCGGAAGACATGTCTGAACTGGCGCAAACCTGGCCGTGGGGCGGCGACGAAACCAGCCTGGTAACAGAGCTTCAGGCGGGTTCCGACGCGGCGTTTGATTGGCTGGTCACACACTACCACGCCAGCGTATACAACCTGGCTTACGGAATCCTCGGGGACGCCGCCGACGCATCGGACGTTACCCAGGAAGTCTTCCTGCGCGCTTTCCGCGGGATCGGTGCGTTCCGGCGCGGGAGTTCACTGAAGACGTGGCTCTACCGAATTTCCGTGCGCCAAGCGCTGAACCACCGCCGCTGGAGCTGGCGGCATCACCGGGAGAAGATTTCGATTGATGCGGAAAAGGAAGACCGTGGCCCGCTTCTACAACTGAAGGATACGGAGGCCACGCCCTTCGAGCAGCTTGCTCTGCGCGAAGTGCAGACGGCGGTTCGCCGAGCGCTCCGGGAGGTCCCGGCACTATTTCGCAGCGCGGTAATCCTGCGGGACCTCGAAGGGCTTTCCTATGAGGAAGTGGCTGAAGTGCTCGAGATATCAGTGGGAACCGTGAAATCCCGCATCTTGCGCGGACGCCGCCTCCTGAAGGAAATTCTGGACCCGCTTTTCGGTGCGCCACCATCGGAGCTGACCGCATTGGCGACACGCCGGGTCAAGGAGGATGCGCAGCATCGCCCTTGCGCTGTTCCGTCTGATGAGTTGCCCATGACCATGACGGCGCGTGTCGCGTCCGGTTCGCTTAAGGGCGTGCATGGAGCAATCCGATGAACTGCCACACGACAGCACGCCTGCTTCCTGGCTATCTCGATGGCGCCATTGGCTCGTGGGAACACGCCCGTGTACGCGAGCATCTCGATTCCTGCGAAAAGTGCCGCGAACAACTCGAAGGCTATGGCCGCATGGCAATGTGCCTGGCAAACGTCGAACGAGTGCCAGTCCCTTCCAATCTTGCGGCGCGCATTCGCATCCAGACTGCACAGGTGCGTTCCATGGGAGGCGCTCTTGCCCGGATGAAGTCGCGGGCGATGCTGCTCTTCGATCATGTTGTGCGGCCGCACGCGGTGCCTGCCACGGGAGGCATTCTGGCGGCACTGGCGATTTTTGTCCTGCTGGTGCAGAACATATTGGCGGGCGTCCCAATGGGCGGTGCTGTTCCGAACGATCTGCCACTGAACCTGATTCAGCCTGCCGCGCTGGAAAGCCTGGCTCCCTTTCCGGCTCCGGGCATCGCTCCTGCGGAAGGCCAACCGGATTTGGGCGCTTTGGTGCTGGAGACCACGGTCAACGCGCGGGGCCAGGCCGTCTTCTACAAAATTCTTTCCGGCCCGAATAACGCTGCAGTGCAGCGGCAGATAGATGAGGTTATGATGTTCTCGCGCTTCCGGCCGCAGTTGAGTTTTGGGCGCCCGTCGGACGGCGGCCATGTCCTGCTGGCGTTCAGCGAAGTCCGCGTGCGTGGGTAAATCCATTCCGTGAAAATCGTCCCTGCGTGGTCATGCCGGCCTTCCTTGACTCCCTATGGTCTGGCGGCTAGGGCTTGGGAATCCTCGGGGGTTTTCAGAAATTGAGGAGTTGGCTGATCGCCAAGAGCGTCCGCATGCTCGCCCAAAGGCTCAAATGGGCTGTTACGACGCTGATACTCTTCGGCGTTCTCATCCTTGCTGTTCGCGCGGCTACCCTCGATGAGCAAGGCCAGCAGGCTTCCCCCAACAGCTACACGGGCGTCAGCGTGGAGGCGAGCCCGCAGGTTTTCTCGACCATGTGCGCGCTCGATGCCGCAGGATTCGGCGCGGATGAAAGCACGCTTGCGGAGATGCCCGAACGCCTGGCACTGCGCGCGGACCTGCTCAAAATGCAGGGGCCGGCAACCGAAGCCCTGCGCAAGTTCTATCGCGAACATACGCTCGCCGATCCCGGCGAGACGCTCTCGCGTTACCTGGCATTCGCTCTGGTCGTAGGTCCGCCCCCGGATTTTCAATTCCAAGTGGACCCCGATTTGCTGCCGCCGGACGTCCTGGCGCTCGAGGGATTTCAGGGAATTCTGGTCAACTTTTATAAGGAAGCGCATCTGGATATCCGCTGGGCCCGAATCGAGCCGGAGTACGAGCGCGCTGCCGAGCGCTATCAGGGCCCGCTAAGCCGCATCGTGACGCTCACGCACGCCTATCTGCGTGAAGTACTTCAGCACTCGCATGGGGCTTCCTTCACCGTTTACGTCGAACCGCTCGCCGGCGCACGCACCACTTTGCGGAGTTTCGGCGATAGCTATGGAGTGGTGGTGGGAACGGGCCCTCAATTGCCCTTAGATGACATCCAGCAGGCTTATCTGCACTTCCTGCTCGATCCTTTGCCGGTGCGCTATCGCGAGCAAGTGCGGAGCAAGAGCGCTTTGCTCGATATCGCCGCGCACGCCCCCCGTCTCCCCGTGGAATACCAGGAAGATTTTATGGCGTTCACGGACGAGTGCCTGGTGAAGGCCGTGGAATTGCGGCTGCAGCATCCCGCACCCGATGCACTCGAGTCGGCTCTCCGCGAAGACGACGAATCCGGATTCATCCTCGTGCGCCCGCTGGTCCAGCAGTTGCAGAAATTCGAGAAAAGCCAGCTCTCCATGCCGGAATATTTCCCCGACTTGATCGGGAAAATTGACGTCGTGGCGGAGCGGAAGCGCTTGCAAAGCATCACCTTCGCTCCTGCCGCACCGTCCAGCGCTTCCACGTTCGATGAGTCGTCCTCGAGGAATCAGGCATCGCTGCTCCGGAAGTGGCTGGCAGATGGCGACAATCAGATCGCTCTTCAAAACGGGCCGGCCGCCGCTGCTGTGTTCGAGAAGATTTTGCAAGAATATCCCAACCAGCCGCAGGCGATGTACGGACTTGCAATCGCTTCCGTACTTTCCGGCCAGGCGGGACGCGCCAAGGAATTATTCGAAGCACTGGTTGCGGCCCCGAGTCCGGCAGCAACGGCTCCGGCAGGATCGGGAGGTGCCGCGAATCCCGAAATTCTGGCGTGGTCGCACGTCTATCTGGGACGCATCCATGATCTCGAGGGCGACCGCGAGCTGGCCGTTGGTCACTATCAGGCAGCTCTTGATGTCGAGGGCGCTCCCGATTCCGCGCGCGTGGCCGCGCAGCAGGGGATCGACGCGCCATACAAGGCACCGGCGCGCCCGAACGATAACGGAACACAACAACCGTGAGACGCCGGGAGTGTCCTCGCGGTATGCGTATCATGGTGAATCAGCCTGAAGGGGAAGAAAAATGAAGCTTCATTCCATTCGCAACAGAATTGGATTTCCTGCGCTGCTGCTCACATTCGGATTTGCTTCGATCGCAGGCGCGCGCGCACACCAAGGATCGCCGGGGCCGAGTAGCCCGCCCTCGCTGCGACATCCGGGAGACCAGCAACAACATACAAATCCCAGCGCGCCGGGGCAATCGCAGCAAACGGTCCCTGCCGCTCCCGGCGGACAACCGGAAGTCCCCAAGGTGAATCCTCAGGAAGAAGCGGACTACAAGGCTCTGTTTGACATCAAGGATCCCGGCACGAAAATACAGCTCGGCCAGGATTTTCTCCAGAAATACCCCACGAGCCGCTATACACAGGGCGTCTATGAACAGCTCGTGAAGGCCTACTCCGCGAAAGCGGACTGGAATGATTTTTATGCCGTCGCCAAGAAGGCCCTGGCGAATGATCCCGACGACGCGGATGTTCTGGTTTTCGTCGGCTGGGTGATCCCGCATATTTATGATCTGAAAGACCCGAACGCGAATGAGAAGTTGAGCGAAGCCGAAATTTACGAAAAGCACGCTCTGGAAATCATTCCGAAAGTAACCAATAACGGCACAATGACGGATGATCAGTTTGCTGCCTTGAAGGCCGGCTTGTTGGCCGAAGCGCACAGCGCGCTAGGGATGATAGATTTCCGGCGGGGGAACAACGGGGATTGCGTCAAGGAACTCCAGCAAGCGATCCAAGGCGCCGCGTCTCCGGACCCAACGGACCTCTACGTGATGGGGCTCGCGCTCGAACAACTTAAGAATTTTCCCGAAGCAGCCGACTCACTCGGAAAGTGCAGCTTGATTCCCGGGGCGCTCGAGGACCGCTGCAAACAGGCTGCGGATCGCGTGCACAACGAAACGCCGCAGCCCAGGTGATCTGCGAGGTGCAATTCACATCATGACTCCGGAGGAGCGCGCGGAACTCGAATCCGTCCTCGGCCATCATTTCGAACGCCCTGAACGCCTGGAACGTGCGCTCACGCACCGGTCGTATCGGCAGGACCCAGGCGACGGAGACAATGAGCGGCTCGAGTTTTTGGGCGATCGCGTACTGGGGCTGGTTGCAAGCGAGCGGCTCTGCCACGCGTTTCCCGCGTGGGATGCGGGAAAGCTCTCAAAGGGTTTGGCGCGGCTGGTGAGGGCTTCGTCCATCCATTCGGCGGCCGAGCGACTGAATCTCGGCAGATACTTGCGTCTGGGTTCGGGCGAAGAGAAGACGGGCGGGCGCCAGAAGAAACGACTCCTTGCCGATGCATTCGAGGCGGTTTTGGGCGCAATTTATCTCGACGCCGGCCTCCCGGCAGCGGCTGCCTTCTTGAGGCGTACTCTCCTCGATCCGGCTCTGGAAGGCGAGGCGGAGGGACTCGAACGCCCGGACCACAAATCCGCTCTGCAGGAATGGCTGCAGCAGCGCGGGCTTCCCGCGGTCGAATATCGCATCCATAAAGAATCAGGCCCCGAGCATCAGAAAACATTTGAGGTCGAAGTGTGGCATGCCGGCCGGACGCTCGCCGCATCCGAAGGCCGCAGCAAGAAAGAAGCTGAGCAGGCTGCGGCGCGGCTCGCGCTTGAACATTTGGAAAGCAGCTCTGCTGCCGGCTGAATGAAACCGATGGAAGCAGCGACTTCAGTTCCAATGCCGGACGCTGCCCCGGTGCGCGCCCGGCGCCGCGCGGCGCCAAAGGGCGCGCTTGCTGATTTCGCCGAGTCGCTGCTGGTGACGCTGCTTCTCGCAGTTTTCGGCACCACGTTCATCGTTCAGGCGTTCAAGATCCCCTCACAATCCATGGAGCCCACTCTTCTGGTAGGCGATCACCTGCTCGTCAATAAATTCGTGTTTGGAGGGAACGGGTCGTGGTACGAAAAGCTACTGCCCTACCGACAGGTCCGGCGCGGGGACATCATCGTTTTCAAGTTCCCCTATGACGACCATCCGTATTACGTGAAGCGCGTGATCGGACTTCCAGGCGACCGTATACGCATCGCCGATCAGCAGGTCTATATCAACGGAGACCCACTGGTGGAACCGTACGTGGTTCACGACGCTTCGGCCGATGATCCCTTCGGCGACAATTTTCCGCCCGCGGGAATCCATTTCGCGGAATACAGTGTGCGTCCGGAATGGGCCGCGCAGATCGCGGATTACGTCCAGCGCGGCGAACTCGTGGTTCCGGCGGACGACTACTTCGTGATGGGTGACAACCGCGATCGTAGTTGGGACAGTCGCTATTGGGGTTTTGTCAGCCGCGACGCAATCATGGGCCGGCCGATGCTAATTTATTGGTCTGTCGCAGCCACGCCCGAGGATTATGCGGATCGAAGCATTTCCGGCACGATTCGGGGCATCGCCCAAACCCTGATTCATCCGGGGAGCCGCATGCGCTGGAATCGCATGTGGCGCGAGGTTCACTAGAGGATGGTCTGAATTTCGGCGTCAATGGAAACATGCGTTTGCGGGAATCCGTTGATCGCAAAACTCAAGCCGGAATCATTGCGAAAGTGGAAGAAGCGGCTGATATGGTAATCCTCATCGAACGCGCTGAACACGCGCTCAATCTCCTCGCGTGAAAGTCCCAACGATGCGAGGGTGGCAGAGTTTCCATAACTGCCCGCTGCAGCCAGGTATTTTTCAACCACTTCGCGTAGGTTCATCGTCAGCCCTGTTTCGCCGGTATGGTAACAGATGCCGGTTCGAATTGCCCTTGCACGAATTCGCGCGCCTCGTCGAGCCCTGCGCCGCAGGCAATTTGGAGTCGCTGGAAGCGGGGCTTGTGCGCGCCTGAGTTTGATGCTAAAAATGTATTCAACACCGTGCGACAGGGCTGTGCAGATGCGCTGAAGGAAGCCACTGTTCCAGGAGGGTGTTGATGGCGTATGTGATTGCCGAACCGTGCATCGGAACGAAAGACAGCGCCTGCGTGGATGTGTGCCCCGTGGACTGCATCCATCCGCGAAAAGACGAGGCGGCTTTCGAGGGCGAAAAGCAGCTCTACATCAATCCCGACGAGTGCATTGATTGCGGTGCCTGCGTTCCCGTCTGCCCGGTAACGGCCATATTTGCGCTGGAAGACCTTCCCGAAAAGTGGAGCAGCTTCACGCAAATCAATTCCGAGTGGTACAAAACTAAAAAGTGACGGCTAGCTGGGGAATACTCACAAGCAATTTCCCGGGGGCTTAATTTAAGGGAGAGAGCCATGAGCACTGCGCGGCGCTTACGGGCCCCGTTGTATGCACTGCTGTTTTCCTTCGCCATCGTAGCGGGCGCCCCTCCGCGCGCCGCGGCGCAAGACACCGGCGCCATCATCGTGCCCGCCCCGCCTTTCATCATCACTAACGGTGTCGGCACGCATTATGCAAAGCAGAACGACAACAACCCCGAGATGGCGCACGACCGTTGGACCGAACAGGACTTGAAATGGGACCGCGCGAAGAAATCGTGGGTGGACACGAAGACGGGCGAGGCGCTGGGCTTCGATGGGCAACTCGCGAGCGACGGCGCGGTGATTCCCGCGCCGCCGTTCATCAACACGCCCGGCAAAGGTCTGCACGAAGCCAAGCAGGAAAAGACAGCGGAATATAATGGCCACGGAAATCCGGAATTGGCTCTTGATAACACGTCTAACCAAATACTGTATTGGGACCGCGAAAAGCAATCGTGGTTTGATACCAAATGGGACGACGGCACGCAATCGCGAATAGAAACAGGCCCGGCGCTCGGCTTCAACGGAGTAGCGGTGAACGCCAACGCGACGGGGACACCGACCTCGCCAGTCACCACTTCCACGCTGCCTACAACGGTCCACGCGTCGGAAACGGGCGGCGTGGGGCCATGCCCCGATGCGGAAAATTGTGTTCTGCTGCAGCAAATTTACTTTGAGGCGGATCGCCGGGCAGCCGCGACCGCGCAGACGCTGACCCAAGCGCAGGCCGATCGCGAGAACGACCTCGCGCAGGCTGCCCAGCTCGATAAATCGGCTTCCCGCCGGGGCGACCCGGATGTTTCCAAGGCCGAGCAGCAGCAGGCGCAGGGACTTCGGGACAAGCTCCTCAACGCCAAGGCCAATTATGACGCGGCGGCGAAGGCTGCCCTTGACGCTTGGCAGAACTGGCAGAATTGTCTGAAGGGATTATTGAAGGACTGTCCACCAAAGAAGCCTGCACAGGCCGCGAGCGAGACGGGGACAACAAACACGACGGGCGGAAATACGACGAGCGCAACCCCCGGCCCGCCGGGCCAGGCGCAGCCAACAAGCAATTCCAGCCTAGCCGGTGATTTGTGTGAGCGAGCGAAAGCTCTGCGGGATATTGCGGCACGCGACCGGCAGATGGCTGACGCGGCGCAGGACCAAAGGACCAAGGACTACCTCCTGAGCGACGCCAAGATGATGGACGGCATGGCCAAGGAGCGCGAAGACCTTGCGCGCCACTATGATCCCAATGCGTGTCCGGAGCACGCGACGGCAATTCCGGGAGGCAACGGAACGGCCAGCCAAAATGGAGCCGGCTCACAAAGCGCGGGAGGAGCGTCCACAACGCCCGGGCTCGTGGGCAATGGACCGTGGATCTTGATCTTTCCCGGTCTGCCGCTTTGGAATGTAGACGAGCAGCGATGGTACGGACAAAATCCGGATCACACGCCGCGGGAGGAGACAAGTCAGGCGGGCGCGGATACGTGGATCATGATTTTTCCCGGTCTGCCGCTTTGGAATACAGAGGAGCGGAGATGGTACGGATACAATCCGGATCATTCTCCGAGGGAGGATGAGCCGCCGATAAATCCGTATCAAAATCCGTCCAATTCCTCCGGTTCTCCCGCGCCCACGGGCGGAACGCCGGCCGCCTCCGTCGTCTATCAATGTATGGCCACGACTCCCATGCTCCGCACCGAGGGAATTTCTGAATTGATTGCAGACATTCCCCTTAATTGCACGGGCGCGCCTCCCCCCAACTCCAGCATAGGTCTGCATTCCAACGTGCCTCTCGTGAAGGTGGATATCGACTATAAGATCGGCGGGCAATTATTCACCGACCATTTCACGCCGACAAACAACGGCCACCGCGCGCAGGTCAATCTGCCTGGCGACTTCAGCAACGCGTCGGACTTCAAATTAAGTTTGGATTATGCGCCAGGCGGTTGGGACATGCATGAGCACCTCCGCTTCCGCTTTGATGGTTCACCGGGTATCAGCATCAATCCAGGGGGCTACACTGCGCCTATAACGAACAAGCAGGTCGGCGGTTTCACGCCCTCATCCGGATGGCTAGATGAGTACAACAGGTTTGCTCCATTCCGCGTGTCGAACGAATGGGGGGAATCGAACTTCCCTCGCTCTTATATGAATTTTCCGGGTTACACGCCCACTTCCGGCCGGGGAATGAATCGCACGCCTGCATTGTGCACGGACACAACGACGACAACTTACGTGCCTCTGTACAATGGCCCGCTCAGCTCGTCCTCTTTGGGTTCGGGGTTTGGGTATTCTCCCTTTCCGTGCACTCTGAACGAGAGACGAGGAACGCTGACATTTGGCCGTTCAAATATCTTCGACAACCCCTGGACGGCGGCCGAGGACAGGGCGCGGGAATTCCAAATCGGGCACTCCGCGCCCAATACGCCGGGAGGGGTATACAACAGCGAATCCGGGTTTCAGGTCACGCCAAACCAAAACGGCAGTTACCTGAATGGAGGATGGTCCCAAACGCCGCAGACCCCCTGGACCACGCCGGGTTTCACTGGCAACGGTTACGGGGGGTCCTACAATCCCTCGCCTTTCGCTTTTAATCGGCCGCAAAGCTATTACGATGATAATGGCCCGCAATCGCGCTTCCTAATTGCTGATCCGTGGAATATGAGGCCGTCCTACTGCGACTACGATTTCCCGGACAAGCTGCGGGCGTTTCCCGCGCTCGCCCAGGCGCTGGCGGCGGAGGCCCGATCGCGGCGCCCGCAGGAAAGCCGCGCCTTCTCCCGCGAACCAGCGGGCGCGCACTTCCAGCTCGTTTCCATGAGGAGCGGTTCGCCCGTTTCCAATTCGCCCAGCCGCGCGGCGGGGCGCGCGCAAATCGGCCGGAAACCACCGCAGGTGCAAATCGAGGCGCGCGTATTGGAAGTGGCGCCGACGTATAGCTATTCGATCGTCTCCAACGGAAAATCCCAGGGCCAGGCGTTTGAGCTTCAGGTGGCCGATCCAACCGGCAAACTGAAGACGGTCGCCATGCGCGACGGCACTATCATCGAGGCCATCAAGCCCGGCGTCACCGAGCCGGTGACAGCGCCCGCTGGAGGCAGCGTGGTAAAGCAACCGCTCAACGCGTACTGTCTCGAGTTCCACAAGCCGCCGCCGGCGGAAGGAACGCTCTACCGCATCGCGGACCAGGCCACGCAAGAGAAGTTCAGTTCGCTGCGCTTCCTGGATAGGGCCGCCGCGCAGATGTCGCAGAACAATCAGTTTCATCCCGACAACAATCCGGAGGCCTACAAGAATACAATTTTCCAATATGCCGCGTGGAGCACGCTCGAAGGCTGGGGGCAGGAGGAGTTCACGCAACACTGGGTCGAACGGACCAAGGAAAATGCCGAAGACCTCCACGTGCCCTGGACGAAGCAAATGGAAGACACACTGCGGAACGCTGCGCCAGGGCGCTGGGGCGACATTTCGGAGATGATGAATCAGGCACATACGCTCGAGAAGGCCTCGCAAGAACGCGCGAACTCAAGGCAGACTAGAGAGCAGCAATAATCACGCGATCGCTTGGGGCCACGCTGTTCATCTCAAAAATTCTGATGGGGAGGATTCGATGAGAAAGTTTGCGTTCGTTGCGCTGGTTGCTGGCTGGATTGCGTGCGGAATCGGTTGCGCCAAGGCCGCAACGATGCCGCGGGGAGGGGGCGGCGCGAAAGTCGTCGTCACTAACAATGGCCAGCCTGCATCTGGCGTCACCTTTGTTCTGGATATCTCCGATATGGGCAAGACCGCGCACTCGACGGGCACAACCGATAGCACTGGCTCACCGAGCAACGTGCTCGATCTCTCCGATATCGGCAAAACGAGAGTCGATGTGTACGTAGAGGTATGCCAGAACGGGCAGCACGTCCTGGTTGTCAATTCGGGTGTGGTACCGCCGGATGATGGAACCTGCCATGACCGGAAAAAGGTCGGCGCCTTCTGGCTCCACGGGGGAGATACACTTACGGTAGACGTCGGGACCGGAACCGCGACCGTTACGCCTGGTCCGAGCACGAGTTCGACGGAATCACAGTACAACGGCTACAGACCCGTTGAGTTCTACTGGGGCTTTGACTATCTGAGATTTCGCGAGGAGGGGGACGGGTTCAACTTCTCGGGTTTCGATGCGACAGCGCTGTACAACGTCAACTCGCACCTGGGCGTTGGCTTCGGCTACAGTTATAAGGCGCTTTTCGGGGAAGATACGGGCCTTACCCGCCAGACTTATGCGGGCGTCGTTCAGGAAAGCTGCCGGCATGAAAGGTACACTCCATTCGCCCAAGTGCAAGTCGGCGGTGCGCGTTTCTCCTCGTTTGGGCAATCGGAAAATGGTTTTTACATGAAGGCCGGTGGAGGCATCAAAATCAATCTCAACTCTAACATTTCTGTGGTTCCGGCGCAGGCGTTCTGGGATTATAACCACCTGGAAGGGGAGTCTTTCAACAACTTCGATCTAGGGGTGGGACTTTCTATCTCGCTCGGAGCGCCCAGGTAATTCACTCCGCCAGCTGTTGACGCTGCACTGATTTTGCGGCCGCCAGGGCACGGCGCCAGCCGTGCCTTGGCGAAAACACCCTTCATATATATATCCCCCGAAAATTGCTGCGCTGGAAGACCTTCCTGAACAGTGGAGCATCCCCACGCGAATCAACGCCGATTGGTTCTAAGATGAGTTAGCCTTGCAATTCCCATCTGTTGTATCGTACGGAACCATTGGAGGGGGATGTGAAACGTCGGCGGCTCGTGGTGGGATTGGGAGCAGCGGCTGTGCTGGCGATACTTGTCAGCGTCGTTGCTTTCTGGGGCATCAGAGAGCGGAGCGCTTCGGCCCCACCAGAGCAGGTTGGTGCTTCCGAACCAGAGGCGCCGGGCGCCGCGCCGGAAGGCGGTGCTGGCGAGCCAGCGCCTGAAGCAGTGGAACCGGGTGCGACGGCAGAGGCCCCGGCCCCTACCCCAACATCCGAACCGCCCCAGGGCGGGAAACAGAACAAGCGGAAGACTTCCCAGGAGCCTGGCCTAATGGCCGGAGCCAGTGACGAAGCCTATGGTGAAGCTGGCGGGGCAGCCTCCGAGCAAGCCGGCGACGAGGCCTCCAGTCAAGCTGGCGCCGAAGCCCCGTCCGCTGCCACGAGCTATCCCCTTGAGAGGTCCTCTTATACCCCCAGCTCGGGTCCAGTCTACAACGCTATTTTCTCGCCAAAGTTGCCCGGCATGCTCAATGGCCTGGTGGATCGCCAAAAGACGCAGGTTGATTTTTATATAGGCAAGCCAAGCGAAGCCAGCGCGATTCCTGTAGAGAAGGCTTCGGTGAATAAGGAAATTCTGTCTCAGGCGGGGATGGAAAGTTTGACTATAACTCTCACCTGCGGATTCTGTGATGGGAAGACCGTCGAGGAACAGGTGATTGAGTTCTCTCCGGTGACTTCCGAGCAATCCACTAAAGCGACTTTCCAAATTGTTCCCGATCGCCGTCTGACGAAGGATGGGATGGCAAACCTGGCCTTCCAGATAAAAAATATGGGGATTGTCTACGACAATATCGTGCTCGACGTGTACGTCGGGAATGCCGGGCAGCCTGCAGCGAGCGGAGCGGCTGATTCCAATGCGCAGCCATCCACCGAGGTGAATGTTCTTGCTCCGCCGGATGCGAGGCCCGCCGACCTGACGATTACCTGCTTTCAGGACGGCAATTCCGTTGCAGTCACATTGGATCCCGGCCAAAACGCGCAGCTGATTCAACTGTTTCGCGGGAGACAGATGAAGGATGCCACGCATCCGCGCGTTTTCCATACCGGGATCACCGTGAGCGCGCTATTGCAAATCGAGCGAAACGATTATTTCTATCTCGCGTCGCTGGTGGACCAATCTCCGGATCTCACCAAGGCTTTGAGTGGCGACCCCCAAGCCGGCATCGCATTGTCCGGTTCGACCACTCTTACCGCGGACGAAGAAGGACAGCTTCTCGACCGGCTCTACGATCAGGGGCAAACACTCTATCGCAAACTCTTCATCAATGCGCCGGATGCGGACCTGCGGGATCTGATGACGGATTTTGATGGATATTCCGGTTCCGGCGCGCCGGCCCTGATTCGTATTGAGACGCACTCGATTAATATTCCTTGGCAATTCCTCTATCCTCCGGTCTCAAAGGGCCGAGCCAAGGACCCTGGCGGCTTTTGGGGGTTTCGCTATGAAGTTGTGGTGGACCCGCTGGCGGAGAAGGCCCCTGGCTACTACCCCAATATGCCGCTGAAATATGGCGCGGGCCCACTGCTCCTCGCTACCTATCACGCGGCGGACTCCGATCCCGCCAACGACCGGGAAGTATCCAGTGAAGGCAAACAAATGGGTATATTTCTCGGCTCGCAAATGGGATTCCAGGGGATCACCAAGGTTGACTCCAGAAAAGATTTCTTGAATGAGCTTCAAATAAATGGTTTTGCAATTCAAATGGTCGTGGCATTCACTCATGCGGAGGGGGACGCGGCGCTTCAGCAGGCGAATGACGGCGAGATACAGGTGACACAAAGGCTCGCGGGGCCGGAATTGAGATTCAGCAATAATGAGTACGTCACGCTCGACGCCCTGGACCAGCTTTCAAACGGGCTTCCAGCGCAGGATGAGCTGCTGCTCACCAATCGCCCGCTCGTTATACTGAATGGGTGCGAGACAGGTGCGGCTGCCCTCTACGAGGGGATTGACCGAAGCTTTCCCGCTGAATTCCTGCAAATGGGCGCCCGCGGCGTTATTGCCACGGAGGCGCCGATCTGGACTTCCTTCGGTTACGATTTCGGCTCCGCTCTCATGCTCAACATGAAATCGGGGCAAACGGCTTCGCTTGCGCTCCTGCACGCGCGGCAGGCGTTTCTGCGGAATCACAACAATCCACTCGGGCTGTTGTACTCCTACTACGGTGGCGTAAAGACTTCCATTACGCTTCGTTGACACTCGTGCGGTTGCAATTCTCGAAGGGGAGCCGCCCGTCCGATCCAACGTGGAATCGCGACACTGTGAAAAGCCATTGACTGGATTGTGACGGCGGTGTAGCTTCGCGCCTCGGACCATACCGCAAATGAAACTCAAAGCCCTCGGCTGGACTGTTCTTGTTCTCGTGGCCTCGGCGATACCCTCGTCCGGCCAGTCTTCCACGCCTCCAGCCTCCTCAAACAGCGCTAGCGCGCCGGCAGCCAATGGCGGCCAACCCGCACCGGGAAACGTTGGCTTCTCCATTGAAACGGAGATGCTCACCTACAAGTCAATCGAAGCGGATAGCGAAGTGCTCGCTTGCGAAATTGCGCGATACCTGGGTGCAGCCACTGCCGCATCGCCGAACATACCGTGCACCTCCACATCCGCCACCGACAACGGCACTGGTACTGGTGTGGTGATTATGTCGTCTAGCAGTGCAATCCTCGCGGATTTTCAATTGTGGCGCGCGGACATGGCGGCGATGAACACACTCGAGCTGCGAGCCGAAAAACCGTGCGGGGTCCAGTCATCGGCTGCAAAGCCACCGAGCACAATGGGTGTCCCACTTCTGGGCGCCACTCCCGTAGGCCAGGCCATTCCGCTCCTGGAGGGCATTCTGGGAGCCTTTGCCACGAATCAATCCGTCTCTCCGGTCACCGGGACAGTGCATGACCAGGCGCTCATGAACGAAGTGGCCAGGCAGTTGAGGGCGCTCAACGTCTCCGTGCTCGTACCTGAAACATATAGTCCGTTCGCATTGGGGGGAACGAACTACGCCGATTCTCCATTCCTCGCGAGCTTCTCAAAGCTGCTCAATACCCGCGCCACATGCCTGCAAGCTGAAGACGGCGCTTCGGCACAGCAAAAAGGCGAGATAGACAGCATTATCGCCGGCATCAATCAATTCATGATGCTGGTTACGGGCGCGACACCGCCATCATCTGGCGGGCAGGCCAACAAAACAGAAGATAAAAATCCACCTACGCCAAGTCCAGGCCCTACCGCGACACAGCCTTCCGAGTCTGCTTCTCACATCGGGTCGCTTCTGGCCGCCGACGGATTGGCGCGTGGAATTGGCGTGAAGCCGGACGGTTCGATGCCATCCAGTTCGCCATGGCAACACATACTTTGGCTGAAGGCTCTGGAATCAGGCGGGTCTGTGACAAAGGAAGGAAACATCTTTGGAAACAAAGTTTCCTTTAGCGGCGGAGCGGTCGTCACCTACGCTCTATTCAATCTGGATGGAAATCTCGATTGCTCCGGAAACGTCTACGACTTCGCAGGTTTCATCCCGGCCAAGCGGTTCCGCGAAGCATTTCTTAAGTTGGAGACGGATCCGACAAGGCAGTTGCCGGTTTCACCCGGAAGCTGTAGCCCCCCAAAATCCTCGAATTAATTCGACATACCGTTTCTTCCGAATCCAGGACAAGAAGAAGTCGTAGGACACTCACTTCGGTTTGTGGACCGACCGGATCCTGGGAAGCCGCCGTGGACCGGGATCGCTGCCCGCGCCCAGCATTTGCGCCCATTCCCGGGCCTGGCTGCGCAATTCGTCGAGCGCAAAGCCGCGGTGATCCACGGGGAAGCGCCCGAGTTTGATAATCCCGGCGGCCAGCAGTGATTCCGCGCCGCGCCGGTTTCCGCGTCCGTAATGGTGGAAGGCCGCGGCGAGCTGGATGAGTCCTTGCAGAAACGTCTTTTCCGGCTCGGGTTCGCGCAGCCAGATTTCCTCCCACACCTCGTGGGCTTCGAAAAACTCGCGAGCATTGAAATGCTCGAGACCGCGCTTGAATACTTCGTTTTCTCTCGGGGACTTCATCGCCATCTCTCCCATTATGAACGAAATCTCCCTGTAAAAGCGGCGCGAATCCGCGGCGCCGGGCCTCGAGTGAGCGGGGTTGTTTCGAGCGGTTTGCGCCGGTGCGGTTCACGGGTTATTCTGTGAAGCTCGACTGAGGCTCATCGGTGTCAAAATTCCAATTTGTTCTCCTCATGCACGCGCATCAACCGGTCGGAAATTTCGACGAAGTATTTGAGCGTGCTTATGCGGATTGCTATTCGCCGTTTGTCGAAGTGCTCGCCCGGCACCCAGCCATTCGCCTGGGCTTGCATCATTCGGGGCCGCTCCTGGAATGGATCGAGCGTGCGCATCCGCAATATTTCGACCGGCTCCGCGCGCTCGTCGCCGCAGGCCAGGTCGAGATCGTCGGCGGAGGCTTCTATGAACCCATTCTCGTCGCCATTCCCCCGCAGGACCGCCGGGAACAGATCACGCGGCTCGCGGATTACATCGAGAAACATTTCCATACGCGGCCGCGCGGCGCGTGGCTGGCAGAACGCGTCTGGGAGCCGCACCTGCCGTCGTCTCTCGGGCAGGCCGGAGTGGAATATGCGCTTGTGGACGACAATCACTTTCTCGGCGCTGGCTTCGAGCCCGAGCAGCTCTATGGCCACTACCTTTCAGAGGACTTGTGCCATGCCGTAAAGCTCCTGCCGGGATTGAAACCGCTGCGGTATACGATCCCATTTCGCGAGCCCGCTGAGACGATCGAGTTCCTGCACCTCGCCGCAGGGGCGCACCCGCGCGGGTTCGCCACGATGGGCGACGACCTTGAGAAATTCGGCGTGTGGCCGGGCACCAACGAACACTGCTACCGCAACGGATGGCTCGAGAAATTCTTCACCGCTCTCGAGCAATGCGCTGGGTGGCTGGAAATCTGTACGCCCTCGGATGCGCTCGATTCGCACGCGCCGCTGGGCCGCGCCGATCTTCCGTCGGCCTCCTACACGGAGATGTCCGAGTGGTCTCTGCCGGCGCTGGCACGAAGCCGTTACCATGGTCTTCTTGAGGAGTTTTCACCCCGCCCGGACGTGCTGCCATTTCTGCGCGGCGGGATTTGGCGCAACTTCTTCAGCAAATATTGCGAAGCGAATCTCTTGCACAAGAAGATGCTGCATGTCTCGGATAAGGTAAACAAACTCGGGCAAAGCCGCCGCCGCGATAAAGCCTTTTCTCAGGCGCGCGAACAGGCGGCTACGCTATTGCTACGGGGACAGTGCAACGACGCCTACTGGCACGGCGTTTTTGGCGGCCTCTATTCGCCGCACCTGCGCACGGCTGTCTGGAATTCGCTCGCCCAGGCCGAGACCATCGCCGATGCCCTGGGGCGCCGAAAGCGCCAATATGCGGAGGTGTCGACCCTCGACTTTAATGCCGATGGCCACGACGAAATCTATTTCACCTCGGACCGCTACGCCGCTTTGATTGAGCCGGAGAATGGTGGAACGTTGAGCGCCCTTGATTTCCGCCTCTCAAACATCACGCTGATCAATTCCCTGATGCGGCGGCCGGAATCCTACCATGCCGCCCTGCGGGACGCGTCCGCAAAGAACGCGCAAGGCGTGCAATCCATCCACGACCAGACGCGCACGAAGGAAGACGGGCTCGAGCGTTGGCTGAACTACGACCGCTGGCCTCGTCATGCGTTTCGCCTGCTTCTTTTCGGACAGGAGAAAAGTTATCAGGATTGCTCGGCGGTGCGCCTCGACGAAGATGTGGCGCTGGCAGCGGGCCGGTATCGCGTCGTGGATTTGTCCTCGGATCGGGTCACGCTGGCCTCGGACGACAACACCGATTGGCCCGCGCAAAAGACGTTATCGTTCCAGCCGACTCCGGATGGATTCGATATTGTCTGCGATGTCACGCTGCGGCGCAACGCGCCGGGCGCTGCATCGGTGTCCGTGGGAATCGAAGTGGTGGTGAATTTTCTCGCACCCTCGGCGCCCGGCCGTTATTTCGAATCGGATGGCAAGCGCTTCCCCTTGCGATGGGGATCCGTGGTGCCGGGTGGGCACCTGCGCATGGTGGATGAATGGCAGGGCGCGGGCGTAACCATGGAAGCCCCCGGCGCTCGCAATTTCTGGATTACCCCGATCGAGACCGTTTCCGAATCAGAAGATGGCTTCGAGCGAATTTATCAAGGATCGCAGGTGATCGCCATCTGGCCCGTGGAGTTGGCGCCGGGCGGCGAGTGGACGGGCCAGTTGGCCTTCCGAGTCGCACGGCTCTGAGTTCGAATCCGAGGGCGGCCGCCGGTTGCCCTCGCGCGCGAGGCTTTGCTACAGTTCCCGACGACGGAGGAATGGCATGACGCTTTCGCAGGCACTGCTCGAAATTCTGGCTTGTCCCGTGTGCAAGACGCCGGTCAAGCTGACGCCCGACCAAAAGGGATTGAAGTGCGCCACCTGCCGGCGCGTCTATCCCATCCGCGATGGCATACCAGTGATGCTGATTGACGAAGCGCGCATCGAAGCCGAGTGAAACATCCTCGGTATTCTCCTAACCTTCCTACATGTTTTTCCAGGGGTAGCGCTCAATACGGTGGGAAACTGATCGACTGGTCCTTGACGTCCACCCAAAGCTCAACTTCCTTGACTTTATTTTCCCCTACCGCGCTGTCGTCCGCTGGAAAAGGCTGATCCGGGCTGACCTGGAGCTTTATGATGACGCTCGATCCGCCGCCTTTGGGAGCCTCCGAGTGCTCGATGCGGGAACTTCTCACCGGACCGTAATAACCGTTCGGCCCCCAATCGTTGAGGAAATCCTGGAACGAATAGGACGGCGAGGGTTGCCAGATTTGATAAGCCTGCTGCATATTCCCGGCAATGACTGCCTCCATGAAGTGGTGAACCGTGACCCTCTCCCTGTGGAAGCGCAAGAGATACCATAGACCGCCCGCGCCGAGGATCACGAAAGCGAGCGCGATCAAGGCGTAACGCCGTTTTTTGGACATCGGATGTTCGAGCGGCAAATCGAAAATGGGCACGAAGTCTCCCTTGAAAACTACAGTTGGCGTTTGAACAGCGCCATGGACCCCGCAATCATCGCGGCGGCGAAGCAGAGCAAAACTAGCACGTCCCGGTAGATACCTTCAATGCCGGTGTTCTTGAGCGTCAGATTTCTCAGCGCATGCACGGTGTAAGTGAATGGATCCACATAAGAGATCCAGCGCAGCCACGGCGGGAAGGCCTCGATCGGATACACCGCGCCCGAAGGGAAAAATAGCAGCGTATTGAGCACGCCGAAGATCGCGCGCGGCACCAGCGGATCGTCCACGCGCACCATCACCAGAAACATGAAGCTGATCATGGCCAGTGAAGCGACCAGCACGACCAAGCTCAAATAGAATAGACGAACCGGATCCCATAGCCGCGGAATCCCGGCGATCAGCCCTCCGATAATCACAAGCACCATCCCGGCCAGAGTTCCTTTCACGGCGCCGGCGCCGATCAGTCCCATGACGAGTTCCGATTTATGAATCGGCGTCAAAAGGTATCCTTCGTGCAGGCCGCGCGACTTGTCGTCAATAAACGTGATGCCGCCGCCGATCATGGCCACGATGAAAATAGCCATGGCCGCGGACCCGGCGAGCAGGTACTTGATGTAATCAATGTAGGGATAAATTTCGACGACGTTCAAATCCACCTGGCCTGCAAGCCCCGCCCCCACGTCCGGAGTGTTCAGTTCGTTCACCATCTGCTGTATGCGCTCCAGAAGAGCGCTCGAAATGAACTGATCGGTGTTGTCTTCCGTGAAGACGATGCGCGGCCGGTCGCGTTGATAAAAGCGGCGCGAGAAATCCTGCGGAATCAGAATCACGCCGCGGACAAAACCGGCGCGCAGGTCGTCCACCGCCTGGGGCAGGGAGTTGTAATTTACCACGCGGAAAGTCCTCGGGCCAGCGGCGATGGCGTCGAACATCTCATGAATGCGCCACGATTCCACCGTGTGGTCCTCATCCACCACGGCGATCGTGGTCCCCTTGATTTTTCCGCCGAACGCGTAACCCAGGACGACAAGTTGCACGAGCGGGAAGACCATCGAAGCCATCATCAGTGCGGGGCTGCGCGCAAATTTCCGCATGTCGCGCTCGATCAGCGCCAAGATGCGATAGAACTTCACGACCGCGAATCCTCCCGAATCGTCCGTATGTGCGCGCGGGACGCCAAAGCCCCGTTAGCGGTAGAGGTGGCTGATGTCATAGCCGGCCCCTTCGTGAGCTGCGTCGCGCAGCTCGCGCCCTGTGTAATGCAGGAAAACGTCGTCCAGCGTTGTGCTTTGCACGGCCACTTTGCGCACGGTGACGTGCCGGGCGCGCGCCAGGTCCATCAGCGCGGCAACCGTGGTGGGCCCGTCGTGCGAGGCGATGTGGACCAACCCGTCGCGCTGCGTCACGCTCGCGGCCTGCGCCAGGCCGCGCAGTTGCTCGATCCAATCTTTCGGCGCTCCTTCGAATTCCGCCTCCACGGCGTCGGTTCCGGGAATGCTGTCCTTGAGCCGCGTGGGCGTATCAAGCGCCGCGAGCTTGCCGTGATCCACGATGGCGATGCGATCGCAAAGCTTGTCGGCCTCGTCCATATAGTGCGTGGTGAGCAGAATCGTCAGTCCGGAGTTGCTCCGCAGAGTGCGAATCATTTCCCACACATTCGTGCGCGACACAGGATCGAGTCCCGTCGTCGGCTCATCGAGGAAGAGAATCCTCGGAGAATGAACCAGGCCGCGCGCGATCTCCAGTCGCCGCCGCATGCCTCCCGAAAAGGTACGCACCAGCGAGCCGCGGAATTTGAGCAGGTCCACCGATTCCAGCAGCCCATGGATCAGCGCCTCGCGCTTTTCCACCGGCACGCCGTAGAGCTTGGCGTGAATCAGCATATTTTCGTTCGCGGTAAGCTCTGGATCGGAGGTAAAGGCTTGGGGGATCACGCCGAGCGCGTGGCGTACGCCGTCTGCATCGGTGCGAATGTCATGGCCGGCAATCCGCGCCGTACCCGCAGTGGGGGGCGTGAGCGTGGTCATCATGCGAATCAGCGTGGTCTTCCCGGCGCCGTTGGGCCCGAGCAGGCCGAAGAGTTCCCCGTCGGCCACGTTGAAGCTGATGTCGTCAACGGCCAACAAATCGCCGAACCTCTTTGTGAGGTGGTCCACTTCGATCGCGTTCATGCTGGATATTCCGGATGCCATCAAAGCCCTGCGAACCAGCTCTTCTTCTCCGCTGGCGGCAGAAGCACCGTCGCCGTCATTCCCGTGAACAGCCGTCGCCCGGAATTCGGCACCGAGACCTTGATCGCAAATGTTTTGATGTCGCGCTTCGTGCGGCTCACGTCGCGCTCCGTGGCGAAGTCGTTCTCCACACCTTTGAAGAACACCTGGCCTTCGAGCGTGTCGCCCGAAGGAAGCTGCACGCGGAGCGTCTCGCCGAACTGTATCCTGTCAATATAGGTTTCCGGTACGTCGGCGCGGACCCAGAGGTGGTCCACGTCCACGACAACGACAATTGGCGAACCTTGCTCGACCACCTCGCCTTGCCTGGCCACGCGGACGGAGACGATGCCGTCAATCGGCGCATATATTTCCGTGTAGCCGAGCTGGGTTCGTGCTTCATCCTCCGAGGCCCGTGCCTGTTCGAGCTGCGCGAGCGTGGTGGATAGCTGGCTTTGGCGGACGTCCACTTGCTTGCGATTTGCCTGCGCCACGGCCAGGGCGGCCGTCTGGGCCTTCACCGATTCCTCGATCGCGCTCACGTTCGCCTGATCAATCTCGACAGTCGTTTGAGCATGGTCGCGCTCTTGCGCCGATACTTCACCCTTGCCGAACAATTCCTGCATGCGCTGAAAATCCCTCTGATCGCGATCGAGCATCGCCCGCGCCTGCTCGAGCTGCGCGTTCATCGATCCCCCTTGCGCCCTCTGCATGTCGAGCGAAGCATCCGTCTGCGCATTCGTCCATGAGTAGTTGTGATTCGCTTCGCGGACCTGCGCTTCCAGGCTCGCGACGTTGGCCTGGGCGGCGTCCAGACTGGCTTCCAGTTGCTCGCGGTCCAGCTCCGCGATTAAATCTCCCTTCTTCACTTGCGATCCTTCATCCACCGTCAGTTTGATGATGCGGCCGGTAACCTGGGGGCTCACGATCACTTCGTTGCCGTCGATGACGCCGATAAGATTGATGGAATTGCCGCGCGGCATGGTGATGAGATAGATCGCGAGCACCACAACGAAGACCACCGCAATCATTCCGACGAATTTCCGCGCGGTCATCGGGACCCCTCTTTCGCGCCGTTCAATCCGTGATCGAGAAAATCGAGCAGAGCGCGTTTGCGGTCCGCGAGCGCACGGGGCGCCAGTAGATTGCGCCCGGCAATCGCGCTCAGGATGGGCGCGGCGGCGAAATAGGAAGTCGTCATTCCCAGAATCGTGAAAACGGTGTGGTCCGCGTCCACGCGGCGCATCTGACCCGCGGCGATCCCCTCACGGATCGTGCGCACCAGCCGGTTGTGAAACGGCCGCAGATATTCCCGCACGATCCAGCCGAAATTGCGGCCTGCTTCCATCGCTTCCCGCTGCACCAGCCGAGGATAATTCGGGTGCGTGGCGAGAAAATCGAAATAGCCCTCGACGAATGCGTGCAGCTTCTCGCGCGGAGAACGTTCCATGTTTGGCGCCGCGTTCGCACCGCTTGGCAACTGGCGGAAAAGATTTTCGAGCACGGCCCGGTGTAGCCGCTGCTTGTCCCCAAAATAGTAGTAGAGCATGGCCTTATTCGCGTGGGCCTCCGCGGCAATCTCGTCGGTGCGCGCCCCAGCCAGCCCCTCCGCGGCAAAATGCGCCTCGGCGGCGGCCAGAATTCGGCACGCTATCGCTGGATTCTCGGTTTTCTTGCGTCCGCGTCGCATGGCAACGTTCCTTCCACGCGTTCTATTCAACTAACTGGTTAGTTTAATCGACTGAGGATGGCATGTCAAGAACACGGTGCCGCTGTCCCGGGAAACCGTGGGAAATCAGGCCTCGAGCGCGCCGCCTGCGCCAGGAGGAAGTTCGATCGAGTATTTCGTGCGAGCCTTTTCCCGATGGAGTTCGAGCGCCAGTTCGATCAGGCGGTCAATCAGCGTGGGATAGGGCAGCCCGGATGCTTCCCAGAGCTTGGGATACATGCTGATAGCCGTGAATCCGGGAATGGTGTTCAGTTCATTCACAAAAATCTTCCCCGTGCGCCGTTCCAGGAAGAAATCGCAGCGCGCCATTCCTGCGCCATCGATCGCGCGGAACGCGCGAACGGCGTAATCCTGAAAAACCGCGATTTGACTCTTCTTGAGCGGCGCGGGGATCACCAGCCGCGTGCCTTCCTCCAGATACTTCGCCGCATAATCGTAAAATTCGCGATGTGGCACGATCTCGCCGGGCACCGAAGCCCTCATGTCGTCGTTTCCGAGGACGGAAACCTCGATCTCCCGCCCGCTCACGCCGCGCTCGACGATGATTTTCAGCGCGTACTCCGCCGCCGTATCCATCGCACCGGTCAGTTCGTGCGCCGCTTTCACGCGCGTCATTCCCACCGACGACCCCAGCGTCGCGGGTTTCACGAAAACCGGGAAACGAAATTTCTTTTTGATCCGCCGCAGGACCGCTGCGCGCTCCCGCTCCCATTCGCCGCGCCGCACGGCAAGATATGGAACAATCGGCAGCCCCGCCTGCTCGAACAGCCGCTTCTGAACATCTTTGTCCATGCCCACGGCGGAGGCCAGCACGCCAGCGCCCACGTATGGCAGTCCCGCCAGTTCGAGCAAGCCTTGCACCGTGCCGTCTTCTCCGAACGTCCCGTGCAAAACCGGGAACATCACGTCCACGGCCACGGCCACGCTCGGACGCCCCGCGCCATGCGTCAGCGGGAGCAGCGCGGCGGATGTGGGATCGGGCGGCAGCGAAACGCGCTCGCCGGATTTCAGCACCTCAGGCAGCAATTTCTGCGCGCCTGTCCCCACCAGCCACCGCCCATCTTTCGCGATGCCAATGGGCACAGCTTCGTATTTTTCTGGATCGAGCGCGCGGATCACGGAAGCAGCCGACGCCAGCGAGACTTCATGCTCGCCCGAGCGCCCGCCAAAAAGCACTCCCACCCGCAGCCGCTTTTTGGAATTCATAGTCGCACCGCCTCTTTTGCGAATCCCGTGCTCTCTTGGCTCATAAGATTTTTTCCGCCACAGCCCGCTAAGGATAGACGCGATACAGCATCCGCGGGAAGGGAATCACTTCTCGAATGTGCTCGGTTCCGCAAATCCACGCGACCGTGCGTTCCAGGCCCAGGCCGAAGCCCGCGTGCGGAACACTTCCGTAGCGGCGCAGATCGAGATACCACTGGAACGCCTCCTCCGGCAGTTGGTTTTCTCGGATTCGCCGCACCAGCGTCTCATAACTCGACTCACGCTCGCCCCCTCCGATGATTTCGCCGAAGCCTTCCGGAGCGATTACGTCGAAGTTGAGCGCAAGCTCCGGCCGCGCAGGATCGGCCGCCATGTAAAAGGCCTTTAGCGCCGAGGGATAGCGGTGGATGATCACCGGCTTTTCGAACTCCTTCGAGAGAAGCGTCTCCTCCGCGCTGCCGAAATCGTCGCCCCACTTCACCTCGCTCCCGGCCTTCTGCAACATTTCGATGGCTTCGTCGTAGCGGATGCGCGGAAAGGGCGGCGCGATCTTCTCAAGCTTCCCGGCGTCCCGCTCCAGCGCGGCGAGTTCGCGCGCCCGATTCTTAACCACCGACTGCACGATCGCGCTCACGAGGCTTTCGCCAAGCTCGATCATATCCTCCAGATGCGCATAGGCTGCTTCGGGCTCGAGCATCCAGAATTCGGTCAGATGCCGCCGCGTCTTCGATTTCTCCGCGCGAAATGTTGGCCCGAAGGTGTACACCTTTCCGAGCGCCGCTGCCGTCGCTTCCACGTACAACTGTCCCGACTGCGTGAGGTACGCCTTCTGATCATCTATATAATTCACTTCGAAAAGCGTCGTGGTCCCTTCGCATGCCGCCGGAGTGAAGATCGGCGCGTCGGTGAGCGTGTAGCCCTGGCCATCCATGAAATTTCGCGCGGTGCGAACGCATTCGGCGCGGATGCGCAAGATAGCGGCCTGCCGCGGCGTGCGAATCCACAGGTGTCTGCGGTCGAGAAGAAAATCCACGCCGTGCTCTTTCAGTTGGATGGGATACGGTTCCGAATCCGCCACGCGCTGAACCACTTCCGCGCCGCTCACATGAATTTCGTATCCGCCGGGCGCCCGAGGCTCGGCCTGGATTTTGCCCGTGACGATCACGCTCGACTCTTGGGTTAGACCCTTCAGCGCGCCGAAGGCTTCGGGGTTTTCCTTCTGCGAGACTACGCCTTGCATCGTGCTTGTGCCGTCGCGGAATATCGGGAAGAGCAGCTTGCCCGATTCCCGCAGGTTGTAGAGCCATCCACGAATCACAACTGTGTGTCCGGCATACTTGCCGGCATCTTCGATCGCAATTTTCGGTGCGGTTGCTTCTGGTTCGGGGGTCATAGGTTCATCTGTCTCGGGCGGGCATCAAGTGCGTGCGGAGAGGGCGCGCTTCTCTTCGAAATGTTTTTCCAGCCGGTCGAACGCGGCGCGAATTTCGCCCAGCGCCGGCGCCCCGCTGGCCTGCTCTTTCAATTCGAGCACGAGTGGGAGAGGCTCCGGCGCGGCGGAGAACGCGCGCAGGGCGGCGTCCCAATCAATCGTTCCTTCGTAGGGCAGCAGGTGTTCGTCCTTTTCGCCGTGATTGTCGTGGAGGTGTGTAGTCACCACGCGCTCGCGCATGGCTTCGAAGCTCGGCTCCACGCCCTCTTCGATGTGCGCGTGCCCGATGTCGAAGCACAGCCGCAGCTCACGCAAATGCGTCTCCCGAATAAATTGCGCGAGCGATGCCGGCGAGCCAAGCTCCCCCGGCGTGTTTTCGAGCGCGATCGTCACGCCCCGCGCCTTGGCGAATACCACAAGCAGTTCCAGCGAGTTGAACGCAGCGTCGAACTTGCGCGGGTCCGCCATTTGCCGCCCGTGGCCCATATGCTGCACCAGGTAGCAAAACGGAATCCGCTCCGCCACTTCGAGCGCGCGCTTCACCTCATCCACGGCATCTATGCGACGGATCCGCTCCGTATTGGAAATCTCTATGGTCACGCCGCTCTCCCGCCCCGGCGACATGTCCCGCTCCGTGGGCGAATGGAGCGACTCCAGCCGAAGGCCGTGCTCATCGAGCGCTTGTCCCAGTTCTCGCACCGCCTGCGGCGCGCGGTAGTCGAAATGCCCGGACGCGCAAAAAATCTCGATGCCCTGTATGCCCGCTTGGGCAATCTCGGCGAGCAGCTCCGGCCCGAGCGGATGCTTCACATACCGGTATGTCGAAAGAATTCGGTGCATTCCGTCACCAAACCACGAATCTCTATCGTCTGTGGAAACTGCTCCTGCGTCAATAGCGCGCGTGCGGAAGCGCCGAGTCTGAAATTCGAGCGATAATTAACCGTGCCGTGGCTTGCAATCGCTGGGCGGACCTACTGTGCGAAGAGGGCGCTCTGCGCGGCAGTGGGCGTGCCCCGCGTCTTGCCGAGTATTTTTTCGAGCATTCCGGGAATTTCGAATACGGCGCGGTTGTGTATCGCCGCGGCATTCCCGCGGTAACGCGCGAGCGTCGCCGGCTCGATCAATTGGGCGGCCGCATCTTCGATCTTGCGAAAACTCGGCAGCACCAGGCCCACCTCTTTCTCAAGTATCCAGTCGGCGTTGTAGCGCTCCTGCGGCAGCGTCCACGCATTGCGCTCCACAATCACGGGAAGCCTCATAGCCAGCGCTTCGCTCACACTCCCGGGCCCCGGCTTGCCCATGAAAAAATCGGCCAGCTGCATGTAGTAGTTCACGCGGGTCGTAAATCCTTCGACGTAGCGCGGCAGCCGCGATTTCATTTCGCGAAGCGCTTTCGCCAGCTTCTCGTTTTTCCCGCAGACGAAAATCAATTGAAGATCGAGCCGCGACCTCTCCAACCGCTCCGCGATTTCGAGCATGGCCCCCGAACCGTAGCCTCCGAACAGCACGAGTCCCGTCGGGAGATCAGGCCGCAGTCCCAGGCGCTCGCGCTCCGCGATGCGATCAGCCACAGGCTCGTCGTAAAAGCGCGGATGAAGAATCATCCCCGATGCCTGGAAGATGTACTCATCCGCATGGCCCAGAGCGTGCGCCTGCGCCACCGCGCGGTCCGAGCCGCACACGACGTACTGCTGCTGGCGCTCCAGCCAGAAGTGCCCTAGATAGTCGGCAATGTCCGTAAGTACCGTTACGAATGGGCGTCCCGGAAACGCACGGGAAAAACTTTCGCACAGCGCGAGGTTGAAATGGGGAACAAATGAAACAACCATATCCGGCTGCGTTTCTCTCCAGTGCCCTTCGAGCAAGCGAACCGTGGGCCCATGGTAAAGGCGTATCACGCCCTGCAACACCCTCATAAGCTGCGTGCTTCCAAGCGTCCAGCCGTTGCGCAGCATCAGGTTATAAAAATCCTGTATGCGGATGCCGGCATATTTCTTGAGGATGTCGAGCGCATCCAGCAATTCCTGTAGGTTCGTAAGCCGCACGTCCCAGGGACGCTGCTGTGCCCGGATGGCCATCTCCAGGGCTGTGGCGGCGGCGCGGTGGCCGCCACCGGCGTCAAAGTAACAGAACTCGATTCGTTCCATGCGGGCGGATTCTGGCACTCAAAGGGCCGTAAAATGTTTCGCTAATGTTAAAAGTGAAAATCTTGTGTCTAAAGAGGTAAATGGTTGTCTTATCAGAACTTTAGCGCGCATGTCATACGTACGTAACATTGTGCATTTACTGTGGAAATCATGAAGTGCGATATGCACGTCCACTCGAGCTTCTCCGGCGACTGCACCACCCCTATAGTCGGGAAGTTTTGCCGCGAATGTTATAGCGATCCTGGGGACGTATATAGCTTGCTCAGACGGCGCGGCATGAACCTTTTCACGCTCACGGACCACGATTCCATCGAAGGCGCCGAAAGTCTCCGTCGCCATCCCGATTTCTTCCTCAGCGAAGAGCTGACCTGCCGGATGCCAAGCGGGACGGAAGTCCATATCGGGGTATACGACTTCCATGAGCGCCAGCACGTTCAGCTCCTCGAGCGCCGCAACGACATTGTCGCCCTGCTGATGTATCTCAGCGAGCGCAGGCTCTTTTTCAGCATCAACCACGTATTCTCCAGCCTCACTGGCCGGCGCGAACTGGAAGACTTCGCCTGGTTCCAGGAGTATTTCCCGGCCGTCGAGACTCGCAACGGCCAATTGCTCGAAAGCGTGAATCTCCACGCCGCGAATCTTGCCCGCCAGTGGCGGAAGATTGGCATCGGCGGAAGCGATGCCCACGCGCTGCCTTCCGTCGGAAGCACCTACACGGAGGTCCCGGGCGCGCGCGACAAGGACGAATTCTTCGCCAGCCTGCGAAGTGGCCAGGGCCGCGTCGCCGGAGAATCCGGCAGCTTCCTGAAGCTCACGCGCGACGTCCTGCTGGTCGCCGCAGAAATGATGCGCGAGAAGAACTGGACCGCGCTCCTTTCGCCACTCGGCGTGCTCATCCCCGGCTTCACATTTTTCAGTCACCATGAGGACCGCGCATTCAGCCGCCGCTGGGCCGCGCGGATCCTGACGCAGCCCGCGGCCCGCAAGCGTCCCCTGTGGATCACCGTGCCGCGGCCCGCGCCGCAAGCTGCACTGGGAGAATGGGTATGACAGTCGGAAAAGCGGTCTGGAACCAGATCCAATCGGGTGATCACCGCCTGATGCGCCGCGTGCACCGCTGGCGCGCCCCGCGATGGTTTCGCGTCCTCATGATTGTCGCAACGCGCGGGGGCGATGGCTGGCTTTGGTACGCTCTTGCCTTGATTCTTCTGGTTTATGGAGGCGAGAACCGCTTCGCCGCCGTCGGCGCTGGCACCTCAGCCGCCTTCGCGGCCTTCCTGATCTTCCGCGCGCTCAAGCGCACCAGCCGACGCAAGAGGCCTTGTGAAATCGAGCCGCACTGCTGGGCCTCCATCCTTCCCCCAGACAAATATTCGTTTCCCTCCGGACATTCCATCACGGCCTTTGCCGTCGCCATCTCGGTGGGCCTCTTCTATCCCGACCTGCAAATCTGCCTTCTTGCCGCCGCTTTCCTGATTGCGTCTTCACGCATCATCCTGGGGATGCACTTTTTGAGTGACGTTCTCGCTGGCTCCGCCATTGGCGTGGCTCTCGGCTTTACGGCCTTCCATATCTTCGCCGCCCTCTGACGCCTTTTCGCCGGACCTCACCTGCGTCATAAATCGAACGGCAGCGGATTTTTTCCCGTGATCAAACGCGCTGAACGGTTGAAAGTCAGATAGAGCCATCCCCATTGCATCAAGACCAGCAGCCGGTTCTGAAACTGCACAATGTAGAGAAGGTGGACGAAAATCCAGATCAACCAAGCAGGTAGCCCGGAAAGCTGCAGCCAATTCAGGTCGGCGACGGCCGCACCTCGCCCGATCACGGCGAGATTTCCCTTGTCGAAATACCGAAATGGCCCGGGCTTCTTTTCACCGCGCAGCCGGCCCTCGATCAGCTTGGCCACATAGTGGCCCTCCTGTATGGCGGGTTGCGCCACGCCGGGTAGCGGCTTGCCTGTCTGGTGGCTGAAATTGGCGAGATCGCCGATCACGAAAATTTCCGGGCGCCCCGGTACGCTGAGATCCGGCTCGACGACCACGCGCCCGGCCTTATCCAGCGGCGCGCCGGCTTCTTGCGAAAGAATGCGGCCGAGCGGTGACGCCAGCACTCCCGCCGCCCACAGCACCGTCCGAGTGGGAATCTCCTCCGTTCGGTCTCCCTCGCGAATGGTCACCGAGTGCTCGCGAACGTCAGTGACCATCGCCCCAGTCGCGACCTTGATCCCCAGCCGAGAAAGCATCCTGCGCGCGTCCTCCGATAGCTTTGGCGGATACGCCGGCAGCACGCGGTCGGTCCCTTCCACCAGGATGATCTGCGCTTCCGAAGGGTCAATCTTGCGGAAGTCGTGGCGCAGTGTGTCTTTGGCAATCTCGGCGAGCGCGCCCGCAAGTTCCGCGCCGGTCGGTCCGCCCCCGACGATCACAAACGTCATCCAGGCGCGCACTTTCGCGGGATCGGATTCGCGCTCGGCGGCCTCGAAGGCCAGGAGAATTCGCCTGCGCATATTTGTGCCATCGTCGACGGTCTTCAAGCCGGGCGCGAACTCTTCCCATTCATCGTGGCCAAAATATTGATGGCTCGAGCCCGTGGCCACGATCAGCGTGTCGTACTCCAGCGCGCCGTCGCTGAGCACCACGCGGCGGTTCTCGGCGTCGATGTGGATAGCTTCGCCGAGCAGCACTTCGGTGTTTTTCTGCTTCCTGAGAATATTGCGCAGCGGCGAGGCGATGTTGGCGGGAGAAAGCGAGCCGGTGGCCACCTGATAGAGGAGAGGCTGAAAGAGATGGTAATTGCAGCGGTCAATCAGCGTCACGCGTGCGGGCGCGCGCTTTAGGCTCTGCGCGGCGCTCAGGCCGCCGAACCCGCCGCCGAGGATCACGACACGATGCTCCTGTGCCATTGCGCGCATCTCCCTAGCCCAAGCTGGCACGTCCGGGACAAAATTTCAAGCGCCGTGCGCGTTGCGGGCTGTTTGCCTCGCTTCGACCCGGCAAGGGGCGTTTGCCTCAACATGACCCGTGTGCTAGCGTTTCTTCGATGTCGCGTCAACTTCCTTTCGGAATGCGCACGCATGCGGGGCGCGGGGCGCTCCTTGCGTGCCTGAGCGCGATGGCAGCCCTGCCTACGGCGTCGCGAGACTCGCGAATCCATATCGCGCCGAAGTTCTCGGTGGGAGAAGCCTTCTGCTACCGCATCGAGACGCACACGACTACGACGCAGCACATCGTCTCTCCCATCGTCAATCCGCAGGGAGGATCCGATTACAGCCGGACGCTCAGCTTGCTCGTTCGTCTGGACGTGCTCGAAGTGCAGCCCGCTACGCAAGGCGCTGCCGCGCCGGTGCGCTTCCGCGCGACTTTCCAAAAATCCCATTCGGAATCGAAAAGCGACGCGTTTGACCCCACCAACCCGTCGCCTGACGGCCAGTACGATAGCCTCGAAGGCCGCTCGCTCGAATTCACACTCGAACCGAGCGGACAACTGGCCGACCTCAAGGGTCTCGAAGACATCTTTCCGAACCTTTCCGTGGCTGATTCCGTTCTCTCCTGGCTGAAGGTGCTTTCGCTCGATGCGGCATTTCCGCCGGAGGGCGTCGCCATCGGCCAGAAATGGAAGAGTGAGCAGCCGCTGACAGGATCGCCTCTTGCGGGCGTCCTATGGCGCTCCCAATCCACGTATTTGCGGGATGAGGCCTGCGCCGCAGCCGACACCTTGAAGGCGCCCAAAGGCGCCCAGGCGCCGGGCGGTGATACATGCGCGGTGGTCCTCACCCGCCTCGAAATCTTCCGCCGGGGCTCGGCTGAATCCGACGCCACGCCGGAGGACTATCGCCGCAATGGGCTGCGTACGTCCGGCACATGGACCGGCTCGGGCGAAAGCCTCGATTCCATTTCACTCTCGTCCGGCCTGCTTATCAGCGCCACGGAGACCGGTACGCAGAATATGGACTACCAGATCACAAGCACCAGCAGCGGATCGAAAATTCATCGCGATGCCCGCATCCAGAGCCAGTCCGAAATCACCCTGGTTCCGGCCACGCCGTAGAGGCGGCCTGGCTCTGTTGACATCCTTCCCGCTCGCAAAAGCGAAGAGGGGTTCTTCGACTGCGCAACGCGTTTCGCTCAACTTAAGACACCACCCGAAAAACCAGATGCTAGAACTTAGGCCACCCGCCTTCTGCTCAGACGAGCTCGGCGCGCAACACGGTTACAGCCTGCCCGGAAAGATACACGCGATCCCCGCTACAGCGCGTGCGGACAAAGCCGTCGCGTGCGGATGCTTGGTAGCCTGTCAGGCCATCTCGGCCTAGATGCTCTTTCCAGAACGGGGCCAAACAGCAGTGCGCTGAACCTGTAACGGGGTCTTCGTCGACACCCGACCCGGGGGCGAAAAAGCGTGAGACGAAGTCATACCCTGCGCCGGAGGCGCGGCTGGTGACAATCACACCGCGTGCCTCAAGTGTCCTCAGCACGGAGAAATCGGGACGCAGCTTACGGACCTCATCCTCTGATTCGACTTCGACCAAATAATCGAAGTGCGAGCGGCCAATGTACTTGGCCTTCACTCCGAGCGCCGCTTCCAGCTTTTCGAAATGCCCGACCGACTCGGCGGGTTTGGCGGGGAAATCCATTTCAATCCATGCGCCCTTCTTCTCAGCCGTGAGCAGGCCGGACCGGGTATGAAACCGCGCTGGTTCGGTTGGTCCAAGGTGTCCCTGCTCCCAGAGGACATGGGCGCTCGCGAGAGTGGCGTGGCCGCACAGATCCACCTCCACGGTCGGCGTGAACCAGCGCAGGTCAAAATCATCGCCACGCCGCAAAAGAAAAGCTGTCTCCGAGAGATTCATCTCACGGGCCACGGATTGCATCCAGATTTCTTCCTGAGGATGCACGAGCAGGCACACGGCCGCCGGATTGCCCGCGAACGGTCTCTCTGTAAAGGAGTCCACTTGGGTGATCGCTATGCCCATTGTTCCTCCGCATCGCTCCTTTGGTTTGCGTCCAGCCAGAATATCCCTACGTATTTGACCACGGAAGCATAACCAGCGAATGCGGTATAATGGGAGGTTTACAGGGAGCGCGTTTTGCGCGCTGAGGGACTTGACCGTGAAATTCAAGCTTGCCAGCGACTACGAACCTCGCGGGGACCAGCCGGAAGCTATTTCGCAGCTCGTCCACGGGGTTAACTCGGGTGAGCGCCAGCAGGTGCTGCTGGGCGTCACCGGGTCGGGGAAAACCTTCACCATGGCGAAGGTGATCGAGCAGATCAACCGTCCGGCCATCGTGATGGCGCACAATAAGACGCTGGCCGCGCAGCTTTTCCATGAATTCAAGTCGTTCTTCCCGCAGAACGCCGTGGAATATTTCGTCAGCTACTACGATTATTACCAGCCCGAAGCCTATCTGCCCTCGAGCGACACCTTTATCGAGAAAGAGTCCACGATCAACGACGAGCTCGATAAGCTGCGCATGAGCGCCACGCGCTCTCTTTATGAGCGCCGCGACGTGATCGTGGTCGCCTCCGTCTCCTGCATCTACGGTCTGGGCTCTCCCGACGCCTACTTCAACATGGCGCTGACGCTCGAAAAGGGGCAGTCCATCGCACGCGAGTCCATTTTGCGCAAGCTCGTCGAAATCCAGTACGACCGCACGGAAGACCTTCGCCGCGGCTCGTTCCGCGTGCGCGGCGATATCGTCGAAATCTATCCGCCCTATGAGGATTTCGCGGTGCGCATTGAACAGTGGGGCAGCCGCATCGAGAATATCCGCAAGATTGACCCGCTCACGGGCCAAATCCGGTCGCCCGAGGCTGAAATCACGCGTGTCCCCATCTATCCCAAGACGCACTACATTCTTCCCGCGGAGCAGAAGGAACGCGCCATCCAGGGCATCTACAAGGAGCTCGACTGGTGGAGGGGCGAACTGGAGCGCCAGGGGAAGATCGTGGAAGCGCAGCGCATTTCGCAGCGCACCCACTTCGACATCGAAATGATGCGCACCATCGGCTTCTGCCACGGCATCGAGAACTATTCGCGCCATCTTTCCGGGCGGCTTCCAGGCGAGGCTCCGCCTACGCTGCTCGATTACGTTCCTTCGGACTATCTTCTGTTCGTGGACGAATCGCACCAGACCATCTCGCAGATTCGCGGCATGTATCATGGCGACCGTTCGCGCAAGCAGACGCTGGTGGACTACGGCTTCCGCATGCCCTCGGCTCTCGATAACCGCCCGCTCACTTTTGAAGAGTTCGAGCACCGCACCAATACCGTCGTCTACGTTTCCGCCACGCCCGGCCCCTACGAACTCGCCAAATCCGGCGGCGTGGTGGTCGAGCAGGTGATTCGGCCCACCGGGTTGGTGGACCCGCAAACCGAAGTGCGGCCCGTGAAGGGGCAGGTGGACGATTTGCTCGAGGAAATTCGCGCGCGCGCGGCGCGCAATCAGCGCGTGCTGGTGACCACGCTGACCAAGCGCATGTCCGAGGACCTCGCGGAATATTTCGCCGACGTGGGCGTGCGCTGCCGCTATCTGCACTCCGAAATCGAAACGCTCGAGCGCGTGCGCATCCTGCGCGATCTGCGGCGCGGCGAATTCGACGTCCTCATCGGCATCAATCTTCTGCGCGAGGGGCTGGACCTGCCCGAAGTCTCGCTGGTCGCCATTCTCGACGCGGATAAGGAAGGCTATCTGCGCAGCGCCACGTCACTGATTCAGACCATGGGCCGGTGCGCACGGCATCTCGAGGCGCGCGCCATCCTTTACGCCGACCGCATGACCGATTCCATGCGCCAGGCCATCGGCGAAACGAACCGCCGGCGCGAAAAGCAGGAGGCTTACAACCTCGAGCACAACATCACGCCGCAATCTATTTTGAAGTCGGTGGATATGCAGCTGGCCGCGATTGTCGAAGCGGATTATTCCACGGTGCCGGTGGACGACGTGGTGATCGGCGAGATCGCGAGCGCGGAGCAGTTGCAGCAAGCCATCGCGCAGCTCGATGCGCAGATGCGCGAAGCCGCCAAGAATTTCGAGTTCGAGCGCGCCGCCGCGCTGCGCGACCGCGTCCGCGCGCTGAAGCAGCGCGCCCTCGGCCCCACTTTTTCCGCTTTGCCCGGCGCCTAAACTACGCCGCGCTTCAGTTCCGCCAGGGGATAGAACGTCCCGCGCCACACGATGCCGCCCTGCCAGAGCGTTACGGCCGTGGACCGCATTATCATCCACGCGAAAATCAGCCCGCCTAGTGGATGCGTGAGCGCATACAGGGGCGAAACTCCGGCTTCGAGCGATACCGCCGATTGCATTGCAATAGCCAGCCCCGCGGCGATCGAAGCAAAGAGCAGCGGCCAGCCGCGAACGAATGGCAGCGCCACGAAGGGAAGGACAGACATCAGCAGCAAGCCGAAGACGTGAATGCACGCGAGCCACAGGCGGTAGCCCGAGGCGGCGAAGAAATTTTTCGTTGTTCCGCGAATCGTGTTGCGCACGCCGGCGTGCCAGTGCACGCTCACGTGGTCTCCCGCTATAGCGATTCCCGAATGGACTCCCGCTTCCTTGGCCAGTTTTCCCAGCTTCATGTCGTCAATCACTTCCATGGCTAGGCGCCGGTGCGTGCCCAGCTTTTCGTAGGCGCTGCGGCGGATCATTTGGAACGCGCCCACGCCCGTGTAGCCCGCCGACTTCTGATTGTTCGTTCTCCATGGGCGCGTGCCGACGACAAAGGCCATGCCGAAGAACGTCATCACCACTTTTTCGCCGGCGGTGAACATTTTCACCGAGGCCATCAGCGTGAGGTGCTCCCATTGCTTTTGCTCCGCAAGCGCAACCGAGCGGCGCAGCACATCCGGCGCGAAATGGACGTCCGCATCGGTGAAGACGAGCCATTCGCCGCTGGAATGTTTGTAGCCCTGCTGCAAGGCGTGCGGTTTCCCGAGCCAACCGGCGGGAAGTCCAGCCACGTGCACGGCTTTGAGCCGGGTATCTTTGCGCGCGGCGGCTTCGAGTGTCGCGCCAGTAGCGTCTTCGGAGCGGTCGTCCACGCCGACCACTTCGTAGCGCGGATAATCGAGGGACAGCAGCGTGTCGAGCGCTCCGGGGAGTTTTTCAGCTTCGTCGCGCGCCGCGAAAAGGATGGAAATTTCGGGGCAGCCGGCGTCCGGCATGGGGGAAATATCTTGCAGCCGAGGAATGGAGCGGAATCCCACCGTGATCTCAATGGTTTCGGCGAGCCACAGGAAGGCGATGGCGCCCAGGAGCACAGTCCAGAAGATGTGCAACGTGCAAATTCCTCCACGAAAAACGTCGGGACAAGTTATGCTATCACACTGGATTGCGCGGACCCTTTTCCGCCGCGGCCGCATTTTCCGCAGCGCAAGCCCGCCCGCGAAAATTCCCCTGGAGGCCCATTTGAATTCGCAGGCCAGGAAACTTCATATTCCCGTCGAGCACACCACGCTCTCGAACGGTTTGCGCGTGGTGGTATCGCCCGACCGCTCCGCGCCCGTCGCCACAGTCGGCGTCTATTATCAGATCGGCTTTCGCATCGAGCCCCGCGGGCGCAGCGGCTTCGCCCATCTTTTCGAGCACATGATGTTCCAAGGCTCCGAAAATGCCGGGAAAATGGAGCACATTCGCCTCATCAATTCCTCCGGCGGCCTGCTCAACGGCACGACGAACTACGACGTCACAAATTATTTCGAGGCCGTTCCATCGAACGCCCTCGAACGCGTCCTATGGCTGGAAGCCGACCGCATGCGTGCCCTCAAAGTGGACGACGAAAACCTTCGCAATCAGCGCGATGTGGTGAAAGAGGAAGTTCGCGTCAATGTGATGAACCAGCCCTACGGCGGATTTTCCTGGCTCGATTTGCCGCCCGTGGCCTTCCGCAATTGGCCCAACGCCCACAATTTCTACGGCGATTTCGCGGACCTCGACGCCGCCACGCTCGCCGACGTCCGCACTTTCTTTCATACATATTACGCACCGAATAACGCCGTGCTGCTGATGCTCGGCGATCTCGAACCGGCCGAAGCCTTCGCGCTCGCCAAGCGCTATTTCGACGATATCCCGCCGCATCCGCTGCCGCCGAGTCCGGACGTGAGCGAGCCGCCGCAGACCGAAGAGCGGCGCGGCGAGGTCGAGGAAAAGTTCGGGCCTCTACCAGCGATGGCCGTGGGTTATACGGCGCCTCCGCGTGGAACGCCGGATTGGCGCGCCTTCACGATCCTCGACCGTGTGCTCCACGGCGGGCGCGCCGGACGCGTCCATCGCCATCTGGTGCTCGAAAAGCAGATTGCCGTCGAGACCGACGGAAGCGTGGACACATTTGACGCGAACGGCCCCACGCAGATGGTCACGCGCATCTTCCACAAACCCGAGTACACATCGGACGCCACGCTCGCGGCCTTCGACAAAGTGATCGGCGAATTGCAGGAGCGGGAAATCGGCGAAGACGAACTTGACCCCGTGAAAGTGAAATTCCGCGCGGACTATTACGGGATGCTCGAAGGCGGCATGGGCTCCTACATGCCCCGCTTCGGATTGATGCACTACCTCGCGTGCTTCACTCTGTTCGACGGCGACCCCGAGCGCATCAACACAGTGCTCGATGGCTTTCTCGCCGTCACGCCGGCGGAGGCGCAAGCGGCCGCGCGCAAGTATTTGGTCCCGCGAAATCGCGCCGTGCTTTTGCGGCGCCCGGTCGCCATGGGAGGTGCGTGATGACCACCGCGAGCACTCCCGCAGCCCCGCGCCCTTATCCGACCACGGCGCCGGCTCTCGGCCCCGAGAGTCCCGTCGCGTGGCCGGCGCGCACCGTTCACGCGCTTCCAAACGGGCTGCGCGTGGTCCTCGCGGAATCGAGGCAATTTCCGAAAATGTCCGCGCAGCTTTTCTTTCGCAGCGGAAACGCCGCCGTGGCGCACCGGTCGCCGGGCCTCGCGGGGATGACGGCCGCGGTGGTGCGCACCGGCACCGCTTCCCGCACGAGCCGCCGCATCGAAGAGGATCTGCGCCGCATGGGCGCGGACCTGGGAACGCATGCGGGCGCGGATTCCAGCGTCATCTCCATTTCGGGACTCGCGGAGTTTGCCGGCGGCATGCTTGAGCTGGTCGCCGATCTCGCGCGCCATGCTTCCTTCCCTGCGGATGAATTCGAGCGCGAGCGGCGTCAGCGCCTTGAGGAGCTGCGCGTGGAGCGCACGACGCCGAGCTTCCTCGCGAGCGAACGCCTGCGCCACGTCCTCTTCGGCGAACATCCCTACGCGATTGCCGCGCCCACGGAAGAGCAGGTGGCCGCCTACCGGCGCGAGCAGCTTGAAGAGTTCTATCGCGGCCACTACGTTCCCGCGGACGCGCTGCTTGTTGCCGTGGGCGATTTTGCCGCGGACGCCATGCTTGCGCAGATCGAAAAAACCTTCGGCGATTGGAAAGCCTCTCAGCCGAAACCGCTGGTGTCGCCCGCGCCGCCGCATCCCACCGGGCGACGCGTGCACCTTGTTCATTTGCCCGGCACGGTGCAGACGCAAGTGCTGGTGGGAAATCTGGCCATCACGCGCCGCGATCCCGACTGGTATCGCACGGCGCTCGCGAATTCCATTTACGGCGGCGCGTTCCATTCGCGCCTGGTGATCAACATCCGCGAGCAGAAGGGGTATACCTATAGCCCGCGCAGCAGCGTCCATGCGCTGCGGCAGCAAGGCTACTTCACTGTGCACGCGGCCGTGCGCAACGATGTGGCTGCCGCAACCCTCATGGAAATATTCTATGAAATGGACCGCATGCGCGCACTGCCGGTGACGCCGGAAGAGCTCGATAGCGCACGGAACTATCTCGCGGGAGTTTTCTCGCTGGGCGTGGCCACGCAGGATGGCCTGCTCGGCCAGCTTTCCACGGTGTATCTCGACCTGCTACCGGCTGATTATTTGGAAACGTATCGCGAACGGATTCGCGCGCTCACCGCGGAAGACGTCCTCGCGGCCGCGCGCCGCCATTTCGATTCCGCGAACGCGCAGATTGTTCTCGCCGGTGACGGCGAGCAAATCGCCGCGCAGGCCGCGCTTTTTGGCCCGGTCACCGAATACGACGCACACGGCAATCCTTTGGGGAAAACTCCGTGAAATGGGCGCGGATTCGCGGGCTGGTGGCGCTCCTGTTGCTCGTGTCTGCGCTTGCCGGGATCGCGTCCGGCAAGAAGAAGCCGCCCGCGCATCCGATCAATCTCAACACCGCGACATTCAAACAGCTGCAGGAATTGCCGGGCGTGGGCCCAACCACGGCCAACGCCATCATCCAATTCCGTGATAAGAGCGGGCCATTCAAGCGCCCCGAGGATTTGCTTGCCATCCATGGTATATCCCAGGCGAAATTCGAAAAGATGCGTCCGTATGTTAAGGTGGGTGCCTATGCCCCGCGGGCGGGTGCTCCCGGGACCAAGAAAACAACACCGTAAGGGGGTTTCCATGCCATCCAATCGCTTCGCCTACCCGGTATTTTTCGCGGCGGCTGCCGCGGCCCTGGCCTTCCTGCTGGGCGCCGCGAGGGCGCAGCAGTGTCCGCCGATAGCCGCGCCGGTCTCCTCGGGTTATCACCTGCTGAAGACCATCCCGCTCGGCGGCGAGGGCCGCTGGGACCTTCTTGAGTTCGACTCGGCCACGCGCCGGCTTTTCATCTCGCGTTCGACAAAGGTCGTCGTCCTCAACGTGGACACCGAGCAGGTCGTCGGCGAAATTCCGGACACGCAGGGTGTCCACGGCATTGCGCTCGCCCCCGACCTCGGCCGCGGGTTTACCTCCAATGGCGGCGCGAATACCGTCACTATCTTCGATCTCTCGACGCTCCGGGTCCTCGGAACGGTCAGCACAGGGGATGGCCCCGACGCTATCGTCTACGATCCGACGTCGAAGCGCGTCTTTACCATGAACGGCCGGGGCAAGAGTGCGACGGCCATTGACGCCGCCACGGGAACCGTGGCCGGAACGTTCCCGCTCGGAGGGAAGCCCGAGTTTGCCGTCGCGGACGGCGAGGGCGACATCTACGCGAACCTCGAAGACTTGGGCGAACAGGTGGATATCGATACCCGCAAGCTAGCCGTGACCGCACGCTGGCCCATTGGCGGGTGCGAGGAGCCCTCCGGCCTGGCCATAGACCGCGAGAAAAAGCTGCTCTTCACGGGCTGTGATAACAAGGTGATGGCCATCCTAGGAACAGGAGCGAGAAAAACGATCAAGACGCTGCCCATCGGCCCAGGCGTCGACGGCACCGCCTTCGATCCCGGAACAGGTTTTGCGTTTTCGTCGAATGGCGGCGACGGCGGAACGCTCACCGTGGTGCACGAAGATTCGAAGAAAAAGTTTTCCTTGATGGAGGACGTTCCGACCCAGCAGGGGGCCCGAACCATGGCGCTCGACCCGAAAACGCACGAGGTATATCTGGTCACCGCGAAATTCGGCCCTGCGCCCGACCCGACGGCGGACCAACCCCATCCGCGGGCGCCCGTCCTGCCGGATACCTTCGTCGTCCTCGTTTTTGGGAGATAGAAACGAACTAGAGAACCTGGTGGCTCCGCTTAGCCCTTTCGATGGGAAGCGGCACCTGCTCGACGATTTCGATACCGTAGCCTTCGAGCGCCACGAGTTTGCGCGGATGATTCGTCAGCACGCGAATTCGCCGCAAGCCCAAATCCGTAAGGATTTGCGCGCCGATGCCGCTTTCGTGCTGGACCGTGCGCTGGCGTCCCAGGCTGCGGTCAATTTGTTCGCGCGAGTGAAAAAGAATCCGCGGCAGCGCCTCGCTCTCTTCCGCGCGCGCGGCGATTTCGAATCCGCGGCCGGTGTGATGCAGGTAGACGAACACTCCGCAACCCTCTTCCGCGATGGCCCGCAGCGCTCCTTCGACAAGCTCGCGGCAATCGCACGCCGTTGAGCCAAGCACGTCGCCCGTGAGGCAGTGCGAATGGACGCGAACCAGCGGTAGCCGGTCGGAACTCCCGGGGGCGCGCGCTCCCGGCCCCTCGCCGACTTCGCCTCGCACCAGCGCCACGTGCAGCTCCTGGTCCATGTCGCTCGCATAGGCAATCATGCGGAAGTCGCCGTACTTCGTCGGCAGGATGGACTCGGCGATGCGCCGCACGTACCGCTCGTGCTGCATGCGGTAGCGGATCAGTTCCGCCACGGTGACCATTTTTAAGTTATGCGCGCGGCAAAATTCGACGAGCTGCGGCACGCGCGCCATGGTGCCGTCGTCGTTCATGATTTCGCAGATCACGCCGGCGGGCGCGAGGCCCGCGAGGCGCGCCATATCCACGGACGCTTCCGTGTGCCCCGCGCGCACCAGCACTCCACCCGTGCGCGCCCGCAGAGTGTAGACGTGTCCCGGCCGCGCCAAATCCTCGGCGCGCGCATCGGGATCGGTGGCCGCCAGGATCGTTATCGCGCGATCGGATGCGCTCGTGCCCGTGGTGGTGCCGCGGCGTGCGTCCACCGGCTCGCAGAACGCCGTGCCGTATGCCGAGGTGTTGCGCGGCGAAATCGGCGCGAGGCCCAGCGCTTCGCAGCGCTCTTCCGTCATCGCCAGGCAGATCAGGCCGCGGCCGTACTTGGCCATGAAATTGATGGCTTCGGGAGTCACCTTCTCCCCCGCCATGGTGAGATCGCCTTCGTTTTCGCGGTCTTCGTCGTCCACGAGGACCACCATGTGGCCCGCGCGAATCTCCTCGATGGCTTCCTCGATCCCCGCAAATTGTGCTCTTTCGCTGCTCATGTCAGTTTGACCCGTTCCCTGTGGACGATGCGCAAACCACGCCTGCCCAATAACATTATGACTCCGCCGGACCGTTCCCGCAAAACTCCCTTGCCTATGCCTTCTCCGCTGAGCCTGCGGATTTCCGGTGAGCTTCCTGCGACCACTCGAAAGCTTTCCTCGAATATTCCAAGGCTTGCTTGGAGAGCTCGTGGCCGGTGAGGTGGTCTCCCTTCCCATGGGATGCGGCGGCGGCAAGGTGGGCGTGCTCGGCGAGTTGATGAAATTCGGCAGCTCTTTGATGCGAGTCATTTGGCATGGCGTTTCCTGTCCTCGGTGGCTAGTCCATCTTGAGACCATCCCCTGATAGCCACTCCCGATGACTAAACGATACTCGAATGGGCGCGAGGCGTCGAGCCGGAGCTGATGAAGGCTCGCCCGGCATGGCGGGCAGGCGAGAGCATTCAATTTTTTTGTGGGTAGAAAAGCGGCGCCTATACCTGCCCTGATGCGTTCTGCTTTTCGCCGAGCCAATAGAGAACCAATTCCACGCGGCTAGACACGCCCAATTTATCGAAGATGCGAAAGAGGTAATTTCGAATGATTCAGGAAGCACCGCGCTGGGCTTCACCATCGCTTTTCTAGGGCTCAATCTCTATCGGTCGGATGGTGCCGCCGGCCCCTCTTTGCTCTTTCCCCTCTGGGTGGCCGCCCTGCCGCTCCTCGATGCGCTGCTGGCCGTGACTCGCCGCGCACAAGGCAGAACCTCGATGTTTTACGGCGATCGCCGGCACTTTTACGACCTGCTCTTGGCCCGCGGCTGGTCCGCGCGGCGCGTTGCGTTCGCCTGCTATGGAATCACGGCTGGATTGGCTGTTGTGGGATGGATGGCCGTGCGCACCGGCTCGGCGCGATTTTATCTCTTCTCCGTGCCAATGGTCGCAGCACTCATTTTCGCCGCAATTCGCCTGGGTTCGCTCGAGGCCGGCCAAAGAGAAGCGCGCATCGAGCAGATGGGGACGTAGCGAGGCCGGCGGCCTATTTTTTTCGGGGGACGGGAATTCCTGTGCGCGGCCGCAGTTTCAGGAGCCATGCTTCCAGCTCTTTGACGTCGCCCAAAATTGTGATGGCTCCCAGCTTCCGCAGCATGGGCGCGCGCGCGCGGCGCTCCTGGCTCCCGCGAGGCAGAATCCCCACAAACGGCACGCGCGCGGACTGGGCCGCCAGCGCATCGTCCACGTTGTCGCCGACATAAACGGCCGTGGCGGGGTCGCGCCCGTTCAGGATTTTCAGAAGTCCTTCCGGGTCGGGTTTGGGCCGCGCAACCTCTTCCACGGTGACGATGCGCCCGAAGAACTCGCGAACCTTCCAGCGGTGGAGCGTATAGTCGAGCTCTTGCCACACGCGCCCGGTAAAGATGGCGAGTTCCGTCCGCTTCGCCAGGCGGCGCAGGCTGGCGCGCGGCAGCAGCCATTTTTCGAGCCGGACATTCCCGCTGCGATTCGTGCCCCAGTAGAACTCCAGAAATTTGCGCTTCACTTCCGCGTACCCGAATTTCCCGCCGAGCGACCGCACCCATGCGGTGGAAAGCACCCAGTCGTCGTTGAAGCCCGGGCGGTTCTTCCAGCGGTGAAGTTCGGTTCGCGTGACGTTTTTCCCGGTGAAGAATTTCACCGTCTCGAGGACCGTCTCGTGAAAAGATCCGCTCACGTCCACCAGTACGCCATCCACATCGAAGATGATCATTGCGGGCGGGGATTTCATTGGGCTTGGCAAAGGGGATTCGATGGCGCGAAGGGTTCAGGAACCCAATTCGCCGGATTCGCCGGGCGCTTCTTGCGCCTCGTCGCGCGGCGGCTCATCCGCCGCTTCCGTGGATTCATCCTTCTCTTCGAGCGATTCCGACGACCATGCTTCCCCCGGAGCAGCTGCGGGGAGTGCCGGCTCATTTTCCACCGGCGTTTGCGCCGGGGCATCCACCGTGGCACCGGGCGCCGCGGCCTGCAGGGCTTCCAGTCGTTTCCCGAGAATGTCCGCCAGCAGCTCGACTATTATTTTTGCGCCGCTTCCATTGGAATCCTTCGCGGGATTGTACGCGCACACTTCGATGGCCGCGAGATGCGGCTGCTTCGCGAAGACTTCGAGCGACGCGCGCACGTCCTCAAGCGGCAATCCTTCCGTGCCGGGATCGTCGGTAGCCTGAAAATCGGCAATCGCGTCCACGCCGAGATGCAAAACGAATGCGTGGTTCGTGCCGTGTATCCGTTCGATGGCCGCTTGTGCCGCAGCCGCCGCGCCCATGCGCCGCACATCCGCGGCGGGATAGCTGCGAAGCGGCGAATGGCGAAGCGCTTCCTCTTCCGCCGGGCTGAGATTGCCCAGGCCGAAGAGAGCCAGGACATGCTCGCGCACGAGCGGCGGCTCGCCCCAAAAGCGCACCATCTCGGCCGCCCCGTGCCCGGCGAGGTGGGAGACCACCATGCCGTCCACGCGCCCGTTAGGCGTCGTTGCGGGCGTTTGCAAACCGGGTGTGCGCTCGAAATAGATCATTCCCACATCGCGGAAATATCTGCGGACGCCGGCAACCGTGGCGAGCGCGACCGAACGATCGCCGCTCAGGATCAGCGGCAGCGCCGCGGATTTCACGGCTTGCTCGACGCGAGGCTTGAGCGCTTCGATCGCCGCGATCACGCCGGGCAGATTTCGCGCGCGCGGGCTTTCGTCGTCAGGTTTGGGTAGTTGGGGAGGATCATCGCCGAGGTCGGTGACTTCATAACCAACGGCCTGGAGCCGTTCCATCAGCCCGGCGGCGCGTAAGGCGGCGGGAGCCCCTTCGTGACCCGGGGATAATGCGGCCGCGCTCGTGGGCGCGCCCAGCAGTGCGATCTGATTGATTCGGCGGACGATCTTTACCGCCACTCACAGGCTCCTTGGCGTGGATTGTCACTTAGCCGGGCCGAAATCACTTCAGCGCGCAACGCCACTCTGCCTCGCGGCAAGTTCCGCTGGAAGGGTGAAGCGCACGTCCTCGCGAATCAGGTCCAAATCGCGCTGATTCGTGAATCCGAAATTTGAAAGGCGCTGGCTCACCTGCTCCACGAGAATCTCCGGGGCGGAAGCACCCGCCGTCAAACCCAGAGTCTTCACGCCTTCGAGCCACGAAGCGTCCAGATCATTTGCGTCCTCAATCAGTCGTGCAGCCACTCCCGCGCGATTGGCCACTTCCACCAGGCGGTTGGAATTCGAGCTGTTGGCCGAGCCGACCACGAGGATCAATTCCACTTCGCGCGTCAGCGCCTCGACCGCTTCCTGCCGGTTCTGGGTGGCGTAGCAGATGTCGTCTGATGCCGGCCCGACAATCGAAGGGAAGCGCTGGCGCAGCCGCGCGACGATTTCCTGGGTATCGTAGAGCGAGAGCGTAGTCTGTGTGAGGAACGCGAGGCGCGACGGGTCGTGCACTTCGAGTTTGTCCACTTCCTCGACGCTGCCGACCACAACGGTTTGATCCGGCGCTTCGCCGGACGTGCCGACTATCTCCTGATGGTCACGATGGCCGATAAGAATCAGCGTGCGGCCCTCGCGGGCGAATTTGAGCGCCTCAAGATGAACCTTGGTGACGAGCGGGCAGGTGGCGTCTATGACGCGCAATTGGCGCTCGCGTGCCTCGGCCCGCACACGGGGCGGCACACCGTGGGCGCTGAAAACCAGCACGGCGCCGGCCGGCACCTCGTGAATGGCCTCGACAAAAATTGCGCCGCGCCGCCGCAATTGGTCCACTACGTAGCGGTTGTGCACAATCTCGTGATGGACATATACGGGCTGCCCATAGGCCTCGAGCGCCAGGTCCACAATGTCCACGGCGCGCACCACGCCTGCGCAGAAGCCTCGCGGGCGCACACGGACGAGAGTCTTCGCGCCATTCTTGGCCGACGATGCCCCGCCATTTGCCCCCTGAATGTTTGTAAGCGTCAATGTCGTCTCCAGATACCGTGGTTATTTTACCTGAAGCGCTGCTTCCGTGTCACTTTGTTCGATATTTTGGTGTGTCGTTATGGGAGGCCTGCCGGGGCAGGGATCAAGGGGGGCACTATTGCGGGAAAGCGGCGAAATCCGCGCCCTTACTGCGCGGATTCCGAACCCGGATGCGGATTCCGGAACGATTTCCGGCTGATGTCTTCGAGGGCGACGTAGCTGCGGCGCGCATAGGGCGCGATGGCGCGTACGCCCACTTCGGCCCAATCGAGGCCGCGCTCGCCGATCGCTCCGACCACGTAAAAAAGAGCGCCGAAAGCGAGCAGAACCGCGAATGCCAGCCCGAAGAGAAGCTCGGCAGCCAGGATCTCGCGGACGAAGTAAATCTGGAGGATCAGGAATACGCCGAGAACAGTGAGCGCGCGATTGCGAACCTTCGGCTTTTTCGCCGCAGCGCTAACAGATTCCTTTAGCTGGTTCCAAATTGCTTTCATAGCCCCCTCGACTGTCTTCACGTACTTGACCTTAACCTGTCCGTCGGTACATTCGATGCAACGCACGGTCCAAAGGTAACAAGTTTTAAGTAGTGGATTATGAATAGCTTGTGAAAATCGGGGTGTTCGCAAAGGAGAAAAGTGTTCCTAGCTGGGTAAATTTGGTAGACGGATGTACGTTTTTTGGTAGCTGGGCGGCAGCGCCACTTCTTGTCTACCGCGAATGCGGTACACAATCGGCGAACCGACGAGGAGCGTCACCCCGAGCGAGCAGCGCGAGTCGAGGGGCCTGCTGCGCGCTCGGGGAGCTTGATGTGCTCGGGGCGGAAGCCGACGCCGAGGACGCGCGCGGGGATGCGGCGAAACCAGGGGTAGCGCGCGAGAAGCGTGAAGGGAAAGCCCAGGGTGAGCGGCTCAGAGCTATTGAGAACGGGGCGAATGACCTTGTTCTGGATCATGATCTGAAGCCGCTGCGTCGCGCGCGTGGGAAACATTCTTCGCTCCTGGACGGCGCGAAGCTGTCGCTCGCTGGGGGCGCCTCGGAGAAGCGTGGGCCCCAGAATATTGGCCGCGGCTACGGCGTCCTGAATTGCCAGATTGATGCCCACGCCGCCGATGGGCGACATGGCGTGCGCCGCGTCGCCAATGCACAAAAGGCCTGGGCGCGACCAGCGAGACAAGCGGTCCACAGCAACAGTCAGCAGGCTCACATCCTTCCAGTCGCGCAGCTCCTCGACGCGATCGCGCAGAAAGGGAGCGAGCTTGACGATTTCCTCGCGAAAAGCCGGGAGGCCGCGCGCCCGGACTTCTTCGGCCGCGCCCTTGGGGATCACGAAGGCGCATTGCCAGTAGTCGTCGCGATTGAGCGTCACGAGAATTCTGCCGCGATCAATGTAGCCGAAGGTCTGCCCGGGATCATCGGGGCGGCGGCTGAGGCGCATCCACATCACGTCCATCGGCGCATCGAGGTCAATCACTTGCAGACCGGCGCACGCTCGAATCACGGAATGGCGTCCATCGGCGCCCACGATGAGGTCGGCGCGGACTTCGCGTGCACCCTGCGGGGTTTTGATGTGCACGCCGGCCACGCGTCCATTTTCTTCGATGAGGCCCATGGCCTCGGCCTGCATTTCAACGTGGAACCACGGATAGCGGCGCCCTTGCTCGACGAGAAAATTCAAGAAATCCCACTGCGGCATGAGGGCGACGAAGCGGCAGTGCGTGGGAAGATGAGAGAAGTCCGCCAGGATGAAGCTCTTGCCTCCGACCTGTCCGCCCAGCTCGCGAACCTCCTGATGCGGCCTCTGGAGGAACTCTTCCAGGAGACCGAGTTCGTACATCAACTCGAGAGTGGAAGGGTGAATCGTGTCCCCACGGAAGTCGCGCAGGAAATCGGCGTGCTTTTCGAGCACAAGGACTTCCATCCCCGCGCGGGCCAGAAGGAATCCGAGCATGATGCCTGCCGGTCCTCCCCCTACGATGCAGCAGCGTGTTTGAGTCGAGGTATCCATCGGAACTCACCTGGCAAGTGAGATGTCCATTCACGGAAAAAGGGGCACGAATAAATCGCGCATCTACCCGTGGGAAGTATAATAGCGGCAGATTTTTTTTGGCAGGCGCATGCCAAAGACCAACACAATCGTGCTGCGAACGGATTTGAGCGCGGAGGAGTGTCTGCGGCGGCTCGGTGAAGCGGCGGACGTGGGCAAGCGGGCAATCTTCGCTTTCTCCGGGTACAAAGGCTCGAAGCCCGTGCTTGCGACATTCGACGGAAACCGGTTCAAGCTCTGGAAGCGAATCTATTATCGAAATGATTTCAGGCCGTACTTTTATGGCACGCTTGTCCCGCAAGATCGGGGCTGCCGGATCGAAGGCTATTTCGATGTGGATCGCTGGATGAAGCTCTTCATGTGGTTCTGGCTCACCTTCGTCTTTCTCGCGGGCGCTCCGGTATTTATCGCAACTGTGTCCCAACCGATTCGAGATGGTGGTTGGATTGGCGCTGTCGTTCCGTTAGGCCTGATTCTTTTCGGCGTATTCCTGCCAAAATTCGGGCGCTGGATCGCGAGGGGGCAGGAGACTTTTCTGAAGGAGTTCATCGAGGCAACGCTGGCGGCCACGCCGGACGCGGGCAGCGTCGTCGTTTCACAGAGGGTCATCGACAATACGCCGCTGTAGCGCTAAATGATCGCGCAGGTTATATGCCGGACGGCGCTATAGACGGAAGCGGATGGTCACCAAAATCTCGGCTGGAACTGGCTGTCCATCCAGCCTCGATGGCTGATATTTCCACTGGCGCAGGGCGTCGACGGCGGCCTGCTGCAAGAGCGCGGAACCGGAAACCACCTTCATGCCGGCCACTTTTCCATTTGCGTCTATCTGAGCCCTGATGACGACATCGCCTTGCGCGCGCATCTGCATGGCGACCGCCGGGTATGTGGGCTGTACCGAAGAGATGAGCCGCGGCTGGGTCACTTGCGGCGAGCCCGGGCCGATCGGTGCACTGTGCGAATTGGCAGCGGAAAGCGGAGGCAAAGAGCCGCTTGGGGATGAGGCTCCGCCAAGCGAGCTGGCGCCATCCGCGGAAAGCGCCGGTGCAGCCACGGAAGGCGCGGCCGCCTCCTGATTGGCGGCGTGCGCGGACGAAACGGGATGCGCGTTGAGCACCCCAAAGAGGTTCGGGGCAGAGCTCGATGCGGCGTGCTTTGCCGGAGGAGTCGGCTGGCTCGGCACGACGGCGCCGGATGGCGCGGCGTTATTGCTCGAAACCGCGCTGGGCGAATTCACGTGGGCTGCCGGACTCGCATCCGGAAGTGCCGAGGCGGCCTTGTGCTGCGCAGCGGAATTCTGCGGAACGATATTCTCGGCGATGGGCGCGGCGGCAACCGGTAGTACAGGCTGTGCCGCCACGGACCTGATTGCGGCGGCGGCCGCCACGGCGTGCCGGTGGTGCAAGTAAAAAAATCCGCCAGTCGCACTGGTCAAAACCAACGCGGCGCAAGCGGCGATTAAAATCCAATTCTGGCCAGCCTCTCGCTCCTGAGTGCCGCGCGCACGCGCGCCGGGTTCGAGTTGCGCTCCGAAAGATTCTTCCGTCGAGGAGAGTTCCGAGCCGAGCGCCGCGCTGGAAGCAGAGCGCGCGGACGTGGCGCGCGCATGAGGCGCAGGCATCTCAACAACTGCGTCCGTTGCTCTTGCATGCTCGCGCTCTCCACCGGATGATCCGGAAGGACCAGGAACGATGCCAGGCTGGACATCCGCCAGCAATTCCTCGAGCGAGAGCGGTCGGGACGGAGCGGCGGGCGCTGTCGACGGGAAACTGGTCCCGGCGGATTTTTGGGAAGGCGCAGTCGCACCGTTGCGGGGCACCTCGGTTGCAGCGAGTTGCACCTTTTCCTGGGAGCCGATGGAGATGAACGATGATGGCGGCTTGACCGTTGGCACAAAGCGGGGCGGCGCTGCAGTCGGCGGAGCGGGCGCTTCGGGAGCTTTGACGCTTATCGGGGTTGGAGCAGGAGCCCGGGAGGCATCTGGAGCAGCGTTTTCCGGGGCCAGCGATTGTGGAGCGGCCGGCGCGGCCGGTGATGCAGCCTTCCTGGTAACCTCAGGCCCGTCGGTGGGAAAATAGACGCCCCAATATCCGGGCTGGGGCTGCGTGAATTCGACCTCGACATAGCCGGACGAAGTCGAGGCCTGCGAGCGGACCTTCACGATGCGGCAAATCGCGTCCTGCCGCGATTTCAAGTTGGTGAGAATCAGCATCTGTCCGGCGCTTGCGGGCGTGGCCATGCGCACAACGCCGCCCTGCGGAAACACGATCATCGTAGAGGTCTGCTCTTCGAAGGGCTCCGTGCGCGGCGCAACTCCGCGGGCCATTTCAATGACCCGTGAGCCGTGTATCTTGACGGGAATTTCCAAAGAGACGGCATCGGAGCGCAAATGGCCGGCCGGTTTGGCGGGCTGCGCTACGGCTTGCGAAACCGCCGATTCGGCGGCTGAGCTTAAGGCTTCGAGTGTGTCCTTCAGCGGCGTCATAATTTCCGGAGCCATTCCATTCCCCCCACAAGGTATATGCCCTTGTTACATTCAAATTTTCGCGGGAGGAGGCAAAGTGCGGCAATAGTACGGAGGTACTTCCGGAGTAGGTGTTCCAGAACTGCACGGGCGGGGGCTGACCGCCGGGCCAGTTGCGGGTCAGAATTGCCTGGCAATTAAGCCAGTTGACACGCGGGCGCTGTTCGTTGCCAAGAGAAGCACGGTGTTATTGTCCACCACGTAGTAAGCCAGGGGAAAAGTGTCGCCGGAGGTCTCGAGGGTGAAGGTGCCGCGTCCGATGATATCGGGGGTATCGATTATGGAGTCCACCGGGATGACTGCCTCGCCCAGCGTGATGGTCGTCGTGGAGAAATCGTTAAGGTCGAGCGCGCCGGTAAACACGGTTCCGTCGCTGGTGGCGATCTGCCCGAGCACATCTTGTTGCTGAGCGCCACCGTTCGTATTGGCGAGCCCGGAGAGATTGGTGGCGTAGGTGCCTTGCTCGAGAGCGGTCGTACTGGATTGCAAGTAGGCGTTGCCGGTGGCCTGGCCGTTGGAATCAATCTCGATCAAGACGACCGATCCATTCGAGACAGTGTAAGCGGCAAGCGCATACGAGTTGGACCCGGCGGTGAGCGAAACCGTCATGCGGCCGAGGTTGGGATCCACGAAGAAGCTCCCGAAGACGTTCATATCCAATAGGAGCTTCACTCCGCCATTGTTGATATCGAGGATGCCTTCCTGAATCGCGCCGGCCGTCCCGCTTGGGGTTGAACCGCCGCCATTGGAGCTAAGAACTCCGCCTGCGGTGTAAGCTCCGTTGGAACCCGACCCGCTCCATGTGAAGGCATAGTTCCCCGCAGGTAGCGCCTTCGCGGCTGTGAACGAGCCATCGTCGCTTGGAGCGCTGAAGAAATCGCCGGCGAGCAGGAATTTTGCCGTGTCCGTGGTTTCGATCACTTTCAGGTGCGTGTTGTCCACGATGTAGAAAGCATATTGGAACGTCGTGGTGGCGCCCGTGGAACTGAAAATCATGCTCTTGGTCGTCAGTGTGACCACGCCGCGCCCATTGGTGGTTCCGAATGTAGGATCCATCTGGAAGCCGCCTTGAAGCGTGTTGTCGGCCCCGGTGGAAGTATTCATGTTCTTGTAACTGATATCCTGGACCGCAAACCCCGAAGGAATGCTGATGCCCGCGCCATTAGCATTGAACTTCCCCGCCATTTGCAGAAGATTGTTGCTGAGATCAACGCCCGAAAGGCTGAAGGCGTAGTTGCCGAAAAACGCCGCGACGGAAAAATCGCTGGAATTCTGCTGATCTATGGTGCCGCTGCCGGACGCATTATCGCCTGTGCTGCTTCCGAAGCGGGTGAGCAAGGCGCGCTGAACGGGCTGGCCCGCCTGCGCGGACGTATTCGCCGTGAGAGCGAACCGCAAGACATTTCCGTTGCTGAGCGTGGCCGTAGCGCTGCCGTCAGAAAAAACGGTATACGTCCCGGTGAACGTGACCTGCGCGCTTTTTCCGGAATGGAGGCTCGCGACGTCTTCCACGCCCGCCGAGATGCCGCCGCTTCCATTCGCCGTAAAGCTGCCGGCGACGGACAAAAATGAGCCGTCGCTGCCCGTGTAGGAGAAGGCGTAAGGTCCGCTGAAGGAATCATCCGAGAAAAGAATCGTCGCCGCGGCCGTGCCGGAATTGCTTCCGCAAATGGCGATAATTGTTGCGACGCCGCCCGGCGGCGGAGTAAGAGGCGCCGTATAGCTCCCGCTGCTGTTAATGGTGCCGAAGATGGTATCGCCGCCGAGAACGCCATTCACGTACCACTGCGCGGCAGTATTGCAGCCTGCCGTGGCGGTGAACGCGGTCACGCCCCCGGCCTGGACTGTGAGGGCGTCGGGCGCAATCACCACGGTCTGCGCGCATGTGATGTTCACCGTTGCCGTCGCGGAAAAGCTCGAATTTGCGCTTGAGGTAGCCGTGACGGTAGCCGTGGACGGGCATGTCGCGTTGGCAGTGAACACTCCCGTGCCGCTATTCACCGAGCCATTGGACGCGCCGAGCGTTACCGCCCAGGTGAAAGCGGAGTTGGGCAAGCTCGGGGCGAATGCAGTGAAATTGACCTTCTCGCCGATAGGAACACTCGCAGAGCCTGGGTATATGATGACCGTCGTCGGTGGGGGAGGGGGAGGAGTGGTATTGTTCGAACTGCCGCCTCCGCCACAGGCTGCAAGGGATAGCAGAATCGCGGCCATTATCGCAGGCAAGAAAAGGAGCGGGAACCTGGAGCTCATCAGATGCCCTCTTTCAGAGGGTGAGCGGTCCGGAAACTGATGCTCCTTATTCTCCTTATTCTCACAATCCTCATCACAGGTTCGTCCCTTGGGCATAGTTATCTTATTGCACGTTTCGAAGCACAAAGTTCCGCGGAGATTACGATGTGGCCTGCCGCGCCGAAGCAGCTTCATCGCGTAGGCGGGCCGGCCCCCCGCCTGACAGGAATGTATCCTACCCGATGCAGGCTTCCCAGGGGTATAAGAATACTGTGTGGAAGGAAGAGTTGCCCCGGGACATCCCGGGAAAGGGCATAGGGGGAAAGAGACCATGATCTATCGCAGACTCGGCCGCACCGGCTTTGCCGTGAGCGACATCGCCGCGGGGCTATGGGGCATGAGCGGCTGGAGCGGCTCCGACGACGCGCAGTCTCTCGAAGCCTTGCAGCTTTCCGTGGATCTGGGCTGCAACTTTTTCGACACGGCCTGGGCCTACGGCGATGGCAAGAGCGATGGATTGCTCGGCGAGATTCTCTCGCGCAACAAGGGCAAGCGCCTCTACGCCGCTTCCAAGATCCCGCCGTTGAATGGCAAGTGGCCGGCGCAGCCGCAGTATAAATACCGGGACGTTTTCCCCGCCCGCCATGTGTTCGACTACGCCCGGCGCATCCGGGAGAAATTGCGGACGGACGCGATTGATGTGCTGCAATTCCACGTCTGGGACGACGGCTGGGCCGGCGAGCCGGAATTCCGTGAAACCGTGGAAAAGCTGAAGAGCGACGGCCTCATCCGCTTTTTCGGAATCAGCGTGAACCGCTGGCAGCCGGAAAACGGCATCGCCGCGCTGCGCACCGGCCTGGTGGACACCGTGCAGGTGATTTACAACATCTTCGACCAGGCGCCCGAGGACAAGCTGTTCCCCGTCTGTAAGGAGCTGAACGTCGGCGTCATCGCCCGAGTCCCGCTCGACGAAGGAAGCCTGGGGGGAAAGATGACGCTTGCGACTCGATTCCCCGAGGGAGACTGGCGGGGGCGGTATTTCGGCCCGGAAAATCTTCCGCAGACAATCGCGCGCGTTGAGAAATTGAGGGCCGTCGGTCCCACGGGCATGACCCTGCCGGAAATGGCGCTGCGGTTTATCCTGTCGAATCCCGTGGTGAGCACCACGATCGCTGGGATGAGAAAGCACGAGCACGTGAAGCAAAACCTGGCCGCGAGCGATGCCGGCCCGCTCAATCCAGAGCTGTTGCAAATCCTGAAGAAACATCGCTGGGATCGAACACTCCAGCCCTGGTCCGACTGAGCACCCTCCGCCCGGTATGGCATAATGATATAAAGATGACCGCAAAGAAGAAAATCCGCAGGCGGCTGCTGGCAGCGCATCGCAAGCTGCGCGAAATTCGCATGATCGCGAAGGGGCTTCTCTCCACGCGCCATCCCCTGCTCGCGCACATTATTCCCATCCGGCGCTGCAATCTGGCCTGCACCTATTGCAACGAATTCGACGATTTCTCGAAGCCCGTGCCCCTAGAGGAAATGTTCGCGCGGATTGACCGCTTGGGCGCGATGGGCACGTCCATCGTCACCATCAGCGGCGGCGAACCTCTGCTGCATCCCGAGCTGGACGCAATCATCGCGCGCATCCGGCGCAACGGGATCATCGCCGGCATGATCACCAACGGCTATCTGCTCGTCGCCGAGCGCATCGAGCGCCTGAACCGCGCGGGCCTGGAATACTTGCAAATCAGCATAGACAACGTGCAGCCCGACGACGTTTCCAAGAAAAGCCTGAAAGTGCTCGACCAAAAGCTCAAGCTGCTGGCTGAGCAGGCCGAATTTCACGTCAATATCAATTCCGTGCTGGGCAGCGGCTTTTGCAATCCCGAAGACGCGCTCGCCGTGGCGCACCGCGCCCTCGAGCTGGGCTTCACGTCCACTGTGGGCATTCTGCACGACGGCAACGGGCAGCTTCAGCCGCTCGGTGAGCGCGAGCGGGAGGTTTTCGAAGAGATTATGTCGCTTGGAAAACGCTCGTTCAGCCGCGTGAACCAGTTCCAGCACAATATCGCCGCGGGCCGCGAAAACGAGTGGCGCTGCCGCGCCGGGTCGCGCTACCTCTATATATGCGAGGACGGCCTGGTCCACTACTGCTCGCAGCAGCGCGGCTATCCGGGCGTTCCGCTCGCCGAGTACACGGCCGAGCAGCGCCATCGCGAATTCGTCACGCGCAAAGGCTGCGCTCCGCGCTGCACGGTTTCCTGCGTCCACCAAATCTCCGTGGTGGATTCCTGGCGCGCCCCGCAAACGCTGGAATCGGGCGCGTCGGCGACGCCCGGCCAAATCGTTCAGCTTACCGGCTCCGCCACGCGCGAGTGATTCGCGAGGATGTCCTGCTCATAAAGGGCGCGGCTTCACGGGCTAAAGCCCTCCTGTTTATTCGTGGCTTACGGCGGGGTTGAAACCCCGCCCTCCTATCGTCAAACTGGGTCGATTCCGCGCGACGAATCGGCTTCACCGCGCGCGCCATTCGCGCTAGAGTGTGCTATCGAACCCGGCGCAAGCGCGCCAAACGCAGATGCGAAACCACATATGAATCCGCTGATCTGGCTCGGGGCAGGAATTCTTGCAGTCGTGATTGTGGCGGTGATTGTCTGGTCGGCCAGCCGCCGCTCGGAGGCGCAGCTCTCCGCCGTGCGTCAGGAGATGCAAGGGTCGCTCGCGGCGCAGGGTCAGGCCGCCGCTGCGCAGATGAACCATCTGATGCAGACGGTGACGCAGCAGCTCGGGCAGGTGCGGCAGGAACTGCAAACCGGCGTGGCCTCAACGGGACAACTCGCCACCGAAGCGCAGCGGGAAGTGTCGAAGCGCTTGCAATCCTCCACCGAAGCGCTGCTGCAGATGAGCCAGAAAATCGGCGAGGTGCACCAGACCAGCCAGGACCTCTCGAAGGCCGCGCAAACGCTTCAGTCGGTTCTGGGCGGGGCGAAGACGCGCGGAACGCTGGGCGAAGTGACGCTCGAGCGCCTGCTCGAGGACGCGCTTCCGCAGAACGCCTACACGGCGCAATACCGGTTCGCTTCGACGGGCGCGGTGGTGGACGCGATTGTGCGCAGCGGCGAACGCATCCTTTCGATTGATTCCAAGTTTCCACTGGACGCCTACCGCCGGCTGTCCGACGAGGGAGACGATGCGCGGCGCGACTTTTCCCAGGCCGTGCGCAAGCACGCCGATTCGATCGCGGAAAAATACATTCTGCCCGCCGAGCACACGTTCGACTACGCGCTGATGTTTGTTCCCTCGGAAGGCGTTTATTACGAACTGCTGATGACCGAAGACGCGAAGCACGGAAAGCTCGACGAATACTGCCGCGGGAAGCGCGTGTTTCCCGTTTCACCGAACACCTTCTACGCCTGCCTAAGCGCCGTGGCCATCAGCCTGCAAGGCCAGAAGATCGAGGAAAACGCGCGGCATCTGCTGGCGAATATGGCGGGGCTGAGCAAGCAATTCGACTCCTTCGCCGACGTGTACGAAAAGCTGGGCACGCATCTGCGTCACGCGCAGCAAAGCTACGAAGAGGCGGATAGCCGCCTGAACCGCGCGCGCAATTCGCTCGATCAGATGGCGCAGGGCGCGCTCCCCGAAGCCGAGGCCAAAGTGCTCGAACCCGCCTCCGGCGAGTAGCAAAACTCCGCGGCACAACTCATGCACTTCCCGCAGTCCCGCTATAGCGCCGCTCGTGCCACTCGAACGAGCGCGCGAAAATCGCCCGCCGGCGCAGCGGCCAGGATTTCATCCAGCTTGCGTTCGATCCGCCGGAAATTCCGCGGATGATTCGCCAGCTTGCCGGTAAGTTTCTGGAGCTCGCGGCGCAGATCTTCCGGAGCCAGCGCCGCGGCGGCTTGCAGAAATCGCCGGGCGGCATCCGCGTCCGGCTGGGGCTCAAGGCGCGCGCGCAGCGAAAAGTCTCCCGAGCGAATGGCCTGGACTTCAATCACGGCAAAATTCTGAAGACCGCCGCTGGTGACGAGTTCCTGCTGATCGCCGCGCAGAAATCGCAGCACGTCAGGGGTCTTATTCTCGATGACGATGCGCAGCGGCAACTGCGAACCCTGCACGCGCACCGTGAGGCGCCCGCGCTGATCCGGCAGCAGCGGGGGATCGGGCGATTCGAAGGCCAGCGAGACGAGCGACGTGTTCGCGGTCCATTTCCGCCCCGCGGCCTCCACGGAGATCGTTGCAGGCCCGGGCGCGGCGTCCGCTGCCGGGAGCACCACGAGACATTCGGGTGAGGCGGCCAGCACCAGCGCGGGTGCGCCATTGATATTCACGCGATTGGCGTCCGCATCGCCGACGAAACCCGAGCCGCAAATGGAAAAATGATCGCGCAAGGAGACAGCGGGAGCGATAGCCAGGTCTTGCGCGGCGTCCGCAGGCGGCGCCGGGTCCACGAGCGCCGCGGCAGAATCGGCGGAAACCTTGGCGAGGAGAACGCCGCTCGACCCGGGCGACGATACCTGGATGAAGCCACGGCCCGTCCGGTCGGTTCGAACGCTGGGATTGTTTTCCAGCTCGACGGTCACGCCGGGAGCGAGCTTTCCATCCGCGCCGAGAACAGCGAGCGTCGCCTGCCCGCCTGCGACCACTTTTGGCGGAAGCACGATGCTCACGCCCGAGGCCGCAGGCAGCGTGGGTGGCGCGGACTGCGCGTGAACACTCGCAGCCGGAGCGAGCAGAAACAGAGCGGCGCCGAGTAGCCGTCGCTTCTGAAAACAGTCCGATGGCCGGCGGGGCATCATTCTCCTAATTGTCGAGGCGGATGACGAAGGTGGTCAAGTGGTCCTCGGAGCGCAATCGGGCGGCGAGCGCGGCAGCGTCGGCTTCGCTGGGCACTCGGCCCACGCGCACGCGGTGGAATACGCCGTAGGGGGAATTGTAAATGGCTATGGTCACCGGAGAATAGCGCGCCTCGAGCTGGGCCTGCAATCGCTCCGCGTTATCCTCATTCTGGAACGCGCCCACCTGAACGCCGAAGAAACCGATTCCCGGATTCGGGCCGGAAACAAGCGTGAGCCGCACGGGCGTGGTGCCGGGTCCGATCATTTCGAGCTCCTCCGCCGCGGCGTGGGAAAGGTCGATCACGCGGTTGGCGACAAAGGGGCCGCGGTCGTTGATGCGCACTTCGGTCTCCCGGCCGTTCGAGAGGTTCGTCACGCGCACCACCGCGCCGAAGGGCAGAGTGCGATGCGCCGCGGTGAATTTGTTCATGTCGTAGATTTCGCCGGTCGAGGTAGGACGGCCGTTGAATGGAACCCCGTACCACGAGGCCACGCCCTCTTCCACGTATTCGCCCGGCACGGCGGGCTGTTGTTCGGCGGCGGAGGGCGCGCCGGAAGGCGCCGAAGACGACGGCTGCTCCTGCTGACTCGGAGGAATTCCCGATGGGGGCTGGGCGGGAGGCTGGACCGTGGTTGTGCGGTGCGCGCAACTCGCGGCGGCAATCACCGAGAACACGGACACAAGCGCCAGCCGCCGGAGGAAAGCCGGCTCGCGGCCTGCCGAGGAATTCAAATGCGCTCCCTATTCACTTGTGCGAACCCATTTTCTGTATTATAGGAACGCATCATTATAATGGAAACGCAATCACGTTCCCGCAAGGAAGTCTTTTGAATCTCTCGCCACGCATGCGCTGGAAACTCGATCGAGTCCGCGAAAAGATGCGCGGAATTTTCGGCGGATCGAGCGAACCGCCACGCCCCAAGCTGTGCCCCGCGTGCGGCACGCTCGTGGGAGCCACGGCCACGCGATGCCATCAGTGCGGCGCGAGCATGACGTTTTCGATGGCGGCGGCGAGCAAGTCGCTGGGGCGGCTGCTGCCGACGACATCGCCCGCCACATACGGAGTCCTGAGCCTGAGCTGCCTGCTCTATGGAGTGAGCCTGCTGTGGACCATGCGCATCAGCGGACTTCAGGCGCCGGAGGGCGGCGGGATGTCGGTGCTGTTCAATCTTGGCGGAATCGCGGAGCCGGTGCTCGCAAGAATGGGCGCGTCGCTGCCGCTCGGATACAATCTCGCGCAGCCGTGGCGATTCGTGACGGCCGTGTTCCTTCATGGCGGCATCCTGCACATCGCATTCAACCTGTGGGTGCTGATGGACATCGGCCCGCAAATCGAGGAGCTGTACGGCTCGGCGCGATTTCTGTTCATCTATGTGATCACAGGAATTGGCGGTTATCTGCTCAGCAGCCTTATGGGGAACTTCAGCGTCGGCGGCTCCGGCGCGCTGCTGGGATTGATCGGCGTGATGCTGGCCATAACCATGGGGCGGCAAAGCGCAGGGATGCAAATGCTCCGCAGCCAGCTCATCAAATGGCTGATCTATATCGCTGTCCTGGGGCTGGTGATTCGAGGGATTGATAACTACGCGCACTTTGGCGGGCTTGCGACGGGGTTCGTTCTGGGCAAAATCATGATGGACCGTCCGCCGGCCGGGCCGGAGGAGCGCAAGCGAGCCTACGCGCTCGGCTGGGCGGCAGGGCTCGCGGTGGTCGCGAGCTTTGCCATGGTTGCGTTTGAAATCCTGCGAGGGGGCTGACGACGGGCGCTGTTTGTGATGCGCCCCGCTCTACTCTTCTTTTTGCAACCGCTGCGATATCGCCACGCTATAGTGCAGCCAGGAAATAATCACAAAGGCTGCGACGCAATACATGCTGACCTCACGCGCGGCGAGCAGGAAATCCGAATTCCACACCGCCAACAACAGTACAATCACGATCAGCAGAATCTCGAAAAAAGTGGTGGCCTTCCCCCAAATGCTCGGCGGAAACGCGCGGTATCCCAGCACCAGCAAAATCACGGCGCAGGCAGCCAGCAGGCCCACATCGCGGCCCAGCACCAGAATCGCCAGCCACCAGGCAATCCTGCCCTTCAGCGCCAGCACGAGGTAGGACGAAGAGAGCAGCAGTTTGTCCGCGATGGGGTCGAGATACGCGCCGAGAGGCGTTTTCTGATTGAGCCCGCGCGCCAGCAGCCCGTCCAGTCCGTCGCTCACTCCGGCCAGAACCAGGGTTCCTAGCGCCAGCGCATAGCGATCATATTGGATGGCCATTATGAAGCACGGAAGAAAAGCGAGACGCAGAAACGTGAGCTGATTGGGGACAGTCAGAATCCTGCTTTTCATCTTTTGGTCCCGCGAGCCTTGCGCGGTGGACGTCACGCAAACTCCGCCAGGTAATCCACGAGCGACCGGCCCACTTTCCTTTCGAACACGCCGGCCAGCGAGGGAATCGAGCCGCGCGGTTCGTCAAGCGCGATTCGCTCCACCCGCAGCATGGGGAAATACAGCGTGGGCAATCCGATGCGGTCGCCTTCCGGATGCAGCACCTGGCACACGAAGTCGTCGAACGAGTTCAGGTCGATGCCGCGCAGAGTCACTCCCGAACTCGTGATGGCGACCAATTCGCCCCAGAGCTTTTCCTTCGGGCTGTGCAGGTTCACCACGACAATCGAATGCGGCTCCATATCTTCTCCCGGGAGAATGCGTAGCGTGCATGGTACCGCAGGTTGCGGCCTGCGCGCACGGGCGCGCGATGCGCGAAGCCGCCGCGGGCTACACGCCGCCGCGGCGGCTGATGCCTGCGCGCGCGGCGCGCTTGAGGACGCCGATACGCTCCGCCACGGCCTCGGCAGCCGCGTCGGGCGTCGCCGCCTTCTCGATTTCCGCCACCAGCGCCGAGCCCACCACGGCGGCGTCCGCGATTCCGCCCAGCACGCTCACATGCTCGGGAAGCGAAATCCCGAAGCCCACGGCGAGGGGCAGCCGCGTGAATCGCCGCACTCGCCGCGCCAGCGCCGGCAATTCCTCCGGCAGGGCCTCCCGTGCGCCCGTCACGCCCATGCGCGACACCAGATACAAAAAGCCGCTCGAACATTGCGCGATGCGCTCCAACCGCGCGTCGGTCGAGGTCGGCGCCGCGAGAAAAATCGTATCCAGGCCGCGCGCGCGCATTGCCGCGCGATATTCCTGCGACTCCTCCGCCGTCATATCCGTCACCAGCACTCCATCGGCGCCCGCCGCCGCGGCCGCCTCGGCGAATTTTTCGAGGCCCATCTGCAAAAAGGGATTGAAATAGCCGAAGAGCACCAGCGGCACATCCGTGCGCGCGCGCAGGCGGCGAACCAGTTCGAGCACGCCGGCCAGAGTCGTTCCGCTGCGCAAGGCGCGTTCGCTCGCGCGCTGGATTGTCGGCCCGTCGGCCACCGGATCGCTGAATGGCACGCCCAGCTCGATGGCATCGGCGCCCGCACGAGCGGCTGCGAGAACAATCTTCTCGCTCGCATCAAGGGAGGGATCGCCCGCGGTGATGTAGGCAATCAGCCCCATCTCGCCCGCCTCGCTCAGCTCGCGGAATCGCTTGGCAATTCTTCCGGCGGACTCGGCGACGGGCGCGGACGATCGCGGGATGGCGGTATCAGACATAGCGCGAAAGAATTTCCATGTCCTTATCGCCGCGCCCGGAAAGATTCAGAATCACGATTTCGTCCTTCTTCATTTTCGGCGCGCGGTGAATGAGTTCGGCCAGCGCGTGGGCGGATTCGAGCGCGGGAATAATCCCCTCGCTGCGCGCGAGCGTACGCGCGGCTTCCACGGCTTCTCCATCGCCCACGGCCGTGTACTCGGCGCGGCCCTCGTCGGCCAGCCATGCGTGCACCGGTCCGACCGCCGGGTAATCGAGTCCTGCGGAAATCGAATGCGTCGTCGCGATCTGCCCGTCCGCCGTCTGCAGCACATACGTGTACGTGCCCTGCAACACGCCGGGCCGCGCGCCCGAGAAACCTAGTGTCGTCGCCAGCCGCGCGGCATGTTCGCCGACGGATTTCCCGCGCCCTCCGGCTTCCACGCCGATCATTTTCACGTTGGAATCCCCCAGAAAAGCGTGAAACAGCCCAATGGAATTTGACCCGCCGCCCACACACGCGAAAAGATAATTAGGCAGGCGCCCTTCGGCGCGCAAAATCTGCGCGCGCGCCTCCTCGCCAATAATTTTCTGGAAATCGCGCACGATCTCCGGATAAGGATGCGCGCCGAGCGCGGAGCCGAGAAGAAAATGCGAGGTGCGCGCATTGGTCACCCAATCGCGCATGGCTTCGTTGATGGCATCCTTCAGCGTGCGGCTGCCGGAATCCACGCCGATCACTTCCGCGCCCAAAAGCTTCATGCGGAACACATTCAGCCGCTGCCTCTCCATATCCTCCGTGCCCATGTAGACCGTGCACTCGAGCCCCAGGCGCGCGGCCGCCGCCGCCGTGGCCACGCCGTGCTGGCCCGCGCCCGTTTCCGCGATCACGCGCTTTTTCCCCATGCGCACCGCGAGCAGGCCCTGGCCCAGACAATTATTGATTTTGTGCGCGCCGGTGTGCAGCAGATCCTCGCGCTTGATGTGAATGCGCGGGCCGCCCAGCTGCTCCGTCAGCCGCGATGCAAATTGCAAGGGAGTGGGGCGTCCGGCGAAATCGCGGAGCAGCGTGCCGAGCTCGGATTGAAAGGCGGGATCGTTGCGCGCTTCCATATACGCCCGCTCGAGCTCCTCGAGCGGCGCCATCAGCGTCTCGGGAACGTACCGGCCGCCATACGGCCCGTAGCGGCCCCGCGATTCACGCGCTACATTCACGCTGTATCCCATCGCATCCTCTCCCTATCCTATGCGCTCTTGGCCGCGCGCAGCAGCGCTTTCAATCGCGCCGGATCCTTCTTCCCCGGCCTCGTCTCGACGCCGCTGCACACGTCCACGGCATACGGCTTCGCCGCGCGAATTGCCGCGCCGACATTTTCAGGCGTCAACCCGCCCGCCAGAAATATTTTCCCGTAAGGCTTCGCGCGCCGCGCGGCCGCCCAATCGAACGTCTTGCCCGTGCCGCCGTGCCGCCGGCGATCGTAGCCGTCGAGCAGCAGCGCCGCGGCCTGCTTGAACGGCGCGAGTTGCGCCGCGCGGAACGATTTCCGCACGCGCACCGCCTTGATGATCCCCACGCCCGGCAGCGATTTTTTCAGCCGCGCGATCGCCGCCGCCGGCTCGTCGCCGTGCAATTGCACGTAATCGAGCCCGGCGGCGCGCGCCGTCCGGACCATCCTCTGCTCCGTTTCGTTCACGAACACTCCCACGGCGTGAATTCCCTTCGGCAGCCGCCGCACGATCCGCCGCGCTTTGGCGGGCGCGATGTAACGCGGGCTGCGCACGTGAAAATTGAAGCCGAGGAAGTCCGCTCCCTCGCGGACCGCGCGCCGCGCGTCCGTCCAATTCGTCACACCGCAAATTTTCACCTTTACCTTGCCCGTAGCCATGGCGTTTTCATTTTCAATCCGCGTTTAATCCGCCGGACGCGCCGCGCCCGCGGCGCCCAGCAGGCCGCGCAATTCGTCGCCCGGATCGGCGGCCTCCATCAAACGCTCGCCGATGAGGAAGGCGTCGAATCCGGCGCTCCGCAATCGGGCCAGATCCTCGCCCGTGCGCAGCCCGGACTCGCTCACGGCGATGCACTCCTCCGGAATTGCTTCCACGAGTTCGAGCGACGTCTCGATCCGCACCTGAAAATCGCGCAGATCGCGATTATTCACGCCGATGATCCGCGCTCCAGCAGCCACCGTGCGCCCCAGCTCTTCTCGCGAATGAACTTCGACGAGCGCCTCCATGCCGAGCGTGCGGCCCAGCTCCAGCAGCTCGCGTAGCTCCGCATCACTCAAAATCGCGGCGATCAGCAGGAAAGCGTCCGCGCCCACGGCCCGCGTCTCCCACACCTGCCAGGGATCCACGATGAAATCCTTTCGCAGGACCGGAATCTGCACCGCTTTCCTCGCTTCCTTCAAATCGGCCAGCGAGCCGAAAAAGAATTCCTCCTCCGTGAGCACCGAAAGCGCTGCAGCCCCGCCCCGCTCCAGGCTCGTCGCCAGGGCCTCGGGTGCATATTCCGCGCGCAGGACACCGCGCGAGGGTGAACCCTTCTTCAACTCGGCAATCACGTTGTACCCGCTGCGTTCGAGAGCGCCGGGAAAATCGCGCGGCGCCGCGACTTTTCCGGCCGCAATCTTCAACGCCACGTCCGGCAGCACGCGCTTGCGGTGCGCAATGGACTCGCGCCGCGCTTCGACAATGCGTCCGAGGATGCTTTTCTCGCGTGAAACGATTTCCATAGGCGGAATGCCGGCCCGTCTCCGGCAGCGGGAATGCGCAATTCTCAGTTTACCCTAAGTGTAGGGGGTGCCGCACGGCCCCGGCGGTGTCAATTTGAAGGCAGTGAGGCCAATACGGGGGTGAGCAACGACTGTGACAATCGGATGGGAATTCCAAAATTCGAGCCGCCAAAACCGCTCAGCACGGCATACGTGACGCCAATCACTTTTCCCTCTTGATTGAAAAGCGGCCCGCCGGAGCCGCCCAATGTCGTCTGTGCATCGAACACGATTCGATCCTGCAGCACGTCTCCGACGTGGCCCTGGGTGATAATCGGCCGAATTAGGTCGCGATGCGCCAGCTCGGTGAGCACCTGTGAGACATCGCCGGCGTTGCTCGTCATGATTTGCTGCGCGGTATTTTCGTCCGTGCGCGCGAGGATTCCTGCGAGCCCCGTCTCGTAGCCCATGGATACGACCGGCTCGCCGGACACGGCTCCTCGCGCGTCCATATCGAGCGAAAGGGCGGTGCGCTTCAGATTCTGCACGTCCACTTGCATGGTGGAAAGGTCCGCGTCCTTCGAAATTTGCTGAATCTCGGCGCTGAACGCGCGCGCGTCGCCCGGGAAATAGGCATGGATCGAGGAAATCTCGGCCTGGAAGCCCTGGCTGGTGATTTCGCTGATTTCGTCGTTGTTCCACCACGGCTCCGCCACATGGCGGTTCGTGATGATTCGCCCGCTCGGTCCCACCAGGAAGCCCGTGCCAAAAAAATCCAGCTTCACTTCCGGCCCGTTGCCGTCGAGAGTCAGGACGGGATTGCCGTCACTACCCTCTATCGGCTCGCCCTGCGGGTTCAGCCCGGCATACCGCAGCCGCTTGCCGGTGTCCGGATTGCGAAAGGCCACCGCAACGTGCAGCAGGCACACGCTCTGCAAATCCGTCCGAATCACATTTTCAGCGGAATCGCCCTCCTGCTCGATACGCTGCAGGCGGGCATTCGTATCATCCAATTCTTTCTGCAAGCCGGCGACGTCCGCCGGGGCCGCGCTCGCCATCTTGGACTTCAAATCCGCGGCGTGCTTTTGCAGCTCATCTTTTCCCGGCAGCGTCGTGGGGTCCGGCCCTTGCTCTTCGCGCAGTTTGCGCGCCTGCGCGATCAAGTCCTGCTGGTGCAGGATGCCGCCTTCGAGCCGGGCGATTGTGATGTTGGTCCGCTGCGTATCCTTCTGCGCGCTGCGCACAAAAAGGAAGTAGACGCCCGCCATGACCACGGCAATGGCGAATATCGCGCCGATGCCGATTTTCATGGTGCGCTCGATCGAAAAGGCGTCCCGCGTCATTTTTTCGGTGACGGCGATCGCGTCGAAGGCCGTATGCGCGATTTGCTGGCCCTCCTCCGCGATGTGCATTTCCTCGAGCAGTTGCTTATCCGCTCGCCGTACGCGCAATTGCACGCGCACGCGCGCCAGTAGTTCGGCCGTGTCCCAGGGACGCGAAACCGCGTCATCGGCGCCCAGGTCGAGCCCTGCTTCGCGGTCCGCCGCCCTCGCACCCACGAGCAGGATTACGCGAATTCCTTCCGTGGCTGCCGAGCCGCGAATTCCCGCCAGCATCTCGTGGGTGCTCGGGGAATCGGGACCGGGAAAAACTGAATCCAGAAGCAGCACATCCGCGCCGAGTTCACGCACGGCATCGAGCCCTTCGCGGGCCGTTGCGAAGGCCGATACATCGCAGCCGGTGGTCTTAGCCGCCGCGACCAGGGCGTCGCGGCTTGCCCCCTCCGCTTCGATAATGACGATCTTCTCGCGCCGTTCGTCCATGCGATGAATCGGCTCCCAAGGTTTCTTGACGCCCATGCTAAACGAAACCGAGCCGATTGAATATCAAATCGTGTCGGCCCCCGGGCTCTCAAGAAGAATAGACGTTATGACACGATTGAAGGATTCATGGCAGCTCTGCCGGAAAGCCATGCAGGATTCACTCAAACGAAGGTTGCGCTACCGGGCTACTCGGACTGCTGAACGGTCTTGAAGTGGGCTTCCAGGGCCGCGCAATACTGGCGCTCGGCTTCCAGCGCGGCTTCGAGCTTCTTCACCAGCAGTTCGAGCCGGCGAATTTCGTGCCGCAGTTTTTGAACTTCCGCCGCCGGCGGCACAGCCGTGCGGTACGCGGGAGCGGCCGGCGCGGGCGCCGGGCTTGGCGCGAAGAGGCTGGCCAAGGCATGTGGAGACGCCTCGCCCCCGCCCTGCGGCGCCGGACGCGAAGCTCCCTGCGAACTATCGGAAAACATTCCGCCGGGCGCCGGCCCAGGCGAATCCAATCCCAAAAGATTTTTTACCCGAGCGATCAGGTCCCGCGGCTCGAAAGGTTTTCGGATCAGTTCGTCGGCCTTCACCGCCAGGGCCTTTTCCGCCACCGTGCGGTTGACCACGCCGGACATCAGAATCACGGGCGTCTTGCCGAACTGTTCGTGCTGCTTGACGAATTGGCACACGTCATAGCCGTCTCGGTCCGGCATGATGACGTCGGTGATCACCGCGTCGGGCGCGGCTTCGGCAAACTGTTCGAGCGCCGAAGCGGCGTCCGGACACGTGATCACGCGGATATTTTCCTTGCGGAAGGCGATCTTGATCACCTCGCGCATCGTGGCGCTGTCGTCTATGAAATAGACGGTGGGCGTGTGGGCGGCCGTAAGCGTTTCGGTTTCGCTCATGCCGTCTCCTTCTCGCCGTTCTTGTGCTCGTTTTCGTCGAACTCGCGCATCGCGTCGAGCAGCAAATCGGTCGCCGAGCGCAGTACGGTCCGCTGCGAGGCTGCCGCGCCGTACACGAACTTGTATACTCCCTCGGCGGCCATCTGGCAGGTCTTCACGATCTGCGTCACCGCTTCATCTCCGAAAAGGCTCCCGCACTCCGCGTGAAAAATTTCGCCGCCCTCGAAAAAAACGATTCCGTCAATGGCCCCCGCGTTGATGTGCAGCGCGCCGGTTTGCCGGGCCTGGCCGAGCATCTGGATGACGCCGGGAAGATCCAGGTGCGAAAGGCTGCCGCTCATCTGCGTCTCCGCATTCGTGAGCATCTGCGTGGACTGGAAGCCGTCTTGCCGGCTGAGGAGAAACCGGCGCACGTGCGCCGCGATGTCCCCCGGCGGGCGGCGGCGATCCACATAGTCGTCGCAGCCCGCGCGATAGGCTTCGAGCAGAGCCTGATCGCCGCCCCCGCCCACGGCGATCAGCGGAATGTGCGCGGTCTTTGGATCGGTGCGAAGAATCGGAGCCATTTCGAGCGCGCCCATTTCGCGCAGGTTCGTGGCGCACAGAATCGCCGCAGGGGCGTTCCATTCGAGCATCGTCAGCGCGTAGGCCGCCTGCACGCTTGGCACCACTTCGAATCCTTGCTGCTTCAGTGCGTCGCCCATGCGCTTGGCGAAATACACGTTGCTGTCAATCAGCAGAATTTTGGGAAGGCCCGGCGCTACGGTCATCGTCGCGCCTCCTGCGGGCCGTGCCCCTGTGGCCCGGCGGATTGCGAGGCGATCAGCGCTCCCAAATCGAGTACCTCGAGTGATTCGCCGCCGATGGCGAGCATCCCCACAACATATTTCGGCAAGCCCGCGGGCGGCGGCTCCATTTCACTGGTGGCCAATTCGCCCTCCCCATCCACGGGAATTGCGCTCAACTCGCTCGCCGCGCCGAACTCGCACCGCGCGATCAGAAAAAATCGCTGCGCGGAAATATTCCCGCCAGCCGGCGCGGGGACGGCATCGTACACAGGCAAGATGCGTCCGCGGCGCACAATCACACCGGCAACGAGCGGCGATGTGTGGGGAAACGTGTGCAGCTGCAAGGGAGGCGCCAGTTCCGCCACGACGCTTGCGGGCAGCGCGAAGCGGCGGTCTCCCGCGCGAAGGAGCACGAACGAGTTTGCGCGGGATGCGTCGGCGGCGCTCACGCCTGCACCGCTCCTTCCATCTCGCGCTGCGATGCGGCCGCTTTTGCCGCGCCGTCGAGCCGCCGGAATTCCTCGGCGGTCAAAAATCCAGTCGGCTGAACTACGGGAATCACGTGATCATCCAAAAACGCGAGCCCGCGGTACCAGCTGCGCTCCTGGCCCGTGAACGCGCGGGAAAGCGGATGCACGGCGGAAATTTCCGTCATGCGCTCGATGCGATCCACGAGCACTGCGGCGCGCAACTGCCGCAAGATAAGGACGAGCGCGGGTCTCGTGGTCGGCAAACCGAAGTGCGCGCCCGCATTCACAACGTAATAGGTTCTGTGGTTGCGCTCGATGGTGTGGCGCACCTTGGCCATTTCCGGGCGCTCGATTTCATGGGCAGCGCCCGAGAGGCTATCCGCGCTGCGGATTTCCTGCACGGAATCGGCGGCGATAGCAAACGTCTGATGGGCGACGGAAAACAGGATGACCGACTCCGGCCGGCTGCCGCGCCGCAATTTCGCCGCGTCCTGGACCGCGAATTTCATCGCACTACCACCGGTGCAAAGGCGCGGCAAAGCTTCACAACGCGCCGTTCAATCGCTGCACTGATGTCGCCCAGGCCGAGCACTTCGTTCACGGCGCCGGTCTTGATGGCTTCGGCCGGCATCCCGAAAATCATGGAGGTCGCTTCATCCTGCGCGAGCACATATCCGCCCGCGGTCTTCATAGCCTTCGCGCCCCTGGCGGCATCGCTGCCCATGCCGGTGAGGACGACTCCCACGGCCAGCGCGCGCGCATATTCCGCGATGGACTCGAAGGCCATATCCGCGGAGGGGCGATATCCCTCGATGCGCGCCCCGGGATCGAGCGAAATCCTTCCCGCAGCCGTAAGGCGCAAATGGTGCGAGCCGGGGCAGAGATAAATCATTCCGGGCTGGATGGATTCCAGCGCTTCCGCCTCCTTCACCGGCAGGGGAGCAATTTCCGCGAGCTGCATCGTAAATTGCTTCGTAAAAGTTTCCGGCATGTGCAGAACGAGGATCGTCGCCGCCGGGAATTCCGCCGGAAGTCCGGCCACCACGCGCATCACGGCGGCAGGTCCGCCGGTGGAAGCGGCGATGGCCACGATCGGAAATTTTCCGCCGCCCTGGGAAGCGAGTGCCGCGCTTTTCGCGAGTGTCGCAGCGGCAGGCAGCGGGGCATGCGGAATGGGAAGCTTCGACCGCGTCGCCGTGCGGACGACGCGAACCTTCGCGGCCAGCTTGATTTTTCGCGTGAGCTCTTCGCGGACATTTTTCATGTCCAGGTCGATGCCGCTCGAAGGCTTGGGAACGAAGTCTATGGCGCCCAGCTCGAGAGCCTTCAAGGTGCTCGCAGCGCCCTCGCGCGATTCCGAACTGACGATGACAATCGGCCGAGGATGCTGCGACATGATGAGTTCCGTCGCCTGCAAGCCATCCAGGTGCGGCATGTTGATGTCCATGGTGATGACGTCGGGACGCAGCGCCTCCGCCATCGCCACTGCGTCGCGCCCGTCGCGGCCCTGTCCGGCGACCTCGAGCTGCGGATCGGAATTGATGATCTCCTGCAACACTCTGCACATGAAAGCGGAGTCGTCCACCACGAGCACGCGAATCTTTTTGGGAGGGGTTTGGGTCATTTCAATTCCGCTCGAGCGGCACACCGGCCGCCGGTCCCTCCTCCGATGTCTCCGCGCCGATCAGCCCCCCGACGATCGAAATCAGTTGATCTTCCTGCACAGGCTTGGTGAGGAAGCCGGCGGCGCCTTCTTTAAGCGCACGTTCGCGGTGCTTCGCGCCCGCGCGGGAGGTGACCACCAGCACGGGAATTCGCCTCGTCACGGGGTCCTGCCGCAGATGGGCCATGAGTTCGTAGCCATTCATGCGCGGCATTTCCAGGTCGGTGATGACGAGATGGCAGCCCACCTGTGCGACGATCTCGGATGCTTCCAAGCCGTCGGAAGCGAGCTTCACGCGATAGCCGGCTTTTTCAAGCATCCGGCCGACGAATTTCCGGACGCTGATCGAGTCGTCCACGACGACCACCACGCGGTCGTCCACCACGGGGTCCACGGCCTCCGATGGGATGCTGCCTGCGGCCACCGCCTCGGCTCCAGGTGCGAACACGCGCGCCGCCGCGGAAGATACCTGCGAAGCGTGGCGCTCGGCGGCGTCTCCGGAAACGAGCCGGTTCAAATCAATCAGAAGAATCAAGCTACCGTCGGAGGCGATAGTGGTCCCCGGGAAAAGTTTGACGCGGCGGAGATAGTCACCCAGATTCTTGATGACAATTTCGTCCTTGCCGAGAACCTCCTCGACGACGATGCCGACATGTTTTCCGGCGACAGTCACGATGACCATGTGAAAGTACCCGTTCAACGGTTCGAGAGGCGGCAGCCCGAGCTGCACATCAAGCCGCGTTACGTCGGTAACCACGTCGCGCACGCGCGTGAGCAGCTTCCCGCCGACGTCTTCGATTTCCTCCGGGCGGAGCCGCCGGATTTCTTCGATAAACGCCAGCGGCAGCGCGAACACGGACGCGCCGCAGCGAACGAACAGCGCCTGCGAGATGATGAGCGTGAGCGGCACCTTCACGGTGAAGCAGGCTCCTCGGCCCGGCTCGGAACGGACTTCGACTTCTCCGTTCAGCGCGTGGACATTGGCGCGCACGACGTCGAGGCCCACACCGCGCCCGGCCAGCTCGGATGTGGAAGAAGCCGTCGAAAATCCGGGGCGGAAGATGAATTCGCGGAGTTCGCGCTCGGTGAGCTCGGCTGCCGCAACGGGCGACATCACGCCGGAATCCACCACGCGCCGGCGAACGCGTTCGATGTCTATGCCGCGGCCGTCGTCTTCCACTTCAATGAAAATGTGATTGCCGCGGTGATAGGCGCGCACGATGACGCGGCCTTTCGGCGGTTTGTCCGCGTGGCGGCGCGCAGGCGCGTCTTCGATCCCATGCGCCACCGCGTTGCGGACCAAGTGGATCAGCGGATCGGAAATATGCTGGATGATATTGTTATCGAGTTCGGTCTCGGCGCCCTCGAGCAGGAGTTCCACGGGCTTGTCCGCGGCCTTGGCGGCATCGCGGACGGTGCGGGAAAGGCGCGTGTAGAGATTGCCGATGGGCACCATGCGCGCCGCGGTGATTTCGTCCTGGAGGTGGTGCGCGAGCTTGGTGAACTCATCAATGTCAGCGTCCACGCGGCCCATGAAATTTTCGAGCTGCGTGAGAATTTCGGTGACATCGGCGGAGATTTCGGCCAGGGAGCGAGACAGAATATTGAAATCGTCATAACGGTCCATCTCAAGTTCGCTGAACTCGAGCAGATCCTGCGACCCGATCACGGGCATCCCCGCAAGGCTTCCCCGGAAGGTATCCCGCTGGGGCGGCTGGCTGCCGGGCATGAGCGACGGCTGGATGCGGCTGAACTCGTGCTTCTCCTGAAATTCGGAGACCTTGCCCGACAGGCGCCCTTTTGAAAAGCTCAGTACCTCCACAAGCTTCGACAACTCGGACAGCCGGCCAAGCATGCGCGTGCGATTGATGACCAGTTCGCCGACCGCGTTCATCATGCGATCCAGGCGCTCGAGCGAAATCCGCACGGATTTTGCCTGCGGCAGAACCTGCGCCCCCGCGGCGCGCGGTGCGGTCGCCGTGTGGGTCGCTGCACCCGCGAGCGCTTCCGTTCCCGCTGTTTCCGCCTCCCGTGCTTCTTCCAATGGTTCCTCGGGCGCCAGCTCAGCGATCCGTGCGAGCAAGGGGTCCACGGTGGCGGCCATTTCCGCATCGCCGGGCCATTGCCGGTGCAGAAATTTTTTCAGAACGTCCACGCTCTGGAGGCAAAGGTCCACGATTTCCGCATTGGGCTTCAAAGCCCCGTCGCGCAATTGTCCGATTAAATCTTCCAAACGATGCGCCACGGCGGAGAGCCGATGCAAACCCACTTGCGCGGCCGAGCCTTTTACGGTGTGCACGGACCGGAACAGGCGGTTGATCTCTTCCGGATTCGAATGGCCCTCGATGGCCAGCAGGCACTCCGTGACGGCCTGCAAATGCTCTTCAGCCTCGGGGATGAAGAATTCGAGTACCTCGACCGGAACTTCCCCATCGGGCGGAAGCTGCACGGCAAAGGAGGATGAGGGGAGTACGTCCGGCACGGGTTCGCCCACGCCCGCATCTTCCGCTTCGCCGACTGCTTCCACCGGCGGCGCCGGGAAGGCAAATGCGTAGCGCTGCTTGAACACTGCGATATCGTTCGTGGTTTCGGAGCCGCTCGAACTGATCTGCAAGAGATCGAACTCTAGGACGGAGATGGCGTCGGAAATAAACTCCATGAGGGGGCCCTGCATCTCCGGGCTGAGCGCCGCGTTCATGGTGTAGTGAAAAATGTGAGCCATCTTCCCGGCAACTTCCGAGAAGGACGGGAAGCCGTAGCTCGCCGAGGTGCCCGCAAGCGTGTGCGCGGCGATGTAGAGTTTTTCGAGGTTCTCGCGCCCGGCCTGCGGCTCCTGCAAAATCCCGGAATACTCCCGAAGAAACTGGAGATTGTTGGAAGCCTCCTCGAGGAAGATCTCCACCGATTCCTGGTTCGGCCCGCTCACAGGGTTCCCTCCATGAGCACGGCCGGCTGCGCCGCTTCCGCCGCCACGGGCTTGCGATAGAGACGGCAATCGCCCAAAATGACCGGCTCGAATTTCACCGGAACGTTCGAAAGAGTTTCCGCATGGCCCAGAAGGAAATATCCGCCGGGCTCGAGCGCGTCGTAAAAGCGGCGCAGAATGGCCAGGCGGCGTTCCTCGGAAAAATACATGAGGACGTTCATGCAGAAGATGCAATCGAGCTTGCCCATGTAGACTGACTCGGCCAAGTTCATCTGGGCGAACGAAATCATGCGCCGGATTCGCGGCCTCACCTGAAATCCATGCCTTACCGGGGCAAAATACGCTTCGATCTGTGCGGGCGACACGTCCTGCAGTGCGCGCCGGGAATAGACGCCGCGTTCGGCGTGCCGCAGGGCGCGGCGGCTGATGTCCGTGGCGAGAATCTCGATTTCCCAGGCCTCCGCGAATTTCAACGCGTCGCAAACCGCAACGGCGATGGAGTAAGGCTCTTCGCCGGTGGAGCAGCCCGCGCTCCAGATGCGCAGCATGCGCGGATTCAGCCAGAATTTCCGCTCCTGCACCGCCGGCAGAATTTTTTTCTCCAGGGCTTCGAAGACCGCCGGATAGCGAAAGAAGGACGTCTCTTGCGTCAGCAGGCGCTCGAGGAGCGCTTCATATTCGATGCTCGAACTGCGCACATGCGAAAGCAGGGCCGCGCCCGACGCCAAACCTTTCTCTTCGAGGTAGGCGTGCACGTGCGCGGAGAAAAAGCGCTCGCGTGAGGAATCGAACAAAATCGCGGAGCGCTGCTCGATCAGCGTGCGAATTTCATCGAGTTCGGCCTCTGCGAGCCTTGCGTTCGCAACTGGATGCTGTTTCATGTTCGCCACGCTTCCGTTCCGGCCTCTCACGCCGGAACGCGGAGGGCGCCGTTAGCGGCGCGCCGCCACCGGCACGGCGGACCGCGCCCCGTCGTCCACCTCGGAGGACCGCGCCGACTGCGAACGGAACTGCGCCAGCGCTTCATTGAGCTGTTCCGAGAGCTTCACCATGTTTCCCACCGTGGACGCCGTCTGCCGCGCGCCCTGCGTCGTCTGGCGGGTAATGCCGGAGATAATCTGCATCGCGTTGGCCACACCCTCCGTGCCGCGCACCTGCTGCTTGGAAGCCAGCGAGATTTCCTGAACGAGTTCGGCCGACTGCCGGACGACGCTCGAAATCGCTTCGAGCGCCTTGCCGGCCTGGTCAGCCAGCCCGGCACCGACTTCCACTTCGCGGGTGCCTTCCTCCATGACCACGACGGCTTCGTTTGTCTCCGCCTGGATGGCCTTGATGAGCGCGGCGATGTCTTTTGTCGCGCTACGAGAGTGCTCGGCAAGCTTGCGGACTTCGTCGGCAACCACGGCGAAACCGCGCCCGGCTTCGCCCGCACGCGCCGCTTCGATGGCGGCGTTGAGGGCGAGCAGGTTGGTCTGCTCGGTGATGTCGTTGATCACGTTGATGATTTCCGAAATTTCGAGCGAACGGTCGCCGAGGGACTTGATCTTTTTCGCCGTCGCCTGCACGGAAGCGCGGATGCGCTGCATGCCGTCGAGCGTGTCACGCACGGCGCGGTTGCCCTGTTCGGCGGCGTCGAGGGCGCGGCGAGCCGCTTCGGCACTGGCTTCCGCGTTGTTGGACACCTGCTTCATCGAAACGGTCAGCTCCTCGACGGCCGACGACGTGTTGGTGATTTCCTGATCCTGCTGCGTGGCGCCGGCGGTCATATCGTCCGCGGCCTCGAGGATCTGATTGGCGCTGGTGCTGACGTCAATGGCGGCTTTGCGGACGCGCTCGAGAACCTTGGTGAAATTGTCGAGCATGAAATTGACGGAATCCACCACGTTGCCGAGGGCGTCGCTCGTGACTTTGCCGCGGATGGTCAAGTCGCCACGGGCCACTTGATTGATGGTATTGAGCAGGTCGGTGATGCTGCGCTGGAGAGAGTCCTGTGCCTGCTGGCTATTGACGGCAAGGGCTACCTTGGCGGCGCTGCGATTGAAGTTCTCCGCGATGAACGCGAATTCGTCGTCGCCTTCGATGTCCGCCTTGGCGCGGGAGTCGCCGGCTACCACGCGCTCCGAAAATTTGGCCAGCTCACCCGCCGGCTTCAGCACGCGCTTGCTGAGCGTGAAGGCGACGATGAGCGCGGAAGCCAGGGCCAGCGCGACCGCGCACAGCAGGGCTCCGCTCGCGCTTCCCGGCAGTGAAGTGGCGTCGAGCAGGGAGATCCCGCCCGAGTTTCGGCCGGCGTGATAGGCGAGCGCCAAGACGCCAAACAGCGCGAGAAACGTCCAAAAAACCAGCAGCCAGATTGTGGAACTCAAACGACCTTTCATGACTTCCTCCCCAAGCTTCTTTGCGCCTATTCACCCGGATCGGCCCGTCTTGCGGCACGCCGTGGGTGCACGGCTTTCGAAATTACCTGGCCCCCATACCCTGCAAAACCAATGTCGACCGTCCGGGGCTAAATCACCGGCACGGGAAAAACATCCGTGAGCCGCCGCAGGTCAACGATCAACGCCAGGCGATCGTCGTGACGCAACATTCCGCGGCAGTGCGGCACGTCGCTCGGAGATTGATCGAGCAGCGCTTCCTCGGCCGCCGAATAGGTGCCGATCACTTCGTCCGCGGCGATGCCGACGCGCAAGTCCTCGCGGTGTGCATCTCCCTCGAGCGCGGCCACCACCACATGCTTCGGCAGCAGGCCGGGGCGGCGCCCCTCCGTGAAAGCGATATCCATCAGCGGCACGATCGTTCCCCGCAGGTTGAATATGCCCATAAGAAACGACGGCGACAGCGGAATGCGCGTCACCGCCGGCCAATCCACCACTTCCTCAACCTCCAGCACCGAAAGGCAGAATCGCTCGCGGCCGGCGCGAAAAACGCAGTATTGGCGCTCCGGTCTGCGGTCTTCGTATTGCGTTTCGTTTTCGAGAAACGCGCCGGTTTCCACCTCAGCCGGCTGCCCTGCGATTTTGTTTCCGCCATCCATCAGGCAAACCTCTTCACAGCGCTGATCAATTCTTCGGGTGTAAATGGCTTCGCGACGTAGCCGTTTGCGCCCTGCTGCTCGCCCCAGTAGCGATCGCTAGGCGCGCTCTTCGAGGTCACCATGATCACCGGGATACTGGAATACGCCCCGTGGCTTTTCAGGTCGCGGCAAACTTGGAAGCCGTTGCGCTGCGGCATCACCACGTCCAAGAGAATCACGCTGGGCCTCTCCTCTTCAATCGTCTCCTCGACCTTGGTGGGATCGGAAATGGCGACGGAGTGAAAGCCGCCTTGCTGGAGCACGGATTGGAGCAAGTGGATTTCCGCCTGGGAATCGTCCACCACCAGAACTTTCTTCAACACAACCGCACCTCCACGCTCGAATCCACGGAAAGAAATGCAACTCCACAGCCACGCCACGCGCGGCTTTCGCGTCTTGCGACCGGGGAGTAAACTCCTTGAAGCCTAGCTACTTACGAGCAGCAAAACCGGGATTCACGGCCCGATGACCAGCCCCTCGGACATCGACTCCGTCTCAGCTTGAGATTCCTTCTCACGGGCCCGCATCTCGGTTGAAAGCGATGAGAATCGCTGCATGATCTCGTTGAGCCGCAGAGCCATCGTGTGGATCGCTCGAATCTGCTCGCGGCATTGCCCTGAGACCTGGCCCGGGTCGAGGAGCAGCAGGTCGGCATTGCCAAGAACTGACGTAAGCGCATTGTTGACGCTCGGGCGCATATCGAGCATGTAACGACCGAGCGTGGCATCGCGCTGGGACTCGAGGGCCAGGCGTTCCGCGCGTTGTGCGCGGCCCACGGCCTCGAGCCGGCGCAACGCCTCACTGGAAATCTGAATTAACGCGCTAATCCAGCCATCCTGCCGCGGCACTACGAGGAGGCGCGGGTATTCCGCGCGCAGGGCAGGAACATCCTTTTCGTCTTCCATCAAGCAAATCGCAGCCGTGTCGCGCGATGCACTGAGACCGGAAAGAATGGAAGGAAGTTTGCCGCCGCCCACCGGCCCGACAATGATCAGGTCGTAGCCCAGGGCCGTTGCAGGCTGCCAAACGCCGGTCGTCACCAGGGTGATTTCGGGAGCATGATGCTCGGTCTGCCAGCGTGCCGCGATGGCGCGCGAAAATTCCGTGTCGTCGGAAACGATCAAGACGCTGGCGTGATTCAAAGGGGCCCCGCTTCCAGTCTCCCGCCCGGGTCAGGGCTGGAGTTTTTCCGCTTCCTCGATGAAGGAGAGCAGACGCTTCGTGCTGATTCCGAGATTCACGGCGGCTTCCGTGTTCTTCGCCGCTTTGGCTTGCTCGACGCGCCCGTGAAAGTAGGAAACCTCACTCCGGGCCAGGACCAGTGCGGAAGCGAGGGCGTTCGAGCTTCCCGAGCGCTTGCGCTCATCCGTGCCAACAGCCAGCAACGCCCGAGCAACCACGGCGCGGCGCAAATCTTCGGATTCCTGGCTGCCCTCGCTTACAAACGCAGTGACTTCCCAGGACGAAAGCAGAACCTTCGTGTCCTGTAAAACCACCGTGGACATCGAGCGCCCGCGTGAGGGTGGTATGGCGATGAGCTGCTCCCAAATCGCTTCGAGGCATTTGTCCGCTTCCGCAGTACCCGTGGGCGAAGCCGGCGTGTCGGCTGCCGGCTTTTGGAGCGCGGCCGGAGCCGAAGGAGCTTCCGGTGCCGGCGCATGAGTAGCGACCGGCTTTTCTTGTTTCGGCGCGGCTGGCGCAGGCGACGGTGTTTTCACGACGGCTGGCGCAGGAGGATTGGCGGCGCCCGATGGCTGCTTTTTCTGCGGCGCGGCCGGCGATGTTGCGGCCTGCGAGCGCCCAAGCGCCTCATCAAGATCAGCGCGCAGGGCCAGAAGCTGCTCAAATTCATGGCGAACTGAGTTTTCCGTGTAGTCCTTCTGAAAGGGCTGCCGCCAGTTCGCGCAGAAATGGCGGAGTTGAGCCATCGTCTCCGCGGCGGAAAAACCGGCGCGCCGGCAATCAGCCGTCTTAATGCCTCTTGCTTCGAGGACTTCGACGGCCTCCCGCACAGCGTTCAAATCGGCATGCAGGAGGCGGATGAAGGCCCGGCGAAGCAAAAAATTGAAGCGGCAGAAGGCCACCAGCGCCGCCGGATCGTAGAACATAAAGCCGGCGGAATCCTTCAGCAGCCGGCCCTGCTCGAGCAGCCCCCGTTCCATGACGTCGCGCAGGCTTTGGCAGTGCGCCAGGTCGTCGATAATTTGTTCGAGCATCCGGCACCATTCGGGGGACTTCTCATTCACTTCCGGGAGAATTGGCTGCAAGACGCGCGCTACATCCAGGATTGAGACTTCGCGGCGGCAGAAATCCGCCGGAGCGCACAGCGCGAAATATTGCACCAACAGGAAATCGATTTTGTCGCGGTCTACTCCGGTCTTACCGGGCCTTCTCAATTGCCTCCGGAGCAAAGCGCGAAGGCCTTCTTCGCTCGCGTTCAAAAGTTCCGGCGGGAGCTGGCGAATCTGATAGGCCATCACCTTTTCGTCTATCGCATCGAGCCAGAGAAGATCGCGGTCGAGCGCGCTTTCGGTCGGCTGCGCTGGCGGCAATTCGCCCGGGGGATGCGGCAACGAGGCCAAACGGAATTGAGTCGCGAGTGCGGCATAAATCGGGTAGGCAAGCCGCACCTCCGCCCACTGCGCCGCTGAGTCGGTGGAGACGCCACCGTCCGTGGGCGGCCTTTTGACCTGGGCCGACGGATTCATGGGCGGGTTGGATATTTTCGAGCTCAAGGTTTGATGATCCAGTTTCCGACTTCGCCTTCGAATCGCGCGGCGACAGCTTTACGGCCGTCGTGATATCGCACGGCGACCACTGTGGCGCGGGCATCGAGCGAGCCATCGGAATTCAGCAGCCGCAAGCGATCCTCGAATTCGAGAGGCAACGCCGACGCAAACAGAACTTCGTTCGCCGTGCCGAATTCGATCACGGTCTGTTCGTGCAGCCGGCGGCGTCCGGCGGTGATTGCCGTGACGCGCACGGGAATACGAACCGGCGAAGCATTGGGAAAAAGTTGGGCCAGTTTCTGGACGCATGTTTCTCCCACAGCAGCATCGGAGGCGATCATGGTTTCACGTGGCACGGTTCTGTGCTCCTTGCGTCCACTCACGTCCGCTAGTTCCGCTTCCAGCCCTCGCGAACAGGGCCGAACGCAGAGAGGGACGCAGAGTTCCAGCGAGACTGGAGAGTTGCACGACTGCGGCCAAATCTTTTTTGGGCGGAGGATATCTAAGTCGTTTGTCTTCGCGAAGGTGCGGACAGGTTTCCCGGCGGCGTATTCTCGGGGCGTCTCAGGCTGATACAGATGTGTCTCACACGTCCTGCCGGAAACCGCTTCCAGGGTGCCGCGGAAGAGATTCCGGGAGACGTCTCAAAATAAGTTACGAGGCGGTTTCGACGAGCTGCTTTTGTGCCAGACGCAGCGGAATATTGTAGCGCTTCAGCTTTCGATAGATTGTAGCGCGGCTGATGCCGAGCATCTTCCCAGCCAGGGCCTTATCACCGCCCGCTTGTTCGAAGACGCGCAAGATGGTCATGCGTTCGAGATCAGACAGCGCGGTAGTGGAGAGCGCGGCGGCATCGGGCGTTGCCAGTCCAGGACCTTGCGCCTCAAGAATCGCGGGCGGGAGGTCGGCAACATCAATGGTTTTATGGTCGCCCAGTGCCACTGCGCGCGTGATGCAGTTTTCAAGCTCGCGCACGTTTCCAGGCCAATCGTACTGCAGGAAGATCTTCATTGCAGCGGGCGTCACTTGCATGCTCTCGCCGGGCGCATAGCGATCCAGGAAGCAGTGCACAAGCTGCGGGATATCCGAGCGGCGCTCGCGCAAGCTCGGCAGGCGGATGGTGACGACGTCGAGCCGAAAGTACAGGTCCTTTCGAAACGTTCCCGCTCGGTAGGCCGATTCCAAATCGCGATTCGTCGCGGCAATCACGCGGACATCCACGGGAACCTTGTCGTTGCTCCCTACTGGGCGCACTTCTTTCTCCTGCAGCACGCGCAGGAGTTTGGCCTGCATTTCCAGCGGCAGCTCGCCAATCTCGTCGAGAAAAATGGTCCCGCCATTGGCCGCCTGGAAGAGCCCCGCTTTGGATTTCAGCGCACCGGTGAAGGAGCCTTTCTCGTGGCCAAATAGCTCGCTTTCCATCAACGTGGGCACCAGCGAGCCGCAGTCCACGGCGATAAACGGCATCTGCGCGAGCGGGCCGCGATAGTGAATGGCGCGCGCGACCAATTCTTTTCCCGTGCCGCTTTCTCCAGTGATGAGCACGGGCGTGCGCGTATCCTTCAGACGCGAAACCATGCGCATCACATCCTGAATTTTCGCCGAAGTGCCGGTAATCCCGTCGAGTTGAGTTTCCGCGCTCACACGCTCGCGCAGAAATTGGTTTTCCGTCACCAAGCGGACCTTTTCCGCCATGCGCTGGAGAAGCTGGCGGAACCTCTCCACGCGGAAGGGCTTCTCAATATAGTCATAGGCGCCCCGCCGCATGGCATCCACGGCTGTTTCAATGGACCCGTGTCCGGTCATGATGGCCGCTTCGGTGCGCGGCAAATGCTCCTTGATTTTTCGCAGCAGCTCCGTGCCGGAAAGGCTGGGCAGCTTCAAATCGGTGACGACAATATCGGGCGGCAGCGTCTCCAGCAATTCGAGCGCGGCCTCGGCCGTTTCCGCCTCGGCGCATAGGAAACCGAGTCCCTGGCCCACGGTCATACAGAGGCGGCGGATGCTTTGCTCGTCGTCCACAATCAAAAAGCGGAGGCGCGATTCATCTCTCATGGTTTGCCGATCGTCTTTTCTACCGCAGCCATGAGCTCATGGACGCGGAATGGTTTTTCGATGCACGGAGTTTCCGCCTGCGCGAGCAGCGCGGCGGTCTCCTGACTGGCCGTGTCGCCAGTAATGAAAATAATTCGTGTGGCCAGCGCCGGCCGGTGGCGCCGAAGCCAGTCCTGCACGTCTGCGCCATTGATGCCGCCCGGGGTGCGAAAATCAGAAATCACGCCGTGAAAATTCCGCGAACCGAGCAACTGCAATCCCTCCGCCGCCGAGGGCGATAAAACCACTTCATATCCGCGCCGCTCGAGAGCCGTGCACAAAAACGCAGCCACCGACGGCTCATCCTCGATCAGCAAAATGCGTGGCCGCGCCGCCACTGCTTGGGAAGCCCCCATTATCCGGCCTCCGCGGCTAGCACTTCCGCCTGCCGCGCCGCGATGGGCAATCGCACGCGTATCACGCAACCCACGCCGTCCGGATTGTTCTGCGCGGTGATTTCACCTCCATGCGCGCGAACAATCCCATAGCAGATACTCAAGCCGAGGCCCGTGCCCTTGCCCACTTCCTTGGTGGTGAAGAACGGGTCGAAAATGCGTTCCAGTTGCGAGACGCCCGGGCCGTTGTCCCGAAAGGAAATCTCGAGCTGGCCCTGGCGATGCGACGTCGCAATTTCGATTTTCCCGCGCCGCCGGGTTTCCCGCACTGCGTCGTAGGCATTGTTCACAATGTTGAGAAACACCTGCTGCAATTGGTGCGGATCGCCAACCAGGAGCGGCAGCTCCTCGTCGTAGCGCTCGGCCAGCTCGACTCCATGATTCGCGAAATCGTAGGCGCGAAGCTTCAGCGTCTGCCGGAGCACGGAGTTCACCTGCACGGGCTCGCGCTGCGCCGGCATCTGCCGCGCGAAGCTGAGCAGGTTCTGAACGATCACGCGGGTGCGCTGCGCTTCCTCGAGAATCACGCGCAATTCCTCCTTGGCCTCTTCGGGAATCGCCGGATTTTCCAGCAGCAGATCCGTAAAGCCCACAATCGCCGCGAGCGGGTTATTCACTTCGTGCGCCACGCCGGAAACCAATTGGCCCAGCGCCGCCATTTTTTCCGTGCGCATCAGCTTGGCTTGAAGGTCGGCGGCATCGGTGATATCCGTCAGCACGGCGACAACGCTATTAATTTCGCCCTGCTCGTCGCGCATGGGGCTCAGGCTGATCGAAAACTGCCGGGTGGTTCCGTTTTCCCGTACGAGTGGAATTTCCAGCCTGCCTAGCGTCGCTCCTTCGAGCGCTCGTTCGAGCCCTCCGGTGAAAGAAGCCCGAAGAGCCGGGGCGACCAGGTCGGCAAGCGGACGCCCCAGTAGATCCTGCTCGCGGTACCCCGCTTCGAAACAGCGGCGATTCGCAAAGCTCACGAGCCCGGCCGTATCGAGGACGAGAATCATGCTCTGCGTGTTGTTCAGGATATTTTTGTTGAAATCGCGCTCGCGACGATAGCGCCGCTCCGCTTCGCGCCGATCGGTGATGTCTTTGAGCACGTGGATCGTTCGAAGCTCATTCTCCTCGCCCGCGTGTATGCGTGAAGTGGAGATCAGATAGGTACGTTTACCATCCTGATGGATAAACTCTTCCCGCGCTGCATCGGAATTGCGGCAAAACGGACACTGCCCCGGTTGTACGGGTGCTCCGAGAAGTTGCCACCCGCCAATATCACTGCCGACCGCCTCCGCAGGGCGCAAATGCAGAAGGCCCGCCAGCGCCTGATTGAGCCTTAAGACTCGGCCGGCTGCGTTGTGCACGACGATGAAATCGGAAATCGCGTCGAAATCCTCGACCCACTGCTTCCGCGACTGCTCGATTCCCGAGAAGAGCCGCGCGTTTTCCAGCGCCATGGATGCGTGAGCCGCCAAAGCCTCCAGGAGCTGATGTTCCATGGGAGAAAGTTCATGCCCCAGATCTGCAAGGCACAGGACACCCAGCGGCGCGGCTTCGCTTCCCTTGAGTCGCGCGAGCAGAACCTCGCGCCAGCCCAGGGCTTCCGACAGTTCGCGACCGAGCAACCTCGCGCTGGACGCCGGGCGCAACTCTGCAGCCGGCAGATTTCCTTGTTCGGCAAGCGCGATCGCCAACTGACGCTGAATCGTCCTCTCCCGGCAATTGGCAAGACCGCTGAACGCTGCAATCTCCCATTCCATATTGCGTCGCAGTGCCAGGACGGCGGCGCGGGCGCCGAGCATTTCCATAGCGCGCGCCGTCAGCCGACGGGCAAATTCAGGGGTGCCTAGTGATGGGCTGAGTTCCAGCGTTGTGGCGGAGAATTGCGCCAACAGGCTCTCGAAGGAGCCATCGCGGAGGGACGGAACTTCCCGAGTTCGCTTCAATGCACGCATGGAGGATAGGGGCTTGCGCGCGCTTCGCCTAGCTTCTTAAAGACGTTACGGCGCAATCTCATTTTGAGTCAAGGAATGCCCACGCCCGTGTTGCCGTAAGGGGCAATCCGTCATGTGTCTCAACTTGAGACTTGAAAACAGGGGTGTCCTGGCGTTTGAGACAACCAACCGGTGAGGCGCGCGTTATCTGCTACGCTTGCCAATTTTATATCTCTTTCAAAATCAGTCACCTGCAAGATGTGTTGGCGAATTATGGCCGCTTGAAAAGAACTCCTTGCCCATGGCATCCCCATTGCATTTTGCACCACCGGAGCTTTCCCGGAAAGGCAACAGAGTTATGAAAACGGGTCTCATTGTCCTAGGGCTGGTACTAACCATTGGCGGGCCTGTCGCGCTGCCACTGAAGAGCCTTGCCCAGGACTCTTCGCCGGGGACCACCAAGCGCAAGGTTCGATCCAAAGTGGCGCCCGATTATCCGCCGCTGGCGAAGCAGATGAATATCAAGGGCCGCGTCAAGATCGAGGCGACCATCGCCGCCGATGGACACGTGGTTACCACGAAAGTGGTCGGGGGCAGCCCCCTGCTGGTTAATGCGGCGATGGATGCGCTCAAAAAATGGCGCTTCGAGCCGGCGCCGAAAGACACGGATGAAGTGATCGAGTTCGAGTTCAACGAATAAGAGTAGCGCCCCTTAAGGCGCGGACGTGCGGTTCCTGGCGGGCAGCGGAGCGGAGGAATTTCAAATGACGATTGGCAAGAAACTCTACATGGGATTCGGGGCCATCCTGGCCATCATGCTGTTCCTGCTCCTGATCAACATCTTCTCCGTTGTGCGCCAGTACAACGCGCGCGACGCGGTGAAGGCAACGCTGTCCGATTTGCAGGCCATCGAAAAGGTCCGCGATCAAATGCTGGGAAACCATCTTTCCCTGGGGAATTATCTGCTGAGCGGCAATCCCCAGGATGAAGAAAAAACGAATCGCGGCATCAACGACCTCCAAGAGACTTTAAGGGAAAGTGAATCGAATGCGAACGACGTGAACCTGCGCTCCGCTCTCACGGAGGTGGAAGGCAACGAACGCAACTGGGCCGATGGTTTTGCCAAAGAGATGGTCGCCAAGCGTCACCAGGTCGACGCGGGCAACGCTACCGTTGCCGACATGCAGGTTTTTTACCTGCAGCACGACCCGAATTCCTGGATCGCCAATTCCACGAGCATGCTGGATGAAGCCGACCGCGCCGTGCGCGCGGCGTACGATAATTCCAATCGCTCCTCGACCTCGGCGACCTGGTGGGGCGTCATCATCACCACCCTGGGCACTTTGCTGGCTGTCGCCCTAGGAGTGCTTATCGCCTTCTACACCGCAAAATCCATCAAGGAGCCGCTCTATCACCTGATTGAAGTCGCGCGCAAGATTAGCGACAGCGGCGATTTGGAGCAATCGATCGATGTCCATCGCGGCGATGAAGTGGGCGTCCTCGCCGAGAATTTCAACAAGATGATCCTGCACTTGAAGGAGATGGCCTCTCTATCGGCGGCCATCGCCGAGGGCAAGTTGTCCGTCTCCATCCAGCCGCGATCGCAGCACGACACGATGGCCAAAGCATTCGCGCGGATGACGCAAGGGCTGCGCGAGTTGGTCCGCCAAGTGCGCGACAGCGCTTCGCAAGTGGCCAGCGGCGCCGGACAGATGGCGGGCGCATCCGACGAATCCGCCAAGGTGAGCGTCCAGGCAGCCTCCGCCATTGATGAGGTGACCAGCACCATGCACGAGATGAGCATCAACGTGCAGAACGTGGTCAAGAACACGCAAGTGCAGGCGACCAGCGTTTCGGAGACTTCCGCCTCCATCGATCAGATGGTGACCTCCATTCAGCGCGTGGCCGACACGGCCAAGCTGCTCGTGGACATTTCGCACCGCTCCCGCGAGGAAGCCCAGACCGGCATGGTGACGATGGACAAGGCCACGGAAGGCCTCAATCGGACCAGCCGGGCCATTCAGTCCTCGGCCGAAATCATTGACGTGCTGGGCCGCCGCGCCGACGATATCGGCAAAATCATCGAAGTGATTGACGACCTCGCCGAACAGACCAACCTGCTGGCTCTCAACGCCGCCATCGAGGCAGCGCGCGCCGGCGAGCATGGTCTCGGCTTCGCCGTGGTTGCGGAAGAGGTCCGCAAGCTTGCTGAAAAATCCACGCAATCAACCAAGGAAATTTCCGAACTCATCGAAGGAATTCAGAAGGAAGCGCGCGAGGCCGTGGAAAACATGGAGAAAAGCACGACCATGGTTGAGGAAGGACTCCTGCTGAACAAGGACCTGAGTCAAGCCCTCGAGAAAATCTCCAACGTGGTTTCGGAGGTGTACAAGTTCTCGCAGGAAATCGGCGCCGCCACCATGGAGCAGTCGAATGGCTCGTCTCAAATTGCCCGGGCGACGAATCGGCTCACGGAGATCACACAGGAGATTAATTCATCGGTGGAAGAGCAGGCTTCCGGCGCCCAAGCCGTCGTGCGCGCCATGGAAAGGATGCGCGAGCTGGTGCAGCAGTCCACATCCAGCTCCACGGAGCTGGCCGCTGCCGCCGAGCAGATGACAAAGCTGTCCCGGGGGCTGCTGGAATCCATGGATCGCTTCGTTCTCGAGGAAGGCCACGCGGATGCCTGGCGCCACTCGGCCCGGCGGCCTGCGGCGGCACCGGAGCAACATGCTCTTCCGGAATACGCCGAAATGGCGCGCTCCTAAGAGCACCCAAAACCACCATGGATAAGGAACTCCAGGTCGTCGGCTTTCGCATCGGGCGGGAGACATTCGGGTTGCCCATCTCGATGGTCCGCGAAATCGTCCGTGTGCCTGAAATCACCACCGTGCCCAATGCGCCCGATTACATCGAAGGCGTCATCAATCTGCGGGGACGCATCATCCCGGTCGTGGATTTGCGCAAGCGATTCGGCGTGAAATCGGTGGAGCCAAACAAGAAAAACCGGATTGTGGTGGTCGAGCTAGGGACGCGGGCCATCGGGCTGATTGTGAACTCCGCGTCGGAGGTATTGCGGATTCCCCCTTCGGATATTGAAGAACCGCACAGCGTGTTTCAGGAGGGCGAGCTCGACTTTATCACCGGTGTCGGGAAGCTGAATGGGCGGCTCGTGATTCTGCTCGATCTGGATCGAATTCTACAGCGGGGAGAACTGCGCGGCCTGGCCGAAGTTGCCGAAGCCGCAGCGGGCGTTGCCACAGGAGCCATGGCTCGGGATTTCTAGCCCTTCTCGAGATTGCTGCAGCGGCATTCTCCCGGTCCGCGGACGCATGGCGCAAGGAATTGCGCGGTAGCTGGAACTCACGAACCGCAGCGGTAGCAGGCGAAAAGAGTTGTGCGAGGAGCGCATGTCAACACTCACGGTACAGGTCCCCCTCACCGATGCGGAACTCAAGCTCTTGCAGACCCTCGTGTACCAGGAATGCGGCATGTATTTCGATGAGCGCCGCACGCACTATCTCCGCGACCGCTTGCAGCGCCGCCTCAAGGCCTGCCAGATGGACTCTTTCTACAGCTACTATCGGCTCCTCACCAGCCGGGAGGGCAAGAAGGAGCTTGTAGCGCTGCTCGAAAATTTGACGGTCAACGAGACGAGCTTCTTCCGCATTCGCCCGCAACTCGAACTTTTTCAGAAGGTCGTGCTCGAGGAAATCTTGAGGCGCAAACAGGAGCGCCGCGATTGGTCGCTGCGCATCTGGAGCGCGGGTTGTTCCACGGGCCAGGAACCCTACACGCTGGCCATCCTTATTTGCGACGCCCTCGCATACTACTATCTGCGCAACCCGCTGCCCTTCGAAATGCCCGTGCCGAAACCGCTCATCCCGCCGCCCTGGAAGGTGGAAATCATTGCGTCGGACATCAATTACTCAGCGCTGCTCACGGCACAGCAGGGGATTTATAGCGAAACACAAATGGAAACCGTGGATTACACATGCCGGCTGCGCTATTTCGACAAACTGGCCGACAAATATGCCGTGAAGCCGGCGCTTAAGGATCTCGTGCAGTTCGACTTCCATAACTTGAAAACCGAATATCTGCCGCAGCACAATGATGCCATCTTCTGCCGCAACGTCATGATCTACTTTGATGAAGCCGAACAGAAGCGGCTGATTGAAAAGTTCCACCACTGCCTCAATCCCGAAGGCTATCTCTTCGTCGGCCACGCCGAAAGCTTGTTTGGCCTGACTTCCAAGTTCCACATGATCCACGAGAACAACGCTACGGTGTATCAGCGGATCGAGGAGACGTCGCCGTGACATTTCTTTCCGACGAGAGCGCGTCCGAACTCCGCGATCTCTTCTTCGAGAGCGCCGGGGAGATCCTCCAGGGGATGAACGAAGCCGGCTTGGCGCTTGAAGAGCACCCTGGCGACCCCGAGCAACTTCGCCATGTGCGCCGGGCCGTGCATACGTTGAAAGGCGATTCGGCCGCCTGCGGCTTCCGCGAACTGAGCGAGTTGGCCCACGAATTGGAAGATGTTCTCACACCCGAGTTGGCTCGGGAGAACGCCCAGCTGATCGCGGAGGTGGTTCTCGCTGCCGCCGACACGTTCCATGAAATGCTCGCGGCCTATCGGAACCATCTACAGCCGCCCGCGGGTGGGGCTCTGCGGGATCACATCCAGGGGCTTCTGCACCGGCCCGCGGCACGCCCGCAACAGCCCACAGTCCTCGCGAAGTTCACGTGGAGCGAATACGAGCGGCTGAGGATCGCCGAGGCGTTTCGCCATGGCGAAACCGTTTATCACATCGCACTGTACCTCGATCCGGATTCGACTCTACCCGCCGCTGCTTTGGAGCTCGCTCGCAAGGCGTTCAGCGAGGCCGGACGAATCCTGGCCCTGCGTCCGGAAGCGGAGGCTCCCGTCGAATGCCTTCCTTTGATCGAAGCGGCGCTCGCGAGCGCGAAGCCCGTGGATTGGATTCGAAGCCGCTGCCATATTCCCGCCGTGGTGGAAAAGATTTCCGTCGAAATTGCGCCGGCACCAAAAGCAACCACGCGTGATGCGCTGGAGGTTCTTCTCGAATCCGAAGCCGCTGCTTCCATTGGCGTCAAGCCGGGCCAGCCGGATTTTGTAGCGACACATGAAGAAGAGGCTCCCGAACCCGGGACTGCGGCCGGGCTGGCCCACGCGGCCGCGGAAAACACGCTTCGCGTGGATGCGGGCCGCATTGATATCGTCATGAACCTGGTCGGCGAGCTGATCATCGGAAAATCCATGCTCCAGCGAGCGATCGGCGAGCTCGAGCGCCGGCACACCAAGGATCCTCTGTGTGGAAAATTCTCCGACGTGCTCGCGTTTCAGGCCCGCATCCTCGGTGAACTGCAAAAATCGGTGATGAAGGTCCGCATGGTGCCCGTCGAGCAGCTTTTCCGCCGGTTCCCCCGCGTTGTGCGCGACGTCGCTAAGCTGCGTCACAAGGAGATCGGCCTCGAAATCACCGGGCAGAACACCGATCTCGACAAGGGAATCCTTGATGCGCTCGCCGAGCCGCTCGCGCACCTGGTCCGCAATGCCGCCGACCATGGCATCGAACCAGCCGCGGAACGCCAATCCGCCGGCAAGCCCGCTCGCGGCACAATCCGCCTGCATGCGCGCCACGAGGGTGATCAAGTAGTGATCGAGGTTTCCGACGATGGCCGCGGTCTCGATCGCCAAAAGATCGTCCGCCGCGCCATTGAGCGCGGAATCCTCAAGGAGGAGGACAGCGCACGACTGAGCGAATCGGAAGCGCTCCAATTGATTTTTGCCCCTGGGCTGAGCACGGCGGACGAAGTGACCTCAATTTCCGGGCGCGGCGTGGGACTCGACGTGGTGCATTCCGCCCTGGAAATGCTGAAGGGTTCGATAGAGCTCGAAAGCGAGCCCGGGAATGGAACCACTTTTCGCATCCTCCTGCCGCTCACCCTGGCAAGCATCCAGGCGCTCCTTTTCCACGCTCATGGACGTCTCTATGCCCTGCCGCTCGCTTCCGTAGTTGAAATCACGCGCATCGGCGAGGAAGAGATTCACCGCGTGGATGGCCGCGAGGTATTCCAGTTGCGCCAGCAGGTCCTGACACTGTTTCGGCTGGATAGGCTCGGCGCTCAGAAGGCGCACGGACGAGCCAAGCGCATCTTTGTGATCGTCATCGGAGCGAGCGGCCGCCGGTTCGGCCTGGCCGTGGATAGTCTTATGGGGGAAGAGGAACTGGTTATTAAGGCGCTGGAAGACCAGCTTGTGACGTCCCCTCTTGTGAGCGGAGCATCGATCCTGGGTGACGGAACCGTAGTGCTGATCCTGAACGTCGTGGCCGTGGTCCAACATCTCTCCAGAATGCCCGTGCTGGAGGCCATCGCATGAGCCAGAGGATTCGAGTTCTCGTGGTGGACGATTCGGCGCTGATGCGGAAGCTCATTCCGCAAGCGCTGCTCCACGATCCTTCCATCGAAGTCGTTGGGACGGCCATGGACGGGATCATCGGGTTGAAGAAGATCGAGGAATTGAAGCCGCACGTGGTGACGCTCGACCTTGAGATGCCCCGGATGGACGGAATGGAGATGCTGCGGCAGATTACGCGCGGGCATCACGTTCCGGTCATCATCGTCAGCGCGCACACCGAGGAAGGCGCCTCTCTGACGCTGAAGGCGCTGGGGCTGGGCGCGTTCGACTTCGTGACCAAACCACAAGGGGCTGCCGCGGGCCAGTTCGACCAAATCTCCACCGAGCTTGCGCTCAAGATTAAGGTTGCTGCTGCATCCGGCGTGCCGAGAATGATCATCACGGCGCCGACGGCAAAGCGGAAAGAGCCGGGCGGCTCTTCCGTGGCTCCCCGGCAGCCATCGCGCATTGTGGCCATCGGCATATCCACGGGTGGGCCCAACGCGCTGCAGTATCTGCTGTCCCAGCTTCCGGAGGATTTCCCCGGGTGCCTTCTGATCGTGCAGCACATGCCGGAAGGGTTTACGCAAACGTTCGCGAAGAGGCTGAACGAATCTTCGGCCATTGAGGTGAAAGAGGCTCAAACCGGCGACGCGCTTCTGGCAGGGCGCGCTCTGATATGTCCGGGAAACCGGCATATGAAGATGCGGCGCATGGACCATGGAGACATCGTGGTTCTGGCGGACGATGAGCGGGTGAATGGTCATCGGCCGTCGGCGGACGTGCTATTCCATTCCGTGGCGCGGGAGGCGGGGAGCAAAACCGTGGCGGTGTTGATGACGGGAATGGGGGACGATGGCGCCGCCGGCATGGGAGCCGTGCAGGCCGCCGGCGGATTCACCATCGCACAAAGTCCCGAGACTTGCATAGTGGACAGCATGCCTCGCGCAGCCATCACGCGAGGCTTTGCCGCACGCGTGGTTTCGCTTCCGGATCTGGCGGGCGCGCTGCAATCGAAATGCTTGGTGGAGCAGGCGCCGGCAGAGCCGGGCGGAGAATTGTCTGCTGCGCACCCAATAATTGAAGAAGGTGTTTCGCGGAGGAGGTAGTTATGAAAGAGTTCGAAGCATTAACACGAAAGAAGGACCGGCAGCCGGTCCGCTACTTGATCGTGGACGATTCCATCTTTGCGCGGAAGAGCCTGATGAAGATGGTGGAGTCGTTCGGGGGGCAAGTGGCGGGAGAAGCAGGCGACGGTTGCACGGCCATCACGGAGTACGCGCGGACGAAGCCCGACATTGTCCTGATGGATATCACCATGCCGCAGATGGAAGGGATCGAAGCGGTTGACCACATCATCCGCGATCATCCCGACGCGCGCGTGGTGATGGTCTCTTCCGTGGGCTACCAGGACAACATTCTGGCCGCGCTCCAAAAGGGCGCCCGCCATTTCGTGCAGAAGCCCGTGAAGCCCGAGGCGCTCTACGAAATTATTCGCTACGTGCTCAACGACGATGGCGTCACTCTTCCCGTGGGCGCGGCAGGGGAGAAAAACTGATGAGGATGGATTTGATCCAGCCGTTTATCGGCTCGCTCGATACCGTTGTGGCGGAGGTGATGAAGACTCCGGCCAAAATCGTGGAACTGAAGATGGAAAGAGAAGGGTACCGGCGGCAGGGGCTGGCGGCCGTGGTGACGTTTCACGGGCAGATCGAGGGCCGCATCGTTCTGGACATGGAGCCGCAGGCCGCCGCGGAGGTGGCTGGCTATCTTACCGGCGCGGCCGTGGATCCGGCGGAGGCGCTGGTGCCGGAAACCGTGTGCGAGCTTGCCAACATGGTGATCGGCAACGCCGTGACGCTGCTCAATGATCGAGGATTCCAATTCAAAGTCTGTCCTCCCGAGGTGCTGGGGGAAGAGCAGTGCGCCGAGGCCGGGAAAGATTCGGAAGCAACTGTATTGTGCTTTGAAACTCCGCACGGCAACGTGTATCTGAATATCGCGATGCGCTACCACGCACACCACACGCGCGAACACGCGCCTCTTGCCACGCTGTAAGAATTTCATCGTGCCGCGCTTCACTCGTCCGATGACCGGCGCACGCGAGATTGTATGTTGGCGTATTCCGTGCCGTGCCGGAACAGACCCGCCTTGGGAATTTCCTCCGAATAGATGATGCGCGCGGGAAGAAAAATATTGGCGGCGTCCGGCGCGTAAGGAACAGCCACCGAAACGGCGGAATGGACGTCGTAGCGGCGCTTGCTGCGAAAGCACAGCCCCACCGGAGAAATATCCTCGCACACGGCGAGCTCATCGTCCGCGCCCTCCTGGCGTATGCAAGCGGTGAGGCGCGTCTTCTGGCGCACCTTCTGCCGCTCGACGTGGGGGCCTTCGGGGGCAGCCGGGCGCTTCGCGTCGCTCGCCCCGCCTTTGCGGGATGAGCGCGGGGCGAGCTTCTTTTCGTCTTCGTGAGGGGCTTGCGTCCAGATACTGGGGACGCCGCATGCGGTGCAATGGCGGGCGATGCCGCGGTTGGTCTCGAAACCGCAGAGTTCCATTTCGTTGAGATAGACGACTTCTCGCCGGCGGCAGTAGGTGCATTCGAGGAGCATACGGGCGATGGCCTCCGCCGATTCCACAATGGGAGGAAACTCCACTCCCCAGAGGTCCACGGCGGCATCCAGAATCTCGATGCCGTAGAGGTAGCCGTCTTCCAGCTTGCCGAACTGCCCCACGACGCGTACGGAACCCTGGCGGTGCGACTCGCTCGGGGCTTTTCGCTTCAGGTGAATTTCCTGGTGGGGCGCGAGCTCGCGGTCGAAGAGAATGATGGCCCCGTTACGATTGATAAGGAGGGTGCGGGCCGCCTGGTTAAACTCCTCGCCATGGACATCCGTGCCGGAGGCTTCGAGCCATAAAGTGAGCGAGACGCGATCCGTGCGGCGCGCCGAGGCCGGTTCCATAAGGTCCTCCTCCGGGGGGACGGTTCCTTCCCGCCAAGATAGCATATTGAGGTCGCCGGCAGGCAGCAAAAGGGCCTCAATACCCCCCGGAATTTGTCCCGATTAGGAGGTTGGGAATCAGAAAATGAAGGGAATAGGAAAAGCGCCCGCTTACGCGATGAATCCGCTTCGGCGCGGTAAGTGAGGGTGAAGGCAAGAGCGGAGGTGGTTGGTGGGCCGGGGTGATGGACGACTCGCGCGATGTTCTACGTTCGCGAAGGTCAATGGCACATAGGTAAAAGTGCCTGTGCTGCGGAGGACGATCGCATGATTTTCCACATTTCCACACGGCGTAAGCGGGCCGGAGGGAATGCAGAATATGGGGCTCGAAAGGTGCAGGGAGTTTGGAAATGCCAGGTAAACCTTTTAAAAACAGCAGCTTATATAGGTGATTAGGGGAATGGGGGTTAAGGCATAAATTCGATGTTTCGCATGAATTTCGCTCTTGATTTTTTGTTTTCGGGGCTGTAACCTTCGTGGAGCTTGTGGTTATTTTATTTTTCAGGGAGACCGACCATGGAATGGACAGCGCCGAAGCACGAAGAGATTTGCCTGAGCTGCGAAATCAGTTCCTACGCCAACGCAGAACTTTAGTCCTGAGTTCGAATGCGTGTTAAGGTCCTCGGCTCTGCTGCCGGGGGCGGTTTTCCTCAGTGGAATTGTGCCTGCCGGAACTGCCGCCGCCTGAGGGACGGCGGTGTGTCCTTGCTTCCGCGGGCACAGACGCAGGTGGCAGTGTGTTCTTCCCCGAATGAATGGTCTCTCCTGAACGCTTCTCCGGATCTGCGCTCTCAAATTCTCTCCACAGCATCACTCGCTCCCGCAAAAGGTCCACGGCATACACCGATCACGGGTATCTGGCTGATGAGCGCCGATGTGGATTCCGTGGCGGGGTTGCTTCATTTGCGCGAATTTCAGCCTTTGACCGTGTACGCGACGGCGTCGGTGCGGCGAATTCTGCTGGAAGACAATCGCATATTCCGTGTGCTGGAGCGGTCGAATCCGCCTGTTTGCTGGCGAGAGATACCGCTCAACACGTGGCTCCCATTTACGGCGGGCGATGATTCCTCCGCGGAGGGTGCGATCCGCGTTCGCGCGGTGCCGCTAGGCGGGGCTTATCCGGACTATGTGAGCGAGGGGCTGCGGCGTTCGCTCAACCCCGAAGAAGCCGTGATTGGATTGGCGCTGGCGTCGGGGAAGAAACAGTTTTTTTACGCGCCCTCACTTGGCGTCCGCTCCGGTGAATGGAAGGAGTGGGCGCATGCGAGCGACCTTTGCCTGATTGACGGAACGTTCTGGGACGACAAGGAATTGATTTCCGCGGGCGCCAGCTCGAAAACGGCGCGCGAGATCGGACACATTCCGCTTTCAGGAAAAGGCGGCTTGCTCGAGGAATTCGGCGCGGACGGACGGGGCCGGCGCGTCTTAATTCACATCAACAACACGAATCCCATTCTGGATGAGGAGAGCGCCGAATATCGCGAGGTGCGACGCGCGGGGTGGGAAATTGCGTATGATGGTATGGAGATCGAACTGTGAACAAGGCTATGAGTGGCACGCTCATTCCGGAATCGGAATTTATCGCCGGCTTCGACGCCATCGGCGAGGAGCGGTACCACCACAAGCATCCGTTTCATTTGCGGATGCACGAAGGGAAGCTGACGCGCGGGCAGCTTCAGGCCTGGGCGCTCAATCGCTACTACTATCAGAGCCGGATTCCCATCAAGGACGCGGTAATTTTGTCGCGGGCCGACGACCCGGATTTCCGCCGCGCTTGGCGCAAACGGATTCTGGACCACGATGGCGACGGCACGGGGCCCGGCGGAATCGAGAAATGGCTGCGACTGGTGGAAGCGACGGGGCTGACGCGACAGCAGGCCATACAAGGGGAAGGAATCCTGCCGGCCACGCGGTACGCGGTGCAGGCGTATGTTGATTTTGTGTCGACGCGGCCGCTCGACGAGGCCGTGGCGTCATCACTGACCGAACTTTTTTCGCGTAAGCTGATCACGCTGCGCATGGACCGGCTTCGGACGCACTATCCCTGGCTTTCGAGCGGGCTCGATTATTTTACCGGCCGGCTGACGCAGGCGCCCGAGGATGCCGCCTTCGCTTTGGACTGGGTGGTGAAGCACGCGCACACGCGCGAGGAACAGGAGAAGGCCTACGCGGCGCTTCGCGCGAAGTGCGACATCTTGTGGGCGCAGCTGGATGCGCTCTACTGCGCGTATGTCGAGCCGGGCTGGCCGCCGCCGGGGGCATTTCAGCCGGCGAATTCGGGAGAAAAGAAGGCGACGTGACATTGGAACTCGATAGCCGTCCGTGCCTCGCTGTGGGCTGCCGCCTGAACGAACGCGATGGGCAGGCGCGCATGCTGCTGATGCCGGAGCGCGCGCTGCGATTGGTTGGCCCGAGCCTCGAGATTGTCGAGCGGTGCGACGGGCGGCGCACGGTGCGGCAGATTATTTCCGAATTGCAGGCGATCTATTCGAAGGCCGAGCCGGAAAAGGTGGAGCAGGATATTCTCGGCTATCTGGCATTGCTGCAGGACAAACGCGCGCTCGATTTCGTGTCCGGCGCGGCCGCGACCGAGAATGACGGCAAAGGCTGAAGGCGCAAGATGAGTGCAATTTCCCCACCGCTGGCCCTGATTGTAGAGCTGACACATCGCTGCCCGCTGCACTGCGTTTACTGCTCGAATCCACGCGAGCTGAAGCATCGAGCGGATGAACTTTCGACGGACATGTGGGCGCGGGTGTTCGGCGAAGCAGCGAAGGCCGGCGTGCTGCAGGCTGATTTTACGGGAGGCGAGCCGCTGGCGCGTCCCGACCTCGTGGATTTGATTCGCGCGGCGCGCGTGGCGGGGTTGTATGTAAGCCTCATCACGTCGGGACTGCCGCTTGATGAGGCGCGGCTCGACGCGATTTTGGAAGCCGGCCTCGACCATATACAACTGAGTTTTCAGGGCGCGCGGGAGGAGATCGCGCGCGAAATTTCGGGGACGAAATCGCACGCGCATAAACTGCGCGTCCTCGAATGGCTGAAGAAACGGCGCGTGGCCCTGACGCTGAACTTCGTAATTCACCGGGAGAATATCGAGCAGCTCGAGGAGATGCTCGCGATTGGTGAATCTTCGAGCGCGGGACGGATCGAGTTCGCGAACGTGCAGTATTACGGCTGGGGGTTCGCGAATCGCGAGCGGCTGCTGCCCACGCGGGCGCAGCTGGACCGGTCGGTGAAATTTCTCGAAGGCGCGCAGCAGCGGCTGCGCGGGAAAATGAGCGTGGAGTTCGTGGTCCCCGATTACTACGCGAAGTATCCCAAGGCGTGCATGGGAGGGTGGGGACGCAAGTTGCTGCTGATTTCGCCCGATGGCGAGGCGCTTCCCTGCCACGCGGCACGGATGATTCCGGGATTGCGCTTCGACAACGTGAAGGAGCGAAGCGTGCTCGACATCTGGGAAAATTCGGAGGCGTTCCGGAAATTCCGCGGCGAGGGGTGGATGCCCGAACCGTGCAAAAGTTGCGATCGCCGCGAACAGGACTTCGGCGGCTGCCGGTGCCAGGCGTTCCTGATTACAGGGGATGCGGCGGCTACTGATCCTGTTTGCTCGCTTGCGCCGGAGAGAGCGAAGGTGGACGCCGTGCTCGCCGCGGTGAATGGCCGAGGCGCGGATAGTGTGGCGAGCGCGGAGTGGGTCTATCGTCCGAATCCCGCGTCCTAATCCTGCTTAAGAGGCGGCGGAAGTTTGCGGCTGCGGCGGACGCATCACTTCACGAAAAATAAAGAGCAGGCTCCCCAGCAGGCACACCGATCCGAATATCGCTAGCGCGTGCGGCGCGCCCATGCGCTTGGCTACGCCCCCGACAAGCAGCGCGCCGAGCGGCTGAACTCCCATGAACATGGTGGCGTAGACGGCCATGACGCGGCCGCGGAGATGGTCGGGGACGCGAAGCTGCACGATGGTGTTGGTGGCCGCCATTTGCGACGTGACCGCAAAACCGATTATCAGCAGCAGGGCCGCGGAAAGCGCGAACAGGCGCGACTGCGAAAATAAAATGAGTCCCAGCGAGCAGATGGCGGAGCCGGCGCCGATCCATTGCACGAGGTTTCTGTAATTCGTGCGCGCGGCGAAGTTCAGCGCGCCGAGCACGGCGCCCACTCCCGCGAAGCTCATGAGCAGGCCCAGGCCGCGCGCGCCGCGACCCAGGACGTCATGCGCAAATATGGGCATGAGAACCGAATATTGCAGGCCGGCCATGCTGACCAGGCTCAGCAGCAGCAGGGCCGAGCGCATGGGCTGGTCATTCATCGCGTAGCGGAAGCCTTGGAGAAGATTTTCGAGCGGCGAGCCTTCGGCGGGGCGGGGCGCCGTGCGCTCGATGCGCATCATCAGCAGGGCGGCGATGACGGCGAGAAAACTGATGCCATTGAGAAAGAAGCACCAGCCTTCTCCAACCCAGGCGATCGCGAAGCCGGCGAGCGCCGGACCCACGACGCGCGCTCCATTGAAGATGGAGGAATTCAGCGCGATAGCGTTGGGCAAATCGTCCTTGCTCGTCATCTGAACGAGGAATGCCTGGCGGATGGGAACGTCGAAGGCGTTCACGATGCCGGCGAGAAAGGCGATGAGGATGATTTCCCAGACGCGCTCGATGCCGGGCAGAGTGAGCGCGGCCAGGGCGAACGCCAGGATGGCGGAGATGGTCTGCGTCCAGAGGACGCCTGTTCTGCGGTCGAAGCGGTCGGCGATATAGCCGCCGAAGGAAGACAGAAGCAGGATGGGAATTTGGTTGGCGAAAGCGAAGACGCCCAGCAGAGCCGCCGATCTGGTGAGGCGGTAGACCAGCCAGAGCTGCGCGGTGGATTGCATCCACGTGCCGATGAGCGAAATAAGCTGGCCCGCGAAGAAAAGCCGGAAGTTGCGATGTTGGAGGGCGCGAAAACGCGTGGACACTTGCGGGATATTCCTCTGATTGCCGGTGCGGAAAGCCGGGTCGAGTCACGATGCCGCGAAAGGAGGGGCTTTGTCAACGGGGTTCGGGGAGCGGTGCCCGCGCTTGATGGAAGCCCGTATTTCTTATAAGGACACGTTGTGTCACTTTCCGTGCGCCTGCCCGCGCCGTGCGTGTATTGTAAGAGGACAGGGATGGCCGGAGACGGCAACGCCATGAAAAAGCTGAAGTTCCTAGTTTCGCTCACCACCGAGGACAACGACTTCCAAGTCGAACAATCCCTTGCCGCGGAAGAGACTTCGCGGCGGCTGCACTTGGACGCAGAGGTAATTTTTGCGGACAATGACGCCATCAATCAAAGCCAACAATTGCTGAAGGTGATTCAAGGGCCCAAGGAATTGCATCCGGACGCCATCATATTAGAGCCTGTGGGTGGAACGGGGCTGCCGCATGTGGCTGCGGCCGCGGCTGCGGCCGGGATCGGATGGGTGGTCCTCAACCGGCAAGCGGATTACTTGCAGGAACTACGGCAGAAAGCTCGTGCGCCGGTTTTTTCCATCAGCGCCGACCATCAGGAAATTGGGCATATCCAGGCACAGCAGATCGCGGCACTGCTGCCGAAGGGCGGGACGGTGGTTTACATCGAGGGGCCATCCGACGCCTCGTCGGCGAAAGAGCGCGCCATCGGGATGCAACAGCGTGTGCCTTCGAACATCAACTTCATCACGATGAAGGGTAGGTGGACGGCGGAAAGCGCGCACCGCGCCGCTGCGTCCTGGATGCAGCTATCCACGTCTAAGAAAACGGATGTGGATCTGCTTTGCGCGCAGAACGACGCCATGGCCATGGGCGCTCGAAGGGCGTTTCAGGAGCAGACGGATGAAAACGCGCGGGCAAAATGGCTGGGTGTGCCGTATATCGGCGTGGACGGTCTTCCCAAGACCGGACAGGCATTCGTCCGCAGCGGACTGCTTACGGCTACGGTGATAGTTCCCCCGAACACGAAGCTGGCGATGGAGATGCTGGCGGAGGCGATTCCGAGAGGCCTGCAGCCGGCGCCCCTGACGCACACAGTGGCCATATCGCTTCCAACCATCGAGGAGTTGACCGCAAGGCGCGTGGAAAGAAACCGCGTTCTGGCATCAAGTTAGTGAGCGATATGAGTTGGAGTTTTGATTTTTGCAGCGCGACATTTAAACCTCGAGAGCAAACCGCCGTTTACCATTGAACCCGCGAAGTTAGGGCCGTGCGCGCCTGGGATAGGAATAGATCAGGATCGCGCCAAGCAGGGCAAAAATTCCTCCCCACAAGAAACCGGCCGCGGGACCGACGCTCGACCATAACGCGCCGACGGCGATGCTGGAGACAAGATCGCCGATACCGTTGGCCGTGGCCAGAACGCCAAAACCGGAGCCGCGGACCGCGGCGGGCAGGAGTTCCGCAGCCAGGGATTTCTCGAGCGATGCCTGGAGTCCGGCGTGAATTCCTGCGAGGCCGAAAAGAGCGACGAGAACGGGCATGGTGGGAGGCGCGAGGATGAATCCCGCAAACGCGGCGGCTCCGGTGAGATAGCCGGCGGCGAGAAGGCCTCGCTTGCCGAAGCGGTCGCCGAGAGCTCCGGCGGGATAGGAAGCGGCGGTGCTTGTGAAATTGAGAAAAGTGTAGAGAGCGACGGCAATGGCCGCGGCGCGCGCGGTGCCGTCGCGCGGAGCGAGGATTTGGCCGGCGCGAAGAATCAGAAGTGTGGGCGCGAAGTCGCCGATGCCGTGAGCAAAAACGCCGGCGAGAAAGCGCCAGTAGATTTTCGGGAGTTGCGCGAAACTCGCGGCTAGATTCGGCGCGCGATGGCCGTCCGCTGATTTTCCCGCCGGTGCGAGGAGCGCGAACAGGAGCGCGGCTGCGAGGCCGGGGACGAGGGTCCACCGGAAGACGCCGCGCGTGCCGAGCGTGCCCAGAAGCGCCGCAGCCGAGAGTGGGCCGAGGACAGCGCCGAGATTGTCCATGGCGCGCTCAAAGCCGAAGGCGCGGCCTGCCTGCGACGGCGCGACGGAGTCCGCGAGGAGCGCGTCGCGCGAGGGGCCGCGGCTCCCGCGTCCAATCCATCCGAGGGCGCGGACCACGAGAACGGCCGGCCAGCTCGCGACGAGGGCATACGCGAAGGTGGAAAGCGCCGTCGCGCAGTAGCCGATGATTCCTGTGGGCTTTCTCCAGCGCGGGCGGTCGGCAATCCAGCCGCCGGCAAGTTTCGCGAAGCTCGATAGACCGTCGGAGACGCCTTCAATCACGCCCAGCGCAACGGCTGGCGCGCCCATGCCGGCAAGAAATGCGGGGAGAATTGCGGTGCCCGCTTCGTGTCCCCAATCGGAAAAAAGGCTGGCGAGGCCGATGCCCAGGACGCCGCGGGTGAGCCAGTGTTTTGGTGGCGGGGTGGGGATAATTGGGTCGGTCATGGGTTGGGGGCGATGTGGTTGAGGCTGCGCATGGGGGCGGATTTTTTTGCCGACAGCGGTTAACGCGCGGGTGCGGTTCCTACTCGACCCGCTCTGCGTGATGGTTGCGGCCGTTTTGATGCCAGATAAGCTCCGTAGCCCGCCCATCGCTTTCGGTCACGAAAGTGATCTGGGCTTCGACGACCTTCAGAAAATAATCGCGATCGCCTTCCGGAAAAATCTGAAACTTCGGTTGACCAGTGGCTTGCGCGAACAAGTGATCACCCTCCCGCGTGATGGTCATAATGAAGTTAGGCCTCAGTTGGTAACGTCCGGTATAACCATCGAACAGGCTCGAATCAACAATAACCTCTTTATGTTCCTTTAGCTGCATCAATGGGACACTCGGGTCCAGCAAATGTCTGCCGATATCATCCACGCCCGCGACTGTCAAGGCGTTTGATAGAGCGACGACTCCCAGTCCCGCCTTCGGATCAAAGCCCATGAACGAACGGTAACCGCCTGTGCCGCCGTTGTGACCTATTCGCTCTTTGCCATTGGCCGTGAAGATATGCCAGCCGAGAGCGATTTCCAACTCCGGGTGGCCCGTGGGTCGGCGTTCCTTCACCATTGCAGCCATCGCTGGAGCCAGCGGCGAATTCGCGTAGCCGAGATTCGCCGCGAGGAACGCGAGCAGGTCGTTCGCGGTAGATCGGAGTGCGCCGGCTGCCGCGAGTGTTGATGGGGTCCAACTGGGAACTGTTTCCATCGAGCGATTATGTCCCACCGCAAGTCGCGCCTTCATTTCGGGTGTGAGCGTGATTCCCGTGTTGTTCATGCGCAGCACGTCGCAAATCCGAGAGCGCACCAGCACCTCATAATCCATACCCGCGCGCCGCGCCAGGACATGTCCGAGAAGTCCACCCCCAAGATTCGAATACTCGTATTGCGAGCCGATGTCGCGCGTTAGTTCGTAGGTTGAGAGAAACTGGTAGAGTTGCTCGACCGAATAATCCGCGTACGGATTGGCGCGATCCTTGGGAGTGAAGTTCGTCGGCATTCGCGGCAGGCCGGAGGTGTGCGTAGCTAGGTCGATGAGCGTGATGGAGCGCCCGTTCTGCTCCGGCATTGTCACGTTAGGTGGCAAAAGCATGGCTACCGGATCGTCCAGCGCGACTTCGGCGTGCTGCACCATGTCAGCCAGCAGCAACGACGTGAACACTTTCGTTACCGAGCCGATTTCGAAGATCGTATCGCCGTCGAGCGGACGCGGGTCGCCTTTCTCCAGATGCCCGTATGCAATCACACGGGGCCCCTCCGGCCCGACGATGCCCACGACGATGCCGACGCTCTGGTGTTGAACGTCGATTCGATCGACGAGTATTTGCCGAATTTCAGAGTCCGACGGAAGGGGGAGCTTCGGAAGCATCGGGGGAGTATATCTCAAGGCTATTTGTTAGCCATGTCTCCCGGTTGACGCGGTAACCGGAAACTAATCAATTACTGCGAAGGCCGCGGGTTGTGTTGGCCGGCGGGGGCGAATAGAATCGGGCGGCTCGAGTGTGGAACGAGGCGGGACGTCGCGAGGCGAGCGGAAACGATGCGAGTGGTGGTGCAGCGAGTGAGCCGGGCGCGGGTGACGGTGGAGGGCCGCGTTACGGGCGAGGTCGAAGCGGGGCTGATGGTGCTCGTAGGCGTGGGGCGCGAGGATACGGCGGCGACGGCCGCGACGATGGCCGGGAAGATCGCGAATTTGCGAATTTTCAACGACGAGCAGGGCAAGATGTCCAGCTCGGTGCTCGAGACGGGCGGCGGAGTGCTGGCGGTGCCGCAGTTCACTCTTTATGGAGATGCGCGCGGGCAGCGGAGGCCGAGTTTTGTCGGCGCGGCGCCGCCGGAACAAGGGAAGCTGATTTATGAGGAGTTTGTGAGCGCGATGAAGGCGCTGGGGGTGCCCGTGGAGACAGGCGTATTTCAGGCGCACATGTCGGTGGAGATTGTGAATGATGGGCCGGTGACGATCCTGCTCGATTCCGAAAAAACATTTTAGGATTACAAATCAAACGCCGCAAAGGGCGCATCCCGGAAATGAGGCGATGACCGATTGAGTACGCCAGCCACGAAGTTCGCGGGTAAAATTCGCGCCGCTGAAGCGCGCGACGCCGCGCGGCTCGCGGAACTCGCGATGCAACTCGGCTATCCCACGACCGCAAAGGAAATTGCGAGACGCATCGAGGAGACGCAGCGTTCGAGTGAATCCACTGTTTTCGTCGCCCAGCTTGCCGGAGGAGAAATCGCGGGATGGATTGGCGTGTTCGTGTTTCGCTCGATTGCGGGAGAGCCGCGCGTGGAGATCAGCGGACTGGTGGTGGACGAGAATTTGCGCTCGCAGGGGATTGGCGCGAAACTTTTGGTACGCGCGGAGCAGTGGGCTTGCGAGAAGGGATGCCGCGTGATCGGCCTGCGATGCAACGTGATCCGCGAGCGCGCGCACGTGTTCTACGAGCGGCATGGCTATCAGCACGCGAAAACGCAAAAATCATTCCGAAAACTCCTGAAGGGCTGAAAATTCCCGGCTATAAACAACGATATGACATTCATTCTTGATGTGCCGCGGGCGATTGCACTTTGTGTTGTGGGCGTTTGCTGGCTGGGGTTTGGCGCGATCCTGGTGGTGGGAAAGAGGGGCGCGTCGAAGACGCAGACGAGGCGGGACGCAAAATCGCATCTGGGATTTTTTCTGCAGGGCGTGGCGTATGTGATTTGCTTCGTCTTCCCGCGAGCGCATTTTTTTCCGTTTGCGGCTGGATCGAAGGCGGCTGAAGGGTTGGTGGCCGCGCTGACGGCTGCGACGGCCATTGCGTCGGTGTGGTTCTGCTACACGGCGGCGCGGGCGCTGGGCAAACAGTGGGCGCTGGTGGCGCGGGTGGTTGAAGGACATGAGTTGATTACCGAAGGGCCGTACGGCGTCGTGCGGAATCCGATCTATCTAGCGATGTTCGGGATGCTTGTGGCCACGGGGCTGGCGGTGAGCCGGTGGCAGGCGCTGGCGGTTGCCATGGTCGTATTTTTCGTGGGTACCGAGATTCGAATCCGCAGCGAGGAGAGGCTTCTACGGGAGGCTTTTGGCGTGAAGTTTGAGGAGTATGCGCGGCGCGTGCCCGCGGTTTTTCCACGGATGTTCTGAAGGGGATTGTGGCGCGAAGAACCCACCCTCACAAACCGAGGGTGGGGCACCCGTAAAGACGAAGGCAAGATGCCAGCCTACGCGGTGAATCCGCTTCGGCCCGGCGGGCCCGCTTGCAATTCGAGGCGGCCGCTACAAAGGCAAAAACAGATGGAAGAGCGGCGGATTTTGTTTGAATCCGCTGCGGCATAATATATCGTATTACGATATACTAGAAGAATGGTGAGAGGCATGGGACGAGAGATTGATTATCGGGCGCTGGCGGATTTCCGGTATGAGATCCGGCGCTTTCTGAATTTCAGCGAGCGGGGCGCGCGCGCCGCAGGCATTGAACCGCAGCAGCACCAGGCGCTGCTGGCCATCAAGGGGCGCCCGCGGGATGGGAGGGCGACGGTGGGCTGGATGGCCAAGCGGCTTGAGATACGGCACCACAGCGCGGTGGAACTGAGCGACCGGCTGGAAGCGCGCGGACTGATTAGGCGTTCGCGCGGCGAGGCCGATCGCCGGGAAGTTTTGCTGGAACTGACGCGCGCAGGAGAAAGGGTGTTGCATGAACTCTCGGCGCGAAACCGGCGGGAGTTGCGCACAGCGGGACCGAGATTGGTGGAGGCGCTTAAGGCGGCGCTCGTGCACGGAGCGAGGACGCAGGGCCGAACGAAGCGGGGGCACAGAAGCAAATAGGATTCGGGGAAGGCTCGGTACGTGACAATGCTCGGATGGCTTCGGAAAAATTCGGTGGGCGGCCCATCGGCCGGTTACCGGCTGGGATTTATTTCGCTGCTGGCGGCGCTCGTCGGCATCATGGCTGGATTCATGGCCTACATTTTATACGACCTGATCGCGCTGTTTACGAACCTCGCGTATTACCACCAGTGGTCCTTTCAGTTTCGAAGCCCGGAACATACGACCATCGGAGCGTGGATCATCGTGACGCCGATGGTCGGCGGAATCATCGTGGGATTCATGGCCAAATACGGCAGCGAAAAAATCAAGGGCCACGGCATCCCCGAAGCGATGGAGGCGGTGCTGATTTCGTGCAGCCGAATCGAGGCCAAAGTGGCGATTCTGAAGCCACTATCGGCGGCGATCGCCGTCGGGACCGGAGGACCCTTCGGCGCGGAAGGCCCCATCATTCAGACGGGCGGGGCGCTGGGGTCGGTGGTGGGACAGATCGTTTCCATGACCACGACGGAGCGCAAGGTGTTGCTGGCGTGCGGCGCCGGCGCGGGGATGGCCGCGACGTTCAATACGCCGATAGCGGGTGTGATTCTGGCGATCGAATTGTTGCTCTTCGAGTTTCGGTCGCGATCGTTTATTCCACTGGTGATCGCGAACACGCTGGCCACGAGTGTGCGGGCCGTGCTGCTGGGGCAACATTCGATGTTCGGGATGGGCAACGTGGATTTCGGAGTGCCGCGCGGGCTGCCTTTTTATTTGCTGCTCGGCGTGATCTGCGGCGTGGCGGCGATCGGGCTGACGAAGCTGCTCTATTGGACGGAAGACCAATTCGAGCGCCTGCCGATGGGCAATCTGTGGCATCCGGCCATCGGAGGGCTGGCGGTCGGGGTGATCGGCTTTTTTATCCCGCGCATTCTGGGTGTCGGGTACGGCACCATTTCGGACATACTCAACGGGAGCCTTGCGCTGAAGCTGCTGATTTTGATCGCCATCTTCAAGACGCTGGGGCTGGTGATTTCGCTCGGCTCGGGGACTTCGGGGGGCTTGCTGGCGCCGACATTCATGTCGAGCGCGGCGCTGGGCGGCGCGTTCGCGATGATCGTGAACATGATATTCCCCGGCGCGCATCTTTCGCCGGGGGCGTATGCGCTGGTGGCCATGGCGGCGGTTTTCGGCGCTGCATCGCGGGCCACATTCGCGTTCATCGTGTTCGCGTTTGAAATCACGCACGATTACAACGCGATTCTGCCGCTGATGCTCGCCTGCGTCATCGCGGACATGATTGCGATCCGTTACCTGCCGAACTCCATCATGACGGAGAAGCTGGCGCGCCGCGGGCTGCTGGTGCCCGAGGAATTCGAGGTGGGGATTCTGAAAATCGTGCGCGTGGGCGAAGTGATGAGAAGAGATGTGCAACCGATCTCAGCAGAGATGACCGTGGCGGAGCTGGCCGAACGCATCGGCCATGCCAGGCAACTCGGGGATGGCACGCCGGGCGGCCGCACAGGTGCAGGAAGCACGCGGCGCGAGAAGCCCACGCTGAATCTGATGGATGGTTTGCCGATTGCGACGACCGACGGGCGGCTGGCAGGGATGGTGACGCAAGGGGATTTGCTGCGCGCGCTCGAGGCTGACCCGCACGGCAAACTCACGGTGCTCGAGGCGGGGTCGAACAAACCCATCGTGGCGTACGCCGACGAGCTTGTTTATGACGCCATGCACCGGATGCTCGCGAACAACATCGGGCGATTGCCGGTGGTGAGCCGCGAGGAACCGGAGAAGATGGTGGGTTACTTCAATCGCGCGAGCCTGCTGGGCGCCTGGGCACGGCAAATCGAGGAGGAGGGAACGCGCGAGCATGGCTGGTTCAAACGCTGGCGCGCAGGCAGTCCCATCCAGCCCGGCCGGACGTAGTGCGCGCTGCCGCGGGAGTATCACTAGCGTGAAGTGGCATTTTGGGTTACGCTGAGCGCCGCAGGGGTGCCCCCTCTCGCTTCCGATGATCTTCAAGACATTCAGCGCCGCGGTGTTTGGAATTGACGCCTACCTCGTCGAAGTGGAGGTGGACGTCGGGCCCGGCAAGCCGGGCGAGTTCAACGTAGTAGGTTTGCCGGACGTCGCCGTGAAGGAAAGCCGCGAGCGGGTGAAGGCGGCGCTGCGAAACTGCGGCTTCGATTATCCCTCCTACCAGGTTGTAACCGTCAATTTGGCGCCGGCGGATATTCGCAAGGAAGGCTCGGCATTTGATTTACCGATCGCGCTGGGACTGCTGGGCTGCCAGGGAACATTTTTCGGGAAGCTGCTGGATACGCATGTTTTTCTGGGCGAGCTGTCGCTCGACGGCGGGGTGAGATCGGTGCGCGGGGCGCTTTCGGCGGCGCTCGCGGCGCGGGAGCGCGGGATACGCAATCTGGTGGTGCCCGAAGCGAACGCGCGGGAAGCGGCGGTGGTCGATGGAGTGAAGGTTTTTCCCGTGAAATCGCTGCCGCAGGCCGTGGACCTGATGAATGCGCCGGAATCGTTTGAGCCGATCGCGGTGGATACGTCGCAGATGCTGACCGAGGCGAGCCAGTATGGCGTGGACCTGCGGGACGTCCGCGGGCAGATGGCGGCGAAGCGCGCGCTGGAAGTCGCGTGCGCGGGGAGCCACAATATCTTGCTGATTGGGCCGCCCGGCGCGGGCAAGACCATGCTCGCGAAACGCATCCCAACAATTTTGCCGCCGATGTCGCTCGACGAGGCCATCGAGACGACGCGCATTCACAGCGTGGCGGGTCTGCTCGATGATGCGCGCGGGCTGGTGGGGACGCGGCCGTTCCGGTCGCCGCACCATACCATCAGCGACGCGGGGCTAATCGGCGGCGGGGCCATCCCGCGGCCGGGCGAGGTGTCGCTGGGGCATAACGGCGTGCTATTCCTCGACGAGCTGCCGGAGTTTCAGCGCAACGTGCTGGAAGTGATGCGGCAGCCCCTCGAGGACGGATGCGTGACCATCGCGCGGGCGGCACTTTCGGTGAGTTTTCCATCGCGGTTCATGCTGGCCGCGGCGATGAACCCCTGCCCGTGCGGCTTTTTCGGCGACGGCACGCGGGAATGCCACTGCTCTCCGCCCCAGATTCAGAGGTACGTCTCCAAGATTTCCGGGCCGCTGCTCGACCGGATCGACATTCACATCGAAGTGCCTGCGGTGAAGTACAAGGAACTGCGCGGCGAAAGCGAGATCGAAAGCTCGGCTTGCGTCCGCGAGCGCGCGCTGCGGGCGCGGAAGATTCAGATCGAGCGGTACGCCGAGGAGAAGAAAATCTACGCCAATGCGCAGATGCCACCCAAGCTCATCCGCAAGCACTGCGCGATTTCCGCCGATGGCGAAAAGCTGCTGGAAACGGCCATCCAGCGGCTGGGGCTTTCCGCGCGCGCGCACGACCGCATCCTGAAAGTGTCGCGGACGATCGCGGACCTGGAGGCCGCTCCCATGATTCTGCCGAAGCATTTGAGCGAGGCGATACAGTACCGCACGCTCGATCGGACCTATTGGGCGTGATGGCACTTAACCTGCGAACCCGAAACAATCTAGAATATTAATTTAGATTGAAAAGCAATTGGAGGGAGCACGATGCGGACCGTGGGGCTTTTTGAGGCAAAGCAAAAACTCTCTGAGCTTGTCGGGCGCGCCGAGGGCGGCGAACGCGTCGCGATCACGCGCCGTGGCAAGCTGGCCGCCCTCATCGTCCCCGCGCCTGCCGAGACGGACCTGCGGCAAGTCTTCGAAGACATTGATGAAATTCGGGGGCGCGCCCGCCGGCGCAAGGGCGTAACCGTCAAGCACCTGATTGAAAAAGGCCGCGTGTGAACCGCTTCATTCTCGATGCCTCGGTTGCTATGACGTGGTTTGTGGATAGCTCCGCTGCCGGTCCGGATGTCTTCCCAGACTTGATTTTGTGGATCGGCGTCCATCTCATTATCGGTTTATAAGTAGTGTGTTTTTAGTCGCTTACGGCGAAAAAGGCCTGTAGGGCGCAGGTTCTTAAGATTTTCTGTTCTCTTATAGAGGACAGAAAATATGAAGACCTTTCTTAAAGTTCTATGGTGGTTTTGGAATTTGTTCGACTTCGGATTCACGCTCTATGCGGTCGTCGTAAGGATTTGCTCGTGGCGTTCAAGAAAATAGTCCGTCTTGCCTGACCTTTGGCTTGTCGGGGAATGCGGCGGGAAAACTTTGACGGCGGGCGCGGGCGGATGTTCGAGAATTGTCTTTGCGCCCCCTCGCCACTCTTGATGAGCGCCGGCGTCGCCCTGATTCGCTGAACCTCTTGTGGAATCCTCGGGTATATTCTCTAAGGCCTGGTCAGCGGAATCGAGATCGCTTGCGAAATAAGCGCACCTCTGCCCTCGGTGGATTGACGGATGCTCGGGCGGTGTGATAACGGTATGTAGCCACTCAATCAGGGAATTACGGGCTTCCATGCCGGCCACCACTCAACGTCTCGAGGTCACGCTGGAGACAGCGCTTGAAAGCGTGGACCTTGCTGAAAGCATTGTGAAGCGCATCGCCGAGGCTTCCGGCTTCACCGGCGAGGAGACGGACAAGATCGCCATGGCCGTGCGCGAGAGCGTCATCAACGCGTACAACTACGGGAATCGGCACGACCCGCGGAAGAAAATCGGCCTGCTCGTGGAGTTCGATCCGGACAGGATGATCGTGCATGTCCGCGACGAAGGCGCCGGATTCGATCCCGCGGAAATTCCGGACCCACTGGCCGAGGACAACCTGCTGCGCACTTCGGGTCGCGGACTTTTCCTGATGCGCGCTTTCATGGATGATGTGACCGTGCGGCGCCGGCCCGGCGGCGGGGCCGAGCTGGTGATGTCCAAAAAACTCCCGCATCCCCTTTTCGGCGACAGCCGCCCGCATACGCGGTAAGATCGAATTCCGAGGTTTTCTTGCGTTTCCAGGGAACATGCCGCGAAATAGCCGATGTGGCCGTGGTGGATTTCAGCGGCCAGATCACGCTCGGTGAGAGCAGCGCCAAACTGCGTACCATGATCCGCGAAATGGTGGCCATGGGACACCGCAAAATTCTTCTGAATCTAAGCGACGTGGACTATATAGACAGCGCCGGCATCGGGGAACTCGTCAGCGCCCACACTTCGCTGCACAAGGTCCAGGGCGAACTGAAGCTGACGAACCTGAGCCGCAGGCTCCGCGACATTATGCAGATTACGCGGCTGTACACCCTCTTCGACGTACAAGTGGACGAGCAGTCCGCGCTGCGCAGCTTCAACACCCCTTCATGAAGCAGGCGAAAGCTCTGGCCGGGGCTGGCGCACGCCCGGTTAAGAGCCGTCACCTTCCAAGCTGGAAGTAAGCAGTTATCGTGGTTTCTGTTTTGACGGGCATTCCATCGACTAAGGTCGGTTGATATTCCCACTTCGCTATGGCATCGATAGCGGCTGGAATCAGGAGGGGGTCGCCGCTGACTGGTTGAAGATCCTCGATCTTTCCGTCCTTCCCGATGATCGCGTGCAAGACGACCGTGCCTTGAACGCCCTTTACCCTGGCCTCAAGCGGGTAGACGGGAGCAACTTTATGGATGAGCCTTGCCGCTTCCACGGGTCCGCCCACTCGAATGGGCATGGGTGGAGCCGTGCTGAGCGCCTGAAATACATTCGGATCTATGAATCGAAATCCGGCGTCAGCGTAGTAGAAATATCCAATAAAGACGGGGAATTGTTCCTTTGGGCTGCTGCCTTTTACGCTATAGATTGGGAACGGTTGTGCCATCGCATCGGTGATCGCGCGGTCCAACTCCGAATTGTGATCGGCAACCTCTTCCACTGTTGGCTCGGTTCTTCCATCTGCTAGCGCGTATTTGAAATGTCCCCTGATTGTATCGGGCTTGCCGGCGAGCACCGTGTACTCGGCGTCGAGACGAGGACCCTCAGCAGGACCGAAATTGTTCGTGAACCAAGCGTTGTGATCGGGAATCTCAAGAGTCGAGAGAAGTGCGGAAGCCTTATCGTTGTCACCAGATTCCATCGCAGCGAAGATGTCCGTGATGAACTGTTTCAGGCCGTCGGGGGAGTTCGGATAGGTAGCTCCGGAGACGGATGGAGCCGGGGAGTCTTGGTTCGAGTTCTGTGGCGCGGCTTTCAGGATGGGACTGAAGCAGAGCAGCGAGATCGCCAACGCGCTGAATACCGACAAGCGGCACATGAATTTTCTCCTACATCGGCATTTCTAATTTCAACTTTACTTTGCTCGAAAACATATACGCTTCCCAGTTACGTGTCAACGCGACACTACTGTTCCTGGCAGGAGGGCGGCGGGGGAGGGAGTGCGTTGACGGCGCGATTTGCGAAGAAGCAGAAGTCCACGAAGGGCTTGCCGTAACGGAGCGTGACATCGTGGGGCACATCGTCCTCGGTGATTTCCTTAAATTCAAAGGAGATTTGGCCATCCGGATGGACGGTCGCCAGGAGGTATCCATAGGTATAGGTCTTGGCCAGGACTTCGTTTCTCGATGCCAGTTCCGGAGGCAGCGGATAGCGCTTTGCGCCCGCCGTGCCCACAATCCATCCGGGAAGAACCGTGCCGCCGTGGCTGGGATTGCGCCAGTAGGGAGTGTCGTAGACCTGCTCCATCATGACGAAATGCGAATGGCTGGCCAGAACGTACACCGGCTTGTTGGTTTCCTTTTTCCAGCGGACGAGGTCCGCATAGGCTTCGCGGCCGCTTTCGGTGCTCTCGAGGTTGGTATCTTCTATTTTCTTTTTCTGCGCGTCGGTATCCGTGGGGAGCGGCGAGTCGCCGCTCATGCTATGACCGCAGGCAAGGCTGTTCGGCAAGGCGCGGTGCATGCCCACAACCACCGCGCGGATATTCGCGTCCGGCGCGTCCTTGGTGAGGATATCTTGAAGCCAGAGGAGCTGGTCCTTGCCGAAGCCCGCGACCATGGAGTTGTCCAAGTAGATGAAATCCACGTGGCGCGACTTCCAGTGGTAGTAGGCGGTCGTGGAGCCTCCCATCCATTTGCTGAACTTGGGGATGAACTCGGCGTGGCTTAGATCTTCGCCCGCCTGCGTGGACCCATGCATGTAGATCTCGTGGTTGCCGATGCCCAAGCGCACGGGGAGCGGGTCGAAGGGGTCAACCTCGCGGGCGATGAAGTCGTCCCAGGCCTTGGAGTGGTAGTCGTCGAGGGTCATCTTGCCGCTGGCGAGCTGCTGCATGTCTTCGTCAATGCCAGTGCCGAGGCGGAAATCTCCCAGGTGCCAGTAAAACGCGGCGCCGTGCGCGAGAACGCTTTTCGCGATGGCGGGCATGACCACGTCGCCGCAGTTGCGGGAATCGCCCGAGACGGCGAAGCGCCAGATTTCGTCCGCGCCTTGCGGGGCGCGCGCAGCGAAGCCTGTGAGCAGAATGACCGCGCATAGTAAGAGGAGATTTCGCGCCATGATTGGCTCCTGATTTTGTGCCTGCGATGCACCACTATAATCTCGCTTTTTGCGCAGCGCCACACCGGATGTGTCGCACCTACGGCGCTCGCATGAATTTGCTGCGCGTACCCCGGGCTCCCGCCCAGGGCTAAATTCTTCCGCCCCTACGGGGCTGGGCGGAGTAAGGCGGCCGCCACGGCAGACGCGGTATGCTGCGCCCCTACACAGAAAAAGCAGGCAACGGCAAATGCTGTGATATCATTGGCAATCGAACGATTTTCTTCGGGACATTACTTTGGCGCATATTTCACGCAAAGAGCTGAAAAAGGACGATCTGCGCGAGACGCTGGCGCACGGCGCGGACGCCGTGCTCTCGCATCAGCAGCTCACGCTTTATCTGTTGATCGCCGCGCTCGTCGTCGGGCTGGGTGTGTACGGCTGGTGGACATACTCGCAGCGGCAAACATTGAAAGCGTCGGTGGCCTTCGATGCCGCCATGAAGATTTTCCAGGCTCCCCTCGCTTCTCCCGGCACGCCCCCCTTACCGAACGAGCCCATGTATTTGGACCCCGACAAGAAGTACACGGATGCGTCCCAAAAATTCGGCGATGTGGCGGCAAAATATCCTCGCACTCGCCCCGGACAGCTTGCCAAATACTATTACGCGCTAAGCCTCGAAAAGGTCGGCAAGAATGAGCAAGCAAAGAGCCTGCTTCAGCCGCTGGCCGGCGGCGATGGGGAGTTCGCTCCCATTGCCAAGTTTGAACTGGCTGAGCTCGATGACTTCACCGGCCAGGGCGACGAAGCCGGCAAGCTCTATCAGCAACTGATGGACAAGCCGACCGTGCTGGTGCCCAAGCCGGTGGCGATGCTTGCTCTCGCCGAGCACTATCGCGACAAGGACCCCGCCCAGGCCGCCAAGCTCTACGGACAGATCAAGTCCGATTACCCCGACACGAAGATTGCCGATCAGGCCAGCCAGGAACTCGCACTGCTGCCCGGCAAGTCCTAAGCGGGAGAGCGATGCCACTCGCATTCTGCGCCATGGACGTGCGGAAGTCGCGCGGCCGGCGCTACCCTGAACCGCAACATCCCTACCGCAACGAATACGCACGCGATCGCGACCGCGTGATTCATTCGCGCGCCTTCCGCCGCCTGGAAGCGAAGACGCAAGTTTTCACCACGCGCTATTCGGACCATTTCCGCAACCGGCTGACGCATACGCTGGAAGTGGCGCAGATCGCGCGGACCGTGGCGGGCGCGCTTGCGCTCAATACAGACCTGGCGGAAGCGCTGGCCCTGACGCACGACGTGGGCCATCCTCCATTCGGCCACGCGGGGGAAAGACAGCTCGACGCCCGGATGCGCGAGCACGGCGAGCGCTTTGATCACAATCTGCACGCGCTGCGGATCGTGGAACAGTTCGAACACCGCTATCTCGATTATCCCGGATTGAATCTGACCTTCGAGGTGCGCGAGGGCATCATCAAACATTCGCGCGACTACGCGGCGGCGGAGTTCCCGGATTTAGCCGAGTATCTGCTGGAGGAGCGGCCGCCGCTCGAAGCGCAGCTAATTGATTTGGCGGACGAGATCGCCTACAACACAGCCGACCTCGACGACGGCTTCGAGGCCTGCGTGATTGACTTCGACGAGCTGCGCGCCGAAGTGCCGGTCTTCGATGCCGCCTATGCGGATGTGGACCGCCGCCATCCGCAGGGACGGCACAAGCTGAAATTCAATGAGGCGCTCAAGCACGTTCTCGACTACCTGGCGACAGACCTAATCGAGAACACGACGCTCCAGACCCAGGCGAGCGGCGTTCAGAATACCGAGGACGTTCGGCACCACGCGAAGAGGCTTGCTGGATTCTCGCAGGAGGGGGCGCGGCATAATGGGGATCTTAAGCGCTTCCTGCATTCCCGGTTGTACTCCCATCCGGCAATTTCCGAGGAGCGCGAGCGTTCCGTGGCGGCGCTCGACGCCCTTTTCGGTTTTTTTGAGGAGCGGCCTGATCGAATGCCCGCGCAGTATGCGGAACTGGCGCGAAATGAACCACTCCACCGCGTGGTTTGCGATTACATTGCCGGAATGACGGACCATTTTCTGCTAAGGCAGTGCCGAGAGCTACTGGGCAGCGCCGCATCACGCGCGACTTCAACATAGTGATATAGCCTCGCGCGAAACGGGCCTCAGAAAAAAACAAGACCCCGGGAGTTGCCCCCGGGGTCTTGTCCTTTTTGGGCAAGTGTTTTGGCAACTGCCTGGTTCTAGTGGCTGTCGTGGTCGTCGTCGTGATCACCAGGAGCAAAAGTCACTCCGCGAAGCACTTCGCCAGCCTGAGCCGAGCGAATGGTCTTGAAGTGCTCCCAGGAATCATCCCTGTCGTGATCGCCATCGCCCGTGGGTAGAGTGGTGGCTCTCAAGAGGTCGGTGACCTTGACAAGTTTGTTCGGGTCGGCGCCCTGGTCGCCACTCGCGCTTATCGTTGAAGTGACAGCATAGATAGTCACCGTACCGTCGTGGTTGTGATGGCCAGTAATATTTCGGCAACCGTCCGTCGCGGGGTTGAGCGCTGTTGGATAACCCGGAACGCTGTACGGAAGGCCGATATTCAAGCCATTCTGCAAAACATAATCCATCTGCCAGGTGCCACCTACCAAGCTCCACTTCTGCAGGCCGGCAGTGGCCAGGGTCGGGGCATCCGCCACATTGCCAGCAACTGGCGGAGAAACAAGCGTGCCGTCGCCCTCGTCGCAGACATAGAGCGTGGTTTCATTAGCGAACCAGATACCGAAGGGAAAGGCGACTGGATTGCCGGATGTTCCATTCAGAGCCACGCCACTCGCAAGTGTGGTGGGGAATCCGGGCAGGACTGTAATCGGCACGTTTTTTAGATTGCCGCCTGGTGCGTTGGAGGGCGTCGGCAGAATCCCGGGTGTGCCCACCTGATATACCGTGTTGATGCCGTTGCCTCCGCTGCCCTTGGTGACATAAAGCGTGTCATGAAAGATCGTGAGGCCACGGAAGTTGTTATCTTTTCCCGGCTTATCCGCAGTGGGATAACCGATTTGAGTGACTTCAAAATCGCCGATCTTGTTGATGTTCGGCGGCAAGGGTGGCGCTTGGCCCGGAACGAGGAGCTCAACGCCAGTGGAATTTACGAGATTGACGCCGACTTGTGTTGTGCTGAGCTGCGTTTTGGAGAGACCGCCGTTATTGTCGTTCCCGGTCATGTAATACAGGGAGTCCGCCTTGATGGCCGCGCGCCCATTGTTGCCGCTGTAAGCATTGCCGGGCGTGATCTGTATGTGGCCGTCATCATCCACCTCCGCCACAGCCCGATAATACTGGGAGACGACAGGATTGGTCGGGTCAACGACGCCGGGCGTGTTCGAATTGGACACGTCGAGTTGATTTGGCGCGGTCGGGAAGCTCGGACCGCCCACATAGCCCACGAAGGTGATGGACTTTCCATCCAACGACCGGTTGAGGGCCAACTCGGATTTCGAGCTGAAGCTGGTGACAATCTCATTGCTCGGGATCGGAAGAGTGTCCAGCAGCTTGCCATCGGTCGTGATGTTGTCGAGGAAAATGGGCGACGTGACACCGAAGCTGCCGTCGACCGCCGTGCCGTCGTTGTTGTTCTGGAAGACGGTGGGGTAGATGCCATCGGCCACTGCCTGGGTACAGCCGGAAGAACTGTTGTTGGGGATCGTCACGTTTGTCGTGCCCCCCGCGATAAGCGGCACCTTGACTGTGCCAGGCACGCAGCCCGGCGGCAGGGTTTGGCCCACGACAACGGTGCCTGCGACGCCGGCATAGACGCTGCGGCTGAGCACGAGCGTATCGGATTGGAATTCGAAGTGATGGGAATCGTGATCGTCGCCGGCCTTTGCTCTTTCGCCAAGCGTCATAGCCAGAGAAATTGCTGCAAGTGCGATGATAATGGGAACTTTTTTCACGTGTATTTTGCCCTCCTGAGGCAGCGGGGACAATCCCATGGCAGGATTAGGGATTCGTTTAAGGGAGTGTTAAAAGTGTGTTAACAAGCGATGCGAAGAAGCTGTGGTTCCGGCGCGGCGAAATAAGAAGGAACGGCGTCACGACCAGGACGAGAGAGCCATTGTCCACTTCGCGTCAGCAGCGGAACCTTTGTTCGCAGGGTTTCTTGACATCGGGAGCACGGGTTTTATAATGTGGTTCGCGCGCGAAAACGCGGGGAAAACGATGTTTCTCGACGTCAACGAACTTGCCATCCGAAAAATCCGCATCCGCAAGAGCTATTCTGCGGGTACGCTCGACTTCCATTCCGGCGAGTTCCGTCAAGTAGAGCCCCTCGAGGTGCGCGCCACGGCGGAGATCGTGGAGGGCCAGATTCGCATCTACGGGAACCTGCACACGCGCGTGGAGATGGTGTGCGCGCGGTGCCTCGATACGGTGGTCGAGGAAATCGGGCGCGACTTCGACCTCTTTTACCGGCCCATGACCTCGATTGCGCGCGACGAGGAACTCCACCTGAACCTGGACGACACGGAAATCGCCTTTTTTGAGGGCGATGGGCTCTTTCTCGCCGACATTCTTGCCGAACAGGTGAATCTGGCTCTCCCGATGAAGGCCATCTGCCGCAGCGACTGCCGGGGGCTGTGCCCGCACTGCGGCGCCAGCCTGAATAACGAGGAGTGCCGCTGCGAGAAGCACCCCTCCGACGGCAGGCTTGCCCCACTGGCCCGGCTGAAGCAGGACTGGTTCAAAAAGCAATAACAGGCTACACTAAACCTTCCCATTCGGGCCGAGCGCGGTAGCGGCCCGCCACGAGGAGCAGGAATGCCTAATCCCAAGCGACGACACTCGAAGCGCCGGACGAGCAATCGGCGAGCGCACGACCATCTTCACCCCATGTCATTGGCCGAATGTCCGCATTGCCACGAAAAGAAGCTGCCCCACCGGGCGTGCCCCAAGTGCGGCTACTACAAGGACCGCGAAGTGATTGACACCGCGTCGAAAGCATCCTAAGTTTTCGTTACCTGCCAATCCAAACCGGTGCCCGTTGGTGCCACGATGACCACAGTTGCGCTCGATGCCATGGGAAGCGACCACGCGCCTCGCGCCGAGGTGGAAGGCGCGATTCTGGCGGCGCGCGAGCTGGACGTGCACGTGGTTCTCACGGGAGCCGAAGCGGCCCTCCGGCAAGAGCTGGGGCGGCACAAGGTTCGCGGGTTGCCGATCGAGATCGTGAACGCCACCGACGTTATCTCCATGACGGATTCACCCTCCCAGGCGTTTCGCCGCAAGAAGGACAGCTCACTGCACGTGGCCGCGCGGCTGGTGCGCGACGGCCGGGCGGATGCGCTGGTGAGCGCGGGGAATACGGGCGCGGTGATGACCGTGGCGCGGTTCGTTTTAGGCACGCTTCCTTCGGTGGACCGGCCGGCGCTGGCTGCGTCGTATCCTAATATGAAGGATAAGGTTTCCGTGATCCTCGACGTGGGCGCCAACGTGGATTCGAAGCCGGAGCAACTCGAGCAGTTCGCCGTGATGGGAGAGATTTTCTACCGCACCATCTGGGGAGTGAAAAAGCCGCGCGTGGGACTGCTTTCCATCGGCGAGGAAGAGATGAAGGGCAACGAACTGACGCGCGAGGTTTCCACGCGCCTGAAGCAAACCACGCTGAATTTTGCGGGCAACGTGGAGGGGCGCGACGTGTTTCGCGGGGACGTGGACGTGATCGTGTGCGACGGCTTCATCGGCAACATCGCGCTGAAAATCAGCGAAGCAGTGGCCGAACATCTGGGCGGCATGCTGAAGAAAACCATCAAGAGCAGCCTGCGTTCGCAGCTCGGCTACGCCCTTTCGAAGCGCGCCTTCGACGCCTTCCGCAAGCGTACGGACGCCACGGAATACGGCGGCGCGCCGCTGCTGGGCGTCCGCGGCATCACCATCATCGGCCACGGCCATTCGAATCCCAACGCCATCAAGAACGCCATTCGCGTGGCCGCGGAATTGTGCCGCGCGCGTGTAAACGAAAAAATAGAACAGGAGCTTTCCGCTTTCGCCCTCGTTGCCGCGCGTCCCTGAGCGCAGTGGAAGCCGTCGAACCACCATGAGCAAGCTCGCATTTCTCTTTCCGGGCCAGGCTTCACAATACTCCGGCATGGGCCGCGATCTGGCGGAGAATTTCCCGGAATCGCGCGCGGTGTTCGAAGAAGCCGACGAGGCGCTGGGATTTTCGGTGTCGAAGCTGTGCTTCGAGGGACCGGAAGAGGCGCTCAAGCTCACGGAAAACACGCAGCCGGGGATTCTGGCCACCTCCGTGGCGGCGTGGAGGGCGCTCGAAGCGCGAGGCGTCACGCCGGATTTCACCGCCGGACACAGCCTGGGCGAATATTCCGCTCTGGTTGCGGCGGGGGCGCTGGAATTTTCCGCCGCCGTGAAGCTGGGCCGCCAGCGCGGACGCTACATGCAGGAAGCCGTTCCACCGGGCGAGGGCGCCATGGCCGCGATCCTGGGCCTTGCGCCGGCGGAGGTGGCGGAAATCTGCCGCAAGGCCGCGGGGAACGAAGTGGTGTCGCCCGCGAATCTGAATTCACCCGAGCAGACGGTGATTAGCGGGCACGCCGCCGCGGTGAAGCGCGCCGTGGAAATCGCATCGCAGGCCGGAGCCAAGAGGGCCGTGATGCTTCCCGTCTCCGCGCCGTTTCATTGCGCCCTGATGATGCCGGCGCAGCAGAGCTTCGAGCCGGATCTGCGCGCCGCGCCCTTCGGTCCGCTGCGCTTTCCGCTGATCACGAATGTGGACGCCGAAATCATCACGTCGGGCGAGGAAGCGCGCGATGCGCTGATCCGCCAGATCACGCAGCCGGTGCTGTGGCTCGACTCGGTGCGCGAGATGATCGGGCAGGGTGTTACCATCTTCGTCGAGGTGGGTCCGGGCAAAGTGCTCTCGGGGCTGCTGCGGCAGATTGACCGGTCGGTGCGCTGCTTCAACGTGGAGGATGGCGCGAGCTTGCGCGCGACGCTCGACAAGATTACGCAGGCGCGCGCAGAGGGACCGGAAAACTGATGATGTTTTCACTCAAGGACAAAGTCGCGATTGTTACCGGCGCGTCGCAAGGGATTGGCCGCGCCACGGCACTGGCGCTGGTTGAGGCCGGCGCACGCGTGGCCGTCGCGGCGCGCAACACGGAAAAGCTCGCGGCGCTCGACGTGGAAATCCAGGCAGCAGGCGGCACAGCGCTGGTGGTTCCCATGAGCGTCGCCGACGCCGGAGAGGTGAAAGCCGGCTTTCAGCAGGTGCTCGCAAAATTCGGCAGGCTCGACATCCTGGTGAACAACGCCGCGATCACCCGCGACACGCTCGCGCTGCGGATGAAGCTCGAAGACTGGGACGCCGTGCTGCGCACGAACCTTACCGGCGCGTATCTCTGCATCCAGCAGGCGCTCGGCGCGATGCTCAAGCAGCGCTCGGGGCGGATTATCAACATCAGTTCGGTGGTGGCGGAAACGGGGAACGCGGGGCAGGCGAATTACGTGGCGTCCAAGGCCGGCCTCATCGGGCTGACGCGCGCGATAGCCGTCGAAGTGGCTTCGCGCAACATCACCGTGAACGCCATTGCGCCGGGCTTCATCGAGACGCCGATGACCGACCCGCTACCGCAAGAACTTAAGGACAAAATGAAATCGCTGATCCCGCTGGGGCGTTTCGGCACGGATCGCGACATCGCTGCCGCGATTGCGTTTCTCGCGAGCGACGAAGCCGCTTACATCACAGGCCAGGTGCTCGATGTGAACGGCGGCATGCACATGGGGTAGCGATCGTGGGAACATACTGAGCCGATGAAGAAAGCGACGCCAGAGCAGTGGGCTGTGGTTGGTCGGATCGGGATAGTATGCGGGGTTATCGGCTTGATTGGATTAGCCGTGATGATCCCGGTCGCGAGGGCCTTCGCCCTGCCGTTCCCACGCTATTTCTTTCCGCTCATGATTCTGGGAGTTATTTATTGCATTCTTTTCCTTACGTGGCGCATCAGGCGAATGAAAAGAGCGCTGAAGTGAATAAGACTGAAGGCAGGACAACGGTTGACCGGGCGACAAGCCGCGCATAGAATGGGCAAGTCAATTTTGGGGCGCAATCCCCGCCTGCCGCGCAGTCCGGGGGCGCAAGATAGCCGATATCGGAGGAACGATCAGAATGGCCAGCGTCGAAGATCGCGTAAAACAGATTATCGTCGAGCAACTCGGTGTGGATGAAGGGGAAGTGACGGCCACCGCATCGTTCGTGGACGACTTGGGCGCCGACTCGCTCGACACCGTCGAGCTGGTGATGGCCTTCGAGGAATCTTTCGGCATCGAGATCCCGGACGAGGATGCCGAGAAGATTGCCACGGTGAAGGACGCCATCGAATATATTGATAAGCACGCCAAGGCAGCGAAGTAGCCGCCCACGGGTAGCCCCATTCCGAACAGGAGAAGTTTCGCTTGAACCGCCGAGTTGTCGTGACGGGCGCTGGTCTGGTCTGCGGATGCGGCATCGGGACCGAAGAGGTCTGGCGCAATCTGCTGGCCGGGAAAAGCGGAATCGGCCCCATCACTCATTTTGACTCCACAGGTTTCGACTGCCGCTTTGCCGGGGAAGTCCGCGGTTTCGATCCGCTCAACTGGACTGAAAAAAAAGAGCTGAAGAAGATGGGCCGGTTCATCCAACTGGCCCTGGCGGCATCGGATTTCGCCGTGCGCATGGCCGGGCTGAAGGTCACGCCGGAAATCGCCGATTCCACGGGCGTGTATATCGGCTCCGGGATCGGCGGATTCGATGTGATCGAGCGCGAACATTCGAAATACCTCGAAGGCGGCCCCGGCAGGATTTCTCCCTTCTTCATTCCCGGCGCGATCGTCAATCTGGCGTCCGGCCACGTTTCCATCCGCTACGGCGCGAAAGGCCCGAACTCCGCCACAGCGACGGCTTGCTCGGCCTCGGCGCATGCCGTTGGCGACGCCTTTAAAATTATCCAGCAGTGCCGCGCGGAAGTGATGATCGCGGGCGGCAGCGAAGCGGCGATCACGCCCATGGGCATCGGCGGGTTCGCGGCTATGCGCGCGCTTTCGACGCGCAATGACGAGCCGCAACGCGCGAGCCGTCCCTTCGACGCCAAGCGCGACGGGTTTGTCGTGGGTGAAGGCTCGGGAGTGCTCATTCTCGAGTCGCTCGAATTTGCCGAGCGGCGCGGCGCCAATATCCTGGCCGAAATCGTGGGCTATGGCATGTCGGGCGATGCGTACCACATCACACAGCCGGCCGAAGGAGGAGATGGCGGATATCGCGTCTCCATGGCGGCGATCAAAGACGCGAAGATTTCGCCGGACGATGTGAGCTACGTGAACGCCCACGGCACGTCCACGCCGATTGGAGACACGGTAGAGACTACGGCGCTCAAGCGCGTGTTCGGCGAGCGCGCGAAAAAAGTTCCCATCAGCTCGACGAAATCCATGACCGGGCATCTACTGGGCGGCGCGGGCGGGCTCGAGGCGGGCATCAGCGTGCTGGCGCTGCGCGATCAGATTCTTCCGCCGACGATCAACTACGAAAATCCCGATCCGGCGTGCGACCTCGACTACATTCCGAACCAGGCACGCAAGGCCGAAGTGCATTACGCGCTCTCAAATTCATTCGGCTTTGGCGGGACGAACGCTTCGCTGATTTTCAAACGCTGGGAAGGCCGCTAGCCCTCAAGAATCGCCCATCACCTTGCAGTGGATGGATTCGCCCGAAAAGTTAGTGCGCGGCGGGTTCAGCGGCGGGATGCATGCCGTGCTGCGGAACTTCGTGGACACCGCGCGCCGGCGGCTCCTGATGGAAGCGGAAGAGCTGATTGAGGGGCCCGGGGCCTTTGCCGGTTTGGTAGGACTTCTCGATGGCCTTGGTGACGTAGGCCTTGGCGAGGATCACGGCGTCGCGAAGCTGCTGGTTGCACGCGAGCTGCGCGGCAATCGCGGAAGAAAACGTGCACCCCGAACCGTGCGTGTTGGGACTCTTCACGTGATCGCCGCCGAACATCTCCGTATTATTTCCTTCGCACAGCACGTCAATGGGCTTCTCGAGATGTCCTCCGGTGACGATCACGGCGCGCGCGCCCATTTCCAATAGCCTCTGCCCAGCCGCTTTCATCCCATTCAGGTCTTTTACTTCCATGCCCGTGAGGAATTCGGCTTCCGGGATGTTGGGCGTGATCACGGTTGCGCGCTTGAGAAGCTCGTCGCGCACGAATTTCAGGCCCGCCGCGTCGAGCAACTCACCAGTGCCCGCCGTGGGGCGCGAAACCGGGTCGAGCACGACGTGGGCGTACGCGTGGCTATCGAGAAAATCGGCGATCACGGAAGCGTTCGCGCGATTGGCGAGCATTCCGATCTTCACGCCGGCGAAAACGGCGTCTTCAGCCAGCGCGTCGAGCTGCCCGCGCAAGATTGCCGCGGGGGTCGCGTGGACGGCGCGCACTCCCTGCGTGGATTGCACCGTGAGCGCGGTAATCGCCGCTACGCCGTAGCAATTGTGCGCCGCGAATGTTTTCAGGTCGGCGGCGACGCCCGCGCCGCACGAAGGATCGAATCCCGCGATGGTGAGAAGAATCGGTGGAGTGTGGTTCGCGTGACCGTTGTGATTCGTGTAGTTGCTCAAATTTCTCGCACCTTCCGCGCCAGGCACAAATGCCGGCGACACCCTTCAGGCTGGGTGCACCGGCAAATGGAAATGTACGCGCGTCAAACGAAGCATGCAAGAAGAAACTTCCGCGAAGAGGCTCGGAGTGTTCCTACTCGAAGCAGCGCGGAGGCAGCTTCAGGAAAATTTACGGGAAGATGCCGCGAACCATCGTGGCCTCCGCCACGCGGCCCACGGAGAGGACGTATGCGCCGGTGCGCATGTGCGTGCGATGCTTGCGCATGGCTTCGTACACTTCCTGGAACGCGCGGCGCATCACGGATTCGAGCTTCGCGCTCACTTCCGCGACCGGCCAGAAGAAACTCTGCAGGTCCTGCACCCATTCGAAATAGCTGACGGTGACGCCGCCGGCGTTGGCCAGAATGTCCGGCAACAGAAGGATGCCCTTGCGTGCCAGGACTTCATCAGCGTGTGGAGTCGTGGGGCCATTGGCGGCTTCGGCCACGATTTTCGCTTTGATCTGGTCGGCGTTGTTAAGCGTGATCACATTTTCGAGCGCCGCCGGAATCAAAATATCGCACTTCAATGTGAGTAGATCGTCATTGGATATTCGCGAGGTCCCCGGCATGCCCACGACGGTTCCGGAGCGCTCCTTGTAACGCGAGGCCTTGAGCGGATCGATTCCGCGCGAATTGAAAACGCCGCCGCGCGAATCGCTGATGGCCACAATGCGCGCTTTTTTCTCGGCGAACAGGCGCGCGGCGACCGATCCCGCGTTTCCGAAACCCTGAATCGCGACGCTCGCGCCGCGAAGCGACATCTTCTTCACTTTGCACGCCTCTTCGGTCACCACCAGGCAGCCGCGCGCGGTTGCGTCGTTGCGCCCCTCTGAGCCGCCGATGGAAACGGGTTTGCCGGTCACCACACCGAGCGATGAATATCCCTTGGTCATCGAGTAGGTATCCATGATCCAGGCCATGGTCTGCGAATCGGTGTAGACGTCCGGCGCGGGAATATCCTTTTCGGGTCCGATGAGGGGCAAAATCTCGGAAGCGTAGCGGCGCGTCATGCGCTCGAGCTCCGGCTTGCTCATACGCTTCGGATCGCAGATGACGCCGCCCTTGCCGCCGCCGAAGGGAATATTGACGGTCGCGGTCTTCCACGTCATCCACATCGCGAGCGCCTTCACTTCGTCCAGCGTAACGCCGGGATGATACCGGATGCCTCCCTTGGCCGGGCCGCGCGCCACATTGTGCTGCACGCGATAACCCGTGAACACTTTCATCTGGCCGTTGTCCATTTTGGTGGGGATGGAGACTTCCAGGACGCGCTTCGGCGAGCGCAGAATCTGGCGGAGTCCCGGATCGAGCTTCAGGTATTCAGCGGCGAGATCGAACTGGATTTGCGAAATGCGATAGGGATTCAGGTCCTCGCGCGGAGCGATGCGCGGTATGGCCTGCGGCACGGCCTTAGCAACTGTGGCCATCGTCTCGTCTTCCTCCTGGCATGGGGATATCTGGGCCGCGCTCGCCCGGAATTATGGATGTTGCCCGCGACCCGATGTACACCCTAAGTCATGGGCCAGACGAAGTTTAGCCAAGCTGGGAAGGATGTCAATGAAAACCACTTGTAAATCCATGAATTGCTGGGAACAAACGGGTATGCCATTCTTGCGGCGGCGCCGGGGTATTCTTGCTAAATAACTGCATATAAAAGGCTTAGCTATGTTTGGGTGCTCCGCCTCGCGCCGTGACGCTTTTGCGCACATTCGCCTGCATCTCTTACGACCCGTTGACGATGCGCCCGCGTCAAGTTAGGCTGCACCCTCGTATCAGTACGCCGCGCAAGGGGTTTCTCGCGCTCGGACAATCCGGCGAGGCCCGCTGCGCGTATCTTAGAAAGGGAGCCGTCAGGACCCTGTGAGTTCAGAAGCGAGAGCGGAGGTGAGAGCCTCGGACGCGGCGCTCATCGAAGGAATACTGCGGCGGGACGAAGCAGCGCTTGCCACGCTGTACGACCGCTACGCCCGGATGCTCTCGTCCACGTTAAATCGAATTTTGCGCGATACGCAGGCAGCCGAGGAAATTTTGCAGGACATTTTTTTCCAGCTCTGGCGCGCCCCTTCGCAATTCGACGCTTCGCGCGGAACGCTTCCCGGATGGCTTCTGATCATTGCGCGGAACCGCGCGATTTCACGCCTGCGCCGGCACAATCCGGCCGCGGGCGAGGCTCTGTTCGAGACCACCGTGGTGCTGCCGGTGAATATCGAAAGCGCGCTGGCGCGGGAGCAACTGCTCGGGCGGGTGAAGAGTGCCATGGAAAAACTTCCCGTCGAGCAGCGCGCCACCATCGAGCTCGCGTACTTCGAAGGGCTGACGCACAGCGAAATCGCGCGCCGGACGGGCGACCCGCTGGGCACGGTGAAGACGCGGCTGCGGTCAGCGGTGGAAACATTGCGGCGGGATTTGCAACCATGAACGGACATCCAATCCGCGACGAAGATTTCGATCTCTACGCCCTCGGCGCGCTTGAGGACGACGAGAAGCGGGCGATCGAATCGCACGTGGCTGCGTGCTCCCCCTGCGCGGGGAAGCTCGCCGAGGCGCGGGGGCGCGTCGCCCTGCTCGCGTTCGCTGCGCCGGTGGTGGACCCGTCGCCGCGGGTGAAGCAGCGGCTGCTCGAGCAGATCCGTTCCGCATCCGAAGATCATCCCGCGGAGCGCGCGCGTGGCGCGTCCGAACGCCCGGGCGGATTCATGGGGAGGTGGTGGACCGCGGCGCTGGTTCCGGCAGGGGTGGTCCTTGCACTCGCGGCAATTTTCCTTTGGAAAGAGGATGCGCGGCTGGGAAAAGAGCTTGCCGCCGAGCGCGCCTACATCGAGCGAATGCAGAAGGAACTCGACGGGGTGCGCGAAGTCTCCGCACTTGTGCAAGACAAGGACACCATGACGATTTCGCTCGCGCCCATGCCCGGCATGCCGCAAGGGACGGCGCACGTATTTTTCAATTCTCAGATGGGAAAGCTGATGTGCGATGGAGCGATCGCACCGGCTCCGAAAAATATGACCTACCAGTTGTGGCTCGTCCCGAAGCAGGGAGATCCGATCAGCGCGGGCTTTTTCGACGCAGCCACGGGGGAGTACAGCTCCTGGATGGCGACCGTGCCGAAGGGCGTTGCGCCGATGGCGTTCGCCGTCACCATCGAGCCTGCCGGCGGTATGCCTCATCCCACCGGGCCGAAAGTCCTCGTCGGCCGCGCGTCCTAGTCTTTTTTTCCCGCTGGGATGCGGTCAATCCCCATGTAAGGACGCAGAACGTCTGGAATCAAGATGGATCCATCCGCCTGCTGATAATTTTCGACGAGTGCAATCCAGGCGCGTCCGACGGCGAGGCCCGAGCCATTGAGAGTGTGCACAAATTCGCTTTTGCCGCCTTTGGGCTTCGCGCGAATTCCCGAGCGACGCGCTTGAAACGTTTCGCAGTTCGAGCAGGAAGAAATCTCCATGAACTCGGCGGACGAAGGGAGCCAAACTTCTATGTCGTAAGTCTTCGCGGAGGCGAAGCCCATGTCCGCGGTGCAAAGCTGAATCACGCGATAGTGCAGCCCGAGGCGCTGAAGCAGCGCTTCGGCGTCTCGCACGAGGGATTCGAGTTCCGCGTAGCTCTCGTCCGGGCGCGTGAATTTGAAAAGCTCGACCTTCTGAAACTGGTGCTGGCGTTTGATTCCGCGCGTGTCTTTTCCTGCGGCGCCTGCTTCGGAGCGGAAGCAGGCGGTCCAAGCGCAGAGCTTGATGGGCAGCGCGGACGCGTCAAGAGTTTCGTCGCGATAAATGCTGGTCAATTCCACTTCGCCGGTGGGCGTGAGCCATAGGTCCGTGTTTTCGATGTGAAACATGTCCGCGGCGAATTTGGGGAGCTGGCCGACGCCGGTGAGCGAAGCGGTGTTGACGAGAAACGGCGGAAGGATTTCGGTGTAGCCGCTCTCGCGCGTGTGCGCATCGAGAAAAAAGTTGGCCAGCGCGCGTTCGAGCCGCGCGCCCCATCCCTTGTAAACGGCGAAGCGCGCCCCCGCGATTTTCGCGGCTGCGGAGAAATCGAGGATGCCCGCGGCTTCGCCCAGTTCCCAGTGGGGACGCGGCGCGAAATCGAATTTCGGAGGCGCGCCCCAGCGGCGCACTTCCACATTGTCCGCGGCGCTTGTGCCGACGGGAACGCTTGCGTGGGGGATGTTGGGGATGACGAGCAGGAATTGTTTCAGGCGCTCGTCGAGTTCAGCAACACGCACGTCGTCGGTTTTGATTTGCTCGGATACGTCTTTCATTTTGGCGAGAATGGCGCCGGCGTCTTTGCCGGCCTTTTTGAGCGAGGCGATTTCGTTGCTGGCCTTGTTGCGCTCAGCCTTCAAACTTTCGGTGCGGGTGATGAGCTGGCGGCGTTCGGTATCGAGTTCGCGGAAAGGGGCGAGGTCGAGCGAGAGGCGGCGGTTACGCGCCATCTGTTCGATCGCGTCCAAGTGCTCACGGACAAAAGCCAAGTCCAACATAAGCGAACAAGAATAGCCGAAAGCGACGCCCGGTGGACAGGAATTGGTGCCGCGGCGAAGGTAAAGTAAACGCCCGGACTTAGCGGGCGATGCGGGCGCCGGCGCCTTTCATCACCTGGAGGACTTCCTTGAGAGTGACCATGGTGGTGTCGCCCGGGGTCGTCATGGCGAGAGCGCCGTGCGCGGCGCCACATTCGACGGCCCATTGAGGGTCCTTGCCGGCGAGGAAGCCGTAGATCAGGCCGGAAGCGAACGAATCGCCGCCGCCGACGCGGTCGAGGATTTCGAGATTCGCGCGGTTCGTGGCTTCGTAGAATTTGCCATCGGTGTAGCAGATGGCGCCCCAATCGTTGAAGGTGGCGGTCTTGGCCTTGCGGAGAGTCGTGGCGACGACCTGGAAGGGATAATCCTTCACCACCTTTTCGATCATGCGCTTGAAGGCATCCACCTGGATATTGGAAAGATTTTCGTCGACGCCTGAGACTTCGTAGCCGAGCGCGGCGGAAAAGTCCTCTTCATTGCCGAGCATCACGTCCACGAACGGGGCCATGCGGCGATTCACCTCCTGGGCTTTCTTTTTTCCGCCGAACGATTTCCAGAGCGATTCGCGATAGTTCAAATCGTAGGAAACGATGGTGCCGTGGCGGCGGGCGGCCTGCGCGGCTTCGATGGCAACCTCGGGCGTGGTGGGCGAGAGGGCGCAGAAGATGCCGCCCGTATGGAACCAGCGGACGCCGAGCTTGCCGAAGATGTGGTCCCAATCGTAGTCGCCGGGCTTGAGCTGCGAGACGGCGGTGTGGCCGCGGTCGGAAGAGCCCAGCGCCGGGCGGACACCGAATCCGCGCTCGGTGAAATTGAGGCCGTTGCGAACGGTGCGGCCGACGCCGTCGAATTCCGCCCAACGGACGAGCGATTGGTCCACGCCACCCTGATAGATGAGGTCTTCCAGCAGGCGGCCGACGGGATTATCGGCGAAGGCCGTGGCGATGGCTGTGTCGAGCCCGAAGCAGCGCTTGAGCCCGCGGGCGACATTGTACTCGCCGCCGCCTTCGAAGACTTCGAACGAACGCGTGGTCCAGATGCGGAGGTCGCCGGGGTCGAAGCGGATCATCACTTCACCGAGGCTGAGTTGGTCCCACTGGCAATTCTGCTTGGGCTTGATCGTAAGTGGCATCATCGCTCCTGGACGAGGATCTCGCCGGCCGTTTGGCCGCAAAAACTCGCAAAAAATTCCTACCGCTCAAAAGACCGGGGTAGGATTCGCCCGCGCGGCCCAAAACGCCGGACGCGCGGCGGAAAAGCGCGAATTTGGTTATACTATTTTGGAAGCGGCTAGCCAAGAGCATCCTTCGCGAAAGCACGCAAATCGAGCAAGATAGAGAGGGGGAGAGAAACCGGCATGAGCACACGGGATGCAGCAGCCCTGAGCGATTTCAAGCCGCGGCACGGATTTTTTGTGGGCATTGATTCGGACGGCTGCGCGTTTGACAGCATGGAAATCAAGCAGAAGGAGTGCTTCTGCCCCAACACCATTAAATATTGGAGATTGCAGGCGGTTTCGAAATACGCGCGCGAGACGTGGGAGTTCGTGAACCTCTATTCGAAGTGGCGCGGGACCAACCGCTGGCCCGCTCTGGTGATGACGTTCGATCTGCTGGAAAAGCGTCCGGAAGTTGCGGAGCGGCATGCGAAGGTGCCGCGCGTGCCGGCCGTGCGCGCATTTCTGAAATCGGGCAAGCCGCAAAGCAACGAGGGGCTGGAGGCCTGGAGGGAGGAACATCCCGACGCGGAACTGAACCTGGCGCTGGAATGGAGCCTGGCGGTAAATAAGAGCATCGCCTGGATGGTGACCGGGCTGCCGCCCTTCCCCTATGTGCGGGAGAGCCTGAACGCGCTCGAGACCAAAGCGGACAGCATGGTGGTGTCGCAAACACCCACGGAGGCGCTGGAGCGCGAGTGGGCAGAGCACGACATCGCGAAATACGTCCGGGCCATCGCCGGACAGGAGATGGGCACAAAAAAACAACACCTGAAAATGGCCACCGCCGGGAAATACGCGCCGGGTCACGTGCTAATGATCGGGGATGCCTTCGGAGACCTGGACGCGGCGCGCGAGAATAGCGCGCTATTTTTCCCCATCAATCCGGGGCACGAAGAGGAGTCGTGGAAGCGCTTCCACGACGAGGGCATTGCGAAGTTCCTGGCGGGGAAATATGCGGGCGCGTACCAAGCGGAACTGCTCGCCGAATTCGCGAAGCTGCTTCCGGAAGTTCCGCCATGGCATCAGAAGAAGTGACCGGGGCCGGAGACAAGAGCAAAGGCGAAACAATGATGATTGGAAAAGGATCGGCGAGCCAGTATCTGACGGAGGCCCAGGCGGCGGAGATCGTCGCCGAAGCGGCCGCCTCGATTCCTGTCGAAGGCAAGCGCGTGCTGATCCTGATTCCCGACGGCACGCGCACCATGCCCATGCCCATGATGTTCCGGCTGTTCGAGAAAATTCTGAAGCCGCGCGTGCGGAAGATGGATTACCTGGTGGCGCTGGGCACGCATCCGGAGATGAGCGACGAGCACCTCGGGAAGCTGGTGGGGCAGACGGTCGCAAACGGGCGCGTGGGCGAGACACGCATCTTCAATCACCGCTGGAACGATCCCGCGAGTTTCGCGATGCTGGGGACGATTCCCGCCGCCGAGACCGCGCAAATCACCGGCGGCCTGATTTCCCATGACGTGCCGGTGCAGCTGAACAAGCTGATTCTGGACTACGACCATTTGATTATTTGCGGGCCGGTGTTTCCGCACGAGGTGGTGGGGTTTTCGGGCGCCAACAAGTATTTTTTCCCAGGCATCGCGGGACCGGAGATCATCAATTTCACGCACTGGCTGGGCGCGCTGCTTACCAGCTCGAAAATCATTGGCTCGGGTTATACGCCGGTGCGCGCGTTGATTGACCGCGCCGCCAAGTTCGTTCCCCGGCCGGTGAGCTGCTTCGCGCTGGTGGATACGCACGAGGGCCTGGCGGGAATGTACTTCGGCGCTCCCGAAGAGGCCTGGACGCCGGCCATGGAGCTTTCGGCGCAGAAGCACATCATCTATGTGGATAAGCCGTTCCGGCGCGTGCTTTCGATCATGCCCGAGATGTATGACGACCTGTGGACGGCCGCGAAGGGCATGTACAAGACGGAGCCCGCGGTGGCCGATGGCGGCGAGGTGGTGGTCTACAGCCCGCACGTGAAGGAGATCAGCTATACGCACGGGAAGCTGATTGACGAGGTCGGATACCACGTCCTCGAATACTTCACGAAGCAGTGGGATCGTTTCAAGCGCTATCCGGGGGCCATACTGGCGCACTCGACGCACGTGAAAGGGCTGGGGACCTACGACGCGGCGACGCGCGTGGAGACACCGCGCATCCAGGTCACGCTGGCGACGAGCATTCCGGAAGAGCGGTGCCGGCGCGTGAATCTCGGTTATCTCGATCCAGCGGGAATTCGGATCGAGGAATGGCGCGGGCGCGAGAGCGAAGGCGTGCTCGTCGTGCCGCGCGCGGGAGAAACACTCTACCGGTTGAAAAAGACGAGCGCCGTCAAAGTCTAGCGCCGCTCCAACCGGCGGCTATTTGCGTTCCATGCTTTTGCGCAATCGTCGAATCTCGACGAGAACGAAGCCCAGCAGGACAATGAGGGCTCCCGCGTAAATATGCATAAACGGAGCGATTGCTTCCATAATTGTTACCTCCTCGATTTTAGTTCCACGTCAAAAAATGGGCTGATGTCGAAACACTTGTTCGATTCCAGGGCGGATTCGTGAACGACCGCGCCGCCGCGCGTGGCGGCGGTCATTGTGAGATCACCATTTTGGATGAGCTCGCCATCACCATGGCGGACTTGGGCAGAAACGGCAGAATGAAATTGAAGCTGTACTGCACCTTCACTTGAACCGTGCTGCCGGGACTGTTGTTGGGCGCCCAGGTGGTGGTGACCGTGACGGAGCTGGGATTGATTCCCAGGGGCACATTCTTCAAATAGGTCTGGATATCGCTTGCCGCGGCCGGGCAGGCGGTGCCCCAACTGGTGCAGGAGGAGCCGCGCACGATGGCGTAGCGCGCGCCCTCCCGGGCCGCATCGCTGACGAAGTGGTAGGCGTAGAGCGCGCGGGCACAATCCATGATGCCAAAGAGAAACATGAAGAGGACGGTAAGCACGACGGCAAACTCGACCAGTGTGCTGCCGCGCTCTCCCGTGAGGCTTCGAGAGACTGGCGCGGTCCTTTGCGGGAGCGGCGCGTAGAGCGAGAGTGCGGAAGAGTGCATCAAGGCTCCGACCGCATGACCGCTTGCCCGTTCAAAGTGGTCGTCGAAGGGATGCCCGGATAGGCGAACCAGGGTTTGTAGCTGGCCGACGTAACCACCTTGACGTAGTGGACGCGGTGGTTGGAGCTGCAGCTCGGAGGGGCAGCGCAACTGGCCGAGACGCCAGTTCCGTCCGAGCACTGGCACCAGTAACTCGCGGTTGCTGCGAGATTTCCATTGGCGGCGCCGACGAGATCGGGAGCGTCATTTGTGGCCGCCGTTTGCATTGCCGTAATGTTCGTGGCGGTGGTTCCACTCTGCTGTCCATACTGGACGCCGGCCCGGGCGGCGCTGGAAACTTCGATGCTCATGTAAGCGAAGCGTCCCAGGTCAATGGTTCCGAGCAGCAGAAGCGACAGCACCGGCAACAAGAAACCCAATTCCACGAGGCTGCCTCCGGTTTCCGCCCGGAAACGCTGCCGCAGTGTCCGGACTGCGGGGCCATGCGTGGGGAACAAAGATTTCCGTTCGATTTGCGATCGGATTCTTATCCTCATTCGGCCAACACTCCACCGCCCTTCACCGGCGACCCATCCGCGAGAGAACTGTAATTAGAGTAGATATTGGTGGTGGCGAAATTTTGCCCGGCATAGGTGACGTCGTAGAAGAGAATAGTGTTTGCCACGATGGGGTTGTAGCTTACGGCACCCGCGGAGGCGATCTCGACGAGCGCAGTGGGAAAGTAATACGCTCCCTGGACATCGGTACCATCGGAATTCCAGCCGACAATCAGAGCGGTAGCGGTGTCCCCCGGGTCCTGGAAAAAGATGATTCCCTGATATGTGCCCGCGGTTGGCGCGGTCAGCGACATGGACTCGCCGGAAATATAATTGGTCAATGTGAAGGTGATGGAACCAGTGGGCCCGTAATTATAGAAAGTGATGCCAAAGGGAGAGGTCGAAGTGTTGGTAGAGACGTAGCTTCCGATATCAATGCTGAGACCGCCGGGCGCCCTGGATGAAGTGAGGATGTAAACGCCGGGATTAAAAACAACAGAGGCGCCCGATTGAATTGCGATTCCCCCGCAATAGACCCCGGGGTTCAGCGTGGATGGAGTGGATTTGGGGCTATTTGCAGAAGTGTAGATTTTCTGGCCTGTGAATGTGCAGGCGCCCACCGTTGGTTTGGGCAAGTAGGCCAGTGGATCGCTGGGCGTTGGGACCGCAATGCCCGTGGTGGTATTGGCTGGAAGCGTGCAACCGCCCGCAAAAGTTCCCACAATACCGACGGATGGAGCGGTTAGCGTGGCCGGGGCATTGCAGGCAAGAGCGCCGGCAGTGCTCGATTCGACGATCAATCCGCACTGGGAATTCAAGATGGCATTGGTAACCACTTCGAGCGCGCTGCCGCCTGAGGGGGCCAGCGCATAGATGCAGTTGCTTGAGCTGCCGAGATGAGCGACGGCCCGGGCAGTAACCCGCGTGGAAGATACGCCGAAGGCTTTGGCAAAGAAGGTGGAGGCAGTTCTGGAAACAATCGCTTCGACGTAGTTCGAGTCACTCACGTGCGGGCCGGATAGCGGCGGATTGTTCACCGTCACGGTCACACCGTTCGAGCCGTTCGTAAAGCCATTGGCGGCGGAATCGGCATTCGCGGCCGATGTAACGTCGCCGTAGGTAAGCTCATCAGCGCCGGCAATGGCTGCTGCGTCCGCGGCAGTTTGAAGCTGTCTCTTCTCGTAGCGCAGATATCCGACGTCCGCGGCAAGCGCCATGAAAGCAAGCAGCCCCACCAGAGCGAAGGCCACCACCACGATAGTCTGGCCTTTCTCAGACTTATCTCTTGGCCAGGAAGCGCTTCGCTCGCAGCTTGTGTGAAGTTTCTCCCATGGATGTATTTGGCGCTTCATAGTTGCGATTCCGGGCAGGATCTCGGTCGCTGGGCGAGCATTGGCAGTGCGGATCGGTGGCCCGATGTGGGGTAGAGCACATCGGAGTCCACGGCGTTTTGCGCTTAGTTCTTCCAAATCAGTGCATCTGGCGGTATTCCCCGCATTCCGGCACGCACCGATTGTTCCAAAATTGAACAGGAATCCCATTCTGACCCTGAAGGGCCGGCTCGAAAAATTACGAGCAGGCCTGAGAGAAGTTCAGACGACGCGCAATCAATTGATTCCAAGAGCCTTTTTAGGACTATCAGCGATTCGAAGAACCAAATTGAGACCCCTCTATCTCTGGCAAAGCGCTTGCACCATTCCAGTTTCTAACCAGTGCCGTGAAGTGCGTGGTTGGCGGGGAGGCGATGAGGTTGGACGAACGCCAATCCGCACAAGGCATACCGGAACGAGCACGAGTCTGGCGCGAAGATGAGGCCTTATGAGCGGCATTGCCCGGATGGAAAGTCCCTTTCTGCGCCAAGTTGCTCTGCCGACCTTGCTTGCCGCGCAAAACAGCGATGGAGGGTGGGGATTCTTCACCGGATCCAAGAGCGCGGTCGAGCCCACGAGCTGGAGTCTGCTGGCAATTTCCGGAACGCATGCCAATCACTCGCGCGCCCGGCGGGAATGCTGGGCGGCTCGCTTTCTTAAAGGAGCGCAACTTCCCGAAGGCTCATGGCCGGCGGTAATCGGACAGGAGGAAGGGGGATGGGTGACCTCGATTGCGTGCATGGCGCTGCGCGCATCCGTAGGCGCGTCCCCGGAGACGGGCCGGGCGCTCGGGTGGATTTGCCGCGAATGGCCGGGTGACGGAGGGCTGTGGTGGCGCATACGGCGCCGACTATTCAGCACGATGCGCCGGGTGCAACCAAGCGACCGGCTGCGCGGATGGAGCTGGACCCGAGGGACAAGCAGTTGGGTGGAGCCGACCTCCCATGCCTTGCTGGCGCTTCGAGGGGCGAACCTATCGCCTGCCCTGCATCAGCGCGCAAGTATTCGGCGTGCGTTGGCGCAGAAAATGCTGTGCGAACGGACATGCCCGAGCGGGGGATGGAATTGCGGCAATACGGGCGTTTACGGAGCGGCGGGAAAGCCGCTGATCGGGCCGACGGCCTGGGCGCTATTGGCGCTCGGCGAATTCGCGGACCGACCGAGCGTACAACACTGCGTGCGCCAAGGCCTCGATTGGCTGGAGCGAGCCTCGGACGGGATTCGCGGTCCAGGGTCGCTCGTGCTGGCGCATCTTTGCCTGCGTGCGTTTGGCCGGACGACGGGTTCGCTCGATTCGCAACTCTTCGCACGCTATGTAGAGGGCCGGCACCGATGGCAGATTCCCGAGCTAGCCTGGATCACACTGGCGCTTCGACCTTCGCCCGATTGGCTTCGTCCGCAGATTTTCGAGAGCCTTTAATAGATGTCTTTTTCAACTCCCTCCATGCAGCCCTCCTTCCGGAGGCCGATGTCGCGCGTGGCCATACGGTCGGCGAGCTTCTACCAGGCGGACCTGCGAGATGTGATTCTCGAGACGCTCGGTGAATTCAAGCTCGGAGTAAAAGGAAAAAAGGTCCTGCTGAAGCCCAACTTTGTAGGCGCCGACCCCTATGGCGCGGTAAATACACATCCCGCGTTGGTAGCCGCGGCCCGCGACTGTTTTCTGCACCTGGGAGCGTCGAGCGTGCTGGTAGGGGAGGCTCCTGCGCTCGAACGCGACACGGAAGCGATCCTGGAAACCATCGGCTTGCGCGAATATCTGGGCCCCTTGGAAGACGCATTTGTGGACTTGAATGTGGATGAGGTGTGCCTGGTTTCTCTGCGGACGCGCGCATCCCGCTTGAAGAGACTCTATTTGCCGGCATCTGTCTTGCGAGCCGATGTCGTCGTCTCCATGCCGAAGCTCAAAACGCATCACTGGGCGGGCGTCTCACTGTCGCTCAAGAACATGTTCGGAATTGTTCCGGGGCGCTGTTACGGTTGGCCAAAAAACATTCTGCACTGGGCCGGGATTTCGAGGTCCATTCTCGATTTGAACAGCACGGTGCGGCCGGATTTCGCGATTGTGGATGGAATCACCGGCATGGAGGGAGATGGGCCGCTCGAGGGACAGCCGAAGGCGAGCGGAATCCTGGTGATGGGGGACGATCCAGTCGCAGTGGACTCCACCTGTGTGCGCGCAATGGGATTGCTCCCGGAGCGTGTGGGATACCTCGAGCGCGCGTCGCTGTTCCTGGGAAACCTGAAAGAGGAAAAGATCGAACAGATCGGCGAAAGCCTGGCGTGCGTGACCCAGCCGTTTGCAGTGGTTCCCGAGTTCGAGCATTTGAAAGCGAAGAAAGCATGAACCCGCCGGCTGAAGTTGTCGCCGCTCGTTACGGCGCACGGGCCTGCGATGGCGCCTGGTCCGCGGGCGCGCTCGGCCGGCTTTTCTCCTTCCCCGTGTTCCTCGGTGTTCTGATCTTCGCCGGCGCATTTTTCGGAACGCTCGCGGAAGGGAAGAAAGGAGGCACGCTGTTCGGCGAGGGAGACACTTGGTGGCACATCCGCGCCGGCGAAGAAATCCTGGACACGCACCAACTGCCTCATCACGATTCCTATTCATGGACCGCGGCGGGAACAGAATGGATCGCCTATGAATGGCTGGGCGAAGTAGCCATGGCAGCCGCCTATCGTGCGGGATGGCTTCGGGGACTGAAGCTGCTGCAACTTTTCCTGACGGGGGGAATGCTCGTGCTGCTCTACGCGTACGCGGCGATGCGCTGCGGAAACACGAAAGGGGCATTCGTGGTATGCGCCCTCGCGGTGCCGGTGTGGGCCGTATTTTGCTCGGTTCGACCCCAGGTGATCGGCTACGGCTTCTTCCTTGTGGTTCTCCTGATTCTGGAGCGGTTCCGGCGGGGGAAAAGCGGCGCGCTATGGTTTCTGCCGGCGCTTTTTGTGGCCTGGGTGAATACGCACGGCACATTTGTTTTTGGCCTGCTGGCTATCGGCGTGGCCTGGGCTTGCGGGCTACGGCCCTTTCATCGAAGCGGGATCGAAAATACTGTGTGGACAGACGGCCAGCGCCGAAGGCTCGAACTCGCGGCGCTCGCGAGCGTGGTGGGGCTGTGCTTCACTCCCTATTCCACGCGGCTCGCCGCCTATCCCTTGGATATCGGATTTCTGCAGCCCTTGAATATCGCCAGCATCCAGGAATGGATGCCCATACCCACGGAGCGCTTCCTAGGCCTGGTTGTTTTCGGCTCGCTGCTGGCGCTTCTTCTTTTTCAAATATTGCAGCCGTTCCGTTGCCGCCTCGACGACCTGATTCTTCTGGCCATCGCCGCGATCCTGGCGATTCTCCATATTCGGTTCGTACCGCTATTTCTGATAATTTCCGTCCCGCTGCTTTCGATCCCCGTGGCGCGCTGGCTGCCACGCTATGACGAGGACCGGGACCGCCACGCTCTGAATGCAGGATTGATCGCCGTGCTCGCAGTGGCCATGGGATGTTCCGTGCCCGCGCAATGGCAGTTGCAAAAGGCGTTCGCGGCCAGCTTCCCTATCGCCGCCACTCAATATTTGCAGGCGCACCCTGAAGACGGACCCTTGCTCAATGAGTACGGCTGGGGCGGGTATCTTGCATGGGCGCATATTCCCAGGCGCGGCGTTTTCATTGATGGCCGCGCGGACGTCTACGAACGCACGGGCGTGCTCGAAGACTATTTGAGCATCACTGGTCTTAAGCCGGGAGCATTTGGGCTGCTCGAAAAGTACGGCATACGAGCGTGTTTGCTACAGCCCGACGCGCCCCTTTCGACGGCGCTTGCGGAATCGCCGAAGTGGGAAAAAGCGTACAGCGATTCCGTGAGTGTGGTGTACATGCGCCGAGCGATTCCGCCTGGGACGGCGGTCCCGGGTCTCGCGACGCACTGATTTTTCCGAACGTGCCGGCCTGGTTCAGGCGTTTCAGATTGATGCACAAGGGAACTCCAGCGGTTTTGTAACTCCCACAGCCTTCAACACTTCCCAAACGGCTCCTGGCATCTGAACTGCAATTTCAATGCTCGGCGAGACGAAAGTGCTCGCCCACATAACTGAGGAGGATACATGCAAGCGCTACTGACTAGGCTGTGGCAGGACCAATCGGGCCAGGACTTGACCGAGTACGCGTTGCTCGTCGTATTGATTGCACTAGCTGCCGTTGCTTCCATGAAGGCACTGGCGACGGCGATCAGCACGGTGTATTCAAGCGCCGCGTCAAATCTGACAAACGCCACATAGGGATAGCGAAATCCTGGCGCTTGGATCACTGAGGGGCAAATCATCCGAGCACTCGGCGGTCAGGTGCCCATGGAGAGAATCGCGACGGCACGGAAACCTTCGGAATGCCGCAGCGTGGCGACGGGTGCGTGTGTGGATGGGCAGCGGAGCTGTGCCGGGACATAGAACGGTGAAGGAGTGGATCGGTGAGAGAAGAAGCGATGTGGTTGTGTGCTGCGGGGATCGCGGGAAGTGCGGGGATACTCGACTGGCGCAGCCGGAGAATACCCAACTGGCTGACGATACCCGCGCTGCTCATAGGACTGGCCGTGAATTTCGCGACGGCCGGGATTGCCGGCGGACTTCAATCCTTGGAAGGTGCCGCGGTAGCTCTGGTGGTGCTGTTGCCGGTGGTGTTCCTGCGCGGCCTTGGCGGGGGCGATTGGAAGCTGATGGGGGCGCTGGGGGCATGGCTGGGACCGGGCCAGGTGCTGATGATTTTGCTGGTGACGATTTTCCTGAGCGGGCTGCTGGCTCTTGTGCAAATCATCCGGGCGAAGCGGTTCCTCGCGACGGTCCGAAACGTTTGGGAGCTCTTGCGCGGATTTTTCATCTTCGGACTCCAGCCTCATCCTGAAATCAATCTCGACAATCCAGCAGCGTTGACGCTTCCGTTTGGCGCGGCGGCGGCTCTGGCTACATTCGCGTGTTTCTGGATTGGGTGGCACGCGCAATAAATCGTGACGGGGAGCGGCGATGGACCGGCGAAGGATTCTGATGGCATTCGGAGCGGCTTTGCCGCTGGCCCTATTGGCCTCGCTCCTCGTGCATCACGAGCTTTCGAAAGTGACGGCGCGCCGGGCAATTCCCTCCATACAGGTTGTGATTGCCGCCCAGAATTTGCCTCCGGGGACGCTGCTGGGCGCGGAGGACCTTCGCCAGGTGGACTGGCCCGCCGCGCAGGCCATGGAAGGAATGTGTGCGCGCATGGAGGATTGCCAGGGGCGCGCGGTTTTGAATGCCGTGGTCGAGAATGAACCAATTCTCGAGGCCAATCTGGCGCCGAAGGATTCCGGCTCAGGCCTCCCGGCGACCATCCCGCAGGGCATGCGGGCGGTATCCGTGGCCGTGAACGAGGTAATCGGCGTGGCAGGTTTTGTTCAGCCGGGAACGGCGGTGGACGTGATCGCAACGGGAACACCGGCGGGCGGAAGCACAACCGTCGCGCGGACGGTGCTGGAAGATATTCGTGTGCTGGCCGCCGGGCAGAAGGTCGAACCCGACGCGCAAGGAGCGCCGCAATCGGTGTCCGTGGTCACGCTTCTGGTCCGCCCGGAACAGGCCGCCGTGCTTTCGCTCGCGAGCGTGCAGGGACGAATACAACTGGCCCTGCGCAATGTGAGCGACACGGTGTTGGTAAATCCACCCGCCGCGGATGAGGCCGCCGTGTTTGGAACCGCGCTCCGCGAGGCGGCTCCGGCGAAAATTGTTCCCGCGAGGGGAACCGCAAGACGGGTTGAGCCGGCTTCGTCCGGCGTGGAAGTGTTTCGAGGGACGAAAGAAGAAACCTCCGAGGCTCCTCAAAGGTGATGAAACGGTCCATGCATGCTGGTTCTCCAATCCGGGCGAAGGCGCGAAAACGGAAGGCTGGCGCGGCCGTAATTATGTCGGCGGCGATTCTGTTTTTCGCTTGCGCAGGTGGTGTCCGCGCCCAGACGAATTCCCAGCCGGCGCCGGAATTGCTGCACCTGCTCGTTGGCAGGTCCTTGGTGATCAATTCGCCCGCGCCCATTCACCGTGTTTCCATAGCCGACCCGACAATTCTGGATGTGGTGGTCCTCAGCTCCACGCAACTTCTAGTCAACGGAAAAGCGCCGGGAGGAGTCTCACTGGTGCTCTGGCTGGGATCGGGCGAGAGCAAGACGTATGAGTTCAGCGTGGATGTGGACGTTTCAAGCCTGAACCAAAGAGTGGAGCAGGCGTTTCCGAACGATCAGCTGCATCTCGACGCTTCGAACGGAATCGTGATGCTAACCGGGTCCGTGTCGTCGAGCGACGAAGCGGACAAAATCTACCAGCTGGTTTCGGTCGTGATTCCAAAAACGGTGAACCTGCTCAAGATTTCCGCGGTGGCCCAAAGCCAAATCCTGCTGGAAGTGAAGTTCGCGGAGGTGGACCGCGGGGCCCTGAGCAATTTTGGATTCAATCTCTTCAGCCTGCCGGGAGTCACGAAAACTCTGGGAACAATCGGCACTCAGCAATTCGGGCCCATCCAATCGGGGCAGGGGGGATCCACGGGATCCGCTTTGCAGTCGAGTCTCACACTGAGCGATCTGCTGAATATTTTCATTTATCGCCCCGACATCAATTTGGGAGCCACGATCGCGGCGCTCCAGCAGAAGAATGTGCTGCAAATTCTGGCCGAGCCGAACCTGCTGACGGAAAACGGAAAGGAAGCGGAGTTCCTCTCCGGCGGGGAATTCCCGGTTCCCATCGTGCAGGGGGGCGCCGTGGGCTCGGCGCCAACAGTCACCGTCATGTTCAAGCAGTTCGGCGTGAGTCTGAAATTCACGCCGCAGCTGACTGACGACGGCTTGATTCATCTCAAGGTCCGGCCCGAAGTGAGCGCGCTCGATTTCACCGATGCCGTGACGGTTTCCGGATTCCTGATTCCCGCTATCTCCACGCGCCGGGCGGATGTGCAGGTGGCGCTTCAGGACGGGCAAAGCTTTGCCATTGCGGGACTCGAGGATGACCGCGTGACGACCATCAACGGCAAGGTGCCGGTGCTCGGCAGCATCCCGCTTCTCGGGGAACTCTTTAAGAGCAATTCGAAAAACAAGTCGAAGACCGAACTGCTCGTGCTCGTGACGCCGCACATCATCAACCCTATTCCCAAGGGCGCGCCGTTGCCGAGCCTGCAATTTCCGGTTCCATTCGCGGCCCCGGAAGCTTCCCATGCGGAACCGGCTCCGGCACAAAAATAATGCCGGCGGCTGGACCCAGAATCACGTACGTGCGGAAGAAAATGTGGGAGGAAGGATGAAATCATGCTGACCGCTGTGGTGGTTGGATCCGATCGAGGCAGCACCAGCGCCTTGCGCGCCGCTTTGCAGGCAACCGGGCTGGTCTATTCGGTGCACGAATGGGACTTGTTGACGGAAAGCCATCCGTTGCCGGGGGAAGCCATTCCGGACGTCGTCTGGCTCGATTTGCCTCGCGATCCGGGAATCTTCTTTGCTTTTGCGGCCCGTTTGCGCCAGCTGCGCCCGGGAGTTCACATCATTGCCTGCTCTGCCGCGCCGGAGCCGACCCTGTTGATGCAGGCGATGCGCAGCGGTGTGCAGGAATTCATTCCCAAGCCCGTCAGCGCGGAGACAATTCGCGACGCGCTCGAGCGATTCGCGGAGGTAAAAGGAAATGGAGGAAAAGAGCCGGACAAACTGATCGTGGTGGTGGGATCGAAGGGGGGAGTGGGAACAAGCACCGTGGCGGTGAATCTGGGAGTGCAACTGACGCAAATAACGAAAAAGCGCGTTCTGCTGGTGGATTTTGGCAGGCCGCTCGGGCACGTCTCTCTTTTGCTGGATTTGCAGCCGCGGTTCACGCTGCGGGACGCCGTGGAAAATCTGGAGCGGCTCGACCAGCATTTCCTGAGCGGGCTCGTGACGCGGCATCACACGGGGCTTGAAATCCTCGCCGGGACGTCCCATCCGGAGGAGTGGCAAAAGATCAGCCTGGCCGCGCTGGGAGGAGTGGTCAACATCGCGCAAGGCGGATTCGATTATGTGCTGGTGGATGCGGGCGTGGTGGATCCCTCCGAGTGGTCGCCCATCCTGCGCACGGCGCGTTCGATTCTGATGGTCGCGGAACCGACTTTGCTTTCGCTCTGGACTCTCGAAAGGCACCTTTCGACCATGGATGGCGCGGGCCTGAACCCTTCGTCAACCCATATTGTGATCAACCGCTGGCGGCGGAACGATGACAACGCCCTGCGGAACGTCGAGGAGCGCCTGCACCGGCCCATCGCCGCGCGCCTGCCGAATGACTACCGCCAAGTGAGCGAATCGGTGACGCAGGGAATGCCTCTGACGGGAAGCAACAGCAATCCCTTGGTGGTCTGCTACCGCCAGCTTGCCTCCGAACTGGTCAAAGAGCCGGCGGAATCCGATGAGCGACGCCAGCCGAGCGCGAGCAGGTTCGTTCCGGTGCGATAGGAACGCGCGATGAAGACACTCACCCAGGCTCCCGCACGAGCGGATTACACCACGGTCAAAGCTGCGATTCATCGCAAGCTGATCCAGAACCTCAATCTGGAGCGCCTGGCGCAGATGGACCGCGGAGCGGTCCTCAGCGAGCTGACGCAGATCATCGAAACGCTCGTGGATAACGACGGTACGCCCATGACGGGACTCGAGCGCGAGCGGCTGGCCCGCGAAGTGCTCGACGAGGTTTTCGGATTGGGGCCCCTTGAACCGCTGATGAGAGACCCGACCGTGGCGGACATTCTCGTGAACGGCAGCCGGAATGTATATGTGGAGCGGCGCGGAAAGCTGGAGAAAACCGATATTCAGTTTCGCGATGAAGCGCATCTGAGGCTGATCATCGATCGCATCGTTTCGGCCGTGGGCCGGCGCGTGGACGAATCCTCACCGATGGTGGATGCGCGACTGGCCGATGGTTCGCGCGTGAATGCGATTATTCCTCCGCTGGCGCTCGATGGAGCGTGCCTATCCATTCGCCGCTTTGCGAACATCAAACTTTCCGGCGCCGAATTGGTGGCCAATCTCACGCTGACGGCGCAAATGCTCGATTTGCTGAAAGCCTGCGTGAAGGCGCGGCTCAACATCCTGATTTCGGGCGGCACCGGCGCGGGCAAGACGACGCTCCTCAATCTTCTTTCTTCCTATATCTCGGACCGCGAACGCGTGGTGACCATCGAAGACGCGGCCGAATTGCAATTGCAGCAGGAGCACGTCGTGCGCCTCGAGACGCGGCCGGCCAATATCGAAGGCAAAGGCGCCGTCATGCAGCGCCAGCTTCTGATCAACTCGCTGCGCATGCGCCCCGACCGCATCGTCATGGGCGAAGTGCGCGGAGAAGAAGCGCTGGACATGCTGCAGGCAATGAATACGGGCCACGACGGTTCGCTCACAACCATCCACGCGAATACTCCGCGCGATGCCGTGAGCCGGCTCGAAACCATGATAGCCATGGCGGGACTGAATCTGCCGGACAAGGCCGTCCGCAGGCAGATCGCTTCGGCGGTGGATGTGGTCCTGCAGGTGAGCCGCCTGAGCGACGGGACGCGCAAAGTGATTTACATCTCGGAAATCACGGGAATGGAGGGCGAAACCATTTCGCTCCAGGATATTTTTCAGTTTCGAAAGCGGGGAATCGGGCCGAAGGGCGAGGTGCTGGGTGAATTCCTTCCTATCGGCATTCGTCCCAAGTTCGCGGACCGTCTCGAGGCCGCGGGTTTAAGACTTCCGCCGGACATGTTCAACCGTCCGCCGGACGCCTGAGGACACGACCGTGCTCATGATTACAGTGGTCACATTCCTTGCTTCGCTGCTCCTGGTCTGGGGCATCGCGATGGCCCTGGCAGCCGATAAGCCCGCCGATGTGGCCGGGCGGCTCGAAAAAATCTCGAAGAGAAACGAGGACCCCATGCAACCCCTCGCGGCCCAGCTTGTGCGCGACGAGGGATTGAGCGCCGTGCCGCTGCTGCACCGACTGCTGCTGCGTTGGTCCTGGTCCAAGGGCTTGCAAACGTTCCTGGAGCAGGCGGGATGGAAAATCAAACCCGGTAAGTTTCTGCTCGTGAGCGGAGTTTTTGCGTTCGGTTCGTTCCTGCTGTTCTCGATCCTGCTGGGCTTTCTTCCGGGGGCGGTTTTGGCCGGCTTGGCCGCCGGACTCATCCCTTTCTTGGCGGTGTGGTTCCGTCGCGCACGGCGCTTGGCGCGCTTTCAGCGCAGCTTCCCGGAGGCCATTGATTTGCTAACGCGGTCGGTGAAGGCCGGCCATGCCTTCACAAGCGGACTGGAGATGATTTCCAAGGAACTTCCCGAGCCGGTGGCCGGGGAGTTCCGCGAGACGTTTGACGAATACAATTTCGGCCTGCCGCTGCGCGAGGCGCTGGTTCATCTCACGGAGCGCATGCCCATCGCCGACGTGCGATTTTTTGCCACGGCGATGCTGATTCAAAAGGAATCGGGCGGAAATTTGGCGGAGCTCCTCGAGAGCTTGTCGCGCATCATTCGGGAGCGGTTCAAGATTCTGGGCGAGGTGCGGACACGCACCGCGCAAGGACGCATGACGGGGGGGATCCTGATTGCGCTTCCTCCCTTGCTGTTTGTCACTCTGAATTTTCTGAATCCCGGATACGCGCAACTGCTCTTTACGGACCCGCTGGGGCACAAGATCCTGGCCATCGCACTTTCGTTGCAGGCCATCGGTTCGGCTTTGTTGTGGAAGATTGTTCATATCGAGGTCTGAGATCACACGGGAGCCCATGGAATGATTTCGGTGACAACTGCGGTCATCTTTTTCGCCGTGCTGGCGATGGGGGCCGTTGTGTACCTCGGTTTTGCGCCCCCCGGCGATGTTCTCGACGCACGCCTCTCACAGTTGTGGAGTCCCGCTTCGCCCGTGGGCGGGGCCACTACGTTCGCTGAAAAACAGCTCCAGCATCTCGAACGCGCGCTCAGAGGCCTGGGCCAACTCCTCCCGTCTTCCGGAAAGAAGCTCTCCCGTACCGTCCGGCTCATGTTGCGCGCCGGATTTCGCAGTCCGGAGGCGGTGAGAAGTTTTCAGGGATTTCGAGTGCTTCTTCCTCCCGTGTTTGTGGCTGCTGTTTATTTTACGCACCTGTTCGCATGGAATCCGCCTTTCGTCATCGGGTTCGCCGCGGCCGCCGGATTCTTGCTCCCCGACTTCTGGCTCTCCTGGCGAGTGAAGCGCCGTCAAAGGCGCCTGGTCCTGGGCCTGCCGGACGCGCTCGATCTACTGGTTGTTTGCGTCGAGGCAGGCATGGGCCTGGACCAAGCCATCTTTCGCGTGGCTCGAGAACTTCGCATCGCGCATGCGGACCTGAGCGACGAACTTCAACTTGTGAATCTCGAGATGCGCGTGGGGAAAAGCCGCGCGGATTCCTTGCGCGAGTTGGGCGTGCGAACCGGAGTCGAGGATATCAAGTCGTTCGGGGTGATGCTCATTCAAGCGGACCGCTTCGGAACCGATTTGGCGCAGTCCCTGCGCGTGCACTCGGACACTCTCCGGACGAAACGCCGCCAGCGCGCGGAAGAATCCGCCGCGAAAACCTCGGTGAAAATGGTTCCCGTACTCGTATTTTTTATCTTTCCGGCCTTGTTTGCGGTGATTCTGGGACCGGCCGTGATCAGCCTCGTACGAGAGTTTCATACCGCGGGAAACGGGTTCTGATGCGCCGCACGAGGCACGAATGTTTCGCAAAAGTTTGAGGAGAAAACCATGGACACAACCACATACATTCGCATCGCAGCCACCGTGCTTGCGGTGGTCATCGCCGGAATTATCATCTGGCGGCGCGGCAAACACGTCGCTGACTAACGCGCCGGTGCCCGGCAACGGCGAACAATCAGCGGTTCCGGCGTTCGGAAGCCTAAGGGCCGCCGAGAAAAGGGGAAATGTGTCTGCCTTCAACCGGACTCGAGACGCATGCCTCGCGGCGGATGTCGCCGTGGCGGACACGTTTTTCCGGAGATTGAAGGGTTTGTTGGGCCAGCCGCATGGCTGGGCGCAGGCGCATAGAGGGCTGTGGATTGTGCCGTCGCGAGGCGTCCACATGTTCGGGATGCGCTTTGCGATTGACGTCGTTTTCCTCGGCCGGGGAGAAATCGTCGTGCACCTGGAACAGAATCTCCGTCCCTGGCGCGTCTCGCGTGTGGTTCCGTCCGCCCGAAGCGTGCTCGAGCTTCCCGCGGGCGCGATTGCACGCACGGCGACACAGGCCGGCGACCAGATTGAATTTCTTCCAGGAGAAGAAGTGTCATGAATGTTTCGAATATTCCTCGCCCCTTGACGGGCGGACCGGCGGAAAGTCCCCACCCCGCCGCATCCTTTTCCATTCGGGCGGACATGAAGCGAGTGGAGCGCCGCCAATGGTGGCTCTCCTTCTCGAGTGTGGTGGTTACGCTGCTGCTGACAATGGGAATCGTCTCGTTTTCCTACGTCGTGTTCCTCTACCAGAAAAATTCCTGGGATGGGGTGAACATTCACGCAGCGATGCGCTCGCTCGTGGCAATTGAGCTCCTCTTCGTCGTCTACGTAATCTACCAGCAACTGCAAATTCACCGCTTTCGATTGCACCTGGTGGAACAGGAAGAGATTTTCCGCCTGATCGGCGAAAACGCGGCGGATATGATCGCCGTGGTCCACGTGGACGGCCGCCGCCTTTACAACAGCCCCTCGTATCAAAAGTGGCTGGGCTACTCGCCACAAGAGCTCGAACAAACCTCGCCCTTCGAACAAATCCATCCCGATGATCGCAAACAGGTGCTCGCGGCGGCCGAAGAGGCCCGCAAAACCGGCGTAGGCCGTCGTGTGGAATACCGCGTCCGGCACAAGGACGGCCACTGGTGCGTGCTCGAATCCACGGCCAGTGCGGTTCGCAATGCCCATGGGAGCGTCGAAAAACTCATCATCGTGAACCGCGACATCACTGAGCGCAAACAATTGCAGGAGCAGCTTTTTTTGTCCCAAAAGCTGGAAGCCGTGGGAAGACTTTCCGGCGGGATCGCGCACGATTTCAATAATATTCTGGGCGTCATCATCGGTTATAGCGAGGCGTTGCAGCAGAAAATAGGCCCCGACGATCCGTTCCGGGAGGCCGTGGACGAAATCGAAAAAGCCGGTCAGAGGGCTGCTTCGCTCACACAACAGCTTCTGGCTTTCAGCCGCAAGCAAGTGCTCGAACCGAAAATTTTGGACCTCAATTCCATTGTGAACGATGTCGAAAAAATGCTGCGCCGTCTAATCGGCGAGGATATCGAGCTGAGAACCATTCTCTCCCAGGATTTGGGGCGTGTGAAAGCGGACCGGGGCCAGATCGAACAGGTCATCATGAATCTGGCCGTGAATTCGCGTGACGCGATGCCTTGCGGCGGGAAGCTGACGCTCGAAACATCGAACAGCGTCTTGACCGAAGCAGACGCCGCTCGGCATCGCTACGTGGTGCCGGGGCCGTGCGTCACGCTGCAAGTGAGCGACACCGGTATGGGCATGGACGCCGAAGTGCAATCTCACATCTTCGAGCCGTTCTTCACCACCAAGGGCAAGGGAAAAGGAACGGGGCTGGGTCTGGCCACCGTCTATGGCATCGTCAAGCAGAGCGGCGGCTACATTTGGCTCGAAAGCGAATCGGGCAAGGGCACGAAATTCAATATATGCCTGCCGCGCGCTGAAGGAGTCGAGGAAGAAGCCGTCCGCGAAACCGTGAAACCTGCCCGGCGTGCCGCAGGGCCGCAAACGATTCTCTTGGTCGAAGACGAACCCTCTCTCCGCAAACTCACCCGCCGTACCCTCGTCGAAGCCGGGTACACGGTGCTCGAAGCCGCGGATGCGGCGGAGGCCATGGAGGTCGCGCGGCGGTCAGGCTCCCCGGTGGACATTTTGTTGACGGACATCGTGATGCCCGGAATGAACGGCCATGAATTGGCGGGGCAATTGTCCCCCGGCCGCCCGGACATGAAAGTGCTCTTCATGTCGGGATACACCGACGGAGCGGTGGCCACGCACGGCGTCTTGAAGCCCGGAACTACAATCCTTCGCAAACCATTCTCACGCGACACGCTCGTGAAATATGTGGCCGACATTCTGGCGGAAAAGCGCAGCGGGAGCGCGCCCGAAGAAAATGCCCCGCATTCCGAAACTCATGAGTACTCGATCTAACACCCAAAAGGGACAAAAACCATGAAGAAGCTATTGATCATTGATGACGATGAATCCGTAAGAAAGGTGCTGCGATTCCGGCTGAAGGATTCCTACGAAATCACGGATACCGGCTCGCCCGAAGAGGCCCTGGCCCTCGCACTGCAAATCAAGCCCGATGCCATTCTCCTGGACCTGATGATGCCGAAATATTCCGGCTTCGAAGTCTGCCGCACACTCTCTTTCCTCAGCTTCACACGGCATATTCCCATCGTCGTGGTTTCGGGAGAGGCGACCTCGCGCTACCAGGATTTTTGTGAAGGCCTCGGAGCCAAGGCCTACTTTCAGAAGCCGGTGGATATTGACGCCCTCAAGAGGAAACTGGCCAAGCTCATGGACGAAGCCCAAAAAGACGGACACGCCGAGCCCCACGTTCTTCTGCGCGTGGTACTCAAGCTCCGCTGGACGGGCCCCGCGGGCCAACCGGTTGAGTTGCTCACGGCTTCGGAGTCGGTGAGCGCCAATGGCTTCATTTGCGGATTTCAAGAGTTGATTCACGAGGATGCCGTCGTGGAGGTCTTCCTGGCAAAGGATGCGCAACATTTTGTGGGCAAAGCACGCATCGCCCGTCTCGATTGGCCGGGAACACCCGGGCAGCGGGCCGAATTTCAATTCGTCGAAAAGCCCTCGGAGTGGGTTCTGCGATAGCGCGCGCGTGTGAGTCCTGTGCGCGGGGCGCGCCGACGTGGCCTCCCACTCCCGCCTCACCGCCCAGCTTCCTGCTTACGGAGCCGGCTCGCTCGAATTTCGACGCCCGCCACGAGGATGTCCACGAAGCCGGAACGGTTGTAGAATCTTCCTCACCAATCGTGCCGGACACTCACACAGAAATCGTCATTCCCGCCCCGCCTCTGGAATCGGCTCCGGCGCGCCGCCGTGTGGCCACCCAATGGCCAAAGTGGCTGGTTGTGCTTCTGGTTTTCCTGTGGCTTGCCGACACCGGAATTTCCCTCCTGATCGATCACACCAGTCTGCGTACGGACCTGACGGCGCACCTCGAGGCCGCCTTCGGCCGGCCGGTGCAGGTGGGCAGCTATGGTTTTGTTTTCTGGAGAGGGCCGGCACTCGAAGCACAGTCGGTGACCGTGGGCGAAGATCCCCGCTTTGGACATGAATATTTCCTGCGCGCCGAATCCCTCACGGTGCGGTTAAGCTGGCGGAGCCTGCTGCGCGGACGCCTCGAACTGGGAACGCTTTCGCTTACGCGCCCGAGCTTGAATCTGGTTCGCAATACCCGCGGAGAATGGAATCTCGTTGCATGGCTTCCCCAGCCCGCGGAGACGCTCTCCCAAGGCTTGCCAGCCTCCCCGCCTGCCCCGCGCTTCCGCAAAATTGAAGTGGACGACGGGCGCATCAACTTTAAGCGCGGCGACGAAAAGCTTCCGTTCGCATTCGTGGCCGTGTCGGGCACCGTCGAAACGGATAGCCCGGGGCTTTGGAGCTTGGACCTCGAAGCCGCCCCCTGGCGTGCCGGCGTGGTGGTGCAACAGGGAGGCGCGCTTCGGCTGGCCGGGCGTGTGGGCGGGACCTCGTCGCGCCTTCTTCCCGCCATGCTCGCTCTTTCCTGGACCGACGCTTCGATCTCCGATGTGCTCCGTCTCGCGTACGGCAATGATTTCGGAATCCGCGGCGGGCTCGCGCTCTCGGCCACCGCTCACGCGTTCGTCGGCGGCTGGAGTATTCAGGGACGCGCTCAGCTCGAGCAGCTCCATCGCTGGGACCTTCCGCTCCGGGCTGATAACCCCTCATTTAACGTCATCGCCGACGGAAAATTCGACCCTCAAGCTTCGAGCCTCGATCTCGACCATCTCACGCTGGAGACCCCGCACTCGAACGCGCACGCCTTCGCGCGCATCGGTTGGAATCGCGCGCGAATATCCGCTGCGCAGGAATTTTCTCCTCTTATTTTGCAAGTCTCTTCCTCGAAGATCGGCCTCGACGACATCCTGGCATGGCTCCGCGCGTTTCATCCCGGCGTCTCGGACACACTTTCTGCCCGCGGATGGATCGCTGCCTCCGGTATTGCTGCCGGCTGGCCGCCGCATCTTGTGAACGCGGCCATCTCGACCGACGGAGTGGAACTCTGGGGGCCTCCTCTTCGCGTCCCAGCCCGGTTGGGCAGAGTCCAGTTCCGGTATGACCGTGGATTCGCTGCGCTATTTTCCGCAGCCCTCTCGTTCGGATCGTCCGCGAACGGACTTTCCGTGGAAGCGTCGACGAAGCTCGCGCCGCGCGCGTCGAGTTCCGCGCATATATCCGGCACTGTCGCCGACATAGGCAACCTGCAGGCCGCGGCAAGTTCGCTCGGTTGGGACCTCGCGCGAGGCTACGAGTTTCGCGGGCCGTTCAGCTGCGATTTGCAGTGGAAGGGTGCGCAATTTCCCTGGCAGGCGTGGCCCACCGGGTGGATTGCATTGGATGGCGCTTCGCTTCGCACACCATTCCTGAATCTGCCGGTGGATGAGATAGAGGCTCGCGCGGAATTACAAAATGGAGTGCGCCAGATCACGCTGTCAACCGCTGAAGCATTCGGCACTCGCTGGAACGGCAGCTTCAATCGGCCCAGCGCAGCCGGGGAATGGCGGTTCGCGCTCTCGGCCGGCCGGTTATCTGCCGTGGATCTCGACCGCTGGCTCAATCCACGCTGGCGCGAAAGTTTTTTGGGACGCATTCTCCCGTTTTTGAATTATCCATCGCCGGCAACAGGCGCCGCGCCTGAAAATCTGCGCGCCGGCGGCCGCCTAAGCATCGCCGAATTCACGCTGCCGCCCATCTCCATTGATCGCCTTCAGGGTGATTTGAAAATCGAAGGCCGCCGTATTGAGCTCACGAACGCCACGGGCCAGTTCTATGGAGGAGCCGCCACCACCTCGCTCGATGCGCAGTTGCTGCCCTCGCCGCTTTACGCCGCCAGCCTCGATTTCTCCCGCGTGGATTTATCCGCGCTCTCCGCCGCCTTCCCTTCTCTTGCAGGTTTTTTTGCGGGAGATGCCGCCGGACACGTATCGTTTGTCGCGGGGGGCGCAACCCGCGCCGACTTGCTCGCCTCGCTCGAATGCCGCGGTGCGGCTCGCTTGACCGGACCCACTCTGTATTTCATGGATCTCGAGCAATCCTTGCGCGCGACAGCGGCCGTTCCCGGAACGAGCGTCTTCCGGCAAGGCTCGGCTCTATTTACGTGTGGTCAGGGCAAGCTCTCGTTCCAGAATCTCTCGCTGGCTGGTTCCGGAGCGGATGTGAACGCTTCGGGCAGGGTGGATTTCGCCCGCCATCTCGATTTGCGGCTGCGGCTTTCCCCCCCGGCCGCGTCTGCCGCAGGAGCACCGCTGCCCCTTGCAGACCCCACCGGAGGGTATTATCTCGGCGGATCACTCGCCGCCCCACAGATTACGCTGTTTCCCCCGCCAAGCCGCTATCGATAGCGCTGTGCCGTCAAACCCCGCGAAGGGAGATTCTATTTCTCCGCGCGGTTGCCGCGCGCCGTGTTGTGCGGAAGATCAAAGCGGTAGCCGACCCACGGCTCCGTGTGTATATATCTCGGGTGGCGCGGGTCGGGCTCGATTTTCTTTCGCAACTGGTTGATGAAAACGCGCAGATACTCTGTTTCTTCTCCATAATCGGGACCCCACACCGCTTGCAGCAAGCGGCGGTGCGCCAGGGCCTTCCCCTGATTGGCGACAAGGATGCGCAGCAGCTCGAATTCCTTGGGCGTCAGCCGGACGGGCTGCCCCTTCACGGCTACCGTGCGCGATTCGAAATCAATCGTCAAATCGTTCGAGACAAACGGCGGCGGAGAATCTACCGGCCCGGAGCGGCGCAGAGCGGCGCGGATGCGCGCCATCAGCTCCTCGGTTCCAAAGGGCTTCACCACATAATCGTCGGCGCCGGCGTCGAGCGCCTTCACTTTGTCGCGTTCCGTGTTGCGCACCGTGACCATGATGATGGAGACATCGCTCGTGCGCCGGATTTCACTGCAGGTTTCCAGCCCCGACATCCCCGGCATGTTGGTATCCAAAAGAATCAGATCGGGGCGTTCGCTGCGCAATTTCTCGAGCGCCTCCTCGCCGTTCTTCGCTTCCACCACGGCATACCCTTCGGAAGTCAGAGTCGTGAGCAGCACCCGGCGGATCTGCGGTTCGTCATCCACAATCAGAATGGTGGCGGGATTCATGGCCGGGCCGTGCGGCCATCTTCCATGGGCAAAGTGAACGAAAAGACGGAGCCCTGTCCGCCCTGGCTCGTCAGGCTGATCACGCCGCCGTGCGCTTCCACAATGGCCTTGGCGATGGGCAAGCCCATCCCGGTTCCTTCCACGGTGTAGCGCTGGTCCTTGCCGCGATAGAATTTTTCAAAGATCAGCGCCTGCTCAAGATCCTCGATTCCATTGCCGCGGTCGGCCACACTGGTCATCACACAATGGCCGCTCGCTTCGGCCGTGATCGTGATGGGCTGATCCGCGGGTGAATACTGACCGGCATTCTCGATCAAATGTACGAGAACCTCCCGGGCGCGCGCCAGGTCCACGCGCACGCGCGGCAATCCTTCCGCGACGCGCACGTTCACCGTCCGCTTCGCCAACGCGCCCTTGCATTGGTCGAGGGCGGCGGAGATGACGTCTTCGATGGGATGCGGTTCGAGCCTTAACTTCGTCTCGCCGGCATCGAGCCGCGCCATTTCGCCCGCCTCGCCCACCAGCCGGTTCAAGCGGTCGCTTTCCTCGTTGATGATCGTCAACAGCTCCTGCTTCTGCTTCTCCTCCAACCCGGGATTCGAGAGCAGGTTGGTGACGGAGGCCTTGATGGACGTGAGCGGAGTGCGCAGCGCATGAGTCACGGCGTCGAGCAGCGCGGTTCGAAGCTGTTCGCCCTGCCGGGCTGCTTCGGTTTGTCCCAACTGTTCCACCGCGCGTGCGTGCTCCATGGCGATGGCAATCAGCGTCCCCAGCGCGTCGAGCGTCTGGCGCGAAAGCGCCGCGCCCGAAATTCCCAGGCTGCCGATCGAGCGCACGCCCACACGCACGGGAACGAAGCACAGGCCGTGGGCGACGTCCACAAGAGGCTCGTCGCGCGCCACGATGGATTTCAAACTGTCCGTGTCCAGCTGTGGAATCACGGGGCCGGAGCGATATACTTTTTGTTTGTCGGCCAGGAAAATGGCGGCGGCGCCGACTTCGAAAGTGTTCACGATCTGGGCGGGGATGCGGTTCAGAAGCTGGATCACATTGGCAGATTCGAGCAGGTTCTGGCTGAACGCATACAGTCTCTCGATATCGTGCTGGCGGGCGGAGGCATCCGCGGCCTGCTGCCGGGCGCGCGTCGAAAGACGGCTGGCAATCACGGCGACAATCAGAAAAGCGATGATCGCCACCCAGTCATCATGGCCGGCAACCCTAAAAGTCCCGACCGGCGGGATAAAAAAGAAATTGAACCCCAGCATGGCGACCACGGACATGAAGACGGAAACCACCATGTCCCAGGCGGCGGAAACGGCTAGAATAGCGAGAAGATAGGTAAGTGCGATGGTGGTGTGATTGGCGGGAAGCCCTTTGTGATAGAGGATGCGGTAAAAAATCGTGATGGCAGCCACAATGCCGAAAGAGGCGGCGCATTGCAGGATACGGACGAGCGCGGGCTTACGCACGCGCCCATTCTACCGTAGCTTTCCACGGGGCTGTAAAAGAGAATAGACCCATGCCCAAAACTCCCGAACAATGGCTGGCCGCCGCGTCGCCCCCGGAAAAGACCAAGGGCTCCCTGAAGCTCTTTCTCGGATACGCCCCCGGCGTCGGAAAAACCTACAGCATGCTCAGCGAGGCTATCCGGCGGCATAGCCGCGGCGAAGACGTCGTGATCGGCATCGTGGAAACGCACGGCAGAAAAGGGATCGCCGAGCTGGCGTGCCAGTTGGAAACCGTCCCCCGCCGCAAGATGGAATACAAGGGAACGGTCTTCGAGGAGATGGACATCGACGCGATCCTGGCGCGCCGCCCGGCGGTCGCGCTGGTGGACGAACTCGCGCACACGAATATTCCCGGCAGCCGCCATCGTAAACGCTACGAAGACGTCCTCGAACTCCTCGACGCCAAGATTGACGTCCAATCGACCGTAAATATCCAGCATGTCGAAAGCATTGCGCCCACTGTCCACGCCATTACGGGCGTCATTGTCCGGGAAACCGTGCCCGATTGGGTGCTGCGGCTCTCGGACGAAACCGTGATGGTGGACCTTACGCCGGAGGCGCTTCAGAACCGCATGAAGCGCGGCGATATCTACCGGCAGGAAAAAATCGAACAGTCCCTGACGAATTTTTTCCGCCGCGGAAATCTCATCGCGCTCCGCGAACTCGCTCTGCGGCAAGTGGCCGAACAGGTGGACCGCAGCCTCGCCTCCTACCTGACCGAAAAGGATATTCAGGAGAATTGGGCGGTTCGCGAACGCATCGCCGTGTGCATCAGCGGGAGTCCGAGGGCGCAATACCTGGTGGCGCGTGCGGCCCGTATGGCCCGGCGCATGGACGCGGAGTTTTATGCCGTGCACGTGGACGTGGCGCGCGACGGCCACGAAGACGAAAGGGCGCTGGCCGCCAACATGCAGTTTGCCGAAAGCCTCGGCGGGCAGCCGGTGCGTTTAAAGGGAGATACCGTGGCCGGCACGACCGCGCAGTTTGTCCGCGAAAAACATATTACGCAGGTGATTTTCGGCAGGTCGGCGGTCGAAGGTTGGCGAAAATTCCTTTACCTGAATGCCATACACAAGTTCCTCCGCGAAGCGCCCGCCGTGGATGTTCACATCGTAACGCAAGGCGCGGACTAGCGGCCTCGTTCCTGCGCGTGCAGCTCGGGAGTGCCCGGCTTCGTTTCGCGAAGAGGCAGCTCCGCCTCGGCGATATTCCAGCCCGTGACGACGAGCCGCGCGCCCCCCTCCAGGGCATCGGGCGCCAAAAACTGCGCCGTGATTTCACGCGACTCGCCCGGCATCAGCTCGACGTAGTTGTCGTCCCACAACACAGGCAAAATTTCGTTGTCGCCGATCTTGCCCTGAATTCCCAGATGAATCTGGAAGGCCAAGTGATCCCCGGGATTTTGAAGGTGGACGCGAACCAGCGGACCCTCCGGAGCCCTTTCGACGCTCGCGGAAACCGCAAGCGAGTGCGCGTTCGGCAGCGCTGAAAGCGCCGTAAGGTCTTCATAGGATCCAACGGGAGTGTACGCGTAGGTGGTCTTTTCCCATTCGTAGCTGTTCTTCTTCGCGGAGAGCCAATAGAAATTCGTGCTGACCACGGACCCGGCGCTATCTTCCAGAGTAAGCTGCAAAAAATAGACGGGCGAAGCCGGCTGGAACGCCTGTTCCGGAAGCTCGAGCACCTTCGCGACGGCATCCGCCGCGAGATCCGCACGCGCTTCGCGGGAAAACCTCTCGTGCAAGCCAAGATCGTAGAGCTTCGCCGCGACGGTGAGGCCGGAGACATCTTGATAGCCGCTGTTCACGACCACAACGCCGCGATCGTCGTAGGAATATTGTACATGCAGCTTTTCGCAGGCCTTCTTCGCCCCGAAATATCCACCCGCGGGCTGCAGATAGTAATCGTAGAGGTGCCAGATCAGCGATGGCCAAGCATTGTTCAGCATCCACTGAATCACGCCGGTCGAGCCGTACTTGTTTCCGGAGTACGCCTCGAACATGGCGCGTTCTCCGTCATAGGCCATGGCCTGGGCTTTTCGTTCGTAGTCTTCGATTCCGGCGGGAGCGCCGTAAATGGCGCTCATGGCTGCGTCGAAACGGCTGAGGTCTTTAAAGCCCTCCGAGCCGGCATGATAATTCCAGACGGAATCATCCGGATGTATGTGCGCGTCGGGCAGCATTTTTTTGAGCGAACACAGCGGGGGTATAGCCGGGCCAGGCGCTGTTTCCGTGTTGAAGCCGTACGCGCCGCCGTATTTTCCCTTGTCGGCCAGCCAGTAGTCCGGCGGGACATAATCATACGGCCCCATCATCTTCACGCCCGAGGGGCCTGTAAGCGCCGCCGGTTTTTCAGATGCGGAGGAGATGTAGGGATTGGGCCAATCCGATTCCTTCAGAACCCCGACGTAGGCTCGCTCGACGTTCGCCGGGGGCGGATTATCGCTCCCCTCGAGCCAGACCATCATGCTCGGATGGCTGCGCACGCGCATGATTTGCGAACGCAGAGAAGCCGTGGCGATCTCCAGATCGCGGGGTTTCCATTTCGGCCAGGCCTCCCAGTAATCGCAGCAGCACCAGCCGGCCATAATCAAAATGCCGTTCTCGTCCGCAAGATCGTAGAACTCGTCCGTCTCCATCTTTCCTTCGAGCCGGATGGCGTTCAAGTTCATGTCGCGGATGTAGCGGAATTCCGTTTTCAACCGCTCGGGCTGCTGGCGAAAAAGCATGTCCGGCGCCCATCCGCCGCCGCGAATCAGGATTTTCTTTCCGTTCACGCGAAACAACCGATGGCCCTGTGCGTCCAGTTCCGAAGTGATTTCGCGGATTCCGAAGCGGATCGTCGCGGAATCGGAGAGCTCGCCCCCTGCCGAAAATCGCAGCGAAAGTTCGTGGAGATTCGGCTGGCCCATTTGCGCCGGCCACCAGAGCACCGGATTTTCGACATGCAGCTGGGGAAACTGGTCCGGCGTGAAGCGCACCTCGCGAGTTTCTCCCGGAGCAAGCGTCACGGTCTGCTGAAACGCGGTGTCTTCGATTTGTCCGCTTAGCGTGCCGGTGGTCTCGACTGCGCCGGCATTTTGTACTTCCGCTTCGACTGTCAGATCCGCGCGCCCGAGGGATGCGCTTGGAAAATGCGTGATCACTTGCGGATAACGAATCACCACCGGTCCGGTCGAGCGGACGGAAACCTCCCGCCAGAGTCCCATGTCCTTGTCGGGAGGCTCGGGATTCCAGTCCACCCAATTGATGCCCAGGTCTTTTTCGGTTGGCGCGATGGTTTCAACCGCCAGCACGTTCCATGGACCATCTGAAAGGTACGGCGTCACATCGAATTCATACGTTCTGTATGCGCCTGCAACATTTTTGGCGTCGGCGAATTTGCGCCCATTGAGCCAGATGTTAGCCCGATAATTGATGCCGCCGAAATGCAGCCACACGTGGCGGCCCTTGTCATCGGCGGGCAGGCGGAACGCAGTGCGATACCACCACGAGCAGCGAAACGGGCTGTCGAGAGGCATGGGCAGCACCGAAAACATCTTGCCGATGGGATACTCCGTTCCGGGAATCGAACGCAGGTTTTCGCCGAAGTAAGGATCGGGATACGTCCCATCGGCGACGAGCGCCGCGACCACGGTGGAAGGCACGGCCGCCGCGTGCCATGCGCGCGTGGGATATCCCGGTGAGGAAATCTCCTTTCCTCCCGCGCCGATCACGCAGGAGGAGCCAAGCGTCCAATTTGTGAGAAAAATGGGCTTCGAATCCGGCTGCGCAAGCGTATCCGGAAAAATTCGCGGAGAAAAGGCAAAAAAAGCGAGAAACGCGAGCCAGCCGGAAAGGGGGAAAAGGTATGCGGGAGATTTTCGTCGAGTGGTCATCGCGCGCCTGAACGATTCGGCACGCAGCATCGTACATCGAAGCGCTATAGCGGGGGAATCTGCGAGACGTTCCAGCCGCCGCCGACGGCCTTGACGAGCAGGACGCTGGCTGTGATGCGGCGCGTCAGGATGCTGACGGCCGTCACTTGGTCGGAGAGCGCCGCGGATTGTGCTACCGTCACCTCGAGATAATTGGCGACGCCCCCTCTATATCGCGTGACAGAAAGCGAGAGAGAGTGCTCGGCAGCGGCGACGGCGGCATCCTCCGTTTGAGCCTCGTCCTGCAAAATTCGCAGCGCCGCAAGGTTGTCTTCTACTTCCTCAAAAGCCATGAGAATCGTTTCCCGGTAATTCGCCACCGACTGGTCGTAGGACGCCTTGGCCTTCTCGGATACTCCGCGGCGCGCGCCGCCGTCAAAAATCAGTTCGGCGGCCGACCCGCCCAGCGACCAAAAACCGCTCGGACCTTGTATAAGCGTCCCGATAAAGCCGCTTTCAAATCCTCCCGAGCCGGTGAGTGAGACGACAGGAAAATACGCAGCCTTGGCGACTCCGATTTGCGCGTTGGCTTCCTGGACGCGCCGCTCGGCGGCGGCAATATCCGGCCGGCGCTCGAGTAAGTCCGAAGGCACGCTTGGCGGCACCGGCGGCGGAGGCGTCGTGAGAGGAAGCGGAGAAAGGCTGAACGTGGAGGGCGGCTGCCCGATGAGAACGGCGATCGCATGCTCGAAGGCGGACCGGCTGACTTCCACGTCAATGGCCTGCGCGCGTGTGGTCTCGAGCTGCGTCTGGGCCTGCGCCACATCCACATCGGACGCGATCCCGCCATCATGGCGGCTCTCGGTAAGTTTTAAAGCCTCGGTGAACGACGCGACCGTCGAATCCAGGAGCTGTTTTTGTGCGTCCAGGCCGCGCAGCTCGAAATAGTCCATGGCCAGCTCGGCGTGCAGCGTCAAGCTGACCGAAGCAAGGTCAGCGGCGCTCGCCTGGGCTTCCGAACGGGCCGCTTCCACGGTGCGGCGCACGCGGCCCCACACGTCGGGTTCGTACGCAACGTCCACAGGAATGAGGAAATCGTTGTAGGTCGGCGTTTTGCCCGAAAAGAGAGGCTTATTGCGCGACTGCCCCGTGCGCGTGGCGGATGGGCTGGCCGTCACGTCCGGGTAGTACTGCGCTCGGGCCACGCGGACGGCAGCGCGTGCCTCAAGAAATTGCGCCTGCTGCACCTTCAAAGTCTGGTTCGAGACGTTGATCTGCTGTTCCAGAGAATTGAGCTGCGAATCATTGTAAATTTCCCACCACGAGCCCTTCGCAAGCTGGTCGTTCGGCTGCGCGAGCTTCCAATCTGGTGATTCCTTGTACGTCTGCGGGACTTCCGCGGACGGCCGGACATATTTCGGGCCAACCGTACAGCCGGAGAGCAGAGCCGTAGCGAGGCCCAATAATTCCACGCTGCGAATCAGCGCCCGGCCGCTAGGGCGCATTAGCGCCTCCTTCATTCTCTCCCGGCGCGGCAACCCGCACGGTCTCTCCGGAGACGAGAGAGTCCGGAGGATTCACGATCACCAGATCGTTTGCCGTCAGGCCGGAAACCACCTCGACGTCGGCGCCAAAATCCCGCCCGAGTGTCACGTCCTTCAGCGCGGCGCGATTGCCGTTCTCGACAATCCCCACCTGCAATCCTTGCGAGCGGAAGATCAGCGCGCCGGCCGGAACAATGGCTGCCAGTGCGCCCGAGGGAATTTTCAGATGCACCTCGGCGTAAGCGCCCGGAAGGAGCGTCCCATCGGGATTTTCCACGTCCACTTCAACCAGCAGAGTGCGCGACGTAGGATCAATGGCCTTCGCTGTGCGAACCAGCTTGCCCGGGAAGCGCCGCCCGGGAAATTCCTCGAGCGTCAGGTCGGCGGCCAAGCCGGGCTTGGCGGATGGGGAATCCTGCTGCGGCACGTTGACATACACGCGCAGCACCTTCGTCGAGGAAATGTGAAAAAGCTCCGTGGCCGTGCCGCCTGCGGAGCCGGAATCTATCAGGTGGCCTATATCGGTATTGCGCGCCGTGATGACGCCGTCGAAGGGCGCGTAGATTTTCTCGAAGGATTGCAACTCCTCGAAATGCTTTACGTTGGCTTGGGCGGAGGCCACGATGGCCTTCTTAGCCTGGAAGTCACCTACGGCGTTGTCCACGTCCTGCTTGGATACGGAGTCGCTCTGCGCAAGGCCCTGGTAGCGGCTGGCCGTGATTTCGGAGAGGTTGTAGTTCGCCTGCGCCGTGTTCAAATCCGCGCGCGCCTGATAGAGCTGTTGATCCACTTCGGGAGTTTCGATTTCCGCTAGTAACTGGCCCTGCTTCACGTGCGCGCCGATGTCCGCGTACCAATTCTTCAGATAGCCGTCCGTCCGCGCGTAGATCGGCGAATCATTAAAGGCCTGGATATTCCCCGGTAGGACGATTTCCGTCTCCGGCGCGCCGAGCTTGGGATGGATGACGCTCACCGTCGGAACAGCCAGATCGTACGTCTCGGCGCGCAACGCGGCGCTGGCTTTCCACCGCACAGCCACTCCCGCAATCACCACGAATGCCACGACAATCAGTATGACGATGGCGATGAGTCTGCCATGCCTCGATTGCGCCGCGTTTTCTTCTCTCTCAGCCATGAACTCCTCTTCCCATCTGCCTTTCCCTCAAGGATGCCCCGCGTTTCCCATTCGATTCACTCGCAGGCTTCCGCCGGCTAGCTCCCCCGGCGCAGATCGTGCACGATGCTGAAGAACACCGGAACAAAAAAGAGCGTCGCGACCGTCGCAAAGAGCAGCCCACCGATCACCGCGCGGCCCAGTGGCGCGTTTTGTTCTCCGCCTTCTCCCAGGCCCAGCGCCATGGGAAACATGCCGATAATCATCGCCAGCGCGGTCATAACCACTGGGCGGAAGCGCGTGAACCCCGCCTCGAGAGCCGCTTCCGCGGGCGTCTTTCCCGTTTCCAGCCTTTCCTTCGAGAAGCTGATCACCAGGATGCTATTCGACGTAGCCACGCCCATGCACATGATCGCGCCGGTTAGAGCGGGGACGCTCAGCGTCGTATGCGTGATGAACAGCATCCACACGATTCCCGCCAGCGCCGCCGGCAGCGCCATCAGAATGATAAAGGGATCCAGCCAGGATTGGAAATTAACGACGATCAGCAGATACACGAGGATGATCGCAAAAAGAAGCCCCCACAGTAGCCCGGAGAAAGACGACTGCATCGTTTCAATCTGCCCGCGAACGATAATCTGCGACCCGCGCGGCAGATCTTTTTCGCTCTGGCGAATAATCGGGGCAATGTCGCGCGCCACCCCGCCGAGATCGCGCCCATCCACCGACCCGTAGATGTCTATCACCGGCTGCACGTTGTAGTGGGAGACAATCCCCATTTCGCTGCCCCGGCTGAATGTGGCGAGGCTGGCCATAATCTGCGACTGCGGAGAACCGGGACCGGTGATGGGGATATTTTGAAGATTTTGAAGCGAATCGGCGCGGTACTGGGGAGTCTCGGTCGCGATGTTATATGTCACGCCCGTTTTCGGATCGAGCCAGAAGCTGGGCGCCGTTTGAAAGCTCCCGCTGAGCGAAATGAGCAGATTTTGGGCCACATCGCGCGCGGTCAAGCCCACTTGCCCGGCCTTGGTTCGATCCACGTCAATGTGCAAATCGGGCTGGTTGAACTCCTGTTGGATGCGCAAATCCACGGTTCCCGGAACGAATTTCAGCCGGTTCATCAGGTTGTCGGCAAACTCGCGGTTGGCGTCCAGGCTTCTGCCCACGATTTGGACGTCAATGGGAGCCGGCAGGCCGAAGTTCAGAATTTGGCTCACGATGTCCGCCGGCAATTCGTAGAACGTGATTCCGGGAAAATCGCGCCCCAGCTTCGCGCGCAGCTCGCGGACATACTCCTCCGTCGCATGATGATTTTTCTCGAGCTCCACCATGATGTCGGCGTCGGCGGGCCCGATGGGTGCGGAGTTGCTGTAGGAAAGATTGATGCCGCTGTAGGGCAGCCCGATATTGTCCGTGATGGTGGCGAGTTCGGAACGGGGAATCACCGTCTGTATGTCCCCCTCGACGCGATCGCAAATCGCGACCGTATCCTCGATGCGTGTGCCCGTGGGGGCGCGCAGATGTAGCTTGAATTCGCCGCTGTCAACCCGCGGGAAAAAATCCTGCCCCACCATGGGCAGCAGCAGAAGGGAAAGGACGCAGGCAGAGAGAAAAAGGATCGCGAATATGCGCCGCTGGCGAATCGCGCCATCGAGCACCCTGTGATAGCCTTCCCGGAGACCCTCAAACCCCGCTTCGAACTTCAGCTGCATTTGCACCAGCGGATTCCGGGACCTCTGCGTGTTCTCGCGCCCTTCCACCGTCTGCGAAACCAGCAGATAGCGGGCCATCGTTGGCACCAGCGTGCGCGAAAGCAGATACGACGCGAGCATGGCGAACGAAACAGCCTCGGCCAGCGGCACGAAAAGATAGCGGGCCACCCCGGTGAGGAAAAACATGGGCACGAAGACGATGCAAATCGAAAGCGTGGCCACCAGCGCGGGGACCGCGATTTGCGACGCCCCGTCCAGGATGGCCTGGATGATTTCCTTGTTCATGGCGAGGTTGCGGTTGATGTTCTCGACTTCCACCGTGGCGTCGTCCACAAGAATTCCCACCGCCAGCGCCAGGCCGCCCAAAGTCATGATGTTGATCGTTTCTCCCAGCGCGCTGAGAACCATGAGAGACGTTAGAATCGAAAGCGGAATGGATACGGCGACGATCAGCGTGCTGCGCCAGCTCCCCAGAAAAAGGAGAATCATTAAAGCCGTTAGGCATCCCGCAATGGTCCCTTCCCGTATGACGCCTCCAATGGCAGCCTTCACGAAAAGCGACTGGTCCGAAAGCGGCTGGATGTGCAATGCGGGCGGAAGGCCCGCCTGGATCTGTGGCAGCAACGCCTTGACCCCGGAAATAACGTCGAGCGTGGAAGCATCGCCCGATTTCAGGATGCTCATCAGGGCGGCGCGGCGCCCGTTCACGCGCACGATATTCGTCTGCGGCGGGAATCCGTTGCGGACGTAAGCCACGTCGCGCATATAAATCGTGGAGGTTCCCACCTGCTTCACCGGAAGGTTATTCAGCTCCGCCATGGTCTGGGGCGCGCCGTTCGTGTCCACCTGATATTCGAACGGGCCGATCTTTGCCGTGCCGGAGGGAAGAATCAGGTTTTGGGTGGCGATGGCGTTGACCACGTCCACCGGCGACAATCCTTTCGACTGCAAAGCAGCCGTATTCAGGTCCACTTGCACCTGCGCCTGCTTGCCGCCGTAAGGTAAAGGAACCACAACGCCCGGAATCGTCACCAGCCCCGTCCGCAGGAAGTTCACACCGAGATCGAAAAGCTGCTGCTCGGAAAGCGTCGGACTCGAAAGGCCCAGTTGCAGTATGGGGACGGTGGAAGCGTTGTATTGGATTACCAGCGGCGGTGTGGCTCCGGGAGGCAGCGCCTTCAGGATGGTTTGGGAGACGGCCGTGATTTGCGCCACGGCATTGCCGACGTTCACGCCCGGTTGAAAGAACACCTTCACCACGGCGATTCCGTTCAGGGATTGCGACTCGATATGCTCGATGTTGTTGACCGTGGTCGTTAGCGCGCGCTCGTAGACGTACACGATCCGGTCCGACATATCCTGCGGCGAAAGTCCGGTGTAACTCCACAAAACGCTGACGACCGGAATGTCTATGTTCGGGAAGATGTCCGTGGGGGTGCGGTCGATCACCACCGGCCCCAGGATGAGCAGCAGAATGGCGGCTACGATGAACGTATAAGGACGGCGTAAAGCGAGTCGAACAATCCACATTTATGGATGGCTCCCAAAATCGCTTGCGGAGGAACGGGAGTTCTATTCCTCGGCGAAATCAGCCGGGCGTTGCAGCGCCGCTCATTATCGCACGCGGAATCTCAAATCCGAATCCGCGAACGCGCGATACAGTGGAACTTCCTGAGAAATCTTAGACGAGAGGAAGGCAATCATGGGGTACGCAAAGATTGCCGTGACAATCATTCCCGGCGGGAATGTTTTTCGGTGGTGACCAGCCCGTCTTGCGCCGCTTCCATGATACGGATTTTCGAGTCCAATCCGTTTCGCTCGAAATGGCGCGCGATGGCTTTGCCGATTTCGTCGAACCGCTCCGTGGCCAGGCCGACCACACTGGGCCCCGCGCCGCTCAAGGCCACTCCCAGCAGCCCAGGCATGCGCGGCATGGCCAGGATACCCGCAAGCCCTGGAATCAGCGATTGCCTGTCGGTTTGATGCAGGCGGTCGTCCATGGCGTCCCACAGCAGGTCGAAGCGGCGCTCTTCCAGTGCGGCCACGAAAAGCGCCGACCGCTGCAAATTGTGCACCGCATCGGCGCGCTGCACGCTGGGCGGAAGAACGGCTCGCGACTTTTTCGTTTCGAGCTTTAAATCCGGGGTCACGATAATCAGCCGAACCATCTTCGGCCAGCGCTTCTTCACGGCCACAACGCTCCCATCCTTGCGCGTGAACGTCACCACAAACCCGCCCAGAAGCGCCGCGCCCACATTGTCGGCATGGCCTTCGATCTCCGCAGCGTAGCGCAGCGCGGTTTCCTTCGGCATCGGCCGGCCGCTGACGGCAAAGCTCAGCGCGATGCCCGCCACGGTGGCTGCCGCGCTGCTGCCCAGTCCGCCGGCCACGGGGATTTCGTTCTGCACGGCCAGCCGCACGGCGGGCAATGGAAAACCTTCGCGCTCGGCCGTATGGCGCATGGTTCGAAAAATCAGATTTTCGTCGGGTGAGCTGGGAAGTGACGCACTGCTCCCCACGCCGCGGCTACGCGCCAGCGCGCGCGCGCCGGGGCCGGATAGCACCGTAGCCCGCACGCTGAGGTACAGCTCCACGGCAAGACCCAGGCAATCGAAGCCCGCGCCCAGGTTCGCCGTGGACGCGGGGACGCGTACTTCGAACGAATTCTGTCGTGGAACACTCATGGCTGCTTATTGTCTTCGCCGTTTCAAGCTTTCGAGGATAGCGGCCTTCGACGCTGCCACGCGCTCCGGAGCGTTGCGAAATGCGCCGGCGGGCCGCTTTGCCCGAGCGGTAGTTCCCTTGGCTGCGGCTCCTTCGAAAAGCGTGCCGCCATGATAGCGGCTCACGTAGTCAGGATCCTTCAGCACGTGTCCGGTGAGCACGCCGACCACGGATTCTTCACGCCCGATGTGGCCCGAGGCCACCAGTTTGCGCATGCCCGCCACCGTCGTGGCGGAAGCGGGTTCGCAGCCGATGCCGTCGCGTCCAATCATCGCTTTCGCGTCCGCGATTTCCTGTTCGCTCACGGTGATCACCTGCCCCCCCGACCGCAACACCGCGCGCAGGGCCTTTCTCCAGGAGACGGGCGCGCCAATCTTGATTGCCGTGGCCAGAGTCTCCGGGCACTCGACCGGCTCCAATTTGTCAGGCAGCTGCGAGCCGTCCACCGCGGCTTTCTTATCGAGACTCGCAAACAGCCGCGCCAGTGGTGCCGCACCCTCCGCTTGAATGATGTGGAGCTTGGGCAGCCGCCCAATCAAGCTCAGACCTAGCAGCTCCTCAAACCCTTTGGCCAGGGCCGAGCTGTTGCCCATGTTCCCGCCCGGAACCACAACGTGGTCCGGTGCCTGCCAGTCGGACTGTTCCATCAGCTCGAACGCCGCCGTTTTTTGTCCCTCGATGCGAAACGGATTGATCGAGTTTGCAACATATATAGAGGGGTCGTCGCCCAGCTCTTGGATCAAGCGCATGCAAGCATCGAAATTGCCATCGATCTCGCAAATGACCGCGCCGTAATCCATGCTCTGGGCCAACTTGGCGGCGCTAATCTGTCCGCGTGGAACAAGAATAGCTGCCTGCAACCCCGCATGCGCGCAATAGGCGGCAAGGCTCGCTGCTGTATTGCCCGTGCTGGCGCACACGGCCGTGCGCGCGCCGAGCAGGAGCGCCTGCGTAATCGCGGTCGTCATGCCCGTATCTTTGAACGAGCCGGTGGGATTGCACCCCTGATGCTTCAGGCGCAGGCTGAGCAGTCCGCAGTATTCCGCCGAACGCGGCGCATCGTAAACCGGCGTGTTGCCTTCCAGAAGCGTCACCACCGGTGCGGAATCGTCGAAGGGGAGCAGCTCGCGGTAGCGCCACACGCCGCTGCGGTCGCGCGCCTTCCATGAACCCGAGCGCGCCTCCCACTGCCTGCGCAGCGCCAGCCCATCGTGACCGACGCGGCCGGATGTCTCGCTCGGGGCGCTGGGATGCACCTCGATCTCGAGCGGCCCCCCGCAACGCGCGCACACGTAAATGCGCTCGTCGAGCGCGAACGTGGCGCCACAGTCCGGTAGAATGCAGCGCTGGACTCCCTTTGCACGCGTTTTTTCCGCCACTCTCGCGGTCTTCTCGGTCATTTTCAGGAACCTTTGGCGCTCGATCCCGGCGCGCCCAACGCGAACTCGTTGTGCGTGGCCACCAGCGCCGCCTTCATGTCCTTTTCGGCCACCACGAAGGAGATATTCGATTCCGACGAGCCTTGCGCGATAGCGATGATATTCACGTTCTCCCGCCCCAGCGCGTTGAACGTGCGCCCGGCGACGCCCGGAGTGCCGCGCATGTTTTCTCCGACCACGGCCACGATGGCGATTTTCCGGTCCACGGTGATGTGGTCCACCTTTTCATGAGCCAGGTCTTGCGCGAACTCCTTGCGCAACGCCTCGACGGTGCGCTTGGCGTCCGCCGCGCCTATGATGAAGCAGATTTCGTTCTGCGAGGACGACTGCGAAATCAGCAGCACGTTCGCGCGCACCTCCGCCGTGGTCGTAAACGTGCGGCCCAGCATGTCCGGCACGCCCACAATCTCCGGCCCCGCAATGCTGACGAGCGCCACGTCCCGGATGGCTGTGAGCGCCTTCACGCCGCCGCCGTTGCTGCGTCCCTGCGGCGTAATCTTTGTCCCCGTCCGCTCCGGGGCAAAACTGTTGCGGATCCACACGGGAATGCCGGCCTGCACCACGGCTCGCAGCGTCTTCGGGTGCAGCACCTTCGCGCCGAAGTAGGCCAGCTCCGTGGCCTCGCGATAGGAAATTTCCGGAATCGTGCGCGCGTCGGGCACCAGCCGCGGGTCGGCCGTCAGCACGCCTTCCACGTCCGTCCATATGATGATTTCATCCGCGCCCAGCGCCGCCCCCAGAATCGTCGCCGAATAATCCGTCCCTCCGCGGCCGAGCGTGGTCAGCACGCCCTCTTCCGACGCCCCGAAGAAGCCCGTGACCACGGGTATAACCCCCGCCTGCAAGAGCGGCAGCAGGCGCGCCTGGGAGCGTTCCCGCGTGCGCTCCATCAGCGGATCGGCGCCGCCGTGAAAAGAGTCTGTCACGATCACTTCGGTCGCGTCCACGGCTTCGCTGCGCGCGCCGATCTCCTCGAGCGCGCTCGCCACCACCGGCGCCGAAAGCCGCTCGCCCAGGCTCGATATCGAATCGAGCGTGCGCGGCGTCAGCTCTTTCAGCAGCGCCGTCCCCTTGCACAGACGCTCGCCCTCCGCGAAAATCTTTTCCAGGGATTTCGCCAGCCCCGCGCGCTTTTCTCCCGAACGTACGAGCGCGCCCAGCGCCACCTCATGCTGTTTGCGCAAGGCCTGAAAAATCGAGGCAACCTCTTCGTGTTCACCGGCCTGGGAGCGCGTCGCGGCCTCCACCAGCCGGTTGGTCACGCCGCTCATCGCGGAAACCACCACAACCACGGGATTTTCGCGCGAAGCGTCCCGCACAATCTGCGCCACCCGCGCGATGCACGACGCGTCGCCCACGGATGTCCCGCCGAATTTCATCACTCGCAATGGCTTTTTCATTTTTAGCAGGGTCCGGCGCAAAGCGTTTGAAGAGGCTCGGAGCGAAAAACTACCCGGCATTCAGGAATGCTGCGCCTCTAAAAACTATACACCATTGGGCCAATTTTGCGCGATGGCTCTCGTCGCTAGCCGCCGGATAGGCAATCGCAATTGCGTTTTTGCCCGCGGAGTGAGGTGGTGGGTCAGTTTGAATTTTCTTGATCGTGGCACAAAAAGCCAAAATTCAAACTGACCCATTACCTTGAGAACGCCCATTCCTTCTGCCGCCCGGTTTCGATACTATAAGCGGTTTAGTTCAGGCATCATGGAACGCGCGATGGCCGGCGAATGGAACCGGCATGGGATGGAAATGAGCAAACTTGCTCCAATCAAGAAAATCCTCGCCGCCAATCGCGGCGAAATCGCCATACGCATCTTCCGCGCGGCCACCGAACTCGGCCTGCGCACCGTCGCCATCTACTCGCACGAAGACCGTCTCAGCCTCCACCGCTTCAAGGCCGACGAGGCCTATCAAATCGGCGCCGGCAAGGGCCCCGTCGAGGCCTATCTCGATATAGCCGGCATCGTGCAGCTCGCGCGCGAAAAGAATGTGGACGCCATTCATCCCGGTTACGGCTTCCTCTCCGAAAATCCGGCGTTCGCCCGCGCCTGCCGCGATGCTGGAATTATTTTCATCGGTCCCACTCCCGAATTATTGGATCTGCTCGGCGACAAGACGGCCGCGCGCAAGCTCGCAGCCGCCGCCGGCGCGCCGGTTCTGCCGGGAACGGAAATCGCCGCGCCCTCTGCCGAGGAAACTCGCGCCGCCGCGAAAAAAATCGGCTACCCGGTGATTGTGAAAGCCGCGATGGGCGGAGGCGGACGCGGCATGCGCGTGGTGCACGACGAATCTCAGCTCAATGACCGCCTCGAGGAAGCGCGCGGCGAAGCGCTCGCGTCCTTCGGCGACGCTTCCGTCTTCCTCGAAAAATATCTCCCCCGGGCGCGCCATCTGGAAGTGCAGATCCTCGGCGATCATCACGGAAATATTATCCATCTCTATGAACGCGATTGCTCGGTGCAGCGGCGCCACCAAAAAGTCGTCGAAGTCGCTCCCGCCGCCAATCTCACGCCCGAAATTCGCAACGAGCTGTGCGGCGCGGCCATCCGCATCGCCCGCGAGGTCGGCTATCGCAACGCCGGCACGTGTGAATTTCTGCTCGACGCCAACACCGGCAAACTCTATTTCATCGAGGCCAATCCGCGCATCCAGGTGGAGCACACCGTCACGGAAATGGTCACCGGCATCGACCTGGTCCGCTCGCAAATTCTGATCGCGCAGGGTCACGAGCTCCACGAGCCGCCCCTCTCGCTTCCCCAGCAGAAGGATGTTCCGCTTCACGGCTCGGCGCTGCAGTGCCGCGTCACCACGGAAGACCCGGAAAATCAATTCGCGCCCGACTACGGCAAGCTCACCACCTACCGCTCGCCCGCCGGATTTGGCATTCGCCTCGACGGAGGCAGCGCCTATTCCGGCGCGAGCCTTGCGCCCTATTACGATTCGCTGCTCGTAAAAATGACCGCCTGGGACCTCACGCTCCCCTTGGCCTGCCGCCGCATGGACCGCGCCCTGCGCGAATTCCGCATCCGTGGAGTCAAGACCAACATCCCCTTCCTCGAAAATGTGGTGAACCATCCCCGCTTCCGCGACGGGCAGGTCACCACCTCGTTTCTCGACGAATCCCCCGAGCTGTTCCGGCTGCCCAGCCGCGCCGACCGCGCCACAAAGCTGCTCTCTTATCTGGGTGACGTGATTCTCAACGGAAATCCCGAGGTGAAAGATAAGAAAGCCCTGGATATGTTCGAGCCGGCGGAAATTCCTCACTCTCCCGCCGGCACGCCATTCCCCGAGGGCTCGCGCCAGCTCCTGCAGAAGCTCGGGCCTCGCGGGTTCGCGGAATGGGCGCGCAGCGAAAAGCGCCTCCTGATCACGGACACCACGTTTCGCGATGCTCACCAATCGCTTCTGGCCACTCGCGTCCGCACGCACGATATTCTTTTGACCGCCACCGCCGTCGCGCATCGCCTGGAAAATCTCTTCAGCCTGGAAATGTGGGGCGGCGCAACCTTCGACACGGCGATGAGGTTTTTGCATGAGGATCCGTGGGGGCGGCTGAGAGAGCTCCGCAAGCGCATTCCGAATATCTGCTTCCAAATGCTGTTGCGGGGGGCGAACGCGGTGGGGTACACGTCGTATCCCGACAATGTGATCACCGAATTCGTGCGCGAGGCCTACAAGCAGGGGATCGACATTTTCCGCATCTTCGACTCGCTCAATTCGATTGAAAACATGCGCGTCTCGATTGACGCCGTGCTGGAAACGGGAGGCGTTTGCGAGCCGGCCATCTGCTACACCGGCGACATTCTGGACCCCGGCCGGCCCAAATATTCGCTGAAATATTACGTGGACATGGCAAAAACGCTCGAGAAGCTGGGCGCGCACTTTCTGGCCATCAAGGACATGGCCGGTCTGTGCAAGCCCTACGCGGCATTCGAGTTAGTGAAGGTGTTGCGCGAAGAGATCGGCATCCCCGTCCACTTCCATACGCACGATGCAAGCGGCGTCAACTCCGCGTCGGTCCTCAAGGCCTCGGAAGCGGGCGTCGACGTGGCCGACGCGGCCGTCGCGGCCATGAGCGGCGTCACGAGCCAGCCGAACCTGAACTCCATCGTCGAAGCCCTGCGCCACACGCCGCGCGACACCGGCCTGGACATCGAAGCGCTCAACGAATGCTCCGATTACTGGGAAGTGGTGCGCACCTATTACGAAGCCTTCGACTCGGGGCCGCGGGCGGGTTCCGCGCGTCTCTACCAGCATGAAATTCCCGGCGGGCAATTCACGAACCTGCGCGAGCAGGCTTCGGCAATGGGTCTGGGTCACCGCTGGCGCGAGGTCGAGCAAACCTACGCGGAAGTGAATCAGCTTTTCGGCGATATCGTGAAGGTGACGCCTTCGAGCAAGGTCGTGGGCGACATGGCGCTGTTTTTGATGTCGCGCGAAATGAAGCCGCAGGACATTCTAAAGCTGGATGAACACAATGACCTGGCGCTGCCGAATTCCGTGGTCGAGATGTTCAAGGGCGCGCTGGGAGTTCCTCCGGGTGGATGGCCGAAAAAGCTGCAAAAGATTGTCCTGCGCGGCGCCGAGCCGGAGCATGGGCGGCCGGGAGCGCAGCTCGCCCCCGCCGACTTCCCGGCCGTAAAGCAGACGCTCGAAAAAAAGCTGGAGAGAGCGGTCAGCCAGGACGACGTGTTGAGCTCGCTGCTTTATCCCGACGTATTTCAAAAGTTCGATAGCTTCCGAAAAATGTATGCGGACGTGGGCGTGCTGCCGACTCCCGCATTTTTCTATGGGCTGCGTCCGGACGAGGAGATCACCGTCGAAATCGAGCCCGGCAAATCCCTGATTATCCGGTTCCTTACGGTCGGCGAGCCGCATCCCGACGGCACGCGCACGCTATTCTTCGAATTGAACGGACAGCCGCGCGAAATCCAGGTGCGCGACCGCAAGCTCAAGATTGCCGCGCGAAGCCACCCGAAGGCCGACCCGGCTGATCCGGGCCAGGTGGCGGCGCCGACATCGGGAGTCGTCACGGGAATAGCGGTGCAGGCCGGGCAAAGCGTGAAGCGCGGGGAGAAGCTGATGACCCTCGAAGCCATGAAATTGCAGTCAAATATCTACGCGCCCGTCACGGGCCAGATCACCAAGATTCTCGTCACCCCCAATCAGACCGTCGAAGCCAAGGATTTGCTGCTGACGATTACGCCCAGCGCGTGAGGATTTGCGCGGGTCCGGTGATGATGAAAAGAAACCTCAATGCTAACTAGCCAGTCGCACCTACGGCGCTCGCCGCTTTATTTCCACATTCCCCCAGCCCTTACGGGCTGGGCTAATTTCTGTCGCGCCTCCGGCGCTTGGCTGAGAGTGTTCGGATTCCTGCCAGTGCGATAGAAAGAGTTTTCTCATCCAGCGGCAGTAAATGCGGAAGTTAGAACCGTAGCTCGGTTCTGGCGAGATATCTTTCGGAGAGGCTTGCGAGGACGGCCAGGCTGTATTTTCGATCCGCTTCGTCTTCCAGAAACCACTGGAGCGCAAGAGAAGCGTCCAGCACGAAATCACTCACAGACGGTGGCCCTCGTGAATCAGCTCCTTGACGGAAACATCTTCGAGGCGCACACGATTCCTCTCGACGAAAGCGAGCATTTCGCGCACGGCTTCGCGCTCGGCGCCATTAGGCGTGCCGGCAACTGAGGGCTGCTCCTTTTCGTGTAGGATTTGCAGAGCTTCGCCGATCACTTCCTCAACGCTGCGGAAGTGGCCCGTTTTGAGTTTTTCCTTTACGATTTTTTCCTGCTCGGGCGTCAAATGGATATTCATCGCCGTAGGCTCCAGAGATCCAGTGCTTCCATGATACCAGCCTCGCGCTGCTTCGGTGAACGGAACCTTTCGAGGGGATATTTAGCGGGGCAACGCGGTTCCCGGCCTTCGGTTGACATGGACAGTTGGTGCGCGCGGTCGAGTGTGTGTGCCTGCAATTGCGGGAAATTTATTTATGCAGCAACGGCAGCAAGCGCTTTGCGCTCATATGCGGACTTAAATGGCCTAAAAAGACGCAAAAAGGACGCTTACTCGCCGTTAAATCGGGGAATCGGTAAGCATGGAGCGGGGGGTTCCAATACCTCACAAAATGTTTCACGTGAAACAATTTGGAGCGAAAACCCGAGGGAAAAGCAGATCGCTTCCCGCAGAACCGTCCGGGGTCGGTTTCGGAGCTCCCGAAGCCGGAGACGGGGAATTGCTCGCCCTATTGAAAAAACACGGCGTGGAATTTGACCCCAGCTTCGTATTCGGCTAGGTGCCGCACCTACGGCGCTCGCTTTCTCTCTTCCGACATTTCCCAGCCCTTCCGGGCTGGGCTAATTTCTGCCGCGCCTCCGGCGCTTGCCTGAGAGCTTTCGAATTCACTCTGACGTGATATATTCTTACAACTATAAGTACGTTACTATTAAAGTAATATATGCGAGTGCTTTGGTTTATGATGCGAGCGTAGGTGGCCTTGAAGGGAGAGCGCCATTTTGGAGGGTTGCGCGCTATGAAGCGGCGAGCGGGACAGGTTGGGACTTACCAATCGGGACGCGTGGGACCTGACCGGTCGCGCGAGGTGAGGTCTCGCCTGGCGGGACACGATATGTCTGGCCAGTCTCGGCAAACGGGGCGTAAACGGCACACACACAAAACGAGGACGCTGCGTGCGTATGGGGCTTACCTTGACCTGCTCCATGCGGCGGAGTGGATGGGAGGGTGGATGCGAGGGCAACTGGAAACATTTGACGTGACGATGGGAGGGTTTCTGTTGCTGGAGATGGTGTACCGGGGCGGGCCGATGTCCAAGAGCGAGATAGGCGGAAGACTGCAATGCACGCGGCAGAATGTGGACGCCATCGTCGAGCGGCTGGAAGAAAACGGATGGGTGAGGCGCGAGGTTGTGTCGCTGCCCCCGGCGGAAATCAAGCTGAGCCATCTCTCCAAGGCAAAAAGGGATTTGCCGAGAAGGGGTCCGCGGATCGGCCTCGTGCATTTGACGCCGCAGGGGGAAAAGTTCATTGGGTTCGTGTTCCCGAAGCACGCGAAGGTGGTGAAGGCTTTGATGCGCGTGCTCGATGGACGCGAACAAGAGACGCTGAGCCGGCTGTGCAAGAAATTGTGCGAGGGGGATGTGTTGAAGTTTTTCTCGGAGATGACGCACGAGGATGTGGAAGAGAGTGGCGAGTGATGAGTGGCTAGTGGCTAGAGGAAGAGAAAAGCGAAGACCCGCCTACGCGATGAAGCTGCTTCGGCGCGGCAGGCCCGCCTGCGCGATTAACTCCGCTTCGACGCAGCAAAGGCGAGGCCGGTGGATTCGCGCGCGAGTTTGCCGGTGTAGACGGCCATGCTGGCCGCGGTGGTGATGGGACTCGCGAGAAATGCGGAGGCCCCGGCGACTGTTACATCGCCGGGACCTGTTTGTTGTTGTGGCTCCGCAGTTACATCCCAGGGGTGGTTATTTGGGAGAGACGTTCTCGGATACGGTACCGATGGTGGTGCCGATCACGTCGCCGGAGATGACAAGTTCCACGCGGCGATTCTGCTGGCGGCCTTCCGCGGTGTCATTGGTGGCGACAGGGCGCGTCTTGCCGAATCCCTGCGACGTCATGGACGCGGTGGGGACGTTTTCCTGCGCGAGGTAATCGCGGACGGAACCGGCGCGCTGTTCCGAGAGCGTCTGGTTCATGTCATCGGCGCCGACGCTATCGGTGTGGCCTTCGACGGCGATTCGGAGATCCGGATAGGCCAGAAGGATTCCGGATATTTGCGCGAGCTTCTCGCGGGCTTCCTGGTGAAGCGTGGACTTGCCGGTGTCAAACAGCACGTCGGGCATGTTCACGATGAGGCCGCGGGCGGTGTCGCGCGTGATGAAGATGGCGTTGAACTGCGCGAGCAACTTGGCGCGGAGGTCTTCGCGATCCTGCACGGCTTGCTTGAGCTGCTGATCCGAGTTTGCGGCAGCGGCGCGGTCGCGGCTGGATTGATCCTCCGCGTTGCGCTGGCCCTGCTGAGCGTCCGCGGCGGCTTGATTGGCGCTCGCGGCATTTTGCTGTGCGTCCGCGGCGCTTTGATTCGCGTTGGCGGCAGCTTGATTGGCATTAGCGGCGTCGGCGCGATTGCGGTCCGACTCCGCTTCGGCGCTATGCTGCCGGACTTGCGCGTCGGTTGTGGCTTGCGCGGAGTCCGCGGCGCGACCGTTTGCATCGTTGACCGCTGCCGCGTCCCGATCCTTATCGGCGGTGATGCGGTCCGCGTCAATGCGCTTCACGGCGATTTCTCGAGAGTCATCCGCGGTCTGCACGACTTCGCGCGACTCAGCAATGAGCGACTTCCGATTGAAGTTTCCGCTCGCGACCATGCCGTCCGCTTCCTTCATCTGGCCATCGGCCCTTTCGTAGCTGGTGGCCGCGTAGTTCTGGGCTCCGACCGACTTGGCGATGCGCATGGCGTTGCGCGCTTCGAAGTATTCAAGCGGGAGTTTGGAATCCGGCACCACGGCTTCAAAACTATAGCCGGTGGGGATGTAGCCGCCGCGATCGATGAGTTCATACTTGGCGTCCACGGCTTCGGCGGTTCCGGCGGTGGTGGACCGAATCGCGTTTTCGAGGATGACGACGTTGCTGGGCCGGTGGACGGCATAATAAGGTTCGGCGGTGACGATGAGGGCGAAGGCCTGCAGGTCCGTGGTGACCTCGAGCTTGCTGCGATGGTCATCGCCGACCAGCACTTCGCCTAAATTGATGGAGCGGCCTTCGGGGGAAATCGCCCAGATGACGTAGGTCAGGTACTCGGGGCCGAACGACGTGGGCTGCGCGAGGCCGCCGAATTCGGCTTTCACTTCAATGGCGCCGCGATGGCTATCAACTTTCGCTTCGCCGGAGGCGCCCGGCATCAAATCGGTGCCGTGGAAATCGATGTGCGTGGAGCCGCTGCGGTGCTCGTATTTCACGGCAGGCGTGGTGCGGCTGACTACGTTCACACGGTAGACGACGACCTGATCGTTGTTGCGGACTTCGGTCGTTTGGGCCTGCGCGATCGTTGGTGCGCCCAGGCAAACGAGGACTGCTAAAAACAGTGCTGAAATTTTCACGTTGAGTCTCCTTGAAAAGACGGTGAGGGGCCAGTATCCGGTTTGGCGAAAACCAATACTGTGCGTTATTGCACATTGTTCGAGGATCGGTGGAATACAAAGGCGCGTGTTCGGCGATGAAGGTTCGCGGGCGGACTGCGCCGATTTGAAACAGTGAGGGGGAGAGTGGCGAGTGATGAGTGGCTAGTGGCTAGAGGAGAAAAGGAAGCTAGGGGGCCGAAAAGGAAATCCCAGGCCATTCGTTACGAGGATGTGATATGTATGCGGGCAAAGAGCAAGGAGGGTGCCCCATGGCGCGTTCAGTCGGGACTACTATTTCGGCAGTGGTGGTGTTTATCGGCAGCGCGTTCACGATTCTCTGCGGATTGATGGGGGTGCTGGGATTTGTCACCCTGTCGAAATCGAACGGGGTCCCCAACATCCCAGCGAATTTTGCGTATTTCGGGATCGTTGTGGCAATGGTTTTATTTTTCGGCTCTGGAGGCTGGGGTATCGCGTCCGGCATCGGCCTCATCAACACAAGGCCGTGGGCCAGGACTTCCATGGTGGTTTTTGCCGCGCTCTTGGTCTTCTTTTCGCTCTCATCGGTATTGGTAGTGGCCGTCATTCCACTTCCTAATGCCAACGATCCGAACATGCCTTCAAATTTCACGGCGATGATGCGCGTGGGTATGGCGCTATTTTACGGGATGTTCGCGGCGCTGGGTGGTTTGTGGCTCTATTTTTTCAACAAACGGAGTGTGAAAGCAGAGTTTCAGAGGGAGCAGCCAGTCGTGATAGGGGCGGCGGATTTGTCCGCGGGAACAGCGGACGCGAGGCTTAGCGCCAGTCCGCGCGCCAGACCGATCAGCATAACGATCATCGGATGGTTCCTGCTGATTGGCTCCGCGCTGGGCCCGCTATTCATTCCATTCTCCCACGCTTTCTTCCCCGGCGTGCCGATTCCCATCTGTTTTTTGGGCTTTTTTCTCTTTGGGAGGAACGCCATCCTGGTTTTCTTGGTTTGGGCGGCCGCACAAATGGTTGCGGCGGTAGGTTTGCTGAAACTGAAGAACTGGGGCCGGCTAGGGACAATCGGGCTGCAAGTTTTAGGTGTCTTGAATGTCGTGCTGCTCTTTGGCGTTCCGGGAAATTATGCGAGATTCCAACGGATGATGGAGACAATGACCGCTTCCATGAACGCAGGCATGCCGCAGCCGGTCCCGTTTGTTTTTCCCGCATGGGTGGGAATTGTGATATCACTTCCCCTTTTCCTCGTGGTCCTTTGGTTCCTCATTACGCAGAAGCAGGCCTTCACTTCCGCAGCGCAGGACCCGGCCCGCCAATTCTAGAGGAAAGTGGCGAGTGATTAGTGGCTAGAGGAAGAGAAAAGCGAAGACCCGCCTACGCGATGAAGCTGCTTCGGCGCGGCAGGCCCACCTTCGCGATGAAACCTGCTTCGGCGCGGCGGGCCCGCCTTCGCGATTAACTCCGCTTCGGTGGGGCTAGCGCGAGCTTGCCGGTGTAGATGGCCATGCCGACGGCGGCGTTCATGCCGATCTTTTCGAGAGCGCGGACTTCGCGCATGGTGCGGATGCCGCCGGCGGCGGTGATGGGGAGGCGCGTCACGCGGCTGAGCTTGCGAAACCAGGCGAGGTCGGTGCCCTTCATGGTGCCTTCGTTATCCACGAAGGTGGAAAGAAATTCGGAGCAGAAGGGTTCGAGCGAGGGGATTACGTCCTCGGGGCGGAGCTGCAGGCGTTCGCGCCAGCCGCGGACGACGATGCGGCCGCGTTCGGTGTCGAGGGCGATGATGACGCGTTTTTTCTCCACGCGCGCGGCCAGGCGGCCGAGAAATGCGCGATCGATTTTTCCGTCGCGGAAGGCGGCGCTGCCGATGATGATTTTCTCCGCGCCCCAGGAGAGAATCTTTTCGGCGCGCGCGGGGGTGCGAATGCCGCCGCCGACGCGGACGTTCACGCGGGCGCGGCGGCAGACGAGCCGGATCCAGCGCGCGTTCGCGCCGCCCGAGGGGCGGCGCATGGCCGCGTCGAGATCAATCACATGCAGGATGGGATATTTTGCGAAGCGGGCGACGAGGCCGAGAATGTCGTCCACGGCGAGCGCGCGCTTGCGGCCGCGAATCAATTGGACGGCTTGGCCGCCCTGGAGATCGATGCAGGGGATGATCATCTTCGTGAGTTTGCGCGCATGGGCATGCGGACCGGGACGCCGCGGTCGGCCAGGAATTTTTTCAGCGCGGGGATGGAGTGCGTCGCGCTGTGGAAGATGGAGGCGGCGAGGCCGGCGTCGGCGCGGCCGTCGGTGAAGACGGCGAGAAAATCGTCGAAGGCATTCGCGCCGCCGGAGGCGATGACAGGCACCGGAACGGTGGCGGCAATTTTGGCGGTGAGCTCGCAATCGAAGCCGCTGCATGTGCCGTCGCGATCAATCGAGGTGAGGAGAATTTCGCCGGCGCCGCGCGAGACGGCTTCGGCGGCCCACGCAGCGGCGTCGAGTCCCGTGGCATCGCGGCCGCCGCGCGTGTAAGGCTCCCAGGACGCGCCCTTGCGCTTGACGTCAATCGAAAGGACGACGGCCTGCGAGCCGAATTGGCGCGCGAGTTCGGAGATCAATTCGGGGCGCTCGACGGCGGCGGTGTTGACGGTGACTTTATCGGCGCCGGCGAGGAGCACGGCTTGGCCATCCTGCATGCGGCGAATGCCGCCGCCGGCGGTGAGCGGGATATTGAGCTTTTCGGCGACGCGGCGAATTGTTTCCAGGAACGTGGCGCGGCCTTCGACCGACGCGCTGATATCGAGGACCACGACTTCGTCGGCGCCTTCGAGGTTGTAGCGCGCGGCAAGCTCGGCGGGGTCGCCCATGTCGCGCAGCGACTCGAATTCGACGCCTTTGACGACGCGGCCGTTGTCCACGTCGAGGCAGGGAATGATGCGGCGGGCGAGGGTCATGGCAGCGACTCCAAAAAATTGCGCAGGACGGCCGCGCCGGCGTCGCCCGATTTTTCGGGATGGAACTGCACGCCCGCGAGATTTTTCTGCTCGATGACGGCGGCGAATGGGAAGCCGTGGTCGCAGGCCGCGACGGCTTCGCCGCCCGTGGCGGGCGCGGCGTAGGAGTGCGCGAAATAAAAGTAGGCGTCGTCGGGAATGCCGCGAAGGAGGCGTGTGGCGCGCACGCGGCGCAACTGGTTCCAGCCGATGTGCGGGCACTTCACGTTGGGCGGCAGGGCGCGGACGTGGTCCGGGAAAAACGCGAGGCCTTGCTCGCCAGGGGCTTCGTCGCTCGCGGCGTACATGGCTTGCAGGCCGAGGCAGATGCCGAGAATGGGCGTGCCGGAGTCGTATGCGGCGCGAAGAGAAGAGGTGAGATCGCGCTCGCGCAGGCCGGCGACGAAGGCGGAGAAATGTCCGACGCCGGGGACGACGATGGCGCGCGCGGAGGCGAGCTGCTCGGGACGCACCGCGCGAACGGTCTCGGCGCCGAGGGCTGCGAGCGCGCGTTCGACGGACGGGAGATTGCCGGCGCCGTAGTCAACGATGGCGATCATCGCTGCGCTCCTTTCCTCATAGCAGTCCCTTCGTGGACGGCAGAACGCGGCGGAGGCGCTTGTCGCGTGCGACGGCGAAGCGCAGCGCCTTCGCGAAGGCTTTGAAAATGGCTTCGACTTGATGGTGCGACGACCGGCCGTAGAGCAGGCGCAGATGCACGTTGGCGGAAGCGCCCTGGGCGAAGGCACGGAAAAAATCCTCGAGCAGCTCCGTCTGAAAATCGCCCACGCGGCGCGCGGAAAGTTTCCATTTGCAGACGCAAAAGGCGCGGCCGGAAAAATCGAGCGCGGCGGCGGCGAGGCAATCGTCCATGGGCATGAGGAAATAGCCGGAGCGCAGAATGCCGCGCTTCGAGCCGAGAGCGCGCTTGACGGCTTCGCCGAGCGCGATGCCGACGTCCTCGACGGTGTGGTGCTGGTCCACGTCGAGATCGCCGCGGGCGGTGAGCTCGAGATCGAGAGCGCCGTGGCGCGCGATTTGCTCGAGCATGTGGTCGAAGAAACGCACGCCCGTGGAGATGCGGGATTTTCCGCGGCCATCGAGATCGAGGCGCAGGCGGATATCAGTTTCCTTGGTGGTACGGCGTAGATTGGCTTTTCGCATAATTTTTCCGTTCTCGCTAATCGAAAAAAGATGCCCGCCTCCCGCAAACACAGCGGGAAGGCGGCCGCTACATAACCTCCTCCAATGCGCGGAGTAGGCGGCGCATCTGCGCGGGCGTTCCCAGCGTGATGCGGACGTAGCCTTCGCCGCCGAAATCGCTGGAGCGGTCGCGGAGCAGAATTCCCTTGCGAGCGAGCGCGGCGACTATTTTTTTGGCGCGCGGGCCGAAGTGTGCCAGCAGAAAATTCCCGGCGCTTGGGAAATAACGGATGCCGAGGCGCGCGAGGCCGCGCGCGAGCTCGCGGTGGCCGCGGCGAACCTCGCGGACGGTGCGCGCGATGAATTGGCGGTCGCGCATGGCGGCTTCGGCAGCGACCAGCGCGGCGGCGTTCACAGGATAGGGAGAGTGCGCCTTGCGCATGTTCTCCGCTGTATCGGCATTGACGAGAATGCAGCCGATGCGCAGGCCGGCGAGGCCGGCGGTCTTCGAAAATGTGCGCGTGACGATGAGATTGCGATAGCGGCGAATCAGGCCCATCGCGGTGACGCCGGAAAATTCGAAGTAGGCTTCGTCCACGACGACCATGGTGCGCGTAGCGGCGCGCAGGATGCGGCGCAGTTCCGCGAGCGAGAGCAGATTGCCCGTGGGGCTATTCGGATTGGGCAGGAAAAATACGCGCGGGCCGGCGCGCAGGGCCGAGAGAACTGCGGTCCAGGGAAATTGCATGGCCGCATCGTAGCGCAGGGCGACGATGCGCGCGCCCGCAAGCTCGGAATAGAAGCGGTACATGGCGTACGTCGGCTCGACGAACAAAACGGTGTCGCTCGCTTCGACGAACGTGTTGACGACGAGGCTGAGGGCTTCGTCCGTGCCGTTCGTCAGCAGAAGCTCGGCGGGGCGCACGGCGAAGTGGCGCGCGATTTTGCGGCGCACGCTTTCCTGCTCGGGGTACGTCGCAATGGCTGCGCTCGAAAGCCGCGCGAGGGCGCGGCGCACGGCGGGCGAGCAGCCGAGCGGGTTCTCGTTGAAGTCGAGGCGCAGTTTGTCCCAGCGGCCTTCGAGCGGCGGATCGTAGGGGCGCATGCGCTGGACGGCGCGGCGCACGGGAACCGGCGGTTTCATTCGCGCACCTCGATGGAGAGCCCGTGCGCGGCGAGGCCTTCGGCGCGCGCAAATTCGCGTGCCACGGGCGCGAGGCGGCGAAAGCCCGCGCGCGTGACTTTCTGCACACTCATGCACTTTACGAAATCGGAGACGGAAAGTCCGCCGCGCGTGCGCGCCACGCCGCCCGTGGGCAGGACGTGGTTCGTGCCGGTCGAATAATCACCGAATGTTTGCGCGCTCCACTCGCCGAGGAAAATGCTGCCGGCGGAATCCACGCGGCGAAGAAGCGAATCCGCGTCCTCGGGCAACGTGAGATGCTCCGGCGCGAAGAGATTCACGAAGCGGGCGGCGGATGCAACATCGCGCGCGATGAGCACGGCGCCGTGCGCGGCGATGGAGCGCCACGCGGGATTTGATTTGGGCAACTGCGCGAGCTGGCGCTCGATTTCGCGCGCCACGGCGCGGCCCAGGCGCGCGGACGTGGTGACGAAGATCGAGACGGCGTCGGGATCGTGCTCAGATTGGGCCAGCAAATCGGCGGCAATAAATTTCGCGTTGCCGCGCGCGGCGAATACGATTGCCTCGGTGGGGCCGGCGACGAGATCAATCGCGCAGTCCGCGCTGACGAGGCGTTTTGCGGCGGTGACGAAGCGATTGCCGGGACCGAAGATTTTGTCCACGCGCGGAATCGAGCGCGTGCCGTAGGCCAGCGCGGCGATGGCCTGCGCACCGCCCACGCGGGCGACCGACGCGACTCCCAGCATTTCGGCGACGGCGAGCAGGGCGGGGCCGGGCTGCGGACTGGCGACGACAATGCGGCGCACGCCGGCGACCTGCGCGGGAATCACGGTCATCAATAGAGTTGAAACCAGCGAGAAACGCCCGCCGGGAAGATAGCAGCCGACCGATTCGATGGGGCGGACGAGCTGGCCGGCGCGCACTCCCGGCTCGACCTCGAAGCTCCAGTCGAGAGGCTTCTGGCGGCGCGCGACGGCGCGAATGTTGCGGGCGGCGTGGGCGGCGGCGGCGAGAAATTCGCGCGGGACGGTCCGCCGTGCGTCCGCTAATTCCGCGCGTGATACCCAGACGGTGCGCGGCGTGAGCGCGAGGCCGTCGAGGCGCTTCGTCCAGGCGAAGAGCGCGGCATCGCCGCGGCGGCGCACGTCGGCGACGATGCGCGAGGCGACGCGCTCGGCATCGCGCGTGGCCGCGCGGCGCGAAGCCAGCAGCTTTTTCTCCGTGGCGCCCGTGAGTGAAAGAATGCGCATCAGTAGACGACCTTATTGAGCGGATATTCGACGATGCCTTCGGCGCGCGCGGCTTTGAGCTTGGGGATCAACTGCCGCACGGTTTTTTCCTCGACGATGGTGTTGATGGCCACCCAATTGGCGTCGCTCAATTGCGAAATGGTGGGATTGCGGAGCGCGGGCAGGGCGACGAGAACTTTGTCGAGATCGTCGCGGCGGACGTTGAGGAGCAGACCGACGCGATTGTAGGCCTTGATGGCTCCGTCGAGGAGCAGCACGATATTTCCGATTTTTTCGCGCTTCCACGGATCGCCCCAGGCGGCGCGATTGGCGATGAACCAGGGCGCCGATTCGAGCAGCGTATCCACCACGCGCAGGTGATTGGCGCGGAGCGAGGAGCCGGTTTCGGTGACTTCGACGATGGCGTCGGCGAGCTGCGGGACTTTCACTTCCGTGGCGCCCCAGGAAAATTCGACGCGGGCCTTCACGCGGTTACGCGCGAGATATTTTTCCGTCATGCGCACGGCTTCGGTGGCGATCACTTTGCCTTCGAGGTCGCGCACGGTCTGAAAGGCGGAATCTTCGGCCACGGCGAGGACCCAGCGGACGCGGCCGAGGCTGGTCTTCGAGTAAACCAGCTCGGCGACTTCTTCGACGTCCGCGCCGGTTTCGAGAATCCAATCCTTGCCCGTGAGGCCGGCGTCGAGCGCACCGCTTTCGACGTAACGGGCCATTTCCTGCGCGCGCACCATCATGCATTCGATTTCCGCGTCGTCAATGCCCGGATAATAGCTGCGCGAACTTACGGAGATTCGCCAGCCGGCCTTGGCGAAAAGCTCGACGGTGGAATCCTGCAAGCTGCCCTTGGGGATGCCCAGCTTCAACTTGCTCATTATTTTTTCCCTTTCCCGTAGAGTTCCTCGGGCGTGAAGACGCGCTCGCCGATGACTTTGACTTCGCCATCGCGCTCCATTTTGCGGAAGAAGCAGCTGCGATAGCCTTCGTGGCAGACGGCGCCGCCTTCCAGTTCGGCGCGGACGAGCAGGGCGTCCTGATCGCAATCGAGAAATATTTCGCGGACGAGCAATTTCTGGCCGCTGGTCTCGCCCTTGGTCCAGAGCTTTTTGCGCGCGCGGCTGAAGAAGGTGACGAAGCCGGTCTGCTGCGTGAGCGCGAAGGCTTCGCGGTTCATGAAGCCGAGCATGAGGACGTCGCCGTTTTTGTGGTCCTGCACGATGGCAGGGATGAGGCCGTTCTCTTTTTCGAAGTCGAGGTCCATTTTCGCTCCCGATTGTTACGTCAGAGTGTCCCAGCGGCTAAAGCCGGCACATATAAGGTCGCATCGGTACGACTGAAGTCATACCCTGACACAAACCATCTACGAACTGGCATTTAGCCTAAAAACAAAAAGCCCGCCGGCGCTTGCCGCGCCAGCGGGCTGATGAGTCCAGCTTTACGATTGCAGCTAGGCACACCGCCGCGGGCACGGATTCACATGATGGTGATGGCTATGATGCGCCCGCAGCAGTTTCATAACGTTTTTTAAATTAGGGCAAAACAGCGGTTTTGTCAAGGGCGGGGTCGTGTGGCTAGCTGGTCAGTTTCCGATCGGCGCGCGTTAGCCGTCTATGTAGATTGCTGTTCTCTCCAGATGCTAGTATCTGAGAGTGCGCCATCAGCGAATTCGTTACGTCGTGGATATCGATGTTAGCTTAGCAGATCATCGCTTTATCACCGAGGGGAGCGGTAACGATCGCGTGTCGCAGAGCTTCGCCATTCAAAGTGCAAGTACTGAAGTCCTCGATCCCAATCTTCCGCCAGCCACTCGTCCGCGCACGCTGGCAGATATGTGGAAGAAATAGGGCGAAAAAGTGGACGAGAGCACACCGCAAACGGTAAGAGTTGCGGCTTATCGGTCGAAACAGATTATCATCACGATTCAGTGGGGCGCGGCGCGACGCAAAACCTTTCAGGTCTTCTTTAGGCGCGATGGAAGCCTGTTCGTAGCCTTCCCGTATTTCAGAAATCGCACAGGAATTCTCGCGGCCGCAACAATTGCTGGCAACGGGCAGACCACGTCACAGGTGAACCTCGAAGCGTTCGGCAAAATAGCATCTCATTTGGTGAAGTACTCGCACCATCCTGATGGGCGTGCACATTTTTCCCAGGATGGGAGGGTTCGGACGGAAATTAAGAGACAATCCGTCCCTTTAGACGCACAGCGGGGTCACATCTTCTCTGTGCTCATTCAAGGACTGCAAGCATTCGACGCGGCGGACGATGCGAAGGATGTCGGAAGCTCTCCGAAGCGAACGACGTTAACATTTGAGATCCCCGGGGCACCGGAAGCCAATGCGCTAAAGCTCATCGGTCGCTGGCTCGAAATTTCTACGCTATTGCCAATCGGCCAAGCCGAATCGATCATCGGTCCGAAGGTCCCGACGCAAGATCGAACAGGGAGACAGCAGATTGGATTCTTACTTGCGAGCCCGTATGACGAATTGCCTCAGCACGTTCTCCTTATCACATGTGAGTTGATCCCCCGCCTCTGTCCAGAGCCAGAGGTGATGCTTTTCTACGGTGGATTCGACGCTCGCGAAATCATGGACGACACCACGCAGGAGGCCGGATTCCTGACCTTTTTGTATCCGGCATCAGATGCCGATGAACTTAAGAAACGTCTCGGTACAATCGATTGGGACTCCGGGAGGTGCCGCGACGCAAATTCATAGTCGCAAGAGAACACCTCTCAGCGGAGGAGGTCTTCGAGCTGGACTTTGGCGTCGGTTTTGGCGTCGCGGTACTTCACGATGACGGGCGTGTAGAGCGAGAGGTTCCAGTCTTTGCCGTGGCCGCCCGAGATGGCGCGCGCGCCGGCCACGACGACGGCGTTTTCGGGGATTACGAGCGGCGCGTCAACGCTCGCGACCAGAATGTTTCCGTTCACCACGTCGTAGACGGGCGTGGAGCGATTGAGAATCGTGCCGGTGCCGAGGACGGCGCGGCGCTTCACGATGGTCCCTTCATAGATGCCGCAATTTCCGCCGACGAGCACTTCGTCCTCGATAATCACGGGCAGCGCGCCGACGGGTTCGAGGACGCCGCCGATTTGCGACGCGGCCGAGATGTGGCACTTCTTTCCCACCTGCGCGCAGCTTCCGACGACCGCGTGCGAATCAATCATCGAGCCTTCGTCCACGTAGGCGCCCGCGTTGATAAACATCGGAGGCATGCAGGTGACACCGTGCGCGACATAGCAGCCGTCGCGGATGCTCGAGCCGCCGGGGACGATGCGCACGCCGGCCGTGGCGGAAAAAGTTTTCAGCGGATACGTGGATTTATCGAAAAACGCCTGGGGCGAAGCGGGGGAGGATATTTTCACCACCGTTCCCATGCGGAATCCGAGCAAAATGCCTTTCTTGACCCAGGCGTTCACGCGCCAGCCGGTGGAGGCGGACGCGTCCGGCTCAGCGGCGCGAATTTCTCCCGCGTTCAAAGCATCCTTGAAGCTTTGAAACAGGCGCAGATGCGCGGCGGCATATTCGCGCGGGTTCTCGTCGAACAGGCGCTCGATTTCGAGACGGAGTTCAGCGGGCGGCATGGGCCTCCAGGGCAAGCGAGAGAGATTCGAGCACGCCGCGAATTTTTTCCAGATTTTCGGCCTTGGGAGGCACCAGCGGCAGGCGATAGACAGGATCGAGAAGGCCCATCAGCCCCATGGCGGCCTTTACGGGGATGGGATTGCTCTCGATGAAATTCACTTCCATCAGGCGGAAGTATCGGCGATGAATCTCGCGCGCGCCGGCAATATCGCCCGCGACACAGAGCTGCGCGAGGCGAGCCATCTCCGCCGGAATTTCATTCGACGCGACGGAAATGATGCCGCGTCCGCCAAGCGCCGCGAGCGGAAGCGTGATGGCGTCGTCGCCCGAGAGCAGCAGAAAGCGGCTCGGGACGGCGTTCGCCACCGCGGCCATCTGCGAAATATTGCCGGAGGCTTCCTTCACGCCCACGATGTTGCCGATTTCGGCGAGGCGCGCGACGGTGGCCGGGTCGATATTCGCGCCGGTGCGGCCGGGAACGTTGTAGAGAATGATGGGCAGCGACACGGCCGCAGCAATGGCTTTGTAGTGCTGGTAGAGGCCTTCCTGCGAGGGCTTGTTGTAATACGGGCAGACGGAAAGAATTCCGTCCGCGCCGAGGGCTTTGAATTCGAGCGCTGTCTCGATCACGTGCGCGGTGTTGGCGCCGCCGGCTCCGGCCAGCACGGGAACCTTGCCGCGCGCCTCTTCGATGGTGATTTCCACCAGGCGGAGCTGTTCCGCACGGCTGAGCGTGGGGCTTTCGCCCGTGGTGCCGCAGGGGACGAGAAAATTCACGCCCGCGGCGATCTGGCGGCGCACCAGGCGCCGCAGCGCGTCTTCGTCGAGGGAGAGATCTCTGCGAAATGGAGTGACCAGGGCCGTGCCGCATCCCGTAAACATGTTCATCCTCCTTGCCGATAATGGCGCTCGTTGCGAAACTTGTCCCAGCGGCTAAAGCCGCCAATATATAAGACGCATCGGTATGACTAGAAGTCATACCCTGACACGTACTACTCCAATGCGAACAAACTCGGACAGGTACTGCTCCAACCCGAACACGCTCTGGCACGAGCTATTTATGAGACGGCTTCTCATGGCAGCTCGTTCACAATATCCCGAAAATCGAAAAAACCCTTTTTGCCGGCGACCCAGCGGGCCGCGCGGAGCGCGCCGCGCGCAAAGCCATCGCGGCTGCGCGCCGTGTGGCGGAGCGTGATCGTATCGGCGGCGGAATCGAAGCCGATTTCGTGCGTGCCCGCGACGGTGCCGGCGCGGCTGCTGCTCGCATCGATGGGCCGCGCGTAGCCGCTCTGCTTCATTTTTTCGATGAGCGCGAGGAGCGTGCCGGAGGGCGCGTCCTTTTTCGTGGCGTGATGGATTTCCCAGGCCCATGCGCCGTAATCCGGCTGGCGCGCGAGGAGCCGCGCGGCCTCTGCGACAATTTGCGAGAAAATATGAACGCCCACGGAAAAATTGGGACTCCAGACCAGGCCCGTGCCGTGGCTTTCGACGGCGGCGCGCGCACGTTCCAATTGGTCGAACCAGCCCGTGGTGCCCACGACCGTGTTCACGCCGAGGCGCGCCAAGCGCTCGATATTTTCCGGCGCGGTCGAGGGAGTGGAAAATTCCACGGCGGCGGCGATGCCGCGAAAATTCTGCTCGGTGAATCCTTCGAAGTTCGCGTTGTTGTCGATATCGAGGCGCAGCTTCACGGCGAAGCCGTACTCGGGCGCGAGGCTTTCGATCAGGCGGCCCATTTTGCCGTAGCCGACAATGGCCAAATTTTGTGGCGTCATGCGGCACCCCGCGACTGGAGCCTTTTTACCATATCCGAATAGATGGCCACGGCGTCGAGCAGTTCCTTTTTGGCGATGCGCTCCTCCGACGTGTGCGCCACGTGGACGTCGCCCGGCCCGATGAGGAGCGGCTCGCCCCAGGTTCGGCCGAACATAGGGATGTCCGTCGTGAACGGGACGACGATGGTGGGAAGGCCGTCAACGGCTAGGAAGCGCATCGTGGGGATGCAGAGAATTTCGTTCAATTCCACGCGAACGCTCGCCGCATTGGATGAGCTTATGGCGGCAGCGAAGGATTCTCGCACCGCTGCGGGATCGCCCACAAGCCGGATGAGGATTTCCGCGCTGGCCTGGTCCGCGATCACATTGGGCGCGCGTCCGCCGGAAATGACGCCGATGTTCATGGTGCACGGTCCCAGGAGCGGATCGCGCGGCAGCGGGACGCGGCGGATTTTTTCGAGCGCGTCGAGTAGGGCTTCGATGGCCGATTCGCCGAGTTCGGGATAGGCGGAATGCGCCATGCGGCCGTGCGCGATCAATTCGAAGCGGAGCGCGCCCTTCGAGGCCAGCGCCAGTTTGTTGTTCGTCGGCTCGCCGTTCACGAGGAAGCGCGAGCCGCGCGGAGAGCGCGCGGCGACGGCGGCTCCGGCGCTATTGCGCTCCTCGCCTACGACAAAGAGAAGCGCGAAATTGCTGACGCCCTCGGCTAGGAGATTTTCAGCGGCGGCAATCATGGCCGCGATGATGCCCTTGGCGTCGCACGAGCCGCGTCCCCAGATAAATTCGGCGTCTTCGCGTGAGGGGAAGAAGGGAGGGACGGTGTCCATGTGCGTCGAGAGCGTGACCGTGGGCTGGCCCCAGTACGCGAGCACATTCGAGCGCGTGCCTTCGACGTGCATCATCTCGGCGCGGCCGCCGGAACGCGCGGCGAGCGCGGAAAGATGCTCGTGGAGGTAGGCCGCCACGGCGGCTTCGTTGTCCGTGATGGACTCGATATCCACGAGGGCTCGAGTCAGCTCGAAAACGTGCATCGCTTTGCCTGCTTTGGGAAGGGAGCGAAAGGAGAAGGGAGGATGCGCCGAGTAGCGGACAGGCGTCTTCACTTCTCGATAGCGCTCCATCCGTAAAATTCGAAACGGATGACAGTGGATAGGCCTTGGACCTATCCCCCAATCGCCCCGAATGCAGCCATCGGCGCGATTTCGGCGGAGTGAAAAAGCTGGCCCCTTTTGCCTGAGTCTCCGAAGCTGCCCGGAACCGCCGACCCGGCTACTTGTGACCTCCGCACCTCTACCAAGAACGTATTAAGTTTAGCCGCGCGGGTGGGCGATGTCAACAAAGTTGCCCTGGATGGAAACGGCGCGCGCGGATCGCTATGGCTGCTTCGAAAGCCGGGCGCGCGCGAGGCGGGGCGTCCTTTGAACGAGCCAGAAAATACCGGAAGCGCATCCCAGGACACAGATGTGGAGGTAATACCGCAGTGTGACGAAGATGGGCACGGGGTTCATTTCGCGTCTTTTTCCTCCAGGCGGGACAGCTCGATTTCCGCTCCCAGCAGGTAGCCGATCACGGAAATCAGTTGAATGTCGCGCCGGCTATGAATGTGGACCTTGCGGTGCTGCACGTTGATCACCCCCACCAACTTTTGACGGCACATCACGGGCACGGATAAAAAGGCGTGAAAGCGGTCCTCGGGCAGTTGGCTAAACGACTGAAACCGCGGATCCTCGAATGCATTGCGCGGAATGGCCACGGCCTTCTTGTGCTGCGCCACCCAGCCGGTGATCCCTTGCCCCACGCGCAGGCCCAGCCGGCCGAGCGCTTCCTTATGGGGATTGCTCGACGCCCGGAGAATCAGTTCTTGCCCGTCCAGAATGTAGATAAAGCACGAGTCGCACTTCACGAAGTCCGAAATGAACCGCACAATCCGCGCAAGAACCTGCGCGAGCGGAGCCGAGGAAAGCCGCTTGCTCAATTCGTTCAGGAAATCTATGTCGAGAAATCCATCGGAGCGGGCCGGTGCTTCCACGCAGAGAGTGTAGCCAGCGGAGCGAGAATGGGCCAATTCAAGTTTCGGTTTGATTGAATAGCTTTGGGGAATAGCGGCGGGTTCGCGAATGAGCTGTAATTCGGCCATGTAAAAGTGTGCGACGCCCGCGCGCGATTCCTTCTGAGAGGCCGCGCGATGGCTTTTCGCCCCAAAATTCGTATGATGGTTGGGATGAGGCAACGGTTACAACGTGGCCGGGGCGCCGACCCGACGCAATACACGCCTTTCTACGCGTATCGCGCCGCGGGGCGCGGGGCTTCGCCGAAGCAGGTGGTCTATTGCGAAGGCGCGTCCCTTGCGGACATCGCGGATGCCACGGGAACGCCGGCGTACGTCTACAGCCGCGCGAGCATCGAAGCGGCGTATCGGCGGCTCGATCGCGCCTTCGGCGCGCTGCCGCACACGGTCTGCTATGCCGTGAAGGCCAACAGCAATCTGGCGGTGCTGCGCGTTCTTGCGCGGCTCGGAAGCAGCTTCGACATTGTGTCCGGCGGCGAACTTGACCGGCTGCGCCGCATCGGCGTCGCGGGGAATCGCATCGTCTTTTCGGGCGTGGGAAAAACGCGCGAGGAGATTCGCGAAGCGCTTCGCTATCCCGGAAAGAGCGCGCGGCGCGGCAGAATTTTTCTTTTCAACGTGGAATCGGAGGCGGAGCTGGAAGTTCTGCTCGGCGAGGCGGCGCGGCACATCGCGGCGGGCGGCGAGCGACCGGCTGCTTCAATCCGCGTGAACCCGGATGTGATGGCGGGCGGCCATCCGCACATTTCGACGGGCCACCATCACCACAAATTCGGCGTGGATTGGGCGGAAGCGCGGCGGCTGTATCTGGCGAACAAGGATTCGCGGTGGATTCGGTGGCGCGGAATCAGCGCGCACATCGGGTCGCAGATTTTTTCCGTCGTGCCTTATCGCCGTGCATTGACGCGACTTGCGTCGTACACGCGCGAGCTCAAGGGCAACGGAATTCGCCTCGATACGATTGACGCCGGCGGAGGCCTGGGCATCCGCTACACGGACGAATCGGAGCTGGGTGCTTCGGCATACGCGCGCGCAGTTGCGGCCATCGTCCGGCCGCTCGGCTGCCGGCTTTTGATCGAGCCCGGGCGCTCGATTGTCGGTTCGGCCGGCGTGCTGTTGACGCGAGTGCTCTACGTGAAAAGGAATCGCGGAAAAACATTTGTGGTAGTGGATGCGGCAATGAACGACTTGATTCGCCCGGTCCTTTACGACGCTTTACACCCAATCACAGCCGCGGTGCGCGCCGGCGGAGGCTCGTCGAAGAAGGAAATCGTTGACGTGGTTGGGCCGATCTGCGAATCCACGGATTTTCTTGCGCGCGATTGGCCGCTGGAACCGGTCGAGCCGGGCGAGCTGCTCGTAGTCTGGGCCGGGGGGGCATACAGCTTTGCCGAATCGTCCAATTACAACGCGCGCCGCCGCGCCGCCGAAATTCTTGTCGAAGGCCGCCGCTTCCGCGTCGCGCGCCGTCGCGAAACTTACGCCGATCTCGTCCGCAACGAACTGCCTTAAAAACCGCTGGCCACGGATTCCCGGTACTGATTAGCGCCGGCAAATCCAGCTTGTCTCCGAGTCACGGCGGGTTGGCGCTATTTTCTAGGATGCGGACGCAGGGAGATCACGGATGACCTCGAAGCAGTGGGCGGCGATTGCAGCAACTGTCTTCGCATGTGGCGTGATCATCTATCTCTTGGTGCCAAAGCAGCCGCAGCAGTCTCTTCAGGTGCGGCTTATCCAGGTAATTCCCGGGTCCGAAGAGGTAGGCGCTAACGGAAAAAGCGGCGGCCTAATGGCGGACGAACTGAATGAGCTGAAGTCCTTGGGCGTAACCGGCACGCTTCAGAATTATTCCGGGTCGTCCGTATCCCATCGTCCTTTCACTCCGCGAGCGAGCATAATGGTGGTTTTCACCGGGGATTTGCGGTCGCCCATCGAGCTGCGCGAGCCGCAGGCTACACACGTAATGTACGTTCAGCAAGGCGACACGTGGACGATGTATCCCCCTGATGCGCCAACGCTGCGGTACAAGATCAAGCTTTCGCCCTCCGCAACGAACCCTAGAATGATTGAAGTGCAATCCGGATCTTTTTACGGCACCTTTTCCTGGCGCGCGCCAGCCTTCTAACATCAGGTCCGGCATTAGGGTCCATTAGACAAGATGGGTCGCGGCGAACGCCGACAGCCCGCCGTCATATCCCAGCAGTTTCATGGCCTGGAGAATTAGGTCGCGCTTCGCGTTAGTGCTGTTGTTCGTAACGACCCAGTAGCCAGATCCCGGGACGTTCTTGGGATGGACACTAGTTCCGGATTGCTCAAGCTCGGATTCGCTCGTCGCGAAGTACTTTCTACTGCGGCCATCTATCCTTTCAAGGACAGCGAACTTCACAGGGTCCTGGCGATAAAGAAAAGCCAATAGCGCGAGAAACCTTCCGACGGCATTGCGTTCCGACATGAATTGCGGCCCCTTAACGAATTCCCAAAGCGCCTTTTGCTTTTCCTCCCGGAGAAGGTCGTCTCGCAATTGTTGCACGCCCTTCGGGGGCACTGAGCGCCCCGAGCTTTCAGTGCCCGGGTCTCCTGACATCGGCGAATTCAGTCTGAGGAGCCTTCGCAGAACGTCCGATGCTGTCTCTCCGCTAAACGTGGTTTGCTGCTGTCGAAGGTGCTCATAAACGTCGTCTTCAATTTCGATTGTCCTCATGGACGGTTCTCCTATCGAGCACAATAAGTGCTCTAAGCGCTTAGAGTACTCCGATTGCTCCCAGCAGTCAAACATGGAAACTCATTCTATGGAGTGGGGGCGTGAGAGGACTGATGGGCGGATGCTCCGGGCAAGATTCGGACTGGGAAGCGACGTCGAGCACGAACCTATTCCCAGCGGTGCGCCAGGACGACAACCAAGCGGCGGGGGCCGTGCGCGCCGAGGACCATGATTTTTTCGATGTCCGATGTGCGGCTTGAGCCGGTGATGAGGCAGAGAAAGGAATTTTTCGCGGGCACGCCGCGCTCGTTCAGGCGCGCGAACGCGGCATCGAGATCTGGAACCAACTGGTCAACACTTGCCACCACGATGTGAACCGGCGCTACGACCGAGGCGCCGCGCCCGCCACACGCCGCGGAGACAAACACTGAGCCCGTCTGGGCCACGAGCGTTTCCGCCAGCGTGATCGTGGCTTGCGAAGTCTCGGCCGGGCCTTCTCCTCCGGCCAGCGCGGCATTCGACCAGTGAAACTTTGCATCTTGAGGCCACGCGGACGCCATGCGGCGCAGCGCAGGCGCATCCTGCACGAAAATCTCTCCCGCGGGGAGCGACGCCAGCACGGAGGCCACCGCGGCTCCGGCTGCGTCCGCATCAGGCGCGATGATGAGTTCGGTGTGATTTCCAGCGCACTCCTTTTCGAAGCGCGCGAGCACGTCGGTGACCGGCGCGAAAACGGTGCGCTGCGATCCGCTCGCGACGTGCATTGGCGCAGGCTTGCGGAGCGCCGCGCGAATGCGCGCGAGAATGCGCTCGCGCCCCGGATTTTCAGTCTGCTCCATGCTGTTCCTTCCAAAGCGCGCGGAACGATCTTTTAGGAATGCGAGGCGCGCGATGCACCTTCGTCCAGGGACGCAGCGGGTCGAGCGGCGACCCTTCGAGTCCCAAGCCGTACGCCAGACGCAGCGCCGCGCGTCCCGCCCATCCGAGAAACTCGAATCTCCCCGCGCTCATCATCATCCAGCGCCACAGCTTGAAAGCCATGCGTTCGCTCCACGGCTGTTCGCCCGCGCCGACGATGTTGCGGCGTTCGTGCAGCAGGTGATGGTGCAGGTCAATCTTCACCGGGCAGGCGTCCGTGCAAGCGCCGCAGAGGGAGGACGCGAATGGCAGATGGTCGAACTTTTTCCCGTCGAGGAGATGCGGCATGAGCACGCTGCCGATGGGCCCGGAATACGTGGCGCCGTAGGTGTGGCCGCCAATGGTGCGAAAGACCGGACAGACATTGAGGCACGCGCCGCAACGGATGCAGTGCAGGACGTCGCGCTGCTCTGCGTCGGCCAGCAATTCGCTGCGGCCGTTGTCGAGCAGTACGACGTGAAATTCCTCCGGGCCGTCCAACTCGCCGGGCGCGCGCGGGCCGCCGATCAGTGAGTTGTAACAGGTGACGGACTGGCCCGTGCCGGAATTGGCCAGCATGGGCCAGAAGAGCGCCAGGTCGGCAAGCCGCGGAACTATTTTTTCGATTCCCGTGATGGCCACATGGATGCGCGGAAGGGCGGTGCCCAGGCGGTCGTTGCCTTCATTGGTGGTGATGGCGACCATGCCGGAATCAGCGACCAGAAAATTCACGCCGGTGATGCCCATCTCGGCGGAGAAAAAATCCTTGCGAAGAACGCGGCGGGCCACGGCCACGAGTTTTTGAGGATCGTCGCCTCCATCGCCGCCGAGCTTTTCCTTAAATAGGGCGGCAATTTGCGCGCGCGTCAGGTGCATGGCCGGCGTGACGATGTGGTAGGGAGGCTCGTGGCGCAACTGAACGATAAATTCGCCCAGGTCCGTATCGAGCACGCGGAAGCCTTTTTCTTCGAGAGCCGCGGTCAGATGAACCTCCTCGCCCACCATGGATTTCGATTTGACGATGGTGCGAACACCGTTGCGGGCGGCGAGATCGGTGATGTAGCGGCGCGCGTCCTCAGCGGTTTCCGCCCAGAAGACATGGCCGCCTCGGGCGCGGACGCGCTCTTCGAATTCCAAGAGGTAGCGGTCGAGATGGTTGATCGCCTCCCATTTGATTTCGTGGCATCGCTGGCGGCCCGCCTGCCAATCGAGAAAGCGCGGGCGGGCGCGTTCGATGGCGGCGTCGTAGTGGTCAATATTGCGGCGAAGGGTTTGGCGGTGCGCGAGGTCGGCGGATTTTATCGCGGCGTTGCGCAGGAACTCTTTGGCGGCCGAGCTCATCGTGACTCTCCTGACGCGCGCCCGGCGGAATCCGCAGTTTGCGCGAGGATGCCGGCCAGGTGGATGGTGCGCACGGCGGATTTGCGGCGGCGCAGGATGCCGTCAATATGGAGCAGGCAGCTCGGATCGGTGGAGGTGAGGTATTCCGCGCCGGAGGCTTCGGCGTTTCCCGCTTTGGTGTCGCCCATGGCCGAGGAGATCATGCTGAATTTCGTGGCGAATGTGCCGCCGAAGCCGCAGCAGTCTTCGCTATACGGCATCTCCACGAATTCGATTCCACGGACGTGGCGCAGCAGTTCGCGCGGCTCGCGCTTCAGATGCAGTTCGCGCAGGGCGTGGCAGGCGTCGTGATAGGCAACGCGATGCGGGAAGCTGGCGCCGACGTCGGAGACTTTCGCCACGTTCACAAGAAACTCCGAAAACTCGAATACGCGCCGGCCCAGATTCACAGCTTCATCAAACAGGGGCGTCCCAGCGAGCAATTCGGGATAGAAATTGCGGACCATCGTGGCGCACGAACCGGAGGGACAAACCACCGCCTCCGCGCCGTGAAACACGCGGACAAAATGCTCCGCCAGCGGCCGTGCGTCGGGCCAGTAACCGCTATTGAAGGCGGGCTGACCGCAGCAGGTCTGCGCGGATGGGAATTCCGTTTGGAATCCGATGCGGTGCAACACACGGGCCATATCCAGGCCGACCTCGGGGGTCAACTGGTCCACGAAACACGGAATGAACATGGCGACTTTTTTCATGCCAGCCGGGAATAACCCACCCTCTTGAAGCTCCGACAAGAATACACGAGAGGCGCGCTCGCGGAAGCGCGTAAAATCCGAAACTGCTTTGCTCTGGATTGCGCGCGCCATTTTGTAGTACGGTTTCGGGGCATTGCGTGGGAGGGCTTCGCGGCACGAGCCGCGATTGTGAAGAGCCACTGGGGGAGACGAAGGGCCACCGGATGAAGCTGATACGATTCGGCGAACGGGGACGCGAAAAGCCGGGGATATTGCTCAACGACCAGACGCGGCTCGATGCTTCCGGTTTTGGGCGGGATTACGACGAGGCATTCTTTGCGAGTGGCGGCGTCGGAGCCCTGGATGAATGGCTCATCAAAAATGCAGCCAGCGCGCCGCGCGTGCATTCATCGGTCCGCTGGGGACCGCCGATAGGCCGGCCGAGCAAGATTGTATGCATCGGACTCAACTACCGCGACCATGCCGCCGAGACGAACGCAAAAATTCCCGAGGAGCCGGTGGTGTTCCTGAAGGCCACGTCGGCGCTTGCGGGTCCGAATGACGCGGTGGTGATTCCCCGCGATGCGGAGAAGTTGGACTGGGAAGTGGAGCTGGCCGTGATCATTTCGAAAAGGGCAAGCTACGTGGCGAAGGAGGATGTGCTCGAGTTTGTGGCCGGCTATGCGCTTCACAACGACTACTCCGAGCGCGATTTTCAGATCCACCGCGGAGGCCAATGGACGAAAGGGAAGAGCGCGGATACGTTCGCGCCCCTCGGACCGTTTCTGGCCACGCGCGATGAAATCCCGAACGCAGGCTCACTGGGAATGTGGCTGAAGGTGAATGGCGAAATGCGGCAGAAGAGCACCACAGCGAACATGATTTTCGACGTTCCCACTATCGTGAGCTACGTCAGCCAGTTTATGACGCTCCTTCCGGGAGACGTGGTCAGCACGGGAACACCGGGCGGGGTCGCGATGGGAATGAAAACGCCCGCGTATCTGAAGCCCGGCGATATTGTGGAGCTGGGGATTGACGGGCTGGGAAGCGCGCGGCAAAAGGCAGCCGCCTGGCAAAGATAGAGGCGGCGCTATTCGAGCGGAGGCAATAGACACGATGGGGCATCCTGATCTCGATCTGACGAACAAGACAGCCGTGGTAATCGGCGGGACCAGCGGCATTGGCCGCGCGATCTCGCTGGGTCTGGCGCAGGCGGGCGCAAATGTGGTGCCCACGGGCCGACGCGAGGAGCTGACCAAGTCGGTTGCGGATGAAGTGCGCAAGCTGGGGCGGCGATCGCTGGCCGTGGCGACCGACGCGACCGAGCGCGCGAGCATCGAGGCGCTGCTGGCGGCTGCCCGCGCGGAATTCGGGAGCGTGGAAATCCTGGTGAACTCCGCGGGACGCATCAAGCGCACGCCGACGCTCGATGTGGCGGAACAGGAGTGGAATGAAATTTTTGAGACGAACGTCAACGGGACGCTGCTGGCCTGCCAGGTCTTCGGACGGCACATGATTGAGCGGAAATACGGGCGCATCGTCAATATCGCCTCGCTCTCTTCGTTTGTGGCGCTCTTTGAAGTGGCGGCATACGCGGCCAGCAAAGCCGCCGTCGTCTCGCTGACCAAATCGCTCGCGATCGAATGGGCGCGCCACGGCGTTTGCGTGAATGCCATCGCCCCGGGAGTTTTCCCCACGGCGCTGAATGCCTCACTGCTCAACGGCACTCCGCGCGGGAAAGAGTTCCTCATGCGTACTCCCATGGGCCGCTTCGGGCAGGTGGATGAGCTTGCGGCAGCGGCCGTTTTTTTTGCTTCCGAGGGCGCGCGGTTCACTACCGGGCAGGTATTGGCGGTAGATGGGGGCTTGCTGGCAAGCGGCGTCAATCAGTGACGCTCCGCCGCATGCATTTGCGCTCCTTGTCACTGGCGGACACCGAATGTCACAAATGGCTTTTGAACAAGTTTCCTAGTCCTGGAGAAGAACAGTCAATAGAGAATTGCGGACTTCGATGCCGCCGTCGTACACGACGAAGCCTAGCTTTCTGAATCTATGCATCAAAGGGCTAACCTGTGTGCGGGTGCTGCCAATCAACGCTGCCAGAGTGTCTTGATTGACCTTAGGGATATGGGCCAGTGGCCCACCGCGCTTGCCGAAGCGCGCAAGGTGTAGAAGCGCGCGGGCAAGGCGTTTCTCAGTGGAATTAAACATCAGATCAACTATGTTTTCTTCAACCGCCCGATTGCGTCGAAGCAAGTAACTGACAAAGAAGTCGGCGAAACGCCGGTCCTCGCGGAGCGCTGAGTGCATCTGCGTCCTATGCAACTTGAAAACTACGCAGTCCGTAATAGCTACGGCATTTGCTAGCTGGCGTGAATGACCGCTCACGCACCCTTCTCCGAATAAGTCCCCGGCCCCAAGAAGTGCGACCACCGCCTCTTTGCGTTGCTTGGATCGCACGAACAGCTTGACGGTACCGCTGCGGATATAAAACACGTGTGTGGCCGGGGCTCCTTGGGAAAAGAAGGAGCGGTTCTTGCGGATTACCAACTCCCTTTTCGAACCGTGGAAACGTCTGATGTAACCCTCAAGGCCAAATCGGCCTAGTATCTTTGCCTTTCTATGCCGCGTCATGAACTGAATCCCTCCCCCGAGGCCGCCTTTCTGAATCTCGAATTACTGTTGAAATCTGAACATGCAGATGTTGACAATTTTAGACCGTCGCGCTACTGTACGGTTTCAGACACTGTATGAAAACAGACAATAATTACGACAGACGGGAGGGGCACCTTGACGCATAGCTACCGCATCAGGTTTCACTGCTTGCAGAGTAACTGCGATTTCTACCAGTGGACTATTAAGGAAAAGGAACCCCTCAGTCTGGCGGAAGTATATGGCAAGGAATGGGATTTTGTTTGTCCTGACCACGGCCCACAGCGAGAAAAACCGTTTCAGGCGGAAGTGAAAAGGGTTTTTGTAGCCCCAAAACGGGATGCACGCGATTCCCGGCGAGGAGCCGCTCGTCCCGACCTGGAACCAGTTACGCGATAGAGGTTGTATCCTTCCTAGCATAGCCTTCCAAACCTTACACCCGGAGTGTAGTTGTTTCAATCTTCCCTGCGCGAAACCCGCTCTGTTTTTGCTGTCGTAATAGGACGTGCGAAACCCCTTTGAAAAATCTGCAATTGCCGCCCATTCCATACAGGCAGCGCACATGCTTGCCGGGAAAGTTAAGCAGACGAGGTTGAGAAGGTCGCGGGAGATGCCTTCAATACAGACCACAGTAAATCTCGGACTCTCTTGCGCCTCCTGTCAAGCACCTCCAAAAGACGGGCGAGCCTGTCCAGCCGCCACCCATACCATTCAGGCGGGATTTGGGCACCAGCTAGTTGCAGCGTCTCTTGGTCGATTTTCTGCTCCAAGCGACTAAGCCAAGGCTCGAATAGCTCGACTCGGCAATACCCCCTATAGATGGCCGGAATCTCATACAGGCCACGGAGCGGGCTATCGGGGAAATTCCATTCCGCACCGTTGAAGCAAGCGCCTTGGTCAATCATGGAGGCGTGATACCACCCACAGTCGCTCTGGCGGACGAAAATCGTTTGACGTCGATCCGTGTTGCATGTCCATTGATCGAAGACGAGCATCCCGGCGAAATCCGATGGATTCCTGACGCTTACCAAATTTGCTTTAGGCAGTAAGTCGTAAACCGTAGCTTTCCATGAGTTGCCCGGTGTACTCTCATCATGGGGATAACGAGAGCCAAAGCACAACCCTGACTGACACGGGAGGCGTCCGCCCCGTACCTGAATCACCATATCCTCCGTGTTGCGGATGAGATCCTCCCGGACATCCACCAGTACGGGATGTTGGGTAGGAAGCCCAAGTCGAATTGCCAACAGTGTCCCTAACAAGTCGCTCGCCAGAACTGTGGTGCCTTGCGGATTATTTTTAAACTTGACGACATAGTGCCCACCATCTGAACAACGTATCAATTGCGCTTGAGTGCCGCCACGCATGCGACAGACTTGTTGCGTTGCCAAAACACAATCCACCAGCTGGTGCCTTTCGGGGAGGATACTGTGGTGAAGGGGCGGATGGGCCTTAGTTATTGGGTAATCGACTGTGCGCGGACTAGCGACGCGCGAACTCAGAGTATGCATTGGTCGCCTGGTCAAAGCCATGATGTGCCTCCTGCTGGGGGGAAGGCACTTTCAAACGACTCTGAACCCCAGCACTCAAGAGTCTCGGCAAACATGGTTCGAGGTGTATATTATTTCCAGATGACTGTCAACACGATATATTAGTTCTAACGATAATAGTAACCCTGTGGCTCTTCGATTCACGGATCGAAGAGCGGGCCTGCACTCAACCGGGACTTACTTTGAGGAGCCTGAAAATCCTCTTGCCTTCGAAACAGGGTATCCGGATTCAAGGCACGTCGGTGATCGGCCGCGTGGACGAAATCGGCGCCCTGCTCGCTCGCTATCCCGCGGACGAAATTCTTATCGCCATTCCGTCCGCAACGGGAGAACAGATGCAGCGATTCACCGCCATCTGCCAGAAGGCCCGTGTGCGTTTCCGGACGGTCCCGGCGCTTCGCGACATCATCAACGGCCAGCTGACGCTGCGGCAAATTCGCGAAGTCCGGATTGAAGACTTGCTGGGCCGCGATCCCGTGGAGACGGATCTGGGATTCGTCCGGCGTGAGCTTGAGGGCCGCGTTGTTCTCGTCACCGGCGCGGCCGGTTCCATCGGGTCGGAACTCTGCCGCCAGATACAAACCTACAACCCAAGCCGGCTTGTCTGCGTGGATCAGAGCGAAACCGGAATCTTCTATTTGCAGCAGGAGCTGGCCGACATGCAGGCGGACGACTCGGGCACCTTCTGCGTGGCGGACGTCGGTGACGTCCATCGCATGCGCGCCATTTTCAACGAGCACCGCCCCCATGTCGTATTTCATGCCGCGGCCTACAAGCACGTGCCCGTCATGGAGCGGAACGCCCAGGAAGCCGTAAGAAACAACGTCATGGCGCTTCTGAGCTTGCTCGATATTGCCGAGGAACATCTCTGCCGGAGCTTCGTGCTGATTTCCTCCGATAAGGCCGTGAATCCGACGAACATCATGGGCGCCACGAAACGGCTGGGGGAATTGATCGTGGCGTGCCGCGACGCCAACTCCATGCGTTGCGTCTCCGTGCGATTTGGAAACGTTCTTGGATCGAGCGGAAGCGTGGTCCCCATCTTTCAGCAGCAGATACGGAATAATCGGCCCCTTACGATTACCCACCCCGCCATCCGCCGCTTCTTCATGACCACGCGCGAAGCCGTTTCGCTCGTTCTGCAAGCCTTCGTGATCGGCGAACGCGGCGACATTCTCGTGCTCGATATGGGCGAACCTGTTTTCATCCTGGAGCTGGCCAGAACGCTGATTCGTCTCTGCGGAAAAACCGAAGACCAGGTAGGCATCCGGTTCACCGGCCTGCGCGAGGGAGAGAAGATCTGCGAGGAACTTTATTCCGCGGCGGAGCAAGTCAGCGCAACTTCGCGGACGAAGATCAAGCGCATTCGAAGCAAGCCCATGGCTTGGTCCGTCCTCCTGCATCACCTGGAAGAGCTCCGAGCTTCGATGACGGTTGACGGCGCCGCTCCCGTGCGCGCCAAACTTCGCGAAATCGTCCCCGAATATTCGACCGAAATGTATGGACATCCCGCGGAAGTGCATCCGTCTGAATCCGAAACGTCTTCTCAACTCGCGGCCCGCGCATAGACTCTTCGCGCTTTCTCCGCTCTCCTCAGTCGTCCACCATTTCCTCCCCGTGAATCTTCCCTGGTTTTTCCCGTCCTTTCTTGCAGCCAACGCGGAAAACCTTCCCAAAATGATTTACTCTCTCTTGGGGGAGAAGCGCATGAGTCTGTTTCCCGCATTCCTGAAGCTGGCGGGCCGCCGCTGCCTGGTTATTGGCGCGGGCGCCGTCGGCGAGGAGAAAATCGGGGGCTTGCTCCACGCAGGGGCGGACGTGGTTGTGGTGGCGCCGCGCGCCACTCGCCGTGTGCGTGCCTGGGCGCGAGAAGAAAAGCTCCGCTGGAAGGCTCGCAAATTCCGGCCGGGCGATCTTCAAGGAGTATTCCTGGTCGTCGCCGCAACGTCTTCGGCCAGTCTCCACGAGAAGATTTACCGGGAAGCGAGACGGCGAGCGGTGCTCTGCAACGCGGTGGACGATCCTCCAAACTGTGACTTCTATTATGGCGCCGTGGTCCGGCGCGGCGGGCTGCAAATCGCCATTTCCACGGGCGGACACAGCCCCGCCTTGGCGCAGCGGATAAGGAAGCAGCTCGAGCGCGAGTTCCGCACGGAGTATGGCGAGTGGCTCGATGAATTGGGCGAAGAGCGGGAGAAGCTCTTCGCCAAGCCCATGGACCCGGCCCGTCGTCGGCGGCTGCTGCACAGCCTGGCGAGCCAGCGATCGTTTGAGGCATTTCTGCGCCGCCGCAAGCCAAAGCTCGAAAAAGTCCGAAAATGACCCATTTGGGGATGGGAAGTACTATCGGCAGTTCCTATAGGATCAATCCAATACTTGACGAATAGCCTGCCGAGCCGAGATGGTAGTATGTCTTCACAATTTAAGCGGCCAGGCGCGGCACCCACCACCCAACCACAAGTCGCCTGGCCGCTTTTTCTTTTCCGCAACGCGCACACAGACTCAGCAAATAAATTCCCCACGAAAGAACTTTGAGCGATTCGCAGCGGCAGTTCACGCGGGAGCGCGGTTCCGCTTCTGCTCAAGGAGTTCGCGGCCGCGCTGGGCCGCTTCATTCACAAGAAATCCCATCTTAGGGTGCGCCGGCTCGAAGTCGGGTTCCAGGCCCTGCCGCCGCAATTCCTCCGATGTCACCGGCCCGATGGAGCCGATGAGGATGCGCGAGAAGGCGCGGCGCACGCCCTCCTCCAAACCCAACTCCGCCGCCATTTTCACCATATGATCCACCTGAACCGAAGTGGTGAAGAGCGCGACGTCAATCCGCCCGCGGTCAATCGCTTCGATGGCTGCGCGCAGCGGCGCTGTATCTTCCGGCAACGCCCACCGGTACACAGGCACGCGAGTGACCTGCGCACCGCGCGCGGCCAGCCCCTCAAGCAAATCATGGTTTGAAGCGCCATATTCCTGCACGGCGATGCGCCGGCCGGCCACCGGCAGCGCCTCGGCTCTTTCATCGAGCGCGCGCAGCAAATCCCGCCAGGTGTTGGGCTCCGGCACGGCCAGAGCGACCGGCACACCGAGCTCCTTCAGCGCGGCCACGGGCTTCGGCCCGCGCGCCACGATAGACACTCGCCCCAGCGCGGCCGCGAACTGCTCGACCGGATAAAGCGTCGCAGCCACGCGTGCCAGAGCGCGCGTCCCGACTCCGGTGAGAAAAATGACCATGTCGAAGCCGCCCGCGGCGAGAGAGCGCGCGAAGGCCAGCGCTTCGGTGTTCGATTCGAGCGGCACTTCCCGCATGGAGGGCGCGACGACCGCCTCACCGCCGTAATTCGAGATCAGCTTCGCCATTTCAGCCGAGCGTCTGCTTTCGAGCGACAGCACGCGCAGTCCCGCGAGCCCACCCGGTTTTGAGGTCTGTTCCACGCGCGCCATCATGACATTTTCCGCCGCCTCCACGCCAATCCTTCGCGCTGGGCGGCCACAGCGCGAAAGGACTCCCTCACGGCGCGGATACCCGGCGCTCGCGGCCCAACCGAAAAGGGAATGGAGCACGGCGACTTTTTTGTTATCCTGCATCACGCAGATGCTGCTTGCACATTTTTCAGCCGCTCAGCGGCTCACACTTAGCAGGGGTTCAAGAGAGTGACGGCCACCGCATATCTCCTTCTCGGCCTTGCCGCCGTTCCGTTCATCTATTACCTGCTGATTCTTTACAGCACGGCGCGCTTTCTTCGAGTGTCGAAGCGGGAGAATCCCCCGAACACGGATTTCGCGCCTCCCGTCAGTTGCTTGAAGCCGATCAAGGGGCTCGATATCGAGGCCTACGAAAATTACGCGAGCTTTTGCCGCCAGGACTATCCCGGCCCCTACGAAATCGTTTTCTGCGTCGACCCGGGCGACCCCGCCATGCCCGTGCTTGAAAAACTGATTCGCGACTTTCCGGAGCGCCAAATCCGCCTGCTTTTCGGCTCCGGGCGCGAAGCGGTGAACGACAAGGTCGCGAGGCTCGTGCGGCTCACGACCGAAGCGAAGTACGGCCTTTTCGTGATTACAGACGGCGACGTTCGCGTGAAACCCGATTACTTGCGCGCCGTGGTTGCGCCCTTCCGCGATCCAAAGGTGGGCGCAGCCACGTGTCTCTACATGTCGACGCGGGAGACCACCTTCCTCGAGTCGCTCCAGTCCATCTCGATGACGTCCGATTTCTTCGCCGGCATTCTGGTGGCTTGGCAATTGGACGGCGTCAAGTTCGCGCTGGCGCAATCTATTCTCACCACGCGCAAGAATATCGAAGGCTTCGGCGGCTACTCTGTGCTGGAGGACCGTCCAGCGGACGATCTCTATATCGGCCGGTTCGCCGCCGAACAGGGTTACGATACGAAATTGCTTCCCTACGTCGTCGAGACAGTCGCGGATTTTCATTCCCTGCACGGCCTGCTCATCAAGCGAGTTCGATGGATGACGGTGATGCGCCACATGCGGCCCTGGGGCCATTTCGGCCTGATATTCACCTTTGGCTTGCCGTGGGCGCTCGTGGCCATGGCGGTTCATCCCACGGCAGCCGTCGTTGGCGTTTATCTCGGCGGCTACGCATTTTGCCGCATGGCGATCACCTGGCTGATCGGGGTCCGGACTATGAAGCAGGGCGGCGTCTGGAAGAAAATGCCGCTGATTCCCCTGTGGGACGCGATGGCCTTTTGCATCTGGCTCGTCAGTTTCGCGCAGCGAACGATTCGTTGGCGCGGCGTCAATTATCTCCTCCGCGAAGGAAAGCTTGTCGCTCCCAGCGCTGCGCCGGGCCGTTCGCGTTGAAGAAGGTCGATCACTCTCGAAGGGAGCTTTCATGACATCGTATCTCGTCACCGGCGGATGCGGATTTATCGGCGTCAATCTCGTGTCACGGCTGGTGGGACGCGGCGACCGCGTGCGCGTGCTGGACAATCTGAGTCTGGGCAGGCGCGAGGATATCAAACCGCTGGCGGCCGAGCTCGAGGTCGGCGACATTCGGGACTACGCAACGGTTGCGAAGGCGTGCAAGGGCGCCGATGTGGTTGTCCACCTAGCGGCCCATACACGCGTGGTCGAATCCGTGTCGGACCCCGAACTTAATTTCGAGATCAACGCAATCGGCACGATGAATGTCCTGCGAGCTTGCCGTGAGGCGGGCGTCCGGAAAATGATATTGGCTTCGACGGGAGGCGCGATTCTCGGCGAGCAGGAACCTCCGGTGCACGAAGGGATGGTTCCACGCCCCGTCTCGCCGTATGGCGCAAGCAAGCTCGTCGGCGAAGCGTACTGCTCCGCGTTTTTCGGATCGTACGGTTTGAACACGGTGGCGCTGCGCTTTTCGAATGTCTACGGCCCGTACTCCTATCACAAGGGAAGCGTGGTGGCGCAGTTCTTCCGAAACTTGATGCAAAAAGAGCCGCTGGTCATCTATGGCGATGGAGAGCAGACGCGCGATTTTCTCTACGTGGCGGATCTCGTGGAGGCGATTCTTCTGGCCGATAAGGGCCATACGCCTGGTGAAGTCTTCCAAATCGCATCGGGACGCGAAACATCCCTCCGCGCCTTGCTCGATGCCATGAAGAAAGCGATCCCCGAGCTCACGTTCGACGTGCGCTACGAACCCGTGCGAGCAGGGGAAATCCGCCGCAACTACGCCAGTATCGAAAAAGCGCGCCGCATGTTGGGGTACGATCCGCAGACTCGTTTGGAGGATGGTCTAAAAAATACCTGGCGCTGGTTTCTCTCGCACGGCGGCCAGCCCCTGAAGTAATGCGCGCATCGAGGCTCTCGCGTCCGAGCCGGCCGGAATTTCCTCTGCGCAAACTGGAAGCGTATTATCGCGCCTGCGAAAGAGACGCGGCAGTGGCCGGTCCCGTCTGCCGCCGCTCGTTTGTGGCCTTGCGCCAGTTCACTTGCGGCAGGAAAAGCCCGGGATCGATGCGGTCCCGGTATTTGACCGCGATATTCATCAGCGAATCCAGCAGGGAATCGGAAAGAAGATGGGCTTTGAGGCCCAGATCGGCCAGCTTGGAATGCTTGGCATTGTAATAATGTTCCTCGGCTTCCACGCGCGGGTCCGCCAGATGATCAATTTTCACCCGGAGCCCCAGCTTCTTGCCGGCGGTTTCCACCATCCGCGCCAGATCCAGCACTGAAAACTGCTCGGTAAATTGGTTGAACACGCGGAACTCTCCCGGCGCGGCGGGATGTTCGCAGGCGATCTCGATGCACCGGACTGTGTCGCGTATATCGAGAAAACCGCGCGTCTGGCCGCCCTTGCCATAGACGGTCAAGGGATGCCCCACGGCCGCTTCCGCGCAGAACCGGTTCAGCACCGTGCCGAACACCTCGTCGTAATCGAAACGGTTGATTAAGGCTTCATCAAGCGCGGTCTCGTCCGTCACCGCCCCGTACACCACTCCCTGATTCAAATCCGTCGCCCGCAGCTTCCAGATTTTGCAGCAAAACGAAATGTTGTGGCTGTCGTGAACCTTCGAGAGATGATAGAACGAGCCGGGCTGCTTCGGATAGGGAAGCACGTCCTTGCGGCCATTGTGCTCGATTTCGATGTAGCCCTCTTCGATGTCGATATTGGGCGTGCCGTACTCGCCCATCGTGCCAAGCTTCACCAGATGGCAATCCGGCCGGAACTCGCGCAGCGCAAAAAGCAGATTGAGCGTCCCCACCACGTTGTTGACCTGCGTGAAGACGGCGTGCTTGCGGTCGATCATCGAGTACGGCGCGGAGCGCTGCTCCGCGAAATGGACCACGGCGTCCGGCTCGAATTCCTTGATCAGCGAGGAGAGAAACTCGTAATCGGTCACGTCGCCGACAAACGTCTCCATCGTCTTGCCGGTGCGCGCGGTCCACGCGGCGAGCCTTTCGGGAAGCGGCTGAATCGGCGTCAGCGTCTGCGCGCCGAGCTCGAAATCCCACTGGCGGCGGATGAAGTTGTCCACGATAGCCACCGAATGTCCCTTTTTCGAGAGATACAGTGCCGTCGCCCAGCCACAGTAGCCGTCTCCCCCTAGCACGGCAATTCTCATCGGTCCTCCTCCATGTCAATTCTGCTGGCGCCGTTCCAACGTATCACGGCGCGGCCGGAGCCCATCAAACTCGCCCTATTTTTTGGACCCACGCTGGGGAAACTACCCGCCTATCGGCCGGTGGCGCCGGCTGTTCGCGGGGGCTCCATGCGGCCCGCGCCTTCGCCCTGGCGGCCGCGCAGCTCGCGCACCGTGTAGACCGGCTTGTTTTGCGATTCGTAGTAGGTGCGCGCGAGCAACTCGCCGATCAGGCCGATGGCGATAAACTGGATGCCGCCCATCACCAGCGCCATGCCGAGAATGATTAGGGGGCCGTGATTGGCCAGCAGGCCTTCGTTGAGCAGCGCCTTGCGCGCAAAAATCCACAGGCCGATGCTGAAGCCGCCGCTCAGGCACGCAAGCCCGGCAAGACCGAAAAGTTGCAGCGGCTTGGTCGAATAGTCGAGAAGAAACTTCACACTTACCAGATCGAGCAGAACGCGAATCGTCCGCGAGATGCCGTAATTCGATTTCCCGCTCTTGCGCTTGACGTTCGTGATGGGCACTTCGGCCACGGACGCGCCCGCCCAACTTGCCAGCGCCGGAATAAAGCGGTGCAGCTCGCCGTAGAGGTGGATTTCCGACAATATTTCGCGGCGATAGGCCTTAAATGTGGTGCCGAAATCGTGCAGTTCCACGCGAGAGAGCCGGGCCATGATGCGGTTGGCAATGCGGCTCGGCAGTTGCCTCATGAGCCAGTGGTCGGTGCGCTCCACGCGCCAGCCGCTGACGATGTCGTATCCTTCTTTCATCTTCTCGATGAAAAGCGGAATCTCCGCTGGGTCGTGCTGCAGATCTCCATCCATCGAAATGATGATCTCACCGCGGGAATGGTCGAACCCCGCCTTGAGGGCCGCCGTCTGTCCGAAATTGCGGCGCAAGCGGACGACAACCACGCGCGCGTCGTCATTCGAAATCTGCGAAAGCACGCGGAATGTGCTGTCGCGGCTGCCATCGTCCACGAACACGATTTCGTACGGCTCGCCGACCGCGTCCATCACATCAATGATTTTGACGTAGAGCGGGGTAACGCTCTCCTGTTCGTTGAACAATGGCACGACGACGGAATAAGATGGTGCGCTGATTTCCGGGCTCATGGGGTTGACACCTGCAGTATAACAACGCGGCAAACACGGGGACAACATCTTTCTCTTTCCGTGTTTTACGGCCTTCCTGCCGTGGCTTCCAATTGCACCATGCCATTGCTCTTCCCGGTTTGCTTCCTGCCTCGCAGTTGGAAAAGCGCGCTCGAAACACCGTGCTTCATGGCCAGGGAAGTTTCCACGCCGCACGTGCAGCCGGGACACTCCCGGCGGATCATCGCCGAGGCTTGGCGCATATACGCATCCGATCCCAGGATCGTTCCAAGACTGTCCCTCAAAATGTTGCCAACGGGTTTCAGCGGGTAACAGCCGGTCAGCACGTCCCCATTGGACAGCACGAACACCTGGGTGAAACCCAGAACACAGGGAGGTTCCGCGACGACCTCGCGGTTGTAATAGCGGGTTATGTAATCCACCTCATACGCCGGCCTTTTCAATGTGTCGCGCAGGAACTTCGTGATCTTCACCACATCGCCTCGTTCCGGCCACATGGCGTCGATGTCCCCGCCATCGAAAAAGGGGAGACTGCCGCTCAGAATATTGAACTCGAGTGCGACCCCCAGCCCTTCGGCGATCGTTGCAATTTCTTCCAGCTCCTCGGCGGAAATTCGATTCAACGTGACCGAGATGGCAAGTTCTTTATTGCGGAGGAGCTGCATCCCTTCGATGCCCAGGTCAAAATAGCCGCGAATGCCGCGAATCCGGTCGTTTGTCTCTTTCAATCCGTCAATAGAGACCGCAATTTTGGAAATCGGAGAGGCGTTGATGGACGTGTGAAGCTTCTTGAGCAGCAATCCGTTGGTTTGAACGATAATCTGCTTGAAATGCGAAGTGTCTGCGCGCTGCAAAACCTCGAAAATGTCTTTTCGGAGGAACGGTTCACCCCCCGTAAGCCGCAGCGTTCCAATACCCAGCGCCCCAATCTCGTTCACCAGCCCGATGGCGCGCTCCGTGTCCATGGCGTCGTGCCATCGCGTCTTCCAGTAATCGCAACTAATGCATTTGGCCTGGCAATTTTCGGTCAGCTTGATATGCGCCGCGAGCGGCCGGCTGGCGGAGGGCAAAAATCGGGTGGATACCTTGCTGCCCAGCCATACGCGCGGTAGATAGGAAGTGCGAGAGAGCATGGTTTAAAGGCCGTAAACCACCATGATAGCAAGCGAATCGAAATAAGCGCAATGCATTCCCCGGATGCCATCTCCTCGCTTCGCGGGATTGGCGCTAGGAACCGTCGAGCGGATGGTTGGTCAGTAGGAGCTTGCCGCCGCTTTCGGCCACCTGCACGATTTCTCCCGGAGCGACGAGCCCTTCGTAATACGGCTCATCTTTTGAAAATATCAGCAGATACTGGCGCGCCGGCGACATCCACAATTCTTTCAGCCGCGAACTCTCGATGAAAATCTGCGGGGCGCCGGGCGCGGCGGACCCGTAGTCTAAATTCAACCGGCGATTCGTAGCCAGAAGCAGCCCTGTGCGATTCGCGTAGAAGAAGACGGAAGAGAATGGATAGTAGTGGCCTTCGGTGATCAAATCGCCCTGCGGAGCCTGCATCAACGCCTCCGCTAATGGGCGCGACGAGAGATACGGATCGAAAGTGACCATGGCCATGCGCGCGGCATGGAGAAAAAGCACCATCATCAGGGCCGCGGCCCAGACCGCCCGCTGGGTCTTGGCGCGAAAAGTTCCGAAAGCGCCTATAAGGAAGGCAATTCCCGCGATTACCAGGGGCCAGCGAAGGTAGGCCATGGAATCCAATGTGAGGTCTTCCATATGCCCCAGCGAGAGCGAATACGCCTTGGGATGATGGGTTAGGGCATCGGAAATATCTCCGGGCGTCGGAAGGCCGTGCACATGGGCCAGAATTGCGAACACAGCGATCGCCGCACAACCGGAAATAGCGCATAGCGTCCATGTTCCCCGGTGGATCCACTTGCCTCCCGCCGCCATCGCCGAGCCGAGCAGCAGCGCGAGGGCCGGATAACACGGCATCGAGTAGTATTCCTGCGTGGTCGAAAACGTGAAAAAAACCAGCAAAAAGCCCACCCAGCAGAGAGCGAGCAGACGCGTTTGCCCGGCGCGGTCCACGGGTTTGAATGAGAGCTTGGCGACGGCCGGGAAGTAGACGCTCCAGGGGAACAGCCACACCAGGTGCAGCAGCCAGAACCAAAGGCGCGGCACGGTGTTGTAATCGCGCGGATAGCGCAGGTTCAGGAACCGCAGGATCTGCTCGTTGTAGATGAAAAACCACAAAAATCCGTGGTATTGCCCCGGGCCGCCCAACAGAGTGCGATCGAAATACGGCGGATTCCGCAGAGTGGCCAGAATGTGCCACGGCGCCGCAATCAGCAGCATGATCGCCAGCCCCGAGAAGGGGTGGAGCCGCTTCCAGGTTCTGGCGACAAACAGTTGCCGCGTTAAAAGAAGATAAATCAGGCCGCCGCCCGCCGGGAAAACCATGGCGACCATGCTTTTCAGCAAGAGGCCGGTTCCGAGACTCGCGGCAAGAATCGCCGCCCACCCCCGCGCATGAGGTTCCTCCTCATCGAGCGCCCGCAGGAACGCCCACATCGCCAGCGCCGTAGTGAACGTCAGCATCACGTCCGGAATCAGAATTCGCGTGAAGAGGAATAGCCCTATGCATGTGGAGATACATAGCCCCGCGTAAAAGCCCGCCCTTTTTCCGAACGCCCATATCCCGAACGCGGCGGTGAGCAAGGCAAGAGCGATCGCGGAGAGAGCGATGGGAATGCGCGCGGCCCAATCATGCACCCCGAAAATCTTGTACGAGCCGGCCATCGCCCAATAAACGAGCGGCGGTTTCTCAAGGTAGGGGATGCCATCGAGACGCGCTGTCACCCAGTCGCCGGAGGTGATCATGTTGCGCGCGATCTGGGCCTGCACGGCGTCCACGTCGTCCATCAGCGACGGCGGGGAAATAATGCAGCCCAGATATACGGCGGCGGCAAAGATCAGAACAATTAGTGTGAGGCGAGAACGCTTCCCGCCGGCTTCCAGCTCGCCGCGGGAATCTGTTCCGTTTGAATTTTCCATTTCCTCATCCACAAAAATAGAATCATCAAGCCCCACAGATGATAGCCAAGATTCGCGCGCCGCTCGAGATGATTGCGCACGCACGTTTCGATCGCCTGAGGCCGAAAGAGATTGGCGTGCTTCGAAGCGTCTCCCACGGCATCGAGCAAGAGCGGCCGGAGCGGGCCGCGGAGCCATTCATGGGTGGGGATGTCCAGGCCGATTTTCTTGCGGCGCAAAACGGATGCCGGAAGCTTGTCCTTCATCAGCTCCTTCAGAAGAAACTTCAGCCGCGAGCCTCGAACCTTGAACGAAGCGGGCATCGAAGCCATGAATTCCACAATGCGATGATCGAGAAGCGGCGGCCGCGCCTCCACCGCGTGCGCCATGCTCATCCGGTCCACCTTCATGAGGATGTCGTCCGGGAGATAGTACTTCTGGTCGAACCAGAGATAGGGCGACACATCGTCTCCGCGCCCCAGCTTTGCACGCAGCTCGCCGAGGATGCCGTCGAGCGCCCCCGGAAGTGGCGCCGCGACCAGTTCCTTTTTGAACGCGTCGGAGAACGTCCCGTTCCAGTGCACGTGCGCCCGCTCGGGCGGCAATAGACTGCCCTCCAGGAAGCGCTTGGCCATGTACTCCAGACTGATTTTGTCGTCCGACACGGGCCAGAAGCGCGTGGCTGCGAGGCCGGCGCGTGTCGCCGCTCGCGGCAGCCGCCGAACGGCGCGCGCGAGATGGTTCGCGCGATATGTAAGATAGCCTCCGAAGAGTTCATCGCCGCCATCACCGCTCAACGCGACCGTCACCTTGGTTTTCGTCATCTTCGAAAGAAACCAGAGCGGTAACGCGCCCGCATCGGCCGTGGGCTCGTCGGAATAGTAGGCGAATTCTTCGATTGTGCTGGGAAGGTCTTCCAGCGGATTGAGATCGAACTCCTCATGATCGGTTCCATACTGCGCCGCAACCTCGCGGATGTAGGAGGTCTCGTCAAACGTCCTTCCGCGAAAGGAAATGGAAAGAGTTTTCAGGCGCGAACTTGACGCCTGCGCGGCGTAGTGCAGCACGGTCGAGGAGTCCATCCCGCCGCTCAGCCAAACTCCCAGGGGAACGTCGGATAGAAGATGCTCGCTTACCGCCTGCGCGAGCAAGCCATCGAGCTCTTCTTTGGCGGATTCGAGTGTGACCTCACGGGGAGTAGCAAACGGCAATGTCCAGTAGGCTTCGGAACGGATTTTGCCGTCGCGCCATTCCAGCCAGTTTCCCGGCGGCAGCTTTTCGATCCCATCCACAAGCGTCCACGGGCACGGCACGTAGTTCATGGACAAGTAGCAGTCCAGGCCGGCCATGCTCAACTGGCGGCCGATTTCCGGATGGATGAGAATAGCCTTTAGTTCCGAGCCGAAATAAAGGTCCTCGCCATGCCGCGCGATATAGACCGGCTTGATTCCCATCCGATCCCGCGCCAGCACCAGCCGCTTGGCCGACTCGGTCCACAGCGCCACGCCGAACATTCCGCGCAGGCGAGAAAAGCAGTCCGTGTCCCACTCGAGAAATGCGTGCAGCACGGTTTCCGTATCGCTGTGCGAAAGAAACCGGTGTCCGCGCCTTTCCAGCTCGGCGCGCAATTCCAAATGGTTGTAAATTTCACCGTTGAAAACAATCACGGCATCGCCGTTTGCCGCCGTGCTCGGCTGGTCCCCCCCGGCAAGATCAATGATCTTCAGGCGCGCAGCGCCCAGGGAGACGTATCTCGATTCGAACACGCCCTGCTGATCCGGCCCGCGGTGAATCAGTGTGGCCGTGGCCTCCCGGATCCGGACGGCGTCGGGGACGGAACTCTTATGCGTAAATCCGGCGATTCCACACACTTTTTCGGACTCCTCAACAAAGCGGCGCCGTCAAATCCTTATCTAGCGCGGAAATTCCACCGGTTGGAGTGTAGCGGCATTTTGGGTCGGCAGGTGCCCCGAAAACTCCACGATTTTCGAGGATACTATATCGGCCCGCGCGCCGGGAAGCCGCGAATTTGGCTCCGCGCTCCTTGCAGCTGAAATCGGAGCCATCGGCGAGTTGGCCTTTGAACAACATCTCAGGCCATATTCGCTTGTCAGCATGGGCCTTTCAAAGTAGCCTGCTTTTACCCCTTCCTTTGGCTTCACAGCAAAATAGGCCCTGTGGTGCGGGCGCTCCTGCGCATTTTTCGCGCGCATGTGCGTGTGCCGACGAAGAGCGCGCCGCCGTTCCAGGTAGCGCTGGAAGGAGTATGCCCGGTCAAATGACGGAGAAAATCCACCCAGACATCCCCGCGCGTCCGTTCCGTGGTGGAATATCGTCCCGCACCCCGTATCGCCTGGCCATCTTCGTGGCCCTTGCCTTGGCCGCCTACGAACTCTTGAGCCGGCTCTTGTTTCCGCACCTCGCGCCGTCGCAGGCGCATGCCATCACACTGGCGCTGATCGCCCTCATCTCGGTGCTCCCCGCCGCTTATCTGCTGCGGCCGTCCCGCACGTCCGTTCACCACGCCCTTGGCTCCGGCGCGCCGTCTCCCGAAGAACGCAACATGCTGCGCTCCCTGATTGATAATGTGCCCGACTCCATGTACGTGAAGGACGCCGATGGCCGCTTCCTTGTGGCCAACCTCGCCGTGGCGCGCCAAATGGGTGCGCAGACGCCGGAAGACCTCTATGGGAAAAACGATTTCGATTTCTATCCGAAAGACCTCGCCGCGGCTTTTCACGAGGACGAACAGGACGTGATCCGTTCCGGGCAACCCTTGCTCAATCGCGAGGAAACGGGCTTGGATCGCCTGGGCAACATCATCAAAGTCCTTACTACCAAATTGCCTCTGCGCGACGCCCAAGGGCGTGTAACCGGAATCGTCGGCGTCGGCCGCGATATCACCGAGCTGAAGAGGGCGGAAGCCCGGCTCTCGAACGAACGCATGATGCTCCGCGCCCTCATCGACAATCTTCCCGACTCCCTCTACGTGAAGGATGCTGACAGCCGCTTCCTTGTCGCCAACCTCGCCGTGGCGCGGCAGGTAGGCGTCAAGTCGCCGGAAGAACTGGTTGGAAAGAACGACTTCGACCTTTACCCCAAAGATCTCGCCACGGCCTTTTACGAAGACGAGCAAAAAATAATTCATTCCGGGCGCCCGCTCATCAATCGCGAGGAAACCGGCATGGACCTCCAGACACACTTGGTTCAGTCTCGCCTCACAACCAAAGTGCCGCTGCACGATGCGAATGGGCGCGTCACGGGAATTGCCGGCATCGGCCGCGATATCTCGGAGCTCAAGAAGGCCGAAGCCAAATTGATCCGCGCTCTTGAGGCCGCGGAAGTCGCCCGCCTGGCCAAAAGCGAATTCCTGGCCAACATGAGCCACGAAATCCGCACGCCCATGAATGGCATCATCGGCATGACGGAATTGGCCCTCGAGACCGATCTGAACGCCGAACAGCGCGAATACCTGGACATGATTAAATGCTCCGCCGATTCACTACTCACCCTCCTCAACGACATCCTGGATTTCTCCAAGGTCGAGGCCGGAAAACTCGACTTCGAAACCATCCTATTCAGCCTGCGCGGCAATCTGGACGAAGCCGCCAATCTACTCGGTTATCGCGCCCATCAGAAGGATCTCGAACTCGCCTGCCACATCCTTCCCGACGTTCCCGATGCGCTCCAGGGCGACCCCGGCCGTTTGCGCCAGGTGGTTGCCAATTTGGTTGGGAATGCGATCAAGTTCACCTCCCACGGCGAAGTCGTGCTTCGCGTCGAAACGGAAACGGTTTCTCAGGATCACGTGGTTCTCCATTTCACCGTCACAGATACCGGCATCGGAATTCCCGAAGACAAGCAGCAGGATATCTTTGAAGCATTCACCCAGGCGGATGGTTCCACCACGCGTACATACGGCGGCACGGGTTTGGGTCTCACGATCTCTTCCCGGCTCGTCAGCATGATGGGCGGCAGCATCTGGGTGGAAAGCGAATTCGGGCGAGGCAGCTCGTTTCACTTCACGGCCCGCTTCGGCTTGCAGGAGGATTCCGCTGGAAGGTCTGAGCCTCTTAGCGAAGAGCAGCTCCGCGATCTTCCCGTCTTGATTGTGGACGACAATGCCACCAACCGCCGCATCCTTCAGGAAACCCTGCTTGGCTGGCGGATGAAGCCGGCTTTGGCCGAAGGCGGTAAGGAAGGCCTCGCCATCCTGCGCGAAGCCCAGGCGGCGGGAAACCCTTTCCCTCTGGTATTGCTCGATGCGCAGATGCCCGAAATGGACGGCTTCAGCATGGCGGCAGAATTAAAAAAGGACCCGCAGTTCGCGAATACGGTCATCATTATGCTCACATCGGCTGGTTTGCGCGGCGACGCTGCGCGCTGCCAAGCCTCGGGCATAGACGCTTACCTCCCCAAGCCCGTCAAGCGATTGGACCTTCTCGAAGCCATCAAGATGTCGCTCGCGCCGCGCGATCCAACCGGCCACAGCGCTCCTCTTCTCACTCGCCATTCCTTGCGTGAGCACCGGAGGCGGTTGAAAATCCTGCTGGCCGAAGACAACCCTGTGAATCAAATCCTCGCGCAGCGATTGCTCGAGAAGAGAGGCCACACGATTGTTCTCGTGGGAACGGGCAAGCGGGCGATCGAAATCCTGGATGAGCAGGCCTTCGATCTTGTCCTGATGGACGTCGAAATGCCCGACATGGACGGTTTGGACGCGGCGACAACGATTCGCAAGCGCGAAAAGTCCACCGGAAATCGTATCCCCATTATCGCCATGACCGCCCATGCCATGCCGGGAGACCGCGAACGGTGCATCCAGGCTGGGATGGACAGCTACGTTTCAAAGCCGCTCCAAACCAAGCAGCTCTTCGCCGCCATTGAAACCCTCCTGCCAAACTCGATGGAACCCGAGCGGCACAAGCCGGCCCGCTCCTCACCGCCTCCCCACCCCTCGCCCGTCGGCAGCTCGTAGCCGGGGGTTTGTCCCGATTAGAAAAGTCTAAGCCGCTGTAGACAGGATGGTTAGGACGATTTCTAATCGTCCGTGTCCCGATTAGAAATTCAGAAGGCGGAGGCTGGATATTAGGGGTTAGGGGCCGGTATGTTGACGTTATTTGTACATACTTCTATAGCATAGTTTCAGGAAAATTGCAAGGGAAGATTTTACATGGTTGTAGTACGGATTAGTCTGCTGACGCTCCCTCTAAGCCGCGTCACTCTCCATCCGGTCCGACCAATCCTCCTCCTTAAGGAAGCACATACCCGACGTTCAAAAATCGCGACCCGCAAGACAATCGACGGCAGTATCTGAGAAATCTATCTCTGTGGTGAGGCATGGTAAAATCCCCAATGGAGGGCCAATGGCAAAACCCACGAGGCACCACGTGAAATTTGTTGCGAAAGAGACCGTTTCTGAACCTGTTCAAATAAAATTCCAAAAAGCGGATGGAACGAAAGTTAACTTCCCTGGTCACAAGAAAGTGAAGGAAGAAGTCGAGGTAGATTTCATGGCTCGGAATAAGAAGAAGTAATCTCCAAGGCGCGACCATACATCACAAACGGTGGCGTGCCCCTGTGTCGTTTCTCTCTTCTAGCGACTGGAATAGCCTCTTTTTTCCCGTCACAGGAGGTTCTTCTATGGGCTGGCTAGAATTCTCGGCCTCGCTTGTGAAATCACTGGCTTGGCCTGTAACCGCGTTCGCTTTGGTGATGTTGCTGCGGGCCCCGCTCAGGCAGGCTCTCTTTAAGGTAACGCGCCTAAAATACAAGGATCTTGAGCTAGATTTCGGGCGGGAGCTAAAACAGCTCGAGGAAGAAGCGCGGGCCGTTGACATCACTCCTGTGCGACCAACAAGTGTCGCTCCGACCGACAGGAGTTCCACGCGCCTGCTGGAGGAGGCGGCGCGGCTTGCCCACGGCCTTCCCGAACCCGCTATAGCTCTCGGCTGGCAGGCTGTCGAGGATGAACTTCTGTCAACCGTAATGCACCTTAAGTTATCGCCGGATTATCCTCCAGACCAGTCCGCGATGAAAAATGCAGAGGTTCTAAGGGAGCAAAACGCGATTGATCAACGCACATTGGCGGTTCTGGACCGGTTGCGAGCTCTTCGCAACATGGCGGTTCACAATATTCGCGCGATTGACATCACGACTGCCGAGGCCATTGAGTTTCTGGCTCTTGCCAGAGGCGTGGTCGGAAAATTGCAGGCGCTACGTCGCATGTAACCTGAGGGGAAGTCTGGGTAGTCCACGTCGGCACAACGGACTAAACACGATCCCTAAAGCGTGCCGATTGCTTCGTACTCCCGGTTGGCTTCGCGGTCAAAGCGAATCGATGAAATTCGTTATGTTGTCCCAAGTCCAGTAAACAACGGAGGTGCTTCCCAACTCTTTGGGCCTGCAGCAGGGGTCATCTTTATGAATCCAGAAACCCCTAATCGGAATTCCCTCTTCCTTTGCGCACGCTATCTCCCAACATGCGCCTTCGGCCTTCGACGTGTTCCTGCTGATGAAGGCAATAACCCCGTCACATGCCCCTATTTTTGTCCGGCAATTGGTTTTCCATGCTGAGTCCCACGGGTCTTTCACTGACATGTCCGTGAAATCGAATGGCGCGTCCCGTTGGTACTTCGCTTGGAAAACGAGATTGTCGCGGGCGAATTTATCCTCGATGGCGAAAGCAATGAAAATGCGCTTATTTCTTGCCACAGCGGATCTCCGTTCTTTTTATCGGTCTATATTGTTGCCATGGTCAAATCCGGTTGTCCTTGGCCAATCGCCAGTAATATCGACCGGAAGGCGTAAGCCTACATGCTTTGGAGTGCACTGCGGCGTCGTACATATGCTGCGCGTCTATCGGCAACACAAGGTGCACTCGATTCAGGGCTTGTAGGGCTTTAAACTTGAATATATTTGCTGCATCGGCGGCTGGCGAGGACTCTTCATATGAAGGATCAAGAGGTAGGTCTTCAGCCGGAAGCGGGAAAAGCGTTGGAAGCCGCCGGAGAATACTTCGGTCGATTGGGGGTTTACAGCATCGAAGCTCAAGAACACTGGAAACATGGGCTTTAAAAAGCGGCCTTTGGTCCCAAGCGCCGAGTGCGGCTTCCACATAGGCGTAGATCGCTGGCGCGCTTACCGCCCCGAGAAGGTTGCACGCCCCACCCTCAAGAGCGTCAACCACGAGTGAAGTGAATACGCCACCTCCGCCTGCTTCCACTGACACCTGATCGCCCCTACCTGCGGTAAGGATCGAGATGCCTTCCCGGAGGACAGCTTTCGAGTTGTCGACAGCTGGCAAGTTGCCGAGTTGCCCCGAAAAGCAGCAATCCAACAAAATTACTACCTCCCTAGCCCTGGAGTCATTCGCAAGCTTGAGGACGTCGCCCATTGCAACGCCTTCGTCGTATTTCTTCGCATCCTGTGTCACAAGGTATCCGTCGAGATTGTTTATTGTTCCGTGTCCGGAAAAGTGAAAGAGGGCGACATCGGCTGGATCCTTGAAGAGCCGCTGCAAGTGGTCGCGTAGAATCGTACGAGTGACCACACCCTTGCCGCCGCCCTGCGGCGCCGTCAGTGTTTTACAATCGAAATTTGGCGAACCGTCGTGCTGTTTCTCAAGCACCGCCCTCATGCGTTGGGCGTCGTTTACACACCCGTTGAGCGGTCCAAATTCATACTCGTCAATGCCGACGCATAGTGCCCGTCGCATAAGTAAGCCTACCTACCGAGATCAGCGGTTCCCGGCAATTAGAGATTTTAGGTTGTCCCATGTCCACTTATAAATCTTGTCCTCGGCGGTTGCGGCAGTCGGCTTGGTGCAGCTTTTGTCGGAGTATCCCCAAAGTAAGAAATAAGGTTTTCTTTCCTCCCTGGCGATCGCTAACTCTGCGTTGACACCGGTTGCCGTATGAGTATGTTCTCCACACAAAACAATGACTTGATCTACACCGCGGATTTTCGTGCGGACTTTTGCTTTCCAATCGCCGGTGAAAGGTTCCTTTACTGACCAATCATGCATCTCAAAAGGCGTGTCCGGATGCTTGGCTTGACCCATCAGGAGGTTTCTGAGACTTTCGTCGTGGTCGTAGTCGAATGCGGTGAACACCCGAACCGGTTTTGTCGCCATTCTTGCCTCCCCGCGCGTAAAGAATGAAAATACTCGTTCTGTCAGATTCGTCCAAAGAATTTTTTCTCGTGGGTGGGCTTCTTGCTCCCATCGCTCACGGACTGGGCTAACTTCGGTGCGCGCTGCGCGCGTCTCTTTACAGCACGAGTAAATTCGTGCCGTGACACACACCGCACCCCATGCCTCGCTTTTCAGGTATCATGTGGTAGGGATGTTCCCCACCGGCAGGCGGAATTCAGGGAGCCATACTTGATCGCACGTTACACGCGCGCGGAGATGGGCCGCGTCTGGAGCGACGAGAATAAGTTCCAGAAGTGGCTGGACGTCGAGCTGGCCGTGACGGAAACGCTGGCCGAGGCGGGCATCGTCCCGCGCGAGGCTGCCGCGAAGCTGCGCGAGCGCGCCCGCGTGGACGTCGCGCGCATCAACGAAATCGAAGCGAACGTCCGCCACGATGTGATCGCCTTCACCGTGGCCGTGCAGGAAACCGTGGGCGATCCCGAAGCGGCGCGCTGGCTGCACTACGGCCTTACTTCCAACGACGTGGTGGACACGGCGCAAGCCCTGCTGGTCCGCGACGCTTCGCGCCTGATCGAACAGGGAATCGCGCGGTTCGGCGAAATCCTCGAAAAGCGCGCCTGGGAGTTCAAGGACACGCCGGAAATCGGCCGCACGCACGGCATCCACGCCGAGCCGATTACGTTTGGACTAAAGCTCGCCAATTGGTACGCGGAAATTCGCCGCGACGCCGCGCGCTTTGAAACGGCCGCGCGCGAGATGGCCGTGGGAAAAATTTCAGGCGCGGTCGGCACGTGCACGCACCTCGGCCCCGAAATCGAGCAGAAAATCTGCCAGCGGCTGGGCCTCGCGGCGGCGCCCATCACGTCGCAGGTGATCGAGCGCGACCGCCACGCGCAGTATCTTTCCGCGCTCGCCATTCTCGCGGCGTCGCTCGAACGCGTCACGGTGGAAATTCGCCACCTGCAGCGCACCGAAGTCCGCGAAGTCGAGGAGCCTTTCGGCGGCGAGCAGCGCGGCAGCTCGGCCATGCCGCACAAGCGCAATCCCGTCTCGAGCGAGCAGGTGTCGGGGCTCGCGCGCGTGGTGCGCGCGAATTCGCTCGCGGCCATGGAAAATATCGCGCTGTGGCACGAGCGCGATATCTCGCACAGTTCCGTCGAACGCATCATCCTTCCCGATTCCACGATTCTCGCGGACTACATGCTCCATCGCACGGCCGAAATTGTCGCGAAGATGCGGGTTTTCCCCGAGCGCATGATGGGCAATCTCGACGCCACGCACGGCCTGGTTTTTTCCGGCCAGCTCCTGCAGGACCTGGTCGAACACGGCGCGCCGCGCGAAGACGCCTATAAGTGGGTGCAGGCTCACGCCATGGCCGCCTGGGAATCGGAATCGAGTTTCAAGGACCGTGTCGCCGCCGACGCCAACATTCGCAAATTCCTCGATGAAAAAGCCCTCGCGCATACGTTCGATTTGCGCCGCCAGTTGCGCGCCGTGGACGCCATCTTCTTCCGCGTTTTCGGCCGCCGCTCCGCCGGCGAAAAATCCTCTGCTGCACGCTAACCAGCCGAGAAAATCAAATGCACACAGGCAAGAGTGCCTGTGCCACAACAGAATAAATCTCGCGGGGCTTGGATATCGGGGAAAGAGCGATCGGATGCTTACTGAATGCGCTGGATGTAGCGGCCTTCGGAAGTGTCCACTTTCACTTTATCGCCTTCGTTCACGAACGGCGGCACGTTGATGACGAGACCCGTCTCGAGCTTGGCCGCCTTCATCACCGCGCTGGCCGTGGCCTTCTGGATGGTCTGCTCGGTCTCGACCACGGTGAGGTCTACCGTATCGGGCAGCAGCACGCCGATGGGCTTCTCATCGTAGTACTCGATCTTCACGGGCAGGTTGGGGATGAGGTACTCCTTCGCGTCGCCCACGATATCGTTCTGCAAGGCCAGTTGCTCGTAGTTTTCGCTGTTCATGAAATGGTGGCCTTCCCCGTCACTGTAGAGATAATCGAACGCGATTTCGTCCACCACCACTTTCTCGACGAATTCCTCGGCGCGGAACCGGTAGTCCATCATCGAGCCGGAGCGCAGGTTGCGCATCTTGGTCTGCATCGCGGCGCGTTTGTTTCCGGGCGTGCGATGGTCCACGCTATAGACAACGCACAGGTCGCCCTCGTGCTTGATAATCATTCCCACGCGCAGTTGGGTTGCCTTTAGCATGAGTGCTCCTGAATGCTTTTCCGGAGTGTTTCCCGCAGCGGGAGTCGAGCCAGGCGGCCGCCGAATCCAACAGCGCTATTTGCGTCGCAGCTTCTCTAGTTCTCTAGCGGAACGCAGACCGAATTATAGCGGCCCGCGCGCGAGCGGTCAAACAGGGTTCTCGAAGCGCGGCATTCCCCGAAGTTTCCGCGAGCTACGATTTGCCGAAGATGCTTTCGGCAATATCGGCCGCGACGGGGACGCGAAAGCGCTCGCCCTTGTGCGCCTTGATCATGAGGAGGATCCAAAGGATGAAAATCACCAGCCACAAAAGCCGGTCGAGCGCATAGCCAAAAGAAAACCCGGCCCAGCCTCCCATCATGAAGCTGAAACCGAAGAACATGTTCAGAGCAAAGCTCAGGATGCCCAGCCCGCCGAAGACCACGATGGATTGCGCCGCGTGGAAACGGACGTAAGGGCGCTTATCAATGAAATAGAAGATGAGCCCGGTGACCCATCCGAGCACGTAGCACAGCGTGGCGGCCATGTTCTCAGCCATCTGGGGCTGCTCCGCCACACCCGGTGAACTCACTGGAGCGGCACTGGGCGCAGTGCTCGCACCCGCTGCTGCCACGTTGGGAGCGCCACAGGCCGCACAGAACCCCGCATTGTCGGCCACCACGGCTCCGCATTTTGTGCAATGTGCCATCACCCACCTCCTTATCAACACCCGTTGGCCGCGAAGCCTAGCAAAACCCGTCCGTGTGGGCAAGCGCAATCGGCAATTCCCCGGCCCGCGCCGCCCCCTGCCTCGGATGCTATACTGTGCCTCCGACGCGGAAGTGGCGGAATTGGCAGACGCGCAGGACTTAGGATCCTGTGGCCGAGAGGCCGTGGGGGTTCAACTCCCTCCTTCCGCACTTATGCTCCGCCGAAAATAAGCCCGCGATCGCGCCACGGCGCGGTTGACGCTCGCCAGCGCATTTTCTATACTGGAGTTTCTTACCTGCGCATTTCCTTACAGGATCCCGAACAGGCGAAAGGCGGGCTGAGCAGAGCGGTTTGCCGGCGTATTCACCGGAAAATTTCCCCATGACAGAAGCAACTTGCAAGCGCGAAATCGAACTGGAAATTCCCGCCGAGAACGTTCAGAAGGCGGCGGAAAAGGTGGCGCGCGATATCGCGCGCATTGCCCGCGTCCCCGGATTTCGTCCAGGGAAGGCACCCGTGACGCTGGTGCGGCGGCGCTTCGCGGACGATATCCAGGGCGAAGTGGTGCAATCGCTCGTCCCGGAATATCTGGAAAAGGCGCTCGATGAGAAGAAACTCGTTCCCGTAACGCGCCCGGAAGTGGATCAGGTGCACTTCAAGGAAGGCGAGCCGCTGCGCTTCCGCGCCATCTTCGAAGTGCTGCCGGAATTCGAGCTGGGGGATTACAAGAATTTACAGGTCCAGGTGGACGAGATCGAAATCGGCGACGCCCAAGTGGACAAGACCCTGGAAGAGATGCGCGAGCACGGCGCGACCTATAACCCCGTGGAAGGCCGCGCGGCCGCCGACGGCGACTACGTTCTGATCAAGCTGATGGGCACGCCCGCCGGAGGCGGCGACGCGGTGCAGGCGGACAATATCCTTTGCCACATCGGCGCGGAGGAAACGCTCGAGAGTTTCACGGAGAATCTTCGCGGCGCCCTGCCCGGGCAAATCAAGCGATTCGAGTCGCGCTACCCGGATGATTTTCCCGATCCGAAGCTGGCGGGGAAGACGTACGACTATTCCGTGGACGTCCAGAGCATCAAGGAAAAGAAGCTGCCCGAGCTGAACGATGAGTTTGCGAAAGAGGCGATGGGCCCGCAAGGCGGCGTTCAGACGCTGGAGGAGCTTCGCAAGAAGATCCGCGAGAATCTGGACGCGGCAAAGCAGCAGCAACAGGAAACCCAGGCCCGCGAGAAGATTCTCGAGACGCTCGTGAAGCAGCACGATTTCCCGGTGCCGGAGGCCCTGATCGAGCATCAGATGGATATCCGTCTCGAACGCGTGGTGCGGTCCCTGGCAGCACAGGGAGTGGACCCGCGGGCCGTGAATGTGGATTGGATGTCGATGCGCCAACGGCAGCGCGAGCGGGCGGTGGACGACGTGAAGGCTGAACTTCTCCTCGACCGCATCGCCACGGCGGAAAAAATTGACGCCACGGAGGAAGACGTCGAAAAGGAGATTGCCGCGCTCGCCGAAAGCAGTGGCGAATCGGCAACGGCTTTGCGAGCCCGCTTGACAAAGCAAGGAGCGCTCGATAGGATTAAATCGAAGTTGCGCAGCGACAAAGCTGTCGCATGGCTCTACCGCACCTCCCGGATCGAGAAGACAGCCGCAAGTGAAAAAGTGATTTCCGACCCGGATTCCTCTGCGCGCTAAAATATTCCCGATGAGACAAACTGACGACGCGATTCCGCACGCTACAACGCTCGTTCCCATGGTCGTCGAACAGACGAACCGCGGCGAAAGGGCTTATGACATTTACTCGCGGCTCCTGAAGGACCACATCATCTTCATCGGCACGCCGATTGACGATCATGTGGCCAACCTGGTGACCGCCCAACTGCTCTTCCTCGAGTCCGAGGACCCGGAAAAGGATATTTCGGTGTACATCAACTCGCCGGGCGGTTCGATTTCGGCGGGAATGGCCATTTACGACACGATGCAATTCGTGCGCCCCGACGTGGTCACCTACTGTATCGGCCAATCCGCTTCGATTGCCGCGCTGCTGCTGGCCTCCGGCACGCCGAAGAAGCGCTATGCGCTGCCGAACTCGCGCGTGCTGATTCATCAGCCGTGGATGTCCGGCCTTTCCGGCCAAGCCACCGACATTGACATACACGCCAAGGAAATTATTCGCACGCGCGCATCGCTCAATAATCTGCTCGCCGGCCACACCGGCCAGCCGGTGGAAAAGATTGAGAAGGATGTGGAGCGCGATTTCATCATGACGGCGGATCAGGCGAAGGCCTACGGCATCGTGGATGAAATCATCACGAAGCACCGGTAGTTCGCGGGCAAGGGCGTTCCAAAGGGTTAGTAACGAGCGCGATGATTTCTCGCCGCTCCATCGGATTTGGTTTTAGAATGTGCAGTAGTTTCCCGGCGGGCGCTGACAGGTTTTCAGGCAAGGGGGTCATCCTTGAAGCGGTTTACCCCAGAAGAAGCTTTGCGCTGTTCCTTCTGCCATAAGACGCAGGAGCAAGTGGAGAAGCTTATCAGCTCTCCATCGGAGTACCCGCGCTCTTATATCTGCAATGAATGCGTCGGCGTGTGCCAGCAGATTCTCGAAGACGAAAAACGGGAGCAGACTACTCCCGTCAACCGCCGGCTGCCTCGGCCGCCCGAGATCAAATCTTTTCTCGATGGATATGTGATCGGGCAGGACAAAACGAAAAAGAAACTGGCCGTGGCGGTTTATAACCATTACAAGCGCATCTTCCTGAACAAGCAGCCCGGCGACGTGGAACTGACGAAGTCGAATATCCTGCTGATCGGGCCTACCGGCACGGGCAAGACGCTGCTGGCGCAGACGCTCTCGCGCATGCTCGAGGTGCCCTTCGCCATCGTGGATGCCACGACGCTCACGGAAGCGGGCTACGTCGGCGAAGACGTGGAAAACATTATTTTGAAATTGCTGCAGGCCGCCGATGGCGACGTCCAAAAGGCGCAGCAGGGCATCATATATATCGACGAGATTGACAAGATTTCCAAGAAGGACGAGAACCCTTCGATTACGCGCGACGTTTCGGGCGAGGGCGTGCAGCAAGCCCTGCTGAAGATTCTGGAAGGCACGGTTGCCAACGTGCCGCCGCAGGGCGGCCGCAAGCATCCGCACCAGGAATTCACGCCCGTGGACACGACTAACATCCTGTTCATCTGCGGCGGGGCGTTTGTGGGCCTGGAAAAAATTATCGAGCGGCGCGTAGGGCAGAAGTCATTGGGGTTCCACGCGGACGCGCAGCCCTCCACGGCCACGCGGCGCAATATTGAAGTGTTGGAGCAGGCTCAGCCCACGGACCTAATCCGCTACGGCTTGATTCCTGAATTCGTGGGGCGGCTGCCGGTGCTGGGCGTGTTGAGCGACCTCGACAAGAGCGCGCTGGTGCGCATCCTCACGGAACCGAAGAATGCGCTTGTGCGTCAGTACCAGAGGCTCTTCGAATTCGAAAATGTGCGGCTGCGTTTCACCGACGACGCGCTCGAAACCGTGGCGGAACTCGCGCTGCAGCGCAAGGTGGGAGCGCGCGGCCTGCGCATGATCCTGGAAGACTTGATGCTGGAGATGATGTACCACATGCCGGTGCAGCGGAAACTGCGCGACTTCGTGGTGACGGCGGACATGGTCAAGGGACATGAAATCAACTGGAGCCTGCTCGAGAAAGCGGGCTAGCGCCGCTTCGAATCCAACGGGGAATCCAAAGGGAACCGAATGTTCAGCCGTGAAAAAGCCGAAGTGAAGCGCGTGCCGATGATGCCGGTGCGGGACATGGTCATCTTTCCGGAGATGATGCACCCGTTCATCGTGGGCCGCGAGGCTTCCGTGCGCGCGCTCGAAGAAGCGCTGGCTTCCGATAAGAAGATTTTTCTGGTCACGCAGCATGACGCCTCCGTGGACGACCCCAAGCCGGAGGAGATTTATCAGGTGGGAACGCTCGCCAGCATCGTGCAGAGCGTGAAGCTGCCGGACGGCAATATCAAGGTGCTGGTGGAAGGCACCGAGCGCGCGAAAATCGTGCAGATCACCAGCGAGGAAGGGTATTTCCGGGCGTCCGTCCGACTGGTCCCGGTGAAGACCGAGCCTTCTCCGCAGCTCGACCAAGCCTCCAGCCGCGCGACCAATCTTTTCGAGCAGTATGTGAAGCTATCGCAGAGCCTGAACTACGACACAATGACGGCCGCCGTGCGCGTCGAAGATCCCAGCAAGCTTTCCGATGCGATTGCCGCCAACCTGCAAATCACCGTGGAAGAAAAGCAGGAGCTGCTGGAACTGTTCGAACCGCTCGAGCGCTTGAACCGCATTGCCGACATCCTGGAAGTGGAAATCGAAAAGCTGAACGTGGACCGCTCCATCAATACACGCGTGAAGCGGCAGATGGAGCGCGCCCAGAAAGAGTATTACCTCAACGAGAAGCTCAAGGCCATCCAGAAGGAACTGGGGCGCGGCGAAGCCAACGAGATCGAGCAGCTCAAGAAAAAAATCGAATCCTCCGGCATGCCCACGGAACCCATGGAAAAGGCCATGCAGGAGCTCAAGCGGCTGGAGATGATGCCGCCGATGTCGGCCGAATCCACGGTGTCGCGCAACTATCTCGATTGGCTGCTGGCCGTGCCCTGGAAGAAGCGCTCCAAGGAAATTCGCGATATCAAGCGCGCGGAAGTGATCCTTTCGGAAGACCACTACGGCCTGGAAAAAATCAAGGAACGCATTCTCGAATATCTTGCCGTGCGGCAGCTGGTGAAGAACCCGAAGGGCTCCATCCTCTGCTTCCTCGGGCCTCCGGGAGTGGGCAAGACGTCGCTCGCTTCCTCCATCGGCCGCGCCACGGGCCGGCAGTTCGTGCGCGTTTCGCTCGGCGGCGTTCGCGACGAAGCGGAAATCCGCGGCCATCGCCGCACCTATATCGGCGCCCTGCCCGGGCAGATTATCCAGATGATGCGCAAGGCCGGAACGGTGAATCCCGTGTTCGTGCTGGACGAAGTGGATAAAATGTCCATGGACTTCCGCGGCGATCCCTCGGCGGCGCTGATGGAAGTGCTCGACCCGGAGCTGAACCATTCGTTCACGGACCATTATCTCGACGTCGAATACGACCTCTCGAAGGTGATGTTCATTTGCACGGCCAACGTGCTGCACACCATTCCCCAACCGCTTCAGGATCGCATGGAGGTCCTGCGCCTGCCGGGCTATACGGAGCAGGAAAAGCACCAGATCGCGCAGCGCTTCCTGGTGGGGAAGCAGCTCGAAGCCACGGGACTGACGCCGGAAAACTTGCGGTTCACCGATGAAGCCGTCACGCACATGATCCGCCACTACACGCACGAAGCGGGCGTGCGCAATCTCGACCGCGAGATCGCCAACGTCTGCCGGAAACTGGCGCGGAAGGTGGTGGCCGAAGGAAAGGGCGTGGCCGCCGAGGTTACGGTTTCCAACGTTGGCGAGTACCTCGGCATCATCAAGTACCGCGACTTCTTCGCCGAGAAAAAGAACGAAATCGGCCTGACCACCGGCCTGGCCTGGACGGAAGTCGGCGGGCAGGTGCTTTCAACCGAAGCGACTCTGATGCAGGGCAAGGGGCGGTTGACGCTGACCGGGAAACTGGGCGACGTGATGCAGGAATCGGCGCAGGCGGGAATGAGCTACGTGCGCTCGCGCAGCCATCTGTTCAGCCTGCCGAAGGATTTTTACCGCCACCTGGATATCCACGTGCACGTGCCCGAAGGCGCCATCCCCAAGGACGGCCCTTCGGCTGGAATCACCATCTGCACCTCGATCATCAGCGCGCTGACGCACATTCCGGTTCGCTGCGACATTGCCATGACGGGCGAAATCACGCTCCGCGGCAAGGTGCTGCCCATCGGCGGCGTGAAGGAAAAGCTGCTCGCGGCGCACCGCCTGGGCCTGCGCACGATCGTTCTGCCGAAAGACAACGAGAAGGACCTGGCGGATATCCCGCCGGAGATTCAAGCCGAGATGTCCATTCATTTTGTGGAATCCATGGATGAAGTCCTGCAGCTCGCGCTCGAAAAGCCGCTGCCGATTCCAGGCCGTCCGCCGGTTGCCGGGGTGGAACCGAAGTTCGAAGCGGACGCCGCGCAGGACAACGAATTGACCAACTGAAATCCTTCGGTCCCTATTCACACCCTGCGAAGCAGGTTCAGCCCGCGACCGAAGTGTAAGAATCGACTCCACGGCGAGCGTTTTCAGCTTTTCGTGCGAGCCCGTTTGGAAGTCTGGACAGAGTGGCTGGTTCGAATACGTACCCGCCGAAGTCCAATCCGATCACAATCGCGCCTGAAAATCAGGCTTGAAAAGGAAAGAACTCGATGAGCATTAGCCTTGCAGAACTGAAAGACAAAAACATCACCGACCTGGCGAAGATCGCCAAGGAGCTGAATATTCCCGGCTCCTCCGGCATGCGCAAGCAGGAGCTGATTTTCCAGATCCTCCGCGCGCAGACGGAAAAGAACGGCCTGATCTTCTCCGAAGGCGTTCTCGAATGCCTGCCCGACGGCTTCGGCTTCCTCCGCGCGCCGGAATACAACTATCTTCCGGGGCCGGACGACATCTACGTCTCGCCGTCGCAGATTCGCAAATTCGACCTGCGCACCGGCGATACCGTCTCCGGCCAAGTGCGTCCGCCGAAGGATGGCGAGCGCTATTTCGCGCTGATCAAGGTGGAAGCGGTCAATTTCGAGGATCCCGAGGTCGCGCGAAACAAGATTTTCTTCGACAACTTGACGCCGCTTTACCCGCAGGACCGCATCCGGCTCGAAACCACGCGCGAAAATCTCACCGGGCGCGTGCTGGACATGCTGTGCCCCGTCGGGAAAGGGCAGCGCGGGCTGATCGTGGCTCCTCCGCGCACCGGCAAGACCATGATGCTGCAATCCATCGCCAACTCCGTGACCGCGAACCATCCGGAGATCGCGCTGATCGTGCTGCTGATTGACGAGCGGCCCGAGGAAGTGACGGACATGCAGCGGACGGTGAAGGGCGAAGTGATCAGCTCAACATTCGACGAGCCGCCGCAACGGCACATCCAGGTGGCGGAAATGGTGCTCGAAAAGGCCAAGCGCCTGGTGGAACACAAGCGCGACGTGGTCGTGCTGCTCGATTCGCTTACGCGACTGGGCCGCGCTTATAACGCCGTCACGCCGCCTTCGGGGAAGGTTCTTTCGGGCGGTATTGACGCCAACGCGTTGCAGCGCCCGCGCCGCTTCTTTGCCGCCGCGCGAAATATCGAAGAGGGCGGCTCGCTCACCATCATGGCTACCGCGCTGATCGACACCGGCAGCCGCATGGACGACGTGATCTTCGAGGAGTTCAAGGGCACCGGCAACATGGAAATCAACCTGGATCGCAAGCTGGTGGACAAGCGCGTCTTCCCGACGATTGATATCAACCGCTCGGGCACGCGCAAGGACGAACTGCTTCTGCCCGCCGATGAGCTGAATCGAATCTGGGTGCTGCGGAAAGTCCTCAGCCCGCTTTCGACTGTGGAAGCGATGGAGCTGCTGCTGGGCCGCCTCTCGAAGACGAAAACCAACGCGGAATTCCTGTCGTCCATGTCCGCCCCGACCTAAGCCTTCGCGCCGCCGCTTTCGCGGCTGTTTGCCAGCATCACCACGAGCCGCGCGACCTCCTCGGGTTCCATCGCTGTGCTGTCCACCACTACGGCATCTTTTGCGCGAACCAGAGGCGAGGAGGTGCGCTCCTGGTCGCGACGGTCGCGCTCGTGAATCTCTTCGAGCGTGCGCGCCAGGTCAATCGCGTCGCCCTTCTGCTGGTGCTCGCGCCAGCGCCGCTCGGCGCGCACTTCAGGCGAGGCTGAAAGAAAAATCTTCAGCTCCGCGTCTGGAAAAACCACGCTGCCGATGTCGCGCCCTTCCATCACCACGCCGCCATTTTGGCCCGCGCGGCGCTGCTCGGCCACCAGGACTTTGCGCACGCCCGGCATTATGGCCGCCTTCGACGCCGCCTGCGCCACTTCCGGCGTGCGGATCGCCGCGGTCACATCTTCGCCATCGAGAAGCACCTGCTGCGCGCCATCCCGCGCGCGCAAGTCAATGTGCGTTTCGCCGGCAAGCGCGGCGAGCTTTTCACCGGCGTTCAGGGGAACGCTGTTCCGCAGCGCCTTGAGCGCGATCGCGCGGTACATCGCACCGGTGTCAATATAGATGTAGCCCAGCAGCGCCGCCACGCGCCGCGCCAGCGTGCTCTTTCCCGAGCCCACCGGCCCATCAATCGCGATGATGAGTTTGCGCGCGGTCATTTAAAGAGGGATCCTTCGCTCCGCTCAGGATGACGATGCCGGCTGCATCGTCAAATGCGTTTGAATGCGCGCTCGATTTCGCGCATGGAATAGCGCAGCACCACGGGCCGGCCGTGCGGACAGCTCATGGGATACTCGGTCTTCGAGAGTTCGCCGAGCAGCCATTCCATCTTTGCGGCGTCGAGCGGCGTATTCACCTTGATCGCGGCGTGGCACGACGTGGAAGCGGCAATCTTCGATTGCAGCGAGTCGATCGAGATGGCCTGGTTTTCGCGGGCGAGGCCGTCCAAAATTTCGAAGAGCAGCTTTTCGGCGTCGCCGCCCGCGATTCCCGCCGGCGCGGCCTGAATGGCCACGCTGCGCGCGCCCATCAACTCGGCTTCGAAACCATTGGCGCGCAACTCTTCGCCGATCTGCTCGAAGACCGCGAGCTGCCGCGGATTCAGCTCCATCACGAGCGGCACGAGCATACGCTGCCCGCCCACGGTTCCTTCGCGGCGCGCGCGCAGGTGCTGCTCGAAAAGCACGCGCTCGTGCGCCACGTGCTGGTCAATGATCCACAGGCCTTCGCTGTTCACGGCCACGATGAAGCTGGCATTCACCTGCCCGAGCGGCTTCAAGTCGGCAATTTCGCCGGGGCCGGGGAGCGTCCCCGGCGCCGGCGCCGCGCTTTCAGCCGACGGAGCTTCCGAGCGTTGCGCGGGCAGCAGGAAATCGATCGCGCTCGCTGAATCAAAGCCGAGCCGCTGGGCGATGGGCCGGTCGGGCGCGCCCGTCAATTCGAAGGTGTCGGCGACTGCGGCGCTCGCGGCAAACGAAGTGGGAATCTCCGCGCGCGGCGGCCCCGGAAACGCGCTCGCATCGGGCATGGGCGCGTAGCCGCGCATGGCGCTGGAGCCTGCACCGGAAGCTGGGAAACCGCCCGCGTCTCGCGGATTCGCCGCGGCTGCCGCGGCGCGCGCCGCGGGAAACCCGGGAATAGGCCGCGCGATGGAAAGCGCATGGCGCAGAGCGTCGCGCGTAAAGTCGTGCACAAACTGCGGATGGCGGAAGCGCACCTCAATTTTCGCCGGGTGCACGTTCACGTCCACTTCTTGATAGGGCAGGTCGAGGAACAGCAGCACCACGGGAAAGACGCCCGGCGGCGCGATATTGCGGTACGCCTCGCCGATGGCGTGCAGCAGCAGGCGATCGCGCACCAGGCGGCGGTTGACGAACGTGAAAATTCCGTTGCGGTTCGAGCGCTGCACTTCGGGGCGCGACGTGAATCCCGTGACACGCAGAGTGGCCGCCTGCTCGTCCGCTTCCAGCTGCGGCTCGGTGATCGCGGAACGCATTGCCGCTTCGTTCGCCGGGATTTCCACCAACTCATCGAGCGCCTGGCGGCCGAAAATCTGGTACACGCGGTCGGAGAGTTTTTCCACCGGCGCGCAATTCAGAATTTCCTGCGTTGGCGTCTTCAACAGGAACTGGCGATCGGGGTGCGCCAGCGCATAGTGCGTGGCGAGCGAGGCGATGTGGCCCAGCTCGGTCGTTTCGGACTTTAGGAATTTCCGCCGCGCCGGCACGCAATAAAAAATGTCGGCCACGCTGATCGAAGTCCCCGCTGGCACGCCCGCCGGCTTCACGCCCAGGAGCTTTCCGCCGGCGAATTCGATGCGCGTCCCTTGCTCCTCATTCGGAGTGCGCGTTTCGAGCAGCAGCCGCGAGATGGCCGCAATCGAAGGCAGGGCCTCGCCGCGAAATCCGAGCGTCGCGATGGAGAGCAGGTCGTCCGCCGTGCGCAGCTTCGACGTGGCGTGGCGCTCGAAGGCCAGCAGCGCGTCGTCGTGGCTCATGCCGCTGCCGTCGTCGGTGACGCGGATCATGCGCTTGCCGCCCGACTCCACCTCGACGCGAATCGAGCGCGCGCCGGCGTCAATGGCGTTTTCGAGCAGCTCCTTTACGACCGACGCGGGCCGCTCGACGACCTCGCCCGCCGCGATCTTGTTCGCCACATTCTCCGGAAGTATGCGTATGCGACTCATAGGTTCTGTTCTTTAGGAGGCCGGGGCTTCAGCCCCGGCGTGTGCTCCGCAATCGAGGGGGCTTTAGCCCCTGAAGCAAACGGGAGGTACCTGTCGGGTACAGGATCAAGACTGAATCGTCCGCCCGCGGAAGAATAAGGCCAATCTCCCGGCTGCTCTGTGAGTCTGGCTCGGACGGGATTCATTCGGATGTACTCTACTTTTGTCTCCCAATCGTGCACGTCGCGAACGGTCCAATCGTAGAAGCCTTCCTGCCAAATTTCCAATTTTTGGCCGCGCTGCTTATGGATCGCGTGCGAACTGCCTCCTTTGATGAGTTGAATGGCCTTTTCGAGGCTCGTCGTTGCGGATGGGGTCAGCAGCAGATGAAGATGATCGGGCATGACAACGAATTCATGAAGCAAGTAGGTTCGTTTGTCGCGATAATGCATCATTGTTTCGATGAGAATTTCTGCGATTTCGACAGCTTGGAAAATATGACGTCCCTGCCAACACTTCGTAGTCACGAAGTAGGAAGCGCCGGGTGCTGTTCGATGTCTCGGTGTTGCCATTCAAAAGCTTCCTTCAGGGGCTAAAGCCCCGTGAGTGCCTGCCTTTACGCCGGGGCTGAAGCCCCGGCCTCCTAAGGAGACGTTCAAAATCCGCTGCGCCAGGGGAGAAGCCCTGGCCTCTAAAGAAAAGTTCAAAGTCAGGGAATTCATTTTTCTACTCGCTTGATTTGGATGCCCAAGTCATCGAGCTGGGCGGCGTCAACATCGCTCGGCGACTCGGCCATCAAATCTTGCGCGGCGGTCGTCTTCGGGAACGCGATGACTTCGCGCAGGGATTTTTCGCCCGCCAGCAGCATGGTAATGCGATCGATGCCCAGCGCGATGCCGCCGTGCGGCGGCGTGCCGTACGTGAGCGCGTCGAGGAAGAAGCCGAAGCGCTGCCGCGCCTGCTCGTCCGTCAGCCCGAGCGCCTTGAACATTCGCGCCTGCACATCCTGCCGGTGGATTCGGATGCTGCCGGAGCCAAGTTCGTAGCCGTTGAGGACGAGATCGTACCCCTTAGAACGGCACTCCCACGGCGCCGTTTCCAGCTTTTCCAAATCTTCCTCGACGATGCCCGTGAACGGATGCTGTGCGCTCACCCAGCGCTTATCCGTTTCGCTCCATTCGAAGAGCGCAAAACCGGTGATCCAGCAGAACTCCCACTTGCTGCGGTCAACCAGGTTCAACTTGTCGCCCAAATGCAGGCGAATCTGGCCCGCGACGTGGAGCGACGTATCGTGGTGCGGAATCTGTTCCTTGGCGGCGACGGCAACTACTAGATCGCCGGGATTTGCGCCCACGGCTTCCGCCAATTTCTTGAGCGTCTCCGCGCCTAGATTTTTCTCGAGCGGAGAACTGATTCCCTCGGCCGCGACCTTTACCGTGTAAATCCCGCGCGCGCCGGCCGATTTTGCGAATTCGCCCAGCTCATCGAGCTGCTTGCGCGACCACGACGCCGCACCCGGCGCGACGACGGCCTGCACGTTGCCTTCGATATGCAGCACCGCGCGGGCGGCCTCGAAAAATTGCGTCACGTCGTGAAGTTCCATGCCGAAGCGCAGGTCGGGCTTGTCGGAGCCGTAGCGGCGGAGCGCTTCTTTGTAATCGAGATGATGAAAGGGGCCTTTCGCCTGCACACCGGCGGCGGCGCAGGCGCGCTCCATCACGCGCTCGATGACCTCGAAAATATCCTGCTCGCGCGGGAACGACATCTCCAAATCGAGCTGTGTGAACTCCGGCTGGCGATCGGCGCGCAGGTCTTCGTCGCGGAAGCAGCGGACGATTTGGAAATAGCGGTCCATCCCGGAGATCATCAAAATCTGCTTGAAAATTTGCGGCGACTGCGGCAGAGCGTAGAACTGCCCGTGATGAATCCGGCTGGGAACCAGATAGTCGCGCGCGCCTTCGGGCGTCGAGCGCGTGAGCATGGGCGTCTCGATTTCGAAAAAGCCCATTTCATCGAGCGCCTTGCGCATTTCGAGCGCGATGCGATGGCGCAACTCGATATTGCCATGCAGCCGCGGGCGCCGCAGATCGAGATACCGGTGGCGCAGGCGCGTCTCTTCGTTCGCCGTCACTTTGTCTTCAATCGTGAAGGGCGGCGTCTTGGCATCGTTCAGGATGTGCAGCCGCGTGGCGACCACTTCCACCTCGCCGGAGGCGATTTCAGGATTTGATTTCTGCCGCCGGATCACACGGCCTTCGACCGCCACGACAAATTCGGAGCGCAACTCTTCGGCCTTGGCGTGCGCCTCGGGATGCTGTTCCTGATTGAAAACGATTTGCGCGATTCCCGCGCGGTCGCGCAGATCAATGAAGATTAGCTGGCCCAGATCGCGGCGGCGATGCACCCAGCCCATCAGGACTACGTCTTTGTCTGCGTCCGCCGCGCGCAGATCGCCCGCGTATTTGGTGCGCTTCAAATTCCCGAGCGCGTCAAGCACGAATTCCCCTTCTTTCCGATTCCAGATATTCGAGTAGATCGTTTTCGCTTAACTTCTGTTGATCGGCGTCGGCTAGACGCTTCAGCGTGTAAGTCTGCGACGCGACTTCGTCTTCGCCAATAATCAGGGCGTAGCGCGCGCCGAGTTTATCTGCCAGGCCCAGTGACTTCTTGAATTTCATCTCCTCGGCTGGCAGTTCAACACTCACTCCGCGCTCGCGCAACTTCTTCGCGATGCCCACGGCAGCCGGATAAGCTTTCGCTCCCATCCACGCGATAAAAACGGCTAATCCCGCCAATTTCGGAATCTTCCCGCTCTCCTCAATAGACAGGATGGCGCGGTCGGTGCCGATGGCGAATCCGATGCCTTTCGTCGGCAGTCCGCCGAGCAATTCGACCAGGCCGTCGTAGCGCCCGCCACCGCACACGGCGTTCTGCGAGCCGAGGCCTTCGGCGGTCACTTCGAATGTGGTCCGCGTGTAGTAGTCCAGGCCGCGGACGAGCCGCCAATTTTCTTCGTAGACGATCCCGCGCAACGCGAGCTCTTCTTTCAGCTTCGCGAAATGCGCCAAGCAATCCGCGCACAAATGCTGCGATATGCGCGGCAGCTTTTCGATAATCGGCTGCTCTTCGGGCAGCTTCGAATCGAGCACGCGCAGCGGGTTCGTCTCGATGCGGCGCTGGCTATCCGGCTTGAGCTGGTCCTTCACTTTTTGCAGCTCCGCGCGCAGAAGCTCGACGTATTTCGGCCGGCACTCCTTGCAGCCGATGGAATTGACGTAGAGCGTGGTGCGCTCGAGGCCCACACGCTTGAAAAACAGCAGCAGCATTTCGAGCACTTCGGCGTCGATCGCGGGCGCATCCGATTGCCCCAGCACTTCCGCGCCGATCTGGTAGAACTGGCGGTAGCGTCCCTTCTGCGGCCGCTCGCGGCGGAACATCGGCCCCATGTAATAAAGTTTCGCGTTGCCTGCGAGCGTGTGCATTTCATGCTCGACAAATGCTCGGCATACGGAGGCCGTACCTTCCGGGCGTAATGCCAGCCTATTCGCATCCGCAAGCTTGTCGAAGGCACCCTCGTTCACGAGCTCAAGCACCTTTCCTCTTATGTCCGGTACTGGATCGATTCCCTTATAATTTGCGCCAATACCCTTCGCACGAGCGCGGCGGATAGCCTTGTTCGCCCGGGGGGAATCGACCCAACTAAATAGTTCCTTATCCACAATGTCCGTCTCTTCGCCTATGGTCCTTTCGAAGAGACGGGAAAGCTCCAGATCTGGCGTGCGAATATCGTGGAAATTGTAGGATTCGAAGACCTCGCGCGCCGTCTGCTCGACGTGATTCCACAGCGCGCTATCCGGCGGCAGAATATCGCGCGTGCCTTTGATTGCTCGGAACTGACGCTTTTCTGTCATGGGCAGACCAGCAGTGGCATGAGGTGAACAGCGAAATTAGCACACGCCCGATAGGCTGACAAGCAGAGGGCCTTCGCAGCGCCGCGGCTACAAAATCTGCACGATGGGCGCCGCGGCGGACGCGTTGACGGCGGCGACCCGCGCGGCGAGGTTCCGCGCCATCGCGTACATGCTTTTCGCACCCGGCGCGTCTTCGCCGAGCGACGCGACCGGCTTCCCCGTATCGCCGCCGATGCGAATCTGCGGGTCAATTTCGATCTCGCCGAGGAATGGCACGCCGAACGCCTTCGCCATGCGCTCGCCTTCGCCGTGCCCGAAGACGTCAATCTGCCCCTGGCAGTGCGGGCACGAAAAATAGCTCATGTTTTCGACCACGCCGAGAATTTCCACGTTCACCTGGCGGAACATTTCCACTGCCTTGCGCACGTCGGCCAGCGCAACGACCGAAGGCGTGGTGACGAGCACCGCGCCGGTGAGTGCCACAGTCTGAATCAGGCTCAACTGCACGTCGCCCGTGCCGGGCGGCAAATCCACGATGAGGTAATCGAGTTCTCCCCAGCGCACGCTGCGCAAAAATTGCTGCATCACGCTGTGGAGCATCGGGCCGCGCCAGATCAGCGGCTTATCGCCGGGGCTGAGTAGCCCCATGGAGATCATTTTCAGGCCGTAAGCCTCGACGGGAATGATGGTGCGGTCTTCGAGCGCGCGCGGCTGTTCGTTCGTGCCCAGCATCGTCGGCACGTTCGGCCCGTACACATCCGCATCGAGCAGCCCCACTGAAGCGCCCAGATTTTTCAGCGCAATCGCCAGGTTCACGGCCACGGTCGTCTTCCCCACGCCGCCCTTGCCGCTCGCGACCGCGACTAAATTCTTCACGCCTTCAATGGGCGCTTTCGTCATAGGTGGGGCTGGAGGCATCGAAATCCTTTCGCGAGAGGGTGACTCCATCATAGACCGCCATTCCACGTGCGGCAAGGTGCGGGGCATGGCGGGCGCTCGCGCTCCGAATGGTCCGCTGCCGCGAGGCCCGTCGCCAGAATGGCCGCTTTGCGCGAAATCATGCGAGCGGCTACAATGAAATAGGCTGGAGACAACCAAAGCCGCATCGAATGGACATCGAAAAAATCATAAACAGCGTCGTCGCGCGCTTCATCGGCACGAAGCACGAGCGCGACGTGAAGCGCATCCAGCCGCTCGTCGTGGCGATCAACGAGCTGGAGCCGGAGATGAAAAAGCTCTCCGACACCGAAATCGGCGAGCGCACCGCGGCCCTGCGTGCGGAAGTGGCTGAGCGCATGGAGGGCGTCGAGGAAAGCAACGATCCCCTGCAAAAGGAGCAGTACAAGAAGCAGCTTCAGGAAGCGTTGGAGCCGGCCATGGCGCCCGCGTTTGCGCTGGCGCGCGAAGCGGGGCGCCGCACCCTGGGAATGCGCCACTTCGACGTGCAGCTCATCGGCGGAATCGTCCTGCACCAGGGCAAGATCTCGGAAATGAAGACGGGCGAAGGCAAGACGCTCGTCGCCACGCTGGGCGCGTACCTGAATTCGCTGACGGGCAAGGGCGTGCACATCGTCACTGTCAACGACTACCTGGCCCGGCGCGACGCCGAGTGGATGGGGCCGATCTACAAGATGCTCGGATTGACCGTGGGCGTGATCGTGAACGGCCTGGACGACGTGCAGCGCCGCGCCGCTTACGCCGCGGACATCACCTACGGCACGAACAACGAATTCGGCTTCGATTATCTTCGCGACAATATGAAGTACGACCTGAAGGACTGCGTCCAGCGCGGCCACCATTTCGCGATTGTGGACGAAGTGGACTCGATCCTGATTGACGAGGCGCGCACGCCGCTTATTATCTCCGGCCCGGCGGAGGAATCCACGGACAAGTATTACCGCATCGACAAAATCATTCCCAAGCTCATCCTGGAAATTGATTACACGCTGGACGAAAAAATGCGCACCGCCACGCTGACCGAGGAAGGCGTGTCGAAGTGCGAGCGCCTGCTGAATCTCGGGAACCTTTACGATCCCGAGAACATGGACATCATTCATCACGTCTTTCAGGGCCTGCGCGCGCACACGCTCTACCAGCGCGACGTGGATTACGTCGTCAAGGAAGGCGGCGTGGTGATCGTGGACGAATTCACCGGCCGCCAGATGCCGGGCCGGCGGTGGTCGGACGGTTTGCATCAGGCCGTGGAGGCAAAGGAGGGCGTGAAGATCGAGCGCGAAAATCAGACGCTCGCCACCATCACCTTCCAGAACTATTTCCGCATGTACAAGAAACTTTCGGGCATGACCGGCACGGCGGAAACCGAAGCGCCCGAATTCGACAAGATTTACAAACTTGAAGTCGTCGCCATCCCCACGAACAAGGCGCTGATCCGCATCGAGAACCCCGACGTGGTCTACCGCACGGAACGCGAAAAATTCGAAGCGGCGGTGAACGGCATCATTCAGGAAGACGGCACGCGCGTGGGCGGCGTCCGCCAATACTTCGAAAGCGGCCAGCCGGTGCTGGTCGGCAGCATCTCCATCGAGAAATCGGAAAAGATTGCCGAGCTGCTAAAGAAATCCGGCATTCCCTACCAGGTGCTCAACGCCAAGCAGCACGAGCGCGAGGCCAAAATCATCGCGCAGGCGGGGCGCAAGGGCGCCGTAACCGTTTCCACGAATATGGCCGGGCGCGGAACCGATATTCTGCTCGGCGGCAACCCAGACGCGATGGCGCGCGAATACTGCTTGAAAAACAAGCTCGCGATGCCCTATGCTCCCGCGGGAGCGGTGATTGGCGCGGCGCCCGGCGCGGAGACGACCGCGCAGGCCGATGCGGCGCTGAACCCGGCGGCGTCGGGGAATGGCGCGGGCGCGGCAGAGGAAAGCGCCGCCATGGTGCTCTTCCAGCAGGAGGGCAAGATTTTCCAGGTGCCCCTCGAACAGTGGAAGCCGCTCTACGAACAGTTTGCCTTGCAGTGCCGTGCCGAGCACGATGAAGTGGTGGCCATGGGAGGATTGCACATCCTCGGCACCGAACGTCACGAGGCGCGCCGCATTGATAATCAGCTTCGCGGGCGCGCCGGACGCCAGGGCGACCCCGGCTCCTCGCGCTTCTTCCTTTCGCTCGAGGACGATCTGCTGCGCATTTTCGGGGGCGAAAGAGTGAAAGCCATGATGCACTGGCTCGGCATGACGGAAGGCGTGCCGATCGAGTCCAAGCTCATCAGCAAGCGTATCGAAAACGCGCAAAAAGCCGTCGAGGCGCAGAACTTCGAGGCTCGCAAGCATTTGCTGGAATACGACGACGTGATGAACAGGCAGCGCGAAACCATCTATTCGCTGCGCCGCTCGTTCCTCGAAGGCCGCGACCAGAAGGAATTCATCCTCGAACGCGCCGAAGCCATTGCCAACTCCCTGGCCGAGACCTATTGCCCGCGCGACCAGCACCCCGACCAGTGGAACGTCACACAGCTCAGCAATGAAATGCTCAACCAGTTCGGCTTCGATCTGAAAGCCTCGGGAGTCGATCCGGCCAGCCTGAATCACGATCAGCTCGTGGATACGCTGCTCGAAAAGGTTCAGGCGCGCTACGAAGAAAAGGAGAAACTGTTCGGCGCGCAGACCTTGCGCTGGCTCGAACGCCGCATCCTGCTCGACATCGTCGATGGACAGTGGAAGGACCACCTTCTCACTCTCGACCACCTCAAGGAAGGCATCTCACTTCGCAGCTACGGACAGAAGGATCCCCTCGTCGAGTTCAAGAAGGAAGCCTTCACCCTTTTCGAGGACATGATGGACCGGATTGATACAGAAGCAGTCCGCTTCTTGTTCCTCGTCCGTCCCGCGGAAAGGCCCGAAGGCGGAGGCGCGGCCCCGGCGCCGGTGCTGGCAGGCTCAGGCCCCCCCTCAGGCTCGGGAACGGCCGCTCCCGCATCCGCTATAGCCCGACAGATTGAGCAGCGCCAGAAACGCCAGCAGCAGAATTTGCAGTTTCAGGCGGGGCCTGCGCAGGCTGAAGCCCCCAAGCCGGTTCGCTCTGCGGCCAAGATCGGGCGCAACGACCCTTGCCCCTGCGGCTCAGGCAAGAAGTACAAAAAGTGTCACGGCGCTGCTGTATAGGGACACCCCAGAGCTTTTCCCAAAAGGGAACTCCCGTCGGCCCCTTCAACCCTGCGTTTTCTGCCTGGACACCCCCCTCTATGCTAATCGGGGGGGTGTCCTGTCCTGGTCACAACCCTCCAAAAATGGGTTGTTTTAGGGGCGGAAGGATGATAAAAACAGGGCGGGGTGGTATTTCGGCTCAAGGCCTAAAATAAAGACTCGTCTTAAGTTCTCGACGTGTCGAGATGTGCGAAATTTTGGCCGAAAAAACAGGAGGCTTCGATGAAAAGGTGGGGTTTGTTGTGCGCAGGCATTTTGCTGTTCGCTGGGTTGGCATCGGCTCAAGTGGCTCCGAAGGTAGAAGTGTTCGGCGGCTACTCGTACCTGTATACAAGCGTCGGCGGCGGCTTTCGCGGAACCAATTTTAATCTTGGCGGCACCGGCTCCTTCGCGTACAACCTGAATAACTGGTTCGGCGTCGTGGGCGACTTCGGTGTGTATCACACTAGCAACCTTGTTGCAATGCATACCAACGCCCTAGCAATAACCTACATGGGCGGCCCCAAATTCGCTTATCGGGCAGATAAGACGACGCTGTTCGTCCAGACTCTGTTCGGTGGGGCGAGATTCTCCGCTAGTGGGAACAGCGTAAACAGCTTTGCCATGGCTCTCGGCGGCGGCGCGGATGTCAATCTCGGCGAGCACTTTGCCGTTCGAGCTATTCAAGCTGAGTATCTGCTGACCAGGTTCAACTTTGGCTTCAACCCAAGGTCACAGAACAGCGCTCGCATCTCTACGGGTATTGTGATCAAGTTCTAAGACTGCTGGCTTTTGCTATTGGGGCCGGGAGCATGTTTCCGGCCCTTTCGGTCCTATATTTTCCGCCTGTCGCGTTAAGCGCTGCACGGGCCCGTTCTTGGCTTGCTGTGTCCGTGTCCCCGCCGCTTGGCGCATTCCCTCACTCCTAATAAGCTGAAAGTGTGGTAGTCTCCCGGCCAGTCTGGTGTTTGGGTAGAGATTTGGGGTTTGTCATGAGCACGGCACCGTCGAGCCATTGCCGCAGGACTTTGTGCGCGAATACGATTCCGGCCTCTCTCGCCGCGGAGCGGCTCTGCCTCGATCATTTTCTCGACGAAGCGTTTGTGCGCACCGGCGAGGCGCTCGAGCGATGCCGTGAGGGACACCCGATCCAGCCCAAGGGCCTGGAATGGCTGCTGGCGGATGCGCTGGCCATCGTCAAGAATTTGGAGGAGGGCGCGGGTGAACCGAGCCCCGAGCAGCGCGACAGGATGCTCGAACTGCTCCTGATTCTTTCGAACCTTCAGGAATACGCGGCACACCATTCAACGGATATCGGCGGGATGGCGACTGGTATGGCCAAGGGCGGGGTAGGAACCGCCAAGGGTGCTGCAGGAGCAGCAACCGGCCTTGTCGACGGGCTCTTCGGCAAAAAGAAAAATTAATAGGCGCGCGCCCGGCGAACCGCGTCTGAAGCGAGCTACTTACGCGACGAACAAAATGCGCGGCCAAGAGCGTCCACTATTGGCCGCGCTTTGCTGTTCAAGTTTCAAATCCTGCCTGCTTCGCTCGCTACGGGGCTGCCGTCACCGTCACCGTCAGATTGGGAACGGTCTGTGTGATTCCATCGACGGTGATTTTCGCCGTAACGGACGTAGGCCCGCCGACCGGCGTGAAGCTACCTCCGGAGCCACCGCCGCACGCGACGCTACCGAGAATAAACGCGAAGGCTAGCAGCGCGAGGACAGCGCTCCATCGAAGTTGCCTGCGTCGCAAGAGGAGCAAGAGAACGCCTAGACAAATGAGAATAGCCGGGCGCCCCTTCCGCCAGCCGAAGCCTTCAGGGCGGAAGCCGATGCCTCCCGACTTCGGAGCAGTCGTCGAGAAGTAAATCGTCGCCGTCGTCGTTCCATTCGCCGGCAAGTTGATGGTGGTCGAATTGGTGACGCTCGTCGAGCTGAAGCTAAGGTTTGACGCATTGGGCAAACCGCTGAACGTGGCAGTGACCTGTAGAGTGCCGGTCAGGCCGTCCATGGACGTGAACGTCAAAACCGTCGGCCCCGTTGCCCCTTGGACGACGCTGATGTTCGTCGGGTTCGCTGTTACCGAGAAGGTCTGCACCCCGCTCCCGGAAGTGATGACGATCGCCGGGGAGGTCGAACCGGAGTAGTTCGTATCCGGTGTGTCGCCGCTGTACTGTGCCGTGATGTTGTCTGTGCCAGCCGGAAGATCGATTGAAAGCGAAGCTGTTGCTCCGGCCGGCACTCCATTTGACGTAGAAGTTTTGGTACCCGCCGTGCCAGTCACCGTGACGGGGCTGCCAAGCGCACTGCCATTGGAGAAGAACTGGACCGTGCCGTTCGGCGCGGCGCCGTTGCTGACCGTTGCGACCGCCGCGGTCAGCGTGACGGGCGTGGTCGGGGTTACGTGGGTGCAAGCCACGGTACATGAAACCGTGGTTGTGGTCGTGGCTGAAACGACCGCAATGGTCGCCGTCTGACCCATGGTGTTGGTATTGCCGGCGAGGAAGCTGTTATCGCCGGGATAGCTCACGTTGATTGCGTGCGTGGAGCCGGCCGCAAGGCAGTTGGGCGTGGCTCCCCCGAGGCAGGAGGTAAACTCAGCTTCCCCTGCGCCAGTTGCTTCATCATCACTCAGGGCTAGCGTCTCGAGAGTAGTGGTAGTTGCGCTCACAGTGTCGGTGAGCGAGGCATTACCCGTGGCAACCCCGTTTCCAGACTGGCCTTTTATCTGGGCATCGAACGTAAACGCAGTCCCATAAGGGACGGGGGAACCGCTCACGGTGGGAGACACAGTATCGTGGATGGCGCAGGGTTCCTTTGCCACCGTTACCGAGACGGAGCTCGAGGTGCTTCCCGCAAAGGTTCCATCACCAGGGTAAATGGCTACTAAGTTGTAGGTCCCGCCCGGAAGGTTGGAAATAGTGCTGGCAGTGGCGCCGGCGCAGCCGGGGGTAGCACCGCAGTTGGTGCCGCTGGTCAGCACGCTGGACCCTACGCCGACAGGACTTGTTAGGCTTCCTCCTTGAGCGAGTAGTCCAACGGTTCCGGTCGGAGTGCCGGTCGCGCCCAACCTCGTGACGGTGGCGCTAAGCGAAACACTTGTGCCGTGGGTGATATTGATGGGCGTGGGGGTTGTGGATGTAATGGCGGTCTTGGAGCCCAGGAATGCGGCTGCGGCGGCGGCCCAGGCATTGATCATGTTATTGGCATCGACTGAGCCGAGCCCGGTCGCGAGGTCGTAGCCGATCCCCGCCGGATATCCGAGGGCGCCCGCCGTAGGATCGTTCGTGATGTCGTTGCCTGGCACTCCGTTGGTCCCGACCATAATGTCATTGAATATGCAAGCTGTCGCCGTAGCCGGATTCGTCCTCGTGCTCGAGTTGCAGGTACCGCTGCCGTTGTTATAGATCGTTGACGCCGCAGCCAGTGAATACAAAACATAGTTCGCCAGTCCCTGCGGCTGCCCGACCTTTTGATCAACCAGAGCCATGATGCCGGCAAAGGAAGGAGTGGAGGATGAAGTGCCGCCTGCGGTCTCAAGTATTGGGGATGCTGATTCGCAGGTCGAGCCGTGCGCGCTGATGCAAAAAAGGTAGGGATCGTGAATGGTGGAAGCCGTCAGGGCGACATCGGGCATAGCGCGGTTACCGGGGTGAGGCGACGCGCTGACTGCTGCCGGCAGCCCTGCAATGCTTAACGTCTGGTACGGCGGCGTAGCATATAGCACGCTCACGCCTCCCCCCCCGGCTTCAAGACTGTCTTCCCCCCCTTGGCATCCATTGCTACAGCTATCGTTCCAGACCATCTCGGGGATGTAACCGGCCGCCGACTCGTCATTCGTTCCATTCGAGGCTTTCCAGAAATTCGTGCCAGGTGAAATGGATTCGTTGAATTCCGTGCCGCCAACTGCCGTGACGTACCAAGGGGAGACGAGAGCGCTGATTGCTACGCCACCCGTCGCGCCGGGCTGCGGCACGGGGGCGTTGGGATCGCAATTAGCGGCCCCATCATCGCCGGATGAGATAAAAACGCTGATGCCTTGAGCTGCAGCCTGCTGCTCGATAGCGTCTAGGAAGCTGGCGAGGCCGAATTCCACGCCGCCGCAAACTTCGCCGGTCTCAACCCCAGTGCTCGCGCTCAAGATCGGGGCCAGATTATGGTCCACGATATAGGAGGCCGAAAGAACCTCGCCGTCCATGATCAGAGTGGACGCGCTGATAACCAAATCAATTGTCGCACCCGGCGCTGTGGCGCTCGACCACTCCGTGTCCAAAGTCGGCTCCCCGCTTTCCACGACTCCCGGATCTGGCCCATTCAAGATGATGTTAGGAGTTCCTGTCCCCAGGCCGAAAAGCGACCGGAAGTCTGCGACATCCTGCGGGTTGATATTGCTGCGGGCCACGATCGCGATCGTCTCGCCAGTACCGTTCAATACCGTGGCTGGCGCAGGGCTCAAAAGCAGGTTCGGCACGTCGTAAATTTTTGCAAAGTCGGCCGGAGAGAGGGTATTCACGCCACCCGTCTGACTGGCGCCGATGGTCGTAAACGTCCCGTCGGGCATGCGCTGCACGAGAGGGCCCTGGACGAAGGCGGGCTTCGTGAAGAAGTTATTGAGAGAGACTACGCCACGCACCACCGGCGTAAGCGCCACAGGAATGGATATGTCGGTCGAATTCGCCACGTGCGCTTCGCCGTTCACCTGGTAGCGGTGCATCTGCGTTTGGAACGCGGTTTCCACCTGAGCGGAGGAGCCCGAGAACTCGATCCAGCGGCCGCTGCGCGCGACGCTGCCAACGGTGAATCCTTGCTGCTGGAGCCAGCCGGTGACCGCCTGAATGTCCTCAGGCGCCGGGCCGAACTTCTGGCCGAATTGGTCTGGGGTAATCCATTTGTGATAGTCCGGCGAGCCTGCAGTCTGCTGGCTGTCCAAGAGGGTCTTCAGCTCGTAGTCTTGCTCAGGTGACCCATCCAGAATGAGGGTCATGCGCTCCATCGGCGTGGCGCCATCCAGCCGGCCCACGTCGTAAGCGGGCTGCGCCAGCGGGTGCGTCGAGTGGGGAATCGTCACCCGCGCCGTGCTGCTAATAGCCTGCGCGATGCGCGGCTCGACCCTACCGGTCTGTGCCGAAGTCGCCATGGCCAGGATGAGAACCGGCGCGGAAACCGACGAGAGTTTGGAAAGGATTGAAAGTTTGTTAGGCATGATCCCTGCAATGAAGCGAGCAAGACCCACTCGTCCTGTATTCATGAATCTTCTCCTCAAAACTGTCATTTGATGCGATCAGCCCCTGCCACTCGCCTGTTCCTGGCCCCGCTTGCCCAGGATTTTGCTTCTATCAGGGATTCCATTCCAAGCCTTCGAAACCGAGGGCGATCATTTCATCGCACGCGCCGCCTCATGAGCACCCTCCTATTGGCCGGCCATACTTACTATCACATTCCCTATGGGGTCACAATATAAGATTTGGGGGAACTTTCAGAATCGATTCGCCGGCCCGCGTGAACTTGGGCGCCTGCCCCGAATCTCTTTTGCGAAAGCGTCAATACTGAAATTTCCCCCGTCTTGCAATTTCTCCGGCCGCCGTTCAATCTGAATGGGCGGTTTCCGGCGCCATCGCATGCCCGACGACAAGAAACTTGATCCATTCAAGCCCCAGCAGCCGCGCATACCCGGTGTGCCGGCGAGCGCGAGCCAGGCCAAGCCTGAGGGCTCCCCGCCACCGATGGGCGAACACATTCCCGGCCAGACGGAATCAGGAATCCGCAGATTATGGGTTCCACTGGTTGTGGCGGGCGTTCTGATCATTGTCATTGCCGCCTTCTTGCGTAGCCGCATATCGTCCCGCGAGTCGGACCAGGCAAGCCTCGCCCCGGCAGCGGTCACTCCGCCATCCCCCGCAGCCGCGCCGACGTCCAAGAACGTGGAGAACCTGCCTGTTGCGCCCGGAGAAGTGGCGACGACCGATGAATTGGCGAAGGCGTGGTCCGCAAGACGCTTCCTATTCCGCAATCAGGCAACGGGAGAGCTGACTCCGGCAATGGTGGTGCGCCTGCCGGGCGGCGAATATTGGGGATTTTCCTTGCGCGAGGCCTTCGGCACCTGCGACCTGGAATATGTGACGGATCTCGCGACGTTGCAGACCAATTACAATTTCAGCGCCGACCACCCCATGGTCGTGGACTCGTGCAACCACTCGGTTTTCGACCTGCTGCGCTATGGCACCACGCCGAGCGGAACGCTGGTTCGCGGCGAGATCGAGCAGGGCGGGGCTATACGGCCGCCCATCGCGATCGAGATTCGCGAAGAAGGAAATGAAATCCGCGCCGTTCGCATGGAGTAGAATAGCAAGGGGCCGGAGACAGCATTTCCCCGCAGCAGCGCATCGTAATTCAAGAAGGCCGTATCCTTCCGGCGCCAGGCTTTTCCAAGTGCGCCGGAGTTTGCGGGAATTAGGAGGACCACTCGGATGCGCAACAGTGCGGTTCTTTGGATCGCGGTGCTTGCCGTGACGCTCGCGGCAGGCTGCTCACGAAAGCCGGACGACGCGGCTCTCGTAACGAACATCAAGTCCCAGATGTTTTCCGACGCACAACTGAAGGATGCAAGCCTGCACGTGACTTCCGAGAACGGCGAGGTTACCTTGAGCGGAAGCGTGCCCAGCGACGCCGCGCACCTGGAAGCATATAAAATCGCCAACCAAACTCCGGGCGTCACAAAGGTAAACGATCAAATCGCGGTCGAGGAAGCGCCGGCTCCTGTAGCGCGAGCCGTGCCGGCTCACGCTCCTGCCCCGGCACGGAAACGTGAGCGCGAATCATCCCGCAAAACCGACAAAGCCCGCGCCAAAAAACATCGGCATGAATCTGAACCTGTGGAAACTGCGGAGAATGTACCGTCGCACGAGGAACAGGCGCCAATGCAGGAGCCCGTTTCTCCGGTAGTTGAGCAACCTGCGCCCGCTCCTGCTCCGCCGCCTCCTCCGCCTCCGCCGCAGCCCCGGCACGTGACGATTCCCTCCGGTTCCACGATGAGCATTCAAATGATTGACAGTGTTGATTCGTCCGTGAACCAAGCCGGAGAAATCTTTCACGCTTCGCTCGATGCACCGCTGGTTGTGGATGACGAAGTCGTTGTTCCGCGGGGCGCCGACGTGTATGTCCGACTCGTCAGCTCGTCCCAGGCCGGGCGCATGACCGGGAAGAGCGAGTTGCATTTGGAACTGATCAAGCTGGAATTTCGCGGTCAGTCTTACTCGCTGGTGAGCAGCACATATTCTCTCGCGGGAGGCTCGCGCGGCAAGGGCACGGCTGAAAAGGTGGGCGGCGGCGCGATTCTGGGCACGGTGCTCGGCGCGATTGCCGGCGGCGGAAAAGGAGCCGCGATCGGCGCGGGCGTGGGAGCCGCAGGCGGGGGAGTCTGGCAAGCCTCGACGAAGGGCAAGGAAGTGAGAATCCCGTCGGAGACGAAGCTGGATTTTCAGCTCGACCAGCCGGTAACGGTCACCGTGAGGCCGCGTACAGCTCCGACGAACTAGTCGCCTGGACGATGGCGCGGTTCTAAGCCCTCGTCTATTCAATTGTCAAAGAACAAGAGTGACCTTCCCTTTTTTCATCAGGGCAAGCCTTCGTCAGGATTAACCGGTGGCACAACTGCGAAAGTCAACTGCACACAGGCAGGAGTGCCCTTCCTTCGTCGGGGTAAAACTGTGCTACTCGAACCCGCGCGGAATGGCCGGGGCAGAGGGCGGTGAAGGCGAGGTCTCGTGATAGGGTAGTAGGCTCAGCAGAGACTGGCGCGAAGCCCATGAATACGAATATGCCATCCATTGTGATTGTCGGACGCCCCAACGTGGGGAAGTCCACGCTGTTTAACCGGCTCACCGGGACGCGGCGCTCCATCGTGACGAATGAGCCCGGGATTACGCGCGACCGAATATACGGCCGGGCGAACTGGGAAGGCCGGACGTTTGAGGTGGTGGATACGGGTGGAATCGTCCCCGAACAGAACGCCGGCATTCCGGGTGAAATTCTGCGGCAGGCGTACATGGCGATAGAAAAAGCCGCGCGCGTGGTGCAGGTGGTGGACGGACGCGTGGGGCCGACGGCGGTGGACGCGGAGCTTGCGCAACTGCTGCGGCGCGCGGGCAAGCCGCCCGTGCTGGCGGTGAACAAGGTGGATTCGCCGCAGCAGACGGAGCTTGCAGCGCAGTTTTACGAGCTGGGCGGAGAGGTGTTCCCGATTTCGGCGGAGCACGGCTTCGGGATTGACGATCTGCTGGATGCGCTCACGCAGGATTTTCCGAAGGGCGAGCAGGCGGAAGCGGAGCGGTTCGTCAATATCGCCATCATCGGCCGGCCGAACGTGGGCAAATCCACGCTGCTCAATCAATTGGCGAGAGCGGAGCGCGCCATCGTGTCACCCGAGCCGGGAACGACACGCGACGCGGTGGATACGGTGGTCGAGCGGCACGGCAAGAAGTACTGCTTCCTCGACACCGCGGGAATCCGGCGCATGGGCAAGACCAAGCTCGTGGCGGAAAAACTGAGTGTGATCATGGCGCGGCAGCACCTGGAACGCGCGGACGTGGCCGTGCTCTTGGTGGATGGGGCCGTGGGAGTCACGTCGCATGACGCCACCATCGCGAGCTACGCCGAGCAGTCGGGTCGGTCGGTGATCATCGCGGTGAACAAGTGGGATTTGGCGCTCGAAGCGGCGCGGGAAAAGGCGGAGCGAGAGAAACAACACGGCGGAAAGGGTGCGGGAGGGAATCCGGAAAAGCTGCTGGCGGACTACGAGCCGATGGTGCGGGGAAAACTGAAATTTCTCTCCTATGCGCCGGTGGTGTTTCTTTCCGCGCTTACGGGCGAGCGAATCGAGAAGCTCTTTACGCTGATTGACCGTGTGGCGGAAGCGCGCCAGCGGAGGATCTCCACCGGGGCGCTGAACCGCTGGCTTGCGAACGTGGACCTCGATCGCGGGACGTCGCCGGCGAGCCGCAAGGTGAAAATCTATTACGTGACGCAGGCCATGGTCGCGCCGCCGACGTTCGTCCTATTCACGAACCAGACGAAGCCTTTGCACTTCAGCTATCAGCGGTTTCTCGAAAACCGGCTGCGCGCCGCTTTCGATTTCACGGGCACGCCGATCCGGTTCACGCAGCGGCTGAAGAAGCGCGAGCGCCCTGAAGGCGAAAAACGCGAAATGCGCCCCGAAGGAAAGCGCGCGCCGCGCCACAGCGAAAAGCGCGGCAGCGAGAAGCATCGCGGCAAGCACAAGCGCCCCACCAAGAAGCGCGGCGGACGCTAGCAGCCGATTGATCGCCGTAAGTCATTCGTGATACGCAGGTACAGGAGGGAAATGATTGGTTCATGCGCGTAATCAACGCGTTCCCAAACAGGCTTTTTGATAAGAAGGCGGTATAAAACACTGAGGCCAACCTTTCGGTTGGCCTCGCACCCGGTTCCCGAAGGAGCCGGGGGGATGATTCCATTACATTATATCAAGCCTGATAGAAATCATAACATGACATAACATAATTAGATGCTTGGGAATCAATCGGTGTTTCTCCAATTTCTGGATACTGGTAAACTATTGAAACAAATATGGCTATTGTAAATGTTTACATTGACGGGTTTAATTTATACTACGGAGCGGTCAGAGACTCCCCGTATCGGTGGCTTGACCTCTCGGCTCTGTGCGCTCGGATGTTGCCTAACGATGCGATACAGACCATCCACTACTACACAGCAATTGTTAGCGGGCGACCGCACGATCCTCAACAACCTCTCAGGCAACAAATCTACTTGCGTGCCCTGCGAACAATTCCGAACCTCTCGATCAACTTCGGGAAATTCACGACTCATTCAAGGCGCATGGTTCTGACGGGAACGGATCCGCCACAAAAGGTGTGGGTGGATCGAACGGACGAAAAGGGGTCCGATGTAAATTTGGCAGCGCATCTCCTGGCCGACGCTTTTCAGAAGAGATTTGAGGTGGCAGTTCTTATTACGAACGATTCGGACCTTCTCGAGCCAGTCCGAATTGTGAGCCGCGAGTTAGGATATCCCGTGGGGATTCTAAATCCTCACCAATATCACAGTTGCTCTCTTAAGCCGCATGCCACGTTCATGAAACGAATCAGACAATCGGACTTGGCTGCGTGTCAATTCCCATCTCCTATGGCTGATAATAAGGGGCAGTTTCACAAGCCCTCTGGATGGTAGCTTCTTCGAACTGGAATCGTCGCGCGGAGAGGCGGCGAAGGGGTTGACACGGCGGGAAAACGGCTTAGGATACAAACAAAGACATGGCGAGTGCGGCGCAACCATCGCGTGAAGAGCCCGAGCAGAGCCTATTCCGCATCGGGGAAGTGAGCCGGCTGACGGCGACGAAGACCTTCGTCCTGCGCTACTGGGAGACGGAATTCCCCACGCTACAGCCGGTGAAAAGCCCGAGCGGCCAGAGGCTTTACCGGCGCGAGGACATCGAGACCGTATTCGAAATCAAGCGCCTGCTGTACGAGGAAGGCTTCACCATTCCCGGGGCGCGAAAGCATCTGGCGGAGCAGAATGGCGGCAACGGGAAACGGGTGGAGGAAGAGGCGGCGCGTCCGGCGAAGCCGGAACGCGGCTCGCGGGCACACCGCAAATTTCTGCTCGATCTGCACGAAGAACTCCTAGCTGTCTTGACCCTCCTCGAACGCGAATGATACGCTGAATAGGCTCAAACGGGAGCCGCAGCAGTCGGGACGTAGCGCAGCCTGGTAGCGCGCACGCTTGGGGTGCGTGAGGTCGCTGGTTCAAATCCAGTCGTCCCGACCACCTTCTCCTCCACGCGGCGGAGGGATTTCACCGATGGCGCCGCGCCCGCAGCGGAATCTTCATGCCCAATATTCTGATTACGAATGACGACGGGATTCACGCGCCGGGCCTGCGCGCGCTGGCCGAGTCGCTCGACGACCTCGGACGGATTACCATTGTGGCGCCCTCGGCGGAGCGCAGCGCGTCGGCGCAATCGCTGACGCTGCGCCAGCCCATCTACTGCGACGAGATCGCGGAGCGTGAATACGCCGTGGAGGGCACTCCCGCCGACGCCGTGATTCTCGCCTTTCACACGCTGCTCAAGGAAAAGCCGGACCTGGTGATTTCGGGAATCAATCGCGGCGGGAACCTGGGCGAGAACATCTATTACTCCGGGACGGTGGGCGCGGCAATGGAAGCGGCCATCAATCGCGTGCCGGCCGTGGCGGTTTCGGTGGCGTATCGCGGCAAGGAGAGGTTCGATTTTGGGCCCGCGGTGTGCTTTACGCGCGGTCTGGTGCCGCTGATCCTGAGGGAAGGCCTGCCCCCGGGCATGGTCCTCAACGTGAACGTGCCGCAGCCGTGGACCGGGGCAGTGCGCATCACGCGGCAGTCGTCGAAGATCACGCGCAACGTGTTGCGGCCCGGATCCGACCCGCGCGGGCGGCGCTACTACTGGCTGAGCGAGCAGGAGTTCACCGAAGAGATTGACGCGGACACCGACCATGCGGCCATTCGCGACAGGGCTGTTTCCATCACGCCGCTGGTGCTGGACCACACGCACGGGCCATCGCTCGAGCGGCTTTCGCACTGGGGCGGCCTGCTCGAGGAATCCTGTCGCATGCTTTCCGAAGAACCCAAAGACCGCTGAGGACTGTGCCCACGGTTCCCGGTGGAGTATGATTTGCGGACTGCGGACGGGCGCGTGCGCGCGCGGCCGGCTCCACGCGGGAAATTCGCGGAGAAAATCGTGAAGAATAGCGCCATCCTGCTCGTCAGCTGCCCCGACCAGAAGGGGCTGACCGCCTCGATCGCCGATTTTATTTTCAAGGCCAACGGGAATATCCTGCACGCCGACGAGCACCAGGACCACGAGCGAAACGTTTTCCTGATGCGCGTGGAATGGGACCTGGCGGGTTTCGCGATCGAGATGCGGGACTTCGCGAAGTCGTTCGAGCCTATCGCTGGCCGCTTCGGGATGAAGTGGCGCGTGGCGCTTTCCTCGGTGCGGCCCAAGGCGGCGATTTTCGTTTCGAAGTACGACCACTGCCTGGCGGACCTGCTCTACCGGCACCGCACCGGCGAGCTGGCGTGCGAGATTCCCCTGCTCATCAGCAATCATCCGGACGCGCAGCAGTGGGCGGATTTTTACGGCATTCCGCTGCACGTGATTCCCGTCACGGCGGAAACGAAGCGCGAGGCGGAGCGGCGCGAGCTCGAGCTGCTGCGGCAGAACGGCGTTGACCTGGTGGTGCTCGCGCGCTACATGCAGATTTTGTCGCCGGAATTCATCCGCGAGTTTTCGTCGTCGCACATCATCAATATCCACCACTCGTTTCTTCCGGCGTTCACGGGGGCGCGCCCGCACGAACGGGCGTTCGAGCGCGGCGTGAAGCTGATCGGGGCGTCGAGCCACTACGTGACGGAAATTCTCGACGACGGGCCCATCATCGAGCAGGACGTGGTGCGGATTTCGCATCGCGATACGCTGGAAGATTTGATCCAGAAGGGGCGCGACCTCGAGAAGGCCGTGCTCTCGCGCGCCGTGCGCTGGCACATCGAAAGCCGCATCCTGCTCTACGCGAACAAAACGGTGATTTTCGATTAGCGCCAAAGCGTCCATGCCGAAAAAAGCCGCCGCTGCCGCGAAAGCCGAGGAAGTAACCATCGAAGGGATTTTCGGCCCCGGCGGTCTGCTCGCGCGGGCGCATCCGGGATACGAGTTCCGTCCCTCGCAGCTCGAAATGGCCTGCGCCGCCGAAGAGGCCTTCGAAAAACGCCAGCACGCCGTGGTGGAAGCGGGCACGGGCACCGGAAAAACACTCGCGTACCTGATTCCCGCGATTCGCAGCGGGCGGCGCGTGGTGGTTTCCACCGCGACGAAATCGCTTCAGGAGCAGCTCTTCCGCAAGGACGTTCCCTTCCTGCAAAAACATTTTGCGCCGAATCTGAAGGCCGCGCTGATGAAGGGCCGCGCCAATTTTTTGTGCCGGGAGAAAGTCCACCAGATGGACGGCCAGGCCGCGTTCAAAGGAATTGACGAAGTGGACTGGTTCGCCCAGATCCGTGACTGGGAAAAGCTGACGGAAACCGGCGACCGCAGCGAGCTGGGCTTCCTTCCCGACGACGCCGAGCTGTGGAACCGCATCGACGCGCGCAGCGATCTGTGCACCGGGCAAAAGTGCGCGGAATTCCAGCGCTGCTTCATCACCGCGATGCACCAGCGCGCGCACGAAGCGGACCTGGTGATCGTGAACCATCATCTTTTTTTCGCCGACCTGGCGCTGCGGCAGGACGATTTCGGCTCGATCCTGCCGGAATATTCCGCCGTGGTATTCGACGAGGCGCACGAAATCGAGGACGTGGCCAGCGACTATTTCGGCCGGCGGCTTTCGAGCTACCGTTTCGAGGAGCTGGCGCGCGACACGGAAACCACCCTCCGCGTGCTGCGCATCGAGGCCGTTCCGCTGCGGAGGCATCTGGCGCGGGTGCGCGAGCGCGGGCGCAGCTTTTTCGAGAATTTTCCGGAGCGCGAGGGGCGCTATCCCTTCGGGCCCGCCGAAAGGGGGGCGTTTCTCGAGCAGAATCGCGAGGCGTACGGGGAGTTGTGCTCGGCGCTCAAGCGCGTGGAAGCGGAGCTTTCGTCGCTTACGCCGAAGCCCGAGGAGGTGCTCACGCTGGCGCGGCGCGCCGCGGATGTGCGCCGCGAGCTCGAGTTCCTGCTCGAAAGCCGGGAAAAAAGCTACGTCTATTGGTACGAGCGGCGCGGGCGGGGAGTTTTTCTGGCGGCGACGCCGATTGACGTGAGCCAAATCCTGCGCGAACAGCTTTTCGAGCGGTTCGATACCGTGCTGCTGACTTCCGCGACGCTCGCCGTCGGCGGCCGATTCGACTATTTGAAGCAGCGCCTCGGCGTGCTGCCGGCGAAAGAGCGCGTGCTCCCGCAGGAGTTCAATTTCCGCGAGCAAGCGCTGCTCTACATTCCCGGCGCGATTCCGGACGTGCGCGACGCTTCGTTTCCCGCAAGCGCCGCCGATCAGATCGCGCGACTGCTGGAAATCACGCAAGGCCGCGCCTTTTGCCTGTTCACCAGCTACGCGCAAATGAAGGATGTGCACGAGCGCGTCGCAGGGCGCGTGAGCTTTCCGCTGCTGCTGCAGGGGACGGCGCCGCGCACGGCGCTGCTCGAGCGTTTTCGGTCCACGCCGAACGCCGTGCTCTTCGCGACCTCGAGCTTTTGGCAGGGCGTGGACGTGCCTGGTGCGCAGCTTTCGTGCGTCATCATAGACAAGCTGCCGTTCGCCGTGCCGAGCGACCCGGTGGTGGCGGCGCGCGTGCGTGCGCTAGAGGAAGACGGCCGCAACGCCTTTGCCGAATATCAGGTGCCCGAAGCAGTGCTGGCGCTGAAGCAGGGATTCGGGCGGCTGATTCGCTCGAAGACGGACCGCGGCATCCTTGCGATTCTCGACAACCGCATCCGGCGGATGCAGTATGGTAGAATTTTTCTCGAGTCCCTGCCCGATTACACAACCACGCAGGACCTCGCCGAGGTCGCGCGCTTCATGGAAGGCCATCCGCAATAGCGAAAGCGAGCGGGCCGCGGCGCCCGGCGTTCGCGGACTCGAAGGACGGTGCATGTACGAAGTCAGCGTGGAAGAGACATTCGCCGCGGCGCATAACCTGCGCGGCTACCATGGAAAGTGCGAGAACCTGCACGGGCACAACTACCGCGTGCGCGTGACGCTGGCGGGCGCGGAACTGGATGAGGCCGGGCTGCTCTACGATTTTGTCCATCTGAAGGGCGCGATTCAGGGCGTGATTCGCGCGCTCGATCACCGATACTTGAATGAGATTCCGCCTTTCGACGCGCGGAACCCTTCGGCGGAAAATATCGCGCGCTACATCTGCGACGAAGTTTCCAGCCATCTTCCCGAGGCGCCGAATGGGGCGCGCATCGCAAGCATCACGGTGTGGGAGACGGACACGACTGCGGCCACCTACAGGCCGTAGCGCCGTGCGGCATCTTTTGGAGCGTTGGCGCCATGGTGATCACCGAAATTTTCAAATCCATTCAGGGGGAAGGCACGCGCGCGGGCTTGCCGTGCGTCTTCGTGCGTCTCACGGGCTGCAATCTTCGCTGCACCTGGTGCGACACGGCCTACGCCTTCCATGGCGGCACAAAATATTCGGTGGAGGAAGTTTTGCAGCGTGTGCGCGCGGTGGCGGGAGAGGGTGCCGGCAGGATTCCGCTCATCGAAATCACCGGCGGCGAGCCCCTGCTGCAACCGGAAACTCCCAAGCTGGCCGAAGAGCTTCTCGCGCAAGGCTCGACGGTGATGATCGAGACAAGCGGCGAGCGCTTCACCGGCCTTCTGCCGCGCGAGGTGGTGAAGATCGTGGACGTCAAGTGCCCCGATTCGGGTGAAGCGGATACGTTCGACATGGCAAATCTCGGCGTCGTGGACCATAAGGACGAAATCAAATTCGTGATTTCGAGCCGCCGCGATTACGAATTCGCGCGCGATTTTACGGGCCGCCACGGGCTCGCCGAGCGGGTGGGCCAGGTGCTCTATTCTCCCGTATTCCCGGACCCGGCGGGCAAATGGCCGGGCCTCGACGCGCGGGAACTTGCCGAATGGATTCTCGCCGACGGTTTGCCAGTGCGCCTGGGTTTGCAATTGCACAAATTCATCTGGGATCCGGCAATGAAGGGAGTTTGAGCGAGGGATGGCGGAAAAGCCCAAGGCTGTGGTGCTGCTGAGCGGAGGGATGGATTCCTGCGTCACGGCGGCGATCGCCAACCAGACGCACCACCTGGCCCTGCTGCACGCGAGTTACGGCCAGCGGACCGAGCAGCGCGAGCGGCGCTCGTTCGAAGCCATCGCCGATTTCTACGGCGTTCGCGAGCGGCTGGTGGTCCGGTTCGACGCCTTCGCGCAGATCGGCGGCTCGGCGCTCACAGACCGGGGCATCGCCGTTCCCAAATCGGGTGAAGCGCTCAAGCCCAGCGCCGGAATTCCCGTCACCTACGTTCCCTTCCGCAACGCGCATTTTCTCTCGGCGGCGGTGAGCTGGGCGGAAGTCATCGGCGCGACGGCGATTTTCATCGGCGCCGTGGCGGAAGACAGTTCGGGCTATCCGGATTGCCGGCCGGAATATTACCGCGCGTTCGCCGAGCTGATCCGGCAGGGGACGCGGCCGGAAACGCGGATCGAGATTCTCACGCCGGTGATCGCCATGCGCAAGAGCGAGATCGTGCGGCGCGGAGCGGAGCTTGGCGCGCCACTCGACCTCACCTGGTCGTGCTATCAATTCGAAGAGGAAGCTTGCGGCGCATGCGACAGTTGCCGGTTGCGTCTTAGGGCATTCACGGAAGCAGGATTGCGCGATCCTATCGCCTATCGGGCGGAAGTTGCGCGATAATGGATGCCAGCGTCCGGGTGCAGGAAAAGGAGACACTTACATGAAGCGATTGATTCCCATCTGTAGCGTTCTGGCCGCGGTCCTTTTTTTTGCCACGATTGCGGCGGCGCAGACCACATCCGTCAGCGGTCAAGTCTTGGGTCCTGACGGCACACCGTTCGTTGGCGTGGAGGTGATAATCCAGAGCACTGTAACGGGCATGAGCATAACCACGAAAACCGACAAACATGGGCTGTTCACGCAGGTGGGACTATATCCCGGTTCATACAAGATCACGGTGCACGATCCAACGGGCAAGATGCAGGACTATACCGTGGCACGCAAACTCCAGGGCGGAGCGGACAACGACACTTCCATCAATCTTAAGAAGGTTCTTGCAACCGCTTCCGTCAGCCCTGAGGCACAAAAGAAGCAACAGGAAGCAACCCTTAAGTTCACCGGCATGAAGGGGCACTTCGATGCCGGCATGGCAGCAATGAATGATGCCAAAGCGCTGCGGGCGCAGCTCGATACCGCGCCGGACGATCAGAAGGGCAAGATTCGGGGCAATCTAGCCTCCGATTACAATACCGCAATCACGGAATTCCAGCAGGCGCAGCAGGCAGATGATCCGAGTGACACGAAAAATCAAGCCGGGATCTTGAACCTCCTCGGCGAGGCCTACGATTACTCCGCGCAATATAGCAACGCCGTGGATGCATATCAAAAAGCAATCGTTTTCAACGCCACGGCCGGGATTTACGTGAATCTGAGCAGGGCGCAATCGCACCTTGCAACTTCGCAGACCGATCCGAAAGCCGTGGCCCAAGCCGTTGCCGATGCCAGCTCCAACTGCGACAAAGCCGCCGCACTCGACCCGACAACAGCCTCGGTTTGCTGGAGTACTCTTGGCGGCAACCTCTTCAACAAAGGCGATATGAAGGATGCGATTGTGCCGTTGCAGAAGGCGACTCAGGCGAATCCCAAGGACTCCGAGATGTGGTTCACGCTTGGCAGCGCGCTCGCCGCGACGGCCGAAACCAAGCAGCAGGGCAATCAGACAATCACAGTCTTCCCCCCCGGGACCGCCGATGCATTTCAAAAGTGCATTGATGCCGACCCCAGCGGCCCATACGCTTCACAGGCCAAGGACGTGCTCAATGAAATGGCTTCTCTGAACCCGAAATAACTTCTCTGACCGTCGGCGAAAAAACGTCGGTCTAGGATAAGAAGAGATAGCGGCGAAACAGCCGGTAGTAGGAGGTCTACTACCACTCTCTCCTCGACGCGGAATCAGCAAAGTGCTATGCTGCCGCGGGCGACGGAGAGGGGACTACCGGTGCCAGAAACGGAATCCGACCAAATCGGCACTCAACGCCGGCGAAGTGAGCGCGTTCAACTTTCGCTGCCCTTGCTCGTTCGCGGAATTGACCTTCTCGGGCAGCCTTTTGAAGAGCGCAGCTCCACGGTGGTCCTGAATCTGCACGGCTGCCGGTACTCATCGAAGCATCATCTCCCGAAAAATACGTGGGTTACACTGGAAGTGGCGCGTGGCGCCCATCGCCGTGCTGTGCGCGGGCGGGTCGCCTGGATTCAGCGCCCCCATTCCGTCCGCGAGATGTTCCAGATCGCGGTAGAGCTGGAAACCCCCATGAACATCTGGCACGTCGATCCTGCTCCCGCGGACTGGGCCTCCTCCGGCGTCTCGATCCATCCGCCGGACGCACCAGCGGCTGCTTCAGCGCCCGAAGCAAAGAGTATGACGGAAACATCCGAAGGCGAGCCGGTTCCAACCACGCTCACCAAATTTCTGGAAGGCTTGAGCAGCGGCGCCGTGAGCCCCTTTGCGGGAACTACGGAGCGAGTCTCACAAAAACCACCTATAGGGGCGGAAGCAATGACGGCGACTGTGGAGGAAACGGCTAAGCAGTGGCGCGAACGGCTCGAACGAGAGATGGAGGTCGCGCAGGCGCAATGGAATGAGCTTCTGCAATCGTCGCTCGATGGCAGCATCCAGCGGCTGGCGGAGCGATTGTCCGAGCGATCGCAGGAGGCGCTGCGCAACGCCGGGGAGAGCATGTCCGCGCAGCTCGTTGCGCTCCGCGAGCCTCTGGCGCAGGCCTCGGCGGAAGCGCGCGGCGCGCTCACAGCCGTGAAGCAGGAACTCGAGCAAGAGATGGGGGGCGCGCGGTCCGCCCTGGCGGAGATCGAGCAGTTGGCGAGCCGCATGAAGGATTACTCCGCGCAGCTCGAAGCCGCGAGCCACGATACGCTGAATGAGCTGCATCGCCGGCTGGAAAACATTCTGGAGACTCGCACCAAGGAGATGAACCAGCGCGCGGAAGCCATTGCCACGGAAGCGCCCGAGCGCCTGGCATCCACGCTCGATTCCCTGGGCCACCAAGTTTCAGAGCGCACCGTTGCGGATGTGGAATCGAGGCTCGCCCCGCACTTCGACCGCGTTTCCGGATTGCTGGGCGAGATGTCCGCGCGTGAAGCGCAGGCCGACGAGGGCCTGCGTCTGCAGCGCGAGCGCCTGCGCCAAATTCTCGAAAACAACCGGCGCGAAGCGGACGCGCAAATGGCCGCTTCGCTTGCGAGCCTCGGCGACAATTTTGAGATGGCCCGCATGGAAGCTCTCCAGAGATGCAATGGCGAGCTGGAATCGGGGATGGCGCGCGCTTCGCACGCAGCCGCTGAATCCATCAGCCGGGCCTCCGAATGGCTTCAGGAGGAGGCGCGGGCGCGCCTGCAAGTGCAAGTGGAACAGGCGCTCGCCGCCGGGGCAAGCGGCCTGGAAGAGAAAACCGGCGCGGTGGAGCAAAAATTCCGGGCGGAGCTTGATGAACATTCCTCCACGCGCCTCAAGCAGATTCGGCAAGAGCTCGATGGCGTCGCCGGCGAACTCGGCGGACGGACGCGCACGCAAATCTCCGAGGCCGCGGAAGCGGCAGCGGCCACATTCGGGCAGGTCCTCAGCGGGATTTCCGAGCGGGAAGCCCGCCAATTCACAGACGCCAGCCGCGGCACGCTCGAAGAGCGGACAGCGGAGCTCGAACGCTTTTCACGGGAATTGCAGGGGCGTATCGAGGCCAGCGCCGGCGAATCGCTCGAAAGCTTCCGCGCGCAAATCCATTCCCATCTCGAGGCAGGCATCGCGGAAGGGCGCGGCGCTCTGGCCGGCGAATTCGCCACGGCCATGGACATGCATCGCGCCGAACGCGAGGCGCAAGAGAAGGAATGGGCCGAGAACGTGGATCGCCTGAGCGCTGAAATCAAGGAAAAATATCAGGAGCGCTTCGAGACGGCCTGCGATTCCTGGATGGCTTCTTCGGTGCGCCGCCTCGACGAGCAGGGCCACGCGGCCGTGGAATCACTCGTGAACGAAACGGGCCGGGCGCTGCGCGATTCCTGCGCGATGATTTTCGGAGCATTGGCGGAGGCCCTCGGCGAGCGCGCGTCAACCCCCTCCGGGGTGGTCGCCTTCGCTCCCGCTGCGGGCCGGGAAGCCACGGAACCACCGCCGCCTCCCCGCAGTGAATCCGCTACCAACCAGATGAGCGCCTGACGGCTTATTTCTCTCCCACAATTTCACGCACGGAACCGGCCACGTGGGCGATCTGCTCCGCGGTCAAACTCGGGAACATCGGCAGGCTCAGCACGCGCTCGCAGGCGCGCTCCGAGTGCGGAAAAATCCCCGGCGGGTAGCCGAGGGAGGAATACGCGGGCTGCAGATGCACGGGCCGGGGATAGTGCACGGAAGTCTCGATCTCGCGCTCCCGGAGCTGCGCGATCACCGCGTTCCGATTGCTCACGTAGATGACGAACTGGTGGTACACGCATTCGTCGCGTGGATCGTCCACGGGTATTTCCAGCCGCGCGCCCGCGAGCAGCCGACGGTACTCCCGCGCGATTTCCTGCCGCCGTGCGGTCCAGGCATACAGGCGCCGCAATTTGATGCGCAGCACGGCGCCCTGATATCCCTGCATGCGGTAATTGAAGCCCACGAACTCGTGCTCATAGCGCGCCGTCTGGCCGTGGGAGCGGGCCGAGCGAGCGAAGTTGGCAATCTGGCCGTCGTCGGTGGTAAGAGCGCCCCCCTCGCCGCACGCGCCTAGATTTTTCGTCGGATAGAAGCTGAAGCCCCCCGCCTGCGCCAGCCCTCCCACGCGCCGTCCGCGGTAGCGCGCGCCGTGAGCCTGGGCTGCGTCTTCGAGGATGCGCACGTCGTGGCGCGCGGCGATCTCGCGGATCGCATCCATATCCGCGGGCCGGCCGTAGAGGTGAACCGGCATCATGGCGCGGGTTCGCGGCGTGATGGCTCGCTCAAGAAGCCGTGCATCGAGGTTGGCCGTCGCGGGGTCTATATCCACGAAAACGGGCACGGCGCCGCAATAGGTGATCGCCTCGGCGGCGGCAACGAATGTATTGGGGCTGGTGATGACCTCATGCCCCGGCTGGACGCCCAGCGCCAGCAAGCCCACGTGCAGCGCCGCCGTCCCCGAGCTGAGCGCGACGCAGTGCCGCGTGCCGCAGAAGTCCGCGAACTCGCGCTCGAAGGCTTCGACCTCTTCCCCCAGGACGTAGGCCGAATTTTCGCCCACACGGTCGAGCGCGGCCAGAATTTCGGCGCGCAGTTCCGTGTATTCCGCCTTCAAATCAACGACCGGCACTCTCATGCTGTGGTCCTCACTGGTGCGGAGAGAACTTTACTGTAGGGCAGCCCGTGGCGACAAGTCCACCGTCAAAGCCCGCGCGATTGCAGCGGCCTCCGGATACATGGATTGCTGTAGCCCGCAGCCCTGGCCCCGTAAGGGACCGGAATTTTTACTGGGCCTGGGGACATTTTACCCGCAACGCCGGATCGAAATCTAACCGTGTCAATGGTTTAAATTTGGTTCCTGGCGTGCCCTGCAGTATGGGGTCAGGGGAAGGAAAGCCGAGGATCCCTATAGGGGATTGAGGGCTGGGCCGGCTTCCTTCCCCGGGCCTATCTCCCCCCGCTAGCGACCCCTCTACCCCTCCTGAATTGCGGCGGGGGGTGTGCGCTGCTTCGACGCAAACTGCACGAAAACCTTCACTTAAAAAAGATTTCGGATGGGCCTTAAAGTCGGGGCCAAACTCGTGTAAATTCATAGGGAGTCATCCCGAAACCGAGTTGGGGCGTGGTCCAATTGGTAGGGCACCTCACTGTTAATGAGGACGGTGTTGGTTCGAGTCCAACCGCCCCAGCCAACTCTTCTGCCGGGAACTTCCCAGGCGCATCCCGCGCCGGCGTGCTCGCTAATCCTTGATGACGGGAAAGCCTGCTTCGGTCCAGCCGCGCCAGCCGCCGTCCATGGAAATCACGTTGCGGTAGCCCATCTTCTGGAGATTATCCGCCGCGAGCGCGGAGCGAAATCCGCCGCCGCAATAGAGAATGATGGCCGCGTCCTTATCGGGGATGGCCCTTTCGATGTCGCGCTCGATGATGCCTTTGCTCAGGTGAATCGCGCCGGGAACGTGGCCGCGCGCCCATTCGCTGTCCTCGCGCGTATCCACGAGAATTATTTTTTCGCTGGCGTCGAGCCTCTTCTTCGTTTCGCGGAAATTCTCTTCCCTGATCCGCTTCTTGGCGTCCTTCACCAGGTTCAGAAAACCTTCCGGGTGATCCATGGCTTCGCCTCCGTCGCCGTTTTCATTCGGAAAAACAGTAGCACGGGCCGTGCGCGGCGAAACACCTCATTTCATGTCGCGCCAGTTCGGTCCCACCTTCGTATCCACAAGTAAAGGCACGCGCAATTTGTGCGCCTCCTCCATCACTTCCTTCACCAGCTTCACCAGCCGGGAGATTTCCCCCTCCGGCGCCTCGAACAGCAATTCGTCGTGTACTTGCAGGATCATTTGCGATTCGAACCCGTCCGCCAGGCGCTTATCGAGTTCGATCATCGCGAGCTTGATGAGATCCGCCGCCGCGCCTTGCATCGGCGTGTTCATGGCCGTGCGCTCGGCGAAGCTGCGCAGATTCGGCTGCGGCGAATTGATTTCGGGAATCGGCCGCACGCGCCCGAAGAGCGTCCGCGTGAATCCAGTCTCGCGGACTTCGGCTACTTGCGCGTCGAGAAATTTCTTCACGCCGCTGTAGCGCTCGAAATACGCGGCGATGAATTTCGAGGCCTCCTTCGGCTCGATGCCCAGCTCCTGCGCCAAGCCGAAAGGGGAAAGTCCGTAGATCACGCCGAAGTTGATTACCTTCGCCGCGCGGCGGTGCTCGGGCGTCTGCGCAAAGGGCGCCGCGCCGAACACCTCCTGCGCCGTACGCGAATGGATGTCTTCACCCCTTTGAAACGCCTCCACCAGCACAGGGTCCTCGGAAAGATGCGCCAGGATGCGCAATTCCACCTGCGAATAATCGGCCGAGAGAAGCAGGCGGCCCGGCGGAGCCGCGAACGCGGCCCGGATTTCGCGGCCCAGTTCGGTGCGAACGGGAATGTTCTGCAGGTTGGGATTCGACGAGCTGAGCCGGCCTGTGGCCGTGCCGGTCTGGCTGAACCGCGTGTGCAGGCGCCCTGTGGCGGAATGAATCAGGCGCGGCAAGGCATCGGCGTAGGTGGATTTCAGTTTGGCAAGTTCGCGATATTCGAGGACTTTCTTGGGCAGATCGTGCAGCAGCGCCAATTCATCGAGCACTTCCGCGGCGGTGGAGCGCGCCTTGGCGCGGCTCCTGCGCGGCGGCTGCAAATTCAATTTGTCGAAGAGGACTTCGGCAAGCTGCTGCGGCGAGCCGATCTTGAACTCGAATCCGGCGAGCGCGTAAATGCTCTTTTCGAGCTTGGCGATTTCTTCCTGCGCCTTGGCGGAGATTACGCCCAGCTCCTTCGCGTCCACAAGAATGCCGGCAGCCTCCATGCGGGCCAGCACGGGCGCAAGCGGAAGGTCAATTGTTTCGTAAAGCGAAAGGAGGCCCTGCTTTTCGACTTCCGCGCGCAGCGCTGGCGCGAGGCGCAAGAGAAAATCGGCGCGCTCGCCCGCCGCTCCGGAAAGCGTGCCATTCAAATGCCGCAGCACGACTTCGGGGAACGCGTGGTTCGACGTCGTTGGCCGCAAAAGATAGGAATAGAGCATCGTGGCGTCGCGGATTCCGGAAATGACCTTCGCGCCACCCGGAGAGTCCGGAGCGGCCAGGAGATGAACCAGCTTGGGATCGTGGACGATTTTGCGCGGCTTCGAGTCGGCAAGCCATTCCTTCATCGCCCCGAGCGTCTTATTTTCAGCGTCGTTCGCAGCCGTGCGCGCCTCGCCCGGCTTCGCGGAAACTTCAATTCCGACCACTCGGCTCCCGAAGCCCTGCTCGTCCGGATCGTCGGAGTCGAGCGAGAGCCAGAGCGATGCATCCTGGCCGCGGGGAATCGAGCCGAGAAATTTTCGCAGCTCGGCGGGCGAATCGAGGGCTGCATAGTCCGTCGCGCGGGCTTCCGCGACAGGAGCGAATTCGCGCAGCAGGGAAGTGAAGCCCAGCTCGGCGTAGAGGCTCCGCAGCGCGGTTACGTCCGGCTCCCGAATTCGCAGTTCCTCGAGCGAAAGCGGCACGGGCGCGCTTGTGGGAATGGTGGCAAGCTGCTTGCTCAGCCTCACGAATTCGCCGTTTTTCTCCAGCGCCTCGCGGTAGCTCGCTCGCTTCACTTCGCCGGCGTGCTTCAGCGCTTCTTCGGCGCTGCCATACTGCTGAATCAATTGCCGCGCGCCCACTTCGCCGATGCCCGCCTTGCGCCGCTCGCCCGGGGCGGGCTTGTCGTTCGGATCGCGCGCTCCGGGGATGTTGTCGATCGAATCGCCCATCAGCGCCATCACGTCCGGCACTTTCCCCGGCGGAACGCCCATGATCTCCTCGACCTTCTGCTCGTCAATGACGAGATCATTCTTGGCGGGATTGAGCACGCGCACCCGCCCGCCGACAAGCTGCATCATGTCCTTGTCGCTCGTGACGATAAAGACGTCGAGATCCTGCTTCGTCGCCTGGTGCGCCAGCGTGCCGATTACGTCGTCCGCCTCATATCCGGGACATTCGAGAATGGCGAACCGCATGGCCTCGCAATAGCGGCGCACGAAGGGGAGTTGCACGCTGAGATCGGGCGGCATGGGCGGCCGCTGGGCTTTGTACGCCGCGAAAAGCTCGTCGCGAAACGTGGGCGCGGAGACGTCGAATACCACACCCACGTAGCCCGGCCGCAGCTCCTTGTGCTGGAGCAGCCGCCGCATCATGGTGGCGAAAAGATACGGCACCTTCGTGGGGATTCCCGCCGAGGTCTGCAAGCGGTCCATCGGAGCGTAAAAGGCGCGGAAGATGTAGCCCATCGCGTCAACCAGGAAGAGGCGTTTGGGGGTTGAATCGGGCATGTGGATTGGCTTCGCGCCGCCGGAAATTTTTCCCAATTGGCGAGCAGAGGGCGAGTATAGCAGACCAGGCGTGGTGTGGCCGGGCCGCTTCCGCTACAATCGCGGCACAATCGTCCGCGGAGAAATGAGACCGCGCGAGAGGAACTTTTTTCATGGGCCTTCCGCAGCGCTGGCGCGAAATCTGCTCGGGCTTCGAGCGCCCCTTCTGGATCGCCAACTTCACGGAAATCTTCGAGCGCCTGGCCTACTACGCCACGAGCGCGGTCATCGCCATTTACCTCAGCGAACAGCTTCATTTCTCAAGCGAGCTTACCGGGACGCTCCTGGGGATTGCCGGATTCGTCGTGTATGCGTTGCCGATCCTGGCCGGGACGCTGGCGGACCGCTTCGGTTTCCGCCGCGCCCTGATGTTCGCCTATCTCGTGCTGTCCGCCGGTTATTTCCTACTGGGATCGCTCGCCGCGCCGTGGATGGAGCCCCTCCGCGGAGCCATCGGCGATAAGTGGCTGGTCCTCACCCTCCTGCTGATTCCGGCGCTCGGGCCGGGGGTAGTGAAGCCGTGCGTCGCGGGAACCACGGCACGCGCCTCCGCCGAGAATGTCCGTTCCCTCGGCTACTCGATCTACTACACGCTCGTAAACATCGGCGGCGCGCTCGGCCCTCTGATGGCTTGGCTTGTCCGCAAGCGATTGGGCCTGGGCATTCCCGCCGTGTTTCGCACGGCCGCTTGCTGCGCGTTCCTGATGTTCTGGGTAACGCTTTTCTTCTATCGCGAACCGGGACAACCTGGCGAGGTACGGGTGGAAAGAATTTCGAGCGCGCTCAAGAATATCTTCGTCGTTTTAGGCAATCTGCGCTTCGTCGTCTTCCTTCTGATCTCTTCCGGCTTCTACGTGGTCTTCTGGCAGGTATGGATCACCATGCCGATTTTCATGCGCCGCTACGTGGATGCCAACGCGGACGTGGATCGCATTCTATCCATCGAAGCCCTCACCGTAATCTGCCTTCAAATTGTCATCACCTACGCCACACGCCGCATGGCCGCCGTGCGCGCCATCGCGCTGGGTTTCCTAATCTCGGGGCTTTCCTGGATCCTTCTCGCCGTACATCCGGCCATGTCCACGCTCGCGGCGTTGCTGGTCGTGCTGGCCCTGGGCGAAATCACGCAAGCTGGGCGCTACTATGAGTATTGCTCCCGCCTCGCGCCGCCCGCCCAGCAGGGACTCTACATGGGCTACGCCTTTCTTCCCATCGCCATCGGCTACGCTATCGGAGGGCCGCTGGGCGGGTACCTGCTGCATGAGTTCGGCAGCGTGCTCATGCGTCCTGCCCGCATGTGGTGGGTGATTGCCGCCATCGGAGTTATTACGGCGATCCTCATGTGGCTTTACGACAGGATTGTGAAGCCGCAAGCGGCGGGCGCCTCCTAGCACAACGAGCGACAGGCGCCTTGCCCGGCCTTTAGGGGATCGGAGCTTTAGCTTCGACATAAGTTACGGAGAATGAAAGGGGCTTTAGCCCCTGACGCTCGCGAGCGCCTGCTCGGTCGAAATCAGCCGCACGCCGCGCGCCTGCAATTCCTCGAGCGTTCGCCGGCCCGCCTTCGGATCGAGCGCGGCAATCGCATCTTCCACCACCGCGACCTTGCGCCCGCGTTCGGCAAGCCCCTTCGCAGCGAGCCCCACGCAGTATTCCGTCGCGACGCCGAACACCACATATTCCGCGCCCCCGCCCAACTGCTCGACCAGCCGCTCGACGAGCGCCCCGGCGTGAGGATTATCGAACACGTCGAGCGTCTGCTTTTCGATTACGGCCTGCTCGCGGTTCAGAACATCCTCCGGCAACTGAAACGACGCGTCGTTCGGAATACGCAGCGCATTCTCCGTCATCCCTTCCGCAAGAATTCGCGCGCCTAGAGTTCCACGAATGCAGTGCCGTGGGAATTTCTCGAATTCCGGATCGTTCGCCGTATGCGCGTCGCAGCTCGACACCAAGAACACGCGCCCCTCGCGCGCCGCCTCCGCCAGCCGCCCGATATTCGGAATGATTTTTTCGGCGCCGGGAACGTACAGCTTTCCTCCCGGCAGCATGAAATCCACCTGCGCATCCACTTCCCAGAAAATAATTTTCCGCGGAGCCATTTTTCCACCCCCGGCTTTCCCGCCGCCGCTCTATTTTACGGCCGTGTGCCGCACGCGCTGGCGCACCTGATCGAGCATAGTTTCCAGCCTCTTGCTGTATCGCACGGGATAAACCGCCGCGCGCCCAATCTGCCGGTAGCGCCGCGGCAGCCGCGCAATGCCCGCCGCGCACCGCTCGCCCAGCGCGCCGAGCGATTCCGCCGGAGCCACCCGCCGCCCGCCGCGCATCACTTCCACGAGCAGCGCTTCGGCGCCGTTTGCCGGCTCGTCCTCGAGCGCCACTTTATCGTACGCAAATTCCCCGCCCGCGCGCGAGTGGCGATACACCTGCTTGCGCCCCGGATACGTCACCTTCGCCTGGCTGAATTTCGCCGCCTCGCGCACTTTTCCGCCGCGCTCCACTTCCACCAGCTTGTAAATCAGGCTCAGTTGCGGCGCGTCTCCCGGCGTGGCCAGCGCGGCCCCCACGCCGAAGGCGTCAATCTTCGCGCCACGCGACGCAAGCTTCGCAATTTTGTACTCGTCGAGATCACCCGACGCGAACACCTTCACGTCCTTCCATCCGGCGCGGTCGAGTTCGCGCCGCACCCAGCGGCTGTCCCGGGCGACGTCGCCGCTATCCAGCCGCACGCCCGCCGGCTTCCGGCCCATGGCGATGATCTCCCCGACGGCGTTGCGCACACTGTATGTGTCGAGCAACAGCACGGAATCCTCGGGAAACGCCGCCAGAAAATTCCGGAACGCTTCCGCTTCCTCCTCGTGCGCCATCACCCAGGAGTGCGCCTGCGTGCCGTAAATTTTCATCCCCAGCTGCTGCCCGGCCAGCACGTTCGACGTCCCCTCGCATCCGCCGATCGCCGCCGCGCGCGCGCTCCAAATTCCCGCCTGGCTTCCGTGCGCGCGCCGCGCTCCGAAATCCACAATGGGGCGCCCCGCCGCCGCGGACACCACGCGCGCCGCCTTGCTCGCGATCATGGTCTGATAGCCCAGCGCTGCGAGCAGATACGTCTCCATGATCTGCGCTTCGATAATCGGCGCGGTGACGCGCAGCATGGGCTCGCCCGGAAACAGCAGCGTTCCTTCGGGCACGGCCCACACGTCGCCGCTGAACCGGAATTTCGCGAGGTAGCTGAAAAATTCGTCGCGGATGCCGCGGAATACGCTCAGCTCGCGCAAATAGGCGATTTCGTCGGCGGTAAAGGTGACGTTTTCGAGGAAGTCGAGCGCGGGGTCGAGCCCGGCAGCCACAAGATAATTTCGATGCGGGGGCAGGTGCCTGGCGAACACCTCAAACGTGGCGCGCGCGTCGAAGCGGGTCTGCCAGTAGCCCGCCGCCATCGTCAGTTCGTACAGATCGGTAAGGAGGCCCGAATATTCACGCATAACGGCCTGCTATTCTCGACGCCGTTCCGCCATGGCCATGCCGTCGCGCGAGTCCGCTTGGGGGAATGGCGCGGCTGCGGCTGCGCGCAATGCAAGTTACGCCCCGCGCCGGAGCTCTCTCCGTGTGCCGCAGCGGCCGGCGCATGAAAACACAAACCCCCAGGCCTGCGTCGCATTCTGCGGGACCGGCCATGCCTGGGGGTTTGTGCCGCGAAGCTCTGCGTTCGATCGCGCTACTTCAATATGGCGTCTTTGAACGCCTTTGCCGCGCGCAACCGCACCACCGTCTTCGCCTTGATCTTGATCGCTTCGCCCGTCGCGGGATTGCGGCCCATGCGCGCCTTGCGATGCGCCTTCACCGCGCGCCCGATGCCGGGGATTACGAATTTCCCTGCGCTCTTGGCTTCCTTCACCGCCAGCTTGAACAGCTCCTCGAAGAAAGACGCCACCTGCTTCTTCGATACCGGCTTTTCGGGAGTGCTCACCTTCTCCGCCATGTGCGCAATAATCTTTGATTTGCTCAAGGGAGTTGCCATCGAATTTCTCTCGCCTCCTCAGGTTGTGATTGCTTGGGGCCCCGGTGTCCGGGATACCGCGGGGAACTATAGCCGTCCCGCCCGGTGAACGCAAGTGAAAACGCCAAAAAAGCCCGGTAAATCGGGACTTTCCCGGTTTCGCTCCGACTCCCATTTCGGCACTTACTGCATGTCCGCCAATCCTGCGTAGAAGAGCGCCACGGATTTGATCCCGCCAAAATAATTTTCGAGCGCGATGTGCTCGTCCGGCGCGTGCGCGTTTTCATCGGGCAGCCCAAACCCCATCAGCACGCACGGAATTTTAAACGTGTCGTGCATCTGCGTCACGAACGGAATCGAGCCGCCCTCGCGAATAAACACGGCGCGCTTCCCGAACCCCGCTTCCAGCGCCTGGATAGCCTTCTGAAAAATCGGGTGCGTGTATGCCGCCACCCACGGCTTGCCCGTGCTCAATACTTCGAATTTCGCCGTGACCGTCTTCGGCAGCAGCTTGCCGATTTGCCGCTCGACGAGCTTCGCAACCTTCGTCGGGTCCTGGTTGGGGACCAGCCGTGTGGAAAATTTCGCGTAGGCCTTCGACGGAATCACCGTCTTCGCGCCCTCGCCCGTGTATCCGCCCCAAATGCCGTTCAGCTCGAGCGTCGGCCGCGTCCAAAGCTGCTCGATGATCGTGTACCCCTTCTCGCCGCCCAGGCCCGGCGCGCCCACCGTCGCGCGAAATTCCTTTTCCTTCCAGGGCAGCGACGCGAGCGCCTTGCGCTCCTCTCGCGAGAGCGCGGCCACGTCGGCGTAGAACCCCGGTATCGCCACCTGGAAATTCTTGTCGTGCAGCTTGGCAATCGTTTCCGCCAGGATGGTGATGGGATTCGGCGCCGCCCCGCCGAAAACGCCCGAGTGCAGGTCCTGCCTCGGCCCCGTGATTTCGATCTGATAATAATTCAGGCCACGCAGCCCGTAGGTGATCGAAGGCGCGCCCTTCGCCAGCATGGACGTGTCCGAGACCACGAGCGCGTCCGCCTTCAGCCGTTCGCGGTTTCCGCGCACGAATTCCCACAGGTTCACGCTTCCCACTTCCTCTTCGCCCTCGATCATCACCTTCACGTTGATGGGCAGCTGCCCAAGAGTCTTTCGCAGCGCTTCGAGCGCCTTGATGTGGATGTGCACCTGGCCTTTGTCGTCCGCCGAGCCGCGCGCGAAAAGATTGCCGTCGCGCACCGTGGGCTCGAATGCCGCGCTCGTCCACAAATCCAGAGGCTCGGCCGGCTGCACGTCGTAGTGCCCGTAGAAGAGAATGGTCGGCTTTCCCTTGGCGCCTAGCGATTCGCCGTAAACCAGCGGATGCATGTTCGTCGGCGTGATGGTCACATTTTCCAGGCCCGCCCCGCGCAGCTGTTCGGCCACCCAGCGCGCGGCCCGCTCGATATCCGGCTTGTGCTCGCTCTGCGCGCTCACGCTCGGTATGCGCAGAAACTCCACGAGCTCCTTCAGATGTTCGTCCCGCCTGGATTCAATGTATTCGATCAGTTCCACTCAAATCTCCTGGGGTAAGGAAGGGTCAGGTGCACGCCTTACTCTTTCCTTCGTTTGTTGCGGGCGACACCCAGAGCCATCTTATCAGGTGAATTGCTATGGCAGGGCGTCGCCTTTCGCAAAATCCGGCGATGCCACCCTATGGCGCGAACATTCGCTGCTTAAAGCCGGAAGCGGAGCCGGCAAAACACAAATAAGAAAATCTATTCCGTGCTGCAAAACCAAAACAAAAGCGAACCTACACTCCCGACCATGACTACCACTTTGGGCACGCTTCGATTTCGCGCCGTTGACTCCGAACCGCGTGCACTGCACGATAGTCCCTGGCGCCATGACCACCACTTTCACCAGTACCCCGCGGCGAAGTTCACGCGTCTTCACGCGCATCCTCGTGAGCGCGAAAGGCAAGAATTCCCAGGGCCGCAATTTCCGCGAGAACAGCGAAACCATTGTCATCAACGCCCACGGCGGCCTGCTCTATCTTCAAGCTTCGCTCGAACTGGGTGCCCAGCTCGTCCTCGCCAATCCGATCACCGAAGAGGACCAGGAATGCCGCGTCGTCTATGTGGGTGACACCTGCGAAAAAGGCACGCGCATCGGTGTCGAATTCCTCTCTCCCGCCCCTCACTTCTGGGGCGTCGAATTTGCCCAGCCGGATTGGACCGCCCGCCCTTCTCCTCCCCAGCCCCTCCACTAAAGAGCGCTTTCTTTGCCATCGTAGCGAGAGCATTGCAATGGCGGAGCCTGCAAAACACACCCCTAAGAGGCAATTAAGTTGAAATTGCCTTAACTCAATGAAATTGAACAATGGGAACCTATTCTAATCGCAACAAAATGAGGGCGGGAGTCCGCAAGCAAAAATCAGCCCGATGTAACGCCTGAAGGGGTTTCACGAATCACGAGTCACGGATCACGAGTCACTCGCCACTGAATCCTAATCCCCGGCGCGGGCTTCGAGCGGTCGCCGCCCCACGATCCGCCCGGCGACAATCGTAGCCACGGGCCCGCCGCGAAACTCGCGGCCGTCGAACGGCGTATTCCGCGACTTGCTTGCGGACTCGGCGGCGCGAAACGTCCACTTGAGGTCGGTTGAAAATATCGTTAGGTCGGCCGGCTCTCCCGCCGCGATTTTCCGCTCCATGCTGAGCACGCGCGCCGGCCCGGTGGTAAAAAGCTCCACGAGCCGCATGAGCGGGATTCGCCCGCTGTGCACCAGCTCGCTGAGCCCCAGTGCCAGCGCCGTCTCGAATCCAATGATGCCGAAGGGCGCGCGATCGAATTCCACGTCCTTGCTTCCCGGATGGTGCGGCGCGTGATCGGTGGCGATGGCGTCCACGCTGCCATCGGCCAGGCCTTCAATAAGCGCGTCCCGGTCCGCGCGCGATGCTAGCGGCGGATTCATTTTGTAATTCGGGTCGTAGCGCACATCCTCATCAATCAGCGTGAAGTGGTGCGGCGTCACCTCGCACGTCACATGCAAGCCGCGCCGCTTCGCCGCGCGCACGTGTTCGAGCGAACCTCGCGTGGACATGTGCGCGATGTGCAGGTGCGCTCCCGTGAGCGCGGCCACTTCCACGTCGCGCCCCGCGCAGATGGATTCCGATTCCGCCGGAATGCCTTTTAGTCCCAGCCGCACCGATTGCGGCCCCTCCCGCATCACGCCGCCCGCGGCCAGCGATGCATCCTCGCAGTGCTCAATCACCGGAAGCCCCAGCGCGTTGCAATAATCCATCACCTGGCGCACCAGCCGCGCCGTCGCGATGGGCCTGCCGTCGTCGCTCACCGCGACGATCCCGGCGTCCTTCATCGCGCGAATCTCCGCCAGCGCCTCGCCCTTGCTTCCAACCGACGCCGCGCCAATCGGCCACACGCGCGCGCTGGCCGCCGCCGCAGCGCGCTCCACGATGCCGCTCGTCACCGACGCCGTGTCGTTCACCGGCTGCGTGTTGGGCATGCAGCATACGGCCGTGAATCCGCCGCGCACCGCCGCGCGCGTTCCGGTGACGATCGTCTCCGATAGTTCCTGCCCAGGCTCGCGCAGATGGCAGTGCAGGTCAATGAAGCCGGGCGCCACGATCAATCCCTTTGCGTCGAAGACCTCCGCATCCGGCGCCGAAAGATTCGCGCCGACTTTCGAGATGCGCTCGCCATCAAGCAGAATATCCAGCGACGCATCGGTTTTGCTCGCGGGATCGAGCACGCGGCCATTTTTAATCAGCAGCATTCGATCGTTCCTTTGCAGGGTGCGGAGCGTCCACCGGCGCCCCGCCCGTAAGATGATAGAGAAGGGCCATGCGCACGGCCAGACCGTTCGTCACCTGTTCGAGCACTCCGCACTGCGGCCCATCGGCCACCGCGGGGTCAATCTCCAGGCCGCGAATCATCGGCCCGGGATGCAGCACCAGGGCATCGGGTTGCGCGAGACGCAGCCTCTCCGCCGTCAGTTGGTAGCCCAGGATATATTCTTCCGCCGCCAGGGCCGGCTCGTGAATGCGCTCCGTCTGCACGCGCAGCACGATAATCACGTCGGCTCCATCGAGCGCCTCTTCGATCCGCGGCACCCGCCGCGTCCCCGGCGCCAGGGCTTCAAGTTCCTGGGGCATCCACATTGCCGGCCCGCAGAGCGTAATCTTCGCGCCAAACTTCCCCAGCAGGTGCATGTTCGACCGCGCCACGCGGCTGTGCAGGATATCTCCCAAAATCGTCACGTTCCAGTCTTCCAGTTTCCCCTTGCGGTCGCGGATCGTCAGCGCGTCGAGCAGCGCCTGCGTGGGGTGCTCGTGCATCCCGTCGCCCGCGTTGATTACCGGCACGCCCAGCCGCTCGGCCACGAATTCGGGCGCGCCCGACGAGCTGTGCCGAATCACGATCCCGTCGGGCCGCATGGCTTCGAGCGTGCGCACCGTGTCAATCAGCGATTCGCCCTTCTTCAGGCTCGACGACTCCGCTTGCAGATTCATCGTATCCGCGCCCAGCCGCGCCGCGGCCGTGGCAAAGCTGATCCGCGTGCGCGTGGAAGCCTCGAAAAACGCCAGCGCTACCGTCTTTCCGCGCAGCGTGGCCAGTTTTTTCAGGGGATGACGCTGGAATTCCTGGAAGGGCTTCGATTGGTCCAGAATAAAAAGAATTTGCTCAGGGCTGAGGGTCTCGATCGCGAGCACGTGTTGCAGGCGCTGGAGCACTGTTTCCCTTTGAGTTGCTGCCTCCGAGAGCGCCGGCGAAAATTCAGGCGACGCGATCCACCAGCATCACCCGCTCCTCGCCGTCAATTTCCCGAAGGCGAACCTCCACGATTTCCGTATCGCTTGTCTCGACCTTCCTGCCCACGAAGGCCGCCTCGACCGGCAGTTCGCGGTGCCCGCGGTCGATCAGGACGCACAGCCGGATCCGCCGTGGCCGCCCCAGATCGAAAAGGCCGTTCATCGCCGCCCGCGCCGTCCGCCCTGTGTACAGCACATCATCCACCACCACAAGGTCGCGGTCGTCCACCGGAAAGGCAATCTCGGTGGACTGCACCACCGGCTGCGCACCGATCGTCGAGAGATCGTCGCGGTACAGCGTGATATCCAGCGTCCCCACCGGGACCTCTGCTCGCGCTGTGTCCCCGATAATCTTTGCCAGGCGCTCGGAGAGCGGCCCCCCCCGACGGCGCACTCCAATTAATGCAAGGTCTTTCGTCCCGCCGCTTTTTTCGACGATTTCGTGGGCCAGTCTTTGGAGCGTCCGGCCAATCTCTTCGGCCGAAAGAAGCTGCCTTTTTTCGACGACGCGCATCGGCTGCCTCATCCTAGCACAGACAGCGGTCAATTCGCAGCCGCCGAATCGGTGCGTATTGCCTTAAATCGAGCGAAACGTATTGTGCAGTCATTCTGAGCGGAGTCCCGCGTTCTTGGTTTTCCCGCCGCCTTTTGGCGGGCGCGGGACGCAGTCGAAGAATCCCTCTTTCTGCTGTGTAAGACTGCAAATTGGGACATTGCCAAGTTGCCGCCGAATCGCTTGACCCGTATGGTACACTTTAGCTCGTTGAGTTCACCCGAGCCGGGGCGCATCCGAGAACGGCCGTCGGGGGTCGACCTCCGAGTCACAGTCGGTACCCTTTCCCTCAAAAACCCTATTATTGCCGCCAGCGGCACCTTCGGCTACGGCCTCGAGTTTGCACACCTGGTTGACCTGAACCGCCTCGGCGGGATTGCCATAAAGGGCCTTTCCATTGAGCCGATGGCTGGTGCCCCGGCCCCGCGCCTGTGCGACACCCCCAGCGGCATGGTCAACGCCATCGGCCTGCAAAACATCGGCGTCCGTGCCTTTGTGGCCGAAAAGCTCCCCCAGCTTTGGCAGTACGACACCGCAATTATTGCTAACGTCTTTGGCTACAGCATTTCTGAATACATAGAGGTCATCCGGGTCCTCGAAGGCGCCCAAGGCGTGGCAGCCTACGAACTCAATATCTCCTGCCCCAACGTCGAGAAGGGGGGGATCGAATACAGTACCGACCCGGTACTTACAGCTGAGGTGGTCCGCGCGGCTAGAAAGGCTGCAAGCCGGCCATTGTGGGTCAAGCTTTCACCAAATGTTGGACACATTGGACTTACAGCAAAAGTGTGCGAATCCGAAGGCGCGGATGCCGTCGTCATAGCCAACACGTACCCGGCAATGTATATAGACGCACACACTCGCAGGTCACGTCTGGGTAGTACGACCGGTGGATTGTCCGGCGCGGCCATAAAACCTATAACACTCAGGCTGGTCTATGAGGCCAGTCGGGTAATTAATATCCCGATCTTAGGTCTCGGCGGTATTGAGAAACCCTCCGATGTGGCTGAGTATCTAATCGGAGGAGCCTCGGCAGTCGAGGTAGGCACTGCCCACTTCGAGGACCCGCGGGCTTCGGAGAGATTAGTAGGGGCCCTCGAGTTGTGGTGCAATGAAGAGAAAGTCAGTAAAATCAGTGACTTGCGAGGTACTTTGGAGGCATAAAGAGCTTGCCTCCGAAGTCCTCAAAAATGTACAATATGCTGATTCAAAAAAGGTTAGGTGAAAATGAGAGCTAAGTTATTTGTAGTCCTGGAGACGGTGTTTTTAGGATTGGGTCTGCTCGTCTTGGTCCCGTCGATTAATCCCACATCGGCTGGCAGGGTGAGCAACCCCCCTCTAACGGCAAGCCTCCTGCAGCCCTCCTCTAAAGCCAATTCGAACCCCTCCGGCCAGCCCAAACCGCTGGCAGTCTGGGAGTGTACTTCAAGCTGGTATGGTGAAGATTTCGACGGTCAGACCACCGCAAACGGTGAGACTTACGACATGAATGCCATCACGGCCGCTCACCCGACCCTGCCGCTGGGGTCCATCGTCCGGGTCGTTAATACACGGAATCATCGCAGCCAGGTGGTCCGTATCAATGACCGCGGTCCCTACGTTGAGGGCCGCGAACTCGATGTCTCCTACGAAGTTGCACGGAGACTAGGCTTTGACCAGCGCGGCGTGACAAAAGTCCGCATGGAGCTTCTTGAGGTGCCCTCACGTCCCGCCTCGGTTCATCACAACTGATCGTCGCCCTGGATGTTGACCGCCTGGGGCCGGCCTGCGCCTTGGCGCGCCAACTTCGTGGCGTGGCCGGCCTTCTCAAGGTCGGCAGTCAGCTCTTTACGGCGGAGGGGTCGCGCGCCGTTGAAAGGCTTGCGGCCCTCGGTTTTGGGATATTCCTCGACCTGAAGTTTCACGATATCCCGAATACTGTGGCCGGGGCGGTTGCCGCCGCTGCCGGCCTGCCCAAAGTCCGGCTGCTCACGATTCACGCCTCGGGTGGTCTCAAAATGATGCAAGCTGCGCGAGAAGCGGCTGGCGGCGGGAAGAACCGCCCCGCCCTTCTCGGCGTGACAATCCTGACTAGTCTGGACGCCCCGGCCCTCCGGCGCGTAGGGTTTGCGGGCTCGCCGCAATCACGCGCCCTCGCACTCGCTCGCCTGGCGAAAACGGCTGGACTCGACGGAGTGGTTGCCTCGGCGCACGAGGTCCGCGCGATTCGCCGCGCCTGCGGCCCGAAATTCATCATCGTAGTCCCCGGCGTGCGGCCGTCGAGCGCCTTTCAAAATGACCAGGCGCGCGTAGCAACTCCATCCGACGCCATTCGCGCCGGAGCCGACTACCTCGTCGTCGGACGCCCCATCACCCAAGCCTCCCATCCGCGCCGCGCCGCCCTCGAAATTATTGAGGAAATTGCATCAGCGCAGCGCCGCCCACGTTAACACTCTCTCCAAGTAAGATATGGTGTGAATTCTTCGACGGAGTGCATGTAACGCGCCCCGCCGGAACGAGCGTGCTATACTTACGTAGTTCGATCTCGTAAAAGTTAGGGTGGGCCCGGTTTCGACGAATCCGGGCGCGAAAGGCAGGTGCCCTATGTGGGACAGTCCCATGCATTTGCTGATCATCGCGATCGTCATCCTCGTTCTCTTCGGAGGCCGCAAGATTCCTGAGGTGATGCGGGGCCTCGGGCAGGGCGTCCGTGAATTCAAGGAAGGCATGCGCGGCGATCAGCCGGCTCAGTCAAACCAGTCAAATCAACCGAATCAGCCGGTGAATCCGCCGGCCTCCACTTCGACCGAAGAGAAAAAGTAGCGGCTCGGAGTTTCCGGCAATCGGGCGACGCGATTTTCACGCGCCCGCCGTTCGTTCCGATTCGATTGTTCGCACGAGAGACCACACCCTCGAAAGCGGCAGCCCCATCACGTTGAAGTAGCAGCCTTCGATCTCCCGCACGAATTTGCCGCCGATTCCCTGAATCCCGTAGGCGCCCGCCTTGTCGAATGGCTCGCCTGTGGCGATGTAATCGTCAATGTCGTGATTCGCGAGTTCGAGGAACGTCACTCGCGTGGTTTCCACGTGCAGCGCTGAAAAACCTTCTGGCACGCGAAGCACGGCCACGCCCGTGAGGACTTCGTGCGTCCTGCCGCTCAATAACCGGAGCATTCTTTTCGCGTCCTCGACGCCACTGGGCTTGCCGAGAAGCTCTCCCGCAACAGCCACCGCGGTGTCCGCGCCGATAATGATTGCCTGTGTGTGATTCCGCGCCGCGTGGTCTGCAACAAGGCGGGCCTTCGCATCGGCAAGCCGGCGGACGTAATCTTCGGGGCTTTCACCCGGGAGCGGAGTTTCATCCACGTGCGCCGGATGGACATCGAATTCGAATCCCGCATTGCGCAGAATTTCAGCGCGCCGGGGTGAAGCCGATGCCAGGATGAGTTTCATGCGTTTTTCGAGATTCAGCGGATGCGCCGCGCGCGCCGAAAGGCATCCCAGGCAAACACCGCCATCATCGCGGCATAGACGATGGCAAAGCCCATGAGCCACAGGGCCAGGCCGTGTTTCCACTGCCGCCACGCGGCCCATGCGCCGTACGCCGCGAAAATCCCGAAGAACACCCCCGTGGATTCGTGGAAGAGTTGCCGCGCGGCGCGCCACAGCGCGCGCAGGGTTACCTTCGCGGAGCGCCACATCACCGCAAGCAGGCTTGCCGACATGCCCCCGATTTTAGTACATCCCGCTTCTCCCCGTCCTCTCCAGCCGCGCGCGCCGCGATCATCGCCGCGAGCCGCCCTGCCATAAGTACCTTCTCAGTTAACGATAGACGATTTGTTACCTCCATTCTATACTCCACAGATGATCCCGAACGCGGACCTCCTCTCAGCCCTGCGGCGCTACTGGGGATACGATTCCTTTCGCCCCCTGCAGGAGCGCATTGTGCGAAGCCTGCTGGAGGGCCGCGATACGTGCGTGGTCATGCCCACCGGCGGCGGCAAATCGCTTTGCTACCAACTGCCGGCGGCAATGTTACCCGCGCAAACCGTGATCGTGGTTTCGCCCCTGATCGCCTTGATGCAGGACCAGGCAGCGCAGCTTGCGCAGATGGGAATTCCCGCCGCTCTGCTCAATAGTTCGCTCTCAGAAAAGCAGCAATCCCTGGTCGTGAAGAAAGCATGCGAAGGTGAATACCGCCTGCTCTATCTTTCGCCGGAGCGGCTGGCGCGTCAGGATACGATTGACTGGCTCAAGCGCGTCCCGGTTTCGCTCTTCGCCATTGACGAAGCGCACTGCATTTCGGAATGGGGACACGAGTTTCGCCCCGACTACCGCCAGTTGAATCGCCTGCGCACCCATTTTCCCAAGAGTCCCATCGCGGCGTTCACCGCCAGCGCCACGCGCCGCGTGCGTCACGACATCATTGAACAGCTCCAGCTCCGCAATCCCGATAAATACATCGCTAGCTTTTACCGCCGCAATCTCCGCTATATCGTCCGGCAATGCGGCGCGGAGGAGCAGGCCGATCTTCTGGTCAGGGCGCTGCGGCGCCATTCCGGCTCGAGCGTAATCGTCTATGCGCCCACGATCGCCCGCGTCGAAGAAACCGTGGATTTTCTCGGAGAGCGGGAAATTCCGGCCATCGCCTATCACGGCAAAATGGATGCCGCCGCCCGCAGGCGTAATCAGGAGCAATGGATGTCCGACGAAGTCCGCGTTCTGGTGGGCACGGTCGCTTTCGGGCTGGGCATCAACAAGGCGTCCGTCCGCGCCGTGATCCATCTCTCTCTGCCGAAATCAATCGAGCAGTACTATCAGGAAGCGGGACGCGCCGGCCGCGACGGTCTCCCCGCGGACTGCCTTCTTCTTTGGCGGAAAGTGGACGCCGGCCTATTGGCGCACTTCGCCGGGCAGATCGCCGACCCTGCCGAAAAAGAGCGCGCCTGGCAGCGGTACGACGAAATCCGCCGCTTCGTCGAATCGAAAACCTGCCGCCACCAGCAGATCTGCCGCCATTTTGGCGAAGTCCCGAAGTGGACGTCCTGTAGCGCTTGCGACGTATGCGGCTGCGAATCCGGCTGGCTGCGGGATTCTCCAACAGCGCCGCGGCCCAAGCGGAAAAAACCGGCGCAACCCGGCGTGGACCCCGATCTGAGCGAATATCTCCGGGAATGGCGCCGGTCCGTGGCGAAACAGCAGGGCGTCGCGGCGTTCGTGGTGATGCACGATACCACCCTCGAAGCGCTCTGCCGCATGCGCCCCGCATCGCGCGCGGAGCTTTTGCAAGTTCCGGGAATCGGCGAACGCAAGGCGGAGCTGTACGGCTCGCAGATTTTGGGCGCCCTCGAGCAGTTTCGCAAGGGTGCGCGCGCCACGGCCATCTCGCCCATCAAATCGAAGCCCGCGATGGAAACGATGCGCCTGCTTGCCCAGGGCCGCACCTTCGAAGAGATTGCACAAATTCGCGGGCGCCAGATTACGTCGGTTGTCTCGATGGTCGCCGACCTCGTCCTAAAGGGAGACTTGGAATTTCAGCCCTCGTGGATTCCCCCCGAAAAGCTCCTGAAAATCGAGGCGGCATGCGCCGCGCACGGCACCGCCAGGCTTCAGCCCGTCAAAGAGGTGCTCCCCCCGGAATTCACGTATAACGAAATACGCCTCGTCGTGGCACGGCTCCGCTCGGAAAGCGAACCCGGCGGCGCCGCATCAAGAGATTCCCAGGACAGGTAACCGCCTCGGCTCGCGCCTCCCGCGAAACCCTTGTTTCGCGCCTGCCTCAGCCATAGAATGAGGGTAGGAAGGGCTGTTCACAGGAGGTGGCGCCCTTGCAACTCGACGATCATATGAAGCAGTTGCTGCGCGAGCTGGGTCACGCGATCAACGACACAGTCTCGGATTCCGAGCGCATCGCCGAAGCGATTTCGAGCGTGCGCGCCGCGGGCTTCGACATCGTCCTCAAACTGGACGCCACAATCGGCCTCGCGCGCCGTACGCCACAGGACGCCAAAATGACGCGGCAGGACCGGCGCTTCCTGGAATCCATGCACATCAGCGTGGACGAGGAAATCCTCGAAGACGAGGCGGACGAGTCGCGCCTGGAAATCACGCCGCAGGACATCAAGTTTCTCAAATCCTTGAAGATTTCCTTCGATGAAGAGGCGTAGGATTTTCGCCGCCGGGGCCGCGCTTGCCGCGGCATTAGCGATGATGGCCGCGCCGGTCCCTGCGAAAGAGCCGCAACAGAACACGGTCGTAAAGCCGGGCGCCATGCTCTGGCTGAAAGCGGAAGTGATGCGTGCGGACGCTCACTCCATCGTCGTCCACGATCCGGCCGACATGCGCATGATTCACACCTTCACGTATGCGCCGGCAGTCCAGGCAAGAATGCAACAGATTATCCAGCAGGGCGGCTACCGATATGGTGACAAGGTGAAAATCCTTTACCAGCAAGGGCAAACGGTGGCGCTCGAGATTCTCGGCAAGCCTTCCAAGCCGCATTGATTCTTCGCCGCGCGGCGCCTGAAAAAAATCCATGATTCGCCCGCCTGCCGTTGCCGGACGCTTTTACCCTTCCGACCCGCGCGAGCTTGCCCGCCAGGTGGATGAATATTCTCAGCCCTCCGCTGTGCCCCGCGCGAAGAGTCTTCCCGCGCGCGGCTGCCTGGTGCCGCATGCGGGCTACATCTATTCCGGCCACGTCGCCGGAGCCGTCTATTCCTCGCTCCAGATTCCCGAGCGCTTGATTTTGCTTGGGCCGCGCCATTTTCCGCGGGGCGAGCCCATGGCCATTCTCACCGAAGGAAGCTGGCAAACTCCGCTCGGCGAGGCGCGGATCGATTCCGCCCTGGCCGCGGAGCTCGCGCGCGCCTGTCCGCGCCTGCGGGATGACGCCGTGGCGCACGAGCGGGAACATTCGCTCGAAGTGCAGCTACCTTTCCTGCAGCGCCTCGCCGGCGATTTTCGTTTTGTTCCGGTGGTGCTCGCGGCGGACCGGTATCCACTGCTCGAGGAATTGGGCCGCGCCGTGGCGCAGGTGGTGGCGGCGCATGCCGCGCAGGCGGCCGGCGCGGAAGATGCTCGCGTGCTCGTCATCGCCAGCTCGGACATGAACCACTACGAGAGCGACGCGATCACGCGCGAAAAAGACCGCCGCGCCATGGACCGCATCCTGGCGCTCGATCCGCGCGGCCTCTATGACACGGTGCGTAACGAGGGAATCACGATGTGCGGGTATGCGGCGACAGTGGCCATGCTCGTCGCCGTGCGCGAACTCGGCGCGAAAGAAGCGCAACTCGTCCGCTACGCCACTTCAGGCGACGCCACCGGCGACCGCGATGAAGTGGTCGGCTACGCCGGGATCATCGTTCCTTAATCTCGTGTGCGATTACTGCACCGTGACCGGAATGGTGGTTGACTGCGTGACGGTGACGCCGCCATTCGTCACGGATGCACTCACAGTTGCGTAGTAGGTTCCCGGAGTGGTGCCGGCGTTAGGAGTTCCACCGCCGCCTCCGCCACCACTGCCTCCACCGCAGCCGAAGGCAATCACAATAAACGCCATCGCAGCGAACAGCGCAAACGCGCGCCGCCGCCGGACCGGCATAATAAGCAGCAGGAAGCAAAGCGCCACGGAAGCCGTCAAGACGCCGCTGGCCATAAGCCAGCTCGGTCCCTGCGGACGATTCCCTGTTGGGACAATTTCAGCAACTACAGCGGTGGTCGTGCAGCTGAGCGTTGACTGCGCCTTGCCGCCGCTGAAAGCCACCGACGGCGAGGCGAAGGCGCAATTCGGAGGCTCAAAAAGGTTCGTGGGCGAGAGAACAACGGAAAAATTCACCGTACCCGTCAAGCCGCCTTCCGCGGTCGCCGTGACAACCGAGGTGCCTGTTTGGCCGGGCGTGGTGATAATGATGGGCGTGGGACTCGGCGGCGTGGCCGTCAAGCTGAGATTCATAGCCGCATTGGGGCTGACGGCCGCCTGAATCGCAAGCGTGTGTACGAAGGAACCCGCTGTGCCCGTCAACAGAATGTTGTAGTTCCCGCTGGCCAGCGGGGACGTAGCGCTGACGCCGAGAGTGATTGCCGCGCTGCTGCTGCCGTAAACGGTGACGGAGGATGGGGTCGAACATGTGATGCCCGCGGCCGCGGTGCATGTGAAGCTGACCGTGCCGCCCGCCGTGCCGCCAAAGCCGTTCACCGAACTCACGTTGACAACATCCGATGACGAACCGCCCGCTGCGACCGGAACAATTGTGGTCTCCGGCACGATGGAGAAATCGGAGAGCGGATTGGAGATGGGGCCGCCGCCATTCAGCGTGGTGGCTGACGCGTGGTATGTGCCGTCGCCCGTATATTGGAGCGTGACGAAGTTGGCTCCCTGGAAGAGAAACTGACTGCTGCTAAACGTTATAGAGAAGGTCGAGGTATCTCCGGCACCCGGAACAATTGGTATCTCTTGGGTGAACTCAAAACCCGACGAGAAGATGATGATATCGCCAGTGGGCGCCGGGTGCCCGCTCTGACCGGTGACCGTGCCCGTGACGGTAATGGCCGCCGTTGGCGAAGTGGATACCGCGGAGGCGCTCGCCGTTGTCGTGGATGCAAGGCCGCCGACCGACGACACGATGGATACATTGCCGCTCACCGAAGTGGCGGCGTAATTCGAATCCCCGGGGTAGCTAATCGTGACGTTATAGTTTCCAGTGGGCGTATTTGCCGGAGCCGTGATCGTCGCGACGCCCTCGGCAGCCTGAAATTCGGGATCCACCGCCGCGTTGAGGGTCGCTGTGGTTGGAACGCCGGAGGGGAAGCCGCTGACAGTGATGTTGCCCGTTGGCGGCGCCACCGGGACGGGGAAAACGAAATTCGGCGGAGCCCCGGCATCCACAATGGCGCTATTCGCCACCTGGATATTAAACACCGTCGCCTGCCCGGAGAGGAACTGGCCGCTGCCGTTCTCGTTCGCCGCACTCAGGGCGACGAGCGGTATGTCCTTCACGATGGTAAAGTTCACCCCGGCGGCTGTTGAGCTGTTGTAGCTGTTGTCTCCGGAATAGCTGGGAACCACGAGATGCGTGCCAACTGAGAAGGGGGCGTTGTACTCGGCATCGCCCTCGGCATTGAGAACGGCGGTGTTGATGACCGCGCCGTTGTCAGAGAAAGCGACAGTGCCGGTAGGGGCAGTATCGGATGTGGCGCAGGATGAGGATGGAGATGAGCAGGCGGCCGGGAAGGGCCGGGAGGAAAGGATGAGTTGGACGCCGTAGGGAATGTTGGTGGCTCCTGAAGTAATCACGATATTGCCGAGGGCGTTGAGGATGTTGAAACCAATGCTGCTCGCTTCAGGACTGACGGTGATCGAAGTTTTCGTGGAAACGCTCTCGCTGTTTTTGGTATCGCCGCCGTACTGTCCCCAAATGTTGTAAGTGCCGCCGGGAAGGAAAGAGACGCTGCCCGAATAAGCCCCTCCACTCAACGTGAAAAATGTTTGCCCCTGATTGACAGGTTCCGTGCTGTCGGTCATCAGGGCCACTTCGCCGGTCGGCGTACTTCCAGTGACCGTGCCGCTGACAGTAATCGAGCTTCCGTGTGCGAAAGAAGTCTTGGAGGGCGTGAGCGTGGTGGAAGTGCCGGTAAAGGCGACCTTATTCCAGTCGGCGACCAGAACACTTGCGTCAACCGTGCCGAGGCCAGTGGCGAGATTATAGCCGGCGGCGGCGGTGTAGTCGGCCGTGCTGCCGGTGCCGAGCTCGCCTTCCGTTATGGTGCCAAGGACAACTGCGCCCGCGCCGGCTGAGATACAGTTCGGCCCTTTAGTCGGGGAAAATTCGCAGGGCACGGAGTTGGTGCCCTGCGAGACATCATGGAATGCGGCCGGAAACTGGGTCTTAAGCGGGTAAAGAACGAAGTCGGCCTGGCCCTGGCGTCCATATTTCTGATTGACGAGCGCCATGATGCCCGCGAACTCCGGCGAGGCGAACGATGTCCCACCGGCGCCGCTGATTTGGACGGGAGTCCCGCCGGGCTGGCAGTCTCCGTCATTGGCGCAGCTGGGGTAGAAGCTGAGATTCGCACCGTTGGCCGCAAACAGGGAGACGTCAGGCAGGTCGCGGGCGCCGTCCGCAGGCACGCCGGTGCCAGTCTGGAACGCGGGCTTGGTATAGACAACGCTGGCTCCGCCACCCCCTCCGACGATGGTCGTCGTACCTGTAAGGCTCAAAAAGCTGGGGGGTAAATTCAGGCCGTACTGGCTGTTGTTCCACGGCTGCTCGGGGATGGTCATGAGGAGTGAGGCGCCGTTGGGGGGAGGAGGGGAATTGGTGCCCGTGGGAGCGCCCCAGAAGGTCGCGAGTTGGGCATTGATAGCGGTTTGGGTCGAGTTGAAGCTGCTATAGAAAAAGTCGGTGCCACCCACGGCCACATTGAAGGGCGTGGAGGCAAAGCCGTTCACTGCCAGGCCATCAATGGCGATGGCCTGGCCGGGGTTATCGCAACCGGCGGAACCGCTATCGCCGGAGGAAACAAGCACGGTCTGGCCCTGCGCCGCGGCCTCTTCCCAAAGCGAACTGAAAAAGGCGTTGTTTGTGGTGGCTTCGCAGGAGCCGAAACTCAGGCTGATAACAGGAGCAACATTGCCGAAGACGGCGTGCTGGGCGGCGAGCGCTAGGCCGGACTGCAACGCAGTGTCGCCGGCGATGACGAGGTCCACAGTGGCCCCTGGCGCCGTGGCTCCGGACCACTCGACGTCAATATAGGCTTCGAAAGAGTCGAAGTTTGGACCGTCGGGATTGTTGGTGCCGTCAATGCCGGGGTCATTTCCGTCAATGATCACCTGGGGCGGATTGGCGCTGAGGCCGAAGATGCTGCGAAACTGGTTGACGAGATCAATGTTGATATTGGAGTCGTTGATGATGGCAATCGTCTGGCCGGCGCCGGTGGTTCCCGCCGTATAGAGCGGATTGAGGTCGTATTGCACGGCGAAATCACCGGGGGCGACCACGTAGTTCACGCCGCCTTGGACGGGGTACGTCCACTGCGGCGTTGCCGTGTGGGTTTTTGGATCGTACGTGGCTTTGCCCAGGAACTGGGTCAGGCGGTGCGCGCGAAAGTTGTTGAGGGAAGCGAAGCCGCTGATAACCGGCGCGATCGCCGAGGGTATTGCCGGATCGTCGGCATTGGCGTAATGCGCCTCGCCATTGACCATGTATTTGTGAATCTGCGTATGAAAGGCGCCGCGCATCTGGGCGACGCTTCCGGAGAACTCGAGCACCTGCTTGCCGGGCTTCACTGCGCTCACTTGGAAGCCGTGCGAGGTCAGCCACGATTCGACGGTGGCCACGTCTTGGTCGGCTGGGCCGAACTGCTCGCCGAACTGCTCGGGCGTGAGCCATTTGTGATAGCTGGGCGAGCCGGGCGTGTGCATCTCGCTGATGAGCTGCTTGAGAGCGCTCTCTTGCGCCTGGCTGCGCTTGAACACCAGATGCAACCGCTCGAGCGGCATGCCATCGGGCGCGGCGCCGCTGTCGTTCGCGGCATTGGCCAGCGGATGAACGGTCCCCTTGATTCTTACGAGGTTGGATTCATCCACGGCCTGCGTGATGCGCTGCTGGACGCCGCTCGATTGCGCGGAAACAGCTGTGGCAAAGGCTGAAAAAAAGGCAAAAATTGCCACAAATGAGAGCTTCCTGTTTGGGAGTCGCATGTCGGTAATTCCCTCAGATGGCCATAGAGTTCAACAAAGTATGGACTGAAATTCAGCCGTTCCGGTCAGAAATCTCGCGGAAGTTAACTGTCCTTTCGAACAAGGCAACCGGATGGCGAAGGCTTGCCGAAAGACTTGCTGTACACCTGGCTTTAAATTCCCCACCCATTCGGGAACAGCCCCTCAGATCATGCTAATAGAACCCAGAATCAGCCCGGGAGTTGCATCCCGTGGACGGAATTTCACTAGTACTGTTCGAAATCGAGCGCCGGAAAACACGGCCCAAATGAACGCGGGACTGGCCGGACACGCCCCGCCCTGCCGATAAAGCTAACAATGGGAGGTCCAAATAGCAAGGAGGTACTCATACACAGAATTAAATATCTAGGGCGTCCGCTGCCCCGCCCCGGCAAGCACCACTTTTTGAGGCGTGGGTCTGCAGATTCAGCCAAGAGCATCGAGATTCACTGAATCTGTAGATTGACTATTAGCTACTGGTCTGATATTCATACGCCAAGCAGTTTTCCCCTTCCAGAGAAAAGCTCTTCCCGAACTCCATCCGCGTCCGGGCCGTTCCCGCTGTTCTTTGTTTATCGGCACGCAAGCCATGGAAAAGTGGAGGAGACAAAAACATGAAGAAAATCATCGCTGTTGCTGTTTTTCTGGCGATCTTGGTACCCATCTATGCAAGTCCGGCTGATGAGGCGGCCTTTGATGACGTGAAGCTGGCAGACGCGAATGGAAAACAGGCGCATGCGACCCTGATCTTCAGCGACATCAACAAGGATGTTGTCGTGCGCGCCGCCAATCGCGACCTCGTGACGATTCCGGACGACCGGATTGACCGGTTCTCCTACGAATACTCGAAGAAACACCGAATCGCTCAGGGCGCTGCGGTGATGGTGGCCTCGCTCGGCGCGGGCGCCGTCATCATGTTCACCCACTCGAAAAGCCACTGGCTCTACATTGAGTATCATGAGCAAAACGACCCCAAGACGGTGGTACTACGTATGAGTAAGAAGGACTACGAGGATATTTTGGAGGCCATCCGAACTCACACGGGCAAGGACGTGGAATTCCTGGGAGAGAAGAACAAACAGGGGAATTGACGCCGCGTATGGAGCCTACGGGGCGGAACGAATGCGTGCGGCAAGCGGCAGCGCTCGGCCGGACGCGCGGCGCGCCGGGCGCTCGATGCGCGTAGACGCAGCCAAGCGCTCGCGCGCCTTCGACGCATGAGCGTGGCACATCGCGATAGCAAGCGCATCGGCGGCGTCGGCCGGTTCCGGGTAAGACGTCAGGCCGAGCAGGGAACTTACCATCTGCTGCATTTGCTGCTTCGACGCGTTGCCGAAGCCGGCGACGCTCGCCTTCACTTCACGCGGCGAATAGCTGTGCGCGGGAATCTGTGCCTGCGCCGCGGCCAGCAGCACCACGCCGCGCATTTCCGCCAGCCGCAGCGCCGTCTTCACATTCAGCGCCGTGAACACCGATTCGACGGCCACGGCGTCGGGCGCGAACTCCTCCACAAGCTGGGCAATCAATTGATGGATTTCGCGGAGGCGCACCGCAAATGTGGCGCGCGCTGGAAACTTCATCGACCCGAAGCGAACCAGGCGGGGCGTCGCGCCTTTGAATTCCACGATTCCGTAGCCGGTGATGCCGGCGACCGCGGGGTCCACGCCCAGCACGCGCAGCCGAGCGCCGGAATGCGGTCTGGCGGCGGACCCTAAGGAATGCGCTGGCATGCATGACATCAGGCCACAAGTGTACGTGCGAGCCGAACGCAAGGGATAGAGGTTTTTCCCGGCGGCGACGCGGGAAGGAAACTACCCGGCGACAGCCGCCTGAATCTCTTTTTCGTCTATGTCGAAATTGGCGTAGACGTGCTGCACGTCGTCGTGATCTTCGAGCGCCTCGACCATGCGAAGCATCTGCTGCGCCTGCGCGCCGCTCAACTTGACGTAATTTTGCGGCACCCAGGCCACCTCGGCGGAAGCGACTGTGACGCCGGCAGCCGTAAGCGCCTCGCGGACTTTTTCAAAAACCTCGGGCGGCGTGGTGACTTCCCACGACGAGCCATCGTCGCGCATATCCTCCGCGCCGGCATCGAGCACGATGCTCATCATCTTCTCTTCATCCGCCTGGTCCTTGGACACAACAATGTCGCCCTTGCGATGGAACATCCATCCCACAGCGCCCGTTTCGGCCATGTTGCCGCCGTTCTTCGAAAACATGTGTCGGACTTCGCTGACGATGCGGTTGCGGTTGCTGGTAACAACCTGCACGAGGACGCCTACTCCGCCGGGGCCATATCCTTCGAACGTCACTTCGTCGAGCGTCTCGCCTTCGAGAGTGCCGGTGCCGCGCTGAATGGCGCGCTCGATATTGTCGTTGGGCATGTTCTCGCCCTTGGCGGTCAAGATGGCGGTGCGCAGACGGGGATTGGTCACCGGGTCGGCGCCGCCGGTGCGGGCGGCGATGGTCAGCTCACGAATGAGCTTGGTGAAGATTTTGCCGCGGCGCGCGTCCGTGGCCGCTTTCTTGTGCTTGATGGTGGCCCACTTCGAGTGTCCAGACATGGCGGAACCCTTTAGGGAATTATGGCAGGAGCAACTGTTTCGCCCTTGCCGCGATAGTCTAGCAATAGCGCCGGAAACAGGCAAGAGAGGGGCGGGCTGGGTGGGGGGCAGTTTGAATTTTAACGTCACCTTCATTTTGCAATAACAACCATCGCGTATTCACATCGTGCACGCGTTTGATTCCGGCAGTCTTCCAGACGCCGCTGATATTGCGGGGGATTTTGTTCCTGCCGGGCGACCGGATTCAAACTCGAATCATCCCCTGTGAGGAGAATCCATGAATCCGAAGCATCTTCGAGGACTGGCGGTTGTCGCCCTCATGGCCTGTGGCTTGGTCATGACAGCTACGAGCAGCGTTCGAGCGCAGGACGCCGATGATTTCCCGACGGCCACGCCCATCAAGCACGTCGTCGTGATTTTTCAGGAAAACGTCTCATTCGACCATTACTTCGGCACCTATCCGCACGCGAAGGCCAACAACGATGGAACAACTTTCTTCGACCATGTGAAGGACGATACGCCGCGGGCCAACACGCTGGAATCCTCCGGATTGCTGACGAATAACCCGAACGGGGCAAATCCCGTCCGCATTGACCGCAGCTTTGCCGTGACCTGTGACAATGACCACGCGTACACGCAGGAACAAGCGGCCTTCCACGGCGGGTTGATGGATATGTTTGTCGCGCAGGTCGGGTGCACGGACGCCCATCTCGGCAAAACCGTGGTGTTGGATTATTTCGACGGTAATACCGTGACGGCGGAGTGGAACTACGCGCAGCACTTCGCCATGAGCGACAATTTCTTCGGGACGACGTTCGGTCCCTCGACGCCGGGAGCCATGAACGTGATTTCGGGCAACACCTTTGAGGGAAACACCACCAACGCGATCCTTCAGGGCGATATCGCCGGGAACGCCAGTGCCGGGGCGGTGGTTGGCGATGCGGATCCGAGCGGTGATACGTGCTCAAATCCAAAGCGGCAGCAGGTCACCATGACCGGGAAGAATATCGGAGACCTGCTCAACGCTGCGGGGATTACCTGGGGATCGTTCATGGGAGGCTTTAACCTGGGCCTCACAAACTCCAATGGAACAACGGCGTGCGGCCGCAGCTCCGCGGGACTAGCGGGGACAACCGGCGACTACATACCCCATCACGCGTGGTTTCAGTATTGGACGTCGACGCTGAATGCCGCACACACCCGGCCGTCGTCGCCCGCGATGATCGGGAAGAGCGACGCGGCGAATCATGAGTACGACGTCAACGATTTCTTCACGGCGCTCGCGAACGGCAACCTGCCGGCGGTAAGCTACCTGAAGGCCCCGGCCTTCGAGGACGGTCATGGAGGTTATTCCGATCCGCTCGACGAGCAGACGTTCCTCGTGAACACGATCAACGCCATCGAACAGAGTAATGAGTGGAAGGAGACGGCCATCTTCATCACCTACGACGATTCCGACGGGTGGTACGACCATGTGATGGGCCCCATCGTCCGCCAGTCGAATGTTACAGACCCGAAGCCGGGGAATAGCGATTCCGACGCGCTGCTCGGCCCCGGCAACTGTGGAACGCCCGCGCCGGTCGATCCGGCCGGCGACATCCAGAATGGCCGCTGCGGCTTCGGCCCTCGGCTGCCCCTGATCGTCGTCTCGCCGTACGCGAAGCACAATTACATTGACCATCGCGTGACGGATTTCTCGTCCATCGTCCGGTTCATCGAGGACAACTTTAATCTCGGCCGGATCGGCAACGGTTCGAACGATGCCATCGCGGGTCGCCTCAATGGGATCTTCGATTTCGATGATGCCCCGGCAAAGGACACGTTGATTCTCGATCCCGGCACCGGCCAGATCGTCAAAACGCATGACCACGACAAGGACTGAAAAGCAAAGTCCCCCGTAGTACCTCACCACGCATCGCCCCCTGGCTCGGGCCGGTATACCGGCCCGAGCCAGCCCGTTTTTAGGCGTCCCGTAAGTTCCCCCGGCACGCACCCGTGCGGGCCGCGCCGGCGCCAGACCGCGCGATAGACATTCCGCCGCGCGCGAAATACAATCCGCGTGTCCATGCCAACCACCCGGTGCGGCAAATAACAGGCGCCCCATGAGAGAGTATTCACCGACGCCGCGGCCGGAATCCTGGGCTGCGCGAAGAAAACGCATCACGCGGTCGTGGACCGTGCCTTTCATCCACGTGGAATGGATCTTCGAATGGGCAGCTTTTTTTCTGGGCAACTGGAAATTCCTCGAAGTCCTGGAATACCTCGGCAGTCTCAGCGTGCTCGTGGCCGTAATCTTCTATGTCTCTGAATCGGGCGATCGAACCATGCAGCGGCACTTCCAAGCCTGGCAAGTGATCAACACCGCGCAGGGGAAGGGGGGAAGCGGAGGAAGGATCGAGGCGCTCGAAGAATTGAACGCCGACCGTGTCCCTCTGGTGGCGGTAGTTGTTTCGGACGCATTTCTCCGGGGAATTCAACTTCAGAACGCGCGTCTCGCGCGCTCGAACTTCAGCTCCGCCGACGCTCGCAACAGCTCTTTCCGCTTCTCGAATTTTACGGATTCGGACCTGCACTTCGCCAATTTCCGCCAGGGCGATTTCTACGGCGCGCTTCTCACCGATTGCGACATGAGCGATGCGGATTTTTCGGGTGCCGATCTCACCGAAGCGGATCTCACCGGCGCCACGCTGGATAGGGCCGACCTCAGCAATACCACCCTTCGCGGCATTCATTGGCAGGGAATCAAGAGCCTGAGCATGGCGAATATCTACGGCGTAAAGGACGCGCCGGACGGGTTCGTCGCCTGGGCGCTCAAGAACGGCGCCGTCGAAACCCAACCCGCCGAGAGCGATCCGCCGCAACCCTCTCCATAAAACCTGAAACTCCGGCGCTGCGCCCGGCGCCAGCAGGTGGCCGCGCTCAATATCGGATTTTATCGCTCTTCGCTTCCCACGCGCGGAATGCCTCGAGCGCCTCTTCGCGCATCAGCGGAATCATCGGGATTTTGCGCTCCTCGCGCGGCCGCGCGATTTCGCTGTAGATGAAGGAATCGTCGAATCCCGCCTGGGATGCATCCGCGGAAAGAGCCGCGAAATAAACGCGCGCGAGGCGCGCCCAGTAAATTGCGCCCAGGCACATGGGGCACGGCTCGCAGGTGGCGTACATCTCGCAGCCTTCGAGCTCGAAGGTTCCCAGTTTCCGGCAGGCTTCGCGGATGGCCATGATTTCGGCGTGAGCCGTGGGGTCGTTCGCCGATGTCACCGCGTTCGCGCCCTCGGCGATTATTTCACCGCCCTTCACAATCACTGCGGCAAAGGGACCACCGCGCCCAGCGCGCACATTCTCGATGGAAAGCTCGATGGCGCGAGCCATGTATGGATTGCCCATTTTTACGCCCGGAATGGTAGCGCAGCAGGAGACGGTGGCGCCAAAAAAAAGAGGGGCACAGAAAGAGAATGTACGGGACGCGAATCTAAATTCGCTTGCGAAGATATTCGACCACTACGTAGCCAATCATCCCGCAAACCACGGCGATGGCGAAATTGGCGAGGGTGAATTCATCCCGAATGGCGAAAGCCAGGCTCTTCCCCCGGCCGCTCGCGCGAGCAAATTCCCCCATCAAAAGGTTGGAGTAGAACAGGAATATTATAAAACCAACCTCAACCAGCGCCCTCAAAATCGGCGTCAGCTTTCTCGTTCCTTTGGGATTCGGAATCATCGGTTAACCATCAGAAGAAATTATTGTGCAGCGCCTACCCATAAGCAAGAAAAAGCGGATTTCGGTAGTGGGTCAGATTCCGGTTACCGCGTTTCTTGGTACTAATTTCGTCGACGAGCCGAGACCGATTCCAAACACCTCTTCGCCAGAAGCCGGCCCAGCAGCTATGCGCATCATTATCCACAGTCCCCGCCGAGAATCTGGAACTATATCGGGGTCCGTTTGATTTTAACTGGCCGCGAGCCGGTGATGAGAATATCCACCAGCCTCCTGGCGCTTTGCTGCCAGTCAGGGTTGGCCGCCACATTGACGACGCCGACAAGAGCCCGCAGGAGATCCATAGGATCAAGGTCTTTCCGTATGTCGCCGCTCTCGATCGCCCGTTTCACCAGGGAGCGAATCGCTTCCTTCATTTGAGCGTAGGAAGCCGCGAACACTTTCTTGTGATCGCCTAGCAGTGCGTTGAGCGCGGGGGCGATGAGTTCTTTTGCTGCGATGGCATCAACGAAGAGCAGCAGCCACGCTCGCAACGCTTCGATCGGTATCATGGTTTGGGCAAACTTTCGTTCTGCTGCAGCCAATTTTTCCAGCTCAGACCGATAAACCGCCTGTAGAAGGTCCTCGCGCGTCGGAAAATGGCGATACAAAGTCCCTGGCCCAACCCGCGCCTCTTTGGCGATGTCGTCCAGGCTGGCGTTTGCGCCCCGCCGGGTGAACGCCTCCTTGGCGACTTCTAAAATGCGTTCGCGATTCCGCTGCGCGTCAGCGCGGGGCTTTCGTTCGGGAGGTTGTGACCGTTTCGTGGGCATATCAAAAAAAGCTAAAATACTTGCAACCGGAGACTATCTCCGGCTATCTCATCTAGTGCGGAGACATTCTCCGTTTTATGCGAGCCGCTGCCGCTTGTCAATATGCACTTCCTCAAGCAGCCGGCAAAAGGAGAAAAACATGGCGGAGGCATTGGGAGCTACATCAACCACGGAAGATGTTTTGTCCGGTACCGATCTAAGCGGAAAGCGAATCTTGGTGACAGGCGTTTCGGCTGGGCTCGGCGTAGAGACGGCTCGTTCACTCGCCGCCCATGGCGCGAACGTAGTTGGCACCGCGCGCGATTTGGCCAAGGCCGAGGCGGCCACAGCTCAAGTACGAAAGGACGCGGCGGCGAACGGTGGAAGTTTCGAGCTTATCGAACTTGATCTGGCCAGTCTCGCGAGCGTAAGAAACTGTGCCGATCAACTGCGCCGAAAGAGCGAGCCGTTCGACGTAATCATCGCCAACGCGGGCGTGATGGCCACGCCCTTTAGCTATACGACCGACCATTTCGAGATGCAGTTCGGCACCAATCATCTAGGCCACTTTGTGCTGGTCAATCGGATTGCACCCCTGATCCGCACAGGAGGACGGCTGGTCAATCTGTCGTCTTCGGGGCACCGCTACTCCAACGTCGATCTCCAGGATCCCAACTTTGAACGGACGCCTTATGAGCCCTTCGTTGCTTACGGCCGATCGAAGACCGCGAATATCCTCTTCGCTGTTGCTTTCGACGAGCGGCACCGTAAGCGTGGTGTGCGCGCGGCGGCCGTGCACCCCGGAGGCATCAAAACGGAACTCGGTCGCCACGTCGATCCGAGTCGCGTTCAAGGGATTATCGACCAAATGAACAAGCAGCTGGCGGCGGAGGGTAAAGCCCCATTCCAGTGGAAGACCATTCCTCAAGGAGCCGCGACTTCGGTATGGGCCGGTGTTGTTGCTTCCGCCGACGAGATCGGCGGCCGATATTGCGAGAACTGCCATATCGGCAATGTCGTTCCGGACGACGTGACCATCAGTGCCATAAGTGAAGGAGTGCGCGGTTATGCGCTGGATCCAAAGAATGCCGAGGCGCTCTGGAAGAAAAGTGAGGAGCTGGTCGGAGAGTCCTTTTCGCGATCAAATTTCGCAGTCGTGGCTTAGGAACGAGAGTCGCCATCTCGTCAGGAAATCGAGTACTGACGAGATGCGCGCCTGTGTTTACTGATTGAATTTCGCTTGCCTGGAAAGTCGTTATCGGAAACTGGCCCGCTGCCCGGATTTCACGTCCTAGCCGCCCATGGCCCCTTCGGCGCTGCCTCGCCGGCCGCAAACGACCGCTCCTTGCGCCGCCAAAAATAGAGCAGCGTGCTCCCAATCAGGATCAGGGCCGTGCACAATCCCGTCCAGAGTCCCGCGGCGCCCCATCCGAGGTGAAAGCAGAGAAAGCTGCCCAGCGGCAGCCCCACCAACCAGTAGAAACTCACCGAACAGATCATCGGCGTGCGCGTATCGCCCGCGCCGCGCAGCGCGCCCGTCGCCACAGCCTGCAAGCCGTCAAAGAGCTGAAAAAATGCGGCCACGAAGAGCAGCCCGCTGGCCGCGCGAATCACCACCGGGTCTGGCGAGTAGACACGCACAATCGCGCCGGGCACAACCCAAAACACGATTGCCGCGCAGCTCATAAAACCTGCTCCGAGCGCGAGGGCGGTCCAGCCCGCGCGGCTCGCTGCGTCCGCGTCTCGCCTGCCCAGCGCGTGGCCCACGCGCACGGCGGCGGCCGACCCAATCCCGAGCGGGACCATATACGTGAACGAGGCCGTAGTCAGCGCAATCTGGTGGCTGGCCAGTGCAACCGCTCCCAGCTTGGCAATCAGGGCCGTGGCCACCGCGAATACGCCCACTTCCAAGCCGAGCTGCGTGGCGGCGGGAAAACCGAGGCTCACAAGCTTCCACACGCGCGGCATGTTCGGCCAGCGGGAGGCGTCGCGCAATCCTGTCTTGTAGCGCAGATCGTAATAAACGCAATACGCCAGCAGCACCGACGCCATATAAACGCGGCTGATGCACGTGGCCCAGCCGGAGCCGACCGTCCCCATCGCGCGGCTCCCCAGATGGCCGTAGACGAACGCCCAATTCCCCGCGACATTCACCAGGTTCGCCGAAATCAGCGAGAACATCACCGGCTTCGCCAGATTCATCCCCTGAAGATAGCGGCGAAAAACGAAATAGAGCAACAGCGGCAGCGTGCTCCAGTTGATCGCGCGCAAATACGGGATAGCCTGATCGAGCACGGGTTGCTGAATGTGCAGCGAGCGCAACATCGGCTCCCACATGCGGAGCGCGCCCATCAACACCGGCGCCAGCGCCAGGCTCAGGTACACGCCGTTGACGAGCGACCGGTGCGCATCCTTCAAATCTCCCGCGCCATACGAACGCGAGACCAGCGTGTCCAGCCCCAACATCAACCCGGTCCCGAATATCGCCACCACGTAGTAGAGAATGCTCCCCAGGCTCACCGCTCCGATGGCTACCGCGCTCGACGCCTGCCGCCCCACCATCATCGTGTCCACAACGCCCATCGTCATCCAGCCGAGCTCCGCCAGGACGATCGGCGTGGCTAGCGCCAGCATGGGCCGCGCTTCCTCCGCGATGTAACGCATGAAAAGACGCTTCATCATAAATTGGTTCGTGTCAGGGCATGGCTTCAGCCGTGCCGAAAAGCTCTAACAATTCAGGGGTTTCAACCCCCGAGGTCAGAATTAGCCTATCAGATTAAAAGTCGCAGGTTGGAGAAACCGGCGGTGACCCGAAAGGATCGTCAGGGCAATCCCGCTTGCACACGCGAACCGAGCGCGCACAACTTACAATTTGTCGATTTTCGCGGCGAGAATGAAATCGCTTTCGCTGAGGCCGTTAATACTGTGCGTCCATGTGGTGATTTCGGCTTTGCCCCAGGAGAGCAAAATGTCCGGGTGGTGGCCCTGCTCTTCGGCGATTGCGCCCGCCTTATTCACGAAGGCCAGCGCCTGCTGGAAATCTGGGAACGTGAACACGCGCGTGATGTGGTGCCCGTTCACGACCTTCCATTGCGGCACCTGCTTCGCGAGCGCTTCGAGTTCCTGGCCCGCGAGCGGCGCCACTCCTCCGCGGCACGGCGTACAGGTCTTGCTGGCAAGTTCGGTCATGGAGTGGATCCTCCTCGATGGGCCGCGTTTCAGCGCTTGGCCTGGGCGACGGCGCGCGCGTCAACATACTCGCGAACGTAAGCCGCGAACGCCTTCTCCAATTCTTTCGTCACATGTCCCGGGACAGCGGCGGTCTTACGCCCGGCGATCTCGGCCACCGCAAGCACTCCGCGATTGGTGGACGAAATGAAAACCTCGTCCGCGGCGTAGAGATCCTCGGGAAAGAGCGTGCGCTCCTCCATGGGCGCTCCAGCGCCCGCCCCGATTTCGAGCAGGACGTTGCGCGTCACGCCTTCGAGGCATCCCGAATCGAGCGGAGGAGTCGCCACGCGCCCTCCGCGCACGCAGAAAATATTCGCGGATGTACATTCGGCCACTTCCCCGCGCTCGTTGAGCAGCACCACCTCGTCGAAACCCGCGCGCTGCGCCTCCTGCAGGCACCACACATTATTGAGCCACGCCGTGACCTTCGTCCCGGCAAGCGGCGAGGCCGCATGGCGTCCGTGCTCGCGCACGGAGAGCCGCACAGGATCGCGATGCGCGGGGAGATCCGCCGAGCAAATCAGCAAATCCACCGCCGGCATATTTTCATCGCTGCGCCACAGCCCGGTCTGATTGGTCACCACGTAGATTCGCGCGCAGCCCTCCCGCACGTCATTGGCGCGCAGAACGTCGCTTAATTGTCCGCGAGCAACCGCTTCCTCGTAGGGGAAAGGGCATCGTGTCCGCTGCGCATCGCGCTCCAGCCGCTTCCAATGGCGCCCAAACGCGAAGGGAATTCCCTCGACGATGCGAACCGTCGTGAACAATCCCCAGCCGTTCAGCAGTCCCGACTGGCCCGGCGAAAGCCGCGATTCCTCGACGGGCAGCAGACGGCCATTGTGAGAGATGAAACGGTGAATCATCCAACCCTCCCGGCACCGTCAGCTATTCTATCCCAGAAAAGCGACGGAGGCTGTTTCACGCACCGCATATAGTGTGCATTCTTGTCATTCTGAGCGGAGTCCCGCGTTCTTGGTTTTCCCGCCGCCTTTTGGCGGGCGCGGGGCGCAGTCGAAGCACGGTTTTCCATCGCTCGCTGTTTGAGCGATGAATCCCTCTTCGCTTTCGCGAACGAGAAGGATGCCAACAGAGGCACTCAGGAGCTAAATGGCGGTCTGGCCGCGGTCTTCGTTGCGGATGCGGATGGCGTCGCCGACAGTCGAAAGGAAAATTTTCCCGTCGCCGATTTTTCCCGTGCGCGCTGCCTTGATGATGGCCTCCACGGCCTTGTCCACCATCTCGTCGGGCAGCACCATTTCGATCTTGATCTTGGGGAGCAGGTCCACGGTGTATTCCCGGCCGCGATAGAACTCCGTGTGGCCCTTCTGGCGGCCATGGCCGCGCGCCTCGAGCACCGTCATGCCTTCGACGCCCACTTCGTGAAGCGCTTCCTTCACCGCATCCAGCTTGCTCGTTTCGATAATCGCTTCCACTCTTCGCATCGTCTTGGACACCTTATCCCAGCGGCCGAGCCGCGTCTATGCCGAGATTCAGCCGGCGCGCGCGAAATCGGCGGCCCGCTTTGGCGGCATCATCATAATCACAGCTCGAGGCACGTGGGGACGCCGCAACTCTCTGCCCAGCGCCAGCTCTCGATGGAATTGCGCAAGCACGTAGATCAAAAACGCGCATGCCAGGAATCCGAGGATGCTGAATATCAGTGCCACCATGTGTGCTCTCCTCCCCGGCGCGGCTATCGAATGCAGCCGCCCTCTCGGCAATTCTGCAAAAACTCTAATCCGCCGGGCATAAGGAAGGCATAAATGGCGAATAAGGGTTTCATAAGCAGCGGACGGCCCAAAACACCCTGTTTCCACCATTTTCCCCGTGCCGCCAATCGCAAAACCCGCCCAATCGTGAGATGATGGCCCATCCTGAATTCGCACGTTGCGGGAGTAGGAAAAATGCCGGAACCAAGCAAAGAAGAATTGCTCGCTCGCATTGCCGAGCTTGAAAAGCAGGCCGGCCCGCGCAAGAAAGGCACCCTGGAGTTCCGCGTGGGCGAAAAAGGCGGCGTCAGCGTCTACGGACTGGGGCGCTTCCCCGTCACGCTGTATTACGAGCAGTGGGTTCGCCTTCTCGGCATTGCCGACGAACTCCGCGCCTTTCTCGAAGAGAACAAGTCCAAGCTCAAATTGAAGACCGCGGATTGAAACCGGCGCCTTCGCCGAAAATCAGCCCGGCCCTGAAGTGATGCATCGCCGTTGAGGTGACGAATCGGTGCCCCGCAACCTAACTCCCCAATCCTCGAAGCCTAGCGCCGCCAGCCGGCCCGCGGCTCGCGAACGCGCATCCGCCGACAGGAAACTGCGAATCGGCCTCGCGGGTTTCGGCACCGTGGGGCGCTCCGTCGCCAAGCTGCTGTCCGCCGATCCTGACGGCCCTCTCCATCTCGCCGCCATCTGCGTCCGCAACATCCAAAAAAAGAAAGTCGATTGGACGCCGCGCCACGTCCGCTGGACGGAAAATTTCGACGATCTCCTCGCCTCCGACGTGGATGTCGTCGTGGAATTGATCGGAGGCCTCGAGCCTGCCGGCGCCTGGATTCGAAAATCGCTCCGCGCCGGCAAGTCCGTCGTCACCGCGAACAAACTGCTCATCGCCGAGCACGGCCCCGAATTGCTCGCGCTCGCCCGCGAGACCGGCCGTCGCCTTCTCTTCGGAGCCTCCGTCGCCGGCGGTATTCCCGCCATCATCGGAATCCAGGAAGGCCTCGCCGGCGACCGCCTCTTCAAAATCGCGGGCATCCTGAACGGCACCTGCAACTACATCCTCACGCAGATGGAAGCCAATAGCGTCAGTTTCGCGGCCGCTCTCGCCGAAGCCCAGAAGCTGGGCTACGCCGAAGCCGATCCCACGAGCGACGTCGAAGGGTACGACGCCCGCTCGAAGTTGATTATCCTCGCGCAGGCCGGCCTGCACGCCCAGGCGCGCAGCGAACAGATTCTGTGCCGCACCATTTCCACCATCGAGGCCGTGGACTTCCTCTACGCGCGCGAACTCCGTTGCACCATCCGCCAGATTTCGTCCGTGCAAAAGGACACCTCCACCGGCTCGCTCCAGCTTTTCGCCGCCGTACAGCCCGCGCTCGTTCCGCTCAGCTCGCTCACGGCGCACGTCGAGGGCAGCAAGAATCTCGTCACCGCCACCGGCGAATTTGCCGGCTCCATGGTTTTCTCCGGCTACGGTGCGGGCGGCGACCCCACAGCCGTCGCCGTCATCTCCGACCTCTGCTCCATCGCGCGCACCGCCGGAGCGCCCGAGCCTGCTCTCGAGGCGCCCGCTGAAGTCCCCGCCTCCGTAAGCGGCGACTTCACCGTTCCTCACTACCTCCGCTTCGTCGTCAACGACCGCCCCGGCGTCCTCGCCGCGCTCGCCACCGTCCTCGCGCGCTTTGACATCGGCATTGACGCCGTGCTCCAGAAGCCCGACTATCCGCCTTCGAGCCTTCCATTCGTCATGACCCTCGAAGCCTGCAACAGCGCCATCCTCAACCGCGCCCTCGAGGAAATCGCCCGTCTCGACTTCCACACCAAGCCACCGCTCTGCCTCCCCATCTTTCTCGATTGAACGGGAACTGAGCACCCGGCATCCTGTCCGCAAACTTGTCATTCTGAGCGCAGTCCCGCGTTCTTGGTTTTCCCGCCGCCTTTTGGCGGGCGCGGGATGGAGTCGAAGCATGGTTTTCCATCGCTCGCTGTTTGAGCGATGAATCCCTCTTCGCTTTCGCGAACGGCAAGGATGCCAATAGAGCCACTAAGAATCCCTTGCCGAGCACGCTATTGCCCGCAGGCCGCATGAATCCTTATGGTTCTGCCGCATCTAATGAGGTGTAGATGATGTTGGATGGAGGTTCCTATGACTCGTCAACTTAAAATTATGGGATTGGCTCTCTCAGCCCTCCTGCTTTTCGCGCCCATAGCTTCGGCTGGCGCCGGAGGCACCGGACACGGTGGAGGCGGATTTCATGGCGGAGGCGGTTTCGGAGGTGGCTTCCACGGCGGAGGGGCTGCCGGAGGCGGTTTTCACGGCGGAGGCGGAGGTGGTTTCCACGGCGGTGGCGCCCGCGGAAACGGGTTCCGTGACGGTGGTTTCCGCGGAGGCGGGTTTCATGACCGAGGTTTCGGCGGAAGAGGGTTCCGCGACCGGGATGTTTTCTTCGGACCCGATTTCTTCTTCGGTTCCGCGTTTTATGACCCCTGGTGGGGCTTTGACGCGTATGGCTATTACGGCCCATACGGCTATGCATCCGACGGTGCGGCCGGCCAGATTAAAATTGAAAAGTCAGCCAAAGACACACAAGTCTATGTGGACGGCGGCTATGCAGGCACGGTGAAGGAGCTCGGGAAGTTCCCGCTCGATGTTGGAACACACGATCTCGAACTGCGCTCGCCGGATGGACGTTCTTTCTATAAGGCGCACCTTGACGTGATTGCCGGGAAGACGATCAACATCAAGCCCTGACTTGTGGCGGCATCCTCAGCCGTAGCGCCCGCGCGCGGCCCGGCCTTCCCCCCAGCCGGGCCGCCGCCCCTTCACTACCTAAAATTAATTGATCGTCACCGGCGCCTGCAGCTCGATATTCCTCGAAGAATCGCCCACCATAATCTGATACGTCCCGGGGACCACTTTCCAGCTCTCGCTCGTTATGTCCCAGTAAGCGAACGACCGCATGTTCAGCGTGAGTTGCACCTGGCCTGTTTGCCCCGGCGTGAGCGTTATTTTTTGGAATCCCTTCAGCCACTTGGGAGGCTCCGGCACGGCCGTCGAAGGGATGCCCACGTAAAGCTCACCCACCTCCGCGCCCGCCACGCTTCCCGTGTTTTTCACGTTGAAGCTCACCGCCACGGTCTGGTTCGGATTGCCCGTGAAGGTGAAGGTCGTGGGATTGATGGAAAGATTCGAAAATGAAAATGTCGTATACGAAAGCCCGAACCCGAAGGGAAAAAGCGGCGTGATGTTGCTCTGGTCGTAATGCCGGTAGCCCACAAAAATCCCCTCCGAATATGTCGCCGTGGGGACGCCTCCCACCGGCACTCCCGGATATTGCGCCGGCGCGCTGCCATCCGCGGGAGGAGAGGGATCCGCCGCACTCACCGGAATCGTGAGGGGTAATTTGCCCGAAGGATTCACATCGCCAAAGAGCACCGCCGCCACCGCGTTGCCGTCCTCCTCGCCCGGATACCATGCTTGCAAAATCGCCGGCACGCTCGCGGCCCAGGGCATCAGGATCCCCGTTCCGCTCTTCATCACCACGATGGTATTCGCGTTCGCCGCCGCGATGGCCGTCACCAGCGCGTTCTGATTCCCGCTGAGCGAAATCGGATCGTCCACGCCCTCCGTCTCGCTGTCGCCCACCATCACGATCGCCACGTTGGCGGCTTGCGCCAGCGTCACCGCCGCGGGAATGTTGCTCCCATCCGCGTAGGTCACCGTCACACTCCCGCCCGCGCGATTTTGTATTCCCGCCACGGGCGCCACCGTATAGAGCGGCACCACCTTCGAACTTCCTCCGCCCCCCGTCATCGCCGCGCCCGCATACGGCCCAATCACCGCGATGTTGTGCAGACTGCCGGCATTGAGTGGCAGGATTCCGCCGCTGTTTTGCAGCAACACCATCCCCGCCTCGGCAATCTGCCGCGCGGTCACTCCATCGGCCGTCTGCGCCCCCGCGCTGATCCCCGTGAACACCGGTGCATTCGGAAAAATATTGAACCGCATCATGGTCAGAAACCGCCGCGTGAGCATCCCGTTGATCGTCGCCTGTGTTATCTGGTTGCCCGCCAGTGCCGTCTGGATGGCCGGCAGAGTGAAAAAGACGCCCGTCGGCATCTCGAGATCCAGCCCGCCGTTCGCCGAGGGCGCCGTCGAATGTGTCGCGCCGAAATCCGAGGTCACGAACCCGTTGAATCCCCACTGCCCCTTCAAAATCTGGTTCAGAAGCAGATTGTTCTCGCACATGAACGTCCCGTTCACCATGTTGTACGCGCACATCACCGCGCCCGCTCCGCCCTGTTCCACGCTGGTCTCGAACGCCGGAAAGTAAATTTCCCGCAGTGTGCGCTCATCAATGATTTCGTTGATGGTCATCCGGTTCGTCTCTTGATTGTTCGCGGCGAAATGTTTTGCCTCGGCGATCATTCCCTGCGACTGTATGCCCTCGATATCCGCCACGGAGATCTGTCCCGCTAGGTATGGGTCCTCGCCGTAGGACTCGAACGTCCGCCCGTTTTGCAGCGTGCGCGTGATATTGATGTCCGGGCCTTCCATGAACCCGTTGGCCAGATCAAAAGCCTCCAACCCAACCACAATTCCATACGAATTTGCCAGGCTGGTGTCCCACGTTGCCGCGAGCGCTATCGGAGCCGGCAGCGCCGTCGCCGGTCCTCCGTGCCCGGGACCGCCATTCGCGGCTCCCGCGGGTCCGTTGGTGATGTTCAGCAGCGGGATGCCCAGAGCGGCTATTCCCGGCACCACGCGAAAATCATTCGCATCCTGGATTCCATGCAATTCCATGGCATCCTGGGCCAGCGTCATCTGGCCGATGATTGTCCCCCCATTGATGGTAACCAGCGTCACGGGCGTCTTGTGAGTCACATTGCCGCTCGTTCCGGTGATCTCCACCGTCGAGTTGGCCGCCGGCGTCGCGCTCGACGTCAAAATCGTCATCGTCGAATTTCCGGACGCCGCAATTACGGGTGGAGAAAAACTGGGCGTCGCGCCCGTTGGCAGGCCAGTCGCGCTCAGCGTCACATTTCCCGTAAACCCTCCCGTGGCCCCGATTGTCACCGTAAACGTAGTGCTCCCCCCACCGCCCGAAGTCTGTGTATTCGGAGTCGCAGCCACCGTGAAGTCGCCCGTCGTCCCCCCGCCCGAACCTCCGCCACACGACGAAATTCCCGCCGCCAGGAGACACAACACGCAAATATTTATCCGAATATTTATTTTTGGCATAACAGGTTCCTTGCTCCTTATCGGCCTGTCCTCCGAAGCGGCCTCATCACGTAGGGGGACCCGTCCCCCGTATCAGCCCCATCGCGAACGCGGGCCCGTCTCCCGTAGCAGCTCCATCGCGAAGGGGGACCTGCCGCCCGTAGCAGCTTCATCGCGTAGGGAGGCCACCCATGAAATCGCACGTGAAGGAAAGATGCTCTAGGCTAGCCTGCCCTGTCAAGACTGACGCAGCAAATGACCCAACGGTTACCTCAGTTTTCTCGTTGGCGGCCACCCATCCCTCGTCTTGAGCGGGATTGCGTCGGCAGCCCAGTTCTCCGACCGCAGACCTGTCATTCTCAGAGGAGTCGAAGTACGGTTTTCCATCGCTCGCTTTTTGAGCGATGAATCCCTCTTCGCTTCCGCGAACGGCAAGGATGCCAACAGAGCCCATTTGTCTCTAAGGTTTAAATGGAGCGTCGGCTCGCCCTGGATGAAGGGGGCCTTCAGCGCGGAGTCTTATGCCCTCGGTTCTGCACGCCGACACCTACCCCCCTTTTTTGGCCAGATGACCTACCCAAAAAGGCTTTCGTCGATCTAACGTCGTTTAAGGCCCATTTTGCGTGCATTTTTGTGCATTTCATCGAGCATATGACAACAATGTCCTTGTTGTCGTTGCCGCAGTTCTCAAGCCCGTTTTCCATCCCTCTGCCGTCCCCAATCACACTTCAACTTGCCTCCACGAACCAAAAATGCTTTCATACGACCTTGTCTACCTCGACCTACCCATTCACCGATGCCCTAGCTATCATCCCTTACTTAGCATATACTACATGAATAGTTATAAGCCATGATATCGAGCGAACAAATCTCGGAACTACTTGAACCATATGGCTTTACACAATCAAAGGTATTTAGCGATGGAGTGCGAACTTACATATCTATCCTCCTTCGCTGGAACGAGCGCATCTCCCTCACCACAGTTACAGACCCCGCTGAGATCATAAAATTTCACTTCGGCGAGAGCCTTTTTGCAATCCATTCCGTGCCAATAGTTAATGGTCGGCTCGCCGACGTAGGGTCTGGCGCCGGCTTCCCCGGACTGCCATTAGCCATGGCTATTCCAGATATTCATGTAACTCTAATAGAATCTGATACTAAGAAGGCTACATTCCTATCGGAAGCCGTGCGAGAGCTAGCTCTATCGAACGTCACCGTCTTTCGCGGCCGCATGGACGACCTTCCAATCGGTCCATCTGGCTTTGAATTTATAACGGCCCGGGCCCTCGGACAACACAAGGACCTTCTAAATTGGTCCTCTAAACGTCTTTCAGATGTTGGAAAAATTATCCTCTGGCTCGGAGAATCAGACGCCATAAGCCTATCTAATTACGCAGCTTGGCAGTGGGATCCTCCCATTCATATTCCAGGCTCCAAAAGACGTTTCCTACTGGCCGGCACTCGAATCTCCGACTAAAAGCTCAAGAATTGTTTCACGTGAAACATTTTAGGAGCTCTGACCTTCCAGTCTGACTAGCCAAATACCAAGCTCCTTAGTGGTTCTTAGCCTTAGCCGCGACATAAACAGTAAAGTCCAGGTCTATAGCCCATGGAGATACAGCCATGCCTCGTGCAGGAAATTGTTTCACGTGAAACAATTTTAGCCATAGTTTTGTTTCACGTGAAACATTTCTTGCATCCTATCCCTGAATTCTGCTAGCTTCTTGGCAAAATGGAGGAGATTTGACTCGCGTTATTGCGATTGCGAACCAAAAGGGCGGAGTCGGAAAAACTACTACGGCTGTGAACCTCGGTGCCTGCCTGGCAGCCGCTGGTGAGCGAACCCTGATAATTGACTGCGATCCGCAGGGAAATGCCACTAGCGCCCTCGGATTTCCAAAAGACCCTGCGCGTAGAACGCTTTACCAGACACTCATTCTGGGAGAGCCCATCGAAAGGATCACTCTCAATGCGGGCATTGAGGGGCTCGACCTAGTTCCCAGCGACAAAAACCTAGTCGGAGCGGCCATAGAATTAGTTTCAATTGACGCTCGTGAATACCGCCTTAAGAGCGCAATTAAGGACGTTTCTGGCAAGTATTCGTACGTTCTGATTGACTGTCCGCCGTCGCTGGATCTGCTTGCCGTCAATGCCCTCGCTGCCAGCGATTCGGTCCTCGTCCCAATCCAGTGTGAGTACCTGGCGCTCGAGGGTGTGTCCGAGCTCCTCGACACGCTGATGAGGCTGCGCCGCACGGTCAATCCAACGCTAGCCATCGAAGGAATTCTTCTGACGATGTACGATGATCGGACAACACTATCAAAGCAGGTGGCTTCCGATTTGCGCAGCTTCTTTGGCTCGCAAGTATTTGAAAGCATTATACCTAGGAATGTTCGGCTGGCTGAAGCTCCAAGTCACGGCAAGCCTGTAATCATCTACGACGTTCATAGTAAAGGAGCGGAGAGCTACATCTCTCTCGCGAAGGAGGTAATCTCTAATGCAGCGAAACGCGTTGGGCAGGGGACTGAGCGCACTGATCAGGGAGCCGGAGACAGTGCAAGCGCCACCGCCTCAGCCGCCACGGCCGGAAGCGCCGGCAGCGGCGGCGGCACCGGCAGCAGTTCCAACTGATGGCGTGCTCCAGGCCGATATTGACCTGATTGACCCCAGCCCCTATCAGCCCAGGACACATTTCCGCGAAGACACTCTCGAAGAATTGGCGCGCTCGATTCGCATGAGCGGCATCGTCCAGCCTCTTGTAGTGCGCAGGATTGGAGCGCGCTACCAATTGATTGCCGGCGAGCGGCGCTGGCGCGCGGCGCAGAGGGCGGGCCTCGGGCGAGTGCCGGTGGTCGTCCGGAATGTGCCCGAAGAGAAGGCGCTGGAAATGACGCTGGTGGAAAATATTCAGCGCGAAGACCTCAATCCCATCGAGCAAGCCCGGGCTTTTCAAAGGCTTATGGACGAATTCATGCTCACGCAGGAGCAGGTGGCCGAGCGCACCGGAAAAGAACGCACCACGATCGCGAACGCCGTTCGCCTCCTGAACCTTGAAGGGGTGATCCAGAATTTGGTCGAGGAAGGGCGCATATCAAGCGGCCATGCCCGCGCGCTCCTGGGCATTGAGGACGCAAAGGTTCGGCTGGAGTTAGCCCGGAAAATCGCCCGCGGCGGCCTAACCGTCCGCCAAACCGAAAAGCTCGCGGCGCGTGGTTTGAAGGCGGCGAACGAGCCGGAAGTCGTGCAACATGATGCGAATACGCGTGCGGCGCTCGACAATCTGCAGAGGAGATTCGGCGCGCGCGTGTTATTGCACCCGATCAAGGGAGGAAGACCGGGGCATTTAGTTTTTGAATACTGCAATGCGGGGGAATTGGCCCGCATTTATGGCCTGCTGATGAGAGAATAGTACTTCGCATCCCGCGCTTGCTGCGCGGCGCGACCCAAAAAATTCGCGGTCTCTTTTAACAAACTGTCTAGGAGCGGGCATGGCGAAGGGATGGTTCGATCGCAAGCGGCACGAATCCGGTGAGTGGACCGGCTTCCTCGAGCGGGGTGTGAAGGTCGAAGGCAAGCTGGAAGCAAGCGGAACTTTTCGGATTGATTCAGCGATGAAGGGAACGCTGGTTTCCGACGAGTCGCTGATCATCGGCGAGCACGCATTGATCGAAGGGCAAATTATCGGGAACCAGGTGGTGATCGCGGGGCGATTTGACGGGGTTATCCAAGCCAAGGGGAAGGTTCACATCCAGCCGAATGCCATCGTGACTGGCGAGATTCATACGCCGTGCCTGGTAATCGAGCCGGGCGGCGTGTTCGACGGGAACTGCCACATGCTGGCTGCCACAGAGGCGGCCAAGCCGATACCGATTGCCATTCGTTCCACGGGAACGCAGGGCCGCTAAATCACTTCTCCCATTCGCGCAACGTCTTAACTTCCATAATCACGCCATCTTGTTCCAGACAGAATGAAAGTGAAAAAGCAAGATGCCGGGCTGAAGGCCCCGGCGCTACATTAGAATGCCAGGATGTCGAGAATATCGGAGCGCTTGAACGACTCTTCGATTTCAGCTTGATTTCCGGGCGCTGAAAGAGGAGAAATAGGCGCGGAGTCCGGATGGCGCGGCGATTCAGAGTTTCACACTTACGATCGGGACAGAGGACAAACGACGATGAAAGAAAAGACATCGCGGCGGGATTTTCTGGGAATTTCGGCGCTGGGGCTGGCGGCGATAGGTCCGCTGGTGGAAGAGGCGCGAGCGGCGACGGAAGCAGGGCGCTCCACAGGGCAGACCGGCCAAGCGGATGGCGCGGGAAGCGCTCGCGGGAAAATTGCGGCGTGGGTTACGGCGGGTGACGACCGGTTCGCGGCTGCGCCGGCGGGCGAGTGGCAGCCGGTTCCTCCAGCGCCGATGCCGGGCATTTGGGAAACAGCGGCGCCGGCGTCGAGCGCGGTAGCGAGAATCGAAATCGATCCACGCAGGAGATTCCAGGAGATTTTGGGATTTGGGGCGGCGATGACGGATGCGAGCTGCTACGTCTTCAACCAGCTTACGCCCGCGGCGCGAGAGAAATTGTTCCACGAGTTGTTCCACCCGTCGGAAATGGGGCTGAGCGTTTGCCGGACGTGTATCGGGGCGAGCGATTACGCGACGAGCCTTTACAGCTTCGACGACGGCGAGGCCGATCCGGACCTGAAGCGATTTTCTATCGAGCACGACCGCGCCTATATTTTGCCGATGCTGCGCGAGGCGCGGACGGTGAATCCCAAGCTGTTTCTCTTTGCGTCGCCATGGAGCCCGCCGGGCTGGATGAAGTTCAATGGCTCGATGCTGGGCGGCGCGATGCGCAAGTTTTATCTGCCGGCCTACGCGCGATATCTTCTGAAATTTTTGCAGGGCTACGCGGCCGAGGGAGTGCCGGTGCAGGCGCTGACGCCGCAGAACGAAGTGGATACGGACCAGGACGGAAGAATGCCGGCGTGCACGTGGGCGCAGGAGTACGAAATCGCGTTTGTGCGCGACTATCTGGGTCCGCTGCTGCGGCAAAGTGGGATGGAGGCGAAAATCTGGATTCTGGATCACAACTACAATTTGTGGGGACGCGCGGTGGACATGCTGGGGGATGAAAAGCTCCGCGACTACTGCAGCAGCGTGGCATGGCACGGCTACGCCGGCACCGCGGACATGATGACCAAGGTGCAGGACGCCTATCCAGAGATCGAGATGTACTGGACGGAGGGCGGGCCGCACTTCCCGGATCCGAATCTGGGGACGGACTGGTGCAAGTGGGGCGGGACGTTCAGCGATATCCTGCGGAACTGGTGCAGGTCCATTACGGCGTGGAACCTGGCGCTCGATGAAAAGGGGCAGCCGAACATCGGGCCGATGGCTTGCGCCGGAACGGTGACGATCAATTCGCAGACCAAAGAGGTGACGCGCAGCGGGCAGTATTGGGCTTTTGCGCATTACTCGAAGCTGATGCGGCGAGGGGCGCGGCGCATCGCGTCCGAGAGCGCGGCGGCGGATTTGCAGCATGTGGCCGTGGAAAACTCGGACGGCCAGCGCGTGTTGGTGGTGACGAATGCCGGAGCGGCCAGGACGGTGGAATTGCGGCTGGGGAATATGACGGCTCAGATTCCGCTGCGAGAGAATTCGATGACGACGCTGGCGTGGCGGTAAGGGTTCGGGTGCGAGGCGAACAGTCGCTTAGCAGCGTGGGCGTTCAAGGCAAAAGCAGATCCCTCCCTGCGTCCCCCGCCCCTCAAAAAGCGAGGGAGAAGGCAAAGACGGGGGACTCCGCTCGGGATGACAGGTCGTTTGTTGAGGGCGCGCCGTGAAGATTTTGATTTTCAGCGATATTCACGGCGACATCGGCGCGGTGGAGCGCGTCGCGGCGCAGCCCGCGGACGTCTACATCGCGGCGGGCGACTTGGGAACGTTCGGGCGAGACCTGGAGCGCCCGGCCGAAGTGCTGGGGCCGCTGGGCAGCCGCGTATGGCTTCTGCCGGGAAATCATGAGACGCACGAGCAGACGCGGGCGCTCGCGCAGAAGTTCGGCTTCGTGGATTTTCACCGGCAGGTGCGGCAGGTGGAGTCGGCGCGCGGCGCACTTTATTTCGCGGGGCTGGGGTATAGCAACATCACGCCGTTCAATACGCCGGGAGAATATTCCGAAGAGGAAATCGCGCAGGCACTTGCGTCGTTCGATGGAATCCGGCCGCTCTATTTGATCGTCCATTTTCCTCCGCTGGACACGAAGCTCGACGAATTCGCGCCGGGAAAGCATGCGGGCAGTCCGGCGCTGCGCGCGTGGGTGGAGCGCGAGCAACCTACCAAACTTTTCTGCGGACACATCCACGAGACGGCGGGGCTCACCGATCGGCTCGGGGCGACGGAGTGCAGGAACGTGGGCAAGCAGGGATATACGCTCGAGATTTAGCAGGGTGTCGAAGAATGATTTGAGGAAACTTCAGGGGCGCAGCAAAACCCGCCAGGTAGTGGCTGTTCTACAGCTGCAAAAACCAACGGCACACAGACAGATGCGAAGGCTGCCCGCTTGAAAGGCGAAGCGGCCGCTACAAAAGAAAAATCAGAGGCGAGACCGGAGCGGAATCAGCGCTTTTCGGCGGGATAAACGACGAGGAGGCGGCGGTCGCCTGAGCCTTCGCTCGCGGTGCGCACGCCGGGGGCGCCCGTGAGTTCGAGATGGACGATGCGGCGCTCGCGGGGCGGCATGGGATTGAAGCGGAAGGCCTGGCCGGTCTCGCGGACGCGCTGCGCGGCCACGCGCGCGGAAAGTTTCAATTCCTCGAGGCGCGCGTCGCGGTAGCCGGCGCAATCGAAGCGCACGCGGTCGTGCAAGCGCGGATCGAGGCGGAGCCAGCGATGAGCGATGTGTTCGAGCGCGAGGAGGAGTTCGGCGTTGCGCTCGAGGAGAAAGTCCTGGTCGGCGCCGCTGAATGCGACGACGATTTCGGTTTCGCTGGACGGCGCGGCGGATTCGGCGGGAGAGGAAATGTCGTAGTCGAGGGCGAGGCCGAGTGCCGGGACAGCGAGGGAGAGAAAACGGCCAAGCTCGTCGGCGGCGCGCCGGCCAGCCAATGTGGGCAGGCCCGATGGAGATGGATTGCGGGGCGGTCGGTTTTCCGGGACGTGTCGGCGTTCGCTCATTCGTTTTTCTTTTTGAATTTGCTCCGCGAAGGGAGCGGATGAGTGCGGTTGAGATACCACTGCTGCACCACGCCGACGAGGTTGCTCGTGAAATAGTAGAGGTTCAGGCCGCTGGAAAGCCGGATGAAAATGACGACGAGGAACAACGGCATGAGGGCCATCATTTTCTGCTGCGCGGGGTCCACGGCAGCGGGCGTGGGCGTCATCTTGGTCATCAAATAGCTGGTAATGGCCATGGCAATCGGCAGGACCCAATAGGGATCCTTGGCCGAGAGATCGTGAATCCACCAGATCCACGGCGCGTGGCGCAGCTCGATGGTGCCGACCAGCATGCGGTAAAAAGCATAAAGAATAGGGAGCTGCGCGAGCATGGGCAGGCAGGCACCCATGGGATTTATGCCTTCCCGCTGGTACACGGCCATGACCTCTTCATTCATTTTTCGCTTGCGCGGGTCGGTCATGGAATATTTCTTGTAGCGGTCTTGAATGGATCGGATTTCCGGCGCCACGGACTGCATTTTTCTCGCGGAGCGGAAGGTCCAGATGCGAATGGGCAACAGCACCGTGGAGATGGCCAGCGTGAAAACAACGATGGCCCAGCCCCAATTGGGGACGTAGCGGTGCAGCCATTGCAGAGCGAAGAGCATGGGCTTGGCGATAATGCTGAACCAGCCGAAGTTGATGAGCTCTTCGAGCGAAGGTTTCTGCTTGCTCAGAAGCGCGAGGTCCTTTGGGCCGACATAGACGCGCATGCGCAAGGGTGCGGCTGTGGGCGTGCCGGCGGCTATTTCGGCTTCAGGGTTGTCGGCCTGATACTGGGTCCAATCCCAGAGGGAGAGATCGCTGCCGTCGGGAATAAATGCGGCGGCGAAAAACTGGTCCTCGATGCCGAGAAACTCCATGGGGCCAGGCTGCAGGAATGGCTGGCTCTGGTTTCCGGAAACGCCGAGTTTTTTGTATTGCAGCACGGTGAGCTTGCCGCCCTGCTTGTAGAAGACGCCCACGAGCTGCGGGGCTTTGTAAACGGCTCTATCGCCGAATCCGCCGCGCCAGGCGATGGCCGAGGGCAGGGGCTTGCCGTCGAGAGTGGCGGAGACTTCGACGGAAAGCTGGTAGTCCTCGGTGAAGCTCAGCGTTTTGGTGACGTCGAGGTGACCATCGCTCCAATGGAATGTGATGGCGGCGGGGGCTTCGAAATGGTCAGTGGCCGGGGCGACATCGTACAGACCGGAATTGGCCTGGGCTTCGAGTTGGGCGTCGGAAAGCGCGAGCGAAAAGGGCCAGCCGAATTGCTGCGCGGCATCGGAATTGACGAGATCGAGCGGATGCGGCGGCGTCTGGTCGTCCATGTACTTCTTCAGCTTCCAACTGCGGACCACGGCGCCGCGGCTGGAGAGCTCGACACGGTAGAGCGGGCTTTCCACCACGATGATTTTTTCTTGCGAAGCCTGGATAACGGGAATTTTGGAGGGAGCTGCACCACTATTCCCCGGCGCGAGATTCGTCTGCGGCGTTGTGGAACTTTGCGCGGGCGCGACGGGCGCCGACGTCTGGCCGGGGCCAGGCGGTGGGACAGCGGGCATGAAAAAGTGCGACCAGGTGAAAAAGATGAGCAGGGCCAGAATGACGAAAAGAATTGTGCGTTCCTGGTCGGACATTTCCTTCACTGCCTTCGCTCCTCAGTGCGCAGACCGGTGCGAGGGGCGTGCGCGTCGTATATATCAGGCACGGGATCGAAGCCGCCCTGGGTGAATGGGCGGCAGCGAGCGAGCCGTTTCAGGGTGAGCAGCGTGCCGCGGCGAGCACCATGCCGCGCGATGGCTTCGTGGGCGTAATTCGAGCAGGAGGGATAGAACTTGCATGCACCTCCGAGGAACGGGCCAAGAAGAACCTGGTACAGCCGGACGAGCGCGAGCAAAAGCCATGAGCCGGCCGATAAGGGACGCGGAGATGGAGAGCGGCTCACTATTCGGGGGCGGGCGTACGCGGGAGCAGCTTCAACAGCTCCGCGGCCAGCGCCGAAAATTCCGCGGTCGCGGCTGAACTGCGCGGATGAATTACGATGTCCCATCCTGGGGCAATCTCCTGTCGGTGCAGCCTGAGAATCTCGCGGAGCCGGCGGCGAATGCGGTTGCGCCGGACAGCGCTGCCCAGCGCCTTTTTAATGCTCCAGCCGAAACGGCTGAGAGCGAGGCCATTGGGGCGAAGAAAAACCGTGAACTCGCGGCTCGTCCGGCGGCGGGCGTCGCGGTACACGGCGTCGTATTCGACGCGGCGCACGAGACGGCAGGCGCGGGGAAAATCGAGCCGCGGCGGATCAGACTCGCGTGAGGCTATGACGCCCTTTCCTGCGGCGTTGCGCAAGGACCTTCCGTCCACCCGGGCTTTTCATGCGTGCGCGGAAGCCGTGCTTCTTGTGGCGCGCGCGCACATGAGGCTGAAACGTGCGTTTCGGCAATGAACTCGCTCCTTTGTGATTTGGGTTCGCGTGTGAGGCGTGAATTGCGTACCCAAAGGGAACGGCTAGTGTAGTCGAGCAGTACGGAAGGGTCAAGAAAGTGAAAGCGCCTGGAAAAGCGGGTAGTTGTTTTCCGCGAGTGTACCACTATGGGTAGACACATTCGACACTTTGGACCTTATATTTTGTGGCCGTGGTGCGAATTTTTCTTGACATCATTTTCGCAACGCACGATACTCCGCATCCAGACTCGGGGGGAAGTACACCGGGCGTCGCATTTGGCGGATTGCCGTACGACGGAATAGCCGGGCCAGGGTCAATCGAAATCCCAAGGGGGCGCGTCCCGCTTCGCACCGCGCACAAGTAGTTTTTGCGCGGCCTAGCTGCGCTTTTCCCCCTTTGTAGTTGTGCGGCGGGGTCACGCTGTTTTTTCCGCGCGCACTTTTCGATTCATCCCCCTCCAGTCGCGTGGATCTCTTGAAAAACGCAACAACATTCCGGGTACAGCCGGTCGGGAGTAGAATAGATATGACAGGTTCCTCCCGCACGGTTTCCCGGCCAACCAGACGGCGGTAGAGTTGCCGGCACGGAGGCAAATCATGGCGGAAACAAGAATGGTATTAAACGGAAAAATCGGAACGGAAGAGAACGTCCGAACCACGGCGGGAGTGCGATTCGAGCGCCGGTTCACGGACGGCAAGGTGTCTCCCTTCGACAAGGTCGAATGGGAGCGGCGAACGGCGTTGATCGGCAATGATAAAGGACAGGTGATTTTCCGGCAGGAAAACATCGAGGTTCCCAAGACGTGGTCGCAGACGGCGACAAATATCGTGGTATCGAAATATTTTCACGGCAAGCCGAACTCGCCGGAGCGCGAGACTTCGGTGCGGCAATTGATTACGCGCGTGGCGGAGACGATTGTGCGCTGGGGCGAGCAGGGCGGCTATTTTGCCGATGCCGAATCGAAAAACGCGTTCCGCGACGAACTGACGCACCTGCTGGTGGAGCAGAAGATGGCGTTCAATTCGCCGGTGTGGTTCAACGTGGGCGTACAGGCCAAGCCGCAGTGCTCGGCGTGCTTCATTAACTCCGTCCAGGACAACATGGATTCGATCATGAATCTGGCGAAGACGGAAGGGATGCTCTTCAAGTGGGGCTCGGGAACGGGAACGAACTTTTCGTCGCTGCGGGGCAGCCGCGAATCGCTTTCGGGCGGCGGCATCGCCTCCGGGCCGGTGAGCTTCATGAAGGGATTCGACGCCTTCGCGGGAGTCATCAAGAGCGGGGGCAAGACGCGGCGCGCGGCGAAGATGGTGATTCTGAACGTGGACCATCCGGACATCGAGGAGTTCATCGAGAGCAAAGTGAAAGAGGAGCGCAAAGCGCACACGCTGATCGAGCAAGGCTACGATTCCGCGATCGACGGCGAAGCCTATGCCTCCGTGTTTTTCCAGAACGCGAACCACTCCGTGCGCGTGACCGACGACTTCATGCGCGCCGTGGAGGAAGACCGCGATTGGTGGACGCGCAACGTGAATGACGGCGAGCCGGCCGGCAAATTCCGCGCGCGCGACCTAATGAAGAAAATGGCCGAGTCCGCCTGGCAGTGCGGCGATCCCGGCATGCAGTACGACACGACGGTGAATCGCTGGCACACGTGCAAGACCACCGGCCCCATCAACGCCTCGAATCCGTGCTCGGAGTACATGTTCCTCGACGACACGGCCTGCAACCTGGCCTCGCTCAACCTGCTGAAGTTTCTCGGACCCAGCGGACAGTTCGATACGGAGGGATTCCGGCACGCGGTGGACGTGACCATCACGGCCCAGGAAATCCTGGTGGACAACGCGAGCTATCCGACGGAAAAAATCGGGCGCAATTCGCACGAGTACCGGCCGCTGGGCATCGGCTACGCCAACCTGGGCGCGCTGCTGATGTCGCTCGCGCTGCCTTACGATTCCGACGGCGGGCGCGACTTCTGCGGAGCCATCACCGCGCTGATGACGGGCGAGTCCTATGCACAGTCGGCGCGCATTGCCGAGCGCATGGGGCCGTTCGAGGGCTACGCCCGCAATCGCGAGGCGATGCTCGGCGTGATCCGCATGCACCGCGATTCGCTGCGGCCCATCAAGCGGGAGAACGTGCAGCCATCGCTTCTCGATGCGGCGCAGAATTCCTGGGACACGGCGCTCGAGCTCGGCGAAAAATTCGGCTACAAGAATTCGCAGGTTTCCGTCCTCGCGCCCACCGGCACGATCGGCTTCATGATGGATTGCGACACGACGGGAATCGAGCCGGACCTGGCGCTGGTGAAGCAGAAGCGGCTGGTGGGCGGGGGCGTGATCAAGATCGTGAACAACACCGTGCCACAGGCGCTGATGGGACTGGGATATCCGCCGGAGCAAGTGGCGCAAATCGTGGACTATATTGACGCGCAGGCCAAAATCGAAGGCGCGCCGGGACTGAAGCCGGAGCACCTGCCCGTGTTCGATTGCTCGCTCGCGCCCATGGGCGGTGGCCGCTCGATTGCGTGGCGAGGACACCTGCGCATGATGGCCGCGGCGCAACCGTTCCTTTCCGGGGCGATCAGCAAGACAATCAACATGCCGGAAGAATCCACGGCCGAAGACATCATGGAGGCTTATACGGAGTCGTGGAAATTCGGGCTCAAGGCCGTGGCCATTTACCGCGACAATTCGAAAGGCTCGCAGCCCCTCTCCGCGGCGGGAAAGAAAGAGGACGAGAAAACCGCCACGCCCGAAGCGGCGGCCGTCAAGGCCGAAGCGCCAGCCGCGCAGCAGGAGCTTTTCGACCGCACGCGGCGGCGCAAGCTGCCGAGCGAGCGCGACTCGATCACACACAAATTCTCGATTGGCGGCCACGAGGGTTATCTCACCGTAGGAAAGTACGAAGACGGCACGCCGGGCGAAATCTTCATCAAGATGGCCAAGGAAGGCTCCACGCTTTCCGGCATCATGGACGCCTTTGCGCTATCGGTGTCGATTGCACTGCAGTACGGAGTTCCGCTGCGCGCGCTGGTGGATAAATTCGCCAACTCGCGTTTCGAGCCTTCCGGTTTTACCGGCAATCCCGACATCCACTACGCGAAGTCCATCGTGGACTACATCGGGCGGTGGCTCGGCAAGAAGTTCATTTCGCCGGATTACCTCAATGGCAGCGCTGGCGTGGAGAAGGAAGCCTCTCTCTCAACGCCCGCCGTTACTCCGAAGGAAGCGTTGCCTCCCGCCAGTAGGATGCCGGACCCAAAACAGGTCGACTACAGCCGGGTTACGAACGACATGATTCTCGATGCGCCGTATTGCTCCGAGTGCGGCATGCTGATGACGCCGAACGGCAGCTGCTACAAGTGCTCGAATTGCGGATCGACCTCGGGTTGCAGTTAGGCTCCCGAAAAACCCACATTCGTTGTTGCTGGGAAGTTGCGTGCAGGGAAAATAAAGAGGGGCCCGATTATCGGGCCCCTTTTTTGCTCTACCCCATGTTCCGGTTTCAGCGCGGCGAAACCGGCCCACCCCGGGATAAGAGACAGCCGAAATGAAACAAGTGCACGCGTGATGCCACGCATAAGGGTTTTATATGCCATAGGCATCTCGCTGATTTTATTGCCTTTAGCTAGAAAGGCCCGCCGCCGGAAGGTGGCGCTGTGGAAGATAAATCCAGATTCTGAAACCTGCAAGGGCGTTTATCTACGTTCTTTGGAAGAATGCCCTGCCACAAGGGCCAAAAGCAGATCCCTCATCACCCATTTAAGGGAGGGCTTTCAGGAGCTGCATCAAACGCCAACGGCAGCGCGAAGGGCACCGGCGAGCGATTCGGTCCAGCGGCGGACGTCCTCTTCGCGCTCGGCTTCGACCATCACGCGCGCGAGGGGCTCGGTGCCGGAATAGCGCAGGACCACACGCCCGGAATCGCGCAGATCGCTTTCCGCTTTTTCGAGCAGGCGAGCGACTTCGGGCAGCGAATCGAGAGGCGGCTTGGATTTCACGCGCACGTTCACAATTTTCTGCGGAAAAATCTTCAGCCCTTCCACCAATGTATCGAGCGGCCCGGCGATGGAGATCAGGGACGCGATTTTCACGGCCGTGAGCATGCCGTCGCCCGTAGTGGCGTCGTCGAGAAACAGAATGTGGCCGGATTGCTCGCCGCCAAGGTTTGCGCCGATGCGCTGCATCTCCTCGAGGACGTAGCGGTCGCCCACGGAGGTGCGCACGAGCTTGATTCCGGATTCAGCGAGGGCGCGTTCGAGGCCGAGGTTGGCCATGGTTGTGCCCACGATCACATCTCCTTTTAGCCTGCCGAGCGATTTCAGGTAGCGGCCCACGACGAGCAGCACGCCATCGCCATCCACGAGTTTTCCCGCGGCAGTGCAGAAAATTGCGCGATCGGCGTCGCCATCGAATGCCACGCCGAGAGCCGCGTGCGAATCGGCGGTGAGCTTCTGCATGGCCTGGGGATGGAGCGAGCCGCAGCCGGCGTTGATGTTGCGGCCGTCTGGCGCGTCGTTGATAGCGGTGACATCGAAACCCAGCGAGCGAAAAAGGCGCGGGGCGAGTTCGCTGGCTGCGCCGTTCGCGCAATCGAGAACGACCTTCATCCCCGCGAGGCTGGCGCCGGGAAAAGCCGCGGCGGCGAGCCCCTCGAGATATTCTTCGTGCAGCTTTTCATCGCCGCGGCGGTCCATGCCGTGCGCTGGGGCGCGCGCGGCGGCAGGAGGAGGTATCGCGCCGTTGGGCGAAAGGATGAAACCCTCGAGGACTGATTCAACCGCATCGGGAAATTTCATTCCCGCCGAGGAAATCAGCTTCACGCCATTGTCGTGATAGGGATTGTGCGAAGCGGAGATCACCACGCCCGCGGCGAAGCGGTCGCGGTTCACGAGCCAGGCCACCCCGGGAGTGGTCAGCACACCGGCGGAAACAGGTTCCGCGCCGGCGGAAGCGATTCCTCGCGCAATGCACTCGGCGATGTGCGGCCCGGATTCGCGTGTGTCGCGGCCGATGAGGACGCGCGGAGGAACACTCGCCGGCCACGCCGAGCGGCACTCCGAGGAAACGAATTCACCCAGGGCCAAGCCTGCGCGTTCGAGCGTGACGTCATCGAGCGGGTATTTTCCTGGTATCCCGCGGATGCCATCCGTTCCGAAGAGCTCTTTTGCCATGCGAGATGCGTCCTTTGCCGGAAAAAGCAGGCGAGCGATTCTACCATTGCGGCGTTGCCGCTGCTGAGAGCCGCAGCGGAGAGCCGCTCAACCGAAGGATTACCCTGCCGCGAGCGCGCTATTGTATGCGCGGGCACGCACGCTGCCGCGCACAAGCGCATGTGCTATCGTACAACCATGCCTATCGAGGAAGCAAAAATCGCGACGCCAACGGCCAACTCCGCAAGCGCGCGCATCATCGCGGCGGGAATCGTAATCGCATTTTGCTACTTTGCCTCCTGGGTGCTGGTGACGCTGCTGGTGGCCGTGCTGCTGGCCTATCTGCTGGACCCCGTGGTGAGCATGCTGGAACGCGTGCGCGTCTCGCGGGCGCTGGGCTCGCTGCTGGTGGTGCTGGTAACGCTGGCGCTGGTGGCCCTGCTGGGGTGGATGCTCATCGAGCGGCTGGATCAATTCGGGGCGGACTGGCCGAAATATCGCGCGCCCTTGCGCTCCGCGGCGATTACAGTCTCAAAGAAAATGGAAGCCCTCGAAGCGCACGTTTCGGAAATTGCGCCGCCGGCGCCTGCGGGCCAGCGTATTGTGACCGTCACAGAATCGCATCCGGTGCGCGACGCGCTGCTGGGAAGATTGAGTTCGCTATACATGCTCGTGCTGGGAGCAAGCTTCGAGCCTTTTCTCCTATTTTTCATGCTGGCGGGCAAACGCCAGGTGTGGCACGCCACAATGCAACTGTTCCCCGCCACGGAACGAACCCAGGTGAAGGAGACTCTCGCCGACGTCACGCATGTTCTGCGAGGCTACGTCGTGGGGACGGCGCTCGTGGGCTTGATTCTGGTGGGCGTGAGCTGGCTATTTTTCTGGTCGCTCGGGCTCGATTTCCCTTTTCTGACGGCGTTGGTATCCGGCGTGTTCAATCTGGTTCCTTATCTTGGCGCAATCCTCTCGTGGCTGCCGCCTTTGCTGATCGGGCTGACGCAATATCACACCGTGGGGCCCTTCCTGGGCATTATCGCCATGCTGACTTTCATCCACATCGTGGCGGCCAACTTGTTGGTTCCCGCCATGATTGGCTGGCGGATACGGCTGAACGCGTTGGCGTTGACCATGTCGTTGCTATTTTGGGGATGGATGTGGGGCGCGATGGGACTTGTGCTTGCCATTCCCATCACAGCAGTAATCAAGGTGGTGTGCGACCACGTGGAAGGCTGGCAGCCCGTGGGACGCTGGCTGAGCGCGTAGGCGATTACCGGGTGAGATTGTGGATCCGGGCGATTGCATGCCGGAGCGCTGCCGGGTCACGGGTCTCCTGAAACAAACGAATGGCCGCAATGCCCGCCGCTCCCGCGCGCAGACATTCCTCCGCGTTTTCCTCATTTACGCCACCGATCGCGATCACAGGGAGGCGCACAGCGCGGCAGACTTCCGTGAGTTTTCCCAATCCCTGTGGCGGCCCGAAGGGCCTTTTCGAAGGCGTATCGTAAACCGGCCCGAAGAAGATGTAGCCGGCGCCCGCGCTTTCGGCTTCGCGCGCGTCCTCGATGTTGTGGCAAGAGACGCCGATTAGGAATCGAGCGGGTGCGTTTCCGCCGCGGCACCAACGAACCACGTCGCGCGCGGGCACGGATTCATGGCCCAAGTGCACGCCGGCAGCTCCGGCGGCGAGTGCGACGTCGAGCCGGTCATTTATCAGAACGCTCGAGTTCGCCGCGCGGCGATTGTCTTGCGCCATAGCCACGGCCGAGCGGGCGATGGCCAGAAGTTCCCGCGCCTTCAAATCTTTCTCGCGGATTTGGATCCAATCGGCGCCCGCTTCGATGGCCGCGCGAATGTTGGTGAGAACACTTTCCGCAGGATCAGTGGCGCGGAGCGATCCCCCGCCGGTGACGCAGCAGACGAGCGCTTTTTCAGGGGCGGATAGCAACGGTGGAAGTCCGGCGGCGGAATTCTCCCAGGGCCAGAGCAACATTCAGGAGTCCCAGGCCGGAGACGGCGCCGCGGAGAAACGTGCTGTTCAGAAAGAGAGCCCAGGCCGGATACTTATAAAGAAAATAATTGGCCTCCCAGACGTCCGACCACGGCACGAGGACCAGCAACAATCCGAGTTCGAGCCAGAAGATGAGCATGACGACGCGCGCGGTGCTGCGCATCCAGCGCGGAAAGGTGGTGGTCATCGCGTTAGGATTATGCGAGAGGATCCCCGAAGAGGCAACAGTTCGCGCTGGTCCGCACTGTTCCGGGGAGAGTGGAGCACGGCACCGATCCGCTGCGATAATTTGCTGCCGGCGCTCGACTGGTCAAAACTTGTTGAACACCTGCCAGAGCGCCACCACTGCAATAGCCGCAAGCAGCGCTCCGGAAGCGACCATCAGGACACGGATCGGCAGAGTCAGCCGCTCAATTCGCGCCACAATCGCGCGCTGATCGGCGGCCATGTATTCCTGCCCTGTGCAGATGAATATTTGCTCTTCCTCGTGATTTGAAAGCGCGGAGCGATAAATCAGGAAACATATCAGGATCAGGGTCACTGCTCCCCATACCACCAACAGAGGGTACATCGCGTTCCCCATGGTTGCCTCCCTGCCCGCGGGCCGTGAGGACGCTGCCGAATGGAGATCAGCCCGGCGCGGGCCCCTTACGTCTTTATGGGGCGGATTATAGCACTACGGGAGAACTTGGGTGTCAAGCCGTGCGGGTATGGTCGGGGAGGGAGACGCCCCAGAAATTGCGCGCGGGATGCAGGATTTCGACGCCCAGTTCGAAGGAAGCGTCCGTTGCCGAGCGGTTGACGCGAATCACGCGGAATTCCCGAATCTCCTGCGAACGGACGTTCAGAACCTCGATGCGGGAACCGAGAGCGGGTGAAAATGCGGTGCGGAGCAGCGCGCCAGTTTGGCTGACGGCGATGGCCTCGGCTGGAGCGCCAAGCGGCTCGTCATGGGCGGCGCCGCCTAAAATGCGCACAGGAATGCGAATCAGAATGCGCCTGGAACGTCGGCGCTCGAGCATTGCGCGGGCTGTTGCCATGGGTCCTCACCTCCTGCCGCGACCCCATCCCGCCCCCTATGCAATGTAGGCGCTGGGGCGGCGGCGGGTCAACGATTCTTCGCGCGACTGTGCTTCGTTGACAAACGATGGGGCGCGCGGCAATATGGATTTGCCCCGTTTTGCATCGCTCAAAGCCCAAGTGGCGGAATTGGCAGACGCGCTAGCTTCAGGAGCTAGTTCCCGCAAGGGAGTGGAGGTTCGAGTCCTCTCTTGGGCACCATAAATATCAAAGATTTAAGCTGCAGATGCGAGTGCTCGGTGTAACCCGCAAATTTCGCCGGCCATAATTGTGGCGTTCGCTAGAGCCTCCGCAAGCATAAACGCGTCGCCGGAGCGCTGTGATAGAATCGCGGGATTGCGTAACCCCTATGCCGGACGCCCCAGCCGTCGGTGAAGCGGTTCTCGAAGTCATCTCCCCAGATGGTTCGCGGCAGCGCGTGCGTGTGGCCGAATCGCCCTTTTTCATCGGCCGCGGCGAGGCGGGGAACCACCTGCCGATTCCCGACAAGCGCATCTCGCGCCGGTGCGCGACAATCCTCGCGGACGACGGCCGCTATTTTCTTGAAGACCGTGGGCACCACGCCGGCGTCTTCGTCAACGGCAAAACAGTCGCCAAGGAAATTTTGAAAGATGGGGATGTAGTCAGCTTCGGCCTGGACGACTCCCACAAACTGGTCTTCCGCTTTTCGCAGGACGACGCCACGATTCAAACCCTGCTCACGCGCATGGAGAGCGTCGCCGAGATGGACATAACTTCCGGGGGGCTGGGGAAGCTGAATCTATTGCTGGAGGCGACGCGGCTGCTGCACTCGCAGCTCCCGCTCGACGCGGTGCTGGAAGCCATGCTGGACCGCGCCATCGCCGTGACGGACGCGGACCGCGGGCTGCTGCTCGAAGCGGATGCGTCGGGTGCGCTGCGGCAGCGGCTGGCGCGACGCAGCGGTGCGGCGAGTCTTGCGGCGGAATCGTTTACTCCCAGCCAAACAGCCGTGGGTCTGGCGCTCGAACGGCAAACCGGCGTGATTACCGACGACATGCGCCAGGCCGAAGGGCTTCTGCAAGGGGCGCAGAGCGTGATAACACAACGCCTGCGCAGCGTGGTGGCGATTCCGCTCTACTCGATGCCGCGCGCCAACACGGCGGAGTCCATCGTGCGCGTCGAGCGCGGGCAGTTTCTGGGAGTTTTATATCTCGATTCGCGGCGGCCAGCGGCATTTTCGAAACTGGATCGTCAAATTCTGGATGCCATCGCGATCGAAAGCGCCAGCATACTGGACAACGCGCGATTGGTGGAACGCGAGCGCGAACAGCGGCGCATCGAGCAGGAGTTGGGCATTGCCCGGAATATCCAACAGGCGCTGCTGCCGCGCGGGTTTCGGGACTTTCCGCATCTGGCCGTCAGCGGCATGAACACACCGTGCCATGCGGTGGGCGGCGATTATTTCGATGTGTTCCCGATGGACGACGAGCACACGGCGTTTCTGATCGCGGACGTGGCGGGGAAGGGTCTGGGCGCGGCGCTGCTGACCACCATGCTGCAGGGGGCTCTTTCGGGCATGACCCTGGGGGCGGAGCCGGCGCACGTCTTCCAGCACATCAATGGATTCATGTGCCAGCATGCTGACGCGGGGCGGTACGCGACGCTGTTTTTTGGCATACTCGACCGCAAAGGGAACCTGGAATATTTCAATGCCGGGCATCCCTCGCCGCTTCTGTTGCGCCGCGGAGGGGTGATACCGCTATTCACCGAAGGCTCGGTTCCGGTGGGACTTGTTCCTGAAGCCACATACCCGCCGGCCCGAGCGACGCTCAAGCCGGGCGACACGCTGGTCCTCTTCAGCGATGGGGTCACCGAAGCGGAGGACGCGAACGAGAAGCTCTTCGGCGTCGAGCGCCTTGAGGCTGTACTCGCAGGGCAGCATGACGAGCCGCTCGAAAAGTTGCAGCAGAGGATTCTCGATTCCGTGGAGCAGTTCAGCGGCGGGGCAAGCCAAGCCGACGATATCACACTTCTTCTGGTGCGCTACCAGGCGGCCGGACAGAGGGCCGGTTCCGCGAACTAGGAGAGGACAAAAGAGGACGATGACGGTGCCAGAAAACCAGCCGGTGGGAACACCGACGAAAATCGGACGCTACGAAATCCTCTCGGAATTAGGGCGCGGCGCGATGGGAACGGTGTACCGCGCGAAGGATCCCGCCATGGATCGCATCGTGGCGCTAAAGACCATCATATCGGTGGTGTTGGCAAGCGAACAGGGGAGCGAGTTTCGCGAGCGGTTCTACCGCGAGGCGCGCGCCGCCGGAGCCCTGGCGCATCCGGGAATCGTGCCGGTGTTCGACGTGGGCGAGCATGAGGGCATGCCATTTCTGGTGATGGAGTTTGTGACCGGGCGGACACTCGCGGACACGGCGAAACAGGGAGAGCGGCTGAGCCTGGACCGCGTGTGCGAGATCGGGCAAAAAATCGCCGAGGCGCTGGGGTATGCACACCAGCATGGAGTGGTACACCGCGACATCAAGCCCGCCAATATCCTGCTGACTTCGCGCGAGACCTACGGCATCGAACGGCCGAAGATCACCGACTTCGGCGTGGCCAAGCTCGCGGAGGGACAGACGACGCTGACTGGACAGATGGTGGGTACGCCGGCGTTCATGCCGCCGGAGCAGTTCACGGGCGCGCCGATCGACCGGCGAGCGGACATTTTCTCGCTGGGCGTGGTGCTCTACTGGTTGACGACAGGCGAGCAGCCATTTCCCGGGGAGAGCATGACGGCGGTGTCGTATAAAGTGGTGCACACGGACCCGGTGCCGCCACGAAAGCTGAATCCATCGGTGTCGGCGAAACTCGATAGCGTGATTCTGAAGTGTCTGGCCAAGAGCCCCGAGGAGCGGTACCAGACCGGGGAGGAATTGGCGCGCGAACTCGACGCATTGCGGACGGGAGACAAGAGCAAGCTCCAAAACACCGCGCATGTCGGAGCGGCCGCGGAAAGCGATCCCGATGCCACGTTGATCGGACCCGCGCCCAGGCCGGCGGCCGGAGCGGTTGTCGCAATGCAACAGCCGGCGCAAGCGCCAGCGCGCGTGGGCAAGCGCGACAACCGGCTTGTGTTGGCGGTGGTGATTATTTTAGTGGTAGTGGCAGCCGCGGTGGGCGGTTGGTACGCTGCACGCGGCCGTCAGAAATCGGCAACGCAATCTCCGTCTCAATCCCCGGTCCAAACGGTGGCCCAAGTAGTTGCGCCAGCATCCGCGGCGACGACCAATGTTCCGGCGGAAGTTGCGCGGGCCTCCGAGCCAACGACTAAAACGCCGGCCAAAAAGACTCCGGCTAAGACGGCGCCTGTGGGTGCGAACGTCGCCGCGACAAAGCCGGATGCCACCACCGAGGCCAAGGTGGACGCAAGCCCAGCACCGAAGGCCGCGGAGGCAGCGCCGGTGGTTGCGCCTGGCGCCGTGGGCTTTGATCCGAGAAAGCTTGACCGGAAGCAAAACGCCAAGCTGGACATTGATGCGACGAGAATGCCGGCGGGTGTGGCTTTTACGGTGCTGATGAACGGGAAAGTGTATCTCCAAAAAACAGGCGCTCAGAGCAACCTTGGCGACGAGGATTTCTTCGTTCCGCCCGGAGTGCAGGAGTTTCTTGTGATAGCAAAGAGCGGCGCCGTGGAGAAGGCGTCGAACACGGTGAGCACCGAGTTCCTGGCGAAGAAGCGGAATACGCTGAAGATCGAGGCGCGAAGCAAGGGCATGCCGCCGGGGTCGGGTGTGCCGCAGGGCCTATATCCGGATACGGAGATTGTGGTGACGCTGAAGTGAGGGGGGGCTGCCGCGGTTTGTAACATTGCTGTAACGTGCGCGGGGTAAGGTCCTCGCACATAGCACGCAGGCCGTTCCACCGTCGGAAAAAGAACCCGGGGACGCCGCGCATTGCAAAGAGGCAGGGGGGAAAGATATGGCACTCGCGACTGAAGAGCTGACGGGGGGCGTCACCAAAGTGATCTTGGATGGCAGGCTGGACATCGAGGGCGCCGCGGCCATTGATCTACAGATGAACGTGATTGCCGGCAGCAAGAAGGCGGTGCTGGTGGACCTGCAAAAAGTTTCGTTTCTCGGGTCCATGGGGCTGCGCGCCCTGCTGGCGCCGGCGCGCGCCATCAAGGGGCGCGGGGGGAAGATCGTTCTCTTTGCCCCCAATGAAATGGTCGAGAAGGTGCTCAAGACGAGCGGCATAGATACGCTGATTCCCGTGCATCATGAGCTTGAAAGCGCGCTCGCCGCGCTGGCATAGTGGCAAGCAGCTCGCTGGAAGGACCCGCGCCTACGATGACGGGCAATGGCACGGACAAGACGCAGGACCGGCTGACTCTGCGGAGCCGGCTTTCCGATATGGCACAACTTCCAACGTGGATCGAAGCGCTCGCGTCGCGGCACGCCATTCCGGCAGATTTGCAATTCGCGGTGAATCTCTGTTTGGAAGAAGCGGTCTCCAACGTGATTCGTCACGGGTATGACCCGGAAACGGATCTTCCTGTTACGGTGCGTTTCTCGATGCCGCGCGAGGGATACTTCATCTTTGTCGTGGAAGATGAAGCGCCGCGGTTCAATCCACTGGATGCGGCCGAATTGCCGGCGCTAAGCCCGGGCGAAGAGATACGCGTGGGCGGCCAGGGCGTCCGGTTGCTGCGCCGATTCGCCGACACGCTCGAATACGAGCCGACGCCCAACGGCAATCGGCTGCGCATGGGCTTTTCGACCGCCGGCTCCGCCGCCCGAACCAAAGGCTAGTTTCCCCACGAGAGAGTAAAAACCGCATAGACACATCCGCGCGCTTTTTGCGATACTTTTGCGTCCGAGCAGGCAGCTGCGGCACATCCAGCGCGAGATGCAAATCGCAAATAAAATCCGGAATGGACACACCATGAAAAAAATCCACCGATGGGCTTTTTACGCCGTGATTTCACTCGCCGCCAGCGCGGCGGTTTCGAGCTTACTGTCGCGTGGAAGCTCAGCCGCGGCTCAACAGAAAGGCCCGGCTGCGGCCGCCGCGCAAAGCCCGGTCGAGCGGGGAAAATATCTGGTGGAAGATGTGGCCATGTGCCAGGAATGCCATACGCCGCGGGACTCGAGCGGCAACCTGGACCAATCGCGATGGCTCCAAGGCGCGCCGATCTGGATTATGCCCGTGCATGCAACTTCGAACTGGGCGATGCGGGCGCCCGGCCTCGCGGGGTTTCAGGGATTCACGGATGAACAGGGTGATATGGTGCTCGAAAAGGGCCGGGACCCCAACGGACTGCCGATCCAACCGCCCATGCACATCTACCACATGAATCATGCCGATGCGCAGGCCATCATCGCGTATCTGCGGTCTCTGCCAGGCGCTTACCCGAACCAGTAGCGGATCGACATCGCCGTAAACGCCATTTTTGCCGCGCCCGCCAGTGTGCGTACCGCCCGCGGCCTGCCTTTGGCTTTCTTCCCGCGCGGGACTCCGCTCCCTTCCTGCGTCAGGGCATGCCGCAAAATAATAAAAATGCTGGACAAGGCTAAATACCGGGTTTAGTATCCAGCCACTCAGCAAAGGTTGGGCCGATGTACCCCGGAAAGGATTTACCATGGAACTCTCCCGCATGAGGCAATTTGTCGTGGTCGTTTTGTGTCTGGCTCCGCTTGCTCTCTTCGCAACAGCAAAACCGGCGGCGGCGCAATCAGATGTCATTGCCATCAATGCGGGCGGCCCGGCGGTGAGCCCGTTCGTGGCCGACGAGGACTTCACGGGCGGCGCAACCATTAATCACGCCAACTCCATCAACACCAGCAAGGTGACGAATCCCGCGCCGGCAGCGGTATACCAGTCAGCGCGCGTGACGGCCACGGCCGGTGCGGGCACCACTTTCAGCTACACGATCGGGGGCTTGGCGGCCGGATCGATGCAAACGGTGCGTCTGCACTTTGCCGAAACGTTCCACACCACGGCAGGCTCGCGCGTGTTCAACGTGAGCATCAACGGCACGCAGGTGCTCGCGAACTTCGACATCTTCGCGACGGCGGGCGGCGAGAACATCGCCAACATCCAGCAGTTCACGGAGGCGGCGAATGCGAGCGGCCAATATGTGATCGTGTTTACCACGGTCACCGACAAGGCCCTCATCAGCGGGATCGAAATCGTTTCGACCGGCGTCGTTTGCAGCGCCGCACCGACAGCGCCGAGCGGACTGACGGCCACGCAAGTATCCGCGAGCCAGATCAATCTGAGCTGGACGGCGAGCACTGCCGGCACAGGCTGCTCCATCACCTACAGCGTGTTCCGCAGCACCACGAGCGGCTTCACGCCTTCGAGCAGCAACCAGATTGCCAGCGGCTTGACCGGGACGACATTCTCGGATCTCGGCGTCGCGGTATCCACAACGTACTTCTATTTGGTTGAAGGCGTGGATTCAGCCGGTTCATCGGCGCCATCGAACCAGGCCACGGCGACGATCGTCTCCTCGGGATCATGCACCGTCCTCTGCATTGACAGCGGCTCGACCACAGCGGTGAATCCGTTTGTTGCCGATGAAGACTTTAACGGCGGCGCCACCATCAACCACGCCAACACGATCAACACGAGCAAGGTGACCAATCCGGCGCCGGCGGCGGTGTACCAGTCGGCGCGCGTGACGGCCACGGCCGGTGCGGGCACCACGTTCAGCTACACGATCGGGGG